>Ga0101944_10000220_pt1 | contig 184974 bp, 161 predicted proteins | sample DewCreD2012metaG_FD_75245 | JGI IMG/M metagenome (GOLD analysis project Ga0101944, IMG submission 75245) | Hot spring sediment bacterial and archeal communities from British Columbia, Canada, to study Microbial Dark Matter (Phase II) - Dewar... ...
CCGCGTACCTCACCACCTCTCCAGGAGTCGCCCAGAAACTCTCCCCGTGCCGGTAGGTCAGCCCGCCCTGTACCACGATCACCCCGTCGCTGCCGTCAAGGTCTACCGTCACAAGACCGCCCGACTGGGCAACGCACAAGCGCGCGGGAATCGTCAGGGCTGCAATGAGACAGATGAACGCGACAAGGCCACTGATGGGGCGTATAATGTCCTCCTCTCACGAGAGGTCAAAGAATTGCTGTCGTGGTGATGGCGGAGCAGGAAAAGCAGGCGGACAGGGACTCCGCGACAGATAACCCCCTGCCGGACTTCCCTTGCATCCATGACATATCTCCGCTCCTTTTTTCTACAACACGAACTTGCGGCATGTCAAGCCCTGCGTGAGTCGACAGTTCGTCGCCCCAGTGTTCCCGCCCGCCTTGAACCGGCTGCGAGGAGGGTTGCTCGGATATGGTGGGCAACTCTTGACACTATGCGCATATGCGCATACAATGATTATTATCCGTCTTTCGTCAGGAGGAGCGAGATGGACTACACGCAGGCGAAGTTCAGGGCGGAGATACTGAAAGCGCTCTCGCATCCGGTGCGCGTCCTCATCGTTGACGCGCTGTCAAAGAAAGACAGGTGCGTGTGTGAGTTGCACGAGCGGCTGCCTGTTGCCCAGTCGAATGTCTCGCGTCACCTTGGTTTTCTCAAGAGGGCAGGGGTGGTGATTGACTACCGGAAAGGGTCGCGCGTGTTCTACCGCCTGCAGACCCCGTGCATCCTGAGAGCGTTTGAGTGCGCGGTCGAGGTTGTCCGGACAGTCGGGAAGGCGCGTGAAAGGGAGGAGAAATGGGCATGGACGCGAGGCGCGAGGTGAGAACGCTTATCTGGATGATAGTTGTGTTCGTGGCGGCGGTGCTTCTGCCCGTTTCGTCAGCAAGGTTTCAGGGCGCGGTCATTGAGTCGCTGCGGCTGGTGCGCTGGTACGCGCGGGAGCATGTCCTTCTGTGTCTGGTACCCGCGTTTTTCATTGCGGGAGCGATTGGCGTGTTCGTCAGCCAGCAGGCGGTGATGCGGTATCTCGGGCCGAAGGCGAACAGGATACTCTCCTACGGCGTCGCCTCTGTCACCGGCTGCATCCTCGCGGTCTGTTCCTGCACGGTGCTTCCCCTGTTCGGAGGCATCTACCTGAGGGGCGCAGGTCTTGGTCCGGCAATCGCATTTCTCTACTCAGGACCCGCCATCAATGTGCTTGCCATCGTCCTGACCGCGCGGGTGCTTGGCGCAAAGCTAGGTATCGCCCGCGCGGTCGGCGCGGTGGTGTTCAGCGTCCTCATCGGAGCGCTGATGCATCTTTTCTTCCTGAAAGAGGAGCGCGCGAGAGCCGTACAGGCGGAGGACGGTTTTGGCGGCGAGGGCGAGATGTCCGGCAGACCGCTGTGGCAGACCGCGGTCTACTTCTTCAGTATGGTGGCGGTCCTCATCTTTGCAAACTGGGGAAAGCCGGTCGCGAGTCACGGAATGTACGCGCTGGTCTCCTCGCTGAAGTGGCAGATTACCGCGGTCTTTGGAGTCGTCACCGGCGTGGCGCTGTGGCGGTTTTTCGGGGTGAATGCAAAGCATCTGCTTGCCGCAGGTGTCGTGGTTCTTCTTGCCGCGCTTGCGGCGCCCGCGTACCCTGTGGCGTCGTTTACGGCTGGCGTGATTGCCCTGACCGTGGTGATTTCAAGAAGCACCGACGAGATGCGGCAGTGGCGAGACCAGACGTGGGGATTTGCGAAGCAGATTGCGCCGCTCCTGCTCTTCGGCGTGCTCGCGGCGGGGTTTTTCCTTGGCAGTCCTGAGTCCACGGACGCCGGCATTGTGCCCAACCGCTGGGTGCAGGCGCTGGTCGGCAACGACCCGTCGGTGTTCTTCGGGTATCTTGTCGGGAACGCAAAAGTTCCCGGATGGCTGAGGGCGGTGTGGCCGGTCTGGACGAACCTCTTTGCCTCTGTTGTGGGTGCGCTGATGTATTTCGCGACGCTCACCGAGGTGCCGATTCTGCGGGGGCTTATTGACAGCGGGATGGGACAGGGTCCCGCGCTTGCGCTTCTTCTTGCCGGTCCCGCGCTTTCTCTGCCGAATATGCTGGTCATCAACTCGATCATCGGGACGAAGAAGACAGCGGCGTATGTGGGGCTCGTGGTTGTGATGGCAACGGTCACAGGGGTGATATTCGGCGCCATCGCATAATGGACAGGATAGTCACGACATTTGCGGACGAAGAGCAGTTTCTGGCGGCGAGGAAGTATCTCGGCGACCGGAAGGTTGCGTGCGAGGTCGTCTCCGCGTCGCCCGCGTACAGGAAGGTGGGAACCGCGGCTCTTGTCGTTGGAACGGATGACCTTGCGGCAGCGTGCGCGGATGGACAGAGTTTCGTCTGCTCCGGATGGGTGGAGTACAGGCCGTCGCGGCTGTCCGTTCCCGCCGTGGATCCGCCAGAGTTCGATGAGGACATCTTCGGCCGCGCGGCAGTTGTGGTGCTCGCTCCCTGTTGCGCGGATGAGACGAAGATACGCGTGATTGCGTATCTCACAGGCGACCTGACGGAGGTGTTTCCATATCTCAACAGCGCAAAGCTGCCTGGCTCGTTCAACGCGGGGATGCCGGTCTTCGCGTTCTATGAAGGATACCGGATGGTGTGCCTGTATCCGCGGAAGGTCACGATTGCGAAGGCGGATGACCTCGTTGATGTGTGGCGGGTTCTGGAAGACATCAGGCAGGAGGTCAACTCCGTGTGGCGCAGGAGGCAGGAGATAGCGCCCTCGTACGAGATGAGGCAGCGGCCTCCTGCCATCGAGATCTTCAAGCGCCTGCCGGGCACCAACTGCGGTGTGTGCGGAGAGCACAGTTGCCTTGCGTTTGCGGTGAAGGTGTGGGAGAGCGCTGCGTCGCCGAGACAGTGTCTGCCCGTGTTTGATGGCGACTACCGCCATCTGAAAGACGCGCTCCTTGAGGTGTGCGCGGGACTCGGGGTGAGCACGTAAGACACAACGCGGTCCGGCGCATTTCGCGCCGGCACAAGACACAAGGAGGATGCGATGTGCAAGTGCAATTGCTGCGGAAGTGGAAAGAAGAATGTGCTGGTGTACGCCTGCTCTGGAGGCGCGAACACGGGCGAGATTGCCGACAGGGCTGCGCGGGAACTGATGTATGATGGCTGCGGCTCGATGTGGTGCCTTGCCGGTCTTGGCGCAGACATTCAGGGGATGATACAGACCGCGAAGGACGCTGATGAGAACCTCGTCATAGACGGCTGTTCGATGGACTGCGCGAAGAAGACCTTTGACCGGCTCGGTGTGACAAACTACCGGCACTTCCGCGTCACCGACCTCGGTATAGAAAAGGTAAAGGGTGTCCGGTGCACGAAAGAGCAGGTGGATAAAGTCGTCGCGAAAGCCCGCGAGGTGCTTTCCACGGAGAAGTAAGGAGGCGCGATGAAAAAAATCCAGATTCTCGGGACGGGATGTCCGAAGTGCAAGGCGCTTGCCGAGCATGCGGAGGCAGCGGCGCGGGAACTCGGTATCCAGTACACGGTGGAGAAGGTGACGCAGATTTCCGAGATGGTGAAGTTTGGCGTGATGATGACGCCCGCGCTTGCGGTGGACGGCGTCGTCAAGGTGGTCGGTAAGGTTCCGAGCGTGGAGGAACTGAAGAAGATGCTCGTCTAGCCGACGCCTGAAGAAGAAAAGAGTCCACGGGGAGGGGGCTGGCATGGCTGAACAGAAACGGCAGTGCGCTTCTCAATGGGATGTCCGCATCCTTGTCTTTCTCGCGGTCATCATTGTGGCAGGACTGGTCTTCGTCCAGAGGCAGAAAAAGGCAGACACAGCAGCGGCACCGCCTGCGTCATCCCTTTCGTCGCAGCCGGCAGAGTCCCGACGGGGATCCGCTGACGCCGCGGAGCCTGAGACCCGTCCCGCAGGAAAAGAAGCGGCGAAGAAACTGCCCCGTCTCGTTGACCTTGGCGCAGGACAGTGCATCCCCTGCAAGATGATGGCGCCGATTCTTGAGGAGTTGAAGAAGGAGTACCGCGGAAAGATGGAGGTGGTGGTCATAGATGTCTGGGAGAACCGGACCGCCGCGCGGGAGTATGGCATCAGGGTTATTCCCACCCAGATTTTCTACGACAGACAGGGCAGGGAACTCTTCCGGCACGAGGGCTTTCTCTCAAAAGAGGACATCCTTGCCGTGTGGAAGAAACTCGGCATAGAGTTATGAACCGTGGGAGGGAACGATGGCACGGAGCGTCGCCGGTCGGCTCTCGGTCCTCGACCGCTTCCTGACCCTGTGGATTTTCTGCGCGATGGGGGTGGGAGTTGTGCTGGGCGCGGTTGTCCCCGCGTTCGGCGCGTGGATCGGGTCTTTAAGACCTGAGGGTACGCAGACGAGCATCCCCATCGCGGTCGGCCTCATCCTGATGATGTACCCACCGCTTGCCAAGGTGAAGTACGAGGAACTTGGCGACGCATTCCGCGACTGGCGCATCCTCGGACTCAGTTTGGTCCAGAACTGGGTCGTCGGACCTGCGCTGATGTTTCTCCTTGCCGTTGCCTTCCTGCGGCACTATCCGGAGTTCATGATAGGGCTCATCATGATAGGTCTCGCGCGGTGCATCGCGATGGTCATCGTGTGGAACGAACTTGCCGACGGAGACACCGAGTACTGCGCTGGGCTGGTGGCGTTCAACAGCGTGTTTCAGGTTGTGTTCTACAGTGTCTACGCGTGGTTCTTCGTCACTGTGCTGCCGAAGGCGCTGGGGCTCAAGGGCGCGGTCGTCAATGTGAGCATCAGGCAGATTGCAGAAAGCGTCTTCATCTATCTCGGCATCCCTTTCATCGCGGGGATGCTGACGCGATTTTCCCTTGTGAGAGCAAGGGGAAAGGACTGGTACCACACGCAGTTCATCCCCCGCATCTCTCCCATCACCCTCATTGCACTGCTTTTCACCATCGTGGTGATGTTCTCAATGCAGGGACAGAGGATTGTGAAAGACCCGGGGCATGTGGCACTCATCGCCGTGCCTCTGCTCCTCTACTTCATTCTAATGTTTCTCGTCAGTTTCTGGATGAGCGCCCGCGTTGGCGCAGGGTACCGCCGGACAGCCACGCTGTCATTCACGGCGGCGAGCAACAACTTTGAACTCGCTATCGCTGTGGCGGTCGCCGTATTCGGCATCGACCACGGCGCGGCATTCGCGGCGGTGATCGGTCCCCTTGTTGAGGTGCCGGTGCTGATAGGACTGGTGAATGTCGCGCTTGGACTGAGGGCGCGGTTTTTCCCGAAGGAGGCCTGATGCTCCAGCAACTGTTTGGCTCGCTGTCGCGCGCGGTGGAGGGGTATCCGGCGGTTGCGCTTCTCGCTGCGTGCGGCTGGGGCATCCTCAGCATTCTCCTGAGCCCCTGCCATCTCGCTTCCATTCCGCTGATAGTCGGGTTCATCAACGCGCAGGCCGCCCTCACGATACGCAGGGCATGCGTGCTCTCGCTGCTGTTTGCCTCAGGCATCCTCATCACGATTGCGCTCATTGGCGCGGTCAGCGCAGGCGCAGGCAGGATGATGGGCGATGTGGGACGCTGGGGCAACTACGGCGTGGCGATCATCTTCTTCGCGGTCGGGCTTTTCCTCCTTGATGTCGTCAGGATTCCTCTGCCTCCCGCCGCTGTGCCGGGGATGGCGCGCAAGGGGATGCTGGCGGCGTTCGTGCTCGGGCTGGTCTTCGGCATCGCCCTTGGTCCCTGCACCTTCGCCTATATGGCGCCGATGCTGGCGGTGACATTCAAGGTGGCGGCAACCAGCATGGGGTACGCAGTGCTGCTTCTCCTTGCCTACGGAGCGGGTCACTGCGGGGTGATTGTGTGCGCCGGCACATTCACCGAACTTGTCCAGAAGTTTCTGCGGTGGAACGAGAACTCACGCGGCACGCTGATTGTGAAGCGGGTGTGCGGCGTTCTTGTCTGCGCTGCCGGCATCTATCTCATCGTGACGGCTCACTGACCCGTCTTGTCTATTTCGCTCCCAGCATTCTGAACGCGGCGTTCAGGAAACCACCGACCCCTGCCGCGGAGAGCATCATCAGGCCGACGACCTTTGCCATATCCCGGAAACCGAGTTCCTTCCAGATGATGACAAAGGAACCCACGCAGGGGAAGTAGAGGGTGAGAACCACGCACGCCACGACGGTCTGAGGAAGTGAAAGGCGCAGCGGAGCAAGCATCCCCACCGCCACATCCTTGCGCAGGAAGCCGACCACCAGCCCGCCTGCCGCCTCGCCGGGCAGACCGAACAGGCGGGTGAGGACGGGAGAGGCGATTCTGCTGAGGATGTCTATGACGCCTGTCGCGTACATTGCGTTGACCACGCCCACGCCGAGCAGCACCCACGGCACCGCCTCGCGGAGGAACCAGACCATCCGCATTCCAAGTTTTCTGGCAAGCGCGGGCAGGTAGGGCAGCCGGTACGGCGGGATGTCTGTGAGGAGTTCCGGGCTTTCCCCGGGAAGGAGCCGGTTGAGCAGGAGTCCGGCGGCAAGCCAGACCGCAGAGAGGGTGCCAAAGATGGACGCAAGAGCCCAGACGCCGTGCCTTCCCGCAAGGCCGACAATCATTGCAGTCTGCGACATACACGGCATTGCGACACCGAGCAGGGCGATGGCAATGAACCGTTCCCTCTTGCTTTCCATCATGCGGGTTGCGAGGATGCCCGGAACATTGCACCCGAGCCCGAGAAGCATGGGGATGATGCCCATTCCGTGCATCCCGAGACGGTGCATCACCACATCCGCGAGGACGGCGAGCCGCGGCAGATAGCCGGAGTCCTCAAGGAGCGACAGGGCGAGATAGAAGGCGAACACGTACGGCAGGATAACCTCTATCTCGATGTAGAGCCCGGTCGTGAGAAGACCGAACGACTGTGCCGCGTCAATCTGTCCGTCAATCAGCCTGCCGATGAGGATGTCGTGCAAAAGCCCCCTGCCGCCGAGAAGGAACGACAGTTTCTCCATCAGCGGCATCCACAGCCCTGAGAAGAGAGGGTGGGAGAGATGGGTGATGATGCCTTCCCCGACAACGCGCACCGTCACAAACGTGAGGCAGAGCACGCAGAGCGCGACGAGCACTCCTGAAAACGGCTGGGAGGTGGCGGTCCGGATGCGGTCGCCCAGCGTGCGGTGCCTGTGGCTGACCTGCTGGACTTCGCCGATGATGCGCCCGATCACCGCCCATCGCTGTTCGTCGGCAAACTCGATTGGCGAGACCGCCGCGCAGGGGATCTGCGCGACAAGACGCTTGATGCCGTCGCCGGTTATCGCCACCAGCGGCACGCAGGGAACCCCGAGCATGCGGGAAAGTTTCTCCACATCTATCCTGATGCCTGTCGCCTTGACCTCGTCCCAGAAGTTGAGCGCGACAAGCATCTTCTTCCTGCTTCTGGCCAGTTGGAGGGTCAGCCCGAGCGCCCGCTCAAGATTGGTTGCGTCAACGACATTGACGATGATGTCGTCCTCGCCCATCTGCTCAAGAAATGCCGCAGCGACCTCTTCCGCTTTTGAGGCGGGAGCCAGCGAGTAGGCGCCAGGCACATCTATGACCTCGGCGAAACTGTCGCCAATCCGCATTCTGCCGCGGATGAACTCAACTGTGGTGCCGGGGTAGTTGGCGGAGAGCGTCGCCACGCCGGTGAGGCGGTTGAAGACCACGCTCTTGCCGGCGTTCGGATTGCCGAAAAGGAGGATTCTCATGGTTCCCGCTGGACAAGCACCCGCTTTGCCATGCCCCGTCCCAGCGCAATCTCTGTTCTCCCGACGCAGACTGTGACCGGTCCGCCGAAGGAGAACCGGTTGACCACCCTGATGCGGACACCGGGTCTGATGCCAAGCGCCTCAAGCCGCCTGACGCAGCCGTACCCGCCGAGGACTTCGGCGACAACTGCTTCCTCTCCGAGCAAGAGACGGGTCAGCGGCACAGGAGCGCTCATGCGGTCCTCCGTGAGGACTGTGTGAGATGGAGGGCAAAGTGCCGCGGCCAGTCCTCCCGCGCAATCGGATGGTCCCTGATGAACGCCGCGAACACGGCGAGCCGGGCAAGTGTCTTGCTATCCATCGCGTGCTCCATCCTGCACGCGTTCCTGCGGGCAACCTCCGGCGAGAGAAGGAGGATTTCTGTCAGGAACGCCTCTATCAATCTGTGCCGCCGGGTAATCTCTCCGGCAATCTTCTTTCCGCGGACGGAGAGAGAGGCAACATCGTAGGGAGCGTATCTGATAAGTCCTTTTGCGGCGAGGGTTTTCAGCGCTGCGGTCACGGTGGATTTGTGGACGGAAAGGAGTCGCGCAATTGCTCCTGCCCGGACGGTGCCGGTTTCTCCCGCGAGGTCGAGGATCGCTTCGAGGTAATCTTCCTGCGCGGCGGAGACCCTCCGCGTCCTTGCCATCAATCCCTCCCGAAAAGTTTGATGGACAAAACAATAGCAGGTCTTCCCGCGGAAGTCAAGGGTTTTCAAATCCCATGCGCGCAAGGTAGAATACCTCGGAACATTGCGCACGAAGGGAGGGGATATGGAGTTTACGCGTGTGATTCGCACCAGAAGGAGCGTGAGGCAGTATCTGGAAAAGAAGGTTCCCGCACGAACGCTCAGGACAGTTCTGGACGCCGCCCGGGTTGCGCCCAGCGGAAGCAACAGGCAGCCCACCCGGCTCATAGTGGTGAGGGAGCCGTCTCTGAAACAGGCGCTTGTGCCTCTGTGCGGCGGACAGTCGTTCATCGCGCAGGCGCCTGTGGTCGTGGTGGCGTGCGGACAAAACATCGGCTGGAACCGCGGCGGGTATATGGGCGACTACAGTATGCTGGTGGATGTCGCCATTGCGGTTGACCACCTCACCCTTGCGGCGCGCAACGAGGGGCTTGGCACCTGCTGGATTGGCTCTTTTGACAACGAAGGCGTGAAGAAACTGCTCGGCATCCCGCAGGATGTCAATGTGGTGGCGCTCACCCCTCTCGGCTATCCTGCGCAGGCGAAGGCATTCCGGACAGTGCGGGGCCGCAAGAAGTTGTCCGAGATAGTGGCGACGGACAGGTGGAAGTGGAAACGCGCGCGCAGGCATGGGAGCGGGAGAACACCTCGGGGAAGATAGGACACTGTCGCCCTGCACCGGCTGGACCAGAGGCCACTGGATTGAGGTGGTCGAGCGGCTGGTCGCAGGCATACTGCCGTATGTGGAGCCAACGACGGGTATTGTCCGTCTTCCCGATGACACTGCGGAGACAGGTCTCGCCGGACACCTGAGGAATCCCGGAGGCGTCGCCGAGATGTTTGACCGGACACATCTCCTTGTTGCGGTCTACTGCGCCGCGACTGGACGGACGCGCCTGCCAGGTTCTCGCGAGGACATTGCCGACCTTTACAGGCGAGGAATGGAGACATTCTCCGATCCCGCGAGCGCCTTCTTCGACTGGAAGAAGGCAGTTGCAGCCACCTGCCTGGCCGTCCTCCTCGCTCCTGAGGAGTTTCTCGATGCTCTCGAACCTGCTGTGCGTCGCCATCTTGGGAGCCACCTCTCGCGGTTCATCCACAGACCTACGAGGGACTGCAACACACTCCTCTTCAGCATGATGCCCGCGCCGGTGATGGACCGGCTTGGCGTGCCGTACGACCGGAAGCTTCTGGACGACTACTTCGAGAAGGTGCTGGCGATGTACCGTGGAGACGGCTGGTTCATCGACGGATGGAATGCGGGATTCGACCACTACAACTTCTGGGGTTTTCAACTGTACCTTCACGCCCTGATGGCGTACGACGAGAGGTGGAGGCAGCGGTATGCTGAGCGGGTCAGGGACATCACCCGCCTGCACGAGAAGACGCTGCCGTTTTTCTTCGGCAGGGACGGGGCTCCCATCGCGAAAGGGCGCTCGCTGAACTACCGGTTCGCCGTGAACGCCGGCATCTCGTACGCCCAGATTTCCGGACTGTCCTCGATGCCTGCGGGACGTGCAAGGAGGATTGCCTCCGGCTGCCTGAAGTACTTCGTCGAGCACGGATGCATCAGTCCGCGAGGACTTCTCGAACCCGGGTACTGGGGACCGAACTGCGCGGTGGGAGAGGACTACACAGACCGCGGGGCTCCCTACTGGGCTTCCACCGGATTGGTTGCCCTCGCCCTGCCTCCCAGCCATCCGTTCTGGACAGAGGAAGAGATGCCGCTGGAAACTGAAAGACCCGGGGTGAGAGTTCACCCGGTGCCTGCGGCGCAGATGCTCCTGAAGGCAGATGGAGACAGGGGAGAGGCAAGGTTGATCTGTGCAGGAGAGCCGTTTCTCCACTCAAAGGTGTGGCAGGCAGGGAGCAAGTACTATCAGCACGGGTACTCCTCATCCCTCGGGTTCGCGCTTACAGGCGAGGGAGGAGGCGAACTGGCGGCAGGCAGGACAGGCATCTCTGACGACGGGGTGCGATGGGAGTTGCGGACCAGACCCTCCGGGAGCGTGCTGGACGACCGGAGGATGAGGAGCGAGTGGGTCTGCGACCTTCCCGGAACACAACCCTGCGCCGTCACCACGGAGACGGTTGTCCTCGATGAGGGGGAACTCCACTGCTTCTCGCACAGCGGACCGGCGCCGCGGTATCTGACCATCGCCGGCTGGGCTGTGCAGGTTGACCACAACGAGACTCCTCGCGTGAAGAGAGAATCTCGCAAGATCTACATCCAGAGCCAGTCGATGTGGTCTGTTCTGAAGGTGCTCACTCCCGGAGTGGGAGGGATACTCTCGGCTGAGGAGGTGAGGCCACGGCCTGGTTTCCTCCACAGCCACCTCTTCGGAGGGTGGGCTGTCTATCCCAGATGGACGAGCAAGCATCCTGTGCAACCTTATGTGAAGGTGGCTGTTTTTGTGGATGCCGGGCGGACCAATGGGGCGCGGAGCAGGACCGAGGCAAAAGTGCTCTCTGGTGACCAATGTTCTCCACAGGAGGGCAGGGAGAAAGGTAACCGTTGTTCTGAGGGTGTCCCCTAACGAAAGACCGACAGGCAGAAGATTCCCATCCCGAGGGTGTACCAGCCAAACCAGTGGAGACGGTTGTGCAGCACAAGTTTTTTCAGGAGGGCAAGAGAGAAAAACCCTGCGGCAAGCGCGGTGACGAACCCTGCGGCGAGCGGACCTGCGGCAACCGAGGCAATCTCCTGCCTTTCAATGACAAGGGCTCCGAGCATTGCGGGCGCCGCTATCAGGAAGGAGAAGGAGAAGGCGTCTTCGTCCCGCGTGCCCAGAAGTTTTGCCATACCGATGGTTGCGCCTGAACGGGAGACGCCGGGCAGGAGAGCGACTGCCTGTGCGATACCCACGAAAAACGCCGAAGACACCGAGACCTTCTTCTGCCCGCGGCGCCGGGATGAAAAGAGGAAAGCGCTTGTCAGGAGAAAGGAAAACCCGAGCACTCTGGCGTCCTCAAAGAGAGGTGCGGCGCGGCGCGCGAGAAAAAGTCCTGCGGCTCCAGTCACCGCGGTGGCGCACAGGATGCACACGGCGAGACGAAACTCCTCGGTCCTTGTGCGCAGAAGGAAAAAGGCGGACGCAACCCTGACGATCTTTCTGCGGAAGAAGGCAAGGATGACAACAAGGGAGGCGAAGTGGAGGAACACATCAAGCCCGTGAGAACCCTCAAATCCGAACAAGGAGCGGGCAAAAAGGAGGTGTCCCGAACTGCTCACCGGGAGCCACTCGGCAACGCCCTGTATGAGCCCGAGAACAACGGCGTCGCCTATCCTTCCCACGGCTACCGGAACTTGAAGAGGAGGTCGTCGCCTGCAGGGACGGTTATCTTTGCACCGGTCTCCAACTTGCCGTTTGGTCCCGCCGAGTAGATGACCATCACCCTTTCTGTGTTGTCGTCATAGGCAACGACATACGGTCTTCCCCACGGGTCAAGAGGTGTGCCGTCAGGTATCTTGGACGGGTCCCAGCCTGTCACCCCGGTTGCCAACGTCGGCTCTATGCCCTGACTTCCGCGAATGAAGATGTTCTTTGCCTGAAATGTGTGGTACGGTCCGTCCCAGTTGTGGGGGGTTCTCTCACCAGCGTAACTGGTCAGTTCACTTTCCACATCGGTTGAGTCATTGTCGGCCGCAGGGTCGTAGTAGGCGAAAACTCCGTCTGATGAGGTACCCCCCCAGTTGGTGCCGTAGTGAGGGTCTGCTGACACATACGCGTTGGCCAGATCGGGCTGAGGCAGGTCGCAGAGCCGCACATAGAAGCCGAGGTCGTTTTTCACCATCGTCTCAACGCCGGCAAGCGCCTGAAGTTCCGCGTTCGCCCGGTCAATGACCGCCTTTGCCCTCGCCTTCCTCAGGGCAGGAAGGAGCATTGCGGCGAGGATGGCGATGATTGCCATCACGACCAGAACCTCTGCGAGGGTGAACCCGTTGTTTCTTCTCATCTTCTGCCTCCGTTGACACTACTGTCCCCACGCGTCTTTGTCGTTGTTTGTATTCCCGATGGTGAACGATGACCCGTCCTTCTGGCACGCCACATTCCCGCGCTTTGCCTCGTTTGTCGGTGTGCCGGGGTCGTCATTCTGGGGAAACACAATGCGCTGAATCGGAACGAAGCGGACAGAACCGTCCAGATGGGCAACATTGATGCCGTCCGCGTGGTTGCCTGCGGCGAGGTCTGCTCCCTGAAGTTCTGGAATCCCTGTCGCGTCAAACCGTGGGTTGTAGACGCCTCTGTCGCTGAGGAGGGGCACAGACCCTTCTGCGCGGTTCAGCGCTGAAAGTCCGTACACATAGGCGAAACTTCCCTCGCAGGTTGAGGCGGTCACGGCATCCGGAGCGGACAGCCCTCTCAGTTTGGCGCTCGGGCACCAGAAGACGCGGGCATTCTTGATATAGGCGGGGTAGACGCTTCTCTCTGAAGCCCACAGCGCAATGGAGGTGTCAGGAAACAGTTCGTCATTGTCGTCTGCGTACATCCCGAACGCGCTCTGGAGTTGCCTCAGGTTGGCAATGCACACACTCTTGCGTCCTCTCTCGCGGGCTGACGAGAGTGCGGGCAGCAGAATGGCGGACATAAGCGCAATGATGGCGATGACGATAAGAAGTTCCAGAAGGGTGAATCCCTTTTTCATCGTCATTCTCCCCAGGCGGTCCTGTCAGCATCGGTATCTATAACCGGCGAGAGCCCGGTCTTCGTACAGGCAACCGTGCCCATTGAGTGAAGGCCGACCGTATCGTCGTCTTCTGAAAAAACGATTTCGTTCAACTTCACGAACCGCGCAGACCCGTCGAGGTAGATAGTGTTGATGCCTGTCTGGTGGTTGCCTGTGCGCAGGTCGGTGTCGTCGGGAAGGTTGGGATACTTGTTCAGGTCAAGGGTTGGATTGTACAGCCCTCTGTCGCTGACGACCGGCACCTGGCCTGTCGCCCTGTTTGAAGTGGAAAGTCCGAAGACGAACGCATAACTGGCGTACCAGTTTGTGGCGGTTATTTGGTCTGCGGAAGTCACACCGCGGATTGCGGATGTCGGGCACCAGAAGACCTTGCCGCTCTTGATATACTCGGGATAGATCGGCTTTGCGCCCGCATAGAGGTCTGACCCGTCGCCCGGGAACCTCTCGTAGCAGTCCCCCGCATACATCTCAAACGCTTGAACAATCTGCCTCAGGTTGTTCACGCAGGTCGTCATCCTGCCCCTCTCACGGGCTCCCTGGAGCGCGGGCAGGAGGATTGCCGCAAGCACTGTGATGATTGCGATGACCACAAGGAGTTCTGTCAGGGTGAAACCAGCCCGCCGTTGGCCCATCCTCGTCCCCCTTTCCCGCAACTACCCCGCCGGAATCCGAGCCCCTACCGGTCTCTTCTGCACATGAGACGATTACTCGCCTCCTGCCCCGCCGCCACCGCCGCCACCGCCGCCTTCGCCAGAGCCGCCGGACAGTTCCATTGCAATCTTGATGAGGGGCAGAAACAGCGAGACGACAATGAAGCCGACGACCACCCCGAGGAACACTATCAAAATCGGCTCAATCATTGAGGTCATCGCTGCAACTGCTGCGTCAACCTCTGCCTCATAGGCGTCCGCCACCTTCTCGAGCATCTGGTCCATCGCGCCTGTCTCTTCTCCGACGGAAATCATATTTGTGACCATCGGCGGGAAGACGCCTGTTCTTGTCATCGGGCCGGAGATACCCTCTCCTTCGCGGACACGGTTGCGGATTTCGTTGATTGCCTTCGCGACGACCTCGTTTCCCACTGTGTCCCGCACAATCTGGAGCGACTGAAGGATTGGCACGCCGCTTGTGATGAGAGTGGCAAATGTCCGGGAGAAGCGCGCGATGATGGTTTTGAAGACGACAGGTCCGAACACCAGCATCTTCATCTTCATCATGTCAATCCAGTACCGCGTGGCCTTGATGCGGTTGAGTATCTTGTACAGGATGACCAGCGCGAAGAGGAATGCCACGATGACATACGACCGCTGGACGAACAGGGTGGACAGTTTCATCAGGAGGATGGTGGGGCCGGGCAGAGAACCGACCTGCATATCCTCAAAAATCTTGACGAAGGTCGGCACTATCTTCAACATGATGAAGGTAAGGATGCCGGCGGCTACCACCACGACAACCGCAGGATACGCCATCGCCGACTTGATCTTTCCCTTGAGTTTCGCCTCTTTCTCCATAAAGTCGGCAAGGCGCGAGAGGACAACTTCAAGCGCGCCGCCCGCCTCGCCTGCCCGCACCATCGCTACGTAGATGCGTGGAAAACTTCCGGGGTGTTTGGCAAGGGCTTCGGAGAAGAGGGCTCCGCTCTCAATGTCATCAGCGATTTTTGCGAGGATCGCTGACGCTCCCCCTTTTCGCTGTTCCCGCAGAACCCGAAGTGACCGCAGGAGTGGGAGACCTGACCCGATGAGGGTTGCCAACTGCCGGGTAATGATGGTCAACTCTTTCGGCTTGATACGGGCGGGACCGAAGGAGAGGCTGAATCCGCCTGCACCCGCCTTTGTTGCCGGCTTCTTCCGTATCCCGGCAGAGGTCGGCGCCTCCTTTTCCTGTTGTTTCGCAGGGGTCCTGGCGGTCTTCGCGGGGGCGCAGTTAGTCACATAGTAGCCCATCCCCTTCAACTTGGCGAGCGCTTCCTGGAGGTGCCCCGCCTCAATCGTACCGGATACGCTCTTGTTCTCTGCACTGAAGCCCGCGTACTGGAAGACGGCCATGGCTTCCTCCCGCGTCAGTATCCGTGCACTTCCCGCGCCACCTCTTCTATAGTGGTTATACCCTCATTTATCTTTCTCAACCCATCCTGCAACAGTGTCGTCATCCCGCACTCCCTGATAGCGATCTGCCTGATTTCGCCAAGAGGCCTCTGCTGCGCGACCGCATTCCAGAAGGTCTCGTTCGGGACGAGGATTTCGAAGATGGCAATTCGGCCCCGGTAGCCGCCGCGGCAGAACTGGCAGCCCCGCGCGCGCCAGAACCTCATCTGCTGCGCCTGTTCAGCGGTGAGTCCCACCTCAAGGAGTTCCTGCGTGTCCGGGCGATACTCTTCCTTGCATCGCGAGCACAGGACCCGCACGAGCCGCTGAGCGATGACTCCTTCGATGGTGGAGGCGAGCAGGAACACCTCAATCTTCATGTCGGTCATCCGCATGATGGTGGTCGGCGCGTCGTTGGTATGCAGCGTGCTGAAGACAAGATGTCCCGTGAGCGAGGACTGTATCGCCATCTGGGCGGTGTCAAAGTCGCGAACCTCTCCGACGAGGATGATGTCAGGGTCCTGACGCAGGATGGCGCGGATGCACCGCGCGAATGTCAGCCCTATCTGTTCCCTGATGGGCACCTGAACGGCGCCTTCAAGCATATACTCAACAGGGTCCTCCGTCGTAATGACCTTCACGTCGGGCGTGTTCAATTTGCGCAGCATCGCGTACAGCGTCGTCGTCTTTCCGCATCCGGTCGGCCCTGTCGCGAGGATGATGCCGTGGGGCTTGCGCAGGAACTTCTCGACGGTCTGCATGTCTTCCTTCATCAGGCCGAGGTTTTCCAGTTCAAAGATCGTCTTCCCACGGTCGAGGACGCGGATGGCGAGGCACTCTCCGAAGACGGTCGGCACCGTGTTGACGCGCAGGTCAACGGCCCGTCCCATGATGGACAGTTCAATCCTTCCGTCCTGCGGAAGCCGCCGCTCCGCGATATCCATCCCCGCCATAATCTTGAACCGGCAGAACAGCGCGAAGGCAAGTCCTTTGGGAGGATGGACCATATCGTACAGCACGCCGTCCACCCGGTACCTCACCCGGAAGTCGTCCTCGAACGGTTCCAGATGGATGTCCGATGCGTTGTCGCGCACCGTCTGGAGGAGGATGAGGTCGAACAGTTTGACGACCGGCGGCAGGGCGGCAATTTCCTCAAGGCTGGTGATGGTGGCGTACTCTCCCTGGCTGGCAATGGTTTCCAGTTCCTCCAGTTCCTCCATGTCCTGAGAGAGCCACTTGATCAGGTCGTCAACCGACTCCATCTCCCTGCCGTAGTAGGTCTCGATCGCCTGCCTGATGTCCTCCTCATCGGCAAGCACCATCTTCACCTTGTAGCCGAGCACGAAGGAGATGTCGTCCTGAATGTTCAAACTCAGCGTGTCGCCGACCGCAAGGGTCAGCATGTTCTTTTCCATCTTGACCGGCACGACCGTATAGGTCTTTGCGAGCGCCGAAGGGAATGCGTTGATGGCGTTCTGGTCGATGAGCGTGTTCTTCAGGTCGATCATCTCGACGCCCGCCTGCATCGAGAGAATACGCTTGAGGTCCCGCTCGTTCACGAAGTTGCGGTCAACGAGGATGCGGCCGAGGAACTGTCCGGTCTTCTCCTGTTCCTCAAGCGCCACCCGCAACTGCTCCTCGGTAATCAGCCCCTGCTCGAGGAGCATCTCTCCAAGGCGTTTGCGTTCGTCAGGCATGGCTTGATTGCTTCTTTCCCTGTTCCTGCTGTTCGGCGAAGGTGGGCACGCCCTCCCTGCGGGAGAACGCGTCGGCCATCGTCTGCGTGATGATGCCTTCGGCGACCATCGTTGCCTTCGTCTGGTCCTGGTCGTAGCACCACAGCATCACGTCCTCGAAGGAGATCTTGCCTTCCTTGTACAGGTTGATGAGGTAGGAGTCCATCGTGATCATACCCCACTTCCCTCCTGTCTGGATGTCCGACTGGATGCGGTAGGTCTTCTTCTCGCGGATGAGGTTCTGGATGGAAGGGGTGGCGACCATAATTTCAAATGCGGCAAGCCGTCCGGGCTTGTCCACCCGCCTGATGAGGAGTTGGGAGATGATCGCGCAGATGGACACCGACAGCATGATCCGGATCTGCTCCTGCTGCTCGACCGGGAAGACGTTGACGATACGGTCAATGGTGCGCGCCGCGCCGGTGGTGTGGAGTGTGGCGAAGACGAGGTGTCCGGTTTCCGCGGCAGTGATCGCCGCTTCAATCGTCTCAAGGTCGCGCATCTCTCCGACGAGGAAACAGTCAGGGTCGCTGCGCAGTCCCCTTCTCAGCGCCTCCGCGAACCCCGGCACATCCACGCCCAGTTCGCGCTGGGTGATGATGGACCGCTTGTGGGAGTGGTAGTACTCGATGGGGTCTTCGACGGTGATGATGTGCCGCTCGTAGTTCTCGTTGATCCAGTTGATCATCGAGGCGAGCGTGGTTGTCTTACCGGAGCCGGTCGGACCGGTGACGATGATGAGGCCGCGCGGACGGGTGAGGAGATACTGCATGGTCTGTCTGTCGAGCCCGATCTCCTCAAAGGTGAAGAACCGGAACGGAATGAGCCGGAGGGACATTGCGAGGTTGCCCCTCTCGCGGAAGATGCTCACCCGGAAGCGGGCAATGTCCTTGAAGGCAAAACCGAAGTCGGTGCCGCCGACCTTCTGGAGTTCCTCCTGATGCTCCCGCGAGGTGATTGCCTTCATATAGCCGATGGTGTCCTCCGGGGTGAGCGGCTCCGCGCCCACATACTTGAAGGTGTTGTGAAGCCGGAGAGTCGGAGGCCTGCCCACATTGAGGTGGAGATCCGGCGCGTCTTCCTTGACCTGCATCTCCAGAAGTTCCTCAATCGGTTTCTGAGGCATCCTACTCCTCTCCCACCACGCTGAACACCTCTTCAAGTGTGGTCATCCCGCGGCGCACCTTCTCAAATCCGTCGTCGCGCATGGACCGCATCCCGCTGGCAATCGCCGCCTCGCGAATCTCGGCGGAGCCGACCCGTTTCAGGGTGAGGTCCCTCAACCGGTCGTTCATCACGAAAATCTCAAAGATGCCGATGCGCCCGAGAAATCCCGTGAAGTTGCACTCGTTGCATCCCTTGGGCCGGCAGAGGTCGACGGTATCTCCGTCCTTGATGCCGAGAATCTTCTTATGGTAGTCGTCGGGCTGGAAATGCTCCTTGCAGTACGGGCACAGCACCCGCACGAGCCGCTGGGCCATCACGCCTTGCACGGCGGACGCCACCAGAAACGGCGCCGCGCCGAGGTCGATGAGGCGGGTGATGGCGCCGGGCGCATCGTTGGTGTGAAGGGTCGAAAAGACAAGGTGGCCGGTGAGCGCTGCGCGCAGGGCGATGTCGGTCGTTTCCGGGTCGCGGATCTCACCGACGAGAACGACGTCGGGCGCCTGACGCAAAAACGCGCGCAGTACGTTGCTGAATGTCAGCCCGATGTCGGCGTTGACGGGTGTCTGGTTGATGCCGGGAATCTGGTACTCGACCGGCTCTTCCACGGTCATCAGTTTGCGGTCTGTCGTGTTGAGAATCATCAGCGACGCGTAGAGCGTCGTGGTCTTGCCGGAGCCGGTCGGGCCGGTAACAAGCACGATGCCTCCGGAGTACTTCAGCAGCTTGCTCCAGGTGTCGAGGTCGTGTTCAAGAAACCCGAGTTGTTCAAGGCTCTTGAGCATCTTCGTCTTGTCAAGGATGCGGAGAACCACCGATTCGCCGTAGATGCCCGGCAGGGACGACACGCGGAAATCAATCGGCCGCCCTCCGATGTCCAGCATAATCCTGCCATCCTGCGGCAGGCGGTGCTCCGCAAGGTCCATCTTCGCCATCAGTTTGACCCGCGCGATGACCGCCTTCTCGATGCGCTTGGGAGGAGAGACGATTTCGTACAGGACTCCGTCGATGCGGAACCTCACGCGGAACCGCTTTTCCAGCGGTTCAAGATGGATGTCGCTCGCCCTGCGGCGCAGCGCCTCGACGAAGATGAGGTTGACGATCTTGACGACAGGCGCCTGCAGCGCGAGCGCCTCCTCGTCCTCTTCACTGGTGATCTCCTCGGTGGTCTTGTCCACCTCCAGCGTGGCGCTGCCGGCTTCCTGTAGCATCCGGGACAGGTCTTCCATATCCTCCTGCGGATAGTACTTCTCCAGCAGTTGGTCTATCTCCTTGGGGAAGGTGATCCGTATCTCAATCTCGCCCGTGAACCCGATGGCCTTCTTGAAGTAGTCGGTCGCAAGAATGTTGATGGGGTCGTCCGACACGAGGATGATGCGGTTTTCTCCCACCTTGTCCCACGGCACAATCCGGTGTGCCTTGGCGATTCTGCCGGGTATCAGGGAGAGGATGTCGCGCGGGATCTCGCGGGGAGGAAGGTCCTGCTGGACGATACCGAGCTGGAAGAAGAGGGAAGGGGATATCTCCCCGAACGGCAAGAGTCCCTGGTTTTGGAACACCTCGCGCAGCGGATTTCCCGTCCGTTCCTGCTCCTCGAGCGCGGACTCAATGTTCTTCTTGCTCCAGAGCCCGATATGCTCGATGATCGTGACGATCTCTTTTTTCGTCGGCATGGCGTTTTGCCGGTGTGGACAGTGTCATCCTACATCAAAAAGCCGCGTGCGTCAACAGGCGCGACAGGCAGGGCAAAAGGCACCTGCGCGGTCAGCTTCTTGCCCTCCGCTGGTTTCCGGCATGCGTCTGTCTCAGGAGCGGGACGCGAGTTTTTCAGCGATCGCTTCCGCCAGCCACGCGGAAATGGTGGTGTTTGCTTCAATTGCGGAGTGCTTGACCTTCTTCATCAACTCGGTCGGAAGGATGAAGGTGTACTTCTTGCTTTCCGCCGGGCGCTGTGTCCCGGAAGACCGCTCGGAAACCGCGAACAGCCGTTTTGCCTGAGGGCCGAGTCTGCTCATCGTACTCTCCTCTGTATTTCCCGGACGAGCGCGGCGAAATTCTCGGCGGCTGTCGAGCCGGGAGCGTAGTCAAAGATTGCCTTGCCGAAGGAGGGCGCTTCCCGCAGGCGGCTGCATGTGCGTATCTCGGTGCGGAAGACGCGACTACCGAACTGCCTGCGGAGGAGCGCGATGCTCTCCTCGGTGATTCTGAGACGGTGGTCAACGAGATTCGGCAAGATGCCGAGTATGTCAAGGGAAGGGTTCAGATGTGTGCGGATCTGGCTGATGGTGTCCGTGAGGTGCGCAAGCCCCTCCAGCGAGAGGTAGTCGCACAGCACAGGCACCACCGCGTACTGTGCGGCGGAAAGGCCGTTGACCGTCAGGAGCGACAGCGACGGTGGGCAGTCGATCAGGACATAGTCGAACGCGGACACGGTGTCCCGGGACTGCTCCAGCGCCTTCCGCAGGGAGAACTGGCTCTTCGGCTTTCCCGCGAGCACCACCTCAAGGTGGGCAAGGTCAGGGGTCGCGGGTATCACCGAGAGGTCGGCAAGGTAACTGTCCACCATGACATCCTCAATCCGCACCTGTCCCTGCAGGAACTCGGCGGTCGTCGGCTGGTCCGCCGCGGGGCGGATGCCGACGCTGACGGTCGCGTTGCCCTGGCTGTCGAGGTCAATGAGCAGCACCCGCTGTCCGGCGCGCACGAGTCCCGCGCCCACGCTCACGCACGCGGTCGTCTTGCCGGTGCCGCCCTTCTGATTCGTAAAGGCGATGGTGCGCATCTTTTTTGTGTACCACACGCGCCGCGGGGTTGACAATCCTGCGGGGGGTCACCCGCGGGCGAGGAAGTCAAGAATGTTGCGGCCCAACACCCGCTCCTCCATCTCGGTGCCGAGTCCAAGAGCCCGCAGGCGCGCGAGTTCTTCGCCCTGGTCTGTCCACGGCGAATCCGTGCCGAAGCAGACGCACTCGCGGGGATGCGAACGGATCATGCGCCTGCTCTGTTGTGCGGGCAGAAACTGAAGGGAGTAGGAGATCTCCATGAAGATGCGGCTGCCAATGAGGTGTTTCTCAACGGAGTCCCACTGTTTCCACGAGCCCATATGGGTGGTCAGCATCCGCAGGGAAGGGAATGTTTCTGCGATGCGCGCGATTTTGGGCGGATCGGCGCCGGGACGCAAGGCGTACGCCATGTCGTATCCCGTATGCATCACCACGGCGAGGTTCAGCCGCGAAAGATGCTCATAGACGCGCAACAGACGCGGTTCGTCGAGTTCGAACTCCTGATAGTAGGGGTGGAGTTTGATGCCAAGGAATCCTTCGCCGGAGATGCGTCTGAGATGTTCCGGCCAGATTGGGTCTGCCGGGTGGATGGAAGGAAACGGAATGATCCGTTCGCTTCGTATCTTCTTTGACCATGTCAGAATTGGTTCTGTCTGCGACGGCTTGGTCGCAATCGAGCAGACGATGCTCGCGTCGATGCCGTGTCTGTCCATTGAGGCAAGGAGTGCAGAAATGGTGCCGTTCAAGCGCGCGCGGATGCCGGCGGCCGCTTCCAGCACGGACACGGCGCGTCCGGCGAGTTCGTCCGGAAACGCGTGCGTGTGGGCATCGATGACGCGTGGTTTGGACATGGGCTTTTACCTACCACGCCGGGCGGCAGGATGTCAAGTTGCTCCTGACCGGGGCTGACGCTGGCGTTGACACGGGCACCTGTCTCCCGTATGATCGTCAGGCGATGGAACTGCCGCGCCTGATTGCCCTTGACCTTGACGGGACGCTTCTTGACTCGTCGGGCGGAATCCCGGAGGAGAACAGGCGGGTGCTTGCGCATCTCTCCTCCCGCGGCGTGCTGGTCTGTCTTGCATCCGGCAGGATGACTGCGTGCGTGTCGCCGACCGCGGCGCGGCTGGGGATTGACTGCCCTCTCATCGTATACAACGGCGCCATGGTGCGCCTGCGGGTCGTCGAGGGCCGGCGCATCATCCACCACGACCCCCTGCCGGCGGAGTACGCCGCCGAGGTCATCCAGTTCTGCCACGCCAACCGGTTCCACCTGAATGTGTATCTGGACGACCGGCTGTTCTGTCCCGACGACCCCTCGCTGCGGCGTTTTGCCGACCTCTACTGCCGGCAGACGGGCGCGGTGCCGCACTTCGTCCCGGACCAGCGCGTCTTTGTCGGGAAAAGGCCGACGAAACTGATCCTCATCGCAGACCCCTCTGACGCCGACGAGTCCCGCACGCGCGATGCTCTGTCGGACATGTTCTCGGCGCGGTTCGTGGGCAGGGTGGCAGTGGTGCGGACAAACCCGGAGTACTGCGAGTTCATGAGCATCTCCGCGAACAAGGGAGCGGCGTTGCGCGTGCTGGCGCAGGCGTACGGCATCAGCAGGGAAGAGACAATGGCGTTCGGAGACGGCGACAACGACGTGGAACTGCTGAGGGAGGCGGGAGTGGGCGTAGCGATGGCGCACGCCAGCCCGGCGGCGCGCCAGGCGGCCGACTGCGTCGCGCAGTGGGACAACGACGATGCCGGCGTCGGGAAGTTTCTCAGTCGTTTTCTCTGAACTCTCCGGCGGGAGTCACAGGGGGGCTTCCGGCCGCCGCGTCTCTGCCTGCGCGAGGATGTCGCGCGGGAACAGGTTGTCAAGCCCGAGAATGCAGGGGGGGTCAAACAGTTTCTTGATGGCCGCCATCTCCTCAATGGCCACCTTGCCGAACATCATCTCGAGGTACTTCGTCTTCATCTTTCCGATGCCGTGTTCTGCCGAGACGGTGCCGCCGAGTTCGACAGCGGCGCGGACACACTGCTCGTACCACTGCGCCGCCGTCTCCCCCTGCGCTGCATCCCTCGGGAAGAAGTTGAAGTGGAGGTGGTGCTCGCCGATGTGTCCGAACAGCACGGTCTCCATCTTTCCGCTGGACCGGATGTCGTTGTAGACCTCAAGGAGACGGGGGAAGGCGCTGGCAGGCACCGCGGCGTCAACCGCAACCTTGCGGATGCCTATCTTCCGAAAAAACGCGCTCACATTCTCCGGCACCCGGTGCCTGAAGTCCAGCAGCCGCTCGCGGGTGCGACTGTCGTCGCCTATCCAGGTGTCGGTGGCGCCGAACCGGTCAGCGATCTCCGCCCATGCCTCCATCCGGTCCGGGCCTGACGCCGCTTCGAGATACACGGCGCAGGCGTCCGCAGGGATGTGCGGGAAGGCGTCGCGCGCGAACGCAAGACTTTTTGCGTCAAGAAACTCAAGGCAGTAGGTCTCGAGGTCTGCCCGCTCGCGGATGAGCGATACGAGGGGGAGAACCGGCTCCTCCGAGGGGAAGAAGAAGACCGCCGTGAACAGGGGCGGAAGCGCAGGGATCAACGACACGGTCAGTTCCGTGATGACCCCCAGAGTTCCCTCTGAGCCGACAACGAGGTCGACCGCGTCCATCCCGGGCCGGGAGTAGTATCCCGCGGCGCACTTGACATCGGGCGTTCTGTACGAGGGCAGGGGCACGCAGAGCGAACCGATGCGGATGACGCCCCCTCGTTCGGCATACTGGCCTCTTTCAAGGGTCAGCATCTGGCCTGTGGTGAGCGCCATGCTCAGCGCCCGCACATACCTCCGTGTGGCCCCGTACCGGTAACTGTACTCCCCTGACGCGTTGGTGGCCGCGTTGCCGCCGATGAAGGCGGACCGCTCGGTAGGGAACGGCGGGTAGAACAGCCCGAGCGGCTCAAGCGCGGCAAGGAAGTCCTTCACCACCACGCCTGCCTGAAGCCGGGCTGTCCGCCTCCCCTCATCAATCTCAAGAATGCGGTTCATCCGCTCCAGCGACAGGAGGGCTCCGCCGAGCGGTACCCTGCCGCCGACATTCCCTGTCCCTCCGCCAGACACCGTGACCGGCATGCCCCGGCGGGCGCATTCGGTCAGCGCCCTGCAGACATCCTCCTCGTTGTCGGGCAAATAGACGATCTCCGCGCGTCCGCCCGGAAAGTTGGAGTTGTCCTCCAGGTACGACTGAATCTCATCCCTGCTCTTTTTGACAATCATGGCGGTCAGCCGGGTCAAATGCCCACAAGGGAGATGCCTGCCGCATTGCAGGCGGAGATCACCGAGTTGCGGTTGACGAGCAGCGTCTTGCCCGCCTCCACGGCAAGAGCGGTCGCGCGCGCGTCCGCCAGTGCCGCAACCGTCCGCTCGCCCACCGCGGGCAGGTCAAACCGCGGGTCCTTGCGCCTGCCGGCAACCTTCACGACGACGAACCCTTCCACGAGCGCGCCGGCGCGCTGTATCATCCTGTCGGTGCCCTCGGCGCCCTCGACGGCAAGAATCATGCCGCGTCGGACCGCAACCGCCTGCCCGACGCGGAAACGGAGAAGACTGCGGGCGCACGCGCAGCCGGCGAGTATGTCTGTGCGCTCCTCGGGCGTCGGCGCGCGCTCGGTCAGCACGCCGGCAGGAGCGATGTCGTCGGGCAGAAGACGGGCGAGGGAGACCAGACGGATGCCCTCGCGGCGCAGGAGTCCGGCGAGGTCGGCAAGAAGTGCCTCGCTCCTCCATCTCCGTCTCCGGCGGAGGAACTCCTGTCCCGAGGGATGGATGGTTCCTGAGAAAAGAAGCGCCGGGCTGATGGCTCCCGCAAGACACACCTGGTTGATTCCCTCCTTGCGGAACAGCATGAGTAGTCCGGCAATGTCCCCAGGCGGGACGGTGTGGGATGTGCCGAAAGAGTCCGGGAGGGGAAAAAACGAGAAGACCACCACCTTTCCCTGGCGCGCGAGCGCGTCCCGCGCGCGCCGGGAGAGTTCCGAATCGGTTGCGAAAAGGGCGGTGGCGTGCGGTCTGTTCATCGGCAATGCCGCGGGGCAGCGTCCGCCGCGGGTTCTCCTTTTCCCATCGTCTACGCCCCTTCGTCTCCTCCGCCGGAGCGCTCCCTTGCGATTCCCCGTTTGGACGCCGCCACGAAGGCGAGGATTGACCGGATTTCCGGGGAGGGGGGCAGTTGAGCTATCTTCCGCACGGCGTCGGATGTGTTGAGCCCTGAACGGAAGAGAATGCGGTACGCTTCCTCGATAGAAGCGATCTGTTGCGGCGAAAAGCCCCGGCGCCTGAGCCCGATGCGGTTCAGTCCGCGCGGACGCGCGGGATGCCCATCCGCGGTAGTGTACGGCACAATGTCCATCGTCACCTTTGAACAGCCACCGACGATTGCGTGGGTGCCGATGCGGCAGAACTGGTGGATGCCGGTCATCCCGCCGATGACGACATAGTCCTCAAGCGTGACATGCCCTGCGAGCGAGCCGTTGTTGGCGATGATGACATGGCTGCCGATGACGCAGTTATGCGCGACGTGGACATAGGCCATCAGAAGGTTGTCGCTGCCGATGGTGGTCGCCTCTCCGGCGGCGGTGCCGGGGTTCAACGTGGAGTACTCCCGGATGGTCGTGCGGTCGCCGATGATCAGGTAGGTCTGCTCGTTGGCGTACTTCAGGTCCTGAGGGATGCTTCCCACGCAGGCGCCGGTGAAGATGCGGCAGTCCGCTCCGATGGTGGTATGTCCCTGGATGTGGACAAAGGAGCCGACGCGGGTGCGCGCCCCTATGCGCACGGGCCCCTCGATGAGCGCATACGGGCCAACTACGACATCCGTGTCCAGATGCGCCTCGGGAGACACGATGGCCGTCGGGTGAATCGTGGCCATGGTCAGGAGTCAACGACGGTGAACATCAGCGTTGCCTCTGCGGCAATCTTGCCGTCCACAAAGGTCTTGCCGGCGATCTGTCCGGCTCTACTGCGCAGTTTGACCACGTCAACCTGCATCAGCAACTGGTCGCCGGGTCTGACCACCTTCCTGAACTTCACGCGGTCTATGGCCATGAAGATGGCGAGTTTTCCCCTGTTCTCCTTCTTGCTCAGCATCAGCACGCCTGCCAGTTGCGCCATCGCCTCGATGATGAGCACGCCGGGCATCACAGGCCGTCCGGGGAAATGACCTTCGAAGAACCACTCGTTTGCGGTGACATTCTTCACCCCGACCGCCCGCCTGTCTTCGTGTATCTCGAGCACCCGGTCAATGAGCAGGAAGGGGAACCGATGAGGGATGACCTGCTGGATGTTCTCAATGTCAAGGTTTCTGTCGGGCACGGGGATGAAACTGGCCGCAGGCACGCCCGCGAGTTTCTCCTTCGTCCGCGCTTCCTTGATCTTTCTGATGAGCCGCGTATTGAGCGCGTGGCCGCTGCGGATGCCGATGACGTGCGCGCACAGGGGGCCGCCGATGAGGGCAAGGTCTCCGATGAGGTCGGCAATCTTGTGCCGGACAGGTTCGTCGGAAAACCGGTAGGAGTTGTGAATCGGCCCATCGCGACCGATGACCAGCGTGTTTGTGTAGTCAGAGCCGAGGCCAAGCCCCAGCGCCCGGAGCCGCTCCACCTCTTCTTCAAGGCAGAATGTCCGGGCAGGCGCAAGTTCCCGCTCGTATGTTTCCGGGGTGATGGGAAAACTCGCGTACTGCGACTTGAGGACGGTCTTCGGGTAGTCCAGCGTGTAGGAGACCCTCAGGGAGTTTGACGGCAGCGCGATAATCTGAGAGCCGTTCTCAGAGATGTAGATGGGCTCGCGAAGATGGAACACCTCGCGCGGTTCAGGAAGGTCCCTGATGCCCGCGGCGCGCAGGAGTTCGCAGAAGGGAGCGGAACTTCCGTCCAGTCCCGGGCACTCCTCTCCTGAGACCTCCACGAGGATGTTGTCAATCTCCAGCGCGAACAGGGCGGAGAGGAGATGTTCGATTGTGTGGATGTGGAACTTCTCGTTCCGGATGGATGTGCGACGCGGAAACCGCTCTATGTCAACGAGATTGTCAATCTCCGCGCGGACGGGCCAGGCGTCCGGCACATCGCTCCGGACAAAAAGGATGCCCGAGTTTGCCGGGCAGGGCTTGAACACGCACCGGCTCGTCTTGCCGGTATGGAGCCCGACACCCTCCACGGACACGCTACTGGCGATACTTCTTTGCGGGCGCATGCTGGGTGGCAATCCTTTCGTCCAGTTCTCGGACGTGGGCTTCCAGCGCCTTGAGGCGTTCGAGGATTTCTGGCTGCTTGCGGAGGTACGCCTGGAACCGCATATCCTCCCACTTTTCCCGCGCCGGGAATCCGGTCACCACGGTGTCTGGCGGGATGTCCTTCGTCACGCCCGCCTTCCCTCCGATGACCGCGTTGTCTCCGACTGCGATGTGTCCGATGATGCCGGCCTGTCCTGCAATCACCACGTTCTTGCCGATGATGGTGCTGCCGGAAATGCCGACCTGAGCCACCACAATTGTGTTGTCGCCGATGTACACATTGTGGGCAATCTGGACGAGGTTGTCTATCTTGACTCCGTTGCCGATGTAGGTGCTGTTGAATCGTGCGCGGTCAATGGTCACATTCGAACCGATCTCCACATCGTTGCCGATGACAACGGTGCCAATCTGGGGGATCTTGTGGTGGACGCCCTTGACCGTCGCGAACCCGAAACCGTCGCCGCCGATGCAGGTGCCGGAGTGAATGATGACCTTGTTCCCCACGGTGATCCGCTCCCTGATGACCACGTGAGGCCACAGGAAGCAGTCGCTGCCGATGGTCGTGTAGTGTCCGATGTAGCAGCCGGCGCCGATGACCGTTCTGTCGCCGATTTCCACGTGGTCTTCCACGACCGCGTAGGGACGGACCGACACCTCGCGGCCAATCCGCACGTTTTTTCCGATGATCGCGGTTGGATGGATCCCGGGCGGAAAGACAATCGGCTCAGGGCCTACGCACGCCATAATCTTCGCAAACGCGAGGGATGGGTTGTCCACCTGAATGAGGGTGGCATCAGCCGTGTTGGTGATGTCCCGAGACACAATGACCGCGGACGCCTTGGTGGACTTTAGCAGGGCGAGGTACTTGCGGTTGGCGATGAAGGTCAGGTCGCCTTTGCGGGCTTCCTTAATCCCTGAGAGGTCCTGGATGACAAGGTCCGGGTTGCCGATAATGGTTCCGTCCACAATGTCGGCGATCTGCTTGACGGTGAGTTTCATGGTGCCTCGCTACTTGACGAGTTTCAGGATGTCCTCCGTGACATCGGTGCAGGTCTCTATCGACAGCACCGCGGCGGAGGTCAGGATGCAGGTGAACCCCTTTTCCTTCGCGTACCTGCTGATCGTCGCCTTGAGCGCGCGGTGGCAGTCGTCAATGAGTTCGTCGTGCCTCTGCTTGATGCGCTGGGCGGCGGCGTCGGTCGCCTCTGCCACCTTCTTCTCCTGCGCAGTGATCTCCTCTTCCTTCTTCTTCCGCTCAGCGTCGGTGTAGAGCAGTTTCTGACGTTCAAACTCTGCTTTCTTTGCCGTCAGTTCCTGGTTCTGCTTCTCCAGGGCCGCCCGTTCCTTCTTCACCTCGCTCTCAAACAGGGCGGTGTTCTCCGCGTACTTCTTGCTCGCCTTGAACACCTTTTCATAGTCTACGATACCAAGTTTCACGTTCTCGGCTCTCGTGGCGCACGCGGTGAGGCCCAGCATCGCTGCTACGATCAGAATGGAACGCACGGTTGCCTCCCTTCACTTCGTCGGTGTCAGAATGCGAATGTCATTCCTATGTGCAGACGGCGGCTGTCTTCTCCGGGCTCCGCATCAAGCGCGAATCCGTACTGGATGTCAATCGGAAGGGAGAGGAAAGGCACCGCAAACCGGACGCCAAGGCCGACCCCCTTCTTGAACTCGCCCCTGTCGCTCCATGAGTCCCACACGTTGCCGATGTCAAAGAAAACAAGCCCCTTGAGGATGTCTTCATAGAGAGGATATATCAGCTCAAGGTTCTGCGCAACTATGGCGTTTCCGCCGATTGCGGAGCCGGTGACCGGGTCGCGAGGGCCCAGTGTCCGTTCCTTGTATCCCCGCACCGTCCCGATGCCTCCTCCGTAGAACTTCTCGAAGAACGGCACCTCGGGTGTGTCGCCCATTTCGGTCGCGGTTCCAAGGAGGGTGTGGGAGTGAAGAACCAGTTTCTCCGTGAGGCGGTGATAGTAGTCTGCCTCAAGCGTGAGCCGGACGAAGTCAAGGTCGCCCGCCAGCAGTCCGCCCGCATACTTCAACTCGAGACTGGTGTCCCAGCCTTCTGTCGGATGCCTGCGGCTGTCAAGTGACCGGTAACCGAGGCGGGTGGTGAGGCTGTGCTCTCGCCATGTGCCTGCGGTCAGGGACGGTGGAACGACGTCCGTGATAGATATCTCCTCGAGAACCGGCGAGAATCCGAGCGACCAGCGGTCCCACCGTCTGCCGATGCGCAGGCCTCCTCCCGCGCGGTCCTCGTCATAGTCGGTCCAGTCCCTCTTATACTTGAACAGGTCAACGCCAAGCCACACGGGTCTGTCGCGGAAGTAGGGCTCTGTGAAGGAGAGGGAGTAACTGGTCTGCTCGCTGCCCAGTTGCACCCAGAACTTCATGTTCTGTCCGCCGCCGACAAAATGCCATGGATTGGTGATGTCAAAGTTGGTCTGTTCTATGCTGAAAAAGCCGACAGGTCCGTCCACGCTGCTGTACCCGCCGCCGAACGACATGATGCCGGTTCGCTCCCTCTCCTGCACTGTCACGGCAATGTCGGCAATGCCCGTCTCTGCAGTTGCCTCGGGAGAGATGCTGATACCTTCAAAGTAGTTGAGGTCCCTGAGGTTTGTGAAACTTTTTGTCAATCCCGCTCCCGAGAAAATGTCTCCAGGAGACAGGGCTACCTCTCGGCGTATGACCTTGTCTTTCGTCCGGGTGTTTCCCTTGATGGTCACGGCGCCGACTGTGTAGACATCTCCAGGCGCGACCGAGTAGGTCAGATTGATGCGGTCAGGCCTGTCGCCGGGAGACGGGATCTGCTCGACGATTGCTCGTATGTGGCCGCGGTTGAAGTAGAAGGAGCGGAGTGCCGCGAGGTCTTTCTCCGCGGCAACCCCGTCAAAGACCGTCCCTTCCCGCGTCAGGGACAGAAGTCCCCTCAGCGTGTCTTCAGGCACAAGGAGGGAGCCGGTGAAGGTGACCTTCCCGAGTGTGTACGCGGGACCCTCGGAGATCGTCAGCGTGATACAGACCCCTTTCTTTTGCGGAGTGATGGATGTCTTTGTCACCTGCATGTCAAGGTAGCCCCGCTGTCGGTAGAACCGCTGGAGCGCGGCGCAGTCCTCTTCCAGCACGTGTTTCTTCAGTGTCCCGCGGAAGAAAAGGGCTCGCCGCTCGCGCGTCTTCATCTGCTTCTTGAGCGTCGAGACGGAAAAGGCGGTCACTCCTTCAAAGGAGATGTCGATGATGCCTGCCTTCGGCCCCTCTTCCACGATGACGGTGACCGCCAGCCCGTCCTGCGCCGGCGACGCTTCGCTCCTGACAGACGCAAGGGGAAGCCCCTTCTCCTGAAGGGCGTCTTCCAGCGCGCGCGCTCCCGCCGCGCACCGCGCCGGGTCATAGGTATCGCCCGCGGCAAATCCGAGGAGGCTGCGCGCCTCTTTCTCTTTCATGCGGCGCAACCCTTTGATGGAGACGGACGAGATGACCTGCTGCTCCACAACCGTGAACCTCACCACCACCCCCTGCTCCGTGCGCTGAAACGACGAAGAGACAGTGGAGAACAGCCCACTCTCCGCAAGGCGGCGGGTGTCGTCACGCAGGACTGTCTCGCTGAAATCGGCGCCGGGCCGGGACTTCAGAAGGAGAAGGATGCGGTGCTCTGAAATTCGCGCGTTCCCGCGTATCTCCACCTTCACAATCGGCTCGCACCATCCGAAGCGGCAGAACGCTGCGCTAATGGCTGACAAGAGGAGCAGACGGCGTGCCGTTCTCACGGGGAACTCCTTCGCTTGTTGCCCTGAATACGATGCGCCCGTTCTTCAGGTCCGCAATCACGACTGATTGCTCGGGGATTTCGTCCTTCAGGATGTACTCGGACAGAGGGTCTTCCAGATGGCGCACGATGGTGCGGCGCAGGGGACGCGCGCCAAACTGGGGATTGGTGCCTTCCTTCATGAGGAACGTCTTCACCTCGTCGGTCACCTGCAGCCGCCGCCCCTGTTCCGCGAGCCGCTCGGAGACCTTTGAGATCTCAAGGTCGACGATGGCGCGCAGGTCGTTCTCTGACAGCGGGTGAAACACGATGACCTCGTCAATCCGGTTCAGAAACTCCGGGCGGAAGGTCTTCCTCACCTCATCGAGGATGACCTCTTTCAGTCCGCCGAAATCGAACGGGGGCTCGTCTGCCTGGAATCCGATGACCGCCCTGTTCTTGAACACATGGGTGCCTATGTTCGAGGTGAGAATGAGAATGGAGTTGCGGAAACTGATGCTCCTGCCGAAACTGTCTGTCAGCCGCCCCTCTTCAAGCACCTGCAGCAGCAGGTTGAAGACGTCCGGGTGCGCCTTCTCAATCTCATCGAGCAAAAGGACGTTGTACGGCCGTCTCTTGACCCTCTCCGTCAACTGCCCGCCCTCTTCGTAGCCCACATAGCCGGGCGGGGCGCCGATGAGGCGGCTGACCGCGAACTTTTCCATGTACTCGCTCATATCGATCTGGATGAGCGCCTGTTCGTCGCCGAACAGAAACTCCGCGAGCGCGTGCGCGAGGAGCGTCTTGCCGACGCCTGTCGGCCCGAGGAAGAGGAAACTGCCGATAGGTCGCTTGCTGTCTTTCAGTCCGACCCGTGACCGCCGGATTGCCCTGCTGATTGCCGAGATGGCCTCATCCTGTCCGACCACAGTCCGGTGCAGCGCCTGCTCCATCTCAAGCAGCCGTTCTTTCTCCTCCTTGCACAGTTGTGCGACAGGAATGCGCGTCCACTGGGAGACGATGGCGGCAATGTGCTGAGCCGTGACGGTGCGGCGTTCCTGGGGAACGACCTTCTGCCAGTTCTCGCGCAAGAAGTCGATGCGGTTCTTCAACTCCCGTTCCCTGTCGCGCAACGCCGCGGCCTTCTCGAAGTCCTGCTGCTCGCTCGCCGTCTGCTTCTCTTTCGTGACCTGCTCAATCTGCTGTTCAATCTCCTCGATTTCGGGCGGCGGCTTGGAGAGCGAAAGCCGCTGTTTACTCGCCGCCTCGTCAATCAGGTCGATGGCCTTGTCCGGCAGATACCGTCCGGTGATGTACCGGTCGCTCAGCCGGGCGGCCGTCTCAATCGCCTCGTCGCTGATGGTCAACTGGTGGTGTGCCTCGTATCTCTCCTTGAGCCCGCGCAGGATGGAGATGGTCTCCTCCACGCTGGGCGGTTCCACCGTCACCGGCTGGAACCGGCGCTCAAGCGCCGCGTCCTTCTCAATGTACTTCCGGTACTCGTCCAGCGTGGTGGCGCCGATGCACTGGATCTCTCCGCGGGAGAGCGCCGGCTTCAGGATGTTTGACGCGTCGATGGCGCCCTCAGCGCCGCCGGCTCCGACAAGGGTGTGCAGTTCGTCGATGAAGATGATGACATTCCGCGAGGACCTGATCTCGTCAAGGACCGCCTTGACGCGCTGCTCGAACTCTCCGCGGTACTTGGTGCCCGCGACCATCGAGGCAAGGTCGATCATCACTATCCGCTTGCCTTTGAGTATCTCCGGAGCGGCTCCCGAGGCGATCTTCTGGGCGAACCCCTCCACAATGGCGGTCTTGCCCACCCCTGCCTCGCCGAGGAGCACCGGGTTGTTCTTCTTCCTGCGGCAGAGGATCTGGGTCACCCGTTCAATCTCGCGTTCCCTCCCGATGACCGGGTCAAGTTCGCCTGCCCGCGCCAACGCAGTCAGGTCTCTGCCGTAGGCGTCGAGGGCGGGGGTCTTGCTCCGGGAGCGGGGCTGTCCGGCTGCCCTGCCTTTCTCCTGCGAGGTCTTCTGCTGGCCTGCGTCCGCAATCTCTTCCAGCGCCTGTTTCGTCTTCTCCACGGTGACGCCGAGTTTGGTCAGGATACGCGAGGCAAGGCTGTCCTCAATCTTCAGCAGTCCGAGGAGAATGTGTTCTGTGCCGACGTAGGTGAGTCCCATGAGGTGCGCTTCAAGCGCCGCCTGCTCCAGAACCTTTTTGGTTTCGCTGCTGGGAGGGATCTCTCCGAGGGAGATGAGAGGGACCCCGATGCGCATCGCCTTCTGAACCTCCATCTTGACCCTGTCGGGGTCAACGCCGAGGAAGATGAGCACCTGGATCGCAACGCCGCTGCCTTCCTCGATAAGTCCCAGAAGGATGTGCTCCGTTTCGACCCGTGTGTGGCCGAAGCGAACAGCCTCCTTTCTGGCGAGGTTCAGCACCTCTCGCGCCCGTTCCGTGAACCGGTCTTCAAACATCATAGAGCCGTCCTATTTCCCGCCGCAGGAGCGCCGCGCGGAGACGGTCCCGCTGCCGCGCGGCAAGTATCCTGCCTTCCTCTCTCTGGAGATGTCCCGGCAGGAGACGCAGGACCATCTCTCGTATCGTCCGCGCAGCCATCTTCACGCATCCTGTCTCCCGTCCGAGGATGAGCAGCGACAGCGCCCCCAGCGCCTCGGCCGTGGAGATCTGTCTCATTCTTCCCACCTCCGCCAGCGTTCTGAGAATCTCCTCCTGCATCCTCCTGTCCCTGCGCAGGGCCTCCCGCTGGCGCCGTTCCCGCTCAATGATAGATTCTACCACATTCTCAAGGCAGGAGAGAATCTCCTCCTCTTTCTGGCCAAGCGACCGGGTGGTCGAAAACTGGAAGAGGTTGCCGACCGCCTCGCTGTACTCGCCGAAGCATCCCCGGATTGCGACCCCGGAGCTCCGCACCTGCGCCTCCACCTGCGGCATCTGTCCGGTTGCCGCGAGTCCGGGCAGGTGGAGTAGCACAGACCCCCGCAGCCCGGTGCCAAGGTTCGTGGGGCAGGCGGTCAGGTATCCGAGCCGCGGTGAAAAGGCGATGGACACTGCACGGCTGATCCGGTCGTCCGCGGCGCTGGCGGTCCTCCATGCCTGCCGCAGGGCAAGTCCGGGCCTGATCGCCTGAATCCTGATGTGGTCTTCCTCGTTGACCATAATGGAGAGCCGCCGGGACGGCAGGAGGACAACCGCTCGAGGCAGGGTCGCCTCGGCGAAATCGAAACTGACAAGATGGCGCTCGGCCAGAAGTCTCTGCTCTATTGACGGGACACGGCCCATCCGTATGACGATGGCTTCCCGGGACGCCTGTGCGGACAACGCGCGCAGAAGAATCTCGACGACCTCCTGCGCCTGGCTCTCGTCCATCGTGTGGGGGAACGGATACCCCGAGAGGTTGCGGGCAAGACGCACACGGGAACTGACCGCAACCGCTGTGGTCAGGTGTGAGAATATCCAGCGCGTGCGGCGGTCCACGCTGCTCCACCACGCAGGGTCGCCGCAGTGTACGTTCATCGTGTCCGTTTCAACGCTCTCTGCTGTGCCTCAGGCGGTCTCTTGCCACGGTGGCTGGTTGTGCCGTGCAGGGATACGATGCGGCTGCGGAGGATGCGGCTGAAATGGCGGTAGCAGTAGCCGCACCCGACAACTCCGTACCTTCTAACCTGCCGCGCGGCATAGCCGCATGCCGGGCACGAGGGGATTCGAATGCGCCTGCGTCCCATCAAACACCGTCCCGGCCTACGGCAATGCCCGCACTCCCTCGGTGCGGGTCATCCGCCTGAACGCCTTTCTGATTCGCTCGGTGACGGGACGGCTGCCCGAGCCCACCGGCCTTCCGTCGCAACGGCTCACCGGCACGATCTCGGCGGCCGTTCCGGTCAGGAAACACTCGTCGGCCAGGAAGATGTCGTACCGCGTGAGATTCTCCTCTCTGACATCCATGGCCATCCGCCTGCCGATCTCCATGACCACCTGCCGGGTGATGCCCGGAAGGGCGCCTGCGGAGACAGGAGGCGTCAGGAGACAGTTTCCCCGCACGAGGAAGATGTTCTCTCCCGTGCACTCTGCGACGAATCCCTCCTGATTCAGGACGAGCGCCTCCTGCGCTCCGGCGACATTCGCCTCTATGCGGGCGAGGATGTTGTTGAGGTAGTTGAGGGACTTGATGGCAGGGTTTAGCGCCTCTCTGTGCATGCGCCGGGTCGCCACCGTGACGATGGACAGCCCCTCCTGATAGAATGACTCCGGATACAACTGGATGCGGTTGGCGATAATGAAGACGGTCGGTTTCGGGCATTTCCTCGGGTCGAGTCCGAGGTCGCCCACCCCGCGGGTCACCACAACCCGGATGTATCCGTCCCGAAGCCCGTTGGCGCGCACCGTCCGGACAATCTCCGTCTGGAACTGTGCAGCGGTCAGCGGCAGGTCAAGCATAATCGCTCTGGCGGACGCCGCCAGCCGGAGGAGATGTTCGCGGAGGCGGAAGATTCTGCCGCCGTAGACGCGGATTCCCTCAAACACTCCGTCGCCATAGAGGAGGCCGTGGTCAAAGACGGAGACCTTTGCCTCTCTTTCAGGTACCAGACGCCCGTCGAGCCAGATCCGCATACTCATTCGCGCTCCCGGTGAAGGTTTCGCTCTTCCACGCCGGCGACAGACCCGTCCCGTAAATATACTATCTTTGTCGCGAATTGTAAAAACCGCTCGTTGTGCGTGGCAATGACAAAGGTGACCCCCTTGTGCGCGTTCAGTTGCTGCACCGCCGCGCAGAAAAGCTCTGCGGAGTCGCGGTCAATGCTGCCCGTGGGTTCGTCCGCAAAGATGACCTCGGGCCCGCACACAAGGCTGCGGCAGATAGCGACGCGCTGCATCTCTCCTCCTGACAGCCGCCGGGGCAGGGCGTCTTTCCGGTGAGCGAGTCCGAACTCTTCAAGGAGCCGGGACGCCTCAGCGCGGTACAGGTCGCGTTTCAACGGGTTGCCGTCTCGTATCCAGAGAGGAAGGAGCACATTCTCAAGCACGGTCAGTTCCGGAAGGAGGTGGAAAAACTGGAACACAAAGCCGAACCGCTCGGAGCGGATGCGGGACGCCTGCCGATCGCTGAGGCGGGTAAGTTCAATGTCGTCCAGCCAGACCGAGCCCTCTGTCGGCGCGTCAAGGGTCGCCAGAAGGTTCAGCAGGGTTGTCTTCCCGGAGCCGGACGGCCCCAGTACCACCGCGATGTCTCCGGTCCGTATCTCTATGGTAACGTCGCGCAGGGCAACCACCCTGTCCTCATAGGTGCGGCCAAGGCACTCAGTCCGCAGTTTACTCATACCTGATCGCCTCCGCAGGTTCAAGGCGCGAGGCGCGCACCGCGGGATAGACGCTTGCGGCGGCAACAACGGCTATCACGGCGGCGGAAATGAAGAAGATGTCCCTCGCAGACAGTTCAATGGGAAGCCGCGAGAGGTTGTAGATGAACTGCGGCAGACGGATGAACTGGTACTTACGGAGAATCTCCGCGAGGATGCCGCCCACCGCGAGCCCCGAGAGCAGCCCTTCCATTCCGAGGAGAAGACCCTGAAGGAAGAAGAGCCGCCAGATGTCGGAACGGGTCAGCCCGAGCGTGCGCAGGATGCCTATCTGCCGCGTCTTGCGGTAGACCGTAATCATCAGCGTGGAGGCAACGTTGAACGAGGCGACCAGCACAATCAGAATCAGGATGACAGCCATCGCCTTTTTCTCAAGCGCAAGCGCCGCAAAAAGAATCTTGTTCCTTTCAATCCATGTGGACACCTCGCACCCGGGTGCAAGAGGTCTGATCCTGTCGGCAACCTCGGTGGAGCGGTAGATGTCCGCCGTCCTGACGCCGATGCCGTGGACAAGTCCGGGAGTGCCGAGGAACTCCTGCAGGGACGAGAGGGAGACAAAGCCCATCGTGACATCGAACGCGTACACTCCGCTCTCCACGATGCCGACGACCTCATAGGCGCGCTGGCCCCGCATGCTCAGGATGGTCACCCGGTCGCCGACGGTTACCTCCAGTTCCCGCGCCAGTTCGCTGCCGAGGGCAATCCCCCGGTTGAGGTCCGCAATCGTTCCGCGCGTGAAGAAGCGGGCAAGGTCGGTGACGCTCGCTTCGGTTTCCGGGACGACCCCCCGGATGACGCCGCCGAAGCGATAGGAGTCCGACTGGTAGATGACCTGCGTGGTGATGTAGGGCGACAGCCCGGTCACCCCGGGAACCTTCTCCCGTATCTCGTCCATCAGCGCGGCGGCGTTTCCAAACATGGGGCGACCTTCAACGGTGACGGTGGGATGTGCGCCGACAATCTTTCGCCTCAGGTCCTGGGAAAAGCCGTTCATCACGCCGAGGACGAGCATCAAACTGACCACGCCCAGCGCAATCCCGATGACCGAGAAGGCGCTGATGAACCGAAGGAAATGCTCCGCCGCCTTCCCGCCGATGAAGCGTCGCGCGAGGAAGAATGTGCAGGACATCATGCTGATGGCTCCGCAGCGCGTATTGTACTGCCGCAGCCGCGCCATTGACAAATCAACCCCATCCGCTAAACTGTAAGCGGGACGGCGAAATCCCTCACGCACATTCCGCCGGAAGGAGAGAGATATGGCGCATCTTATCCGTCTTGGCATTGTCGGTTCTGAGAGCACGCACGCAGAGGTGTTCTCGCGTCTCGCAAACGGAGACGAAAAGACCCTTCCGCTCTTCGAAGGGGTGCGCGTGGTCGCGCTCTGGGGCGAGCCGGGGAAAGAGGAGCGGACGAGACAGGTCGCGGAGAAATGCCGGATACCCCGGATTGTGTCGTCGCCGGAGGAGATGCTCGGAGAGGTTGACGCGGTGATGGTGGTGTTGCGGCGGGGGAGCCAGCACAGGCAGTATGCCGCGCCTTTCTTGAAGGCGGGACTTGCCGTCTATGTGGACAAACCATTCGCGGCAACGGTCTCCGACTGCCGGGCGATGATTGCGCTTGCCCGCCAGCACGGCGCCCGGCTTGCGACCTTCTCCACCATACGGTTTGACGAGGAAGTCCAGCGTCTGCGCAAGGAACTGCCTGAGGTCGGCACGCTTCTGACGGGATTCATTGCGGGCAAGGCGGACCCGTCAAGCGAGTACGACGGCCTGCTTTTCTACGGCATCCACAAGGCGGAACTCCTCGCGGAACTGTTCGGCACCGAGGTCACCGAGGTCAGGGCCGCCGAAACGCCGGGCAGGATTACCGCGGTCTGCAGGTTCTCATCTGGACTGATGGTGACGGTTGCGTTTCTGCGGGATGCCGGCTACCAGTGGGTGGTGGCGGTGGTCGGGTCGCAGGCGTCGCGCACCTGCACCCCGGGGGCTACGGCATCGTACATCCCCGCCTTCGGGAAGTTTCTGGAGATGGTGAAAACGGGCACGCCGATCCTGTCAGAAGAACAGATGGTGACGCCTGTCAGGGTGATTGACGCGGTCGTCAGGTCGCTGCGGACGAAGAAACCCGTGCGTCTGCGGTAGGGACGGCGGCATGCGAAAGGGGGGAAGATGAAACTGGGGGTCTTTCTCGTGCTGTTCGGGAAGGAGCGTTTTGAGGATGCGCTCGACCATGCAAAGGCGGCGGGAGTCGAGGCGGTGGAGATAGGCACCGGCAACTATCCGGGCAGCAGCCACTGCGCGCCTGAGGAACTCCTTGCCGACGAAGGCAAGTTGAAGCGATTCCGCGAGGCGGTCGAGGCGCGCGGGCTTGAGATCTCTGCGCTGTCCTGCCACGGTAATCCGCTCCACCCTGACCGGAACGTTGCGGAGTCCCATCGCACCGTCCAGCGGCTGACGATAGAACTTGCCGCGCGGCTTGGAGTGAAGACGGTGATAGGTTTTTCAGGGTGTCCGGGGGACAGCGACGCGTCGCGCGCGCCGAACTGGGTCACCTGCGCGTGGCCTCCCGATTTCTCGCGGGTGCTGGAGTGGCAGTGGAAGGAGAAGGTCGTCCCCTACTGGCAGGAGGAAGCGGCGTTCTGCAGGAAGCACGGGGTGAGAATTGCGCTTGAGATGCACCCCGGTTTCGTCGTGTACAATGCCGGAACCCTGCTGAAACTCCGCGCCGCGGCGGGAGAGGAGATCGGAGCGAACTTTGACCCGAGCCACCTGTTCTGGCAGGGATGCGACCCGATTGCCGCCGTGCATGCGCTTGGCGGGGCAATCTTCCATGTCCACGCGAAGGATACGCGCATCAATCCCTACACCACGGCGGTCAACGGCGTGCTGGATACAGGAGGGTATCTTGACGAGGCACGCAGGTCATGGATCTTCCGCACCGTCGGCTACGGGCACGGTGCCGAGTTCTGGAAGGACTTTGTGTCGGCGCTGAGAATAGCAGGATACGACGGGGTGCTGAGCATTGAACACGAAGACAGTCTGATGTCAACCGAGGAGGGCCTGGCAAAGGCGGTGAGGTTCCTGAAAGAGGTACTCATCTCTGAGCCAAAGCCGAAGGCGTGGTGGGCGTAAGGCAGCCGGTGCCCTGTCAGGAGCGCGCGCGAGGGGAAACACCGATGGAGAAGCGGCAGAACACCGCGAAGATTCTCATTGGCGGTTCGGGAGGGCAGGGCGTGCTGACCCTCGGAAAGGTGACGGCGCACGCGGGGATGAACGCGGGTCTGGAGGTCTCCTGCCTGCCGTCGTACACCGCCGAGATGCGCGGAGGATATGTCTATTGCAGCGTCGTTCTTTCAAAGAACAGGGGACCGTTTTCCCCTGTCATCTCTCGCGCGGATATCGGCGTGTTCATGAACGAGAAGGCGTATGCGATGCTTGCGTCGTCCGTCGTGCCGCAGGGGGTGCTCATCCTGAACAGTTCGTTCGTGGCGCCCCCTTCGGGGCGGGGCGTCGCGCTCGCCCTGCCGGCGAGCGCGCTTGCCGAAGAACTTGGCAGCCCGCGCGCGGCGAATATGTTTCTCGCAGGGATGCTGGGCTGGGCGCTGGCGCGATGCGGTCTTCCTATCTCTCAGGAGCATCTCGCCGGAGGGATTGCTCAGGTGTTTTCCGGTGAGGCGGAGCAGGAAGTCAGCTGCAGAGCCGCGGCGCTCGGATGGGAAAAGGCGCAGGAACAGTGGAAGGAATAGAGGGGCTGCGCAGAACGGGCGAGTTCGTGTGGGTCATTGACCGGCGGGGCGAGATGCGGGTGCCCGCGGTCCTCTACGCATCCGAACATCTGCTGAAAAAGGCGGTCGCCGACAATGCGTGCGGCCAACTTGTGAACGTTGCCTGCCTTCCGGGCATCGCGAGGTATGCGCTGGCGATGCCCGACATCCACTGGGGATACGGTGCTCCCATCGGAGGGGTGGGCGGCTTCTCGGTGGAAGAGGGGGTCGTTGTCCCCGGGTTTGTCGGCTACGATATCAACTGCGGGGTGCGGCTCCTGCGCACCTCTCTTTCCCTTGACGAGATTGCGTCCCAAATTGACACGTTGATGGACCGGCTCTTCTCAAATGTGCCCTCGGGCGTCGGTTCCACCGGTTGCCTCCGGGTGAAACGGAAAGAACTTGCGCGCATTCTTGAGGAAGGGGCTCGGTGGGCGGTGGCGCGCGGCTATGGAGGCGAGGAAGACCTTCAGGCGGTTGAGGCGTGCGGCTGCCTTGAAGGCGCCGACCCGTCGGCGCTTTCTGACCGCGCGATGGAGCGGGGGTTTGAACAGGTCGGCACGCTCGGGTCAGGCAACCACTTCCTCGAGGTGCAGGTCGTGGAAGAGGTGTACGACGAGGCAACTGCCTCTGCGTTCGGACTGATGGAAAGACAGATTGCCGTCATGGTGCATACGGGAAGCAGGGGGCTCGGGTATCAGGTCTGCGACGACTATCTCGCGTTCTTTGGAAAGGTGTCTGCGAAGTACGGCATCCGCCTGCCCGACCGCCAACTCGCCGCCGCGCCAATCTCCTCTCCTGAAGGGAAAAAGTACCTCGCCGCGATGAAGTGCGCGGCGAACTACGCCTTTGCGAACAGGCAGGTGATCGCGGAATGGGTCAGAAGGGTATTCTCGGAGGTTCTTGGCAGGCCAGCAGAACGGCTTGGCATGCAGACCGTCTACGATGTGGCGCACAATATGGCAAGAGAAGAAAGCCATCTCGTTGACGGGAAAAAGACGGCTCTCCTCGTCCACCGGAAAGGGGCGACGCGGGCGTTCGCCGCAAGCCATCCTGACCTGCCTGAGAGGTACAGACAGACAGGCCAGCCGGTCATCATCCCCGGCACGATGGGCACCTCGTCCTATGTCCTTGTCGGCACGCAGAAGGCGATGGAAGAGACATGGGGCAGCACCTGCCACGGCGCTGGAAGAGAGATGTCGCGAGGAGAGGCAATCCGCAGGGGCAGGGGCAGGAGGATTGACAGGGAACTTGCCTCACAGGGGATTGTGGCGCGCGCGTCAAAGTACGAGGGGCTCGCAGAGGAGATGCCTGAGGCGTACAAGGATGTGGACGAGGTGGTGCGGGTCGTCGAGGGTGCAGGCATCTCCCGCAAGGTCTGTCGGATGAGACCTCTCGGCGTGATGAAAGGGTGAACTTCTCCCTCAGGGAGTATCGGGTGAAGGCGACTGCTGTTGCGTGCTGGTATCTCCCTCTTCTGGTCATCGCTGTCTCCTGCGCACACCAGTCTCCTGGACTCTCCCCGCGCGTGCCAGCCGGACACCTCAGACAGGAGATAGTCGCTGACCTTGACGGAGACGGAAGGACTGAGACAGTGGCGCTCGCGCCTGAACAACCTTTGTCTGTTTCTGTCTGGAGGTCAGGCAGGATGCTGTGGCAGGGCGTTCCGGCAGAATGGAAGCCGTGGAAGGTTCTCGCAGGAGACCTTGACGGAGACGGTCTCTCTGAGATTGTGGTCGCGGTGTACAAGCCGACCCGTCTTTTCCCTGAGCCGCACAACTGCGTGTTTGTGTACGGGTGGGACGGTTCCACCGCCTACCCGAAATGGCTCGGCTCGCATCTCTCAAAGCCGTGCGTAGACGTAGCCCTCTGGAGGCGAGAGGGCAGATGCTCCCTTGTGAGTGTGGAGATTGCGAGGAGCGGGAAGTCAGTGGTGGGTGTCTATGAGTGGTGCGGATTCGGGTTTGTCGGATACTGGCAGAGCGGTGAGATGGAACAAGGTGCCCTTGACACAGCCGCAGACGGCAGGGTAGTGTATGCCGAGCGCTCAGGCAAAAGGTATACGCTCAAGGAGGCAGACGGTTCGTACCGTCTTGCACTCCAGACGTCCTGAACGGGCAAGGGAGGGGCTATGAGGCGGCTCATACTCTTTTTCCTTTTGCTCCGGCTAACTGCGGGAGCGCAGGAGGTGACTCCGGCGCTGAAGCCGTACACGGTCAGCAAGAATCTCACCGAGGTTGCCAACCTGACACAGTTTTCCCTCTCTCCCGCCGCGAAGGAACTCCTTGCCAAGAACCTCTTCGTGGTTGTCCCCGCCTCTCACTGGCAGCCGTTTTTCGTCTACGAGGACAACGAGTACAAGGAGTTGCCATCGTTCATCACTACCGACTCTGTCCTCCACCTGTACCATCTCTTCTTCAACTTCGCCCTGAGACAACTGGAGGAGGAAAAACTCTATCCCCTTGCGAAAGAGTTCACCTCGTCTCTCCACAGACAGTGTCTCAAGACATACAGGAACGCTCCCACCCCGGAGTTGAAAGACGCTGCGCGAAGGAATCTTGCGTATGTCACCGTCGCGGCAAACCTTCTCGGAGTGGATGTTCAGAAAGAGGCTGCAGTCTCAGAGATGGTCTCAGATGAACTTGACCTCATCAGAGAACACGAGGGCTGGCTGAAGGGCAGCATCTTCCCGTATCGTGTGGACTACACCCAGTTTGTGCCGAGGGGACACTACACGCGCAGCGAGGAGTTGAAGAAATACTTCCTCGGGATGATGTGGTACGGGCTGGTACCGTTTGCTCCGAGGTGGAAAGACCCGCTCACTCCTGCGCCGGAAGTTGTCAGGCAGGCGCTGCTGCTCGTCCGCGACATCTCCGAGGCGAACCTCACCCAGAAGTGGGATGCCCTCTACACCCCCATCAACTTCTTCGTCGGCTTCTCAGACGACCTTCGTCCTGATGAAGTGCTGGCGCTCTCACAGGCGGTCTTCGGAAAAAAGCCGTCTCTTTCCGGGTTTGCCGATGAAGCGAAGTTCGCGAGGTTCGCAGACAACTTTCTGAAACTGAGGATGCCGTCTATCAAACCAAAAATCTACAACGAACTTGGCTCTCTCTCGCCTTTCCCTGACCCAGACACTCCCCAGTTGCGCCTTCTCGGACAGAGGTATGTGCCTGACTCAGAGATTCTTCAGGAACTCGTCGGCATAGACAGAGAGGCGTTTCTCAAAGAGACGGGAAGGATGCTCCCGATGGGTCTTGATGTGATGGCGGTGTGTGGAAGTCAGCGCGCAGCATGGCTTCTTGACGAACTGTACAAGGAGCCGGATAAGTGGTCGGGGTACCTGCAGGCAAGGAAAAAACTCACCGAGAAGTTTGATTCCATTGGCGAAGATGGCTGGACGCGCAACCTCTACTGGCACGGCTGTATGTCCTGAAAAGTTTCCTCGCTCCATATGCCGAGGGCTACCCGTCCTTTATGACCACGACAGCGTGGCAGGACAAGAACCTCCAGACCGCCCTCGCATCGTGGACGCAGTTGCGGCATGACACGATTCTCTACGCAAAGCAGAGTTTCATCGCGGCAGAGTGCGGAGACGGAGATGCGCCCCGCCTGATGAAGGGGTATGTGGAGCCGAATGTGGAGGCGTACCGCCGTCTCCTTGCGCTCGCAAAGCAGACGAGGAGTATCCTCCAGCCGCGGGGACTTCTGTCCACGCAGATGGCGGATAAACTGGCTGAGTTTGAGGATATGGTGAAGTTCCTTCTGGATGTCTCGGTGAAAGAACTACAGGGAAAAACGCTGACCACGCGCGAGTATGAGCGTATCAGGCATATTGGTGGGGTGATGGACAAACTTGCCCTGTGGGTGGTGACAAAAGGGAATCTTCCCGCAACAGGAGAGGCGTGGAGGGAGATTGTCCATCCCACAGACAGGAATATGGCATGCGTCGCGGATGTCCACACCTGCGTGGACATGCGCCTGCCACCCGTCGGGATTGGACAGGTGGTGCTTGAGGAGGCGGTCGGGCACGCCTACGAAATCTATGTGATTGTGCGTGTGGAAGGGAAACTCCAGTTGACACGGGGATCGGTCTTCTCGTACTTCGAGTTTCCTCACCCGATGAAGGACCGGCTGACAGACGAGAACTGGCAGAAGATGCTGGGCGAGGGGAAGGCGCCGCCGCAGCCAGCATGGATTCAGTGGTTCACCCTGCCGGGCAGGGAGAAGGCGGTCCCCAATACCTCATCATTCACGGAGGCGTGTTGAGCCAGACGGTGAGGGCGTGAAGAAGTTCCCGAAGAGCACAGTTTCCATTGCGGCGCTCATTCTGTGCGCAGTGCCCTGCCTGAGCGCCGGCACATTCCCTCCATCTGGCAGGGAACTTTCCCTTCTCCTTGCCGGCGATGTCCTGTTGGACAGAGGCGTCGCCCGAATGTGCGCCACCGCATTGCCTTCTGACTCGCTCAGGGAGATCTCGCAACTGACAAAGAATGTTGACGCCGCCTTCTGCAACCTTGAGTGTGCGGTGGTCACCGACGCGCCGCGCCTGCCAAAGGTCTTTTCCTTTGCCGCACATCCCTCGCTCCTTGGAATTTTGAAGGAGGCGGGATTCGGGGTAGTGTCACTTGCGAACAACCACACACTTGACTGCGGCAAAGCAGGAGTTGTTGAGACGATGGAGCATCTCCGCAAAAGCCGGATTCTCTTCTGCGGGGCAGGACGCACCGATGAGGAGGCGCGCACTCCGACGGTTGTCCGCCTGAAGGCGAAAAAGGTTGGGTTCCTCGCCTACTCTGACATCCCTGAGCACAGTGTCGTGCTCATTCCAGACAGACCGTCCATTGCCGTCCTTGACGATGACACATTCTCGCAGGAGATAAGGAAGGCAAAGGCGTCTGTGGACATCCTTGTCGTCTCCCTCCACTGGGGATGGGAGTACCAGCCCTTTCCGAACGCCCGGCAGAGGCGGCTCGCAGAGGAGGCAGTGGAGGCAGGAGCAGACATCGTGGCGGGACATCATCCCCATGTCCTTCAGCCGCTGGAGGTTATAGAGAGAAAGGGAAACGTGGCGGTTGTCTCTTACTCTCTTGGAAACTTCATCTTTGATTCCCGCAGAACCGAGACCCACGAGACAATGCTCCTTGAGTGTAATTTCGACGCAACAGGGCTGGTGCGGGTAAGGATGCACCCGATGAGGATTGAGAACTGCTTTCCCCGCATTTCTGGAGCACCTGCTGCAGTGTGGGAGAGGGGAAAGATGGCAGGCGCTTCCGCCCTGCGTTGACACGCAACAGTTTCTCATATACCGTCTTTCTCTATGCTCAGGGGTCTTCTTTCTCTCGCCCGACAGGTGTGGCTGGTGCCGGTCATCGTTGCCGGATGCGCGCTGCGCGCTCCCGAGAGTGCTGCTCCTGAGGAGGTTGTGCTCCACTTTGCCGGAGATGTGCTTCTTGACAGGAACTCTGGACGCACCATCGAGGCAGAAGGGGGAAGCGAGGCGGCAAGGGATATCTCTTCTTTCACCCGGAACGCGGACATTGCCTTCTGCAACCTTGAATGCCCGATTGTCGCGGTGCCGAGAAAGGTTTCCAAGCAGTTTGCCTTTGCCGCGTCTCCCGAGAAGGTCGTCTTTCTCAAAGAGGCGAACTTCCGCATTGTTTCTCTTGCCAACAACCACGCGATGGACTGCTCCCGTGCCGGCCTTGTGGAGACGATGGAGCGGCTTCGCACGGCAGGGGTTGTTTTCTGCGGTGCGGGGATGACGCGGGGGCGTGCGCACGCTCCTGTCATTGTACTGTGCAGAGGGATGCGTATCGGCTTCCTTGCCTTCTCTGACCTTCTGCCCCAGAGTGTCGTTGGTTTTCCTGAACTCCCGAACATCGCCTATGTGGACGACCCAACCATAGAGCAGGAGGTCGCCGCGGCACGGGAAGGAGTGGACGTCCTTGTCGTCTCTTTCCACTGGGGAGAGGAGAGGAGCCATCAGCCAACCGGACGGCAACAGGACCTTGCGGCGCGGGTGATGAGCGCAGGGGCAGACATCGTGGTTGGCCACCACCCCCACGTCCTCCAGCCGCTTGTGGCGATGAGAAAGTCCGACGGACGCGTGGGCGTCATCGCCTACTCTCTCGGCAACTTCGTGTTTGACTCGCGCCTGCCCGCCTGCAGGCAGACGATGGTGCTTGAGTGCCGCGTGACGCGCTCTGGTGTCTCAGGAGTGAAAACCTGCCCGATGGGTATCAGGGGAGGCATGCCGAGGAGAGATGGAGGCGCGGTTCATACCCACTCGCTCAAGAGGGTTGGTTGTTCTCCGCGGGTTCTCTTCTCGCCGTCAGGTCTGTAACTTCTGGCGCGGCATCCTGCGATTTCCGACGGCAATCTCACTCACGCACGCCACCACCGTAAAAGCACCTGCGAAAAACCACAACTCGGGACCGGGAGCTACCATCATGGTTGAGAACGTGTGCGAGGTGGAAGGCAGCTCAGTCCACATCAGAGAGATGGCGCGGGATGCTGCCGCGCCTCCTGCGGAACTAAGCCCATACGCAGCAACGCCGATGACCGCAGTCAGGAGAGGGAGGAGAACAACCCGTTGAAAGCGAGCGGTCATCGCCTGCGCCGTCTTCACGCAGGAGAAGCCGAAGCCGGCAAGGGAAAAAAGGAGCATAGGCAGGCCGAAGAAAGGGAGTGTGGGAAGCGCATGCCATTCGAAGTCCGCTCGTTCCGTTACGGTCAAAAAGAGCAGGGCAAGCGCAGTGAGGAAAAGGCAACCTGCCTCGCTGGCGAAGGTATAGGCAAGGAGCGGAAAGGAGAGCCCTCTTTCTCCGAGTGATACGCTCCGGAAGAAGAGAAACCAGAGGTGCTGGAGAAGAAAGAACCGCATTGCGTAGAGGTATTCCGGGTCGCTGTGCCTGCTTCTCGCCGAAGAGACAAGGAAGATGGCGCAGAGGTAGACCAGAAGGGTTCCAGCGCAGAAAAAGACTGTGGCAGCGTCTCTTCTCCGCGGTGAGAGGAGATGAAGGACAGTGGAACCGATGAGGAGAAGCAGGAGTATGATGGAGGCAGACACAACGATGCGTACGCCCCCGGCGCCATAGGGTTTCTCCCTTTCACCAGTATGTTACCGCAGGGAGTTAGAGAGTGTCAATCCTTTTGCGCTCCCTCGCTGGCGGTGGTATGCTCTCACGGAAACGGAACCAGGACCGATGACCTCCAGACAGCGGGTTGAGGCAGCCCTCAGCCACAGAGAGCCAGACCGCACCCCGGTCTTTGAGTATGTCCTTTTGCCCCCCATCGCGGACATTCTTCTTAGCAGAAAGTATGTCGGCGTCCACGCGAGATGGGACGAGGCGGTGGCGGAGATGGGATGGGAACAGGCGGTCGCTCAGGCGGCAAGGGACCTTGTGGAACTCGCAGTCATCCTCGGGCACGACCTTCTCTTTGTTCCCCTTCCTCCCGGACCACTCACGGGCACGCGGACCCGAAAAGAGGATACCTCTTCTGACCCTGTGGAGCGTCTGCGCAGGAGGAATGAAGACGCCGCGCGGATGGGTGAGATACCGGACCATCGGTTGTTCATCTTCGCTCAGGTGGAAAAGGAGATGGAGCGGTACGGAGTTGACCTTCCCGTGATGGCGAGCGCCGCAGGGCACGGCATCTGGACAGACACCGACCTGATGGAGACGATGCTCCTTGCGCCTGATGTGGCACAGGAACACTTTCGCCTTGCCACCCGTCGCTGTCTTTCTCTGGCGGCGAAGTACGCGTCGTTTCGCTCCATTGCGATGGTGCAGGTGGGAGGCGACGTTGCGGGCAGGATGCCTCTTGTCTCGCCGGAGGCATACCGCAGTTTCATCGTGCCTGAGGTGAGGACGGTCAGCCGCGCCGTCAGGCGCTCAGGAAGGGCGCCTGTCAACGCCAGCGACGGCAACCTCTGGCCTGTCCTTGACGACTTTCTCTTCGGGTGCGAGGTTGACGGCTACTGCGAGATTGACTTCTCGGCAGGGATGACGCTTGAGAAACTCAAGACGGTGTGCCGTGGAAAGATTGCGCTCATTGGCAACCTTGACTGCGGCACGGTGCTCAGTTTCGGGACTCCCGAGACGGTGCGCAGGCATGTGGAGGAGTGCCTTGACGCAGGGTGGGCAGACGGCGGACATATTCTGTGCGCGAGCAACGCGATTACCTCCTCAGTCCCGCTTGAAAACTACCTTGCGGCGGTCAATGCGTACCGTGCCCGTTTTCATCTGTCTGAGTTTTATCTTGACGGCGCAAGGCGCAAGAAAAGGGGGGAGAATGAACTTTGAGCAAGAGGATGAACGGTTTGTCTCGCTTGCCGCGGACGCAGGGAAACGGACTGAGGCGCTCGTATCGCTGTGCCGCATGCGCAGGAGGTTCTTTCTCCTTGCGGCAGGGTGCAGTCTCGCGTTCTGTCTTGCCCTCGTCGCCGTCATCTGGAATCCCTCTCCCGCGTCCCTCGGACTTGTGGGCGGCGGCTGTTTCGGCACGCTGGCGGTGTGGCAGTTGTTCTTCAAACTGGATTCGGACATCAAACTGCTGAAGGTTGCCCGCCGGCTTTGCGGCGAGCCGTGAGCAGACCGCCTTCGTGGTATCATTGAGGAAGCGGCGGCCTGACGGTTGCGGATGCCGCGTGCAGCAGGTCGAATGACGAGAGCGAGATGACAATGAGCGGACCGGTGTTTCACAACACGCTGACAGGGAAGAAGGAGCCGTTTGAGCCGATTGAACCCGGCAGGGTAAAGATGTACACCTGCGGCCCGACGGTGTATGACCTTGCCCACATTGGCAACTTCCGCGCGTATGTGTTTGAGGACCTTCTCCACAGGTTCCTCCTCTACCGGGGGTACGAGGTCTTCCGGGTGATGAACATCACCGATGTGGACGACAAGACCATCGCAGGGGCGCGCCGGGCAGGCGTGTCGCTCAGGGAGTTCACGGAGAGGTACACGGAGGAGTTCCTCGCTGATATGAAGACGTTGCGGCTTGTGCCTCCCGATGTAATGCCGCGCGCGACTGACCACATCCCCGAGATGGTTGCCCTCATCCGTACGCTTCTGGAGAAGGGCGTGGCATACCGTTCCGAGGACGGCATCTACTTCCGCATCTCCGCCTTCCCGGACTACGGCAAACTTTCGCATCTGGACCGCTGCGGTATCAAACCAGGCGCGCGGGTTGCGGTGGACGAGTACTCGAAAGAGGATGTCAGGGACTTTGTCCTCTGGAAGGCGTCTTCCCCCGATGAGCCGTCGTGGGACACGGAGATTGGCACAGGCAGGCCCGGCTGGCATATCGAGTGCTCGGCGATGAGCATGAAGTATCTCGGCGAGAGTTTTGACATCCACTGCGGAGGGGTGGACAACATCTTCCCGCACCACGAAAACGAGATTGCCCAGAGCGAGGCGGCAACCGGCGTGCCGTTTGTGCGGATGTGGCTCCACTGCGCGCACCTTCTTGTGAACAATGAGAAGATGGCGAAGTCAAAGGGAAACTTCTACACCCTGCGCGACGTTCTCGGCAAGGGCTACCGTCCTGCCGCCGTCAGATATCTCTTGATGACCACGCACTACCGCGACCCGCTGAACTTTACGGAGGCAGGGCTTGCGCAGGCATCGCGCACCGTCGCGAGGTACAACGACTGCTACCGGAACCTTGCCCACGCGTCCGGTTCACAGCCGAACCCCGACCTTCTGGAACGGATAGAGACGGCTCGAAGACAGTTTGCCGCATGCCTTGATGACGACCTCAACATCTCTGCCGCGATGGCCGAGGTGTTCCTGCTCCAGCGCGAGGCAAACAGCGCGCTGGGCGCAGGGAGAATCTCCCCGACCGAGGGAGATGCGCTGAGGGCATTCTTTGAGGAGGTTGACCGCGTGCTTGCCATCCTTGAGCCTGCCGAGGAGACGCTTCCCGAGGAAGCGGCAGACCTCATCCGGCGCAGAGACCTGGCGCGCAGAGCGAAGGACTACGCGCGTGCTGACGAGATCCGGCAGCGTCTGCTGGGGATGGGCATTGTGGTGGAAGATACCCCGCAGGGAACGCGGTGGAAGAAGGTATGAGGAAACGACCCGGAGGAGGTTTCACGCTTCTTGAACTCCTGACAGCGATAGCCATTATCGCGGCGCTCGCCGCGCTTCTGGCACCTGCCCTCCACCGCGCGCGGGTCAAGGCGTGCGTTGTCAGGACAAAGGCGACGATGGCGGCGATAGAGGCAGCCCTCTCGATGTACGAGAGCGATTTCGGGGACTATCCGGCGTCTCAGGGAGGAACGAAAGACCTCGTGACGCTCTTGCGCGGACCTGTTGACAGCCAGCGGTGGAAGGGGCCATATCTGCGGCTGAAGCGGGAGGACCTTGACGGTGACGGCGAGGTGATTGACGCGTGGGGCAACAAGATAGTGTACCGATATCCGCAGGAAGAGTCACAGGATGTGCCGTTCGTCCTGCGCTCCGCAGGTCCTGACCGCAGGACGGAGACGAAGGATGACATCGGCAACTGGTGAGCGCTCCCATCGGGCGGGAAGACGGCGTCGCGGGCTCTCAATCGGAGAGGTGCTCGTCTGCCTTGCAATCGTCTCTCTGTTTCTCATCCCTTCCGCACTCATCTATCGCAGATACCGCCAGGGGCTTCTGCTTACCTCGGCAGTGAACCAGTTACTCGCTGCCTGCGAACTGGCGCGCTCGTGTGCCATCAACGAAGGCAGGGAGTATGTGGTTGAGGTGGCAGGCGGCAGACTGTCGGTGCTGCGCGACGGGACACAACTCATCGGTAAGAGGCACCGTCTTCCCGACGGCATCGAGGTTGTGTTCGCAACGAGAGGGTTTCAGCCGGCGGTGTTTTTGCCTGACGGCACCGCGAAGGAGGCGGGGAACATTGTTCTGCGCGATACCGTGACAGGCGAAAAACGCAAGATAGCGCTGCATAACCTGACCGGCGTGTGCGTGGTGGAATGAGAAGAGGACTGACGCTCATCAGCGTGCTGATTGCCCTTGCCGTGCTTGTCGTCGGCGTGGCGGCGCTCTTCCGCGTCTACCCGGCAATCACCCGACTCTCCGAGCGTTCCAGAAGTTTCACTGCGGCGGTTCTGATTGCCGACAGGGTGCGGGCAGTGATAGAAGAGGTCTACGGCGGGGCGGACGACCCCCTTCCGCCGCAGATGATTGAGGGAGCAGACGCGGAGTTTCCCGGCTATGTCTGGCAGGCGCGGTTCGACGAAGAGAAGGAAGGGCTGTACCGGGTTGAGTTGACCGTGTCGTGGCTCAGAGCGGGAACCCGCGTCAGCGAGGAGTTTCAGGATGTCCTGCGGCGGAAAGAGTAAGGGGCTCACCCTGCTGGAGGTCCTCGTTGCCCTGGCCATTTTTGCCGTGGCCGTGCTCGCCGCGCTTTCGCTCTTCAGCAGGCATCTGGCGCGTCTGCGCCAGCAGACGATTGAGAAGAAAATCTTCGAAGAGGCGAGCCGGTGTCTGGAGTTTGTTGACCGGCACCTGTCTCTTGCGCAGGTCAACGACCTGTCCGGACCCCTGAGGATGAACTTCTGCGGTTCATCCGATACGGTCAGGTTCATCGCCCCTTTCTCCGAGAGCGAGGGGTCTGACCTCACGAAGTTTGGAGTGACGCTCAGCGACAGAAAAGTGGTGGTTCAGATTGTGCGCGTTGACAGCCAGGACCCGGGTCTTGAGTTGCCGGAGACATTTCAGGGGGCTCAGGTGCTCTGCGGGGATGTTGACCGGTTCCGCCTGCAGTACTCCGACGGGAAACGCTGGTTCGACGCGTGGGACTCCTCTTCCGGCGCGGCGCAGGAAGGGATGCTGCCGGAGATGGTGCGGGTGGACCTGGAGATTTCGCCCCAGGAAACGATTGATGGCAGAAGGCAGTCACGGAGTTTCTCTCGCACGGTGCGGCTGGAGGCACGATGAGAAGGAAAGGCGCCTCTGTGGTGTTTGTCCTTGCCATTCTCCTGCTCCTGTTCATCTTCACGGGTATGCTGCTGTTCATGTTCGCGTTCTGGGAAAAGACAAGCCAGAAGTATCTGGCAGGACGCATGGCGGCAGGGTATGCCCGCAGCGGCGTCCAGCGCGCCATCTGGGAGATTGACCACGATGACCGCTCCGTTGACTCCTTTGACGACGCGTGGCGCACGGCGTTTTCGGGAGAGGAGTGTGACATCGACGGGGACGGACAGAAGGACGCGCGCTGGTTTCCCGTCACCGACAGGCGCGGGAATCTGGTGGGCCGCTGGGCGGTGAGCGTGGTGGACGAGAGCGGGAAGGTCAACCTGAACGCAAGTGGGAACGCAGGCGGCACCTGCCACGAGGGGCATACCACATGGGAGATAGGTCTTCTGCCGTCTGTCTGGGGTGAGAGCGCTGCCCGGTCCGTAGCGACGTGGCGGTACGGCGCCGACGGCCAGCCGGGCATCGCCACCAGAGATGACAACGGCAACGCGGCGGTGTGTGCCGCCAACAGGATTGACGATGACGGCGACGGGCTCACCGATGAACCGGGCGAGGGGATTGACGAGCCGCAGGAGTTTGTTGCGTCCCATCCGCGCGGAGACGACCGTCCGTACCTGTCTCCCGAAGATGCGAAACTTGTTCCCGGCATCGGCCCCTCTCTCTGGCAGAAGGCGCGCCGGCTGGCGACCGTCTGGTCGTACGACCTGAATGCGGACAGGCACAGACGGCAGCGGCTGTCCGTTAACGCGGCGACCGTTGAAGACCTGCGGGCGCTGTGCGCCTCTGCTGGCTATAGCGAGACGGAGGCGGCGCGGATTGCCGCCTCTCTCGTTGACTTCAGGGACGCGGACAACGTTCCCACCGTGGTGGAAACAACATCGGGCAGGGTGTTCGGCATCGAGCGCACGCCGTTTTTCAACGAAATTGAGGGGAACCTTCCGTTCAGGATTATCCCCGAGGGAGAGGCGACGACAGTGGCAGAGGTGGGCGGCCACTTCATCGAACTGTTCAACCCGTATGACGAACCGATCGACATCGGCGGATGGCGAATCTCGGGACTGCTGACCATCCCCGCGGAGTCGGCGGCAAACCTCATCTCCGCCTCAGCCGCGTTTCTCAAAGACCTCGCCGACCGGAAGAAGGAGCCGGACGCCTCGGCGATTACGGAGGCGCTGAAGACCCTGTCTCCGACGACGCTCGTCCTGCCTGCTGGCGCGGTGATTCCGCCGAGGTCGCACTACACCATTGGAGATTCCATCAAGGTGACCATCACCTTCCTCGCTCAGGGGGCTCCGGTGCCTGCGTTTGTGCCGATGAGAGGTCCCGCGGGGTGTGACTGGTACGCGCCGATTCTCCTCATCAGCGCGCGCGGGCTTGACGGCTTTGCGCTCTACCAGAAACTCATCCCCCTGTTCCTGCCGTTTCTCGCAGACAGGCCGCTGGTGCTCTCGGACGCGGCGGGCAATATCATCGAGGAGACATACTACCCCGCCGACACCTCCCTTACCTCGATACAGAAGAACGACCCGCGGATGATGGACAGGGACGCCTGGTTCCAGATGGCGCCGACCCCCGGCGCGAGGAATCTGACATTTGCGCCGTGGGCGGGCGGGGAGGTGAGCCCGCTTTCAGGTCTTCTCACCTGGCCGTCCTGCGTGACGGTGAAAAACGCACCGCTTGCAACCCTCGGGGAACTGTCCCGCGTGTTCCGCGGCCAGCAGTGGCGCACGCTTGACTTCTGGCAGCGTGGGACGGACAGGCGGCTTGTTGACCGGCTCACGGTCGTGGAGGAACCGTCGGAGCCGACGCCCGGCAGGCTGAATGTGAACACGGCAACCGAGACGGCGCTTACGTGCCTGCCGCTCGTGGACCGGGCGGTCGCGGCGGCACTGGTCGCGGCGAGGCCTTTTGGCGACATCAGCGACGTGCTTGGCGTTGCCGGGGACCCTGGCGCGCGGGGCGCCCTCAGCGCGGAGATGGCGAAGTGGGGGACAAACGGCAAAGACGACGACGGGGACGGGATGCCTGACACCGAGCAGGAGAAGGAGATGGTCTTCTCGCGGATTGTCAACCTTCTCACGGTGCGAAGTCCGGTGTACGAAATCATCGCCACAGGCCAGGTGGTGCGAGACCGCAACGGAGATGGTACAATAGACGATAGCGAGGTTATCGCGGAGAAGCGTCTGAGGTACCTGTACGACCGCGAACAGAAGCGTGTGCTGTCGGCACACAGACGGTGAACGGATGAAACGACTGTGGCGAGCGGCGAATGCGGGGGCGCGTCAGGCGGCGCGCAGCGTGGCGCGTTGCGCGCTGGTGCGCAGGTGGTGGCCGGCGGCTGCCGTTGCCGCCGGACTGCTGGTCGCCGGGATAGCGGCGCGCGGCATCGTGCGCAGGATGCACGCGGTTGTCGTGGTCAACCGTCAGGTGATTACCGTGGACGAGGTGGAGGCGCGGGTGAGGCAATCCCCCGAGGCGTACCTGACCTACCTGAGAGAGAATCCCCGGGCGTTGATAGACGACATCGTCAACCAGACCCTGCTGGCGCAGGCGGCGCGGTGGCACGCGTGGAAGTACCGCCGCACACTCAACCGCCTCGTGAGGCAGTACTATCAGGAGATGCTTGTCCGCGAGTTCGTGGAACAGGAACTTGTCCGGAAGATCCCTGTGTCTGACGAGGAGATCAGGAACTACTATAACTCCCATCTCGCCGAGTTCATCCTCCCCGACCGGTACCACATACGGGAGATTGTGGTCCCGACGGAAGAGGATGCCGCGGACGTGCTGCGGCGGCTTGAAGTGGGAGAGAGTTTCGAACAGATTGCGGCGCGCGAGTCGGTGGGCGCCAGCCGCGCGTCAGGGGGAGACCTCGGCTGGATTCCGAGGCAAAAACTTGACCCGGATGTGGCGCGGCTGGTGGAGCGGCTCAGACCCGGAGAGATCTCCGCGAGGGCGGTGCAGACGGAGATGGGGTTTCACATCCTGAAACTCGTGGCCAGCGAGCCGAGCAGGGTTCAGACGCTGGAAGAGGCGACGCCTGCCATCAGAGAGGTGTTCGTGACGGTGAAAAAGCGTGAGCGCGTGGACGCCGTACTCCAGTCGTTGCGCACGCGCGCGAACATCTCCGTGTCGGAAAAGAACCTGAACCGCCTGAAGGAGAGAATGAAATGAAACGGACCGCGATGCTCCTGCTGGCGTGCGCGGCGCTTGCCTGCAGCGCCGACGACCGCACGGTTGCCTTTGTGGGGAGAATGGCCGTTCTCGAGAGCGATGTCTCCGCGGTAATGAAGGAAAGCGGCCTGTCAATGTCAGACGCGATGGAGACGTGCGTCAGGGAGCGGCTTCTCTTGCTCGGCGCGCGGGATGCAGGGATACAGGTCTCGAGTGAAGAGGTTGACCGCGCCGTGGACACAGTGGCCAGGAGATACCCGGACAGGAAGAAGTTTCTTGATGACCTTGCTGCTGCCGGGCTGTCTCCTGAGTCGCTTCGGGTGCGGCTGCGGGACCAGTTGCTGGTGCAGAAGTATCTCGCGGAGAAGGTTGAGCGGACGATTACGGTCAGTACGACAGAGGCGATGCGGGCGTACGGGCAGGTGCGCGCGCTGATTCCGGTGGAGGTCTTCCTCCTCAGGAAGGACTACCCGTCTGAGGACGCGGCGCGGAAGGCGGCTGGTGACCGAACACAGGATGGGGAAGAGGGGTTCGAATCCGTCGGGTGGATGCGGCTGAACCAGATGATACCGTCGGTGAGAGAGGCGGTCGCTTCTCTTGCGGCAGGGCAGATGAGCGCGCCGGTGGCCGTCGGGGACCGCTGGTACCTGTTCATCGTCAAGGAGCGGAGGGAAAGTCCGGTCCCTGAAGAGGCCATTGCCGCGGCTGCCCGCCGGCAGGTCTTTCTGGAAAAGTACCAGCAGCGCCTGCAGTCGCTCCTGAACGAGTTGCGCGCGAAGTATCCGGTCACCGTATGCGCCCCGTCGTAGCCATCACCATTGGAGATCCGGCAGGCATCGGTCCCGAGGTTCTCCTTCGGGGGCTGCCTGACCTCCTCCGCAGGCAGATGGTGCCTCTTGCGGTGGGGGATGCCGCCGTCCTCAGGCGCACGGCAGAGGCAATCGGGTGCGACTCCTCGTGGGCGGAGACCGACGGCTCGTTCCTGCAGGAAGGTACGCTCAATCTCCTTTGCGCGTCTGTCATCACGACGACGTCCTACCCTGTGGGTGCCGACAGCGCACTGTGTGGCAGGGCTTCGTACACCTATGTCGAGCGGGCGGTCGCGCTCGTCAGGGAGGGAAAAGCGCACGCGCTGGTCACTCTGCCGATTTCCAAGAAGTCCTGGGAACTGGCGGGTATCCCGTACGCCGGTCATACCGAACTCCTCAGGGACCGCGCCGGCGCCTCCGACTGCGCGATGGTGATGGCGGCGGACAGGGTGCGGGCGCTCCTTCTGACGACGCACCTGCCTCTTGCGGAGGCGATCAGCCGTCTGTCCATCGAACTCATCTGCAAGAAGGCAACGATCGGGCAGCGGTTTCTGGAGCAGATCGGCATCAAGAATGGCACGATGGCCCTTGCCGCCGTCAATCCGCATGCGGGAGAGGGCGGCCTGCTCGGAAGCGAGGAGACACGTATCTTCCTGCCCGCGGTGGAGACGCTCAACCTCCGCGGCATCCGGTGCGAGGGGCCGGTGCCCGCGGACGCGGTGTTCCGTATGGCTGCCGACGGGAAGTACGACCTCGTGCTGTGTCCGTACCACGACCAGGCGATGATTCCCCTGAAGACCTTCTGGTTCGACCGGCTGGTGAACATCACCGCAGGCATCGGGATGGTCAGGACAAGCCCGGGCCACGGAACCGCCTACGACATTGCGTACCGCGGGCTGGCGCGCTGGCACAGTTTTCTTGCCGCCTGCGACTGGGCGTGCGCGTTGCTGCGGGGGAGCACACCGCCCGCTTCGGCCGAGATTTGACAGCCGGGGTGCCTGGTGGTTGAATGAGCAATGGCATTTTTCACCCTGACGCAGGTGCGCGAACTTCTCGCGACGCACGGACTGGCTGCCCGCCGCAGGTTCGGACAGAACTTCCTGATAGACCGCAATGTGAGGGACAAGATTGTCGACCTCGCCGGCGTGAGCCGGAGCGACATTGTGGTGGAGATCGGACCCGGACTTGGCGCGCTGACCGAATCTCTCCTTGAGCGCGCCGCCGCCGTGTACGCCTTTGAGATAGACCCGTCGTTGTGCCGCATCCTCAGGGAGCGGTTCGGGGGCGCTGCGGGATTCCATCTCTTCGAACAGGACTTTCTTGCGACTGGCCGCCGGTGGTGGGAGCGCCTTCCCCGCCCTGCGGTCGTGGTGGCAAATACCCCCTACCACCTGTCCACTGCGATCGTGTCGCACCTGCTCACCGTGCGGCACAGGGTCGCCCGCGCGCTTCTGACGGTGCAGCGAGAAGTCGGCGAGCGGCTTGTTGCCCGGCCTGGCAGTCCGTCGTACGGAATCCTCTCGGTCCTCCTGGCGCTTTACGCTGATGCGCGGATATGCTATGCTCTGTCCCGACAGGTGTTCTACCCGACCCCCGAGGTGACATCCGTGGTCGTGCGAATTGAGCCCCGCCGCGCACCGCTGGTGCCGCCGGAGAGCGAGGAGGCGTTCCGGGAGTTTCTCCCGCTGGTCTTCCACTGCCGCCGAAAGATGCTGGCGAATGTCGCCGTGCATACCTTCGGCGTGGAGAAGCAGGTCTTTGCGGCTGCCCTTGGGGAAATGGGCATCAGTCCGTCTGCCCGGATTGGAGAACTTTCTCCCGAACAGATCTGGGGCATCTTCTCGCGCGCAGGCGTCACGCGATGCCGGCGTCGGTCAGGACGGCGCGCGCGCGCGTCGCAACCACAGGGAGTATGACATGGCAATGTGGATCGGCATCAATCGGAAGGCAAGGGTGTGCTACGGATTTGACGACATTTCGCTCGTGCCGGGCTCGGTGACCCTGAACCCCGACGAGGTTGACATCTCGACAAAGATAGGCCCGTTCGATCTGCGCGTGCCGGTGCTCGCCGCGGCGATGGACGGCGTCGTCGACCCCAAGTTCGCGGTTACCTTCGGCAAACTGGGCGGACTTGCGGTGCTGAATCTGATGGGCATCTATACCCGCTACGAGGACCCGTACGCAATCCTTGAGGAGATTGTCTCAAGTCCCGCGGAGAGGGCGACAGAACTCATCCAGTCCGTCTACCGCGAGCCGGTCAAGGAGAAACTCATCTCACGCCGTATCATGGAGATCAAGAAGGGCGGGGTTGCCTGCCTGGTGAGCGCCATCCCCCAGCATGCGGAACGGTTTGGCGCGGTGGCGCAGGAAGCGGGCGCGGACGGGTTTGTGGTGCAGGCGACGGTGACGACTGCGCGGCATCTGTCGCGGGCATACCAGCCGCTGGACCTGAAGAAGTTCATCTCCTCATCAGAGATGCCGGTCATCGTGGGCAACTGCGTCACCTTCGATGTGGCGCTTGAACTGATGGAGACCGGACCGGCGGCGCTTCTGGTGGGCATCGGGCCGGGGGCTGCCTGCACAACCCGCGAGGTGCTCGGCATCGGCGTGCCTCAGGTGACCGCGACCTGCGACTGCGCCGCGGCGCGGGATGTGTATGCGAAGCGCACCGGCAGGTATGTCTCCATCATCACCGACGGCGGAATGGTCACCAGCGGGGACATCTGCAAGGCGTTTGCGGCAGGAGCGGACGCGGTGATGATAGGTTCCGCCTTCGTGAAGGCGAAGGAATCGCCTGGAAAGGGATTCCACTGGGGTATGGCGACCTCGGACCACAACCTGCCAAGGGGCACGCGGATTCACACTGGCGTTTCCGGCACGCTGAAGGAGATTCTGCTCGGCCCGGCGCGTGTGGACGACGGCTCCCAGAACCTCATGGGCGCGCTACGGCTGTCAATGGCGTCTTTAGGGGCTGCGAATCTGCGCGAAATGCAGATGGTCGAGATTGCAATCGCTCCGTCGGTGAAAACGGAAGGGAAGGTGTATCAGGCAGCGAAGAAGGCAGCGGTGAGTTCGCGGAAGTAGATGCCCCTGCGTCAGCGCGGGGAAGTCAGCTGGGTTTCTCCGGTCAGCGGCGCGACATCCTGGTATGAAGGACTTCGTCCACCTCCACCTGCACACGCAGTACAGTCTACTTGACGGCATGTGCCGCATCGACCGGGTGACATCTCTTGCCCACGAGTACGGCATGCCTGCCATCGCCATCACAGACCACGGGGCAATGTACGGCGCGGTGGAGTTCTATCAGCAGGCGATCGCCCACGGCGTCAAACCGATTATCGGCAGCGAACTGTATCTCGCGCCCGGCAGCAGAAAGGACAGGAAAAACGGACAGCAGGAGATGCCGTTCCACTGCACCGTTCTGGCGCGGGACGAGGAGGGATACCGCAACCTTCTGCGGCTGTCCACCCTGTCGTTCCTCGACGGATTCTACTACCGTCCCCGGATTGACAGGGAACTGCTTGAGCGCCACGGCAAGGGGCTCATTCTGCTCACCGGCTGCCTGAGCGGAGAGGTCAACACCTATCTCCTGAGGGACGAGCTGGATCGGGCCCGGGACGCGGTGGGGTGGTACCAGGATGTGCTGGGCAGGGAGAACGTCTATCTTGAACTGATGGACCTTTCCATTCCCGACCAGCGCAAGGTGAATCCTCTCCTTGTGGAACTCGGACGGAGATGCGGCGCGCACCTGGTGGCGACGAACGACTGCCACTACCTCAACAGGGACGACGCGTACGCGCACGAAGTGCTCCTGTGCATCCAGACGGGCAGCACGATGGACAACCCGCAGCACCTGCGGTTCCAGACGGACGAGTTTTACTTCAAGAAGCCGGAGGAGATGGAGTCCTCGTTCAGGGAACTGCCTGAGGCGCTGAGGAGCACCGTTGAGATTAGCGAACGGTGCGTGCTCCGACTGGACCTCAACGGACGCCGCCTGCCGAAGTTCCAGCCGCCAAATGGGAAGAGCCCTGACGCCTATCTCGAGCAACTGGTCGTTGAAGGGCTGACGGAACTGTTCGGACTGCCCGCAGATGCGTTCAGGGACGCGTCGTGCAAAGACCCCGTCGTGCTGCGGGCTCGACGGGAGCTTGGCCTCATCACGCGGATGGGATTTGCCAGTTACTTCCTCATCATCAGCGACTTTGTGCGGATGGCGAAGTCCCGCGGCATCGCGGTCGGTCCGGGCAGGGGGTCCGCGGCAGGTAGCCTTGTGGCGCATCTTTTGGGCATCACGGAGATCAATCCCCTTCAGTACGACCTCATCTTCGAACGGTTCTTGAATCCCGAGCGGATCAGCATGCCGGACATAGACATCGATTTCATCGACCGCCGCAGGGACGAAGTCATTGCCTACCTGAGGGAGAAGTACGGCGGCGAGGACCATGTGGCCCAGATAGGCACCTTTGGCACAATGGCGGCGCGTGCCGTCGTGCGCGATGTCGGCAGGGCGCTGAGCCTTTCCTTTTCCGAGGTGGACCGGATTGCCAAACTCATCTCAGGCGAACCCGGCGTGTCCCTCCATGAAGAAGTCAGACGGAATCCCGACGTGGTCCGGCTCATCGAGACAGACGAGAAGATGAAGCGCCTGTTCGACATCTCCCTGCGGCTGGAAGGGCTGGCGCGGCATGTCTCGGTGCACGCGGCGGGAGTGGTGATTACCGACGAACCCATCTGGCAATACGCCCCGTTGTTCCGCACGGTCAGCGGCGAGGTGGCGACGCAGTTCGATATGAACTCGGTCTCTTCTATCGGCCTGCTGAAGATAGACGTGCTCGGACTGAAGACCCTCTCAGTCATCGAGGATGCGGTGAGGCTGGTGAGGGAGCGCCGCGGGAGAGACGTGAGCAGGTTTCCGCACGACCCGAAGACCTACGAGATGCTGTCGCGGGGAGAGTCTGCGGGGGTGTTCCAACTTGAAAGTCCGGGCATGCAGAACCTTCTGAAGCGGGTCCAGCCGACGGTCTTCGACGACCTCATCGCGATTCTCGCCCTGTACCGGCCGGGGCCGATGAAGAGCGGAATGCTCGACCTCTTCATTGAGCGCAAGAAAGACCCGTCGAAGGTCAAGTACGACGACCCGAGGATGGAGCCCATCCTGAAGTCCACCTACGGGGTCATCCTGTATCAGGAGCAGGTCATGCAGTTGGCCAACGCGCTCGCCGGTTTCTCCATGGCGGAAGCAGACCTCCTGCGCAAGGCGATGGGGAAGAAAGACCCGGAGGAGATGGCGAAACTGGAATCGCACTTCATCGCGGGGGCGAAGAAAAACGGGCTGGCAGAACACCTCGCCGTCAAGATCTTCGACCAGATTTCGAAGTTCGCCGGCTACGGCTTCAACAAGTCACACTCGGCGGGATACGCGATTGTCTCCTACCGCACGGCGTACCTGAAGGCGAACTATCCCCTTGAGTTCATGACCGCGCTCCTCAACAGCGAAATAGGCAAGCCGGAAAAGATTGCTGAGTATGTGGAGGAGTGCGAGCGGATGGGCATCTGGATCTTTCCTCCCGATGTGACCTCAAGCGACGCGGGGTTCTCTATTCTGGGCAACGACATCGTCTTCGGCCTCGCTGCGGTGAAGAATGTCGGCGAGGGAGCGGTCAGGTCAATCCTCGAGGCGCGGAAAAGCGGTTCGTTCCCCTCGCTGCACGCGTTCTGCGAGCGGGTGGACCTGCATGCGGTCAACCGGAAGGTGATTGAGAGTCTGATCAAAGCGGGCGCGTTTGACTACCTTGAACGGCCTCGTTCGCAACTGTTCGCGATGATTGAGGATGCCATCGAGCACGGCAACCGGGTCCAGAAGAGCGCCGGCGAAGGACAACTCGCCATCTTCTCGTCCCACGACCTGCCGGCCCCGTCTCCTGCGGCACACGGGATGATCAACAACCTCCCTGAATGGTCGGAAACGCGGCTGCTCTCCCACGAGAAAGAGGTGCTCGGCGTCTATCTGACCGGACATCCGCTGGAGAAGTCATCTGCGGCGCTTGCGGCGTACGCGACCACAACCACCCGGTCCGCCAGGCAGGTCACTAACGGCAGCGTCGTCTGGATCGGCGGGCTCTTGACCCATGTCCACCGGAAGTCCACGCGCAGGGACGGCAAGCGGATGGCGGTCTGCCACCTTGAGGACCGCGAGGGGAAGATGGAAGTCGTCTTCTTCCCCGACCGGTACGAGGCGTTCTCGGGGCTCCTGCGCGACGGTTCGGTGGTGTTTGTCAAGGGGAGAATCGAGCACGAGTCGGAGAAGACAAAGATGGTTGCCGAGGATGTGGCGACGCTGAACACGATTTCGGAGAAACTGTCGCGCGCCGTCGAGATTGAACTGACCCTTCCTGTCGAGAAGGACGTGATGGAGCGCGTCCGGGACATCCTGCAGAAGAACCGCGGCTCCTGTCCCGTGTTTTTAACGCTGGTCTCTCCCGGCAACGGCAGGGTGAGGATGAGGATGCCGCGCTTCAGCGTGAATCCGACGCTTGAGTGCCTTGACGCGCTCAGGAAAGTTGCTGGACACGATGCGGTCCGTCTTGAGATGTAGTCCCCGGCTGCGTGTGCGAAAGTGAGGTGAACAATGCGAGGAAATCTTCCGCTGCCCGCGTCTCTGCATCCTCCTATCCGTCCTGTGTGGTGGGAGGACGGGGCCGTGTGTCTCATTGACCAGACCCGCCTTCCCTTGCAGGAACGGACAGTTCGGCTCGCCAGCGCGCGCGGGGTGTGGCGTGCGGTGAGGACCCTGCAGGTGCGTGGCGCTCCCGCCATCGGCGTCGCGGCCGCCTTCGGCATGGCTGCGGAGGCGTTTCGCCTCCTGCGCGTGCGTCCGGAAAGGATTGTCGAAGGATTGAGAGAGGCGGCAGCCCTTCTGCGCACCGCACGTCCGACCGCCTACAACCTCTTCTGCGCAGTTGACCGCATCTGTTCGGCGATTGACCGGCAAGGAGAGATGTCTGGCGACGCGCTTGCCTCTTTCGTGCTTGAGGAGGCGGCAAGATTCTACCGGGAAGACCTCGCGTGCGGCAGGGCAATCGGCAGGCACGGTATGCGCCTCATCAGAAGCGGCGCGCGCGTACTGACTCACTGTAACGCGGGTGGGCTTGCGACCAGCGGGTTTGGCACCGCCCTGGCGCCTGTCTACGCGGCGGTTCGCGCAGGGAAGAAGGTTCATGTCTTCGTTGACGAGACCCGTCCTGTCCTTCAGGGCGCGCGTCTGACCGCGTGGGAACTCGGGAAGGCGGGCGTTGCCCACACCCTCATCTGCGACAACATGGCTGGCTGGCTGATGAAGCAGGGCAGGATTGACCTTGTCATCGTCGGCGCAGACAGGATAGCGGCAAACGGCGATACGGCAAACAAGATAGGCACCTACTCGCTTGCGGTGCTCGCGCGGCACCACGGCGTACCGTTGTATGTCGCCGCGCCGTTTTCCACATTCGACCCCGGCGTTGCCGACGGGTCAGGCATCCCCATTGAGGAACGCAGCGAGGAAGAGGTGAAGAAGGTGCGCGGCAGGCAGATTGCTCCCTCCTCCTCTTCCGCGTGGAACCCCGCGTTTGACATCACCCCTGCCTGTCTGATTGCCGGCTATATCACCGAGAAGGGAGTGCTCACACCGCCTTTCGGTTGACGGGCAGAAAGTCCGGGGGTAGTATCTCAGTGAGAGATGAACCTTCGACTGCGGAAGGTCCCTGGCCTTTACCTGCGACCGGAGTTCATCAGAGCGGTTGCGTGTCTCCTCCTTTCACAGAGTCTTTTCGCCTTCGCTGACGGCGCGCTTCTCACCACCGACTTTGTCCGGGAGTCCCATCAGCGGGCTGTCATACTCCACGAGAAGGGCAGGGAGACGATACTTCTCTCTGTCAGGTACGAGGGAAAGGCAGGCAACGCCTGCTGGGTAGTCCCTGTCCCGTCTCGTCCCCGGGTCGAAAAGGGAGTTGCCGAAGTTATCGCCCGCCTTGAGAAACTGATTGAGAAGCCGGTGCTCTCCCTTTTCTATATATCTATGTCTCTGTCAGGTGGACGCGTAGAGGTGATTGAGGAGAAACAACTGGGTATCTACGACATCGCCGTCCTTCGGGCAGACGAGGCAGGCGCGCTGGAGAAGTGGCTGAACGCGCACGGGTATGCGCTTCCTCCCCGCGCCGGCATTCTCCTTGCGCCGTATGTCGCAAGGGGCTGGTTTTTCGTCGCGGTGAAGACCACGGCGGAGAAGGCAAAGTCGTATGAAGACGAGGGATTCCTGCCGCCCCTTGCGATAACCTTTGACTCAGAGGAGATTGTCTATCCTCTGCGCATCTCCGCGCTGCGGGTCCCCGCGAAGATTCCCGGAATCACCAATCCGCTCATTCAGCAGGCGCTGAACGCGGCTGCCACAAAGGACCTGAAGATAACCCTCTTTGTGCTGGCTGACAGGAAGGTGGAGGCAGACGGTTTCTCCACGATGTCCGCCTTCTGGCTGCCTGCCCGCGTGATACGGGGTCTTGGCAGAGACGAAAGAGGCGCGCCGTGGTACCAGCCGCGAGGGAGAAGGTACCTGACCGTCCTCTTCGGTGTGATGAACCTTGATGAGGAGACGCAGGATGCGATTCTGAGAGAAAGTCCTGACAGCGCGCCGGTCAACGCGGTGTCATTTTCCCCCTTCAGGAAACTCTTCTCGTGGACGCTCTTTGTAGCGGCAGCCCTCCTCTCTCCGCTGGGGTATCTCTTCGTCGGTCTTTTTCTCATCGTCGCGCTTGGCAGGAGCAGGATTGCGCGGTGTTTCACCTATCTGTGCCTCTTCTTCGCGGCGTGGATTGTGCTGAGGCACGTCCTGTCTCATGCTGATATCTTCGGTTCCTTTCGGGATATGGAGAGAATGTCAGGGTGGCTTCGTACCGGGCAGGACTACTTCTACCTTCCGTCCGGGGGCGTCATTGTCCTGCTCCTTCTCCTTCTTTTCGGGGTTTTGTGCTATCTCGCCCTTCTGGCATTGCGGTCTCTCGCAGAGGCAGTTTCTGTCCGCCAAGCGGCTTCCCGCGCGGGCGTTGTGACCGGTATCGCGGTTGCGGGCGGTGCGGCTGCGTTGCTCCTGAGGGAGACTTTGTTCGCCTCAGGTTACAACTGGGAGGTGGGGACAGACATCTCCGCAGCCTTCTTCTGTCTCCTTCTGTTTCTCGCGACGATACTTCTGGATGTGAGATGGAAAACTCAGAAGGATTCCGCGGTTCATTCCTCAGGAGGGCGCCGCGCTCACCCGGCGTATCCGGTCGTCTTTCTGTGTCTCTTCGCCGCAGTGGTGCTCCTTCTGGACAGGCGAAGTTTCCTTTTCGACCTGTCGTTCTCAGACAGGATAATATACACGCACTCCCCCACAGGTTACGAGGAGGGCGTAAAGTTAGGACTTTCCTTGCGACCCAGCGCTGACTGGAAGTGGCACCTTGGGATTGCGTATCTCGAGGGAACCTACCAGAGGGAGAACCCGTATACCGAATGGCATTACGAAGAGGCGATGCGTCTGTGCCCTGAGGGGCTGCGTCCAGCGGTCTCGGTGCAGACAACCCTCTGGGCATTTTACCGCGCGTTTGACCTTGAGGAGGATTATTTCTCATCATCTCGCCGCGAGTATCCGTGTCTCAAAGGGTGGTACGAGTACAGCCGTCTGAGGCGATGGATCAAGGAGGGAAGACGGATAGATCCTGACAACCTCCTCTACGACCTCCTTGAAGCCGTCGCAGAGGGAGACACTCTTGCGTGGACCGCGCAAGCCGCAGAGGGCAAGCGGGTGAGGTTTCATCGCGCATGGGAGGTAGTGAGAGAGGCGGTTGAGCACCTCTATGCGACACTCGAGTATCCGGAACCAGAAATTGCATACCGCAAGGCGCAGGAGTGGGTGTGGGCTGACGCCAGGGCGCTTTTCCCTGCAATGAAAACGGCCGTCCTCTTTGCGCATGCGCTTCCTCTTTCAGTCAACGAGGAGTCCGTGGTGTATGCGGCGGTATGCGATATTCTGCGAGAACTGCATAGAGAGAGTCCCGGATACACGCTTCGGGACGTTGCCTCCCTCTGGTTCTCGCCAGCGAAGTATGATGTTCTCTCCCGGATCGGCTTTCAGAGAGAAAAGGAGAGCGGGCTCTCTCTCTTTCCGACAATCTGGCGTTCTGCGGGCGACTCCCTCTTTGTGAGCCATCTCAGGGAAAAAGGGATGGAGGATATCGCCCGGCAACTTGAAGAGATGCTCCACGCTCCAGACCGTTCCGACTATCTGACCGCGACGGTGTGGAAAAGGGAGGACCTTGCGACCGCCTACTGTATGACAGGCGCTTTTTCGCGCGCGGTGTCGCTCTCTGCGGTCATCGGCATTGCGGGATGTCTGGTGATTGTCTGTTTGTATCTTGTCTCTCTGCGAGGAAGAAGGGAAGAAGGTCCACGTACGTTTCCCCTTTGGGTGGCATGCTTGATTCCCGCAGGCTGCCTCGGCATCCCGTTGGTTCTGCTGACCGCAGGAGTCCTCATCTTTTTGAAAGACCTTCCGACAGGGCTGTTTGAGTTCTGTCTACCCGCAATCCGGTTCTCGTTTCTGACAGAGACGATCAGGGACGTTCCCACATTGGGGGTGTTCCTCGTCTGGGGCGGCGTGGCGCTCGGACTCCTTGCTGTGTCTCTCTTCGCGGCACGGTCCAGATGGAGGAGCAGCCCGAAAGGGCTCTACAGGACTATCCTCCGTGTGTTCCTCGTTGCGTGGCTGGCTGAGATGCTTGTCGGAGAGATACTCCACGCGTGGGCAGTGCGCCACTACGCCGACATGCGCAACCAGTACACCGAAGAAGTCGCAGCGCCATACTGAGCACGTCTGCCGGAAGGTCTTCTTTACAGAATGTCCGCGGCGGCGTACACTTATCTATCACTGGGCGGTTGGCTCAGGGGCTAGAGCGCTTCCCTCACACGGAAGAGGCCACAGGTTCAAATCCTGTACCGCCCACTTTCATACGACTCATCTGCGGGAGGTACAGGATTTGAAAGGAGCGCGTTCTATGAGGTGCGAGCAGGTGCGAGCACCGAATGCGCGGATGGGCTGCGGGTCGAGGGATAACGAGACCTGTCTTGCAGCGGGCGGCGAGATGGTGAGCCGCCCCGGATGAGTCGGAGCGAAGCGGAGACCGCCGACTCCCGCGCGGCCTACATTCAAACCCACTTGGAAGCGGGAGTCGAAAGGGTCGCATCGCGAGGAATAACGGTGCCAGCGCGACGGGTAAGGAGCGCTGTCTGGCACGCCGGCCGAGATGGTGAGGCCGGCCGGTCTCGGTGCGAGTGCACCGAGCGATTCCTGCGACGCCGCGCGAGATGGTGAGCGCGGCCGGGGCGCCAGCCCGATGAATAAAGAGGGCTGACTGGCACGCCGGTCGAGATGTGAGACCGGCCGGTATGCGAGCACCGTGTTGCGACGGGTGCCGGGGTGCTACCGCGACGGGTAAGGAGCGGTGGTGAGCACGGCCGCCGAGTCGGTGAGCGCGGCCCGGGGGTGAGGCAGCCCGGGGGTGAGCCGCCCCGGATGAGTCGGAGCGAAGCGGAGACCGCCGACTCCCGCGCGGCCTACATTTCAAACCCACTTGGAAGCGGGAGTCGAAAGGAGTTGTTAGGCGTGTAATACTGTACCACTAATCGGCGCGAAAAGTGTACCACCTCTGTGGGGAGTGATAGGCTATCCAGGAGGAAGGAGGATAGCGGATGATACCCAGGGAGGTGTGGATGGATGTCCGGTCGTTGCAGAAGCAGGGGTACTCGCATCGGCAGATCGCGTAGCAGACGGGTCTGCATCGGGCGACGGTGAAGAAGTGCCTGACGCAGGACGGGCTGCCGGTCTATCGGAAGGTGGCCCGGATAAGCGCCCTGGAGCCCTACTACGGGCTGATCGACGGCTGGCTGGAGCAGCAGGAGTACCGGGCGACGAAGATCCACGAGCTGCTGAGGCAGGAGGGCTACAGCCAATCATATGACGTGGTGCGGCGGTACGTGAAGAGGGCGAAGGCGGGCCGGTCCCGGAGGGCATACCTGCGCTTCGAGACGCTGCCGGGCCAGCAGGCGCAGGTGGACTTCGGGGACTTCCAGGTCGTCGAGGCAGACGGGAGGACCAGCACGGTGTATGGCTTCGTGATGGTGCTGGGCTACTCGCGATACCCGTACGTGGAGTTCGTGGAGCGCTGCACGATGACGGGTTTCCTGCGGTGCCACCAGAACGCCTTCGGGTTCTTCGGGGGCGTGCCGGGGGAGATTCTCTACGACAACATGAAGAATGTGGTAATCCGGCGGCTGGCGGGCGCTGGCAGCAGGGACGTCGCGGTGGTGTGGAACCCGACGTTCGCGGCCTTCTGCGGCCACTACGGATACAAGCCGGTGGCGGCGCCGCCATACGCGCCCTGGGTCAAGGGGAAGGTGGAGCGGCCGATCGATTACATCCGGGAGCGCTTCTGGGGGGTATCGGTATCGGGGCGTAGCCGTCGCCAACGAGGACGTGTTGGAGTGGCTGGTGACGATGGCCGCCCGGCGGGTGCATAGAACGACCCGGGAGGTGGTGACGGAACGCTTCCAGCAGGAACGGCCGCACCTGGGCGCGTTGCCCCACCGCCCCTTCGACATCGCCGAGAAGGCTTGGCGGAAGGTGTACAAGGACTGCCAGATCGCCTTCGGTGGCAACCGGTACGTGGTGGCGCACGAGTGCGTGGGCCACAAGGTGCTGCTGAAGGTCCTCGACGGGATGGTGCGCATCTACCGGGACGAGGAACTCGTGGTGGTCTATCGCATCTCGCCGGGCAAGGGGCACACCGTGGCCGACCCGAAGTTCTACGCCCGGCTGAAGGCCGACCGGGAGCAGCAGCGCCGCAAGTACCATCGCTGGCTGGCAAGGGCAAGGCGACCCGGGGACTGCTGAACAACGGGCCGTATGAGGTGATGCGCCGGAGTCTGGCGGTCTACGATCAGGTCATCGGGAAGGAGGGGCCATCATGTCCGAGCTGATCCGGGACCGCGTGTGCGAGCATCCGGAGCGGCTGCGCCTGGCGCGCATCAGGGAGATCTTCCCCGAGGTGCTCCAGCAGGCCGAGACGGACAAGCGTACCTATCTCGATGTGCTGGACCAGCTTCTGGGCGAGGAGGTCGCCGTCAAGGAGGACCGCCGGCTGAAGACCATGCTGCTGCTGGCGGGGCTGCCGTTTGAGAAGACCATCGAGGAGTACGACTTCTCCTTCCATCCGGACCTGGACAAGCGCACGGTGATGAACCTCTTTGAGCTGTCGTTCGTCCCGAACAAGGAGAACGTCATCTTCCTGGGCCCGCGTCTACTTCACCACGATGGCCGACCTCATGGCCAAGCTGCGTGACGATGCGCTGTCTCCCCGCGCCGGCAAGGGCCGCAGTTACCTGAAGAACACCCTGGTCGTCGTGGACGAGGTCGGCTACATGCCCGTCTGCCGCCAGGACGCGCATCTATTCTTCCGCTTCGTCTGCTGTCGCTACGAGAAGAGCTCCACCATCATCACCTCCAACAAGAGCTTCTCGGAGTGGGAGGAACTCTTCGGCGACCCGGTCATCGCCACCGCCATCCTCGACCGGTTGCTGCACCGCTGCCAGGTCGTCAACATCCGCGGCAACAGCTACCGCCTCAAGGAGTACCAGCAGAGAGCGGCAGTCCCCAAACGCCCCGAAACCGCCATGTGTGAAGTGTCAGGGCGCCGGGAGATCGTGGCTTTATTGGCTGTTTGCGCAGGGGTTTTCACGCTCGCGGCTGCGAACGGAGGTGATTTACACTATCGTGGCTTCTTCGCCCCGGGTGGTACACTTTTCGTGCCGAAAACTGGTACACTTCCTCACGCCGATTGACAAAAGGAGCGCGGGTTATGAGGTGCGACGAGGAGGAGCACCGAATGCGCGGATGGGCTGCGGGTCGAGGGATAACGGTCGCGGTGCGACGGTGCCACCGCGAGGACTAACGAGCGGTCGCCCAGCACGCCGGTCGAGATGTGAGACCGGCCGGTATGCGAGCACCATGTTGCGACGGGTGCCGGGGTGCTACCGCGACGGGTAAGGAGCGGTGGTGAGCACGGCCGCCGAGACGGTGAGCGCGGCCCGGGGGTGAGGCGGCCCGGGGGTGAGCCGCCCCGGATGAGTCGGAGCGAAGCGGAGACCGCCGACTCCCGCGCGGCCTCCATTTCAAACCCACTTGAGGATGAGGCGGAAACTGGACCTGCGGGGTTTCCGCATCTTCTCTGAACGGAAGGAGGCAGGAACTATGGGAAGAGTACGGCTTGGCGGTCCTGTCTTCGGGCAACCGCGCACCCCCGGGATGTGGGTTGAGGCGCTCAAAGCAGCCGGCTACCGTGCCGCCTTCTGCCCCGTTCTCCCTGACGCCGACGACGCGGAAGTCAAGGCGTATGCCGGGGCGGCCCGGGCGGCAGATATCGTCATCGCGGAGGTCGGCGCGTGGAGCAATCCCCTGAGCCCTGACCCGGAGACGAGGTCTTCGGCACTGGAAAAGTGCAAGAAGGGTCTCCTCCTCGCCGAGCGCATCGGTGCCCGCTGCTGCGTGAACATCGCCGGGTCGCGCGGAAAGAAATGGGACGGTCCGTGCCGCGACGACCTGACCGAGGAGACCTTCGAGATGGTCGTGGCGACGGTGCGTGAGATTATTGACGAGGTGCGTCCGCGGCGCTCCTTCTACACTCTGGAGACGATGCCGTGGATGTTCCCTGACTCGGCAGACGCATATATCCGTCTTCTGAAGGCGGTTGACCGCCCGGCTTTCGGCGTGCACCTTGACCCGGTCAACCTCGTCTCAAGCCCCCGGCGCTACTTTCGCAACGCAGACCTCATCCGCGAGTGCGTCCGGAAACTTGGTCCGCACATCAGGTCGTGCCACGCGAAGGACATCATCCTCCGGGACACCCTCACCGTCCATCTGGACGAGGTGGCGCCAGGGCTCGGCGGGCTTGACTACAGTGTCTTCGTGCGGGAGATTGCGGCGCTTGACGATGAGATGCCTCTGATGATGGAGCACCTGCCTGATGCGGGCATGTACGCATCGGCGGCGGCGCACATACGCGCTGTCGCCGAACGAGAAGGTGTGCCGCTCTGAAAGCGAGATCTTCGGAGGCAAGAGGCGGATGGCAGGGTCGTTGGTGACACGGGAACGATTGAGGGGTAGAATGAGTTGGGACGCAATCTTGCGCAAGGAGCGTTGTTGCGTCCGTCAGGCAAGGAGGAAGCAATGGAGAAACTATCTGTCGCTCTCGTGGCTGCGTGTCTTGCGTGCGTGGCAGTCCGCGCTGAGGCGCAGAGGCGGATTACTGTGGAGGTGTACTACCTTCAGGCCCAGCCGGACGTCGTCGCGCAGTACCGTCTTGCGGACACAGGGCAGGAGCGTCCCATCCTTCAGGAGAAGTTTTTCAAAGACCTCGGACAACTCGCCAAGGGGAAGAAGGTGAAACTCCTCGACGGGCTGAAGGTAACCGCCCTTGAGGGAGAAGAGGCAACCGCGAAGAATCAGCGGGAGACCTTTTCACTTCGGAAGACGGAAGATGGCAACTGGCGACTGACGGAGGATGCTCCAGAGGGCTCTACCCTGAAGGTCGTTCCGCGGGTGATGGAGGACGGCAAGGTCAGGGTCTTGCTTGAGCACACAGCCGTGTTTCCCGGTGAGAACTCTGTCCTTGAGGCAGGAAGAACCGTTGAGATAGTCGCCTCTGGTCAAGGTCAGACGCGGATGCAGGGAAGTACCAGCGTGCTCCTTGAAAACGGAAAGCCGTGTGTGGCGGGGATAACCAGCGGCGAGAGGTCTGCTGTCATTACTGTTGCTACCGCCCGGGTTGAAACAGAGGTATCTCAGGAAGGGGGCGCGGCTCGGAGCAATGAGGTGGAACTGCAAACACTGACAGGCACTCTGGCAAGCGGCAGGGGCAAAGAAAACCCTGACACGGACTACCTGATCCGCCTTGATGGAGGCACAGGCATCTTCCGTCTGGCCGGCGAATGCCTGAAAGGGTTCAAGACAGGAGACCATCTCCTTGTGAGAGGGGTCATCAAAACGATGAAGGTGGGAGGAAGAGAGCCCCCCGACCTAACGACTGTCCAGCAGACACCGGCGGCTCACTGGGTGGTCTATATGGATGTGCGGGAGGCAAAGGTAATTGCCTCGCCGTTTGGCGAGTAGGACTCACGACCGGTTTTCGGTCATTCAAGCGTAATCTCTTCTTCTCTCCTGTCGTTTCCGATGCTCCACCTGACTGTGTATACTCCCGGCGGCAACGGTCTGCCGGACGCGTCCTTGCCGTCGAACAGTTGTACATACTGGCTCTTCAGCCCGTCCATATCGAACGATTCTATGGCTGTGCGAAAGATGTTCAAAACAAGCGTCGTGCGGTCCTGCCTGAGGAGGTCAACCCGAAACTCGCCTGTCGCGTGTACCTTGCTGACGAGGATAATCTTCTCGCCAGAAGTTACCTTCATACGGTTGGGCAGGGCTGCGGCAGTGGGGATGTTCGCGCCGTTGAGAACAGGAATCTCGGGCACCTCCACCTCTCCCTTCACATACTTCCGTTCCCACGACACCGGTTGTGCGCAGACAACCTTCTCCCAGTAGGCGAGCCCTATTGGAGGGGAAGCGTCGCGTCGGTACTTTTTCTCGGTCAGTTGCCTGATGGTCTCGTCAAAGCAGGCAAGGGAAGTCCACACCGTCCCTGCCGACGACCTTCCGTCTGCTGACCTGAACGAGGGGTTGTCCCTGTCCTTGTTCCACATCCAGAGGTTCTGGTTCACAAGTCGCTTCATATCGGTCTGCGTGAAGACAACCCCTGTGTGGTACGCCTCAACCATCGCCTTCACCTCTATGGCGCTGTAGCCGGACCGCTCCCTGTGGACACCCACCCAGTGTCTTGTGCGCCCCTGCGAGAGGTCAATGTCAAACGGGCCCATCGGGTCCCAGTAGTTGAGGAAGCACCTGTCGTCCGCGGCGACATACCTGAACCTGCTCTTGAAGAGCGTGAAGAGTTTCGTCGCCTTGTTCCTGTATCTCTTATCGCCGGTAAGACGGGAGAGACGCAGGAGAGTAATGCCGATTTCTGCCTGCTTGTTCCAGGGGATGCTCAACACGATGTCGGGTCTGCGCACCCAGCGGTCATACTTCCCTGGTTCAAGAAATATCGGCGGGTCGTAGTAGAAACCGTACGGTCCGTTTTCATAGAAGGAGTTGCGCCTGTCCCACTTTTCCACAATGTCCTTTGCCGCAAGAGAGACATACTCGTGCGCCTTTGAGCCGTATCTCTGCGCCAGCGCAGGGTCGTTCAGGATGATCTCCGCAAGTTCAAGCATCGGATTGACGAGAAGCGCGTCGCTGACATGGACATCCCGCCACAGTTCCGTGTCGTACCCGAAAAACGGTCCAATCCAGCCGCGGTAGTTGTCAGGATCCCTGTCCATTCGGCTGACGCACCAGTCAAAGTACTTGATGCCGCCCTCAATCCACGCGGGGTCCCTGAACGCGAGGTATCCCTGGATGAATGTCGGCATACAGGAGCCGGCGTGCCACCCGAAACTCTCTCCCTTGCGGTTTCTCAGGTCCGGCCTGTCAACGACGCGCGCCGTGTACTCCTCCGCGTCGGAACCGAAGCACTGGAAGGCGCATGCCGCTGCCGCGAGGGAGAAAAATGCTCCACGCAGTTCGGGTTTCATCCGCGTCTCCTTTCCTTCTCCTCCGAGGGAGGCAGCGGAACAGTACCACCGGCCGGTTTCCTGTGTCAACCGTTGACCCTGTCGCGTACAGGGGATACCATCTGTCAAGAGGTTCTCCCCCGGAGGCGGGTATGTACGAAAGATTCTGCAGGAGCGCGGTGCGTATGGGAGCAACTGGAGCGAAGGTTGTTGCGACGAAGAAGGTGTTCACGGCAGAGTGGGTGCGGCTGAAGTGCAGGTACGGCTGCGGCGGCTGGGGGAAGCGGCTGACCTGCCCGCCGTACTCGCCGACGCCCGAGGAGACCCGCAGAGTTCTTGACGAGTATGAGAGCGCGGTGCTCATCCACTGTCCGAGCGGGAGCGGGAGTATGCCTGGCGAGATTGTCCCAAAACTGGAGCGGGAGGCCTTCCTCGCAGGATACTACAAGGCGTTCGGATTCGCGTCAGGTCCCTGTGGCTTGTGCCAGAGGTGCTCCCTGAAGGCGTGCGCCCATCCTGCGCAGGCGCGTCCCGCGATGGAGGCGTCGGGAATCGATGTGTTCAGGACCGCGCGCGCCGCGGGGTTCCCCATAGAGGTCGTCCGTGCTCCCGACTGCTCCCAGAACTACTACGGGCTTGTGCTCATCGAGTAGGCCTGCTTCGGCTCACAGGTCAACGCTCTTCCCAGATGCTGCCGATGCGTAGACGGCGTCGGTTATCTTCTGCATGATGAGCGCGCGTTCAAGCGTCGTCTTCGGCTGTCCGCCGGTAAGAATCGCCTGCACGAAGTCGGCAAGGACATGACCTCCCGGATGACCGTCCTTTTCCGTCCAGAGCGTTTCCGACACGATCCCCTTGCCGGGCACGAACCTGTCCAGCACAAGTGCTGATCCGCCGTTTTCCTGCGGCACCATCGGCAGGTGAAGAGTTCCCTCCGTGCCGATGATCTCCCACGCCTGATCCGTGCGGGAACTTGTGAACTCTCCTCGTTCGAAGGAGACGACCATCCGATTCTCGCACAGAATCAGCGCGGTGAAGTGGCTGTCGGCGTCGGAACCTGGTCCTGCGTAGTCGAACATCGGTCGCGCCACAGGCCACCACTGCGCGAGGACTGTCTTCGGTCTGACCTTCCAGTCGAGGATGTTGAAGATGTAGTCAAGGTCGTAGCATCCCCAGTTGACGAGGATGCCGCCCCCGTTGAGTTTCATGCTCTGCCGCCACGGCGGCGGGTTCTGGTTCGGCTGCGGGGGAGTGGCAAGGACTGCCCTGATGCGAAGTTCCCTGATCTCGCCGAGGACTCCCGAGGCAACGCACCTGCGGGCTGCCTCGGTGTGGCCGGTGAACGCGCGCCGCGCGGAGCAGACGCCGACAACGCGGTCCTTCCGCATCGCAATCATCTTCTCCACCTCAGCCGCATTGCTGGCGACCGGTTTCTCAAGAAGCAGGTGTTTGCCCTTTTCCAGCGCCTTGTAGGCAATGGGAGTCCTGACACCTGTGGGCAGCGCAAGCACCACGGCGTCCACGCAGGGGTCGTTGAGCAGGGCGTCCTCGTTGTCGTAGACCGTCGAAACCCCGTACTTCTCCGCAAGCGCCGCCGCTCGTTCGCGGACCACATCCGCGAGGGCGACAACCTCCGCGCCGGGCGTCTTTGAGGTTCCTGTCTCGACATGGCTCCTGCCGATGACGCCGCACCCGATAATTCCAAGCCGCACCTTCTCCATCGTTTCTCTCCTTCTGTCAGTGGTGAACATCAATGCGTATGTGTGTCAGGCATCTGAGAGTGACTGACAACTGCCGGGTTGGAGCCGCGGGAGGAGATAGTCGAAAAACCGGCCGAGCATCTCATCGCTGACGCTCGGAGCAAGATGGTTGCCGACTGCGAAGATGGCGCCCTTCGCGCCGGCAAAGAGTTCCAGCGTCCTGTCAATGTCTGCCCGCACTTTTTCCCACTTCCCGTCGGCAAGGTCGCGGCAGTCCACCATGCTGCCTATGAGGCAGACATCGTTCAGGAAGTGCGCAGCAACGAAGGGGAAGACCGACGGTTCCACGATGAGTGCGTCTGCGCCCGCGGCGATGAGGTCCTCGGCAAACTCGCGGAAGTCGCCGTCTGAACAGAAGATCGCCTTCTTGCCCGCGTCATGGAGGATTGAGAAGAGATGCCTGTACCGCGGCAGAAGGATGCAGCGGTAGATGTCAAGGTTCATGAAAGGACCCGACTCCCAGACGAAATCGTCGTGGACGATGACCGCCTCGGCGTCCGTGCGCGCCCATGCAGAGAGGAAAAAGATGCTGCGTCGGAAGAAACTGTCGAAGACGCGTTCCATCTTCGCGGGGTCCGATGCGGCAAGAAGGAGGTTCTCCCAGCCGAAGGCGGCGGCCGCTCCGGAGACGATGGTTCGGTAGATGCCGCCCGGCACCAGTTGCCCGGAAAACTGCCCGGACATCCTGCGCAGAGATTCCGCGTACGCGGCGGTCTGCCGGCCCGGGTCCGGGAGCCCGTATTCGCCGACTGCGTCAAATGCCCAGACCTCTTTCTCCCCAGAAAACGGGGACTCCTCCGGCTCCCGCAGGTCTGAACCATCGGGAGACCACGCGGCGTGGCCCATATCTGTGACCCGTCCTGCCTGCGCCCAGTCAATCAGTCCGTCGTCGGTATGCCACAGGAGGTCTATCCCGAGCGCATCGTAGCCGCGGGCGAGAAGTTCAGGATGCCGCGCGCTCAGTCCCGTGCGGTCAGCGAGGAACCTGCGGTGGTACTCAATGCTGTACTCGGTATGGCCGATGGCCGCAGGCCGTTTCAAACCGAGGTGGCCGAGCGCGGTCTGTTTGCTCATAGGAAGACGGGCTCATCCCGCCGCTGGTTTGTCTATGACCTGCTTCATTACGCGCAGGAAGTTGCCGCCCCAGATCTTCCGGATTTCCGGCTCAGTGAATCCGCGGTTCAGCAGGCCCTGGGTCACGCTCACAAGATTTGAGACATCTCCTGTGAGCAGGGGATATCCAACAGCGCCGTCGTAGTCGGAGCCGATGCCGACCGAGTCAATGCCCGCAAGGTCCGCCACGTGGACGATGTGGTCAATGTACCTGTCCATCGTCTGCTCCGCCTTTGTGCGGCCGATGAAGCCGGGAACGAAGGTCATCCCCATCACTCCGCCTTTCTGTCCGATCTTCTTTATCTGGTCGTCAGTGAGCCCGCGCGCGGTGGGGCAGAGGGCTGAGGCGACGGTGTGGGAGACCACCGGCGGGTGTGACGACTTCTCAAGGACGTCGTAGACGGTGCGGTCGTTGCTGTGAGACAGGTCGACGATGACGCCGAGTTTGTTCATCTCCTTCAGGGCCTCTATGCCAAACGGCGTCAGGCCGACAGAGTTCTTGAGATAGTCCGCGCGCTCGCTCTCCGTCATCAGCTTTGACTCGCTCCGTGTGCCCTGAAGGTAGTTCGGTTCGCTGCCACCTTCCTTGTGGGTGATGCCTGCAAGACGCACTCCCTTCTCGTAGAGGGTGCGGAGGTTGTCGAGGTTCCCTGAAAGAGGTCCGTAACTCCCTTCAATGGCATAGATGCAGCCCACCTTCCCTGAGGCGCCTGCCGCAACGGCGTCGGCAGAAGTCAGCACCTTCATCAGGACGGAGGGATTGTCGCGGATGGACTGGTCCGTAATGGTGATGTTGCGGACGCAGTTTGGGAAGGAGCCGGTGCCCGCGCTCATAATCAGAAAGGCGACATACTGCTGTCCGTTGGCGCGCGCCCGAGGGATATCTGTCTGGTAGGTCGTATCCTGCTCGGTCCACTTCAGGACGGGATTCTCTTTTCCCACGACAATCCGCGTCAGCACGACATCGTTGTGGCCGTCTATGATGAGGCACTTCCTGTGCAGTTCCCACGCCTTGTCCAGTGAGGTCTCCTTCAAGGGGTCCCGCTGCCTGTCCCACGCGAAAAGCGCCCGTCCCGCGATGAGTCCGGCGCCCGCAAGAGCCGTCTTCCGCAGAAACTCCCGTCTGGTCACCATCTGCCCTCCTTTCGACCGAACCATTGTAGCATGTGGCCCGCCATTTGCGCACCTGACCTTCACAGCCCGAGCCCCCTGATGAGTCCAAGCCGCACCGCGCACTGGACGGCGGCGTGGTACTCGTGTCGTGTGATTCTCCGGTCAAGAGGAGGCGGGAGGTTCCGGCAGGGGCGGTACTGGGCCATCACATTGACATAGGTATCCGGCGAAATCTCCTCGGCGATGAACCGCAGGACCTCCTCGGTCCCCGCAGCGTCTTCAGGCAGGACGAGATGGCGGACGAGGAGCCCTCTGACGGCGCGGCCGTCCTTCACCGTCAGGGTGCCCACCTGCCTGTGCATCTCTCTGATGGCTTCCTTCGCGCGGTCAAAGTAGTCCGGCGCGCGCGAGAACTGTTCCGCCGTGTCTTGCCGCGAGTACTTGATGTCAGGCATGTAGATGTCCACGATGCCGTCAAGAAGACGAAGCGCCTCGACCCGTTCGTATCCTCCGCAGTTCCATACCAGCGGCAGGCGAAGCCCCTTCTGCACAGCGCGCAGAAGGGAGTCGGCAATCAGCGGTGCGTAGTGGGTGGGCGTGACAAGGTTGATGTTGTGACATCCAAGTTCCTGCAGGCGAAGCATCGCCCCCGCGCATTCTTCAGCCGACATATCTGTTCCATCGCCGGAGAGGGAGATGTCGGCGTTCTGGCAGTACGCGCAGCGGAGACCGCAGTGGGAGAAGAAGATGGTGCCAGACCCGTGACTGCCGACGAGCACCGCCTCTTCGCCGAAGTGGGGACCGGCGTGTGCCACGCGCAGAGTTGCTCCTGCGCGGCAGTAACCTTTTTCGCCCGCGAGGCGGTTGACCCGGCACTCCCGCGGGCAGAGCCGGCACTCCTCGCACAGGGCAAAAAGTGCCTCCACCCGTCGGGAAAACTCACGTGCGGTAAGTTGTGTGGCTCGTGGCCTCACGTCGTTCCTCCTTCTGGAAATTGTACGGGCAGTCGCGAGAAACGGCAACTGCCGGGTGGCGGGCGCACGGGTTTGCGTGATAGGATACAAAGGGACAGAGCGAAACGGAGGGTGCGTATCACATACAGGGAGGGCAGATGCTCAGGACGAACGAGGACAGACTTGTGGAGTTCCTTCTCCAGTGCCAGCCGGGACCCCCGCGCACTGATGTTTCATGGAAGGTTGACCGGGAAGGCACGCCCTTCATCCTCCCTTCAATCGGCGGAATCACGCTGAATGTGCAGGTGGGCGACCCTGCCTGCGGCTGGGCGGGAGACCATGTGGAGCCGGGGGTGAGTTGCACGGCTGACACGAAGCATCCGTTCGAACACCCCAACGTGTCATTGCAACTTTTCTCCTGTGTGGGCAACCGCGCGCAGGTCGTCTCAGGAAAGGCAAAGGGTGTTCACGGCGTCGTCATCGGCCATCACGGCGGGTCGGAGCATGTCATCGTTGATTTCCCGCGCGAGGCGAAGGAGAAGATGACCTACGACGACAAGATCGTGATCTTCAGCCGGGGGCAGGGGCTGAAACTGCTCGACTACCCTGACATCATGCTTTATAACCTTGACCCTGACCTTCTGAGGAAGATGGGGGTCAGAGAGGAAAGCGGCAGCATTGAAGTTCCCGTGACAACCCTTGTGCCGGCGGCGTGCATGGGCTCCGGCATAGGCGCCTCGCATGTGGCCAAGGGCGACTACGACATCACGATGAGCGACCCGGAGACCGTGAGGGAGTATCACCTTGACCGCATACGACTCGGCGATTTTGTCTGCCTGATGGACCACGACAACAGATACGGAAGAACATACCGGAAGGGCGCGGTAAGCATCGGGGTTGTGGTGCACTGCGACTGCCTGACCGCGGGACACGGTCCCGGCGTCACCACCGTGATGACCTGCGAGAAGCCGCTCATCAAACCGGAGATAGACGCGCGGGCAAACGTCGCCGACCTGCTCGGCATTGGAACTCCGTTGGCGGCAGTCGGTCGCCGCGGGAAGAAAAGACACGCGTGAGCGCCAGGATTGACGACGGCGAGAAAGTGGAGTATATTTTCTCGCTTTCCGCCCCCATCGACTAGAGGCCCAGGTCACCACTCTTTCAAGGTGGTAACACCGGTTCGAATCCGGTTGGGGGCACTGCGCAGTCAGGGCTTCGGAATAGTGAGTTTCTCGCCGGTTATCAGGTAGGAGCGGCTGCCAAGCCGCGGGTTTGCTTCCCTCAGTTTCTGAACCGTCGTTCCATACTGCCGCGCCACTGCGGTGAGGGTGTCTCCTGCCTTAACCGTGTAGGTCGTCGGTCTTGCGGCGCTTGCCGCAGGTGTGGCGGGTCGGGGCGAACTCACCGATGCGGGCGTCTTTGGCGTCCCGGAAAGGGCAGCGACCTGCGCCCGTATCCGCGCCAGTTCGCTCTCCTGCCGCACCACCTCGCTGAGGAGCACCTGCACCTTCCTTGCCCACTCGTCGTCAATCTGTCTGCGAAGGTCTTCCTTCACCGCCTCAACAATGACCGCTGTCTCCACCCGGACAGGTTCCGCAAGATGCTGCTGGAAGGCGTCTTTCAACTTCACCTGGGCGTCTTTCAGCGCGAGCAGGTCGTTCTGCACCCGTGAGAGTGCCTCCGTCTGGTTCCTGCTCATCTCTGTAAGTCCTTTGCTCACTTCTGTCAGGATGGGAAGGAGTTCGTTCTGCGATTTCCTCAGCGCTTCGATGTCCCTGCGGAAGTCGGTATTCTTCCGCTCCTGCTCCTCGTTCGCCTTCTGGAGGGCTTCCCGCAGGGCAAACTCCGACTCGTTGACCTTGCCGGTGAGAAGACGGATCTCCTGCCGGACTGCCTCGAGCGCTTCTGTGGTGCCCGCCCGCTGAGCCGCAACCGCCTGCTCGATGGCGGCAACGCGATTCTCGATGCTGTCGAGTCTGCTTTCGGCGGTCTCCTGTCTGCTCTCTGTGGCGGTCTTGAACGCGGCGAGCTGTTCCTGGAGCGCGGTGGTGGTCAGTGTCATCTCCCTCCGCGTGGTCTGGATATCTTCCTGCGTGGGGATGCACCCTGCGCAGAGGAGGCATATACCAACCGCCGCACAGAGGGCGAACTCCGGTCTGGTGCCTGCCATCCCGTCAGTCCTTCGAAATCTTGAACTCGCACCGGCGGTTCTTTGCCCACGCTGCCTCGTTGTGACCGGGGTCGGCGGGCATATCCTCGCCGTAACTGATGGTGAAGATGCGGTCAGGCGCCACGCCGAGTTGGACAAGGTATCTGCGTGCGCTCAGCGCCCGCTGTTCTCCGAGGACGAGGTTGTATTCGCGCGTGCCGCGCTCGTCGCAGTGGCCCTCAATCATCAGCAGGCGTTTGGTGTCGGTCTTCAGCAGGTAGTCGGCGATGACGCGAAGCGTTGCGGCGGCGTCAGTCCTGATGTTGTATCTGTCAAAATCGAAGTAGATGGGCTTGAAGATGTGCGCAAGTTCTGCGGGCGGAGAAATAAACTCTGTCGCTGGAGACGGCTTGACCTGAGGTATTTCGGGTGGAACGGGACCGACCGGCGGAACTGTCGTGCCAGCGCTGGTCACGGTGAGCGTCACGGGAACTGTCTGAGGGCTGTTGGACGCAGCAGGGTCGGTGATGGTGATGACGCCGGAATATGTCCCTGGAGACAGGTTTGTCGCGGCGTAGGTCACCGTGATGGGATCCCGCTCGTTTGTGCAGGTGCCAGTTGTGGGCGCGCAGGACAGCCACGCCACATTGTCAGAGATGGTGTAGGTGAGTGTGCCTCCGCCCGCGTTCCATATGTCAAATCTCTGCGGGGCGGGGTTCTGTCCGGCGACGCACTGCGCGGATAGCGAGGCAACCGACTTGCCGATGGCAGGCACGGCAGCGGGGGGCACAACAGGCGGCACAACAGGAGGCACAACAGGAGGCACGACAGGCGGCACAACAGGAGGCTGCTTTGGTGTGAGCGGACAGCATCCCGCCAGGATGGTCGCTATGGCCATCACGCACGCACCCACTCTCAAGTGTTGTCTCATATCAACCTCCTGTCTCGTGTCTGGGCAACTATGGTATGAGATACCGCGCGCAATGTCAACAATCCGCCGCTGGGCTAAAAGACCCACGCCGGGCTTATCGCGTCTTCAGATGCGGGCGATAACTGCCTGCGCTCGGCCGAGTAGATGTCCACAACAAAGATACGTGAGGGGGCGGTTGAGGTGGAGTAGGCGATGTGGCGGCTATCTGGCGCCCACGAAAGTTCCTCGCAGTTCAGTCCGGGAATTGTCCGGACCGTCCTGCCGCGCGCAACGTGGTAGACGGCGATGCCGTAGCCGTCGCTGCCGCGATACACATACGCGATCAGTTCTCCGTCAGGCGACCATACGGGCGAGGTGCAGTATCCAGACAGGTAACTGATTCTCCGCACCTGAAAGCCGTCACGGTTCATCACGAACACCTGCGCTCCGCCTTCTCGGTCAGAGACGAACGCAAGGTGTTTCCCGTCGGGCGAAAATGACGGCGAACTGTCAATTCCGCGGGAGTGCGTGAGCCGCTTCAGCAGATGTCCTGACCGGTCGAACAGATAGATTTCAGGGTCGCCGCTGCGGCTGGACACCGCGGCGACCTCGCCTGTTTCCCTGCTGACAGTCGCGCACGCGCTCAGACCCGGTTCGTCAACGAAGGTGGCGAGCGCTCCGGTGTTCAGGTCAAGCCGCGCAAGGCGCGGCCAGCCGTCTTTGTACGAGACAAGGAGAAGTTCGTCCCTGCCGGGCACGGCACGGGGAAAGGAGACCATAAAGGGGAAGGAGGGTAGCGCAGAGACAGCGCCGCTGCTGACCCTGATACGCTGGAGGCGGAAGGAGCGGGGAGTGTCTCGCACCACATAGACGATGCTGGTGCGGGCGATGCCGGGCCTTCCCGTGAGGCCGAGGATAATCTCGTCGCTGGCAATGTGCGCCGATTCATCCGGGTCATTCTCATCCAGCGCGACGCTCTTCGCCCAGAGTTCCTGTCCGTCAGCTGTGTCCTCAACCGAAAAGCGCATGCGCGCGCGCGTCCCGCTTCCCGTGATGAAGAGCTCTCCTGCAGAACACGACGTCTTCGCCTGCGCCGGGTCGGCGGCGAACTGCGCCAGTGTGATTTTCAGGTAACCGGAAGAGGCAAGGTCACCGGAGAGGGTTGTCAGGAACCTGCGCGACCACGCGGTTTCTTCTCCTGTCAGGACAATCACTGCCACCGCTTTTTCCGCGAAGTCGCGGGTGATGGTGACAAAGAGGCGCGCGTGGACGGTGCCGGCAACGCACAGGGAGAGCAGACAGAAAATGCCGGCGCATCGCTTCATGGTTCCTCCTCGCGAAGGGGAGAAAGCTGACCTGCGCGCGTCGCAAGTCCCACAAGAGTGATGTCGCAGGACTTCACGGTGTCAAGCACCGCCACAATATCGCGGTAGGCGACCTTCTCGTCTCCCTTAATGATGACGGAAAGGTCAGGGTTAGCGGTCTTGCGCTGCCTGAGGGCGGCTCCGAGTTCGGGAAGCGAGACCTTCCTTCCGCCGAGGTAGCATCGCGGGCCCGGCGCCACGGTGACGATGACACTTGATTCGCTACGGATGCGGCCGGGAGACGAGGAGGGCAGCCGCACATCAATGCCCTGTTCCACGAACGGCGCAATCATCAACAGGATGACCACAAGCGTGAGGGCGACATCCACGAGGTTGGTAATGTTCATCTTCGTGAATGCCGCGTTGCCGGAGTCAAACCGGTCACGGAGTGCCATGGTCTCGCGTTACGGACTCCAGATGTGCGGCGATGTCCGGAAGCCGCAGGTCAATGCCGACGGCAAGGGTTCTGAGTCGCTCGGCGAAGTAACTGTGGGCGGCGGCTGCGGGAATGGCGACAAGCAGCCCGGCGACTGTGGTGATGAGCGCCTCCGCGACGCCGGACGCAACCACTCCGATTGAGGAAGAGCCGGAGATGGCGATGCTGTTGAACGCAATGAGGAGACCCCAGATGGTCCCGAGCAGTCCAAGGAATGGACAGACCGCGGTGACCGTCACGAGGAACCCGAGGTTGCGCGCGGCGCCCTCAAGTTCCTGCGCCGCGTACCGTTCCAGCATCAGGAGGAGCCGCTCGCCGCTGATGTGACCCGAGGCAACAAGCCGTCTGCCGTAGGCGAAGACATTGTGGAGAGGGGAGTTCAGCCGGGCGGGCTGCTCTCCGCGTGCCATCGTCTCGTCGAAAAGGAGATGTTTCAGCCGGATGTCGCGGAACACAAGAAGTTTCTCAATGATGATATACCATGCCGCCAGCGAGAGGAGTCCAATGACGATGATGTCGAGCCTGCCCGCGAGGTCGCAGTGCCGCCACGCCGATATGATGACGCTTCTCATACTGGCAGATTATAGGACTGGCCGCAAGGTTCGTCAACTTTCTGAAGATTCCTCTGCGGACCGTCCGGCAGGGGCGGAGAACACCTGTGGTGTTTCCGGCGTTGACTTTCTGCCCCCTCTCTGCGTACAATAGGTGCGTGGGCGCTCTCGTCTTCATCGTCGGATTGATATTCGGCAGTTTCGCGAATGTGTGCATCTACCGGCTGCCGGCGGGCAGGTCGGTCGTCTCTCCTGGCTCCCGGTGCCCGAGGTGCGGGAAACCGATCCCGTGGTACGACAACATCCCGCTTGTCAGTTATCTGCTGCTCGGAGCAAGGTGCCGGTTCTGCGGCGGCAGGATATCGTTCCGGTACTTTGTGGTGGAACTCCTTGTGGGTGGTATCTTTCTCCTCCTGTACCTCAAGTTCGGGCTCTCCCCGAGGTGGTATGTCTATGCGCTCTTCGCCCTCGGGCTTGTCATCACCGGCTTCATTGACATCGACACCTTTGAGATTCACGAGGTCATCGTCCTGCCGGGGATTGCGCTCGGGCTGCTGTTCAGCGGCATCGTGGAGGGTATGTACGAGGGGCTGAGCCGCGGGGACGGATTTGTCAACGGTCTGCTGGGCGCTGCCGGCGGTGCCGGCGCGCTCTTGCTGGTGGGGTTCCTCGGAAAACTGGTGTTTCGCAAGGACGCGATGGGGTTCGGAGACGTGGAACTCCTTGGAATGATAGGCGCGTTTCTCGGGTGGCGAAGCACGCTCCTTGCGGTGTTCTTCGGTTCTCTCGCGGGTGCGGCGGTCAGCATCGCGCTCATCCTTCTGAAGGTGCGGACGCGCGACGAGTATGTGCCGTTCGGCCCGTATCTGGCGTGCGGGGCGCTCATCGCGCTGTTCCTCAAAGGGAACCAGGTCCTCGGTTTCTTCATTCCGTGACCGGAGGACGGGGACGATTGCGAGGTGGCCATGAGCACAGTGAGCATGCGGTTGGTGACCGAGTTCTTCTTCGTCCACGACTGGCTTGTGCGCGCCGCGGACGACGTGCTGATGGCGAAGAATCCCCGGGCGCCGGTTGGAGCGCGCCCGGACACCTTTGTCGTGGAGAAGGAGACGCTGGCAACGTTGAGGAACCTGCTGGTGAAGCCGGTGGCGTGGCACACGCTCAGATTCGCACCGTCGGTGCTGCGGAAGTCACCTGAGATATTCTCGTTCCTGAACGACGAAGCGGTTTCCCGCGCCGGGTCGTTTTTCGAGGGAGAGCCGTTCCTGAAAATACTCGTCATCCCCGGGCTTCCCGCATCTGACGACCTGCGCCGCGCCTCCATCGAGTTTATGCGGGAGCGAGGGATTGACGCGGTCATCCGGTTCACGACGGTCATCGCGGGGCTTGTCGAGAAGATCAACAGCAGGCAGGTCTACCTCTCGGAAATGAACGAGTTGCTCCGCATCCTGAAGTTCTACCGCTTCTTTCCGTCCGAGCCACAGCAGACGCTGCCCTTTGAGGAAAAATGAGGGTGACGCTCGCGACGCCTCTGTCGGATGTGCCGTCGGTGGGAGAGAAGCGTGCGCAGTACCTGCGGCGGCTCGGGCTGGAAACGGCGGGCGACCTGCTGTTCTTTTTCCCCCGGCGGTACCACGATCTTCGCAACTTCAAGGCTGTCTCGCAACTCGTCGCGGGAGAGATTGCCTCCGTCAAAGCGAAGGTGGTCGCGCGGGATGAGAAGCGGTTTGGCAGGCTCACCATGCTGAAGGTCGCGGTGAGCGATGACACCGGCGTGCTGTTCGTTGTCTTCTTCAACCAGCCGTACCTCAGCGAAACCTTCTCTCCCGGACGCGCCTTTTTCCTCAACGGACGGGTTGACTTCTTCAGGGGAGAGTTGCAGATGGTCAACCCCGTGTATGAGGACGCCGGGCAGCAACACCGCGACTGGATCCGTCCAGTGTATCCGCTCACGAGGGGGCTGACCCAGTCGTTTCTCCGGAAACTGGTGAAGAGATGTTTGAGGGACATTGCAGAGTATCCTGCGGAACTCCTGCCTCTGGAGCGACGGCAGCAACTCGGGCTGCCGAACGCACGATTTGCCCTCAAGGAGATACACTTCCCGCGTTCGGACGCGAATCTGGAGAAGGCGCGGGACTACCTTGTCTTTCACGAGTTCTTCCGCTTGCAGATCTCCCTTCTGGCGCGGAAGGCGCGGACGCAGATGTCCGCGGCGCCTGCGCCCGAGGTCAGCGCCTCATCCGTCTGCGAGTTCGAATCCCTCCTGCCGTTCCGTCTCACCGGCGGGCAGAAGAAGGTGATGAGAGAGATTGTCGCTGACATCGCCGCGGGGCGGCTGGTGCAGCGGCTGGTGCAGGGAGAGGTCGGGTCCGGCAAGACCGTTGTTGCCGTGTTCCTTCAGTGGCTGTGTGCGCGCAGGGGAAGCCAGAGCGTCTTCCTCGCCCCGACGGAAATCCTTGCGGAACAGCACTTCCTCAACTGGCAGGAGTTCTTCCTGCGTCAGGGCATTGCCGTTGCGCTCCTTGTCGGCGCGCTGCCGCAGGCAAAGAAGGATGAGGTGGCGGCGCGCACCGCGTCGGGCGAGGTGAAGGTACTCATAGGCACCCACGCTCTCCTGAGCGAAAAACTGGTCTTTCCGGACCTGAAGGCAATCGTGGTTGACGAGCAGCACAAGTTCGGCGTCCAGCAGAGGGAGCTGATGCGGCAGAAGGGCGACCGGGCGCACTACCTCATCATGAGCGCGACTCCCATACCACGATCGATCGCGCTGACGTTCTACGGCAACCTCGATTTTTCCCTCATCGGAGATTTGCCGATGGGCGAGCGCAGGGTGGCGACGTACCTCTTCTTCCGGGAAGAACGGGAGAAGGTGTTTTCGTTCCTGCGCGACCGTGCTGCAGAGGGAGCGCAGGGATTCTTCGTTACGCCCGCCATCGAAGGCAGGGAGGATATCCAGTCAGCGGCGAGGGTGTACGAGGAGGTCAGGCGGCGGTTCCCGGAAATCTCCGTCGGTCTGATGCATGGACGGCTTGCCCGCGAGGAGAAGGAGGATGTGATGTCGGGATTCCGTGCGGGCAACATCTCCCTGCTTGTGTCGACCACCGTGATTGAGTCCGGGATCGACGTGCCTCAGGCGTCGTTCATCATCGTTGACCAGGCGGAACGGTTCGGCCTCGCCCAGTTGCACCAGTTGCGCGGCAGAGTCGGCAGAAAGGGAGAGCCGGGCTGGTGTCTGCTTGTCGCGCATACCGACCAGCCGGAATCGGTCAGCCGGCTTGAGCAGTTTCTCTCTCTGGAAACAGGGCTGGATGTTGCCGAGGCCGACCTGAGAATCAGGGGGCCGGGAGACCTGCTCGGCACCCGCCAGCACGGCGTGATGCCGTTTCGCATCGGCAACATCGTCTCGGACATGCGGATGCTCGACCTGGCGCGCGCCGAGGCAGAGAGGGTTCTGCGGGAAGATCCTGAGGTGAGCAGCCCTGCCTGGCGGGCGGTCAGGCAGGTTCTGTCGTCGGAGTCCTCCTATGGAACATGACATCGGCGTCCTGATACCCGCGCACAACGAAGAGCGCACCATCGGTCCGCTGGTGGCACGGCTGCGGACGCGGTTTGACACCGTGCTTGTGGTGGATGACGGGTCCACCGACCGCACGGCGTTGGAGGCTGAGGCGGCCGGAGCGCTGGTTGAGCGCCATCCTGTCTGCCGGGGAAAGGGGGCGGCGCTGGAGACCGGATTCGCCTTTTACTCCAGGAGGAATGTCCGGGCGGTGATTACGATGGACGGCGACGGTCAGCATCTGCCGGAGGAGACGGATGGGTTCGTGTCCGCGTTCCGTCGCAGGAGCGATGTGGCAATATGGGTGGGCACCAGGGACCTTGCTGCCTCTGAAATGCCGCTGCTGAGGCGGGTGACGAATCTTGCGATGTCCCTGCTCATTTCGCTGGTTGCGCTGCGCTGGATACCGGATACCCAGTCGGGATTCCGTCTTTTCCGTGCGGATGTCCTGCCCCGGCTGAGGGTCGCCAGCGCGCACTTCGAGGCGGAAAGCGAGATCCTCATTCGCGCCTCGCGGATGGGGCTGCGCATCGGCAGGGTGCGCATCAGCACCGTCTACGGAAGCGAGCGCAGCAAGATCCGGGCAGTCCGGGACACCCTCAGGTTTTTCCGGATGCTTGCGGGGATGCTTGCGCCCCATGGGGGAAGCAGACGGTGAGCGACGAATCTGCCCGCAGGGAGGCGATGGTCAGGCACCACCTTGTCGCCCGTGGGATCAGGGACACGAAGGTGCTTGCGGCGTTTCGCCGCGTGCCGCGGGAACGGTTCGTGCCGCCGGAACTGGTATCCGCCGCCTACGACGACTGTCCTCTGCCAATCGGAGAGGGACAGACCATCAGCCAGCCGTACATCGTTGCCCTGATGACGGAAGCACTCTGCCTGATCGGGAACGAGCGGGTCCTTGAGGTCGGCACGGGAAGCGGGTACCAGGCGGCAATCCTCGCGGAGATGGGATGTGCTGTCTACACCATTGAGCGCATCGCGCCTCTCCTGAGCCGGGCGCTGGAAACGCTCTCCCTGCTCGGATACCGCGTGCACGGCACTGTCGGCGACGGAACGCTGGGGTGGAGGGAACACGCGCCGTACGATGCGGTCATCGTCACCGCCGCAGGACCGGTGGTTCCGCCGGCGTTGGTGGAGCAGTTGAGGGACGGCGGCAGGTTAGTGATGCCCGTGGGCGACAGGTTCAGTCAGGAACTGACGCGGGTGACGAAGGAGGGGAGCAACGTCAGGCAGGAACACCTCGGCGGATGCCAGTTTGTCCCTCTCATCGGTGCCCAGGGATGGCCGCAACGCGCTTCCTGACGACCCCTCTCAGGGGGTTGCGGCAGCTCTTCGACGCTGGATGGCGTCCTGCACGATCTTCACGATGACCTCTACGTCAAACGGCTTGCTGAGGAACTCTATCGCGCCGCTGTGCATCGCCGCGGTCGCGGAGTCAAGGGTGCCGTAGGCGGTCAGCATGATGACCGGCAGGCGCGGGTCGATGGAACGGATCTCCGAGAGAACCTCCATCCCCGACATGCCCGGCATCTTCATATCGAGGATCACCACATCCGCAGGCTGCGATCTGAGGATGGAGAGTCCTTCTTCCCCGCTTGCGGCCTGAACCACCCTGCACGAGTTCTTAAAAATCATCCTGATCGATTCCCGGGGACCTTCCTCGTCATCGATGACCACAAGCACCGGCCTGTCGTCAGAACGGCAGGCGCAGTGACCCTGCGGTGAAGTACGCTGTTGATGCGAAGGTTCCGTCATATGGTGCCCCCTGGTGAATAGCGCGCGTGTCAAAGAAACTGCCTACGACCGCAATGTCAACGGTGCCCCTTCCTGCCGGCACTCCGATGCCGAGGGAGACGCAGACGCGGTCGGCATCCGGGAAACCCGGTTCCCATGTCTCCGCAGGCACCGGGCTCTGAATGAACGCCGCTCCTGCCCGGATCTTCACCCGTTCGCGGATGGTGATTTCGGTTCCTGCTTCGATGGTCAGGGAGTTGTCCCAGTTGCGCGCCGGCTGCGGAAGTGGAATGCCGTATACCCACACGGGAATCGCCTCAAGACACGACCAGCCGAGCCATTCCACATCCGCCTCAACCTTCCAGTTCCTTTTCGGAAAGAAGGCGACGCCCGCATCCACCACGTGGGGAAAGTCAATGGAACTTCTCGCGGGCAAGCGGAGCAGTCCCGGCACAACCATCTTGCCTCCGTAGTCCACCGAGAAGGCGGCGTGGTAGGCCAGTCCCGCCTGCCAGCGGTCGGCGCGGTAGAGGAGTCCGAACGAGGGAGCGCATCCCACGCCGTCCGCCCTGAGCGCAACGGGCAGTTCCACCGGACCGGGCAGGAGCAGTAACTGGTCGACGGACAGTTCGCTGGAGTAGACGGTCAGCCCCGCGCCGAGTGACAACGAATCGGACACAGCGTACGCGACGACAGGCGTGACGCCGATGGTCCGCATGCCCGCCGACACGGGAGCCGTATCGTTCCAGAACCTGACGGTCTCAGCGGGCCAGGAGGTCGTCTGCCCGAACGACGGCGTGATCCCAATGCCAAACCGGAGTCGCTCGGTGGACAGCTCGGTGCAGTAGAACAAAGACGGCAAGAACGATGGGGTGGTTTTTCTCTCTGCGGCGTATCCGGGCGTCTCGTACCGCGTGGAGGGAAACACCGTGGTGAGCGAGAGGAGAAGTTGCTGCCCGCGCATCTGGACAAGTCCTGCGGGATTTGCCGTGACCGCGGACGGGTCGTCCGCCTGAGCAACAAATGCTCCCGCCTGCCCGAGAGCCGCGGCCCCGTCAGGAGGGTTCTTAAACCCTTCCGGACTGACAGTGCCGGCAGCCACACACAGCGCAAAGAGGATGGCCGCGGCGCGCGTGCTCATGTGACCTCCTTTGTGGTCGCGCAGGGATATTATATCACATCGTGTTTTCCGGACAGACGGCGGGTCCCGCAAGGTGCGTAAAAGCGCTGTTCGCTCCACGTGCGTCCGTTGACAGATTCAACGGAGCGGGATATGCTCAGGAGTATGGGAGCCAGATGCCTTCTTGTCTCTCTGGCAGGGACGCCGAAAACGCTGTCGGACTTCGTGCCGGATAATGGTCTTGCCTCCCTCGCAGGTGCTCTGACGGAAGCGGGACACCAGGTCAGAATACTTGACTTCAACACGCCTGCGCTCATCTCTGAACTTGTGCCGGAAGATGTTTCCTCCCGGCTGCTGCCCTTCGCGCAGAAGGTGTTTGTTGACGGAAAGAAACCGTCGGCGCGCGACCTTTTCTTCCTGCATCGGGCCAGCGCGTCGATTGAACGGCACACGCGGGCCTTCATGGCCAGATTCTGCCGGACCCTGTCTGAGGAGGTCAAACGGCAGGCCGCGCAGTTCGTGGGGTTCAAACTGTGGGCGGGAGAAGGTTTCCGGTGGGTGATGGAGGCGGGTCGTTTCCTGAAGAAACGGCATCCTGAACTTCTTATCGCCGGAGGTGGGCCGCAGGTTGACATCTTCGGGGAACTCGTGATGGAGCGGGGAGAGTTTTTTGATGCGGTCTGCTTCAGCGAAGGCGAGGAGACGGTGGTCGGACTTGCTGACGCGGCGGAAGGGAAAAGAGGGCTGGCGGGCGTGCCGAACATCATCTGGAGAAAAGACGGGCATCTGGTGAGGAATCCCCGCGTGCCCGTGGCAGACCTCGACCGGCTTCCTGTTCCGGTCTACAGTCCGGATGTGTACGTCGGAATAGAGCGGAAACTGCTGATGCGGGTGGTGGATGAGAGCAGGGGGTGTCCGAATGCGTGCGCCTTCTGTATCCATCCTGTCAAGAGCGGAAGGCGAAGGCAGCGGTCAGCAAGCCGCATCTGCGACGATATCGCCGGACAGCGGGAGAGAAGTCGGGTCTCCCTCTTCAGGTTTGCGGGTTCGAATCCTCCCGCGAGGCTCCTTGCCGACATCGCCCGGGAGATAGTTCGTCGCGGTCTGCGGGTGCGGTTTTCCGGTTTTTCGTCGGTTGTGGACGCGCACCTGCAGGACTTCTCCCTGCTCAGGCGGGCTGGGTGCGAGGCGCTGTTCTTCGGGATTGAGTCGGCGAACGAGGAGATTCTCCGGAAGGGAATGAACAAGCGTATCACCAGGGACCAGATGGAATACGCGGTCGCGGCGAGCCGCGCCGCGGGCATCTTCACCGTTGTGAGCATCATCTACCCTGCTCCGTTCGAGACGGTGGACAGCGGCAGAGAGACGCTGGAGTTCCTTCGCGCGAGCCGTCCCGATAGTGTGCTGGCGCAGTTTGCGGGCGTCTATCCGGGGACGCCGTGGTTTGAGGAGCCGGAGAGATACAACTTCACGCTGGACCGGCGGAGATACCCTTCTCAGGTGATTGACTACCAGATCAGGTCGCTGTTCCCGCCGCAGTTCTGGAAGCCGCTTCCGTACCGCATCAACGGAGTGCCGTTCGCTCGGTTCGCACGGCAGACGGCGCAGTTCCAGGAGCAGGTGCGGAAGATGGGCATCGCCACGGCGGTTTCCGACGACGCCTACCTGCTCTATCTTGCCAGCCGCAGTTCGTCGCTTGAGAGGTTTGTCGCCGACAACAGGGTCTGGTTCTACGCGGGCAGGCGGCAGGCGCTTGAGGAGGAGATATCGGTCATCAACGAGGAAAGCAGGCGGATGGCTCTCGCTTCATAAGGAAGCCAGGATGACACATCGCAGGCGAATCTGGATTACGGGCATCGGCGTGGTGGCGCCAAACGGCATCGGAAAAGAGGCGTTCTGGCAGGCGCTTCGCGAGGGGAAAAGCGGTATCTCGCGCATCCAGTCGTTTGACGCTTCGTCTCTGCCGTGCCGCATTGCCGGGGAGGTGCGCGGGTTTGACCCGTGCGATTTTGTCGACGGGAAGCGGGCGCGGAGGATGGCGCGTGCGACGCAGTTCGCGGTGGCCAGCGCCCGGATGGCATGCGAGGATGCGTGCCTCTCGCTGGAGCAGGTGCCGCAGGAGTCGTTCGCGGTGGTCTTCGGCATCTCAACCAGCGCGATGGATATGATTGAGCGGGAGCACAAGGTGTTTCTGCGCAGAGGGGTCAGCCGGATGCTGCCTTACGGCATCGTGTCGGCCACCCCCCAGTCGGTGACCGGCGAGGTGGTTGCTGAACTGGGGCTGCCCGGTTCGGTCCGCACGGTTTCAACGGGGTGCGCGGCAGGCCTGGATGCGGTGGGTCAGGGTTTGGAGCTCATCCGGTCGGGAGGTGCGACCACGGTTCTTGCGGGCGGAAGCGACGCCGCCATCACGGAACTGATTGTGGCTGGCCTGTGCGCACTGAACATCATGTCGCGCAACAACGAGCGCCCCGAGGAGGCAAGTTGTCCGTTTGACGCCCGGCGCGACGGCGGCGTCCTGTCGGAAGCCGGCGGCGCTGTCATCCTCGAAGAGGAAGGCGCCGCGCGCCTGCGGGGAGCGGTTCCGTACGCCGAGGTCGTCGGGTACGGCGAGGCCGGTGAGGTGGAGCGGCAGATGCCGGGGACAGGGCTCCAGCGGGCGATGGACAGGGCGCTTGCGGACGCGGGGATTTCTCCATCCGCGATAGACCACATCAGCGCTCACGCTCCCTCTGACCCGCTCCTTGACGCGATTGAATGCAAAGCCATCCGCCGCGTCTTCGGGTCTCGAACCCGCAGGATACCTGTCACCTCCATCAAGTCGATGCTCGGCAATCCCTTCGCTGGTATCGGAATACTCCAGACGGCGGCTGCGTGCCTTTCGTTTGCGCAGGGGATCCTGCCCCCCACCATCAACTACCGCTATCCGGACCCCGAGTGCGATGTTGACTGCGTGGGCACCAGGCCGCGGATGTGTGAGCCGGAATACATCCTCATCAACTCCCACGGGTTTGGCGGAAGCAACTCGTCGCTCATCCTGAGGCGGTGTCACCGATGAACAGCTGGACAGCCGCGTGCGTACTCACCGCGCTGGTGAACCTCGTCATCGCCGCGCTGGTGTATGTGAAAAACCCCCGTCGACTCGCAAACAGACTCTTCCCGCTGTTTTCCGTCAATCTCGCCGTCTGGGCAATCGTCGTGGGCTTCATCATGACAGCCGCGTCAGAAGAGGACGCAGGGCGTCTGGTGCGCCTCGCGTTCGCCGTGGGGGCGTTTCTCCCCGCCCAGTTCAATGTTCTTGCCATTGGTGTGACAAGGCGCTTTCTTGAGAGGAAGCACCTGTGGACGGCAGGTTTCCTGTATGCCCTGTCGGCCGCGGTTGCCGCAGTGCCTTTCATCCCCTCGTTCATCCATTCGGTGTCGTTCCCGTCGGGACGTTTGCGTTTGCCCGGACCCGAGGTTACCTACGACACGGTTCTTTTCTCCATCTACTGTGTCGCGGTGATCGTGCCGATGCTTGCGGGCCTTCTTTCTCTGGGACCCCGGTGGAACACAGCGACAGGCGTTCGCCGGGCGGAACTTCAGTACCTGTTCCTCGGTGTGCTTGCCGGTTCCCTGTGGGTTCTCGCGACTTCTCTTGTCCCTCCCTTCTTCGGAACCACGCTTCCCAGCCGGCTTGCCCCGTTTTCTTCTGTGGTAATGTCCGGCATCATCGCCTACGGCGTTGCCAAGTACCGCATCCTTGACATCCAGGTTGTGCTGGAGACGACCACTGCATACGTGGTGACCTCTCTCCTTCTGTTTTTCGGCTACTTCATGCTCGTCGGCGCAGTGTCGGCAGTCATCAGTTCGTTCTGGGGTGGCGCGCAACTGCGGCAGATGACGCTTCTCGTTGCCCTGTTCATCGTGGCAGCCACCTTTGTGCCGTTCAAGAGCAAAGTACAGTATGCCCTTCGGAAACAGTTTTTCCATGACAGGTACGACCCTGAGGAACTTGGGGCGGAATTGAACAGGGTCTTCGGTCTGCATCTTGCGATTGGCCCTCTCCTTGAGCGAACGATTGCGCTGCTGCACGATAACATGGGCATACCTCTAAGGGCAACCGTTCTTGTTTCCGACGAGTTGAATGTGACAGGGCTGTTCCGAGGTATGCCGGAATGGTGCGGTGTGCGGGTTGTCCCGGAGTCAGCGGTCCTCCGGTTTCTGGCACACCGCCAGGACATTGTGGTGGGAGAAGAACTGGAGAAGAGCGCTGACCCCGTCCTGCAGGAAGTGCGTGAGGAACTGACGGAGACAGAGGCAGATGCGGCAGTGCCGATTCTGGTGAACTCCAGCCAGGTCGGTGCGCTGTGCATCGCGGGGAAAGTGTCCGGGGAGATGTTCAGCCGGAGCGATATGAGGATTCTCGCACGCATCGGCACAGAACTTGGTATTGCGATTGAGCGACTTGTCCTTGCAGACCAGCTCCTGAAGACCCAGCAGTTCCAGTCCTACCTTCTGGAGCATGCGCCAATCGGTGTGATCGCAACAGACGAGCGCAACACGCTGACAGTGTTCAACCGCGAGGCAGAGCACCTCGCCGGATTGAGCAGGGAAACGCTCATCGGACACAGCCCTTCCCGTCTGCCCGCTCCTCTGCGAACGGTGTTTGAGGAACTTCTCACAGCTGGCAAGGGTACTCTTGACAGGGAACTATCGGTGCATGGTGCCAACGGGACGAGGAACACCGTGAGGGCGATGGCGGAACTCCTCACCGATGAACGCGGCTCTCCAGTCGGCGCAGAACTCATTCTTGTCGATCTCTCGCGCGTGAGACAACTGGAGGAGCAGGTGAGGCGGAACGAGCGGCTTGCGGCTCTTGGCGTCATCGCGGCGGGTATCGCTCACGAAATCAGAAACCCCCTCGTGTCCCTGAGAACGTTTGCGCAACTTCTGCCCGAGCGGTACGAGGATGTGGAGTTCCGGAACGCATTCTCGACCATCGCCCTCAGGGAGATAGACCGGATGGTCCGTCTCGTTGAGGATATTCTTCTCACCCGGCCCGGCAGTTGCGAGTTGCGCGAAGTGGACCTCGTCCAGGTGGTGAAGGGGGCAGTCGTGATGTTTGAGGCGCAGCGCGGGAGCAAGGAGATTGTGGTCCGGCAGGAGTTCCCCTCGCAAAGCGTGCCTGTTGTTGCCGATGCAGAGCGGCTCCATCAGGCCTTCCTCAATATCCTCCTGAACAGCAGGGATGCGATTGAGAAGAAGGGGGAGATTGTCGTGAGAATCAGCGAGACGGACGAATGGGTGAGTATTCTGTGTGAGGACAACGGATGCGGTATGACGCAGGAGGAGATGCGGCATATGTGCGATCCGTTTTTCACGACGAAGCAGAGGGGCATCGGTCTTGGCTTGTCCATTGTTGCCGGCATTGTGCAGGACCATGGAGGCAGGCTCTCCGTGGACAGCGCCAAAGGCGTCGGCACCCGGCTGATCATCGACCTGCCGCGGAAGGTCGGGAAAGGAGCATCTGCATGACCTGCCTCATCGTTGCGACCGAGGACCGGGCGGCGGGGTCGCGTCTTGCCGGTCTGCTGGAGCACTGCGGGTTTGTGGAGCAGGTTGAGCCTGCGGCTCTTCTGCAGGCGGTCCACTGCAGACGGCCTTCGCTCATTCTCCTTGACAGCCGCTGCCGGAGCGGGGATTGCCTCGGTGTCCTGCGCGCGGTTCTCTCTGCCGACCCGACGCTGACAGTGGTGTGGATGAGCGGCGCGTTTGACCGGTCCGCGCAGGAGGCGGTTGACGCCGGCGCGTATGATGTCATCCTGCTGCCCCTTGATCCACAGAGAATCCTTCTGGCGGTCAGGCGCGGCCTTGAGCGGGACCGTCTCCTCAGAGGGCGGTGCGACGCCTATCATCCCGACAGGGCGGGTTCGGCTGCCCCCGCGCCGGCGAAGGCGGACAGCACCGTCTATCAGCAACTCGCCGGGTGCATCGCGCGATGGTTCCCTGACCTCGGGCGGCTTGGTGAAGAGGTTCTGCGGGTGCTGCGCGAACAGGTGCGTTTCGGCGCCCTGATGCTGTTTTGCTCATCGGAAGGCAGGTTTGTCCCGCTGGCATCCCTTGGTGTTGATGAGTCGGTGGGGACGCGTCTCGGGTTCGGTCCAGACCATCCGCTTGCCGCGTGGCTCCTGCGGCACAGGCGGCTTCTCCGCCTGTCCGGGGAAATCCGTCTTCCGCAGGACATCCACGATGCGCTCTCTTTGATGCGCGCCGAGATGGTATTCCCCCTTGCCGCACAGAAAGGCGGTCTCCTCGGGTTTCTGGCGGTAGGCGCCAAAGTGACCGGCGCAGAAACGACGCAGACAGACATTGATGACCTCTCGATGCTGTGCGACTATCTCGCCATCGTGTTTGAGAACGCGCGGCTGTACAACGAGATTGCCTTCGAGCGGGAGTTTCAGAACGCGGTGTTTGCGAACATTCCAAGCGGCGTTGCAGGCGTGGACAGGCAGGGGAACGTGCTTCTCCTGAACCCCGTGGCGGAGCGGCTGCTTGATGTTGCGGCGCGGGAAGCGCGCGGCCGCCCGGTGGAGACGCTCGGGTCGCAGATTGCGGACTATCTGCGCAGAACTCTGGCGGCGGAGCCGTTCGTCCGGGAAGAGTTCGTGTACGCGCCGACAGGAGCGGTCCTTGGCATCTCAACCGCGCGCATTGCGGGCAGCGGCGGTCCTGCCGGTGCCGTTGCCGTGTTTCAGGATCTCACCCGGCTGAAAGAACTTGAACGACGGGAACGCGAGACCCAGCGGATAGAGGCGTGGAGCGTGCTGGCATCCTATCTGGCTCACGCATTGAAAAACCCGCTGGTGGCAATCAAGAGTTTCGCACACCTTCTGCCCTCCCGGTTCAACGATGAGGAGTTCCGCGTGTCGTTCTCCCGCATAGTCCAGCAGGAGGTTGAGCGGATAGATGAGATTGTCGGAAAAATTGTGGCGCTCGCGGAGACCAACTTGCGTTCGCAGGGCGTGGTGGAGATGGACCGCCTCGTGGAGAATCTGGCGCAGAAATGGAAAGGGAGGCTTGCCGAGCGCGACATTGTCCTTGAGGTCAGCGTCTGCCACTGCCCGCCGGTTGCGGGCGACGCGGTGCGCATGCTGGAGGCGGTGGAGTATCTCCTTGAGTTCAGCAAAGAGGATGTCGGCCGGGCGGGCAGCATTGAGATCCGCCTTTCCGTGGACGCTGACCTTGTGCGGCTGACGGTGGCGGAAAGCGGCAGCCGGTTCGTGGTTGACGCAGGGCTGTTTTCCCCTTACAGCGCCGAGATGCCGGTCTCCCTCTCCATCGGGCTGATTCTTGCGCGGAAGATAGTCGAGGCGCACGGAGGCAAGATATCGGCAGAACAGGAGCGGGACGGCAAGAGATTTGTGTGCGAGATGCCCGCCGGTCAGGAGATGATGAGGCGGCTGGCTGAGGAGAGGAAGAGGGGGGAAGGGGCGCCGAAGCAGACGGGCGGTTGAGCTACACCCCCAGCCGTAGTACAATAGACAGTTCCCGTGAGAGACGGGGGCAGGAGAGGATACTATGCGGAACTTTTTCGGTCTGTTTTCGAACGACCTGGGTATCGATCTTGGCACGGCAAATACCTGCGTCCATGTGCGCGGCAAGGGCGTGGTGCTGATGGAACCGTCCATTGTGGCGATGAACCAGGAGACAAAGACGGTGGTGGCGGTCGGGACGGAGGCGAAGCGGATGATTGGAAAGACGCCTGCCAACATTGTGGCGATGCGTCCGATGAAGGATGGGGTCATCGCCGACTTTGAGGCGTGCGAGGAGATGCTCCGGCATTTCATAGACAAGGTGAAAACGCCGCGGCACCGGTTCGTCTTCCCGCCCAGGATGGTGATCTCGGTCCCGTCGGGCATCACGAATGTGGAACGCCGGGCTGTCCGCGAGACGGCGCTGAAGGCAGGGGCAAGAATCGTGCGGCTCGTTGAGGAACCGATGGCTGCTGCGATCGGGGTCGGGCTGCCTGTTGAGGAGCCGTGCGGCAGTTTCGTCATTGACATCGGAGGCGGCACCACGGAGATGGCGGTCATTTCCCTCGGAGGGCTGGTGCTCACCCGCAGCCTGCGGGTGGCGGGGAACGAGTTTGACGAGGCGATCGTTGATTATCTGAAGAAGAAGTACAATTTGCTCGTCGGAGAACGCACCGCCGAGGAGATCAAGATCCGGATCGGGTCTGCCTTCCCCCTCGAGGAAGAACTCACAATGGAGGTCAATGGACGGGACCTTGTCGAGGGGCTGCCAAAGACGGTGCGGGTCTGTTCAGAAGAGATACGGGAAGCGCTCCATGACACGCTGACGGTGATTGTCAACGCGGTCCGCTACGTGCTGGAGGAAACGCCTCCGGAACTGTCAAGCGACCTCATTGAGCGCGGAGTGGTGCTCGCCGGTGGCGGGTCGCTTCTGAAGGGTATCGACCGGCTGATTGCGCAGGAGACGAAACTTCCGGTTGCGGTCGCGAACGACCCGCTGACCGCGGTAGTGCGCGGCACCGGAAAGATGCTTGAGGAAGACCGGTATCTCAGAGAGTTTCCGCAGGAGTGAGCGACGCCGGCAACTTCCCGCCGGTATCCCGGCATCCATAACAGGCATCCCATGCTCTGGCGGCTCAGGAAGGAACTCCTTCTCCTCGCATGCATGCTGGTCTCTGCGCTGCTGGTGCGGTATGGAGGATTCCGGCAGCCGGCGCCCGCCCCGTCTCGTCACCTGGACCTGAGCGATAATGTCGAGGAACTGCGGAGGGAGAACAGCCGTTTTCGCAGGCTTCTTGGACTGCGCGAACGGGATGGCTCTCTCGGGCGGCTCATCGTTGCCGAAGTGGTGCGGGGCGCGCCTGCCGTCTATCCGGGGGAACTCATCATCAACCGGGGAAGCGCCGACGGCGTCAGAGCCGGGATGCCGGTGCGGTCTGCGGACGGCTGGCTTGTGGGCAGGGTGGTGGCGGTGGACGAAGGTTCGGCGACCGTGCGGACGCTTTATGACCGCGAGACGAGGGTCAGCGTGATGTTCGGGTCTTCGCGCGAACTGGGAATCCTCCAGGGCGGCACATACCCCACGCTGTGGGTGAAGTATGTGTCCCGGGACAGTCCGCCCGCTGTCCGCGAGGAGGTGGTCACCTCCGGACTCAGCGAGTTCTATCCCAAAGGCATCCCGGTTGGCCGCGTCTGCGTGGTGGGCAAACCGCAGGAGGAGTTCTTCGTGCAGGTCGGGGTGAGGCCTCATCTTGGTTCTGCTCTCGTGGAGGAGGTGCTTGTTGGCAGGTAGCCGGCTGGCAGTACTCGCGCAGTTTCTCATCGCGCTCGGGCTTCAGATTCCGGCGGCATCTTTCGGCATGCTCTTTGGAGCAACACCGAACCTGCTCCTCGCGTGGGTGCTGTGCCTTGTCTGGTCGGGAAGGACTGTGCCGGCGGTTCCCGCGGCTTTTGTGGGCGGCCTCATCTACGATGGAGTGACGGGCGGTTCGTACGGCTGGAGCAGTCTGCTGATGACAGCGGTCGCATACGGCGCCGGGTGGGTGCGCCGGCCGGCTCTGTCCGGACGGATGGCAGTCGGGCTTGCCGCAGGGGCTGTCTGCGGCGCCTTCCTTGCGTTTTCTCCCGGTCGCGGATTTGCGTGGAACGGCGCGACGGTGGCGAAGTGGGCGGTTCTCTCGGCGGTGTATAATACCTGTGCCGCGGTGTGTCTTGACGCACTGTTTTTCAGGCCGACATGGAAAAAGAGAAGTTTTTCGGGAATCTGATAGCCGGGACATTTGTCGTCCTGTTTCTGGCGAGTTTCTACTATCAGGTCGTGAGGTACTGGTACTACCTTGACCAGAGCAAGCGGCAGGCGTACCGGACCATAGACGAAGGAACCCCCAGAGGCGAGATCAGAGACAGGAACGACAGGGTTCTTGTCCGCGACATCGAGTGCTTTAACCTCATCTTCTTCCCCCACGACCTCCGCAATCCTATCGAGGCGGCTGCAGAGGTCGCCCGCATCACCGGTCTTGAATACGAAAGGGTGAAGGAGGCGTTTACCAGGACATACCGCAATCCATTCGACAGGATCATCCTCAAGAAGCGGTTGTCTCCCGAGGAGCGGGCGCGGATTATGGAGCGGGTTCTGTACGGAGTGGAGGTGTACGCGGGCCGCGACCGCGAGTACGTGCTGGGGGACAAGTGTGCCCATGTCATCGGATATGTCGGAGAGTTCTCCTCCGAAGAAATGCCCTTCTACCGGCCCCGGGGGTTCAAGCCGGGCGACGAAATCGGCAAGCAGGGGCTGGAGAAGATGTACGACGACTTCCTCAGGGGAATCTCGGGCGGCGTTGTGGTCAGGGTCGACGCGCTCGGCCACCATCGGCAGGTGGTGGGCAAAACATCTTCAAAACCTGGCAACTCGCTCGTCCTCACGATAGACCAGACCCTGCAGGAGATTGCGAGCGAGGAACTTGGCAGCACAAGGGGATGCGTCGTTGCCATGGACCCCAACAACGGCCAGATTCTCGCCATGGTGAGCAGACCCGCATTTGACCCGTCCGCGGTGGCAAGGGCGCTCGGCAAGCCGGGGGACCCTTTTCTGAACAGGGCGATTCAGGGCGCATATCCGCCGGGTTCCATCTTCAAGATTGTCACGGAGATCGCCGCGCTGGAAAGCGGCGCAATAGACGAGCACACGAGGATTGAGTGCACCGGAAGTATGGTGGTCGGCGACCGGCCGTTTCGCTGCTGGAAACAAGAGGGGCACGGCTGGCTGGACATAGATCTTGCCCTGCCATTTTCCTGCAACATCTTCTTCGGCACAGTGGGTATGAGGACGGGCCAGGAGAAACTGGTGGAGTATGCCCGGCAGTTCCGTCTCGGGATGCCGACCGGCATCGATCTGCCGGGAGAGCGCCGGGGGGATGTTCCGCTGCCGAACGCACCTGCTGAACTCTCAGGAGGCCCGCTGCAACTTGCCATCGGCCAGGGCAGTTTGACCACGACGCCGCTGCAACTGGCCTCGCTGATTGCGACTGTTGCCAACGGGGGCAACATCTGGAAGCCGTATGTGGTACGCAGGATTCTCAACGAGAAGAACGAGGTGGTCAGGGAGACGTCACCTTTCTTGCAGGGAACGGTCTTCATCTCGCCGGAAACGTTGGATATTCTCAAGCGGGGACTGAAGAATGTCGTCGCCTTCGGCACAGGCGGGGGCGCGCGGCTGAAGGAGGTCGAGGTCTGCGGGAAGACAGGCACCGCTCAGCGTGGCACCGCCGACAGCGGTATGAAGACAATGGGGTCGTTCGCCTGCTACGCCCCGGCGGAACGGCCTTCTGTCGCGATGGTGGTGTGCCTTGACGAGGGCGCGTCTCCCGAGGCGGCTCGGATTGCGGGACGGATTCTCAGGCGAGTGTTCACCGCGACGCAGGACGAGACATTCAACGAGACGGAGTTCTGGCCCAGGGAGGAAGGGTGAACCGAATCAGGAAACTGGCGGCAGACCACCGTCTGGAAACCCTTGCCGGACTGCTTGCCCTTGTTGGCCTTCTTCTGGTATTCAGCGCCTCCCGCAGTTCTCTGCAGAGAGGCATCTCCGAAGTGTTCGTGAAGCAGGCGGTGTGGGTCGCCATCGGAACAGCCGCGTTCTTCTGGATGCACAGGGTGAACTATCGCGCCTACCGCAGATACGGGGCGGCGCTGTATGTCGGAATGCTGGTCATGCTCATCGGCGTGCTGGCCTTCGGAAGCGGCCGCGCCGGCCGCTGGATTGTCATCGGCGGGTTCAGGTTCCAGCCGTCCGAGTTCGCCAAACTGTTCGGCATCCTGTCGCTGGCCGGGTATCTGGCGGAGAAGGATCCCCGTCGGCCGGGCGTCTTCCTTGGCGCCCTTGTCCTTGCCGGTATTCCGTTCTTCCTCATCTTTGAGCAGCCGAATCTCGGCACTGCCATCATCTTTGTCCTCATCTGTCTTTTCATGCTCTACCAGCAGGGTATCACCAAGAGACAGGTTGCAGGCATGGTCGGTCTTGTGGCTGCCGCAAGTCCCGTGTTCTGGCTCTTCCTCGAGGAGTACCAGCGCCGCCGCATCCTCGTGTTTCTGCGTCCCGGGCTTGACCCGACCGGCGCCGGCTACAACCTGATGCAGTCAAAGATCAGCATCGGTTCAGGCGGACTCATCGGCAAAGGGTATCTGAGAGGCGACATGACGAAACTCGGATTCCTCCCCGAGTCGCACACCGACTTCATCTTCTGCCGCCTCGCGGAGGAGTTCGGACTCGTCGGAGTGACGGCTCTCCTCGTGGTTTACTACTTCTTCCTCCGTGAGGTGCTTGCCATCACTGCCTCCACACGGGACAACTACGCCCGGCTGGTCGGCACAGGCGTGCTGGCGATGTTCTTCTGCCAGATCGCCATCAATCTCGGAATGACGCTGGGGCTCCTGCCCGTTGCCGGCATCCCGCTGCCGTTTCTCTCCTACGGAGGGTCGTCGCTGGTGGTCTCTATGATGGCGGTCGGGATTATGGTCAATGTCAGGAACAACGCCACGATGCTGTTTTAGGAAAGAGGGATGAGCGACGCCCTGGAGCGGCTTCTTGCCAGCGTGCGCAATCCGATCAGGTACCTCGGAGGCGAGCCGAACGCCTCGCGAAAGGACCCCTCGTCTGCGGAAGTGACCTGTGCGCTGTGCTATCCAGACCTGTACGAGGTCGGTATGTCGTCCCTCGGCCTGCGGATTCTCTACGGCCGGCTCAACGAGTTGCCGCAAGTTGTCTGCGAGCGGTTCTTTGCGCCGGAGGATGACTGCGAGGAACTGCTCCGCAGGCAGGGCATTCCCCTTTTCACCCTTGAATCGCGGCTGCCGGTGCGGAGTTTCGACATCGTGGGGTTTTCCCTTTCCTCGGAGTTGAACTTCACCAACTTCCTCAACCTCCTTGACCTCTCGGGAATCCCTGTGCGCGCGTCCGAACGGACGCAGAAAGACCCGATTGTGGTCCTCGGCGGAAGTTGCCTGTTCAATCCGGTCCCCCTTGAACCGTTTGCCGACCTGTGCGTGGTCGGCGAGGGAGAGGAGCCGCTTGCCGAGATCGCTGTGCGTCTTTCGGAGGTGAAGGGCAGGCCGAGGGGCGAGGTTGTCTCGGCTCTGGGAGAGATCGACGGGGTCTATGCGCCTGCTAACGGCCGCAGGCAGGTGTCCAAGCGGTTTGTGAAGGACCTTGACGAGGCGTTTTTCCCCGTGCGATGGATGACGCCACTGACGGAGATTGTCCACGACAGGATCTCCCTTGAGATCATGCGCGGCTGCGGACAGGGGTGCCGCTTCTGCCAGGCGCTCCGGTGCTGGAAGCCGGTGAGGCACCGGTCCGCGGAGCGCGTGATTCATCTCGCGCGCGAGGCATACCGCTCTTCGGGATGCAGCGAGATCTCCCTGCTCTCCTTTTCCTCAGGCGACCATCCGGAGATAGGCAGGATTGTCGAAGGACTTGTCGCGGAGTTCAGAGAGTTGCGGGTGGCGCTCTCGTTTCCCTCGCTGAGGATAGACACCTTCTCGTTCTCTCTTGCCAACCGGATGCGGGAGATACGGAAGACCGGGCTGACCTTTGCTCCGGAGAGCAGCGAGAGGATGCGCAGGTCTCTCGGCAAGGAGATTTCCGATGGAGAACTGGTTCGTCTTGCCGGCGAGGCGAAAAGGGCGGGGTGGCGCCAGATAAAACTGTACTTCATGGTGGGGCTTCCTGGAGAAACGGAAGACGACCTTGATGGCATCGTCCGCCTCGTGCGGGAGGTCTCGGGGGTGATCAGCGTGAAGGCGTCGTTCAACACCTTTGTGCCGCGTCCCCATACCCCGCTTGAGCGCGAGAGGTTCATCACCGCCGAAGAGTACGAAGACAAACGGACGTATCTCCGCTCCCGGCTCCGGAGCAGGTATATCGAGGTGAAGGAACACCCGTGGACGATGAGCGCGGTGGAGGCGTTTCTTTCCCGCGGAGACGAGAAAGCAGGGTCTGCGCTGATGCGGGTATGGAAGGCGGGAGGGAGATTTGAGAACTGGACCGAACAGTTCTCTTTTGAGAGGTGGCGGGAAGCCCTTGCCGAAGAGGGAATTGGGTTTGACCAACTCTCATCAGGTCCCCGCGGGGAGCTGCCGTGGAAGTTCGTGCGGGTGTAGACGCACGGGTGCCAGGGATACGCTTCTGTGGTAAGATAGAGGCAAGATGGCCAATCTGTCCCATGTGACCGCGCTGATTCCCGCAGCGGGTCTTGGCACCCGCCTGCGCCCGCACACCTTCAGCCAGCCGAAGGTGCTGATCCCGGTTGCCGGAAAGCCGGTGATCGGATACATCCTCGACTTTCTGAAAGAGGCGGGCATCAGGAAGGTGGTGATCGTCGTCGGGCATCTCGGGGAGCAAGTGAAAACATACGTCAGCGCCGCCTACGACTTCGAGGTGGTCTTTGTCCGTCAGGAGGAGTTTCTCGGCCTCGGCTACGCCATACACCTGTGCCGACAGGCGGTCAGCGGCCCGGTGCTGATTGTCCTCGGAGATACACTCGTGGAAGGCGCGTTTGTCGAGGCGATTGCCCGGGGAGAAAGCTGGATAGGCGTGAAGGAGGTCGAGGATCCGTCGCGATTCGGTGTGGTGCAGGATGACGGCAGGGGACGGATCCTGAAACTGATCGAGAAGCCGCAGAACGCGGTGTCACGGAAGGCGATCGGCGGCATCTACTATCTGCGCGAGAGCAGATGCCTGTTTGACGCGCTTGCGTCTCTCATCACCCGGGATGTGCGCACGCGCGGAGAGTTCCAGTTGACTGACGCCCTGCAGGCGATGGTTGAAGCGGGGGAGGTCATCCGCGCGGTGGAGATTGTTGAATGGCACGACTGCGGAAAGGTGGAGAGTTTGCTTGAAACCAACCGCTACCTTCTGAAGAAGCGCGCCGGGCCTCCGCCGTCGGTGCCAGGGTGTGTGATCATACCTCCTGTCCACATCGGCAGGGACGCCGTCGTGTCCCACTGCGTCATCGGGCCGTATGTCTCCATCGGCGACAGGGTGGAACTGGACAACCTCATCATCTCTGACTCCATCGTGAACGACGAGGCGGTGATCACCAACGCGATTCTGGCGAGGTCCGTCATCGGGCACGGCGCGGTGCTGGTGGGCACCCAGCAGAAACTCAACATCGGAGACAACTCGGAGTTTATGGCAGGCGAGGTCTGAGGCGCGGCGGATGCGGCGCCCCGCGTCAGACGGCTGTGCGCGGATGCTCGATGAACTCCGCGTGGACAGCCCGTAGCGCCCTCTCGCCGTCTTCTTTCGGCACCAGGCAGGAAATCCGGATCTCCGAGGTGCTGATCATCTGGATGTTGACCCCCTGTTCCGCAAGGCTGCGGAACATCCTTCCCGCCACGCCCGGCTGATTCATCATCCCTATGCCGATGATGGAGATCTTTGCGATGTCCGCGTCTTCGCCGACCTCCCCCGCCTTGATTTCCTTCGCCACGCGCCGGGCAATCTCGAGCGCTCTCTGGCGGTCTGCGGATGAGACCGTGAATGAGATGTCGGTGTGTTTTTCCCTGCTCACGTTCTGCACGATCATATCCACGTTGATGCGAGCGTCTCCCAGTTCGCCGAAGACAGCCGCCGCGATGCCGGGTCTGTCCGGCACATGGAAGATGGTGATCTTTGCCTGATTCTCGTCGATAGAAACGGCGGAGACGACAGCCCCTTCTCTGACCTTTATCTCCCTGACCATTGTGCCTGCTCCCTGTTGGAACGAGGATTTCACGAGAAACGGCACGCCGTACTTCTTCGCGCACTCCACCGACCGCGACTGCATGACCTTTGCCCCCGAGGATGCCATCTCAAGCAGTTCGTCGTACGAGATCTCCGACAGCAGCCGCGCCGCGGGGACCCGGCGCGGGTCTGCGGTGTAGACGCCGTCCACATCCGTGTAGATCTCGCACACGTCCGCCTTCAGCGCCGCCGCAATCGCAATCGCCGTCAGGTCCGATCCGCCGCGACCAAGGGTGGTGACCACATTCTCCGGCCCCACTCCCTGAAATCCGGCGACGACCACAATGGCATCCTTTTCCAGTTCAGTCCTGATGCGCCTCGGGTCGATTCTTCTGATGCGGGCTTTCGTGTGAGTGCTGTCTGTCCGGATGCCTGCGAGCCGGCCGCTGAGTCCCTCCGCCTGCTCGCCAAGACGCTCGATGGCCATGCACAGCAGGGCCACGGACACAAGTTCTCCCGTAGAGAGCAGCCGGTCCATCTCGCGCGTCGGGGGGTCGGGATGGACTTGCCGGGCAAGAGAGATAAGGGAGTCGGTTGTCTTCCCCATTGCCGAGACGACAATCACGACCTTGTTGCCCTGTCTCTTTCGCCTGACAACCTGCTCTGCCACCGACACAATCCGTTCAGGCGTGGCAACCGAACTGCCTCCGTACTTCTGGACAATGAGAGCCATGGTCGTTGCGTGCTGCTGGCGTCTGGATGCGCTGCCTCTCTATGATACTCGCAGCAAAGAACAATGACAACTCCCACCCTCTGCGAGGCGGATTCCGGTTGACTCCTGCCGGCGGTGTGGCTGTCGTTCGGCGTCTCCATTTCGTGCTATGTCGTACGGACGACGGTGTTTTTGCTCCTGGAGATACTTTTCTTCGGTGCCAGATCTGCCTGCGTGCCTCATCGGGATGCTGTCCTGCCTCGGACTCTCTGTGCGGCTTTCCGCAGGGCTCCTGGCGTGTGTGCTGGGCAGAATGCAGAAGGAGCGGTTTGTTCTCCGGGGAGCAGATGCGCCTGCGAGAGAAACCCGCGCTGAGAGGAAGTGTCTACTCGATGAGAAACCGCAGGAGCCGCAGTGCGCCCTTCTTGTCAAGAGGTCGGTTTCCGCTTCCGCACTTCGGGGACTGGATGCACGAGGGACACCCGGATTCGCACCGGCAACTTCCGATGACATCTACCGCGGCGTCAAGCAGGCGGCCCATCTTGCCGAACGCACGCGAGGCGATGCCCACTCCGCCGGGGTATCCGTCATAGACAAAGACCGCTGGGCTCTGTGTCTGGCTGTGAAACGGGAACGAGTAGCCGCCGATGTCCCATCTGTCGCAGGAGACCTCCAGAGGGAAGATGCCGATGAGGGCGTGTTCTATGCCGTGGAGCGCGCCGTGGATGTCCATCTTCTCGGAGGCGAATCTCCGCGGAACATCGGACGGCAGTTCCAGCCAGACGGCGTCGGTGCTCAGCGTCTGGGGCGGTACGCTCACCTGGACGATGGCGAGCAGCGACTTGTCGCTGTCCTTCCTCTTCTCGTAGAAGACGACATGGACGGTTACCTTCACGGTTCCTGCCTTGACTGTTGCGTTGCCGACGCGCCCCTGCCGGGTGACGGAGAGAATCTCAATCGCCTCAGACCAGTTGGGCTGGGTGTACCAGTCGCAGCGGGTCTCCCTGACCGCGACCTTTCGCGCGACCGTGTCAAGGGTGAGCACCTCGTACTTCTTCGCCTGATGGAGGTAGATGGCGCCCGGGTGGCACTCAAAGAACACGCGGGCGCTGTCAATCTCTCCGAGGAGCGCGTCGTTTTCCGCATCATGTATCGTCCAGGCGTTGCCCGCGGTTCTCAGACTTGTCTCCTGATGGGGAGGCGTGCCGAGGTAGTAGTGGACGGCGCCGTCTTTGCTTGTGCCGAACCCACTTCCGGGCCGGGTGACAATGGAAAAGAGTTCGGAAGGGTATACGCCACGGTCTTCGTCGGTCAGGGGCAGTTCCACCGACGCGCAGGCAAGGTGCTGGCGCGCGATGACCTCGTTTTCCGGATTGATGACCACGTCCTCAATGGACCTGGTGAAAAACTCGTCGGGGTGACGGAGAAAGTACAGGTCGAGAAGGTCCTGCATGCCGATGAAAACGACCACGGAATCCTTTTTCCCTCTGCCGACCCTGCCGACCCTCTGCCAGGTTGAAGTGACAGATCCTGGCCAGCCGAAAAGGATGCAGCAGTCAAGGGAACCGATGTCAATGCCGAGTTCCAGCGCGCTGGTTGCGATGACCCCCTTGAGTGTGCCGGAAAACAGCGCCCGCTCAATGCGCCGCCGCTCCTCCGCAAGGTAGCCGGCGCGGTATGGTTCTATGTCGGGGAGCGCCGCCACGCGATCGACCACTCTGCCGTCTGGCTGGACGCCGCGCATCCTGCCGGAGATCCACATCTGGAGGAGTTCTGTCGCCCTGCGGCTGCGCGTGAAGACGATGGCGGAGAGTCCTGCCTCAACGGTGGTTGCCAGGGACTGGACGGCAAGGGTGTAGGAAGACGCGTCAAGAGGGTCAAGGAACAGAAACAGACGGCTTCCTGCGGGCGCAGAGCTCTCCGATACTGACGAGAACGGTAGTCCCGTCAGCCGGAAGGCAAACTCTCCGGGGCTATTCATCGTTGCAGAGGACAGGACGAACTGGGGGGCAGCCCCGTGCGCGCGGCATACCCTGCGCAGCCGCCGGATGACATGGCTGACCTGCGAGCCGAAAATGCCGCGGTAGACATGGCCCTCGTCCACGACAACGAAGCGCAGCCCGGCGAAGAAAGACGACCAGCGGTCATGGTGAGGGAGTATGCCTATATGGAGCATATCCGGGTTGGTCACGACGCACTGCACCGCCGCGTTCCTGATGCGGCGGCGCTCGTCCTCTCCGGTGTCTCCGTCGTAGATTGCCGCCGAGAACGCGCCAAGTTCCCGGAGCGTTTTCGTCTGGTCCTGGCTGAGCGCCTTGGTGGGGAAGAGGTAGAGCGCGCGCGCTGACGGGTCTGCGCTCAACCCTGACGCCACATACGCGTTGTAGATGAGGGTCTTGCCGCTTCCTGTCGGCGTGGTAACGATGAGGTGCCTGCCCTCCGCAAGGAGCCGCAGGCCTTCCTCCTGGTGCCGGTACAACTGACTGATGCCGCGGCTGCGCAGAAAGTCGCGTACTGGCGATGGCAGCCCCTCGGGCAGGCCGCAGGTCTTCCCCTGCCGTCCCGGAATCACGCGGGTGTGGACAAGATGCCTGTCAAGCCGCGATGCGATGAGGTTGGCGAAGCGCGAGAGCCTACTGTCCATAGAGGACGCTTCCGCGCGGAATCACGGTGCCCTTCAGAAATGCCTCTGCCGGCATCACCGCCTTGCCTTCCATCTGTATCCTGCTGACGCGCAGGAGTCCCTTGCCGCAGGCAACCAGAAGACGCCTGTCCGCCTCCACGACCTCTCCGGGCCTGCCGAAAGACCCGTCTGGATCTTCCACCGCGGTCTCATAGAGTTTCAGCAGTTTCCTGCCCTTCGGCGTGTCCAGCCGGGCCATCGCTCCCGGCCAGATGAGGACTCCCCGGCAGAGGTTATGGACCTCCTGCGCGGACTTCGCCCACGGAATCCAGCCGTCCTTCTTGGTCAGTTTTCGCGCGTAGGACGGCTTGCCCGCCTGCGGTCGGGGTCTGCGCCCCTCTTCCACCAGTGCAATCGCGGACAGCAGAAGGCGCGGCGCCAGTTGCGAGACCTTCTCTCTGAGGGTGACGATGGTATCGTCATCGGCAAGCGGGAACTCTTCCTGGCAGTAGATGTCCCCGGAGTCGACTTCGGGCGCCACCGCCGCCACGGTCACGCCGGTCTTCTTCTCTCCCTTGATGAGAGCCCACTCCATTGGCGCCGCTCCCCGATACCGCGGGAGGAGGGACGGATGGATGTTGAGGAAGGCCAGCCGCGGCACGGACAGGAACGCCCGGGGCAGGATGAGCCCGTACGAGAAGACGACGCAGAGGTCTGGCGCGAAGGAACCAACGCGGGAAACCGCGTCCGCGTCTATCGCCTCGAACTGAAGCGCCGGCACGCCTCTTTGCACCGCCCATTCTTTCACCGGAGTCGGCAGAAGCCGCAGGCCGCGTCCCCGCGGCCTGTCAGGAGCGGTGACAACGGCGACGACCGTGTGGGAATCCGCGAGGGCATCGAGGACGGGCAGCCCTATTCCGTCGCTGCCGAAGAAGACGACATTCATTGCTGGAAGACGAGCGCTGCACCGGAGATGATGCCGGTGTCTGTCCCCAGTCCTGCCGGGACGATGGAGACCATTGCGGACATGTTCCTGAAGGCGCGCTCGGCCACGGTGCGGCGGATGGGCTGGAAAAGGAAGTCGCCGGCGCCAGAGATGCCTCCGCCGATGACTATCTTTTCCGGATTGAACAGGTTCACCAGAGTCGTACACAGGGCACCGAGGCAGACGCCGACATCCTCCCACACCTCGCGGGCGACCGCGTCTCCCCTTCCTGCCGCCTCGTACAGCATCTTCGGAGTCATCCGGGAGGTATCCCCGCCGCACAGATCGGAGAGGATCGTCTTCCTGCCCTGTGAGATGGCCGCGGTCGCGCGGGCAACGATGGCGTCTTTGCCTGCGAACGCCTCTATGCACCCGATGTTTCCGCACTTGCACCTTGGGCCCCTGTAGTCGATTGTCGTGTGGCCGATCTCAATCGCGGAGAACTCAGCGCCCCGCAGAAGCCGGCCGTTGGAGACCACCCCTCCGCCGATGCCGGTGCCAAGGGTCAGGCAGACCATCGAGCGGCTGCCGCGTCCGGCGCCAAAGAGAAACTCTCCCCAGGCGATTGAGTTGACATCGTTCTCAACAACGACGGGAACCCTGTATTCGGACGAGAAGATGTCCCGCAGGGGAAGGTTGTCCCAGTCAGGGAGGTTCGGGGACTCGTAGACAACCCCGCGACTGTCCACCACGCCCGGCGTGCCGATGCCGATGCCTGCGAGGCCGCTCGGCGGCGCGTGTTCCCGCAGGCGGTCAACCGCCGTCCGCATCTGGTCAAGGACGACATCCCTGTCGTTGTCTTCCGCGCGGGTGGGCAGTTCCACGCGCGCGCGCACGGTTCCCTCATCTGTGACAAGCCCCGCCTTGATGAAGGTGCCGCCAAGGTCGAGACCGATTGCGGTCTTCATTCGGGTCGTCTCACTTCTTCCTGCCTCCGAAGAGCCCCCGCTTCTGTTTTGCGGGCGCGGCGGGTTTCTGCGCCGGCTCAGGGGTCTGTTCTGCGGCGACCTCTGAGTACTCGGGATACACTCCGTATGTCCGCACGAGTTCCATCACGTGCTGGTACTGCGCGAAAGAGACATTCTTCGGAACGGAGTGGTCCGAGTGGTAGATGTATCCGCCTCCCTGCTTTGCCACCTCGAACTTGCCGCGTATCTCCTCCTCGATTTTTGAGGGGTCTGGCTCTGACATCAACCGCACATCAATCCCGCCCATAAAGGCGAGGCGGTCTCCGTACTGCTTTTTCAGTTCCCTCACATCCATCCCCGCCTTCACTTCAAGCGGCTGGAGACAGTCAAGACCCGCTTCGATGAGCGTGGGAATGAGGTTCTTCACCTGGCCGCACGAGTGGAGGATGGTCTTCATCCCCTTTGAGTGGAAGTAGGTGAAGATGAGCCGGTCCGCCTCAAAGTGGGTCTTCATGTAGGTGTCAGGAGAAAACAGAAGCCCGTTGCGGTATCCCATATCGTTGCCGACAAAGCACGCGTCCATCGACACGCCGTTTGACAGCATCAGTTCTGCCATCACGATTGCGAGTTCCGCGTGGGTCATCACCATATCCTTCACCCACCCGGGGTCATCAACCATCGCCATCAGCAACTGCTCGCTCTTCACATAACTCTGCAGAAGGTCGTAGCCGTGGGCAAACCAGAAGGCGATGAACTTGCCTTCCTCCTTCTGCCGGGCGTTGTTCGCAAGGACGGTTGCCCAGTCCACCCGCGTAAAGTCCGGCTTCAACCTCTTCTTGACCTCCTTCCAGTCGTCTTTCTTCTTGATGGGCCAGTCGACAATCTCAGGCGTCGTGGAAAAGTCCCTGTGGTTTCGGCGCTTGCCTCCGTACGGGGTGGTCTGGACGACATACTCGTCTGTCCGTTCCAGCGTCCTGACAGGAAACCGGGGAGACAGGTCGCAGGACACCGTGGCAAGATCGTAGTCAAAGAACTCGGCTGGAGAGATATCCTTCGGAAGCCCCTCGTTTCGCCACCGGTCCACAGTGGCTCCCCACGGCGAGTCGTGAATGGGCACTCTGTCGGGGATCTTATGGTTCAGGGCTCTCAGCACCCGTTCTCTGCTTGTCATACTCACCTCCCGGTATCTGCGACGGGTAGATTGTGTCTCTTTTGTGCCGCCCTGTCAACTTGCAAGAAGGGCACGCGCGGGATGTTACGGAGCCGGCCGGGAGAGGTCGTAGCAGGCGACAGAGTTGTTCAGCCGCAAGAACATCTGGTTACCCGCAATTGCCGGAGTGACGCAGGGAGCCACCGGGAAAGGCAGGGTACAGACGACCTCTGCCTTCTGGGGGGACGCGGCAAGGACGATGAGACAACGATTTCCGACGGCAAGGAGTTTTCCGTCCGCAATGACCGCCGAGCCGCATTCCGACGCGGGAACCGCAATGTCCCAGACCACTTTGCCTGTCTCCAGTTCCACGCACAGCGCCCTGCCGTTTTCGGCAAGGTACGCGCAGTCCTGCCAGATGACAGGGCTTGCCCCGCGGTCAGGCGACGCGTCCACCTGCCACAGGAGTTGCGCGCCAGAGATGCTTATCCGGTAGGCGACCAGTTGTCTGCCGGTGAACACGACGCAGCGGTCGCCGCTCACCGCCGGCGTGGAGTACGAGCCGCCGCGCGCTCTCCAGAGGATTTTGCCAGCAAGGTCGACGCACCGCAGGGACGAACCGCTATTGCACAGAAGGTATGTCGCGCCGCCGGATGTCCATACGGCGGGCGTATTGTTCATCGCGTGTGCCTCCTGAAGAGTCCAGACAACCGCGCCGGTTGCCGCGTCATAGGCGGTCAGCGCGCCTTTCTGCACGATGGCGAGGTTGTCCAGCGCGACGACAGACGAGTGGCATTCTTCCCCTGTTCCCTGAACTGTCCAGATGGTCTCTCCTGTTGCGGCATTGAGGCAGTAGACAGAGCCGGTCGAGCCGATGCCGTACAGCCGTCCTCTTGCGACGCACGGAGTGCTGGAACCGCCGTAGGTCAAAAGTCTGCCCGGAAACCTCTTCTGCCAGACGACCGTTCCGTCATCAGCATTCAGGCAGACGAACATATCTTCCATTGTGGAAACGGTTCTGGGAGAGGCGTTGAGCACCGTCTGCTTTGGTGCGCCGGAGATGCCGTGGGAGTCAAGCCACTCTGCGAGCGCCTGCTCGCTCTCAAACAGGGTATCCTTCAGTTGCGTCAGCGTCTTGATCACATCCAGCGGAAGGGCACTGGCGCCGCGGGAGAGGCGGTCAACGACGAACCCGCCGTACCGAGACCTGTCCTGCGGGGAGGGAAGCAGTTTCTGCATCGTTGACTCAGCCCACTGCCTCACCTCTCTTGGGCTCAGGGCTGCTCGTTCGTCGGAAAGACGCGCCTTCTCCACCTCGGCGGCAACCTCATCGGGTAGAACGGCAGGAAAGACGCCGATTCTCTGGAGGTCTGCCTCGGAGAACTTCCGCGTGGAGACAGGCGTGGTGATGATCGGCGTGGCAAACAGGTAGACCCTGCTGTCGGCGACGACCGCGCTCGCCAGCCCGCCCTCCTGATACGAAGGGATGCGAACGCTCTCCCACAGTTTGAGAGGTCCTTTCCCGTTCCACGGGGCAGCGACCGTTGTTGTCCCCGCGGGTACCACGTTGTCCCTGTGGGGACCCCGCCACCACGGCCACCACGGCGTGCGGGCGAGTTCCTGCGCCTGAACTGCGCACGCAACAGCCATCCCGGTGGCGAAGAGAAGCGAGCAGGCAGGTGTACGTTTCATACAGAGAGTGTACCACAAGGTGAGCGGAACGGATGTGAGGGGCACTCATATCGGAGACATCACGCCGGTGGGATGTGCAAGATACTTGACAAATTGCAAAGCATCTTGTATTATTTTTTGCATATGAAGGCGCGGGACCTCTTTCTCACCTTTGAGAAGAGACGGCATCTGAACAGTGAGGCAAAGCGCGCCATTGCGCGGCGCGCGCTTGACATGGTCGGGCCGGAAGAGGAGATATTCCTTGGCGCCGGCACCACGGTGGCACAGTTCGGTGAGGAGCTTGCGAGGTCAGGCAAACACTTTATGCTGCGCATCTGGACGAACAACCTGTTTGTGGTCTCGCTGTGGCTGGCGAAGTACGAGGCGATGTTCTCTGAGAACTTCGTGGGTATCACGGCGGGAGAGGTGTCGCGGAAGAACCTCTCCATCGTCAATCTGGTCGCTGCGTTTTCCCGCATAGAGAAGGCGGTTATCGGCACACCCGGCATCACGGCGAAGGGGCTTCTGTCTGACGATATCTACACTGTCCAGCAGACGGAGTTTCTCATCCGGAAGGTGCGCAGGGTCATCATTCTTGCCGACAGTTCAAAGGTCGGCAGGGAGTGTACATACACCAGCCGCGCAATGCGGATGATACGGCTGGACATCAAGGCGGGCAGAGAGTATACGCTTGTGACAGATGCGGGTGCCGCGTCGGGACAGGCGCGCGAGACGGTTGAACGGCTTCGGGAGTCCGGCATCCATGTTGAGATGGTCTGACGGGGAGGACGGAATGGTATGCGGCGTGTGTGGCAGGCAGATACAGGATGAGGAGGTCTACGCATGCTACCCTGAGGACGGAAGTTGCATCTGCAGGGACTGTTTCGGCGCGAAAACAGACGACCTGCCTGACGAACAATCTCCCTGCGTCCCCTGACATCTTCCGATGTGCGGCATTGTCGGTTTTTCAGGCAAAGGAGAGGTGCGCCGCATTGTCGCCGACGGGCTTGGCGCGCTTCAGTACCGAGGATACGACGCCTGCGGCTGTGCGGTGTGGACTGGCGGTGAGTTCAGGGTGAAAAAGGAAGTCGGCACCCGGGCACTTGCGCGGCTTGTATCGTCGCTGCCGGAAGGTATCCTGGAGTGCCGGATCGTTTCCCATACCAGGTGGGCAACGCACGGCAAAAATACCCGGCACAATGCGCATCCTCACCTTGACTGCACCGGCAGTATTGCGGTTGTCCACAACGGGATCATAGAAAACCACGCACGCCTGCGGTCATTGCTGGCGTCGCGCGGGCATTCGTTTTGTTCGGAAACAGATACAGAGGTTCTCCCGCATCTGGTGGAGGAGTATCTGCGCACGGTACCGGCGGCGCAAGCCGTGCGCCAGGCATTGTTGCGTATTGAAGGCAGGTTTGCCGTCGTCCTTCTTATCGGCGGCGTGATGATGGTGGCAGCCCGCCGGGGATTGCCGCTTTTCATAGGCGAGAGTGAGGGATGCCTCTGGATTGTTTCTGACCGCTGTGCGTTTCCTGATGAGGTACAAAGCCATATTCCGCTGGGCGAGGGAGAAATCTTCTTTAGCGACGGGGAAGAGCGCGGGCTTCTCGCGCTGGTTTCCGGCGCTCGGATGCCTTTGCGGAGAGTCCGGCTGGCCGCCTCGCAGAAAACGGCAGATCGGCGTGGCTATCCTCACTACATGCGAAAGGAGATATGTGAGCAGCCCTCAGCAGTGAGCCGCACGGCGGCGCAGTGGGACCGGCAGACCGCAGATGATTTTTGTGCGGAGATTATCGGAAAGCGCGGACGCCTGATTCTTGTGGGCTGCGGCACAAGCTGGCACGCCGCGCTGGTGGGCAAGTATATGATGGAAGAGGAGGCGAGGTTTCCTGTGGAGGTTGATTATGCCTCGGAGTTCAGGTACCGCAGGCCTCCCCTTACCAGCAGCGATGCCGTGCTGGCAATCTCTCAGTCTGGAGAAACGGCTGACACGATGGCGTCTTTAGAACTGGCAAGAGAGCATCGCTGCCTGACCGCGTCCATCTGCAATGTGCCGGACAGTTCCATCGCCAGAATGAGCGACATATGCTTTCTCACTTCCGCAGGTCCCGAGATAGGGGTCGCCTCTACCAAGGCGTTCACCTCGCAACTTGCCGCGGTGCGACTTTTGTCTCTGTCTCTTGCGCGGAAAAAAGGGCTTGTTGACGAAGCAGCGCGCTGCCGGAAGGAGAGTGCTCTGAGGGAAATCCCGTCGCTGATGGAACGCGTGTTGGGCGCGTCCGAGGCCATCAGTTGTCTCGCACAGCGGTACGCTTGCTGCGCAAGCGCGCTCTATCTCGGCAGGGGGATTCAGCTGCCGATCGCACTGGAAGGCGCGCTGAAACTCAAGGAGGTCAGTTATATCCACGCGGAGGGGTATCCTGCGGCAGAGATGAAGCACGGCCCGATTGCGCTTGTGGAGAGAGGTCTCCCTGCGGTGTGCATTGCGGTGGGAGATAGGCACTATGGGAAGATGCTGGCGAATGTAGCAGAGGTGCAGGCACGCGGGGCAGAGGTTGTCCTCATCTCAGACACACAGGACTCGCTGAATCTTCGCCCTTCTGCCATGATCCCTGTGCCGAGCGCACACGAGTTGCTTTTGCCTTTCCTGACCGTGCTTCCGCTGCAACTGTTCGCCTACTATGCTGCGGTGGCAAGAGGTTGCGAGGTTGACCGCCCGCGGAATCTTGCAAAGTCGGTGACGGTGGAGTGATATGTCTGAGAGCCGCCCGCCACCTGTCGAGTCACTCCCACTCAATGGTGGCGGGCGGCTTGCTGGTGATGTCGTAGACGACCCTGTTGATGCCCTTTACCTCGTTCACGATGCGGCTGGAAACGGTTTCCAGAACCTCGTGAGGGATGCGCGCCCAGTCGGCGGTCATCCCGTCGGTGCTGGTGATGATGCGCACCGCCGCCGCATGCTCGTAGGTTCTGCTGTCGCCCATAATGCCGACGCTGCGCACCGGCAGAAGCACCGCGAACGCCTGCCATACGGCGTCGTGGAGACCGGCGGCGTCGATCTCCTCCCTGACGATGGCGTCTGCGTCCTGCACCATCCTGACGCGCGAGGGGGTGACAGGCCCGAGAATCCTGACCGCAAGTCCCGGACCCGGGAACGGGTGCCTGCCGACAATCTCGTCGGGGATGAGCAGTTCCCTCGCAATCTGGCGGACCTCGTCCTTGAAAAGGAACCGGAACGGTTCCACAAGTTTCAGGCGAAGCCGCTTGGGCAGGCCGCCGACATTGTGGTGGGTCTTGATGCGCACCGATGGTCCGCCGAACGGCGAGGTCGATTCGATGACGTCGGGATACAGAGTTCCCTGCGCGAGGAACGACGCGTTGAACTTGCGCGCCTCCGCCTCAAACAGGCGGATGAAGGTCGCGCCGATGATTCTCCTTTTCCTTTCCGGGTCCGCGACGCCGGCCAGGCGGCTGAGGAAGAGTCGCCCGGCTGAAATCGCGCGCAGGTGAAGCCGCTGCCGGAAGAAGGCGGCGACCTGCCGCGCCTCCCCTTTTCTCAGAAGTCCGTTGTCCACGAAGACCGCAAGAGAGTTGCGTCCGGCGACCCTGTGGAGGATGGTCGCAAGGCAGGCAGAATCAACCCCTCCGCTCATCGCGCAGATGACCCTGCTGTTGCCAATCTTTTCGCGGATCTCCGCCTCGGCTCTGGCAAGCATGGATGATGGGGTCCACACCGGTTTCAGGCGGCAGATTGAGTAGAGAAAGTTATGGAGGATGCGGGTGCCTTCCTGCGTGTGGACAACTTCCGGATGGAACTGGACCCCGTAGACGTTTCCCTGCCGGTTGCGCATCGCCGCGATGATTCCAGAGGCGCTTTTCCCTATCCTGACGAATCCCGGGGGCAGAACTCCGACGTGATCCCAGTGGCTCATCCACACGACTGTCTCCTGATTGACGCCGTGAAAGAGAGGGTCGCTCACATCGGGGAACACGACCATCCTGCCGTACTCCCGTTTTGTGCCGGGACAGACCTTTCCGCCGAACAACGTCCCGAGGAGCTGCATGCCGTAACAGATGCCGAGCACCGGGACTCCGAGAGAGACAACTTCCCTGTCAATCGGAAGAACGCCGTTTGACGGGATGCTCGCGGGCCCTCCTGAAAGGATGACGCCGGACACCTGCCGGGTGCGCAGAGTCGCGGCCCGGACCGTGCAGGGGAAGATCTCGCAGTAGACAAGAGCCTCCCGAACCCGGCGGGCTATCAGTTGCGTGTACTGTGAACCGTAGTCAAGGATGGCAATCATATCATTTCCCCCGCCGTATCACTGGCTTCCCCGGTCAGCGACCTGTTCTTCTTCGCCCTGTCTGCGCTCGTAGGTTGAGTAGTAGTACGGGGTCGCCGCCTCAAACTCGCCCGCGCAGGTATCCACGAGTTTGTATCCGGCGGTGATGCCGCAGCGGATTCGAGTCCGCCGGATGTCCTCCTCGCCTGTGCCCGCGAGACGCGCAATCTGCCTGTCTGAAAACCCGAGTTCCTTTGCCTCCCGCAACATCTCCGGCAACCCCTGCGCCCCGCGCTGCGCCAGCCGCTGCTCGCACGCGACAATCTGCTGGATGCCGGCGAGGAACCACGGGTCAATCGCGCTTGCCTCGGCAATCTCATCAAGAGCATGTCCTTCCAGAAACGCCGCGCGGATGTAGAACAGGCGGTCCGGATTTGGCACGCGCACGCCTGTCATTGTGTCCATTGAAAGCCGCTTCTCCTCCAGTCCCCACACCTTCTCCTCAAGGCTGCGCAGCGCCTTCTGGAGCGCCTCCTTGAAGGTTCTGCCTATCGCCATCACCTCGCCCACCGACTTCATCGAGGTGGTCAGCGTCGGTTCGCTCCCGGGAAACTTCTCAAAGGTGAATCGCGGCACCTTCACCACGCAGTAGTCAATCGCGGGTTCGAAGCAGGCAGGGGTCTTGCGGGTGATGTCGTTGGGAAGTTCGTCCAGCGTATAGCCGACGGCAAGTTTCGCGGCGATCTTCGCGATGGGGAACCCTGTCGCCTTTGAGGCGAGCGCAGACGAGCGGGAGACCCTCGGGTTCATCTCAATCACCCGCATCCTGCCATCCTTCGGGTTGACGGCGAACTGGATGTTTGAACCGCCTGTTTCGACGCCGATCTCTCTGATGATGGCGATGGCGGCGTTGCGAAGCGTCTGGTATTCCACGTCCGTGAGGGTCTGCGCGGGCGCCACGGTGATGGAGTCGCCGGTGTGGACTCCCATCGGGTCCACATTCTCAATGGAGCAGATGATGACGACATGGTCGGCGAGGTCCCGCATCACCTCAAGTTCGTACTCCTTCCATCCGACAACCGACTCCTCGATGAGCACCTCTGAGACCGGGCTTGCGGAAAGCCCTGCGTCCAGAAGTTCCAGAAACTCCTCGGCGTTGTACGCGATACCACCTCCCGTGCCGCCGAGCGTGAAACTCGGGCGGATGATGACGGGAAAGCCGATGCGCCGCGCCACATCGACGCCTTCGCTGAGCGTGCGGGCGATGCCGCTTTCCGGCACGGCAAGCCCTATCCGGTTCATCGCCTCCCTGAACAGTTCGCGGTCTTCCGCCTTCCTGATTGCCTCTTCGCCGGCGCCAATGAGGTGCACGCCGTACCTTGCCAGGATACCCTGCTGCGCCGCCTGGCTGGCGAGGTTGAGAGCGGTTTGCCCGCCGATGGTTGGAAGGAGGGCGTCGGGCCGTTCGCGCGCAATGATGCGCTCCAGGAACTCAAGGGTGAGCGGCTCGATGTAGGTGCGGTCAGCCATCCCGGGGTCGGTCATAATGGTGGCGGGATTGGAGTTGTGCAGGATGATGAAGTACCCCTCTTCCCGCATCGCCTTGCACGCCTGAGAGCCGGCGTAGTCAAACTCGCACGCCTGACCGATCACAATCGGTCCAGACCCAATGACGAGAATGCGGCGGATGTCAGTTCGCTTTGGCATAGAGCATCTGCGCAAACTGTGAGAAGAGATACTCTCCGTCGTGCGGCCCCGGGCTGTGCTCCGGGTGAAACTGGACAGAGAATGCGGGAAAGACCCGGTGGCGCACGCCTTCAAGCGTGCCGTCATTGAGGTTGATATGGGTCACCTCGACCTGCGGGTCGCGCAACGTCTCCATATCCCCGCAGAATCCGTGGTTCTGGACGGTGATGGAGATGGCCCCTGTCCTGACATCTCTGACCGGATGGTTCGCGCCGTGGTGGCCGAACTTCAGTTTGTATGTTTTCCCGCCGAATACCTGCCACAGGATGTGGTGACCCATGCAGATGCCGAAGATGGGATACCTCCCGATGAGATTGCTCACCGTCTTGACCACATACGTCAGCGGCTCAGGGTCTCCGGGACCGTTGCTGAGAAGGATGCCGTCGGGTGAAACCTTCACAATCTCATGCCAGTCGGCGTCTGCGGGCATGACCAGCACCTTCATCCCGAGGGAGGCGAGTATGCGCAACTGGTTGTGTTTCACGCCCATATCCACCACGACAACCGTGCGCCTGCCCGACCGATTCCACCAGTACGGTTCTCTTCTGATGACATTCCGGACAAGGTCTCTGCCAACGAGCGAGGGAGATGTTCTCACCGCCTCAACCATCTCGCCGTGAGTGTTCCCCTCAGGAAAGATGCCGCCCTTCACCGCGCCGGCGGTCCGCAGGGCAAGGGTCACTGCCCGCGTGTCAATGCCCTGGATGCCGGGGATGCCATGCTCCTTCAGGAACGAATCCAGAGAACGAACCGCCCGCCAGTTTGAGACGACCGGCGACAGTTCCTTGATGACGAATCCTGAGAGATGAATCCTGTCCGATTCGTTGTCCGCGTCGGTGATGCCGTAGTTGCCGATCAGCGGGTAGGTCATCGTCACGATCTGTCCGTGGTACGAGGGGTCGGTGAGAATCTCCTGATAGCCGGTCATCGAGGTGTTGAAGACCACCTCGCCAAACGCGTCGCGGCAGGCGCCGAACAGCACACCCTCGTACACCATCCCGTTTTCAAGCACAAGAAAACCGCGCATTGTCTTCTTCAAACTGGTGTTTCCCCCTGAATCCGGACGGAAAGAGGGGATAGCGGCCGGAAAAGCAGGCGGTGCAGAAACCGTCCGCGGGAAGTTCCATCGCGGAAAGCATCCCGTCGAAACTGAGGTAGTGAAGCCCGTCAAGCCCAAGGGAGGCGCGAATCTCTTCAACTGAATGGGTGGCCGCCACAAGTTCCTTCCGGGTGGGGAAGTCAATCCCGTAGAAGCACGGGAAGCGTATGGGCGGGCAGGTGAGTGCGAGAAAGACGCGGCGCGCGCCGGCAGCCCGCACCGACCTGACGCGCTGACGGCTTGTCGTGCCGCGCACCAGCGAGTCCTCGACGAGTATGACCCTTCTTCCGTTGAGCACTTCCCGCACGGGATTGAGTTTGATCCGCACCCCCATTTCCCGGCTTGTCTGAAGGGGCTGGATGAATGTCCTGCCGACATAGTGGTTTCTGATGATGCCCAGTTCAACGGGAATCCCCGACGCGTGCGAAAAGCCAAGACCAGCGATTGTTCCGGAATCGGGTATCGGTACCACGAGGTCGCCCGTGAACGGAACCTCTCTGGCAAGTTGCTCCCCAAGGCGCCTGCGTGTGCGGTACACCGAGGCGCCGAACACCCTGCTGTCGGGACGGGCGAAATAGATGAACTCAAAGATGCACCGTGACACCCGGCGACGGGGCAAGAGATCGCGAAAGACGCCCTGCCGCGAAACGGTCAGCACCTCGCCCGGCTCCAGTTCTCTCTCGTATCTGGCGCCCGTGAGGTCGAAGGCGCAACTTTCCGAGGCAATCATCATCCCGCCGCCGGAGAGCCTGCCGACGCACAGCGGCCTGAATCCCCACGGGTCCTTGACGGCGATGAGCTCGCCGGGAGAGAAGATGAGGAGACAGAACGCCCCCCTCAGTTTCGGCATCACATCAAGAACTTTTTCCCTGAGGGTCTTGCCCCGTGATCTCGCGAGAAGATGAACGATGACCTCGGTGTCCGTTGTTGTCTGGAAAATGCTTCCGGCCTTCTCCATCCTGCTGCGGAGGAGCTCGGAGTTGACGAGGTTTCCGTTGTGCGCGATGGCAAGGCGCCTGCCGCGCGAGGCGACATCAAACGGCTGGATGTTCGCTTCCGAGGAACTGCCGGTGGTTGAATAGCGGACATGACCGATGCCGGATGAGCCCCGCAGTTCATTGAGCGTCTGAGGCGAGAAAACGGACGCCACAAGGCCCATCCCTCTGTGGGAGAACACGCGTTCACCGTCCGAGACGACGATGCCGCAACTCTCCTGACCTCTGTGCTGGAGGGAGAAAAGGCCGTGGTAGAGAAGGGAAGAGGCCTGCCGGTGTCCGAACACGCCAACAAGCCCGCATGACTCCCTCAGCCCGGCGCACATCATCGGGTCTTCACCTCGTCCGCAAGGATGATGGCATCGGCAATCTCACGCATTGACTTGCGGCTGTCCATGCTGAACTTACGCATCCGTTCGTATGCCTCCTCCTCGGAAATCCGTTCCGTGCGCATCAGGATGCCTTTTGCGCGCTCCACTTTCTTGCGCGATTCCAGTTCCTCCTGAATGACCCTGGTCTTCACCATCAGTTCGGTATTCTCTATGGCAATAGCCGCCTGATTCGCGATGGAGGACAGTATCTCTATCTCATTCGTGGTGAACCGGTGCGGACGCGATGTATAGGTGTTCAGAATGCCGATGATGCGTCCTCTCACCATCATCGGCACAGAGAGCATGGAGACGATGTGTTCCCGCACGGCAAGGTCCCGATACCGGTACCTCGGCTCCTTCCGCACATCGTACACGATGGCAGGTCTGCCATTCTGTGCCACTTCGCCCACAATACCCTCGCCGATTTTCAGCGGCGGTTTTGACAGATACTCTCTGCTCATCGCTTGTGTTGCCCTGATGGGGAGGGTGCCCGTTTTTTCGTCCACCAGCATAATGGAACAGATCTTGGACCCCATCAGTTGAGCGGTGACCGCGACGATCAGTTTGAGAATGTCGTCGAGATACATCTCAGAGGTAATCGCCCTGCTGATTTCGTAGAGCGCGGCAATTGTCTCCTGAGGGTGGTCCGTATGACTGCGTCTCATTGGTTCCTGGAAGGCCAGAGCCGATTCGTGCGCCGGACGAATGCTACATCGAGTGTCCGTGCTCCTGCCACCACTTCGCCCACGCTGTCCTGTCCGCGCCGAAGTCCTGGCCGGTCAGTTCTCTCAGCGCTGCAGCCGCTGCGTCCCGGATGTGGGGAAAACTGTCATCGAGGGTACTCAAGAGCGCCTCGACTGCCGCCTTTCCTCCTCCGAGTGCGGCAAGCGCAGAGAGTGCCGCCTTCCTCACCTGCCACTCGCTATCTTTCAGCGCGGCGGTCAGCGGTTCTATTGCCGAGGCGTCCTTCATCTTTCCAAGGGCAACTGCCGCCTGTTCCCGCACCGTCCACTCAGGGTCTTTCAGCAGGGCCGCCACAGCCGCGCAGGCGGAAGGGTTGCCGATTTCTCCGAGGGCAAGGGCGCCGTTCATCCTCATCGCAGTATTGGATGACGACAGCAGAAGAAGCGCTGGCTCGCGGGCCGGTTCGCCGATACGGCCGAGGGCGTATGCCGCCTCTGTCCCCGGAGTCGTCCACCTTCCCCATCCGTCGGAAGAGAACCATGCCACATTGCCGTCCGCGGTCATGGCGAGCAGAAACGGCACCGCGTGGACCGCTCTGGAACCGAACCTGCCGAGATTCCAGCAGGCGCGAGCCCTTTCGGAAGGGGAGATGGAAAAGATGCGGTCAATCTCCTTCTTGACATCCTGCGGGATAGGAAAACTGCGGCTGAGGGACGGCACCGTTCCGCCGGCAAGCGCGGCGGGAGGCGCCCCGGAAAGCGCCGACGGGGGCGTCTCTGCCCGCGGCTGGGCAGGGGCGGGCGCGGCCTGGGGCGGAGGGACAGCCGGAGTCAGCGGCACCGGCGCTTCCTGAGCTAAAGACAGCGCTACGGCGGCAAGAAAGAGGCACGAGAAAAACGCGGGCATCTTTTTCATAGTCGCTCCTGTTGCCGGTGCTGCCGCACAGATATATGTTACCAGTGCTTCGGGGAAAAAATCAAATCCGGATTCTCTCGCTGGCCAGCCGTATGTCAACGAGACGGCACATGAGATGGTAGACAGGCATATGGAGTTCCTGAACCGACGCCGTCGCGTCCGCCGGAACCTTGATGAGGATGTCACACAGGGAGTCCATCGCGGAGACCTTGCTGCCGCTCAACCCGATGGTGGTCAGTCGCGCTGCTCTGGCGGTCTGGAGCGCCGCCACGATGTCGGGGGAGTTGCCTGACGTGCTGAGTGCAATGAGCACATCTCCCTGCCTTCCGTATGCACACACCTGCTGGGCAAACACGAGCGCAGGGTCCTCGTCGTTCAGAATCGCAGTGAGCGCCGACGCCTGCGCGCAGAGAGACACTGCCCGGATGCCTGGCTGAAGCCGGTCTGCCAGTCGCGGCGAAAGGCCGTGTTTCACCAGACGCGCGCGGAAAGAGGGGCTGACGCCGCGCCTCTGCGAGAACGGTTTCACGAGTTCGGCGGCGATATGTTCGCTGTCTGCCGCGCTCCCGCCGTTGCCGCAGATGAGAATGAGTCCGTCTGAAGATCCGCAGTTCGCAACGGCCTGTGCCGCCTTTTCCGTCGCCGGGACCAGATGCGCAAGGTCCGGATGTTTCCGGCGGAAATCGGCGGTGGCCCGCTTCCACAGGGTGTTCATCTTCTCCTGTCCTTTCCTGGACTGTCAAGCGCATGCCAGAGGGTTTGGAGGAACGCGCGGTTGTCCATCCGCACATAGACAAACCTGCCTCCCATCCGCGAGAATGTTTTGCACGCGCGGAAGAAGTACGAGGGAGAGTCCCGCGGCGGCTCCTGGTTTTCCCAGTCCCATCCCGCATCCTGAATATCGTTCACCACGATGAGGAAATCGTCCACACACCCTTCGCGGCGGACGCGGATGTTGTTCACCATCGAGAGCGACTTCTCAAAAATCATCGGAGCCATAATCGCGGAACCGACGGTGATGTGTACCCCTCCTGTCAGACGGCTCACCGCGGCGGCGTAGGCGAGAAAATCGCGGTAGGCACCTCTGCCGATTGCGCCGCCTGAGAAGGCAGGATGGGTGGCGGTGATGTCGTATCCGATGCCCGGATGGACCGTGAACGGCACCTTTGCCCGCCACGCGGCCGCCTGCACGGAGTATGCCGGATGCCGGTGGGTGACGGAGAGGAATCCCGGCGAAAGGTTCAGTTGCTCGACGAGCGACAGGAGATCTGCCGCGGCGGCGGCTCTCTCCGTGTCTTCCGGGCGGTTTCCCGCCTCGCGCAGTATGCCCAGAAGGTCTTCCCGGGAAGGGATTGCGATGCCATTCTCGCAGACCGCCCTGCCGACAGACCATCCGTAGCCGAGTCCGTCAAGCCCTCCTGTTGCGACCGCAAGGTTGATCGTTGCGCCTGTTTCTTCCCACAGTCCGAAGGTGCCGGAAGCGACATTCGCGCGCACATCCTCGCTGGTGGTTCCCTGATACGCAAACTCCCAGTCGTGGATGGAGCCGGCTCCGTTGGTGGCAAGGTGCGTCACCCACCCGTCTTCAACCATCCGGATGACAAGGGGAGCAAGCCCGTTCTTGATGAGGTGTGCGCCGAAGGCGAGGATGACACAACTGCCGGCCGCGCGGGCGGCCGCGATTGAGGCGGCGATGTCTTCAATGCGGCGACGCTCTTCGTCGGCAATCCGAGGCAGCGGCGTCAGCGGTGTGACGGCGACCTGTTCAATGCTGATTCCTCCGGCACGCCGACCGAGAGGAAGGAAACGGAGTTTTGACCGGTCAAAACGCTGCATACCGTATTGTCCCAGTTCTTGCCGAACATGGGCAGACCTGCTTTCAGCGCGGTGTCTGCCTCAGCAAGGTGCCGCTGATGCCCACGTGAGGCCAGTCGTTGAAAATCGGCTGGCCGTTGTAGGTGAACTCGACTCCGTCCACCCACGGTCCCGCGTACTCTTCCTGCAAGAATGTCTTCTTGAGAGATGCGCCGGCGAAATAGCCGGCGATCCTGTCTTCGAAGCAGGTCGTCCTCCACGACAGTTTGCCGTCCTCAGAGTCCCGGAGGTCTATGGCGGCGATGTTCCTTCCTCCGTACTTCTCAATCCTGACAACCTCAATCGGAAGGCCGGAGAACTGGTAGGTGGAAAGTTTCTCCGCAAGGACTCTGAGTTTCTCCAGAAGCGGCATTCCGTCAGGGAGGGAGAGAGAAAAGACGACCTCCTCCCTGCGTCTGTCTCTGTCAGGGCCGTAGATGTGAAAAATGGACTCTCCGGCTGGCGCTGTCGTCCCTCCTGCCCGGTCAGCCATCGCCCGGAGCGCGGCAATCTCTCTTTCCATCCTCTCCTGCTTTTCCTGAACGGCGTCAAGGCGCTGTTGTATGCCGCGCGGCCAGAAGTACAGTTCTGCGGCGATGAGACCTCCTGCCAGAGCGATGCCCGCAGTCCATCCGAATATGCGCAGCAGCCGTTTCCTCGTCGCTGATGCGCGCCCGTCCGAAGCGTGTGTTTCGTTCATACGTTGTGCTCGCGCGCTGTCTTCCGTTTTTTCCATATCCGAAAACCGGTACCGCTAATCCTCTCGGCCGATGATGTCCATCCCTTTCACGAGGAGCCACGGGAGATGGCCATACCCTGTCGGCTCGGTCTCATAGGACACCGCCGCGATCCCTCCAAGGAGGCCGTCAAGCGTCGCGTTGATCATCGTGTCGGTCAGAGGGGTCTTCGGCGCACCTTCCCTGATGAGGTGTCCGCCCTTCACAAGGCCGGAAAAAACGCCGCTGACAGGGTTGAGATTGCCGCTGAACCTTCGCACCCGCACGCCCCTGTCTATCATACGTACCATCTCTCCGAGCGGAGCAGTCCCCTGTATTCTCGGGCTGTGGAACGCGGGAGACGGCTGTCCTGAGAGACCGCCTGCCGCGTGGCCTGTTGAGAAGACCCCGTCTTTCCGCGCGGTGCGCGTGTCGTAGAGGAAACTGCGCAACACACCCTGTTCAATCACGGTCAGCGGACGGGTCGGCACGCCCTCCCTGTCAAATGAGCGGGAGCGTGGAGACCCGGGGATACGCGGCTGGTCGGCAAGGGTCAACGCGGCCGCGGCGACCGGTGTTCCACGTTTCCCCGCAAACCGCGACCTTCCTTCCTGCACAGACCTGGCGCTGACGAGGAACTCAAGCGCGCCGACGATGTCCGCGGTCACCTCCGGTCCCAGGAGCGCATACCCGCGAAAGGTGTCTGCCGGCTGCGCGCCGAGCGCGGAGAGCACTGCCTGTGCAAACCGTTGTCCCTGATGTGCGAGTCGTCCCGCGAGCGCCTCCCAGCAGACCTCTTCGTCCACGACATAGTCACACGAGGAGACCTCTTCTCCGTCTGCGGCCATCCCGAAGATGAAGGCGGACGCGCAGGTCGTTTCCTCCGCCGCGTCAATGCCGGTCGAGGAGACGATCTCCACCCTCGTGCGGGTATGGGTGACCCCTGCGGAATCAACCGACACCCTCCTGTCAACCTTCCGCGCCGCATCAACGAGCATGACCGCTGCCTCAAGCACCTCGGCCAGAGATACCTGCCGTGGGTCGCACAGTTCCGCTACCTGCTCCATGAAAGCGGGAGTCGGCAGTCCCGCATACGGGTCTTCCTCGGACGATTCCGCAATTCGGGCGGCCTCCTCCACCATCTCGTCAAGCCGCGTCGGGTCGTTGGTGGAAGCCGACGCGACCTTCTTCCCCCGCAGAAGGCGTATCCCCCACGCCTCGCTCTCGTCTGCCTGCACGCTCTTCAGAGAGTTTCGCTCAAACGATGTCTCCTTCGTCCGCCTGCTGATGCGGATGACCTCTGCCTCGCTCGCGCCCGCGCGGACCGCGCGGCTCACAAGTGCTCTCGGCGACCTCACAGGCGTCCTCCTATCTTCATGCGGCACCGCAGGTGCGGTCCTCCTCCGTCTACCTTCGCCAGTTGGTGCTTCCCGCAGAAACCGGCGCCGGTGTCCAGCAGAAAATCGCTTCCGACGCAGTCAACTGACGAAAGCACCTCGAACGCCTGTCCTGCAATGGTCACCCCTCGAAGCCTGCGACAGAGTTTCCCGTCTTCTATCTTCCACGCCTCCGCCACGTCAAACATGAACTCTGCGTTTGCGTCTGCCTGTCCGGAAAGCCCGAGGTTCTTGCAGTAGATGCCGTCCCTGGTGTTCGCAATCATCTCTTCAACCGGGCACCCGCCGGGCAGGATGTAGGTGTTCCGCATGCGGATGAGCGGTTCGTCCTGGTAGGTGAAGGCGCGGCTGTTGCCTGTCGGCGGCACTCCGAAGTGAGCCGCCGTCTCCGTGTCGTGGAGATAGTTGGCGAGGATGCCGTTTTTGATGATGACGACCTTCTCTGGTCTGGTTCCCTCGTCGTCAACGAGGATCACTCCCGAGGCAGCCGTATCCGCCTCGGGCAGGTGGTCGTCCACGAGCGTGAGTGTCTCTGCCGCGACCTTCTGCCCCAGCCGGTCCTTCACGATGGAGCCGGCGAGGACAAAATCCGCCTCCACGGTGTGGCCAATGGCTTCGTGCGCGAGCAGTCCCACGACGGTGGGATGGAGAATAACGGTCGCCATTCCTCCCTGCGGGACCTCTGCGCGAAGCTTCTCCACGGCGTTTCTGGCCGCCTCTTCCGGCATCTCCTCGGGCCGGTGGTGGCGGAACAGTTCCTTCCAGCCGCCGGTGCAGCCGGTGCGCACCGAACTGCTCTCCCGCTCGGACCCGTCGCAGGCGACCGCCGTCACCCTGAAGTCCGCCTTCGCATCGCGGAAGATGGCGTGCGCTCCCGCGCTGCTGACGATGACCTTCTCGTCGCACCACTCTGTGTACGACGCGCTGGAGCTGGCAATCTTTGAGTGAGAGGCGCGAACCGCCGCTTCTGCCTGCCGAACAAGCGCAATCTTTTCCTCGATGGGTACCTCTGAAAACGGACGGGTCTGCCGCACGGAGAACTCACCCGCCGCAGGCCGTTCGGAAAAGGGGGGAGCGTGAGGTTTCACCCGGGTTGCCACGCGAGACCCTGACAGGGCTTCACTGAACGCCCTCTCAAGAGAGCGCGGGGACAGGTCCGCGGTGCTCGCGCATCCCCAGACCCCTCCCGTGCGCACACGGATGAAGACGCCGGCGTGCGTGGTTGAGGTTGCCTCGCGCAGGACGCCGTTTTCCGCCGAAATGGAGAGCGTTTTCCGTCGGTGGAAGCGAATCTGCGTCCTTGCGGGAGAGCACGACGCAAGGTTGACGAGCGCCTGGCCGATGTCATCGCTGCTCATATGACAAGGATACCACACCCGCGGGACGCACGGAAGGCGACAGACAGCGCCTTGCCTTCCCCGCGTCCGCCCTTGTGTTCGGTGCGGCCGTTCAACCGTCGGCAGGCCTGCAGACACCTGATCTGGGAAATGGTTTGGTGCCCGCGGTGGCAGGCAGCGTGCGAACCATGTTGACGGGGACTGTGCGTGTGAATACCAATGACCGCACACGGGAAAAGAACGATGGGACTGATGCCGCTTGTGACCGTGAATCTCGGCTCAGCCGCAGTTCAGTGCCGCGCGGTTCCGGTGGATCTCGGGCAAGGAAATCCAAAGGGCTTTTTCATCGCATACTCCGGGACCTTCGATGTGGACCCCTGGGTCGAGATGTTTTACTTTCCGGCGGACACGCTCACACTGGCTGTCTTCACGGCGGCAGGGGAGATGCTCTGGCGCCGTGACCTCGGTCCGGCAGTGGTACCGGGGATGTGGTTCTGTCCCATCTGCGCATGCGACCTTGATGGCGACGGAGTGGACGAACTTTGGTTCGTGAACAATGTGAACACCCTCCATCCGCTTGGACGCTCCGGCTATCGTCTGGAACGGGTTGACGCGCTCACCGGGAAGACCACCGGACAGTGGAAGTGGCCGCTGTGGCCGGAAGGGACGCTCAGCCACACATTCCGAAACTTCATCCTGGCAGGAAACGTGCGGGGGAACCCCGTGTTGGTGACCGCGCAGGGAACCTACCGGGATATGCACCTTCAAGGATGGAAGGCGGATATGACCCCGCGCTGGCAGTATGACATTGCCAGCGATGCTCCAGGCGCCCGGGGCGCTCACCGCAACCCTGTCGTTGACATCAACGATGACGGCGTGGACGAACTCCTCTGGGGCGAGCGGTGCATTGAACTGGATGCGGGCCGGGAACTGTTCTGTGCCGACCGGGAAACGTACCGCGGCCACAGCGATGTCATCGAGCCGTTGCGCGACCCTTCAACGGGAAAGTGGTTCATCTTCACTGCGCGCGAAGGGGACCCTTCTGTCTCTCCCCGCGTGGTTCTCTTTGACAGCACCGGACGCCGCGTGTGGGGCGATGTGGACAGTGGGCATATGGATATAGGCTGGGTGGCGCGTCTCGGCGAGGGAGGTGAGTTTGTTGCCAGCGCCATCCGCATCAGGTATAAGACCTGCGGTCCTGACGGCAGGCACCACCACGACGTGAAGGAGTTTGTCTATGAGGCGATGACAGGCCGCCGTCTTTCTCTCCCGTACCCTGTCTACCGGACCATCCCTGTTGATCTCAACGGAGACAACCGCGACGAACTGGTCTACGGCATACCGGGAGGCGACGGAACCGTCATTGACTGCTTTGGCCTCCCGCTCGGGAGCGTGGAGGCAACGGTTGCGGCGCACGGGAGTTTCTGCGACCTGCCGGGCGAGCAGGCGCTGACATACACGGAAGATGGGACGCTTCGCGTGTGGACCGCGGTCTCCTGAGAAGAACTGGCAGTCCCCTGTGTCAATGCGCCTCTCTCGACGGAGTCAGGGCGTGCGCTTTGCCCCGCCTCCGTGTGTCCTGGCAAGACGCCCCGGGATGGCGAAGATGTGCGGCCTTCCTGTGTGGGGGTTTGGATAGACGAGGACCGCGGTGCGGTAGACCTGCTCGATGGTTGAGAAGGTGAGCACTTCTGACGGAGCGCCGTCTGCCACGAGGCGTCCGTCCTCAAAGAGAAGCAGACGCTGGCAATACTCGGCGGCGAGGTTGAGGTCGTGAAGGATGGCGACGATGGTGGTGCCGGCCGCGTTCATTTCAGAGAGAAGGTCCATCACGGCGGTCTGGTGTCCGATGTCAAGGTGGGATGTCGGTTCGTCAAGAATGAGCATCTGCGGCTCCTGCGCGAGCGCCTGAGCCAGAAGAGCCCGCTGCCGCTCTCCCTCCGAGAGTTCATTCAGTTGCCTTGTTGCGTACGGTGTCATCCCTGTTCGCTCAAGCGCATGCGCAACCGCGGCTTTGTCTTCCTGAGAGAATCTCCTGAAGACGCCCGTGAAAGGGAATCGCGCGAGCGCCACCACCTCCTCGACGGTGGCGGGGGCGAACAGTTCGATGTCCGATGGAAGGAAGGCGACCTCGCGCGCAAACCTGGACGCACCGATGCTGCCGGGCGGCTGCCCTTTGTAGAGGACAGCGCCTGAAAGGGGAGGAAGGATGCCGGCAATGAGGCGGGCGAAGGTGGTCTTGCCTGACCCGTTTGGCCCGATGACGCCGACAAGTTCGCCCTGCGCGATTGTGCAGGATACCTCGTTCAGGACAGCCCTGCCGGAGTATCCGCAGCAGACCCGTGTCAGAGCAAGGAGCGGCTTCACCATCCGGTGCTCCTCTTTCCTGTCAGGAGAAGCGCCAGGAAGAACACGCCCCCGCACAGGCCGGTAATGACGCCCACAGGGATTTCAAGGGGACGCAGGATGGTGCGGCTTGCCCCGTCGCACAGAACCAGAAAACACCCGCCCAGGAGGAAACTGGCAGGGACAATCCTGCGGTGGAGTCCGCCGATGAGCAGGCGGCAGATGTGCGGAACGATGAGGCCGACGAAGCCGACCATCCCAGCCAGAGACACGCAGACGCCTGCAAGGCAGGCGGCAAGAAACAGAAGGATGCGCACCGACCGCCTCACCTGAAGTCCAAGGGTGGCCGCCTTTTCCTCTCCGACCGACAGAACATCCAGCACCCTGCTGAATGCAACAAGGACGAGACAGAGCGCAGGCACGATGACGAGGGCAGCGCCGAGCGTCCCCTCAGGCGTTGCGGAGAGGTCTCCGATGAGCCAGAAGAAGGTCTGATGGAACTGTTCCCTGCGGGTCACCGCAAGGAGCAGAAGTACCAGAGATGAGCAGACGAAGTTGACCACAACTCCGAGGAGAATCAGCGTCCCCGGAGACAGGCGGCGTCTCCCGGCGGCGGCAAGCACCACCGAGATGCTGGCAAGCGCGCCGGCAAAGGCGTACACAGGGATGGACGCAGTCCTGCCGGCGAGCATGCCGAGGCAGATGCCGAGAGACGCACCTCCGGAGATGCCAAGCGTGTAACTCTCCGCCAGCGGATTGCGCAAGACCGCCTGCAGGATGACCCCCGAGACAGACAGCCCCGCTCCCACGAGAAACCCTGCGGAGACGCGGGGCAGGCGGACGCGCGCGAGGATGGTATACTCGACTCCTTCCTGCCCTGTGCGCAGAATGCGCAAGAGTTCGTCAGGCGGATACAAGCGCGGACCGAGCATAAGCCCGACTCCGACCGCTGCCACCGCGACAACGCCAAGCCACCATACCTTGTTCATGACCGTGGGAGCGCAACGAGGAATCTGCCGAGCTGTTCCACGCTGTCGACGAAACTCCGCGGGGTCGGGCTGCCGAACGGGAACGGGTCCACGGAAAGCGTCCTCCCCGACGCGACGGCGGACAGTTGTCTCAGTGCGTCGCGCATCGCCGACTCCTCGCCTGTGTCCATCGCAAGGATGATGACGGCATCGGGTTTTCTCCTGATGACCTCTTCAATGCTGACAGGGACGTACTTTCTGCCGAGCGCGCCGAAGACATTCCTTCCTCCCGCCGCCGCAAGCAGTTCGTCAAGGTATGTCTTCCCGCCAATGGTGATCAGCGGTCTCCATCCCAGGCAGAAAAAGACGCCGGGCCTCTTCTGCCGGGAAAACCGTCTGCACAACTCCTCAAGCCGACGTTTCTCGGCGGCAACAATCTCCTTTGCTCTCTGCTCTCTCCCGAACCGCCTGCCAAGCGTCTCAAAGGTGCGGCAGATGTCCTCGAAAGAGGAGAACTCCTCCATCACGAACACCTCAATGCCGAGGGCGCGGAGTTTCGCCACAATCTCAGGCCTGTTGCCCTCCTTGGATGCGACCACGACGTCCGGCCTGAGCGAGACAATCTTCTCAATGTTTGGTTCAAGGAGGGTGCCGACAATCTCCTTGCCTGCGGTGCGCTGCGGACGGTCGTGGAGCGTCAGTCCGACAATCTCCTTCTCAAGGTCAAGCAGACACAGGTGTTCTGTGGCGCACGGACCGAGGGTGACGATGCGCGTCTGTCCCGCGGCAGCGACGCAGGCGGAGAAAGACAGCATCACACGCAGGGCTCTCAACAGTTGTCTCATCCTATCCTGTCAGTTGGAAACTGATGGTGAGGCGCACTGCGATGTCCTTCCCGTCCCGCGCGGGAGGTTTCGGCAGAGGCTCCGCGCGGCGCACCGTGAGCACTGCGGCATCGTCGAGCGTCCTGTATCCTGACGACCGTTCCACCGCAACGCTTCTGATTGCCCCGGAGGGAGAGATGGTAAATAGCAGCGTCGCCGAGCCGGTCTGTCCCCTGCGTCGCGCCGCTTCCGGGTAGACCCTGTGCCGCTCGATGATCGCTCTGACGAGCGCAAGGTACGATTGCCTGTCCTGAGCGGATACCGTGGGAGGATCAGCCGCAGCGGCTTGGGGAGGTGAGGAAGCCGGTGCGGGAGATGCTGGTGCTTTGGTGTTCAGGACGACGGAGATGCCCTGCGGCGGGGTGCCGGTTCCCGAAGGGGACACGGGCGGCTGCGCGGGTTCTTCAACCGGAGACGGTGGGGAAGGCGCCGGCTGCGGAGAGAAAACCGGCTGCTCTGCGGGGAAAGCGGGCGGCGCCGGGTGGTCGTCCGCAGGGAGCGGATACGGGGCGGCAGGCTGCGCTGTTTCTTGCGGGGCGGGGAGAAGGGGGCGCATCTTTTGCCGTCGCTGTTGTTGGACTGACGGCGCAGTGGCCGCAGGCGTCTCTGTCTCAGGGAGAGACACCAGTTCTACCAGAGACACCTGAGATGGCGCGACGGCGCGCTCAAACCCCGGGGCAACGGCGATGATGCCGACGGCGCACAGATGGAGCGCGACCGCCGCGCTCATACAGACCGCTGCGGAAGGCGCGTCCCTGTGTGTGTGCGCGGGCGCCTGCATCCTTTTCCTTTCAGAATGCGAACGAACCTCCCGCGACGAAGGTTCGCCCCTGTGCAGGATAGAAGACATTCATGAATCCCCAGTCAAAGCCGAGCGTGCAGTACTGCTCGTCGAACACATTCCTGACTCCGGCAAAGAAACGGGCCTGATGCTGCCGCAGTCCAGCGGGACGGAAATGGCAGAGAATGTCTGCGACGCCGTAGCCGGCAAGTTGACGCTGGTCGTTGTCAAAGTCGCTGCCGAGATATGCCCTGCCGGTTCCTGTCACGGACGCTTCCACCGAGATGCCGGCAGGCAGGGAGAAGGATACCGACGCGGTCGCTTTCTGAGAGGGGACAAGCGGCACGGTTCTGCCGGCGTAGGGACCGTCGCGGAACTCGGGGTCTATCAGGGTGTAGAAGAGGTTCAGGGAGAGCCGGTCTGTGGGCGCGTACGCGCAGGAAAGTTCTATCCCCCTGCGCCGGGTCCTGTAGAGATTCTCGTTCAGCCCGGTCAGGGGATTATAGTAGATCTCGTCGGTAAGGTCGATTGAGAAAACTGTCAGCCCGACCTCAACGGCGTCTGCGGGCCGAAACTGCCCTCCCAGTTCAATGCTGTGACCCTGTTCGGGTCTCAGGTCCTTGTTGAAAAAGATGGTGCCTGGCCACGGCCCGCCGAGGAACCCCTGGTAGTAGGCAATTTCGTCGGTGAAGGGATAGCGGAACACCCTGCCCCAGGAGAGGTATGCCTTGCCCTTGTTTCCCCACTGGTACACGAGGCCTGCGGTTGCCGCGCTCCCGGAGAACTCCTTGCTGTCGGCATACTCGGCGCCGAACGCGGTCTCGTTGTCGTACGCCGAGATGGAGCCGGACTCATACCGGTATCCGAGTTTGAATAGGAAGGCGTCTGTCAGCCGAATCTCATCCTGAATGTAGGCGCCGAGCGTCTCTTTGACCACTGTTGAGAAGGCGGTGGCATTGTGTCTGTCACGGCTGTCGAACCTTGTGCTGTCCACCGGACACCTTTCGTAGTCAACGCCGGCGATGAGTTTATTCTGCCTGCCACACGCGGAGGACTCGAAGATGTACTGCGGCGAGAATCCAAACCGCGCCACCGTTACATCTGACCACGCCCAGTAACTGTCCATATTGTTCCGGTTTTCTCTCTCAGCCGCCCACAGCGACGCCTTCCACCGGTGACCAGCGGCAATCTGGCCTTCTGCGGTGAGGTTCACGCTACGGTTGTCCGTTCTCACATCGTCGGAAGGATTGCCTGCCTGTCTCGGGTCGGTCCGCATCTGCGTCTCTGTGAGGAAGCCGGGCAACTGGTAGTCAGCAACCCCTGCCGCCGCGTCAAGGGAAAGGCGAAAAGAGTTGCTCGCCTCATAGGTGAGATTGAGAGAGGTTCCTGTCCGCCACCACGAGGAGCGTTGTCTCCAGCCGTTGTCGGAGATCCACTGGCCTGAGAGCGCGTACGACAGGGGACCGCTGGTTCCTTTCCATCCCGCGCGCCAGTCAACAGAGCCCTCGCTTCCTGTCCGGACGGACAGTTCCCCTTCCGGCCGTCCTTTCCCCCTTTTCGTGATGATGTTGATGACTCCGCCAACGGCGTTGTCTCCGTAGAGCACCGTCTGGGCGCCCCGCACGACCTCAATCCGCTCAATATTCTCCACCGGTATCTGGAGCCAGTCAATCTGCGCCATATCAGGGTTGTTCAGCCGTCTGCCGTCAAGGAGCACCAGTGTCTTCCCGTGGCTCTGCTCGCCGAATCCGCGCAGGTCAATCTGCGCCTGAACAGGAGTTGCTGTGGCGGTGCGGATATGGATGCCCGCAATCTTCTCAAGGGCGTCGGGGACGCCAGATGCGCCTGCCTTCTCCATGTCCTGGCGCGTGATAACAAGAGTCGACGCGGGAGCATCCCACGGGTCCTCGGCGTCGCGGCTGGCGGTGACCACAATTTCTCCCGCCTCCTCGGTCTCCTGGCCGGGACTCCACCCGCACCATACGAGGAAGGACAGGATGACAGACAGGGACACACGACTGTACCGCAATTGCCTGCACATCACCACTCTCCGGGTCTGCACGAAAAAGACAGCCCGCCGCGTCCGGTCGCTTCCGCGTCCATCCAGCGGCGGGCTGCACCCGTGTTCCTTGGCCCTCTTTTCCCGTCGTGCGCAGGAAAAAGGCCGCTTCCGCAGGGCAGGTCTTCTGACTTGGACTTCTTCCTACTTGGCCGGTCTTCCCGCTTCCGCAGTGACCTTTCTCCCCGAAGGGAGTGGCCGTTCGTCAGTCCTCACAGCGCCGGGAGCGTGGCCGATTCTCACGGCCTTCCCATATTGAGCCCTCAGGCGCCCTGTGGTGAGAAACATCTACCACAGGGCTTGGTGTCTGTCAAGATCCTGTCTGAGCTGGGCAGCGGGCACCTCTTCCCATTCCAGACGGGGTGGACGAGAAGACCGACAGTCCCTTTGCGGGACCCCCGTCTTCAGGAAGGTGCCGTTTTCACCGGGGTTGTGTCGGCTTGACAATCACCGACTCGATACCAAGCACCTCGCCAATCTTCTTGATCGTCTTCGCATGGTGTCCAACTCCGAGGCCGAAATGGTGGGTCGGCCCTTCGTCGCACCACGCCTTAAGGTAGGTCAGGGGGTCTGGCTCAAAGAATGTCGGTGTGTTGGTATTGCCGGTCGGCGGGATGGGCCCCGGCACGGACAGCCCTTCTCCGATGACAAACTTGAACTTTCCCGCCGCGGTCTGGGTGATGCCGAAGAGCGTGAGCGGCCCTTCCTTGATCTTGAACTCGACCGACGCGCCTTTTCCCGGCTTTCCGTGGTACTTCAGCAAACTGCGAAGGACAGGTTTGCCGTGGCAGATGTTCAGGTGGTGGGGTCCGTCGTGTCCGACATAGACGACATTCCGCTCGAAGTTCATCGGGTGGAACTCCGCAAAACTGCCGCCGATGTCAAGCCGGTCCATAATGAGCATCGCCACGCAGGTCTTCAGGTCGTTCTCTCCGCACATCGGAAAACCCGCCGCGCACAGAAGCGAGTTGCCGACGATGAAACTCTCCACGAGTGACCTGATTTCGGACCCTTCGGTCCCTTCGTAGTAGTAGGCGAGCCCGTCAAGGTGCTTCTCTTCAATGAACCGGTCAAGCGCGCAGGCAACCTGCGCGGCGATATTCAGGTCCTCTTCGGTGAGCCGGAGGGTGTCCGGGTCGGAGACAGGGTCAGGCGTGTCGAAGAACTCCTCTATCAGCCGCCTCTTTGCCGCAATCTCCTCTTTCGTCACCTTTCCCATCTGGCGCAGGACATCGTGCGGTTCTGTGGCGACGACGTGCAGGCCGAAGGCGGCCGTGAACATCGTGGGGTCGCTGTTCATATCAAGCATTGCCTCAAGGGTATGCCCCATCTGTCCGATGCGGGCGGTGCGCAGGTCGTGAAGCACGCGCGCGATGGAGACCCATTCGGCGACCTCGGCTTCTGCCTTCTGGTCGTCAAAAAGGGTGCCGAGAATGTAGGGCGGCGGCTTCTTTCCCATGCGCACTGAGACACCGGCAAACTCCGGCAGTGCGGTCAACTGGTCGTTCGCCAGCTGGATATGGGTGGTGTACGTCTTCATATCAAACGACCGCGCGGGCTGAAGTCCGACGAGCACTATCGGCACGTCCACTTCCCGCACAATCACGCCCCACGTGGAACTGGTGGCATAGGTGACCATATTGCAGAAGATGAGGTCGAAGTTGCCCGCCTTCAATCCCTTCATCACCCGGTATGCGCTTTCCGCCTCGTCAACCATCCCGAAGTCGGTGACAGAGACCCCGTGGCTCTCGATGCGCTTCTTGAAGATGTCGTGGTAGCCGAGCAACTCCTCCCGCAATCCCTGGTACTGGCGCCAGTAGGTGTGGTGTCCGACACAGAAAAGGCCGATGTGCGCGCTCAACGGTTTGCGGCGTTCAATCCTCATCACTGCTCCTTTCGGTGGTCTGTGAAGGGTGGATGGCAACCTGCCATTTCAGATAGATGCGGAGCGCTTCCGCGACCGCCTGGGCGGCGAGCGAGCGGCACGCGGCGACATGGTGCTCGAAACCGTGCAGGCAGATGTGCCGCAGGAGGTTCTGCAGGCGCGGGATCTCCGCAACCCCGAATCCGCCAAATGTATCAAGCGGGTCGTCAGTGAAACAGCCCTCTCCGGCATACCCCCGTATCGTTCCGGACGCATCGTCAGTGGTCAGGCGCAGGAATGTGAACGGGCCGCTTTTGATGCGTCCGCAGACAGTGCCGCAGGCGTTCTCCCTGCCGACCGTTGCCGCGATAATCTCCTGCGCCTCCATGCGGCAGGAGGAGAAGAACGAAGACGGGAGGTTGCTGCAGTGGAACACCACCGCCTTGTTCTCCTCGTTTCCGTAGTTGTTGTTCCAGTCCAGCAGGGCGGCGGGGCTCTGGCAGGCGCACTGGAGCACGTACATCGACAGGCACCCGGTGATGTCCACCTCGCAGGCGGCAGGCACGCAGGATTCTGACAGGATGCTCATCACGGCGCACGGCACGATGCCGTAGTTGTTCTCCATCGAGGTCCAGCACTGGACGGCGACGCCCGCAAGGCCGTTGTCCGCAATCCACCGCTCAAGCGCGAGGCGCAGACGCGCCATCCTCAGAAGGGCTGTCTTCGGGATGCCCGAGCAGGAGATTCGCCGCCTGATGTCCGCGGCTGACCGTTCGGCGTCTGCGCGAGAGACCTTTTCTGCGGCGGCAAACAGGTCCGAGAGGTCAAGCGTCTCCACGCTGATGCCGCGGGACTCAAGCATCTTCTCGCTGAACCTCACCGTCTTGAATGCGGCAGGCCTGGCGCCGACTGCGCCGAGTCGCACGCCCTTGAGTCCCGAGACGATGCGGCATACGGAGAGGAACCGGTCGATATCTGCGAGGAACGACGCGTCATTCGGGTCAACCGTGTGCCTGCTGGTGAGGGAGAAGGGGATACCGTACTGGGAGAGGTTGTGCGCGACGGAGATCTTCCCGCAGAAACTGTCCCGCCTTTCGGAGGATGTCATACTGCCGACCTCGTCAGGCCATGCGTGGACAAGCACCGGCACGGACAGCCCGGACAGGCGGATGGCGTCGGCAATAGCACGCTCGTCTCCGAAGTTTGGAAGCGTGACGAGGATGCCGCTCAGTTGGTCCCTGTGGCTGGCGAGAAGATCTGCGCACCTCTTCGCGTCCTGCCACGAACTTACCGCGCCGTATCGCGTCTGACGCGGGGACAGAGCGACGGTGCTGACGCCTTTGCGGCGCAGCATGGAGACGATGGTCTTGCGCGCGCTCTCGCAGAGATGCCCGGGGAAGAAGCCGCGGTTTCCGACGATAAGTCCGATCGTTTCAGTCCCCATTGCGCTGCCTCCGTGCGAAATGGATTTCGTTCCGGTGCCCCCTCAGTGTAAAATGACACCGCATCCCTGTCAATGAGGAGGCAGGCAACGAAGATACAGTTTCTCGGAGGAGTCGGTACGGTGACCGGTTCGCGGTTTCTCGCGGAGACCGCAGCCGGCAGGTTTCTGGTGGACTGCGGGCTGTACCAGGAGCGGAACCTGCGCGAACGCAACTGGGAGCCGTTTCCGGTCCCTCCCGAGTCCATCCGCGCGGTGGTGCTGACCCACGCCCATCTGGACCACTGCGGCTACCTGCCGAAACTGGTGAAGGACGGTTTCCGCGGACCGGTGTTCTGCACGCATCCGACAAGGGAGTTGCTCGGCCTTGCGCTTGCCGATGCCGGCAAGGTGCAGGAGGAGGATGCGGCGGCGAAGAGGAGGCGGCATGAGCGCGCGGGCATCAGCGGACCGTATCCGGAGGTCCCTCTCTACACGGAACAGGAAGGCAGGCAGGTTCTCTCGCAGGTCGTGTCCTACTCCTACGGCGAGCCGTTTCTACCAGTCGACGATGTAGAGGCGGTGTTCCGGGACGCGGGACATATCCTCGGGTCAGCGGTGGTGGAACTTTCCTTCGGCGCGAAGGCAGGCGCGCGGCGCCTTGTGTGTTCAGGCGACATCGGCAGGTACGGCAATCCGCTCCTGCGCGATCCCTCGCCTGTGGCGGATGCCGATGTGCTGTTCATCGAGTCAACCTACGGAAACCGGCTTCACAACGAGCCCGCGGATTCGTCCGAGGCGCTTGCGCGCGTCATCAACGAGACCTGCCGTGCCGGCGGCAGGGTGGTGGTGCCGACATTTGCCATAGAGCGCGCGCAGGAACTCCTCTACCATCTCGGGATACTGACCGCGGAGGGACTCATCCCGCAGGTCCCGGTGTTCATTGACAGCCCCCTTGCGATAGATGTGACCGAGGTCTACCTGAAGTTCCCCTCATACCTTGACCCCGGCATCGGCGAACTCCTTGCCGAACACGGACGGGTGTTCCGGTTTCCTCTTCTGAAGACGACGCGCAGCGTTTCCGAGTCGAAGGCGATTCGCGCCACGGAAGGTCCCGCGGTCATCCTCGCCGGCTCTGGAATGTGTGTCGGAGGGAGAATCAAGCACCACCTTGCCGACACAATTAGCTCTCCGCAACATACCATCCTTTTCGTTGGGTATCAGGCGGAGGGCACCCTCGGACGGGAGATTCTTGAAAGACCGCGGGAAGTGCGCATCCTTGGACAGGTCTACCCCGTGCGCGCCCGTATTGAGAAGATAAACGGGTATTCGGCGCACGCGGACAGGGATGAACTCCTCAGATGGGTGAAAGGGTTCGGGAAAGGCCCTGGCGCCGTGTTTGTCATCCACGGCGAGCAAGAGCCGGCAGAGTCATTTGCAGCCCTGCTGACCGAGAAACTCGACGTTCCCGCCCGGGTGCCGCAGTATCTGGACGAAGTGACCGTGTGACGTGTCCCCCGCGGTCAGAAGACAAGTTGGTAGATGGTCTTTCCAATCAGCGCGACGGCGATGGAGACCATCGCGACAAGACCCATCCCGCAGGCGTAGCCGGCAAGGAGGATGGGCGTGTACCTGCGCCACTGTTCGGGCCCGATCTTCTTCGCAAAGTAGAACCTGCCAAGAAGCGCGCCAATGAGCATCGGCAGGGCGGAATGCGGATATTCGGCGATCCCGCCGATCATCCCGTAGAAGAGGGCAATCGGCCATCTCAGTGCGGCAACCGCTCCATACCACACAAGCGCCACGCCCGTGGTGGCAAGAATGTATTTGAGGTGGAGCGCTTTCAGAATCCACTGGGACTCAGAGCCGGGCATCGTCGTTGAAATCCACAGGCACTGGAATGTGGCGCTGATGGGCCACATCCGCTGGACAAACGGGTAGGTGGCGGACGGAATCGGAGCCATCCGCCAGATGATGGTCCAGAAGAGGAAACTGCAGAACAGCATGATGACCAGCGTGGTGAACTCTGCCTTGTACCACGAGGCAAATCGCGTGCGGGTCAGTTCCAGTTGCTTGAACCCCTGCACGAGGTACCCGTGGTTGAAGTACGGCATCGGCGCAAACCAGATCCACGCACCCTTGTAGCCGCTCATAATGAAAGTTGCCTCCTGTAGCATCGGGAAGGAGATGCCGGTTGCCACGCCGGTGATGCCGAACATTCGCGCAGACGCGTAGGTGAGAAACGGCGTCAGGACAAATCCGAAGAGGAAGAAGAACAGCATCGGGAAGTCAGGGACAAGGGTGTGGCAGATGGCGATGTAGATGGCTGTGGAGATAGCCCAGATGGCGAGCGCCGCAGGGATGGGGTAGTCGCCCCTGTCCGGCGGGAGCTGTTCCTCCTTGAGCCCTGCTTCCCGCTTCCGCGAGGCGACGAATGCGGCAACCATCTTCCAGATGCCGATGAGACCCACGCTGATTGCTCCGCCGATGATGACATTCATCCAGAAGCCCATCGTGGAGACGAGTTGCGTTGGGTTGGCGGTCATTCCCGGCTGCCAGTTTGGGAGCATGCCGAGTTTGTACAGCACGGGGTTCATCACGGTTTTCGCGCAGAAGCAACTGATGAACGCGCCGACAACAATCCAGAAGGGCAACACGAATCCGGCAAACAGTGTCCCGAGGTCGGTGAAGTATCCGAGCATCGAGGCAGGAAACTTCTCGCCGATCCGTTCAGTCAGGTCCACCCACGGGATGGGGATAAGTTGGATCGGCTTTGCCATAAAAAGCCCGGTGATGGATGGCACCACCACATAGAAGGCGCCGTAGATGACGCCAATCATCGCCGCGATGCTGAAGATGCGCCACCTCCATGTCTCCTTCTTCGCACTCGCGTCTGCCAGAGCGATTGCGCCTTCTGCGGCGACAGGCGCCATGGGGAACGGGAGCCGTTCTTTGTCGCTGGTGATGCGGAAGAAGACATACCCGAGGCTGAACCGGTTGATGCGGAACAGCACATTATGGACGATGAGCAGAAGAATGGGAACCGCCCAGTCGCGGTGGAAGAATGTCCTCTTGACCAGCGCGTCTGAGCCAAGTGGCGGCATTGCCCATCGCGGCAAGACCCCTTCCTTTGTCAGCCCGAACGACTCGGCGTACGGCGACTGGATGAGGTACTGCTTCCAGATGAGGTCTCCGAACGCGCCTCCCTGCAGAGTGAGCCCGACCGCGCCGAGGATCAGTCCGGCGCTCACGAGAGACGCCGCCATGATGTACACGATATAGACCTCCTGGGTTTTCAGCCGCACGAACGAGCGCTTGGCAATCTCCACAAGGAGGATGACAGTGACCCACTGGGCTGCGCCTCCCAGTCCGCCGCCGGTAATCAAACTCAGGTAGATGGCGCCGGGCAGCATGATGAACCCGATGAAGAGCGCCGCGATAATCGCCTTGATGTTGAATCCCTCTTCGAAGGGCTCTGGGATCTCCGGCTGAAACCGGACCGCGTCTGTCTTTTCCTCGGCCATTGTCCCGTCCTTATGGTTGAGAGATGTTCAGCATCAGCCTGCCCTGCTGTTCATACTCCTGCTTGATGGTGGCAGCAACGGTGCGCCAGACGAGGAACTGCTTGCGGATACCGTCAAGGAATCGGCGGTTCATTCGCTTCCAGTCGGTCGACTCTCCACTGGTGCGGTTCATGGTGAGATGGATGACATAGAAATCGTACTGGCCCAGCGGCTCCATGCGGATTTCCAGCGACTGGCTGACTCCAAGGTCAAACGGCGCGAGCCATGTGTCGGTGGTGATGAAGTAGCGGAACTTGCCGGTCGGCAGCTGTTCGCACCGCAGATGCGAACCGTTTGTGTAGAAGTTCCCGATAGACACGTCCTGATAGGAGTTGAAGTACTCGTTGAGGAATGTGACCAGTCCGAGGACCTCGAACTCGCTGACCGTGAACGGGAACTCGAAACTCCAGACATCTTCCTTCGGTTCGGGGAGCACCCAGCGCCGGGTGACATCCGGCACCGCCATCTGAGATGCCTTCTTCGCGGGATACAGCGTGGAGAGGATGACCGTGATGACGATGATCACCGTGGCGAATACCGCAGAGAGGGATGAGTAGTTCAGAATAAGACCGGGGAGCCAGCCGGTCACCGAAAGCACGAAGGCGAGTGTCTGTCCGAGCAGGTAGCCGGCGACGGCTCCAAGCACCGCGTATACGAGCGATTCGGCAAGGAAGAGAGACGCGATATGCACGGGCGCAAGGCCGACGGCGCTGTAGGTGCCGATCTCCTTGAGCCGCTCGAAGACCGAGCCGAGCATTGTGTTCAGGACGATCATGGCGGCGATGAGGATGGGGATGAAGAGGTTTGCCATGCCCGACAGTGAGGTCAGTCCCATGCTGGAATACACGATTGTTTTCCCGCCGAGTCCGGCGTACACGATGACCGCAAGTTTTGACACAAACGATTCCGCGACCGCCTTGCCGTTTACCCCCGGACCGAAGCGGACCGCAACCGAATGGAGCGTTCCGTTCATCTGTGCGAGGAGTCCTGACGGCACAAGCACGATGTTCGCGGGCTCGGTGTGGGTGAACGACTGCAATCGCACCTTTCCCGTGTAGACCTGCGCGGTTCTCTCCGTCACAATCTTGCGCCTGTCGGTCTCCGGGAGCATGGAAAAATCAACCGGGGTCAGGCGCTCGTCGTCAAGGTCCGTGATGCCGGCGAGAATCTTCTCATCGAAGATGCCGCGCACCCGCAGGGTGGCGCCGTACATCTCAATCGACGCGGCGCCGACATCCGCGGCCGTGATGCCGAGCGCGGACGCGATCTTTGAAGAGATGATGGCTGACTTCTCCGAGTCCTGTGCAAACCAACTTCCTGCCACAAGCGCGCGGTCCACGCCGGTTATCTTCGGCTCGTCGGGAGAAAGGCCGACGATGCCCTCGGAGAGATAACTGCGCGTGCCGCTGGAGACCTTCACCGCCGTGCGGCTTCCGATATCCCTGACGATAAACCAGTATCTCGGGCAGACGACGCCTGACTGGCCGAACTCGTCCGCCGCGTAGGTGAGGGCGATCTCTTGCAGGGGCGTCCACGCCTGGTCGCGCAGGAGGAGCCCCTCGTAGACGGGGCGGTACGGCCGGACAATCTGGTTGAAGCGCATATAGGTCTTGATGGAGGTGAACGACAGCACGGTGAACGTGAGCAGAATCAGCGTGACAGAGGTCAACAGGGTCCTGACCTTGCGGCGCTTCATATTTGCGACGCCGAGGGAGAACGCAGTGGCCGCAGCGGTGACCCGCCCGACATCTGTCTGATAGATCTTTGAACTCTCACGCTTCATCCGCTGCATCTGCTCCTCAAACTTCGAGGCGACGATGGACAGCACGATGAGGGACAGAGCAAGGACGATGAAACCGAGGAGGATGATCTCCGGAGCGTTTGTCAGGCGGAAGGCGGGATGGACCAGCCGCATGATCCAGTAGATGGCAAGGAAGATACCGAAGATGCCGGCGATTCTGCGTTCAAGTTGCGGGAAGCCGAAGACGAGTCGCTCGAGGAAGTAGGCAAAAGGCAGAAGGAGCATGAAGTAGAAGATGATGCCCTTGACCACGTCGTTTGCCGTGGACTTCACATCCGGATACGCGCGAGATTCAAGCGCCTGCGACTGGCGCGAAAGACGCAAAAAGTCGTGCCACGCCCGCGACTCTTTCGCGGACTGTGCCTGCGCCAGAAGAGAACTGGACTCTTCCTGAAGTTCCTTCAGACGTTCGTTGCGGATGCCGAACTGTTCGAAACTGTGCCGCCGGAAACGGTCAAGGAAGATCATATCCCGCGCTGACTGATAGGGGGTTTCAAGGATTGCGGGGGTTGTGTCGACGGGGAACCCCTCGCCTTCCACGGCGCTTCTGTCCTTCAAACTCTCCTTGCTGTTCAGGAGAAGCACCCGCTTCCCGAGAGGCCCGGACTCGCCGATGACCTTGATCCGGGTGCGCGGTTTTGCAAACACCACTCCGTACGGCTCCCAGTAAGATGTCCACAGCCAGGGAATTGCGTCCGGGAACTGCAGGTGGAAGCCATAGGCGTCCGGCAAGCTGTTGGAGGTGTCAAGGACATCGAGCCGGTTCAACTGGACGAGGTACTGCGGATCAACAAGCCCGTAGATGTCAACCTGGGTACAGGGGAACACCACCACATTCCACTTCTTCTCAATGGCATCAACCGCGACAGACATCGGATACTGCTCGTTTCCGTTGACTCCCCGGTCAGACGCTTTGACAATCTGCCCCGTGTCTTCGTCCACCTGGAAGGCGTAGAGCCAGCAGGTGTTGTCGTTGAACCAGCGGAACCCGGAGATGTCCGCGACGCCGGACGCATTGGTGCGTTCGATGACATTCCGAACGCCGGTGTAACTCTTCTTGAACAGGACGCCAGAGGTGTCAGCACCGCTGACGATGGAGTTCTGCGGAGCCACAAGCGCTCCGGGCAACGGCTCGCTGGGGACGAAGTTCTTCTTCGGGTTGAAGTAGACAACCTTCACGTGGAGCGTGGACAGATACGGCTTGAGTTGCATCGCCTCAGTGCCTTCCATCAGCGCGGGGTCGTTACACGCCCTTCTCAGGACTGAGGTCAAAAACTGCACCTGCCGCTCGATATTTCCCAGGTTGAGGCGCTCAAAGGTGTCTGCCGGGGTGTCGACTCTCCACCGCCCGTCGTTGACCGTGACGAAGGAGAGCGCAGGCACCCCCGCGCATACGAACACCTCTCCGTCGGTGCGGATGGGGTCTGGCGTAAAGGTCTGCCAGATGACGCCTTTTTCAGGACTGATGCCGTTTGACAGCGTGTCGGCGGGCAGCCCGAGCGCTGCGGCTGCCTCCTGGCCATAGGCAAGAAACTTTCTTCCGAACGGAGCAAAGAACCTCTGGTCGTAGAAGACATACGAGTTGTGCCAGATGGCGAGGTCGTCGCTGCCGCTGGACAGTTCGAGGCCGAACACAAGGGTGTTGGTAATCTTCTCCTTCGTCTTGCTGCGCTTGATGGGGTCGTAGTGAGTGTTCACATATGCCTGAGCGCCCTTCAACCCCTGGAAGTGGCTTGACGTGGCAAGGAAGGTCACCGACCGCTTCGGCGGAGAGGCGGCAAAGGAATCAAGGATGTCAAGGAGTGCGGCGATGCTGCAGGCGCTATCGGCGCCCGGCGCGATGCCGGGCACCACGCTGATGCTGTCGTAGTATGCCTGTATGACAACCGTATCAGACCGAGAGGTATCGGTACCCTGAAGGATGCCTGTGATATTCCAGTCAGGAACAGTGCGCCATACCATCCTCGCCGTGATGGTGCCGACGATGTTTTTCTCCGCCAGGGCTCTCACAGTCCCTGCGTCGCGCGCCGGCACATAGAACCGCGGTATATGCAGCGGTATGCCAAGGAACTTGCGTTCAGCCTCGGTGCGGGTCATCTCAGGCGTTTCAAGGAAGAGGAACCCTTTCGCGCCGAGCATCGCGAGGTCGGTCCATATGCTGCCCGAAGAAAACTCAAGGACGACAATGCTTCCCCTGATCTCTTTCCCGTTGAGCAGCCGCAGGTCTCCGTTGCCGCCGTAGACCAGCGGCGCCGAGACGCCTTCCGGCGGCACGGCGGGTGTGCGCACGAGGTTCGGCCACATGCAGAAGATGCGTATCTTCCCAGATGGGGTCGTCAGCCACGCTTCCTCTTCCAGCGGCACGGTGGTCTGGAACTCCTGTCTGGCCACATTCTTGAGTCCCGCCTGCCGGAATCTCTGTTCGATATAGTTGGCAATCTGCGTGTGTCCGGGGGTGCCGGGCAGCCGGGTGGGGACGGATGAGATGTCCCGCAGTGTCTGGGAGAGCGTTGCTGCGTGGGCTGGGGGCAGAAGGAGTCCTGCCAAGAGGAGCCACAGAATGCCCGCATCATGCCTACGGTTTTTCATCGGCATACTCCTGTAATCTCTCCCAGGCTCGTCGCGAGCCAGGATTCACATTGACCTCTTTGACGAGTTCTTGCCTGGCATCTTCTCGCCTGCCGTATCGCTCGTACACCAGCGCTCTGAGATAGTGCGCGTCGGGCTGATGGTCGTTTGCCGCCAGCACGCGTTGGGTGAGCGCAAGCGTCTCTTCGTACCTTTCCTGATAAAAAGCGACAAGAGCAAGATTGACCTGTAAGGTAGCACAGGCAGGAAAGTGCGTCAATCCGTCCTCGGCGTGCCGGCGAGCGCGGGGAAAGTCTCTGGTGATGATGCAGGCGCTCACCAGTTTCTGGTAGAGACCTTCTGAAGGCGAGGGAGATTCAGCGAGCGCCTGTTCCCAGTGTCTGATCGCGGCCTCAACCTCATGCCGCACGAACGCGGCGTCTCCGCTTTGTTCTGCTGCTGACGGGTGTCTGTCCTTTGAGGAAGAAAGGACAAGAGCAGCCGCGGCGAACGCGGCAAGCAGAGCGAGGTTACCTTTGATGGACATTCTTGAAGAGGCGACGCAGGCGCCTGACCCTGCGCCACATCACATATCCCATCGCTGGAATAGCGGCGTACATCAGCCACTGCGTTGCCGCATTCTCCATCCGGAACACCGCGGGCCAGAGAGAGACAATGGCGAGAATGATGAGGATGTCCTCCCACAGCGGCGTTTTCTCTCCTGCCGGCGAGGGCGGCTGCCCGCGCCGGTCCGGGCACGGCTGACCGGGCTGCGCGTTGTGCATCATCGCTCCCTGCTGGCGCTACCTGACATCTTTTCGCGTTCGCACCGAGACGGGGTGCCTCACCCCCGGGCCGCCTCACACAAAGAAGAGTGCGAGGCTACCCCTGCCGCGCTCACCATCTCCCGCGGCGTGCCAGACAGCGCTCGTTATTCCTCGCGCTGGCATACCGGCCGGTCTCACATCTCGACCGGCGTGCCAGACAGCGCTCGTTATTCCTCGCGCTGGCACCCTTATTCGTCGCGTTGGCAACCCGGCGGGCGCGCTCACCACCGCTCCTTACCCGTCGCGGTAGCACCCCGGCGGGCGTCGCAGGAATCGCTCGGTGCACTCGCACCGAGACCGGCCGGCCTCACCGTCTCGACCGGCGCGCCAGACAGCCCTCCTTATTCGTCGGGCTGGCGCCCTTATTCGTCGCGTTAGCGGTCCGGCCCGCCTCACACAAAGAAGAGTGCGAGGCTACCCGGCCGCGCTCACCATCTCGCGCGGCTTGCCTGGCGAACGCTCCTTATTCGTCGCGTTAGCGCCCTTTCAAGTCCTGTACCTTCCAGAGAAGAGTCGTACGAAAGTGGGCGGTACAGGACTTGGCGGTCTCCGCTTCGCTCCGACTCGGCCATCCGCGCATTCGGCGCTCGCACCTGCTCGCGCCTCGTAGGACGCGCTCCTTTCAAGTCCTGTACCTTCCAGAGAAGAGTCGTACGAAAGTGGGCGGTACAGGACTTGAACCTGTGGCCTCTACCATGTCAAGGTAGCACTCTAGCCAGCTGAGCTAACCGCCCGAGAAATCGGAAGGAACGCTACTCTTCGATTTGAATCGCTTCAACAGGACAGCCCTCTGCCGCCTCTTTCGCCTTTGCCTCAAGTTCCTTGGGAACCACTTCCACCTTTACCACGGATACCGTCTCGCCCATCTCGAAGACCTCAGGGCAGGTATCCACGCAGATGCCGCAACCAGTGCAAAGTGACTCGTCAACCTTTACCTTCATGAACCCTCCTTTTTCCGCACCATTGTAGCCATGCTCCTGCTCCGTGTCAAGGCAAGTCGCCCGGCGGCTTTTCTTGCTCGAGTTTCGCGAGAATCGCCCTCTCCCTGTCTGCATATGCGGTATGCCCGACCGCCTCGTACACCGAGAGAAGTTTGCGACGGATGGCAATATCTCTGGTGATATCGTACACGAAGATGCTGTACCCGACCTTCGCCGCCGGAGGTACCTGTCTCAGCCACGAAAGGATGAGCATATCTTTCTCATCAAAAAGGAGTCCGTGCATCTGGTTCACGCTCACCACAAGCAGTTCCCTGCGAGGAGAAAGAGAGTTTCTCTGAATCACCGGCGAGAAACTCTCGGGGAATACGCGCATCAGAAGCGGCTGATAGGCAAGCCCGTACACCCTCGGGCTGATGCTTGCGAAGCAACTGAGTTGAACCTCAGGATTGCCTTCCCTCTCCAGAAACGCCTTCAACCGCCTGATGTCCTGCCCCCAGTCAATGTTTGAGTCAATGAGGTGTCTCCAGCCGTTGTCAGGTCCTCCGGCAAGGGAGTTGAAGCAGGAAAGGTAGTGCGGGTGGCAGGCAAGGGAGGCGACCCCGTAGCAGACCGCAAGACACCCTGCCGCCACCTTCACCGCCCGCCCTGCGGAAACCTTCTGCTCCGCAGCCCGAAAGATTCTGCCGGCGAAGATGTACAGGAACGGAAGTACCGGCAGGATGTACCTGATACCGACCTGCTTCCTGCTCATTGAAGCAAAGAAAAACAGTACGGCTGCCGGCGCAATAAGGAACATCTCCCTTCTATTCGGTCTCCCCCCTGTACACGCAAGACAGACAAGGAGAAGCCCGGCGACTGGCACCTTGTAGAGAATAGCCCAGATGAAGTAGGTTCTGAACCCTTCCGGCGAATACCAGCCGTTCAGATAGGATACGCTCCCTTTTCCCCCCGCCTGCGAAAAAACTTCAAGAAACCCACGCGCGTACCACCCGATATGCGAGAAACCGTACAGTCCAGAAATAAGAAGGAGAGGCACGACGCACAGGCAAACCACCCGGACGGCGGGAGAGACCCTCCCCGTTGACTCCTGCCTCACCGATTTGAAATGGAGCAGGACGAGTACAGCAAAAGACGGCACAAGCACAACCGGCGCGGTGAACTTCGCGCCAAGGCAGCAGCCGATTGCGACACCGAGGAGGAACACAGACCTGACATCAGGTCTCCTCGCACACCTGTCAGCAAGGAAAAATGTCCATATAAGGCAGAGGGCGAGCGCCGTATCCGTCGTAATCAGGCAGGAGTGTGCGAGGAGGTTCGGGCAGAAGGAGGCAAGGAACAGGGAAAGAAGTCCTGCCTTTTTGCCATAGAGGTCTGACGCCCACACGAACACAAGAAGGAGAAGCAACACGCCCATTGCGATGACAGGAAGACGACCGAGAAGAAACAGAGTGTCAAGGCGTTCTTTGTTCTGCCAGCAGAAGTGGTTCGCCGCACTCCATTCTACCGTGGCAAGGCCAGGGGAATCTTCAGGCGACGGAACAGAGGGGCGCAGGGCAAGCGCGCACGCTCCTGCGAGGAGTTTCACAAGGGGTGGATGTTCAGGGTTGATGCGAAAGTCGCCTCTGGTCAGATACGAGAGCCCTGCCACAAGATGAACAGGTTCATCAACGGTCACAGACGTCGTGCGCGCGACATAGAGTTCCCTTGCCACAAACACTGCGATGAGCACCCATACCAGCACCCATACCTTACTTCCCCTGCGCCCACTCAAGGTTTCTCCTTGCCGGCTCAAACGAAGGGTCTTCCTTGACAATCTCTCTCCAGATGCGCACCGCCTCGTCCTTCTTTCCTGTCATCGCAAGAGACACCGCCATATCGCTTCTCGCCTGCCTGTCTTTCGGATTCATCCGCAGGGCATACCTGAACCACCTCAGCGCCTCATCGTGCCTGTTCAGTTCCTGAAGGCATCTGGCAAGGGCTATCGCCAGGACCGGCTGTTGCGGATTGAGCCGAAGGGATGTTTCCAGAGAGCGAACCGCCTCTTCCGGCTGATTGAGGTTCCACTGCGCAAAGCCAAGTCCCCGCCAGCCATCCGCATTGCCGGGTTCAAGACGGACAACCTTCTCAAACGCCTCTTTCGCCGAAGAGAAATCCCCCTTTTTCAGCGCAAGAACGCCTGCCTGCAGGGAAGACCATCCTGACGGCGACTTCAACCTCTCCGCTTCTTTCAGGCATCTTTCTGCTCGTTCGGAGTCCCCTGCTTTCATCGCAATCGCCGCCACCGTAGCCCACACTTCTGGACTCTCAGGATTCAGCGATATAGCCGCCTCGCACGCCTGCCACGCCCTCTGTTTTTCTCCGACCTCAATGTAGCACCGCGCAAGACCGAAATAGGTGTACGGGTCCCTCGGATAGATGAGCGCCGCGGTCCTGTACTCGGCAATCGCCTCACCGTACCTGCCCTTCTCTTCAAGGAGCGTGGCAAGGAAGTGTCTGATAACAGGAGAGTCCCACGAGTGTTCAAGGTCTTTCCGGCAGAAGCGGATGGGGTCTTTCCAGTCCTCGTTCCTGAAGTATGTCCTCACGCCGAAGGCGACCACTATCGCTCCGACAACTGCCCACGCGACTTTTCTCCCGCGCTCGCTCTGCCCGAGAGAGGACAACGCCAGCGCCCCAGCCCCGCATACTCCGACCGATGCTGCATACATCCAGTGTTCGCGAAGATTGCCGTTGAGCGGGAAAAGGATGCCGGAGTGGAAGAGCCAGTGCCCAAGAAACCACGCGACGCAGAAGAAAAGAGACCTCTTCTGCCTGAGAACAACCAGTGCCCCGCCGAGCAGAAAAACAATGAACAGCCCTCCGAGGAAGAGAGGGTCTTTCCACGAGGTCAGATAGAGGATGTGCCGCTCAAAGGCAAGACGCGATGGGTAGAAAAGAAGATGGAGATACACCGGAAGCGTGGCAAACCCTGTCAGAAACCGGGGAACAAACGGAACTACCTCTGTCGGCGCTCTTCCTCCAAGAACCGTCTGCCGCCAGAGAAGATAGCCGGCGGTGAGAAGCGCAAGGAAGAGATACCATCCTGCCCTGCTCTTCTTCAAGCGGCCGAGAGACCAGTCCCACAGGAAGAGGCACGGCAGAAAAATGACGCCGCTTTCCCTTGAAAGGACTGACAGGAGGAAGAGAAAAACCGCCACCGCCTTTCTTCTGCCCTCTGAGGCGAGATGAACCGCCCACAGGAGAAACAGGAGGGAGAGAGGGTCTGCGGTGCCTGATGCGTAGGTAATCGCCTCCGTGTGAATAGGATGGACCGCCCACACAAGCGCCGCAACAAACGACGCTGTCCTTCCCAGAATCGGCGCAAGGACGAACACCAGTGTGACAGCGACCCCGCAGTGGAGCAGGATGTTGAGAATGTGGTACGGCGCGGCGGATGATGAACCGGCGATGTGCCATACCAGCGAGTACACAGCCAGTTGAACCGGACGCAGGAATGGGAACTCCTCTCGGGTCAGGAGAGATGAGCCGTACAGTTCCTTTGTGAAAAACGATAGGACGCTCCGGAAACTCCTCAGGGCGGCGTTGTCCCGAATAAGTCCAAGGTCGTCAAAGACGAAGGGAACCCTGATTGAGTTCGCATAGACCGCACACGCGACTGCAACAAGCGCGCACGCCCGCAGCAGCGCGGCAGACGGCACCGAATGCGGCTCCCCCGCGGAGGAAGTCGGCCGTCGCAACAGATGCGGCATCATCAGCCAGTGGCGCACCACCCTCGCTATCCTATCACGACGGGGCATACGAGTCAAAGCCGCCGGACGGCATTCGTGGTATAATCTTTTCCCTGCCGGCGCCGCGCTGACACACGCCGGCACCTGAACGACACGATGGCTGACTACTCAAAGACCGTGCTTCTGCCGAAGACACAGTTCGCGATGAAGGCGAACCTGAGCCAGCGCGAGCCCTCGTTCCTGAAGTTCTGGGACGAGATTGGCGTCTACTCTGCGCTCCTCGCGAAGAACAGCAACAGTCCGCTGTTCGTGCTCCACGACGGACCTCCCTATGCGAACGGGCACATCCATGTCGGCACCGCGCTGAACAAAATTCTCAAAGATGTGGTCGTCAAGTACAAAGCCCTCCGCGGGTTCCGCACCCCGTTTGTGCCGGGATGGGACTGCCACGGGATGCCCATCGAACATCAGGTCATCCGGGAGGAACGGGCGGACAAACATACCGTGGACCGGCTTTCATTCCGGAAGAAGGCAGCGGCGTACGCGAGAAGATTCGTGGAGATTCAGAAGAAAGAGTTCATCCGGCTCGGCGTCATCGGGGAGTGGAACTCGCCGTACCTGACCCTCTCTCCGGAATACGAGGCGGAGATTGTCAGGGCGTTCGGAGACCTTGCCCTTGCGGGATATGTGTATCAGGCGGAGAAACCGATTCACTGGTGCCTCCACTGCGAGACAGCCCTCGCCGAGGCGGAGATAGAGTATCAGGACGACACCTCTCCCTCCATCGTGGTGAGATTCCCGGTGAAGAAAGAGCACGAGGAGAAGTTCGGCGGGCCCGCCTCCTTCCTCATCTGGACGACAACGCCGTGGACCCTCCCCGCCAACACCGGCATCGCACTTCACCCGCAGGTGGAGTACGCCCTGTGCGAAAAAGACGGCAAGCGGTACATCCTTGCCTCAGCCCTTGCCGGAAAGGTTGTTCCCGGATGCAGGGTCTCCGCGACATTTGCCGGCGCAGACCTTGCCGGCGTGGTCTGCGTAAACCTGCTCACCGGACGGGACTCTCGCGTGGTGCTCGCCGAATATGTCTCCATCGAGGAGGGAACCGGCTGCGTCCACACCGCCCCCGGACACGGAGAAGAGGACTACCTCACGGGGAAGAAGGAAGGACTGCCCATCCTGTCTCCTGTGGACGAGAAAGGGAGATTCACGAAGGAGGTCCCCGAGTTCGCGGGCAGACAGGTCTTCGAGGCAAATCCGGCTATCGTCAGGCGGCTGGCAGAACTGGGCGTGCTTGTCTCGGAGGGAACCATCACCCACGCGTACCCTCACTGCTGGAGATGCAGGAAGCCGGTCATCTACCGTTCGACAAAACAGTGGTTCCTCAATGTAGAACACAGGGGTTTGCGGGGTCTCCTGGGCAGAGCGATTACCGAGACCCGCTGGGTGCCGCCTGAAGGAGCGCGCCGCATCGGCGCGATGGTAGCAGTCAGGCCTGACTGGTGCCTCTCCCGCCAGCGGCTGTGGGGGGTGCCTCTTCCCATCTTTTTCTGCGCGTCCTGCCGGAGGGCGGTTCTCACCGGGGAAACGATTGACCGCCTCACCGCTCTCGTCGGTCGGCACGGCTCGGACATCTGGTTTGAAAAAGACGCGGCAGAACTCCTGCCCGAGGGGTTTGTCTGCCCCTCCTGCGGCGGCAAGGAGTTTGAGAAGGAGCAGGACATTCTTGATGTCTGGTTTGACTCAGGGGTCAGCCACCTTGCGGCGCTGAAGGAAGACAGGGGCTTGCGCTGGCCTGCTGACCTCTATCTGGAAGGAAGCGACCAGCACAGGGGGTGGTTCCAGACATCCCTCATTACCTCCTGCGGCATCAAAGGAAGGGCACCCTACGGCACGGTGGTGACGCACGGCTGGGTCACCGACGCGGAGGGAAGGAAGATGTCCAAGTCGCTTGGTAATGTCATCACGCCCGAAGAGGTCATCAAGCACCACGGCGCGGACATCCTGCGGTTCTGGGCGGTCTCGTCGGATTACCAGCAGGATGTGCGTATCTCCGACGAAATCCTGAGGAATGTCGTCACGAGGTACCGGACCATCCGCAACACCCTCCGGTTTCTTCTCGGCAACCTGTCCGACTTCCGCAGGCAGGACGCGGTGCCTGAGACAGACCTTCCCGAAGTGGACCGCTGGGCGCTCGAGAAACTCCAGGAGACGGTCAACGAGGTCACCGCGCACTACGAGAACTTCTCCTTCTACCGGGCGTGCGACACCCTGTTTGACTTCTGCAACATCTGGATGTCCGCGTTCTATCTCGACATCCTGAAAGACCGCCTGTACACCTACCCGCAGAGGTCGATTGAGCGCAGGTCTGCGCAGACAACTCTTGACCGCATCCTGCGCGCGCTTGTTGTCCTCCTCGCGCCTGCGCTGACATTCACCGCAGAGGACGCCTACCAGTGCCTCCCGGAAAAAGGGCGGCCGTCCGTCCTTCTTGAGGACTGGCCCGGCGTGCGGCAGTGCGACGAGGCGCTCCTCCAGAGGTGGGAAAGGTTCTTTGAGTTCAGGCGTCAGGCGATGAAGGCGATTGAAGAGCAGAGAACGGCAAAAGCGGTAGGTTCCTCTCTGGAAGCAGACCTCGTCATATCCTGCAACGACGACTGGTACGGGTTTTTGTCCAGCTTCTCAGGCATCGAGAAACTTCTGATGGTCGCCGCGGCCCGCCTGAAGAAGGGCGGAGAAGGACTTTCCGTGACCGCCGGCAGGACATCTTTCCCGAAATGCCCCAGATGCTGGATTCACACCTCAGAGGTCGGTTCAGACCGCAGGTTTCCGGACATCTGCGGGAAGTGCGCGGCGGCGGTCGCCGAACCCAACCGCGAAAGTTCTTCATAACGGCTGTGCGGGGATGGAATACATCATTGACGGCAACAACCTCGTCCTGAGTCCGGCTTTCCGCAGGCGCACCGGCAGCCGGTCGTTCTCAGACGGACAGGCAGTCCTCCTTGACTTCCTCCAGAGATACGGCAGGAAACACCTGTCCGACAGGTTCCTGCTGGTCTTTGACGGCGCCGGGGAGGTTCCCGGCGGGTACGGCAGGAGAACCGTCTCGGTCATCTTCTCCGCGCCTGTGAGCGCGGATACCGCAATCCGCCGTCTTCTTTGCTCCCGAAAGGCGGACAGAGGGCTCACCGTTGTCTCTGACGACAGGGAGGTCAGGTCTTCCGCGCGCATCCACGGCGCAGTTGCCCTTGGCACTGAACGGTTTGTGGAACTCCTCATCCCCGCGCGCGGACGCAGCACAGCCGCAGGGAAGGAACAGAAAAAGGAAGATGTGCCAGCTCAGACGGCTGTTGCAATAGAACGGGAACTCAGGCGCCACTACCTGAGCGGCCGACGCCGCGCCTGACCGGATTCACACTGCCATTGCCTCAAGCCGCCGTATCCGCTCCTCTATCGGCGGATGGGTTGAGAACAGCCCCGCAAGCCCGCCTGCCGTGAATGGGTTGACGATAAACAGCGAAGAGGTCGCTGGATCGCCTTCCTGCATCGGCGCAGCCCTGTTTCCCGCCGCAAGTTTCCTCAGCGCGGACGCAAGCGGCAGACCGCTGCCGACGGTTCGCGCTCCTGTGTCGTCTGCAAGGTACTCCCGCGACCGTGAGATGGCGAGTTGGATGAGCATCGCGGCAATCGGCGCAAGCACGATGAAGAGGAGAAGCCCGATTGCGCCAATCTGGTTTTCCCTGCGGTTTTCTCTTCCCGAACCGAACCACATCACCATCCGGGCGAGGAAGGTGATCGCACCGGCGACGGTTGCCGCAACGGTCATCACCAGCATATCCCGGTTTCTCACGTGGGCAAGTTCATGGGCAAGGACGCCTGACAGTTCCTCAGGGCTCAGAATCCGCAGAATCCCCTGCGTCACCGCCACTGAGGCGTGGGCAGGGTCTCTTCCCGTTGCAAACGCATTGGGCGCCTCCGTCGGGATGAGATAGACCCTCGGCATTGGAAGGCCCACCTTTCCGCACAACTGCTCAATGCTTCGAAAGAGCACCGGCGCCTCGTGCCGGGACAGTTCCCGCGCCCGGTACATCGCGAGGATGACTCTGTCCCCGAAAAAGAGCGCGGAGAAGTTCATCGCCACCGCCAGAAGAAGCGCAACCACCGCGCCTGAACGGTCGCCGATGAGAGAGCCGACAAACACAAAGAGCACCGTCAACAGCATCAGGAGCACGCCTGTCTTGACCACATTCATTGCTTCCTCCTTGTCCGCGTTCCGCTGGCAGATATTATACCCTGTGCGTCTGAAGGGGGAAACAGTTTCCTGTAGCGGGCGGACATACATCCGCAGAGCGAAAGAGGGCAAAAGAGAAGGGCTCCCCGCGTATGCAGGGAGCCCTTGCTCGCACAGATGCGTTTCGTTACGGGTTGTACACGCTGCCCGCGCTCAGCGCCGCGTTGTTCACATTCGGGAACAGACCGCCGGTCGCAGGATTGCTGTGCGCCTTACCCTTTGGCACCCACTTCACATGGCCGCCGACAAACAGGGCGTTGATACCCGCGTTGCCGTGGTTGCAGACATCCTGTCCCGGAGGCGGAGTACTGGTGAGCGTGGCATACGACCACTGGGCACCAGGAGACCCCATCTTGTCAACGACCAGCACGGTGTCAGGATCTGTCTGCTCGTTGCAGTCGCGCGCGTAGGCGTACGAACAGCCCGTGGTATCCGGGTTTGCCGCGACATACGCTAGGTCACGGATGGGTATCTCGTTCGCCGTCTCTCCTGTCGCAGCGTACGAAGCCGTGTAGTGGTACAGGTCGGACGGGCAGATGAACGACTTCTGCGCCGAGACATAATTCGGCCTCAGGAGCGAGAGACAGCCGATTGCCGTCACATCTGCTGATGCTGCAGGAGTTCTCGGGAAGAACTCCCGGTAATCCTGCGTGTACATCTTCATCGCGAGACCTATCTGCTTGAGGTTGGACACGCAGACAGACCTTCTCGCCTGCTCCCGTGCCCTCGCGAGCGCCGGCAGGAGCATCGCCGCAAGGATGGCTATGATGGCAATGACCACCAGCAACTCAATGAGCGTGAACCCTCTCCTCTTCATAGTTTCACCTCCTTCCAGTTATCGTGTCTTCTCATCTCAGTACGCTCCTCTGCTACGGATTCCAGAGAATCCCCGCACGGTCCATATACCAGCCCGCAGTTCCGTGGCTGGTCGTCAGGTTGAGCATCTTCTCACTAATCTTCCCCTTGGGCACCCAGACGGCGCTTCCACCTTTGTACACGATGTTCACACCGTCGGTACCGTGGTTGACTCCCTTGAGGTTCCCTGTTGCGCCTGTACCCCGGGCAAGCGGCTGTGCCGGCGGGTCATACCACTTCCAGTACCCGTACTTTGACCACGGCCAGTAGTACCCGTTTGTCCCCGCATCTTCCCACTGCGACTTGTCAGCCACATGGACGCAGGTATCCGGGTATGTCTGGTTCATTGCTGGAGCGTAGGCGTACGAGCACTGGTTGATAAGGACAGCGCCCACGCCGCTCCAACTTCCATCTGTGTCGCAGGTACTCCCCACCTTTCCATAGTCAAGGTCGGACGGACACTTGAACGCCCGGTAGTCCTCAATATAGTCAGGGATGAGCATTCCGAGCGTCTGCGCCACGCCGGGGAACATCCTGCCGACGGTGAAGAGGGCTGTGCCCCCAACCCCGGAACCCGCCGGGAACCAGTCGTCGTAGTCGCCCGCATAGACATGCAAGGCCGTGCTTATCTGCTTGAGATTCGAGATGCACACCCCGCGTCGTCCTGACTCCCGCGCTCTGGCGAGCACCGGCAGGAGGATTGCCGCAAGAATCGCGATGATGGCTATCACCACGAGAAGTTCAATCAAGGTGAAGCCCTTTCTCCTCATCTATCTCACCTCCTTCCTCATCGCCCATCCTCCGCGATTCTCCGGCTTACGGGTTGTACAACTGACCGACCACCTCAATCTGACCGTCTCCATCGGAGTCATACCCGATGTTCACGATTTCGTCCCGAATCTTGCCCGCAGGCACCCACTTCGCGTGTCCGCCCTTCTTGAGGACATTGACTCCCTCGTGGGTGTGGTTCACGCCCTTGAAGGTGCCGGTGTTGACATACGCCTGTCCAAGCCATGTCCACGCACTGTTGGTAGTCAGGGCAGTGCTTTCCCAGGACCTGTCCGCAAGGAGCACCGTCTCGTCGTCCGTCTGCTCGTAGCATCCGAACGCGTACGCGTAGGAGCACCTGTCGTCCAGTTGGTCATACGGCGAGCCGAGCACATTTGCCGCGGTGCTTCCCGACTTCTCGTAGTTGAGGTCGGACGGGCACTTGAATGCGCGGAAGTCCTCCGCGTAGTGCGGAATCAGGCAACTGAGCATCTGGACAGTTCGCCGGTCTGCCACGGTTGCTGTGTCCACGGGGTACTTCTCCTCAAAGTCGTTGGCATACATATGCAGCGCCGTGCCAATCTGCTTGAGGTTGGAGATGCACACGCCCCTGCGGCCCGCTTCCCGAGCTCTTGCAAGCACAGGGAGGAGCATTGCCGCAAGGATGGCAATGATGGCAATGACGACCAGCAACTCTATGAGGGTGAATCCCTTCCTCTTCATACGGTTCACCTCCTTTCGCGTCTTGTTCATTCACACCTTCCCGCTCAGTACGGATTCATCAGGTTGCCCCAGTTCGGGATGTCAGACGCGGAGAGTTCGCCGTTGTCCCGGTCAATCCTTCGCGCGCCAACCCATCCTGCGCTGCCCCTGATGAAAAGACAGTTGACTCCCTCAGGACCGTGGTTGTCTCCTGTCTTCACATAGAGGTCGGTCCACTGGTTCTGTGATGTGCCCGAAAGCAGAGTCACTCCGGTCAACTTCTTGTCGCAGACAATCACCGTGTCCTTTGAGGTCTGCTCATTCAGCCGGTTTGACGCGTAGGCGTAGGAGCAGCTGTTTGCGCCAAGGGCGCCCGGTATCGCCGAGTCAGCCGCATCCGACGAACTCGGGCAGATGAACGACTTGGCATTCTTGATGTACTGCGACCCCTCGTAGTCGGCGTCGGTGGGATCAAGTTGCCCCGTGAGGAGCATCAGCGACCTGTTCACATCGCCGATGAGGTCGCTCCGTTCAGGCGCAAAGGGGTAGTACGGATAAAACTCGTTGTAGTCCTGCGTGTACATCTTCAGCGCCAGTCCTATCTGCTTGAGGTTCGAGATGCAGGTGGCGCGCCTCGCCTGTTCCCGCGCCCTCGCCAGAGCAGGCAGGAGCAGACCGGCAAGAATCGCAATGATGGCGATGACCACCAGCAACTCAATCAAGGTGAAGCCTTTCTTCCTCATGCTCTCACCTCCTTTCGCGAGGCGCTCGATGCGCCTTTCTCTTTCGCCTTCCTTTATACACTATTTCTGCCTTCCTGTCAAGTCGCGCAATGGAGACCTCTGTGCCCGTGCGCGCGCTGCGGTACATCCCCTCCAGCATCCCGATGACCGCACGCGACTCTTCGGGAGGAACAGGGACGGGAGCATCGTCTTTCACGCAGGCAAGAAACTCCCTGATCTCCTCGTGGTGCGGCTGTGCCTGCGGCAGGTGCCGGAAGCCCGGTTCCATATCAAGAAGGACGCCGTGCTTCTCCGTGGCAATCTTCCCGTCAGGGAACTTCATCCCCGCCTCTGTGCCGAAAAGCGTCGCGCTGAACTCCTCCTGTTTCTCCATATTCGCGAGGAAACTGCACGCAAGGGAGATTGCCCTGCCGTCCGAGAGGCGGATGAAGCCGGCGGCAAAGTCCTCCACATCGTACGCCTTCCTGTCCCATTCGCCCCACAGCCCCCTGATGTCTGTCCGGTGGGCGAGTTTTGTCAGGACAGTGGCGGACGCCGACACCGCAGGAGGGCATCCCATAAACCACCAGGTCAGGTCAAGGATGTGGACCCCTATGTCAAACAGCGGCCCGCCGCCCGCAAGTTTCTTCGAGATGAAACCGGGCCGTGCCGGCAACAGGCGCCTGCGCAGCGCGAGCGCCTGCGCAAAGTAAATCTCTCCGAAGAGACCCTCGTCAATCATCCGCTTCACCGCCCGGCTATCCGGACGGAACCTCTGGTGCTGGGCAGCCATCAGTTTCCTCTTGGCGGTGCGCGCCTCCTCTATCATCCGCCTGACCTCGGCGGACGATATCGCAAGCGGCTTTTCGCACAGGACATGCTTGCCCGCTCTCAGCGCGGCGACCGCCGCAGGGCAGTGACACGCGTTGGGCGCGCAGATGTCCACGATGTCTATCTCCTCAACGGCAAGTACGCGCCCGCTGTCGGCGGCGACCACCGGAATCCCCTCCTCCTGTGCCTTTTTCCTCGCCGCCTCAGACGGGTCCGCGACGGCGTACACCTCTGCGTCTGGCAGTTTCCGCCATCCGGCAAGGTGAACCTGCGCGATGCCGCCGAATCCGATGAACCCGATCAGGTATTTCCCGTTTCTCATCGGCTCCCTCCGCCTCACAGCCCGAACCGCACATCCACCGCAACGGCGCCTTTCCCCTGCCTGCGCACCATCAGGGGGTTGATGTCCATCTCCGCAATCTCCGGGAACTCCTCGCACAGCGCAGACACCCGGACGAGAACATCCTTCACCGCGTCCACATCGGACGGCGGGATGTTCCGGAAACCGTTGAGAATCGCCGCGCCCTTCGTCTCCGCCAGCATCTCGTCCACATCCGCCGTGGACACTGGCACCACCCTGAACGACACATCCTTCATCAACTCCACGAAGATGCCGCCGAGCCCGAACATCAGCAGGTGTCCGAACTGGGCATCTCTGCTGACCCCGATGATGACCTCGGTCGCTTCCGTGACCATCTCCTGCAACTGGACCCCCTCTATGCGGGCGTCCGGCCTGTACGCTCGCGCGGCGTCAACAATCTCCTGCCACGCCTTTCGCGCCTCTTCCTCGCTCCTGATGCCCACGCGCACCCCGCCCGCCTCGGTCTTGTGGAGAATGTCAGGCGAGACGAGTTTCATCACGAGGGGGAATCCTATACGATGGGCAATCTCAACGCACCTGTCGGGGTCAGCCGCGACTTCCGAAGAGACCGTCCTGATGCCGCACGCATCGAGCACCTTTTTCCCCTCGGTGTCGCCCAGCGTCGCGCGCCCTTCCCGCCTCGCCCGTTTGAACACCTCTCTCACAGCGTGCGCGTCTATGCTCGGGCGACGCCGCACTCCCTCCGGCTTCTCCCGCCACCGTCCGTAGGCACACATCCCCCGCAGGGCGGCGACCGCCCGTTCCGGGAACGGATAGTTGGGCACGCCGTTTTCCACGAGGATGCGGACGCCAGCGGAGATTCTTTCTCCTCCCATAAAACAGCCCGCTACCGGCTTGCCCGCCGACCGCGCGACCCTGACGACCTCCTGCGCGCTCTCGGGGATCTGGGTGACGACCTGCGGGGTAAGGATGGCGAGCACCGCGCTGACCCCGGGGTCTTTCGCCACCGTCTCCACCGCCCTGCCGTACGGAGCGGCGAGGCAGTCGCCGATGGCGTCCACCGGATTGGCTGTGCTTGCCGCCGGCGAAAGAAAGCCGGCGAGAGATGCGCGCGTGGCGTCAGAGAGCGTCGCCAGTTTCAGCCCTGACTTCTCCGCCGCGTCCGTCGCCATCACGGCGGGACCGCCCGCATTCGTGACGATTGCGATGCGGTCTCCCGCCATCTTCGGCTGGAAGGCAAAGGCGAGCGCGTAGTCAAAAAGTTCTTCCACCGATGCCGCGCGCAGGACTCCCGCCTGTTTGAACGCCGCCTCGTAGGCGCGGTCTGACCCTGCCAGACTGCCCGTGTGGGACGAGACCGCCTTCAGCCCCGACGAGGTGACCCCCGACTTCACCGCGATAATCGGCTTTTTCTTCGACGCCATCCGGCACACATCAATGAACCGTTTCCCGTCTGCAATGCCCTCCACGTACACAAGGATGACGCTGGTGTCCGGGTCGTCAGCCAGCATCTCTATCAGGTCGCTCTCGGAGACGTCCGCCATATTGCCCACGCTGACAAACTTGGACAGGCCGACGCCTTCCTTCACCGCCCAGTCAAGCACCGCCGTGCCAAGCGCACCTGACTGGGAGACGAACGCAATCCGCCCGGCAGGAGGCATCTCCGCCGCGAACGAGGCGTTCAGCCGCGCCGGCACGTCAATCACGCCGAGGCAGTTTGGGCCGATGAGCCGCATACCGTACCTCCGGCACGCGGCGACGACCTCCCGCTCCCGCGCCCTTCCCTCGTCGCCCGCTTCCCGGAACCCCGCGCTGATGACGATGACCGCCCGCGTGCCCCTCTGGCCGCACGCGACCACAACATCCAGTACAAACGTTGCGGGGATGACGAGCACGGCAAGGTCCACGGACTCAGGCAGGGACGCAATGTCAGGATAGCACTTCAGGCCGAGCACTTCCCCGCCCTTCGGATTGACGGGGTAGACACGGCCGGCAAACCCTCCCTCAACGATGTTCTTCAGCACCCGGTAGCCGAGTTTTGTCTCGTCGCGGGAAGCGCCGACGAGCGCCACGCTGGCCGGATGAAAAAACGCGGTGAGCATTTCCTCTCCTCTGTTGTGTCTGCGCCTGTCCGGCGCAAAGACGGCACATCATACACCAGCCGCGGCTGCCGCGCAACCTGCGTTGACGGGAGCGCTCCCATCCGGTACAATGTAGCTCGCTGTCCGTCGGAGCAAGCGATGAACGACATCGAGCGGCAGGTAGAGGTCATCCGGAGCAATGCGGTTGAGGTCATTGAGGAGCGCGAACTGCGCGAGAAGATCCGCAGGTCCCTTGCCACAGGACAGCCGCTGAGAGTCAAATACGGCATCGACCCGACCGCTCCCGAGATACACCTCGGCCACACGGTGCCCATCAGGAAACTCCGCGACTTTCAGAACCTCGGACATCAGGTCTTCTTCCTCATCGGCGACTTCACCGCCCGCATCGGCGACCCGACCGGCAGAAAGGAGACCAGACCCATCCTTTCCGCCGAGGAGATCGCGGCGAATATGGCGCGCTACCGGGAGCAGGCGGGCAGAATCCTTGACCTTGACCGCACCTCCTTCGTCTTCAACTCCTCGTGGCTGGCGGACATCCGCCTTCAGGAGGTTGTGCGGTTGTGCTCCCTGTTCACCGTGGCGCAGATTCTTGAGCGCGAGGACTTCACGGTCAGGTACCGCGACGGCAAACCGATCTTCCTCCACGAATTTCTCTACCCTCTGCTCCAGGGCTACGACTCCGTGGCGCTGAAAGCGGATGTGGAGATCGGCGCCACCGAACAGAAGTTCAACCTCCTTGCCGGCAGGACGATGCAGGAGGCGTTCGGACAGGAGAAGCAGGTCGTCCTGACGATGCCCATCCTTGTCGGGACTGACGGCAAACAGAAGATGAGCAAGACCTACCGCAACCACATTCCCCTTGACGCGCGGCCCGAGGATATGTTCGGCAAGGTGATGTCTGTCCCGGACGCCGCGATGCCCGAGTACTTCCGCTTCCTGACCGACATCCCGCAGGAGGAGTACACCCGCCGCATCGCCGCGTCTGCCAGAGACGCAAAGGCGTTCCTTGCCGCTGAGATAGTCGCGTCGTTCTACGGCAGAGACGCCGCGGCGCGGGCGGAAGAGGAGTTCAACGCCGTCTTCCGCGACGGCGGCGTGCCCGCGGACATCCCCGAATGCGCGCTTGCCGCGGACGACCTTCAGCCAGACGGCACCATACCGGTCGCGCGCCTTCTGACCCTTGCCGGGCTTGCCGCGTCCGCGTCCGAAGCCCGCCGGCTGGTCCGCCAGAACGCGGTTGAGATTGGCGGGCAGAGGGTCTCAGACCCGCTGTCCGCCGTGACGCCTGCTGACGGGCAGATTGTCCGCGCAGGCAAGCGCAGGTTCTGCCGCATCCGCCTGCGCTGAACCGTTTACTCCAGGAGGTACCCTATGCCTCACATCACCGAACAACTGTGCAGATACGCAAAACTCCTCGTGGAGAAAGGGCTCGTCGCCGGACCCGGCGGAAACATCAGCGCCCGCGACGGAGACACGGTCTACCTTTCCCCCAGCGGCTACGGACTTGACGAAATCAAAAGGTCGGAGTGGGTCAGAATCAACCTGAAAACCGGCAAGAGAACCGGCGCCCTGCGTCCCACCTGCGAGACATCAATGCATCTCGGCTGCTATGTGACGCGGCCTGACATCAGGGCTGTGGTGCACACACACCCGCCCCTGACAATCGGCATCGTGTCAGCCGGCTTCCCGTTCAAGCCGTCGTCCCCTGACTTCGTGGCGATTCTCGGCAGGGAACTCGGGGTGGTCAACTATGTCGTGCCCGCGGGAGAGGAGATACGCAACGCGGTGTGCGCGCAACTGGCAAAGGGCTACAATGTCCTCCTTCTTGAGAACCACGGCGCGGTCTGCGTGGGCGCCTCGCTGAAGGAGGCGTGTATGCGCAGCTGGCTCCTTGAAGAGAGCGCAAAAACGGTCCTTGCCGGAGCCATCGTCGGCAAGATGCGCACCCTGACGCCGGAAGAGGTGAGGCAGGTCGAGATGCTTGAGGCAGAGGACTACCGCAAGGCGCTTTTGAAAAAAGGCAAGTGAGATGGCAGGCGCCGGATGGGTCTGGACGGTCAGGGGACGCTGCCTCCGGTTCAACCGCCCTCTGGTGATGGGCGTGGTGAATGTAACGCCCGACTCTTTTTTTGACGGCGGCAGGTACTCCACCGCCGAGGCGGCGATTGCGCACTGCCGCGAACTTCTGCGCCAGGGAGCGGACATCCTCGACATAGGCGGCGAGTCGTCCCGCCCCGGCAGCAAGCCGGTGCCTGCCGACGAGGAGATACGGCGGATTGCACCGGTGATACGCGCAATCGTTTTGGAGACGCAGGTGCCGGTGTCCTGCGACACCTGGAAGAGCCGCACCGCCGAGGCGGCGATTGAGGCGGGCGCCTCCATCATCAACGACATCTCGGCGGGCACGCTTGACCCGCTTCTGTTTGATGTGGTCCGCAGGCACAGCGCAGGCATCATCCTGATGCATATGAAGGGAACGCCAGAGACGATGCAGGACAATCCGGTGTACGCGGACGCCGCCGCGGAGATTGCCGACTTCCTCGCAGACGCGCTCTCAAGGGCACACAGGGCAGGCATCCCCGCCGAGGCGGTCGCCGTTGACCCGGGCATCGGGTTCGGCAAGAGGGTGTGCGACAACCTCGTCATCCTCAAACGACTCTCCGCTCTCGCAGCGCTCGGCAGGCCGGTCGTCATCGGCGCCTCCCGCAAGTCGTTCATCGGACGCATCACCGGCGCGGAGCCGCAGGAGCGGCTCGCCGGTTCTCTTGCCAGCGCCGTCATCGCGGCGCTCAACGGCGCGGCGGTCATACGGACGCACGATGTGGCGGAGACACGGCAGGCGCTCGCGGTGGCGGAAGCGGTGATGAACGCAGGAGAGCATGAAGGTGAGAATCCTCTGCCTTGACATCGGAGAGCGGCGCATCGGCGTCGCGGTGAGCGACGAGGATGAGACGATTGCCCGCGGGCTCGGCCCTGTTGAGAGGACCGGAAATGAGACGGAGAAGATAGCGGCGCTGGTGAAACAGTACAACGCCGGCCGCATCGTCTTCGGACTCCCCCTGCGGATGGACGGTTCAATGAGCAGCCAGACGGAGAAGACGCTCGCCTTTGTTGACCGACTCCGGACGGTGGTCTGCGTGCCGATGGAGCCGTGGGATGAACGGCTCTCCACCCGGCAGGCGGAAGCCATCCTCATAGAAGCGGACATCAGCAGGAAGAAGAGGAAGAAACTGGTGGACAAACTCTCCGCGCAGATTATCCTTCAGGACTACCTGAACAGCCGCCCGCGGCAGGAACAGAATCCCGCGCACCAGTGACGGCGCGTGGTCTCAGCGCCGCGCTCCCGCGGCGCGGGCAACCGCTCTGGCAACCGCCCTCGCCACGCTCCGGTCAAGCGCAGACGGGATAATGTAGTCGGCGGACAGCGCGCGTTCCGGGACGCACCGCGCAATCGCCCTGCTTGCCGCTGCCTTCATCCTGTCTGTGATGGAAGGCGCTCCGGCGTCAAGCGCCCCCCGGAAGACGCCGGGAAACGCGAGCAGGTTGTTTATCTGATTCGGGAAGTCACTCCTGCCGGTGCCCACCACCGCCGCGCCTGCCGCCCTCGCTTCGTCAGGCATAATCTCTGGCACGGGATTGGCCATCGCCAGCACCACGGCTCCCTTCCTCATCGAGCGCACCATCTCCCGCGTCACCAGTCCCGGCCCCGAGACCCCGATGAACACATCCGCGTCCACAAGCGCGTCGGCGAGAGTTCCGCCTCTGCGCGCCTCGGTGAGGGAGACGACCGATTCCTTCGCCGGATTCATCCCCTCCTTCCTGCCAGGATAGACGATGCCGAGCCGGTCGCACAACACGATGCGCCGCGCGCCCTCTTTGCGCAGGAACCTCGCGATGGCGATGCCAGCCGCTCCGGTGCCGTTGATGACGATCCGCACCGACGCCAGATTCTTGCCCACCACCTTCAGCGCGTTTCGGAGAGCCGCCGCCGTCACGATCGCCGTGCCGTGCTGGTCGTCGTGAAACACCGGGATGTCAAGCGCCTTCTGCAGGCGGGACTCTATCTCAAAGCACCGCGGACTGGAGATGTCTTCGAGATTGATGCCGCCGAACCCGGGAGCGATGAGCGTCACCGTGCGCACAATCTCATCAACATCCTGGCTTCCCACGCACACCGGGATGGCGTCCACTCCGCCGAACTCCTTGAAGAGAATTGCCTTGCCCTCCATCACCGGCAAACTCGCCAGCGCGCCGATATTGCCGAGCCCGAGCACCGCACTGCCGTCGGTCACGACCGCCACGGTGTTCCACCTGTTCGTGTAGACCTGCGCGAGGGACGCTCTCCGGGCAATGGCGCGGCACGGCGCGGCGACTCCCGGCGTGTAGGCAAGCGAAAGATCTCTTCTGCTCTTCAGCGCCACCCGCGACACGATGCCCAACTTGCCACGCGCCTTGCGGTGAAGTTCCAGCGACGCCGATTCAAGCTCGCGTGCGCCCCTTCGTCCTTTGTCGTTCCCCGCCATCGCCCTCCTCCAGCGGACGCTCACGGCGCGCTGTCCGCGTTCCACTTCGTCATCGCCTTTTCCGCCCCGTCCCGCACAAGGTCAAGGCACGCTTCCGCCGCGCTGCGCACCGCCTCTTTCACCACTTCGCGCTCTTCCGCCGCGAACGGCGCAAGGACATACTCGGTGAACGGCCTGCCGGCAGGCGCGCTGCCGATGCCGACGCGCACGCGGCAGAACTTCTGCGTGCCGAGATGTTCGATGATTGAGGCGACTCCCCTGTGTCCGCCCGCCCCCTTGCCGCACGAGACCTTGATTCTTCCTGCCGGCAGCCCGAGGTCGTCGTGGACAACGATGAGGTCGGAAGGTTCTCCGCGGAAGGCGGACAGCGCGGCGGAAACCGCTGCGCCGCTTTCGTTCATAAAGGTGCGCGGCTTTACAAGGATGATTTTCTGGTCGGAAAGCGCCGTTTCCCACGCACAGTACAGGGTCTTCCTGCGCGGACGGGACACGCCTGCCTGCCGGGCGAGGCAGTCCACCACCAGATAGCCGGCGTTGTGCCTTGTGCCGCGGTACCTCAGCCCGGGGTTGCCAAGACCGACGATGATTCTCACGGGCTCCGCCTGCGAAGGCGCGCTTACTTCTCTTCTTCCGCCTTCGACTGCTCCTTCGCCCTGCGCCGCTCTTCCGCCTTCTCCTGCGTGATGACCTCGGGCTCGGCCGCGACCTCTTCGGCGGGCGCCGGTGCCGCCTCGCCCTCGGCCGCCGCCGGCGCCGCTTCCTCAACTCTCTGCGGCGCAAGCACGGAAACCACGACGCGCGTCTCGTCCTCATCAATGCGGATGCCTGCGCCCAGAGAGATGTCCTTCACCAGAATGGCATCGCCGATATTCAGCCCGCTGACATCCACATCAATGTGTCCCGGCATATCCTTTGGCAGTGCCTCAACCCTGAGTTCCCTCAGCGTCTGGTCCACGATGCCGCCCGCCTTCACCCCAGGCGCCTCGCCGACCAGCCGCACCGGCACCATCATCTGCACCGCACGGTCCATCTTCAGCCGGAAGAAGTCAATGTGGAGCACCCTGTCCGTCACCGGGTCTATCTGAATCTCCTTCACCAGCGTATTGACCGTCTTCTCCTCCTGCCCGTTTTTCAGCACAAGGTCCGCAAAGATGTTGTGTGATTCAAGCCGGCGGATGATGCGCTCTGCGCTGGTGCGCTCCACCTGGACAAGAAGTGGCTCGTCGCCGCCTCCATACAGCACGCCGGGAATAAAGCCGTCCCGCCGCGCCTGACGCGCCGCTCCCTTGCCTGCCTTCTGCCTCAACTGCCCGTGAAATACTGTCTGTGCCATAGCTCCCACCCCGTATTGTGGCGACCTGAGAAAGGGTACCGTGCGTGCCTCTGCACCATAGTTTACCATACGCTGGAGAACTCCGCCACTTTCCAGTTCCCCGCGTCAGCCCTGTCGCAGAATCCCCCGAATCCTGCGCAAAACCGTATCCTTTCCGAGGAGTTCCAGCATTTCAAACAACCCTGGCCCGGCAGTCCTGCCGCTGACCGCCACCCTGAGGGGATGGAACACGGCGGATGTCTTCACTCCCTTCTGCCGGCAGTACGCCCTGACGGACTCTTCCAGTCCGCGCCTGTCAAACGGCTCCATCCCCGCAAGCACCGGCTCCAGTTCCGCGAGCACCTGCCTGCCCGCCGCGTCAAGGTACTTCGCAACCGCTTCCGGGTCGTATGAGACCTCGCGGAAAAAGAAGTCCAGCCGGTCCGCCGCATCCTGCAGGGTGCGGAGTTTCTCCTGTTCCAGCGCCAGCGCCCTTGCCGCGAGTTCAAGCGACGCGGGAGCCGGCTGGTCCGGAAGGAGCCCCGCCGACTGGAGAAAAGGCACAGCCCGCCTGACAAGTTCCTCGGACGGCAACTGTCTGAGATAGACGCCGTTCATCCACAGAAGTTTCTGCGGGTCAAAGACCGCCGAGGAGCGGTTGCACCGTTCCAGCGAGAACTCCCTGATGAGTTCTTCCCTGCTGAACATCTCCTGCCCCTCCGCGCTCCCCCAGCCGAGCAGGGCGATGTAGTTGAAGAACGCTTCCGGAAGGTATCCTGCCTGCCGGTAGGCGCGCACCGAGGTGGCTCCGTGCCGCTTGCTCAGCCGCGTGCGGTCAGGACCAAGCGTCATTGACATATGGGCAAACTGAGGCACCTGTGCGCCGAGCGCGCGGAACAGAAGGATGTGCTTCGGAGTGTTGGAAAGATGGTCCTCCCCCCTGACGACATGGGTGATGCCCATCAGGGAGTCGTCCACCACCACCGCAAAATGGAAGGTCGGCATCCCGTCCGACTTCACGATGACAAAGTCAGGGATGACCCCGCTCTCGAACACAACCCGCCCCCTGATGAGGTCCTGGACTTCCACTGCTTGTTCCGGCACCCGGAACCTCAGCACTGGTTTCCTGCCCTCTGCCTCGCACTGCCTGCGCTGCGCCTCCGTCAGAGTCCTGCACCGGTTATCGTACCCTTCCGACCTGTCGCCGCCGGCGTCCACCCTGCGCCGCTCAATCTCTTCTTTCAGGCAGTAGCACGGGTACGCCGCGTTTTCCCTGAGAAGTTTCTCCGCCGCATCCCGGTACAGCGCGAGCCGTTCCGACTGCCGGTACGGCCCCACAGGACCGCCCACATCAGGCCCCTCGTCCCAGTCAAGTCCGAGCCACCGCAGGTCCTCAATAAGCGCCTGCTCGTACTCAGGTCTTGACCGTTCGCGGTCGGTGTCTTCAATGCGCAGCACAAAGCGGCCGCCGTGCCTGCGCGCCAGAAGATAGTTGAATAGCGCGGTCCGCGCGTTGCCGATGTGAAGGTATCCCGTCGGACTCGGCGCAAATCTCACTCTCATCATCGGCTCCTCCCCGCGCCTGCCGCCCTGCCAAGTACCTGCGCGAGAAACCTTCCCGTGTGGGACCTGCTGTTCCTCGCCACCGACTCAGGAGTCCCGGCCGCAACGACCCTGCCTCCCTCATCTCCGCCCTCGGGCCCGAGGTCTATCACATAGTCCGCACACTTGATGACCTCAAGGTTGTGTTCTATGACGATGACGGTTGACCCCTTCTCCACAAGACGGTTGAGCACCTCAAGCAGACGGGCGATGTCGGCGATATGGAGCCCCACCGTCGGCTCGTCAAGGATGTAGAGCGTGCGCTCGTTGCCCCTGCGGGATAGTTCCGCCGCCAGTTTCACCCTCTGCGCCTCTCCGCCGGAGAGGGTGGTTGCCGGCTGTCCAAGTTCAAGGTAGCCGAGCCCCACATCCCGCAGGGTGCCAAGTTTCTCCGCGAGTCCCGGCAGGCGTTCAAAGAACTCGTACGCGTCTTCAATCCTCATCGCAAGGACCTCCGCGATGTTCTTCCCCCGGTAGGTGACCTCAAGCGTCTCCCGGTTGTACCGCGTGCCCTTGCACACCTCGCACGGGACGAAGATGTCGGGCAGAAAGTGCATCTCAATCTTTGTGATGCCCTCTCCCCCGCACGCTTCGCACCTGCCGCCCTTTACATTGAAACTGAACCTGCCGGGCGTATAGCCCCGCACCCGTGCCTCCTCGGTCCTCGCGAAGACGCTCCTGATGACCGTGAACGCGTTGGTGTAGGTGGCAGGATTCGAGCGTGGAGTCCTGCCGATGGGCGACTGGTCAATGACCACCACCTTGTTGATCTCTTCCGCGCCGAGGATGGCGTCGTGCTTTCCCGGCTCTTCCCGCGAGCCGTGCAGAATGCGCCTCAGCCCGCGGCACAGGATGTCCTCCACGAGCGACGACTTGCCTGAGCCGGAGACGCCGGTCACGCAGGTGAACACGCCGAGAGGAAACTTCACGTTGGCATTCTTCAGATTGTGGTGCCTTGCGCCGAGCACCTGAAGCCACCTGCCGTCCGGCTTGCGGCGCCGTTCAGGAACCGGTATGGAGAATGTCCCGGCGAGAAACCGCCCTGTAACCGATTCCGGAACCCGCGAGATGTCTTCAACCGTTCCCTGCGCCACAATCCTTCCGCCGTGTTTGCCGGCTCCGGGGCCGAGGTCCACAATGTAGTCAGCGTTGCGGATGGTCTCCTCGTCGTGCTCCACCACCACGACCGTGTTGCCGAGGTCGCGCAACTGCTTCAGGGTATTGATCAGTTTGATGTTGTCCCTCTGGTGAAGGCCGATCGTCGGTTCGTCGAGGATGTAGATGACGCCCACAAGACCGGACCCTATCTGCGTGGCAAGACGGATCCGCTCCGCCTCTCCCCCCGAGAGGGTATGGGTCATCCGGTCAAGGGTGAGGTAGTCAAGCCCGACCCTCTGGAGAAACTCCAGCCGGCTGCGTATCTCCTTGAAAATCTGCTCGCAGATAACCCGCTCCCGCTCGCTGACCGGGCAGTTCCCGAAGAAGTCCAGCGCCTCCCGTACGCTCATCGCTGTGACCGCCGTGATGTTCTTTCCACAGAAGGTCACCGCAAGGGATTCCGGACGCAGGCGCCCTCCCCGACAGGCAGGACAGGTCACCTCGCGGATGTACTTGAGTATCTCCTCCCTGCGGTAGTCGCTCTCCGTCTGGTGAAACAGCCGCTCCAGGTTCGGGATGACGCCCTCGAAGCCGTACTCTTCTGAGCCGTAGAGGATGACTTCAAGTTCCTCGTTCCGCAGGTCGCACGCCCTGTCGTCAAGCGTGCGGTTCATCTGGCGCAGAACCTGCCTGAGGAGATGCCGGTAGTAGAGGAACAGCCCCCGGCCGCCCGCTTCCTGCCACGGACGCACGGCGCCTTCCCGGAAGGTCTTCTGCTTGTTAGGAATCACAAGGTCGGGGTCAACCTTCATCAGGAAGCCGAGTCCCTTGCAGGTCTGGCACGCGCCATACGGGCTGTTGAACGAGAACATCCTCGGCGTCAACTCTTCGAAACTGACCCCGCACGCAGGGCACCCGTAGTTCTCGCTGTACAGGGTGTCTGTCCCCCCGCTCTGGACAATGACCGTGCCTTTGCCGACCTTCAGCGCCGTCTCGATGCTCTCCGCCGCCCTGCTGCGGTCGTCCTCTCCGATGGCGAACTCGTCAACCACCACCTCTATGGAGTGGAGTTTGTACCGCGCAAGTTTCGGCGCCTCGTCCACCCCGTACACCTTCCCGTCCACCCGCACCCTGAGGAACCCGCTCTTCGCAATCTGCCCAAAGACCTTCTGGTACTCGCCCTTCCGCCCGCGCACGACCGGACCGAGCACCCGGACGGCGGTTCCCTGAGGCAGGGAGAGAACCTTCTGGATGATTTCGCTGGACGACTGCCGGGAGATTGCCCTGCCGCACGACGGGCAGTGAGGAACTCCTGCCCGCGCGTACAGGAGCCGCAGGTAGTCGTACACCTCGGTTGTCGTCGCAACCGTCGATCGCGGGTTGGACGCCGCCTTGCGCTGTTCAATGGCGATTGCCGGGGGCAGTCCGAAGATGTGGTCCACATCCGGCTTCTTCATCTGTTCGAGGAACTGCCGGGCATAGGCGCTCAAACTCTCAATGTACCTGCGCTGGCCCTCCGCGTAGAGGGTATCAAACGCGAGCGACGACTTGCCTGACCCGGAGACGCCGGTCACGACGATAAGCCGGTTGCGGGGCAGGTCAAGGTCTATGTTCTGGAGGTTGTGCTCGCGCACGCCCCGCAGCGAGATGTATGCTGGCTCCATACCGGGTTCTGCCGGCACACTCAGCGGAGGGACGCCGTCAGGTGAACAGCCCTGCCTGAGCGCCGGAAGGAGTATTTTAGCATACTCCTGCTGACCTGAAGAATGGCGGCGGGGGTTCTGCGCGGGACACTGCGAAAAACAACACTCTGCCGGAAGGAGCGTCAGAATGAGGCCTTGTTCCTGAGCCGCACCGCCGTAGAGACCGTGACGGGATTGCGTTGGCGGAGCACTCGCTCCCGCGACTTCGCCCTGAGGGTCACCCGCACCCCGACCGCCTCGTCCGCATCGGAGCCGGAAGTGATGGGCACAAGCCACGCGGTGAACGGCTCAAACCGCGATCCAGCGTCGAGGAAAACCCTTCTGTTCAGGTCAAGGTTTTCCCAGTCCCCGTCCCCGGGCAAAGAGAGCGCATCTTTCTCCGCGTGCCACAACGTCGTGTCCGTCCCGGTGCCCTGCGGGCTGCCCGCATTCGCGCCAGGAGCGATGAGGAGATAACTGATGTCGGTCCGGGAACTGTTGGAGAAACGCACGCAGTATGCCGGGTCGCCAATCTGAGGAAGGTCGGCATACGGCGGGGGATTCTCATACATCATCGTTGCCAGAAGAAGACCGGTCAGGTGCTGCCTGTCCGCGCCGTTCCTCAGCGTTGAAATCATCGCGGACAGGACCTGCTGGACATCGTTCTGCGCCACGATAATCCGCTTCACGGAAGATGCCTTCGCGTACAGGAAGGAGACCAGCCCGAACAGCACGACAAGGATTGCCACGGCAACAAGAATCTCAACGAGCGTGAACCCTGCCCTGCTTCGTCCCGCCGTCCGCGTGTTCATCCGCCCTGCCTGTTCAGTAAAGACCGTTGCGGCTGATGACAATCTCTCTTCGCGCCAGAATCTTCATCCCCTTCCTTCTGATGACATAGGCGACGACCTTCACCTTCATCGCCTTATCATACGGCTCAGATGTCAGGTCAAGCTCGCTGCCCATCCGGTCATAACCGACGACATACCGCCTCACCACAAAGTCCCTCTGGAACTCGTCGGGCGCGAAGTCAGAATCGGTGACCGTGAGGGGATTGATGGCTGTTTCCGCCTGCACCGCCTGTCCGAAACTCGTCTGCCTGTCCGCATAGACAGGCGGAAAGTCCACAGACCTCGCCATCTCAATCTGGTACTGCGCGAGCGCAGTCGCAATCCGCGTCTCAGTTGCCTTCGTGACGATGTTCAGGTTGCTTGCCATCAGAAGGAGGGTGCCGCCGAGAACGAGCGCCGCGATGAAGATGGCGATGATGAGTTCAAGAAGCGTGAATCCGCGTCGTGTCCGTCTCATCTTATTCCACGCGCCAACTGCCCGGCAGGGGGAGATAGACCCGCCTGCCGCCGTAGAACCCGCGGTAGATTCCTCCGTAGCTGCTCGTCTTGAACGGAATCGGGTCGTACACAACCGTGCCGTTTGCTCCAAGGTTCACACGACCGTTGGCGACCACGACACCGTTTATCGTGCTTGCGTTTGAGAAAGTGACATCGCCGGATGTCCCGCCTCTTACATATACGAGACCCGAGACCGTAGCGCCGATATTCGCCATCATAAGACTTGCTGTTCCTGCCGATGAAAGCACCGCCATCAAAGGTCTCTCGCCGATCGTTCCATCTCCAAGCCTAGAATCAACCGCACGGAGTCTCAGGGTTGCGTTGTTTCCTGCCCCAGACGCCATCACAAGCAATCCCGTTCTCTGATGCTGTCCCACGCGCACTATCGGTTGCCCGTTGATGTCCAGAATGATTGACGACGACTCCTTCTTCAGAGTAATTGCCGCCGGCAATCGGCTTGCTGAGGCATCCACTGAAGATTGGAGCCCACTGGCTATTATCAAATTGGAGTCGGTCAGCATTCCGCCATCAACAGAAATACCTATCAGTGTACATGAAGCCCCTTCCCATATGAGGTCACCTATGATTGACACTGAGTTTAAACTACCGCTTTCAAAACTCCCAAATGGTGGGACAAAGTGAAAGACCGCATTCTTCATCCTAGCGGGAGTGTCGGTTGTCTTCAAAGTTGAGCCTGGCACGATGGTGAAAGACTGCAGCAGTTTCACGTGATCCGTGAGGGCAGAGTTCGAACCCACGATCTCCATATTGCCGATAACCTCGATGCTATAGTCGATGCTTGTATCGGTGAACACATAACGATCGCCCCCGCTATCATATGTTATGCTCCAACCTGCGCCACTTAGTGGAAGAGGCCTCTGGTAGTCGGGCTTTCCAGGGCGCGTATTCTCATACAAGTTTCCATCTTTGAAAGTGCAGATATATGTTTCGGGACCCGTATCCGGCCCAGCAGGAATCGTGCAGTTGCCTGTGTCAAAGAGCACGTTGTCGAAAAGGGTCGAGTCCGCGATCTTCGTGAGTGTGTACTTGCCTGACGCAACAATGGAACTGGTGTTCAAATAGGCGACATTTCCGTCAATCGTACAGGCAGGACCAGACGCCGCCACCTGCCGCGTGTAGATTGCGTGCTTGTTGAACGATTCGGGAACGCCCCAGGTGCCCGGAACCTGCAAATCCCAGTTCTGAACGGTGGTATCCCAGCCGACAGTCCCTGACAGGAATCTCCCGCGGCTTTGATGGAGAGGATTGCCGACTCCGTTTGCCCCTCTGATGTTGACCGACACCCGCGCCGTTGTCCCCCGGTACCGTGCGGTGCATATCATCCTGTCCTGATTGGGAGAGGCAGAATCGTCGTTGTCCTCAAACTCCACAAGGCACTTCACCTCAGGGATGTCCGTCGGGTTGAACCACACCGGCGTGTTCACCCAGCGCACAGGCGCAGATGCGTTCGGGTCAAAGTACCTGTACGATGGGTCGTAGTGGATCTCCCTCTGCGCCGGCAGAGGAGCGGTGTTCTGGTCGTCGTATGTGCAGGGATAGTGGTCGGTCGAGTAGCCGGCGTAGTTCATATGGTACAGCGCCGTCTGGATGCCCGCTTCTGCCGCCTGAGTGGCAACCGCCCTGCTGTTCTCGCGCGCGGCGCTCTTGAAGGCAAGCGTTGAGGACAGGACAACCGCAAGGATGAGAGTGGCAAAGATGAGCACCATCACAAGGACAACCACCATCGCGGCGCCCGGATGTCTTCTCATTGTGCCATCCTCCCCCTTATTATACCCGCATCCCGTCGCGCAGGCTACGGAGGCACGCGCACGAAGCAGGACGGCGCAGAACTTCCCGCTCCGGTGTCTGCATTATATCACATTTCCGCGCCGTTGTGATGTCGGGTGGATTGTCTCCCCGGCCGGGATGGACTACAATCTCACTGCCACCCATCGGCGCGGCAATGGCAGACGAAGACATCCTTTCCCGAGCGGTCAAGGACGCCGCCGACCTATTTCCCGCAGGCAGCCGCGTCCTCGCCGCCGTGTCAGGCGGTCCCGATTCTGTGTTCCTCTGTCTCCTCCTCAAGTCGCTCGCGCAGGAGAAAGCCATCTCTTTCAGCATCGCCCACATCCACCACGGGCTGCGGAAGGAAGCGGACAGAGACCAGGCATTCGTCAAAGAACTTGCCGGCGCGCTCGGAGTGCCCTTCCACAGCAGGCGCATCCGGGTGCCTGCGGAGGCGAATGTGGAAGAACGCGGCCGCATTCTGCGGTACCGGGCGCTGTCAGATATCGCAAGGAGAACCGGCGCGTCGGCTCTTGCGACTGGACATCAGCAGGACGACCAGGCGGAGACAGTGCTGATGAACCTTCTGCGCGGCTCGGGTCTGCGCGGACTTGCCGCAATGAAGTTGGTTTCTCCGTGCCCTGAAGCCCCGGACATCCCCCTTGTCAGGCCGCTTCTCGGCATCCGCCGTGCGCAGATTGAGGACTACCTGAGGCGGCGCGGCATCCGCTTCCTCTCGGACAGGACAAACCGTTCCCTCAGGTTTTTCAGGAACCGCGTGCGCCTTGAGTTCTTGCCCCTTCTTGAGAAGATTGTCCCTTCGGCAACAGCGCATCTCGCCCGCACCGCCTCGCTCATTCAGGACGACTATGACTTCCTCTCACGGGAAGCGTCCTCTGCCTTTTCGCGCATCCGGTTGCCGCCGTTTTCGTGCGTCCGACTCAGCAGGCAGGAACTGAACCGCCTGCATCCGTCCCTCAGCCGCCTTGTCATCCGGCTGGCGATTGAGAGGGCAACATCAACCCGCGCCTCTTTTGCGGACATCGAACGGATAAGACAGGCGGCGAAGGGGCATGGCACGGCGCGATTTATCCTGAAAAAGGGTACGCGCGCCGTCGTCACGCAACAGGCGGTTGTGTGCGTTCCTTCCCGCTGTCCACCTGCTCAGCCCGAGAAACTCGCGGTTCCCGGGACAACCCGCCTGCCCGGCTTCGGGCTTGAGGCGGATGTCCGCACGGTGCGGACTTCTCCAGGGGTCTTCCGGAACAAGGATGCTCTGACCGCCTGCTTCAGCCCCCGCCGTCTTGCCGGTCCGCTGACTGTCAGATTCCCGAAGCGGGGAGACATCTTCCACCCGCTCGGGTCGCCTTCTTCCCTGAAACTCTCGCGCTTCCTGCGCAACGCGGGGTTCAGCAGAGAAGAAGAGCCCTTCGTGCCGCTGCTTGTCCGCGGCAGAACAATCCTGTGGGTCATCGGCGTCAGGCAGTCAGAAAGCGGCAGAGTCGCGCCTGCCGAACCACGCGTGGTCAGATGCAGGGTTCGATGGCTGAACCCGCCGCAAGTTGAGAACCGCCCAGCGTCTATGGTATAATTCCGGGCAATGCAGGATGAAAGAAAGGTCCTGTGGCTCACAGCCGCAGTACTGACCGCGGCTCTTGGGTTGCTGTTTGTTCTGAACCTGCTGCGCGCTGATTGGACATTCGGGTCGCGCATCTACCGCAACCTTTTCACCTTCCTGACCACGGTTTTCGTGATCGCCCTTGTCACTGGCGTCTTCTTGCGTTTTGCCCGAAATATGTCCTATGACCTTTCTCTCCTCAGCCACCTCAATGAGTCAATGGCACGGCTCAATACGAGTATGAACCCTGACTTCAGATGCGGGGAACTCCTCTCCATCCTGATGGACCTCTACGACGGAAAGGAAGGCGTTCTCCTTGTCACGGAAAGGACGTTGCGCTCATTCGTCACCACAGACACCTTCACAAACCAGAAAACGATGCCGAAGGACGCCGCGCAGCAGCGGTACCGGTATCAGACCTTTTCCCCTTCGACCATCCCCTCCGAGTGGGAGGATCGTATCAAGACGATTGTCAACGAGGCGCGGCTGTGGGCATATGACTCTGTAGTAGTGATCCCGGTCAGCGACGGCGGCACGACCTGGGCGATTGCGGTCATCGGCACAGGGCCCATCAGTAGCAGGCAGACGGACTGGCTCAGGGAAATGACGGGGATTCTGGTGAAACACGCGGTCACTTTCCTCCAGAACGCCGTCCTTCACGAAGAGGTCCGCATCGCCTCCATCACCGACCCGCTGACCCAGTTGTACAACCGGCGCTACTTTCAGGCCCGGCTTTCAGAGCAGTTCGCGCTCGCGAAGAGGCAGGAGTTTCCCATATCCCTTATGATATCAGACCTTGACAACTTCAAGCACATTGTCGACACATACGGACATCCGGCCGGAGATGCCATTCTGGCGAGGGCGGCGCAGGTCGCAAAGTCGGCGCTTCGGGAGACGGACATCATTTGCAGATTCGGCGGAGACGAGTTTGCCTACCTCCTCCCGTTTACCTCAAGCAGCGAGGCGTTGCTGGTGGCTGACCGGGTCAGGAACGCGGTCGCAGCGCACGGGTACGACAACCCGGATCCGGCGGTGCCGGTCACCCTCACGATGAGCATCGGCATTGCCGCTTTCCCTGAACACGGGGCGACGGAAGAGGATATTCTGCGCAACGCGGACTCTGCGCTGTTTTCAGCGAAACAACAGGGCAGGAACATCGTCACGGTCTATTCAAACAGCGGAGGAGTGCTATGCTGATGTGGACTGACACAGCCGAGAAACTGCTCGCTCTCTTCGTGCTCGGACTCGGCATCCTCATCCTGATGCTCGCCGATATCATCGCACGGTTCAACCGGACGAAGGCGTGGATATGCGTCGTCCTCGGAGCGCTCTTTTTCGGCGTCGGCGGGTACTACGCCTACCTCGCGTTCACTGAGTACTCCGCGAAGATGCCGAATGTCGCAACCCCGACGCCCGCGGTCACGCGGCAGCAGCCTGCCGCCGTGCCGGCGGCACCGCCTGCTGACTTCAAACTCGTCATCTCGGTCAGCGGCGCCAGCGCTCCGATTATCGCCCTTCCCGACGATGAGATTGAACTCAGCAAGCGCGTCACCTTCACCCTCAAAGAGATACGGGGACTGCCTCCTGACCCGACAACCCGGGCAAACCTTGTGGGATTCGTCCCGCGTCCGTCGGACAACACTGGACAGGACATTGGCTATCCCATCTCTTTCGGGAGGATTCAGCAGAGAAAGGCGATGACGGCCGATGAGTGCCGGCGGCACGGCATTGATGTCAGCCACATCAAGCCGGGGGAAAAAGTATTCAAGATTGAGATCAAGCAGAAGGACGATGTCCTCGGCCACGTGTTCCTGAAGTTTGTCGACTGACGCTGCGGCGCGCCGGACCGGGCAACTTCCATTCCTATGAGAAACGGCATTCTTGTTTCCTTTGAGGGCATTGACGGGTGCGGCAAGTCAACGCAGGCGCGGCTGTTCTGCGCCCATCTCCGGCGGGAAGGAAGAAAGGTCGTCCTGTTCCGCGAACCGGGCGGCACGGACGCAGGCCACGCCATCCGCAGAATCCTTCTCCGCAGTGGTTTCCGCCTTGCTCCCTACACCGAACTCCTGCTGTATCTTGCCAGCAGGGCTCAACTTGCGGCGGAATGCGTCAGGCCGAACCTCGCGCGGGGGAAGGTCGTGGTCCTCGACAGGTATCTGGACTCCACCATTGCCTACCAGGGCTGGGGACGGGGACTTCCCCTGCGCCTCATCCGGGCCGTCCACAGGCAGATTCTTGGAGACCTTGTGCCGGACATCACCTTCTACATTGACGAGGAACCGGCGCGTCTGCGCGGAATTCTGAGCAGGAAAAGAAAAGACCGGATGGAGCGCGAATCCCTCGCGTTTTCCCGACGGGTGCGGCAGGGGTATCTCGCGCTTGCACGCAGAGAGCGCAGAATCTGCGTGGTGCGCCGATCGACCATTGAAGCGACGGCCGCGCAGATACTCCAGAGATGGCAGGAGTTTCTCAATGACCGCTGACGAAGTGCGGGAGTTCTTCCGGCAGGCGCACCTGAAAGATAGGATTGCGTCAACCTACCTCGTGTACGGCGGCACGCAGGAAGAACGCTGGCAGATAGGACAGTTCTTCGCAGCGCTTCTCCAGTGCGAGAGTTCGGGAAAGAAGCCGTGCGGCTCCTGCAGGACGTGCAGACAGGTTGCGAAAGGAGCCCATCCCGACGTGAGGCGGGTTCTGCCGGAAGACAACTTCCTGCCCGTGGAAGAGGTGCGGGCGCTGAAGGAAGAGATTTTCCGCACCCCCTACTCAGGGGACCGCCGCCTTTTCATTCTTGAGATTGAAGCGATGAAGGACGAGGCGGCAAACGCCATGCTGAAAATCCTTGAAGAACCGCCGCCGTCAGGCGTCATACTGATTCTGAGCCAGACGGTCAACTACTTTCTGCCCACCATCGTCTCGCGGTGCCAGCGCATACGCCTGAACTTCTCCCTCCCGGAGCCGACCGCCAGAATGCTTGGTTCCCAGCGCGCCTTCACCCGCCTTTTTGCTTTTCTTGAGCAGCGCCAGATGGAGAAGTTCTTCGCAGAGATTAAGAAACTGGCGGACAACAGCGAGCGGGAAGAGGTCGCATGGTTCCTTGACGATGTGGCGTGGATGGTCAGGGATGCGTTCCTGCGGAAGGAGCGCCTGCCCGATGAACTGCTCTCTAACCGCAAACCCGACGCTCCTGCTTTCCCTGATGAGGCGGTTTCCCTCGCCGCTCTCGACGCGGTTGTCCTGATGAAGCGCCGAATCCTTGAGAATGTCAACATCCGGCTGGCTCTTGAGAGTTTGCTGCTCTCCATCGCAACCCGCACATACAGGAATTGAGAGGTTTTTGAGTTGGAGATGCTCATAGGGTGGTGCCGAAGCGGGGAGTCGGCGGTCTCCGCTGCGCTCCGACTCGGCCATCCGCCCGTTCGGCGCTCCTCCTCGTCGCGCCTCACAACACGGGCTCCTTTCTCCTCCCCCCTTCTCTCGGAGATGCTCATAGGGTGGTGCCGAAGCGGGGAGTCGAACCCCGACGGCCTTGCGACCACTAGGTCCTGAACCTAGCGCGTCTGCCAATTCCGCCACTTCGGCAATAGGGAATGCCTCGCAGGCAGTCGCCCTGCCTGTGCTCTATTATACCTGATTTCTGTTTTGTTCCAAACCGGCTCGAACTCTTGCTGCAAATGCTCAGTTCAACCCTGCGTTCTTCACAATCTTTCCTGCGAGCGTGTACAGGTTCCATGCGCGCTGAGTCCAGTCACGACTTGCGTACCACAGATGTCCTGCGACACCGCCGCTCCCGTAGTACCAGTTGTTCGCGCTCGTCGCATAGTTCCTGTCTGTCAGTTGCCAGTCGCTGAATGCCTTGAACGCTTCTTCAATCCGTTCTGTCATCAGTGCCTGCGCCTCGCTGGCAAGAGCAGGGTCAAGTTTGGCTTTCAGCGCGTCGTCGGTCAGCACCCTCTCTATGTCTATGCGCGCCTCGCACTGCTGTATCCCCTCCCGCAGAAGTTCGTATCTCGCCGACGCCACAGGACCATCAGGACCAGGGTTCAACAGGTAGGTGAACAGGTTGCACGAGTGCCACAAACTCTGCGGGTAGTTCTCCCACACCCGTCCTGTCGGTACCCCCTGCCTGTTCTTGATGACAGGCCAGAAGTCAGCACCTATCCTGCCAAGCCCCCTCTGCGCGCCCGTAATCTGTATCTCCGGGAACAGAAGTATCGTCGCCCACGGCCAGTCGTTCAGCGCCCCAAACCGCCGGAACTCCGCGTACAACTCAGGACGCTTCCACCCCAAAAGCGACTCGCATGAGTCAGTTGCGTACATCGTGTTCCACACATACGCGATGTATCCCACCGGCGCTATCCCGTGCATCTTCTGTCCCACACGGTTTCCTCCGTGCGTGTGCATCACCCACGGAAGGTTGCCGCTGACCTCCTGTATCACCGTAACCTCTTCCTTGCTCGGCCAGATGTCTGACGCCATCCCAAGATACATCGCCTCCTCAAGCCCCCGCTGCGCCATCTTCTTCCGCAGTACCTCAAAGAACGGCTTCCATACTTCCTTCGCCGCAGGGTCTTCGTACCTCGGCAGATGCACCGTCAGCACCTCCCCTGTCTGCGGGTTCAGCGCACTCACCGCAGGACCCTTGTCCCGCAGATTCCACTTCGCCGCCGCCCAACTCTTCTCCATCTTCACATAGTCGCTGTCTGTCTCCTTAATCTCCACAGGCCCCGCAGGCGGCTTCAGGTAACTCTCCCACACGGTGAACACCACCATCTTCGGCTTGCCCATATACTTCACCGCCATATCAAGGTACCTGTCCATCACCGTCCAGTCGTACCCCATACTGCCATCTTCCCTCTTCACCCACCTCACCATACCCTGCGCATTCCCGCTGTTGGTCTGCGCAATCACCGGAATGTGCACCACACGGCACCCTATCTCCGCAATGTACCTCATCCCCGCCTCCAGCAACTCCCAGTGCTTCTCACTCCACAACGGCACCTCGTACCTCGCCGCCACACTGTCCGGCGACTGCATCACCTCTATCCAGAACCGCCAGTCCTGCTGGTCAGGCAGCGCATAGTCAGCCACCTCCACCTTCACCGGCACCTCTGCCGCAAACCCGTCCTTCGCACTCACCTTCACCTTCCCCTCGTACACCCCCGCCTTCGCCCCTTTAGGCACCTTCACCGTCACCCATATCGGCACCACGCATCCTCCCCCAGACGCGGGAAACACCTCAAGCGGCTTCTCCAACAGCGTGTCCATCGGCGAGTCAGCCCGGCTCCCTGACGCCACCGCGTACCTCACCCGCACCGCAGACACAGGAATCACCTCACGCCCCTGCCGCAACTCGCTTACCTCTGCCTTCAGCCCCTCTATCGCCTTATTGCTGCCCACCACCACCTTCCCGGAATACCACCCGTTCCTCGCTCCCCGTATCACCACCGGTCGCACCTCTTCGCACCTGTCCCCATAGTCAGTCACCACATCCCCTACCAGAAGGTCGCTCGTCCATACCTGATACCCCTCCGGCCGCTTCGCGCTGGACACTGCCCCGCTGCCGGCGGCTCTCACAGTTATACCCGTCACTTCGCAGGTGTTCCAGTTGCAGTTATATGCGTTCGCCTTGTTCACCTCGGGGTGCTGCGGAAGGTGTTTCTCTTCGGCAATCACTTTGTTATACGGCGCGCGCACTACCAGCACCGCAACCACATTTGTCCCGCGGCGCAAGAGGTCTGCCGGGACGGACACTTCCAGTTTTCTCTCCCTGACCGGTATCGCCTTGCGGTAGTCGCTCGCCCACGGCGCCGACGAAATCATCGTTCCATTCTCGCCGACGAACGCCTCGGCAGGATAGCCGTCGGCAAGGGTCGAGGCGGCAACAGCCCCCTGCGGCAGGTTCTGCCTTCCCAC
>Ga0101944_10000221_pt1 | contig 184555 bp, 113 predicted proteins | sample DewCreD2012metaG_FD_75245 | JGI IMG/M metagenome (GOLD analysis project Ga0101944, IMG submission 75245) | Hot spring sediment bacterial and archeal communities from British Columbia, Canada, to study Microbial Dark Matter (Phase II) - Dewar... ...
CCCAGCCGCTCACGTCCTCGATCGGGTAGTCCTCGATCTCCTTCAGGCAGGCGGCGTTGCGAAGGGGGGAGATGTAGCCCCAGAAGTGGTAGAAGCGCGCGGGCACCATGGCCACGCCGTAGCCGTCGAAGGTGGTGCCCTCGGGCAGCTTCTCGCCCTCCCAATAACGCGAGTAGTCAGGAGGCTTCGTGCCCTCGGGCCGCTTGAGGCCGAGGCCGGCCGACCTGTAGAAGCCGTAGTGCCCGGCGATGTCGTCTGTGCCGATGTGGGCGACGACCCGCCGCCGCAGGTCGTCGGTGAACCCCGCGTGATAGAGGATGCGGGCCGGGCGGCGATGCTGGGTCGTCGCCAGGAAGCAGTCCAGGTCCGTTGCCATCTCATCTCCTTCGTAGGTCACTCCCATCCCCGCGCCCCACACATCATACCGCGCGCTTCGTCCTAAGCAAGCGGGGCTTGGCAACCCTGGGGCGGATGTGGCCCGACGCGCTAGACCGAAGTTGGGCTTGCTTGACAATGCCCTTGCGGGGAGCTAGACTGCTTCCGAACGCTCGCCACTGGGCTCGTGGGCGGCTGGGGCGCCGCCTGCTGAGGGTGCCCGCACTCCCGGACGCCGCTGGGCGCGGTGGCCGCGGGATTGGCTAGCCATAGTTCGGCCGGGGACGTTTCTGGGAAGGAATTGCGATGAGAACGAATCTGAGGGCCGGGGTCGTCGTGTTGCTTGCAGCGTGCATTGCGGCGGCGGGGGGCTGCACCCCGTTGCGCACCAAGTCGGTGCAGCTCAGCAGGGCGCTGGCCCGGATGGATTTCGCCTACGAGAACCTCTTCCGTGCTTTCATTGCGAAGAGGGTGACCGAGGAGGTGAAGAACAAGGGGAAGGCGCTCTACGATGAGGGCTTCGCGGCCCACTTGCCCGCCCGCGAGGAGCTGGTGGCGGCCCGTGAGGCCGGCGACACGGGCTTGAAGGCGCCGGGACGCCTCGACAGGGTGAATCAGGCGATTGATACCGTCAATGACCGCGCCCGCAGGATTGAGGCCCTGAACCCCAGCACTGCCGCACCCGCGCCGAAGTGAGAGGAGGCCGCGCATGGACCCCGCGACCGTTGCTCTGCTGGTCCGTTACGCCGTGCAGTATGCGCCGGACGTGATCAAGTGGCTCACCGGTGTGCTCGGCGGGGGCATGAGCACTGATGCGGCGATCAGGAGCATCCTTGCTGCCCGGACCTCTGATGAGATCGAGGCCGACGTGATCGCAGGGAAGCCGGGCTCAAAGTGGCACGAGCGCAAGAAGCTGCTTGACATCGAGCGCGCCGGCGGCGTCTTCATCTACGACGTCATCATGGCGCAGGCAGGGTTGTTGCCCGGCAGCGTTTCGGCCGACAAGATGAAGCAGGCCGACGGGGCCAAGGGCCGGCTCCTCGCTGCGTACTCGGCGGCGATGAAGGCCATGGTCGAGGGCAACGTCAGCGCCTACGATGAGGAGGCGGCCAAGGTTCTCACCGCTGCGGCCGAGCTGCTCAAGCTCAAGTACGATGTCTGTCCGCTGCGCGACAGGGGCAAGTAGCCGCCTTGCCTCGCTGGGGCCGTGAGGCGGCGGAAGGCGCCGCTTTGCCATGGCCCTTGATGCACGCAGCGCGAGCGCCCCTTCACTGCCTGCTGGCCTTCTCGTAGGGCCAGGCGGCGACGCCGCCGTCCATTACGTGGACGTTGTCGAAGCCTGCGGCGCGCAGGATGCGCTCGGCGGAGTAGCCGCGGAGGGAAATGGCGCAGAAGGCGACGATTTGCTTGTCGCGAGGGAGCTCGCCGAGGCGCTCGCGCAGTGCGCCCAGGGGGATGAGCGTGGAGCCTGGGATGCGGACGGCATCGTGCTCGGCGGGGGTGCGGACATCGAGGAAGACGAAATCGTCGCGCGCGTCGATCTTGGCCTTGACCTCGATGGGCGAGATGCCGTGCAGGTGGCCGTCGAGCTTGTTGCGTAGGACGTTGGCGGCGGTGATGAGGTTGTCGAGGGGGGGCGAGTAGGGCGGCGCGTAGCACAGGTCGAGGTGGGCCACCTGGTCTACGGTCATCCCCGCGGCGAGAGCAGTGGCGGCCACGTCAATGCGTCGGGCGGCATCGCCCGGCCCGACGGCCTGTGCGCCGAGGAGCCGGCGTGTGGCGCGGTCGGCGATGAGCTTGAGGATGAGGAGTTTGGCGCCGGGGTAGTAGTGGGGCTTGTCGGGGCCTGGGGCGATGGCCGCGACGGGTTCGAAGCCGGCCTCGCGCGCCTGGCGCTCGGTGAGGCCGGTGCGGGCGACGGCGTAGTCGAAGACCTTGCAGATGGCGGAGCCGACGATGCCTGGGAAGGGGTCGGCGAAGCCGGCGATCTGGTTGGCGGCCACGCGGCCCTGCTTGTTCGCCGTCGCACCATTCGACACGAAGCAGGGGGCGCCGGTGACCAGGTGGCGGTCCTCGGCGCAGTCGCCCACGGCGTAGATGTTGGGGTCGGAGGTCTGCATGGCGGCGTTGACCCGGATGCCGCCGGTGGGGCCGACCTCGAGGCCCGCGGAGCGAGCAAGGTCGCTGTTGGGCCGCACGCCGATGGCCACGAGCACGAGGTCGGCGGGCAGGCGTTGGCCGCCGGCCACGACCGCCTCGACGCGGCCGGCGCCCTCGATTCGCTCAGCCGTGGTGCTGGTGAGGACGCGGACGCCTTTGGCCTCGATGTGCCGCTGCACGAGGAGCGCCATCTCGGGGTCTAGGATGGGGAGGAACTGCGGCAGCATCTCGACGACGGCCACGCGGCAGCCGCGGGCTACGAGGGCCTCTGCCACCTCCACGCCGATCAGCCCGCCGCCGATGACCACCGCGTTCTTCGCCCCCTCCCCGGCGAGCAGGGCTTTCATCGCCTCGGCGTCCTCCACGCGGCGGAGGATGAAGACGTTGGGCAGCTCGATGCCCGGCAGCCTGGGCACGATGGGTTTCACACCTGTGGCGAGGACGAGCACGTCGTAGTCCAGCCAGCGGGCACCCTCGGCGGAGCGAACCTCCACCTGCCGCCCCTCCCGGTCAATCCGCGTGGCCTCGGTGTGGGTGAGCACCGTGACGTTCATCATCTTCCGAAAGAACGCCGCGTCGCGGACAAGTCCCTGGGGTGTGGCCATCAGATGTTTCTGCTCGCCGATCACTCCCGAGACGTAGTAGGGCAGGCCGCAGCCGGCGTAGGAGAGGAACGCGCCCTTCTCCACGATCGTGATGTCTGCCGCGGGGTCGAGGCGTCGGAGCCTCGCGGCGGTCTTCGGCCCCGCCGCCACGCCGCCGATGATGACCACTCGCTTGCCAGTGCTCATTTGCCGGCCTCCATGTGTGTGTCTGTGGGCGAATGCGATTCAGCGCTTCGTCGCGCGAATGCGTTCCAGGGCCTTCTTCGCAGTCTCGTTGCCTGGTTCGAGGGCGATGACGCGCTCCAACTCGTCCGTCGCCTGCGTGACGAGCTGGTTGTCGGCACACCATTTGGCGAGGTCGAGGAGCGCATCGGGCCGTTCGCCGGCCTGGTAGCGCCTGCGGACGTATTGCGCCATCCTTGCCGCCTGGGCGTTAGGCGTGCGCGAGCCGCCGACCATGAGGGTCCACTTGTCCTTGCACCGCCCGACGCCCACGCAGGGTGCGCCGCCGATCATGATCGTGTGGTGGCCCTGGGAGTAGTACCAGGACTTGAAGGCCCCGGTGCCGTTGCCGGCGCCGGCGATGCACTCGCCGCTGGAACTCGTATGCTCGCGCGCTGCCCGCTGCCAGGGCGACTTGAGGTCGGCCGTGGGCGAGTCGTGGGCGAAGTAGCCCTTGGCCACCATTTCCTCCGAGTGTTTCCTGGCGGCAATTACGAGGCGCAAGTCAATCTCCATCGGCTGAAGCCCGATGAGGATGCGGTGCGCATTGAGCCGCGCGATGCAGGCCGCCTCGCCGGGGTCAATCCAGCCGCCGTAGCGCTCGTTGGCCTCCAGGAGCGCGTTCCAACGTGGGCTGCCGGCGTAGCGGTTGACGACGGTGAGGGCGATCTGTGCGTCGAGCAGCTCCTCGCTCCAGGCGGGCCTCAACCCGCAGGCGCCGGCGTAGCCCTCCAGCTCATTGACCATGGCGCGCGCCGGCCGGAACTTCTCGCCATCCTGGAGGAGCGTCAGGGCCGCGTCGAGGGCACCCTGAATGGGCGCCATGGCGGCGTCGAGCTTCTCCCGGCTGAAGCCATTGCCTGTGATGGCCTCGCGTGCCTTGGCCTGATGCGGCCCGATGGCGGCGCGGAGGCCGGCTGCGGGTTTCTGGGCGCTGAGCGCTCCGACGAGCGCTGCGAGCCTTCGCCACGCCCGCTGACGGGCCGCGTCCAGGGCCTCCACCGCTGCCCTGGGGGGCCGCTTGTCGCCCTCGGTGAGCGCGCGCCAGCACTCGGCGCGCTGGTCCGGCGTCGAGTCCGCCGCGTCGAGTGCCCGCACGAACGCCTGGGCGGGCGTCGGCGTATCCGCGGCGGCAGCAGCTGGGGCGCTGCCGGCCACAATGAGCGCCAGGAGCATCAAGATTCGAGAAGGTGTCATAACCCATGTATTCTAGCGCACAACGCCGCGGCGCGGCAAAGGCGGCGTCGCCCGGTGCCGGCAGGCCCGCGCGAGGCCGAGCGCCCGACCCTTACCCTGGCCTCTCCCCACAGCGGACAAGGGTGTCCGATTCCTCTCCTTTCCCAAGAGGTAAAGGGGGCTCCAGCTCTCCTCCCTTGCTGCAACGGAGAAGGGTGTGCAACTCCCCTCCCTTCCAGGGAGGGGGCAGGGGAGGGGGCGGAGCCTGCGCTATGGGCAGGCGCCAGGATTCGGGGCCAGACCGTGGCTGGCACTCGCCCTTGACGCGCCGGCCTCGACTGCGATACACTCTGGGCGGGCCGTGACGTGGTGAAAGGAGAAAACATGCCCTCAGAAGTCCCAGGTCCGCATGGCGGGCCTCGCCGCGAGTTCCTCAAACAGATAGGAGCCCTCCCCGTGGCTGCTGCTGCCGTCCCGTGTGTGGGTGCGCTCGGCGCGGCCCCTGCCGCCCAGGCGGCGCTGCCGCAGATCAAGCTCGGCCCCCATAGTGTCTCGCGCCTCATCGTCGGCGCCAACTGCTTCAACGCCGGCTCGCATCTCTCGACCTTCGTGAACCGCGAGATGAAAGCCTATTACACGCCCGAGCAGATTCTCAAGACACTGCGCCGCTGCCAGGAGGTTGGCATCAACGCCTGGCAGAGCGGCTGCGGGAACCTCCCGCTCTACCGCCGCTTCCTCGACGAGGGCGGCAAGATGCACTTCCTATCAATCGAGTGCGACAACCCCCAGGTGATCCAGACCCTCAAGGATGGCGGCTGCATAGGCATCGCCCACCACGGCGAGCGCACCGACTCGCTGTTCAAGAACAAGCGCCTGGACTTTGCCCACGACTACCTCAAGCGCATCCGCGACGCCGGCCTCCTCGTCGGCGTCTCCACTCACATGCCCGACGTCGTGGACTACGTGGAGTCGAAGGGCTGGGACGTTGATTACTACATGACCTGCGTCTACGAGCGCCACCGGAGCGCCGAGGCCCTCAAGCAGCTCCTCGGCTACGTGCCGCTGCCCGTCGGCGAGGTCTATCTGCGGGAGGACCCGCCGCGCATGTACAGGGCCATGCGGGCCACAAAGCGCCCCTGCCTCGCCTTCAAGATACTCGCGGCAGGCCGCCTATCCGACCATCCGGCTTGGGTGGACATGGCCTTCCGCGAGACCTTCGCCGGCATAAAGCCGACGGACGGCGTCATCGTGGGCTTCTACGACCGCTACAGCGACCAGCCGGCCGAATGCGCCGAACTCGTCCGTCGCTACGGCACGCCCAAGGCCTGAGGATGCCGGTCGCCCGTGTCGCGCTGGGGATGCCGGGGCATCCAGGTGCCAGCGTAGCGCTGCGGATGCCCGGTCGCTCAATCGGTGGGCGGGGAGCTGTGTTTCTTCGCGCTGGTCTGGGCGGCGGCAGACACTGCCCTGCTACCGCGGGCGCCAGACCTGCGGCAGACGGGCAGGCGTGCCGTCGGCGTCCAGACGCCTCACCCAGGCGCGGCCGGCGTTGGCATAGACCCCTACGTAGCCGGGCTGGAGCTGGGGGGAGTTGAAGGCGAAGAGGAACCTGTCGTCGAAGAACACCTTGATCTGGGGGCCGGAGGTCTCAACGCGGGCCTCATACCAGTTGCCGTCGGGCTTCGTGAACCCCCCGCGGCGGGCCAGCTCGCGCGGGGGCTGGCCAACGCGGTGCTCGTAAAGGATGACCGACGAGCGGTCAACTTTCACCGAGTGGTAGGTCTGACCATCGGTGGACCCGAAGATGAGGCCGACCGACCGCTCTCCGGTGCCAACGGGATCGAGCTTGAACTGGACGGTGAGCTTGGTGTCGCGGAACGCCTTGTCCTTGCGGAAGGCGTAGACGGCGTCCTTAGTGTTCAGGGCATCGAGGTACATCATCCCGTCGCGTATCTTGGCGTCATTTGACGACACGATCCAGTCGTTGATGGTCCCGATGTTGGGCTGGGGCCCGGCCGGCACGTCTGCGGGCGAGGTCGGCTTCTCCTCGGCGCCCGCGGCAAAGCCAACACACAGGCAAGCTGCCGCCAGGACCACGCTCATGCGGACCATGGCTCTCTCCTAACCTGCTGAATCCCACTCCTCCCTTCCATGAAGTATACGCCGCCGCCAGCCACAAGTCAACACCCAGAACCAAGCCACGCGGAGTGAAACCGAGCGAGGAACCCGCCGGGGGGCCAAGTGGCATGGCGGTGGCCACTTAGGTCACGTTACGGGGTTCCTTGAGAGGTCCCTCGCGGCGCCCGCCTGGCGGCGGGAGCGCGGGCAGAATGACAAGCGGGCAAGGCGTGTCCGAAACGGACCACGCGCAAATGGCTTGACAGGTCGGCTTCAGGTTGTTGCGGCTAAGGCCACGCTGATGGACGCGGAACCAAAGCACCAACTGACTTGCATGGGCCGTGCCAACTGCTATACTCCAAGAGGGAGGACTGACGGGAACGGCCAATGGTCAACCGCATCGAGGTCGGCTACAGGCCCGGGGTGAGGGACTCCGCGGGCGAGGGGGTGGCGGAACGGGTCCGCACCTTTCTCGGCCTGGCCGTGGAGGAGGTGCGGACACGCTCGGTCTACAAGATTCATGCCGAACTGACGCCGGCCGAGGTGGAGAGGGTCCGCGCGGAGCTGACCGACCCGGTGATCGAGCGCTCGGCGGTGGGGCGCCTCGATGCCGCGCCGTTCCACTGGCTGATTACGGTCGGCTACAAGCCGGGGGTGACGGATAACGTCGGGCGCACGGCCAAGACGGCCATCGAGGACATCTTGGGCCGCCGGCTGGCCGACGCCGATGCGGTCTACACCGAGCGCCAGTTCTTCCTCGTAGCGCCCGAGCTGAGGCGGGCCGACGTGCTCCGCATCGGCACCGATCTCCTGGCCAACGTGCTGATCGAGACCATCAGCGTCCAATCCATCGAGGAGTGGCGCGCGTCGGCGCCCGACCTCACCATCCCCGTCATCGAGGCGGAGCAGGAGCCGCAAGTCCGCACCTACGACCTTCAGGTCTCCGATGACGAGCTTCGGCGCATCAGCTCCGAGGGCATCCTGTCGCTCTCGCTGGACGAGATGCACGCGGTCCGCGACTACTTCGCCGATCCCGCTCGCCAGGCCGAGCGCGCCCGCGTGGGCCTCGGCCCCGACCCTACGGATGCCGAGCTGGAGATGATCGCCCAGACCTGGAGCGAGCACTGCAAGCACAAGATCTTCAATGCAGTCATCGAGTACGAGGAAGCCGCGAGCTGCGAGCCGCCTGCCGAGCGCCAGGAGCACGCTGAGAGGGTAACAGGCTCTCCTCGGCGCCTGGTGATTGACTCGCTTTTCAAGACCTACATCCGCCGGGCGACGGAGGACCTGCGGGAGCAGTGTCCCTGGCTCCTGAGCGTCTTCCACGACAACGCCGGCGTAATCGCCTTCAACGAGCGCTGGAGCCTGGCCTACAAGGTGGAGACCCACAACAGCCCGTCCGCCCTCGACCCCTACGGCGGGGCGATCACGGGCATCGTGGGGGTCAACCGCGACCCGTTCGGCACCGGCAAGGGCGCGCAACTGATGTTCAACGTGTGGGGCTACTGCCTCGGCTCGCCCTTCTTCGATGGCAAGCTGCCCGAGGGGCTTCTACACCCCCGCCGCATCCGCGATGGCGTCCACAAGGGCGTGATTGACGGCGGCAACCAGAGCGGCATCCCCTATGCGAGGGGCTGGGAGGTCTTCGACGAGCGCTACATCGGCAAGCCGCTCGTCTACTGCGGCACCGTGGGCATCCTGCCACGAACGATCCTCGGCCAGCCCTCCGAACAGAAGAAGGCGAACCCCGGCGACCTGATCGTGATGGCCGGCGGCCGCATCGGCAAGGACGGCATCCACGGCGCCACCTTCTCCTCGGAGGAACTCCGCAAGGAGTCGCCCGCGCAGGCAGTCCAGATCGGCGACCCGATCACGCAGAAGAAGATGACCGATTTCCTCCTGGAGGCTCGCGACCTGGGGCTCTACTCCTGCATTACCGACAACGGGGCGGGGGGCCTCTCCTCCAGCGTGGGCGAAATGGCCCGCTTAGCCGGCGGCGCCGAGCTCGACCTCTCGAAGGCCCCGCTCAAGTACCAGGGCCTCGACCCCTGGGAAATCCTCCTCTCCGAGGCCCAGGAGCGCATGACCCTCGCCGTCCCACCGGCCAACGTCGAGGCCTTCCTCGACCTCGCCCGCCGCCGCGAGGTAGAAGCCACCGTCCTCGGCTCGTTCAACGACAGCGGCAAGTTCCACGTCCGCTACGGCGACCGCACGGTGGCCTACGTTGACCTCGACTTCCTTCACGAGGGCCTGCCCAGGATGCGCCTGAAGGCGGTGTGGACGCCCCCCCACCACCCCGAGCCTGACCTCGCCTCTGCCCCGCCGCCAGGCGTGGCCCTCGCTGAGCTCCTCGCCGACCTCAACCTCTGCTCCATCGAGAAGAAGTGCCGCCAGTACGACCACGAGGTCAAGGGCCTCTCAGTCGTCAAGCCCTTCGTCGGCGTCAACAACGACGTCCCCTCCGACGCCTCGGTCTTCATGGTTGACTACGAAAGCCACGAGGGCGTAGTCCTCACCGAGGCCGTCAACCCCCACTATTCCGACATTGACACCTACCACATGGTCGCCTCGATCATTGATCTGGCCCTGCGTCGCGCGGTGGGCGCCGGCGCGCGGCTCGACCACATGGCCGGCCTCGACAACTTCTGTTGGCCCGACCCAGTGCAAAGCCCCAAGACGCCCGACGGCCACTACAAGCTCGCCCAACTCGTCCGCGCCAACATGGCTCTCTACGACTACACCACCGCCTTCGGCGTGCCGCTCATCAGCGGCAAGGACTCGATGAAGAACGACTCAACCCGCGGCGGGGTGAAGATCTCCATCCCGCCCACGCTCCTGTTCTCCGTCATCGCCAAGATTGATGATGTCCGCAAGGCGGTGACGATGGACGCGAAGTGCCCCGACGACTTCGTCTATCTGATCGGCAAGACCCGCGACGAACTGGGCGCGTCGGAGTACTATCGCTATCTGGCCCGTCGCGCGGGCAGCCCGGAGCAGATCGGCAACCGTGTGCCGAAGGTGGACGTTGGCGAGGCGAAAACAGTCCTCGAGGCGATGAGCCGAGCGGTGGCGGATGGCCTCGTCCACTCCGTCCACGCTCTGGGCAAGGGCGGCCTGGCCGTCGGCCTGGCAAAGGTGGCCTTCGCCGGCGAACTAGGCATGGCGATTGACCTCGGCGTCATCTCAAAGCCATTCTTCCGTGACCCCGCGATCCTGCTCTTCTCCGAATCGAACAGCCGCTACGTTGCCACGGTTCCACGCGACAAGCAGAAGGCGTTCGAGAAGGCAATGTCAAATGCGCCATGGGCGCTCTTGGGCGCGACCACGCCCGAGCCCAGGCTGCGCATAAGGGACCTGCGGTACGACCTCGTCATTGACGCCGACGTGCTTGAGCTGAAAGCGAAGTGGAAGGCCACATTCGATGGCATCTGACCACACCCCTCCCGAAGGTTCCAATACCTTCGGGAGGGTGGCCGCTGACCACCCCCCTCCCGAAGGTTCCAATACCTTCGGGAGGGTAGCCGGGGCGTGACGCAACGACCAAGATTACCCTCCCGCAGGTGTTGGAACCTGCGGGGGGGGCATACGGGACTGTCAGCTATGCCTGGCGACGTGAAGGTCCTGGTCATCACCGGCTTCGGCCTCAATTGCGAGGCAGAGACAGCGCACGCCTTCAAGCTCGCCGGCGCAGCGCCCGAGAAGGTGCACCTGAACGACCTGCTCGACGGCCTTCGCTCGCTCGACGAGTTCCACATCTTGGCCTTCATCGGCGGCTTCTCGTTCGGCGACCACATCGCCTCGGGCCGCGTGCTCGCCAATCGCCTCAAGCATCGCCTGGCCGAGCCGATCCAGCGCTTCATCGCCCAGGGCAGGCTCATCATCGGCATCTGCAACGGCTTCCAGACGATGGTCAAGCTCGGGGTGCTGCCCGGCCTCGATGGCGACTACCGCCGCCAGAGCGTCACGCTCACCCACAACGACAGCGGGGTGTTCCGCGACGCCTGGGTGAGCCTCCGCATCGAGCCTGCCTCACCCTGCGTCTTTACGCGAGGCATCGAGCGGCTCGAGCTCCCCGTCCGCCACGGCGAAGGCAAGTTCCTCACTCTCGATGATAAGGTCCTCGACCGCCTTGAGCGCCAGCGGCTGGTGGCCTGTCGCTACGCCGACCCTGCGACGGGCGAGCCGACCATGCGCTTCCCCCACAACCCCAACGGCTCCGTGGCCGCAATCGCCGGCATCTGCGACCCCACGGGGCGCGTCTTCGGCCTCATGCCACACCCCGAAGCCCATCTGTTCCCCTGGAACCATCCGCACTGGAGCCGTCGCGCTATCGCAGGCCAGCAGCCCGCGGAGGGTGCCGGCCTCGCTGTCTTCCGCAACGCCGTCGCCTTCGCGCGCGAGAATCTTCTATAGGACCTATGGGTCCTATAGGTGCTATGGGTCCTATTGGAGCGGCAAGATGGCGCCGGGGCCACGTCTCAATGAGTGCCAGTGGGTCGTCCTCACCCTTGGCGGCGTGCTGCTCCTCGCCGTCGTGATGTACCCGCCGTGGTACTGCACGTCGTACCGCTACAAGCTCTCCAGGGAGGCCATCCTTGCGCTCGGTCAGGGCGTGGTCGGCTCCAAGGCCATCCCCGCCAACGCGCCCCTGGCGCTGGACGACTGCGGCCGGCGCGTCGTCTACTGCTGGCTCTTCCGCCCGCCGACGGAGTTCGCCGGCCGGCGCTGGGAGGCCTCGATTGACTGGCTTCGGCTCGCGCCGAGGTGCCTCGCCGTGGCGTTTGCCACGTCGGGCCTCTTGGTGCTGTTGGGCGACGCGGGCGTCGTTCTCACCCTCCTGCGACGCCTCCGTGGGAAATCCGGCTCGGCGTCTTGATTGCGCCCGAACGTCGCGCTATGATCCACTTGGCGGGGCGAGGCACACAGCATGGAAGCGAGCAGGCGCCGGCTGAAGCGGGCGCTTTGCATCGGCCTTATTGCCGCCGCGGTGAGCGGTTCGCTCGCCTTATTCATCGGGAGCGCCCCCCACTCGGGCGGCGCAGGGCATGAGGAGTCGTCCGCCCCTAGCCTTATCGCGGCCGGCCTGGCCGCGCTAGTCGGCTTCGTCGCCGGCTTGGTCGTGGGTTACTTGTGCGCTGGCTTGTGGCTTGGGACCCGCTGCCAAGGGCCGCGGCGCCTGGCCGTGACAGGGGAGCCGGAACGGGAGATCAGCAATGTGCAAGCCCTGGCTCGCGCTTGTCTGCGCCGCGCTCTCCGCCGCGATAGCGGCCGAGGGCGAGGAACCGAAGCCGAAGCCCAAGCCAACAAGACCCAAAGAGGAACCCGCCCTCCCGACGCCGACGGATGAGGAGGTGGACAAGCCCTCCAAGCCCGGCGTCCCGCGTCCCATCGAAATCCCCACTAAGGGCGAGGCTACCGCCGCCGACAAGGAGAAGGTCGCCCCCGCTGACAAGGAGAAGGCCTACCCCGCCGGCCAGGGCGCCAGCCACGTCAACCCCTTCGGCGAAAAGGCCAAGCTCCCGAAATACGCCCGCCCCGCCCGCATCACATACTCCGACAAGAAGGTCGTCGAGGGCTTCGTGTGGCACCGCGGCGACGCCCCCGCGCGCATCTTCAACCGCGCCAAGCGCGCCCACGAGGACTACTTCCTCTCCGACCTCAAGCGCATTGACGTCACACCCGAGAGCGAGAACTTCGAGCGCGACTGGCGCTGGAAGAACCAGGGCTCCAGCGAAAAGGTCTACCTCGACACCGGCTACTTCTGGAACCAGTACATCACCACCTTCACCCTCACAAGCGGCGAGAAGGTCGCCGGCGACTGCTCGGGGCAGTTCTACATCCAGCTCCTCGACGGCAAGCGCGAGAGCTGGTTCCTCTACAAGCGCCAGAGCGGCCGCGAGCTGCCAGGCGTCCCCCACAAAAAGCGCGAGGAGCTTCAGCCCCTGGTCTACGTCAAGAGCGTAGAGTTCACCGATGACTTCCTCAAGAGGCCGGCGGACAAGAAGGAGTGACCCCTTGAAGATCGGCTACTTCGATCCATTCTCCGGCGCCAGCGGCGACATGATGCTCGGCGCCATCGTGGACGCCGGCCTCCCGCTCAAGACCCTCCGCGAGGAGCTCAAGAAGCTGCCAGTCGGCGACTACACGCTGACAGCTCAGAAGACCCAGCGTGGCGGCATCGCCGCCACCAAGGTCAACATCAAGGTGAAGACCCGCGCCCACAGCCGCGATGACGAGCACCCCCACAGCAACCTCCCTGCCATCCTCGACCTCATCGAGCACTCGGCCCTGCCCGACGACGACCGGCGCCAGGCCGCCGCCGTCTTCCAGCGCCTCGCCGAGGCCGAGGGGCGCGTCCACGGCGTCCCTCCCGAGAAAATCCACTTCCACGAGGTCGGCGCCGTGGACGCCATCGTGGACATCGTGGGGTCGGTCGTTGGCGTGCGATTGCTCGGCATCGAGCGGCTGGTCTGCGGCCCGGTGCGCACCGGCATGGGCTTCGTCACCAGCGCCCACGGCCGCATGCCCATCCCAGCCCCAGCTACCGCTGAGCTCCTCAAGGGCGTCCCAACCGTCGGCACCGACGTCGAGGGCGAGCTCACCACCCCCACCGGCGCCGCGCTGCTGACCACCCTGTGCGACGCCTTCGGGCCGCGGCCCCTCATGACCGTCGCCGCCATCGGCTACGGGGCCGGCACCGCCACGCGCGAGACCCCGCCAAACGTTCTCCGCCTCTTCGTCGGCGAGGTCATCTCTGAGGAAGAAGAAGCCGAGGAGCGCGACGAGGTCCTCGTCATCGAAGCCAACCTCGACGACCTGTCGCCCGAGATCATCGGCTACGTTCTCGACCGCCTCCTGGCCGCGGGCGCGCTCGACGCCTTCCTCATTCCAGTGCACATGAAGAAGAACCGCCCCGGCGTGCTCCTCCAGGCGATTGTCGAGCCGGGGTCGGCCGCGGCCATCGAGGAGATCATCCTCACCGAGACCTCCACCTTCGGCCTGCGCCGCACCCGCGCTACCCGCCGCAAACTCCACCGCGAGTCGGCCGACGTCACCACCCGCTTCGGCAAGATCCGCGTCAAGCTCGGGCGCCTCGGGCGCAAACTCCTCCACGCCGCCCCCGAGTACGAGGACTGCCGCCGCGCCGCCGCCGAGTTCAGCGTCCCCATCAAAGCCGTCTACGACGCCGCCCTCGACGCCTTCCGCCGCTGACCCGCCCCTCGTTGACGCGACGCTGAGCCGGGCCTCAGCGCCGCGGGGCGCCGAAGCAGTAGAGGTTCTCTCCCGTGCGGACGTAGAGGCGGCCGCCCGCGGCGACGATGCTGGAGCGGGTGAAGGCCCGCCCAGTCGCCGCCAGCTTGGTGGTGTGGAGGAGCTTGAACTCGTCGCCTGCGGCGAGGACGCTGACCTCGCGTAGCTCGGAGATGATGTAGAGCTTGTCGTCGGCGCCCGTGATGGAGGCGCGGATGACGGCTCGGCCAGGCAGCTCGCCCTGCCACTTCTGTTCCCCAGTCGCGGGGTCCAGGCACGTGATGATGCGGCGGTCGTCGTCGAGGAAGTAGAGCCGGCCTTTGTAAACGAGCGGCGTGCTGGCGTCGGGGGTCTTCCGCTGGAAGCGCCAGGCTACGGCCTCGTCGCCCAGCGTGCCTTGGTCCTTTGGGCGGATGGCGAACATGGTGGAGAACTTCGGGCCGACGACGATGACGAGGTCGCCTGCGACGACGGGGGAGGGCACGGTGCGCCAGTGGTTGATCTTGGTGGGGTTGTAGCCGCCCCAGCGCCAGAGCTCTTTGCCGGTCTCGGGGTCGTGGGCGGTCAGATAGTCGGCCCCGTAGACGAGAATCTCAGCGCGCCCCTCGACCTCGCGGGGGATAGCCGTGCTGTAGGACTCCTGGGCCTCGCCCACGGCATCGGTAGGGCGGTCGTGCCGCCAGAGGTCCTTGCCCGTCGCGGGGTCAATGGCCAGAAGGTACGACTCCGAGACGGCGTTAGACGGGGGCGCACCGCCGTAGGCGTTCTGCCGCTTGTTGCGGATGGCCACGATATAGAGCCGCCCCTTGTAGAGCAGCGGGCTGGAGCTGTAGCCGAACATCAGGGCGTTGTGCCCGTGGTCCTTCTCCAGGTCGCGCGACCAGAGCTCCTTGCCCTCGAAGTCGAAGGCGAACAGCCCCGCCGTGCCGTAGTAGAACCACACGGTCCTGCCGTCGGTCACTGCGGAGGGCGAGGCCATGTTGTTGCGCGGGTTCACGCGGTCCTTGCCCGTCTTCTTGCGCCAAAGCACCTTGCCGGTCTTGGCGTCAACGCAGAGCGCCAAGAGGTCGCTGGTGCTGGCGTCCACGGAGGGCAGGAAGATGCGGTCGCCCCCTCGACCTTGCTCGGGGCAGGCCCACACTATGGGCGTGGCCCCGCTGGGGCCCGGCAGCGGGGTCGTCCACACCACGTTTTCCGTCTCGCTGAACGTTGTGGGGAGGCCCGTCTCGGTCGTCGAGCCGTTGAGGAACGGCCCGCGCCACTGGGGCCAGTTCTCCGCGCGGGCGCCCGCGGCGAGAGCGGCAAGAGCGACCAGGGCGACTGCTGCGAGGGCGTGCGTCCTCAATTCCTTCTGCCTCCATAGCTCGGCCGTGGCGGTCCGTCCTGGGAAGAAACCCAAGTATCCATGCCCGCGAACGGCCGGCGAGTCAAGGTGACTTGGCGCCTATGGCCACCGGTCCTGGCAGGAGGGCCGGTATCCGTGAGCTCCGCATTGCGTTGCGGCCGGGGAGCGCCGCTGAGCCTCAGCGCCTGCTGCGCTCCTCGATGCGGTAGAGGTGGGTGCGGGTGCGGAGGAAGAGGGCCTTGCCGCTGACGGCGGGGGAGGCCATGAAGCCGCCGTCGAGGGCGTTGGTGGCGAGGACCTCGAAGGAGCGGCCGGGCTTGAGGACGGTGGTCTTGCCCTGCTGGCTACAGAAGTAGAGCCGCCCGTCGGCGTAGATGGGCGAGGCGGCGTAGTTGCCGCCGATGCGCTCGCGCCAGACGAGTCTGCCCGTCGCGGCCTCGAGGCAGGTGAGGACGCCGTCGTCGCTGACCATGTAGAAGAGGTCGTCCACAACGATTGGCGACGGGGTGCGCGGGGCGCCTTGGGTGGCCTTCCAGGCGACGTGGGTGGCGGTGACATCGCCCTGGCCGTCGGGGCGGACAGCCAGGATGGCCGGGCCGCCCAGACCGGTGTGGAGGAAGGCGAGGCCGTGGGCGAAGACAGGGCGCAGCACAGCCGTGTGGGCGCCGTGGTGGACCTTCCAGAGCTCTTTGCCCGTGCGCGGGTCGTAGGCGTAGGCGGCCTTGGAGCCGGGGGTGAGCATGAGAGTCCTGCCGCCGGCCTCGACGACTAATGGGGTGGAGAATGCCTTGCGGAAGTCGCCCTCGATCATCGGGCGGCCCTGGGCGTCGAGGTCGTTGAAGGCCGTCGTGCGGTCGGTCTTCCAGACCGTGCGGCCGGTCTCCTTGTCGAGGGCCGCGAGGTATTGCACGTCCACGCCGTCGAAGGTGAGGAGGACGAGGTTCTCGAAGAGAACGACGGAGGAGCCTGGGCCGCGGTAGTGGCGGCAGGGCAGGTCGCGGCGCTCCCAGAGGACCTTGAAGGTGGCGGTATCGAGGCAGGCGGTGCCGTAGCTGCCGAAGTGGATGTAGACGCGTCCTGCCCCTGGCCCGAGCGGAGCCGAGCGCTCGATGGCTGGGGAGGGCGAGGCGTAGCAGTTGACGTTGTTGCCCAGCGGCTCGGGGGCGTCGGCGTGGAAGAGGCGTTCGTTGAAGCGGATCTCGCCGGTCGCGGCGTCGAGGCAGAGGGCGAAGAAGTCGTGGCCGTCCGTCGTCGCGGTCGTGAGCCACACCTGGCCGCCGAGGACGACGGGCGTTGACCAGCCGCGGTGGGGGATGGCGGTCTTCCAGGCGACGTTCTCCGTCTCGCTCCAGCGGAGTGGCAGGCCGAGGGGCTTGGTGTCGCCGGGGGCGGTCGCGTGGCCGTTGCCGAAGGGGCCGCGGAACTCCGGCCAATCGGCCCGAGCCGCGCCTCCGCCAACAACCAGCCCGGCAAGAAACACCAAGGCAACGCTCTGTGTGTGCATATCGGGCCTCGAAGAGGGATTTCCTCCCGGGCTCCACAGATACCTGACCGGGCGATGACTGTCAAGTCCCCATTGGCGCGCATGCGTTGACCCGGGCATGGCCCCAAGCACTGACGCCAGCCGGTCCCCTGGATCGTTGTCGTCGTCGTCCTCGGTGTTGAACCCGCAGCGGGACAAGCCCAGAGACTCGACGACGACGACGCGCACGAGGAGACAGCAATCCGGGCGGTCACCACGACTGGGGGCCAGGCTCCGTTGACCCTGCCAGTGGCCGGCGCTATACTGCATCGCCGCATTTGAGGAGTACAGACGTGCAGAAGCTCGCATTCCTGGGCGTTTGGGTTGGTGTCGCGGCGCTCGTGGCCGCGGCGGAAGGGCCGAGGGAGCCGTTGTGCATCAGTGGCATTTATCCCAGCCTCGCTGCGCTGTCGCAGGCGAAGACCGAGTGTGGGATCGGGGCGGTCGTGCCATGGGCCGGCTCGCTATGGTTCATCACCTATCCCGCCCACTACGGCGACGGGAAGCTATATCAGGTGACGCCCGAGCTCAAGCTGGTGCAGCGGCCCGAGAGCAACGGCGGCACCCACGCCGGGCGGCTCATCCACCGCGAGTCCAATCAGCTCATCATCGGTTCCTACGTGATTGACGCCGCGGGCAAGGTGCGGCCCTATGACATTCAGGCCCGCGTCACCGCTGTCATGCGCCACCTGACGGACCCGAAGAACAAGGTCTACGTCTTCGACATGGAGGGGGCGTTCTTCGAGCTTGACGTCCACACGCTGGCGGTCACGAAGCTCGGCGTGCTCCAGAAGCTCGGCGTGACAGGCACGCATGGCAAGGGGGGCTACACGGGCCAGGGCCGCGTGGTGGTCAGCAACAACGGCCGCGGCGGCGCCCTGGCCGAATGGGACGGCAAGGCGGAGAAGTGGACGCTCGTCCAGCACGACAAGTTCACCGAGGTCACCGGCCCCGGCGGCATACAGGGCGCGGCGGACGACCAGAGCCGCGACATCCCCCTCTGGGCCACCGGCTGGGACGTCCGCTCGCTCATGCTCAAGGTCCTCTACGCGGGCGCGTGGCACACCTATCGCTTCCCCAAGAGCACCTACACCCATGAGCCGGACCACGGCTGGTTCACCGAGTGGCCGCGCATCCGCGAGGTCGGCGGCGGGCGCTTCCTGTTCGACTTTCCCTCGATGTTCTACGACTTCCCCGGCGGCTTCCGCCCGGGCAAGACGGCTGGCTTCCGCCCCATCGCCACACACCTGCGGATGGTGCCCGACTTCTGCGATTGGAATGGCCGCCTTATCGTCGCCTCCGACGACACGTCGGTGATGGGCAACCCCCTCGGCGGGCAGCCGCAGTCGAACCTCTGGTTCGGCTCGGTCGCCGAGATGGCCAAGTGGGGCCGGCCCGCGGGGTGGGGCGGACCCTGGGTCGGCGACGCTGTCAAGGGCGGCGTGCCATCTGACCCTTACCTCTTCGATGGCTTCGGCAAGCGCGTGCTCCACCTCTCCCATCGCGCACCCACGGAGGTGAGTTTCACCATCGAGCTCGACGTAAAGGGCGACGGCGTCTGGACTAAGCACCACACGCTGCGCGTCCCGGCCTCGGGCTATACCTGGCACGTCTTTCCCACCGACCTGGCGGCGGTCTGGGTGCGCCTCACCGCCGACAGGGACTGCTTGGCCTCGGCCTACTTCCACTACTCGCCGTTTTCGCAGTCGCGGCCGGCGACCACGGACACTGGCCTCTTCGCCGCCCTGCCAGCGGCGGGCGACAAGGCGCCACGCACGGATGGCCTCCTGCTCCCCCACGCCGACAGGTTGTGGTTTCTCGCCGAGCCGGTCGGGGCCGACGGAAGGCCAGGCGAGCCGCGGCTTTGCGTCGTTGACCAGGACGTCGCAATCCGCCACGCGCCCGACACCCCGGCCGCCAGCGAGGCCCGCGACCTCCTCACCAAGCTCAAGTCCCACGCCTACGGCTTCGCCTTCCGTGAGGACGCGGCCTCGGCCATCGTCGAGGCCAAGCGTGGCGGCAAGAGCTTCATTTATCGTATCCCGAAGGGGCACAGGGCTTTAGAGGACGCCCCCTGGTCCCGAATCATCCGCGAAGTCGTCACCGAACGCTACCTGATGAATCTCGCTGGGACGTTTTACGAGGTGCCGCGTGAGGATTTCGCTGGGGTTCGGCCCGTAAGTACGCATAACCGCTGGATTTGCGACTTCTGCACGTGGCGCGGCCTGCTCGTCCTGTCGGGCGCCCTCGCTGCGGCCAAGCCCGATGGCCACTACTTCGCCTCGCCCGACGGCTTGGGCCTCTGGTTTGGGGCTGTGGACGACCTCTGGCAGCTCGGGAGGCCGCAAGGCCAAGGGGGGCCTTGGCTTAGGACGCCTGTCAAGGCCGGCCAGCCCTCGGACCCCTACCTGATGACGGGGTTCGACAAGAAGACCCTGGAACTCTCCCACGACGCGGCCGCGGAGGTCGCCTTCACTGTCGAGGTGGACTTCCTGGCCAAAGGCGTCTGGCGGCCCTACCAGGTGTTCGTGGTGCCGCCGGGCAAGACCTTGCGGCACGAGTTCCCCGACGGCTACAGCGCCCACTGGCTGCGGCTGACGGCTGGCGCCGACTGCGCCGCCACCGCGTGGCTCACCTACGAGTGAGCCACCGAAGCCGCCCCGGAAGCGTTTTGCTGCCCCCTCGAGAATCGTTTGCAAGGGCGCCTCGTTTCTGGTATGATTAATTGACAAGAGGATTGTCGCTCGTTGAGGTGATGTGAAGAGAGTTGTCCAGTTTCGGTGCAAAGCGTCGGACCCGCCCAGCCGCCCAACATCCCTACTGGCCTCGTCTCCGTGTGTCGTTGATATGAGCGATGGTCGGCCGCTGCACTTGTGTGCGGAGCGGCAACGCGCCCGAGCAGGAACGCTCGGGCGCCGAAGGAGCGGGACGAGGTGTCCCGCACGTAAGCAGGGAGGGGGATTGTAGAGAGGTGTTGGATTGTCAGAAGGTGAAGTGACGGCGCGGTTTGAGGACTACCCATTCCGCGAGGGTCTGAAGAAGGACATTTCGGCAGCGGGCTACGAGGCCCCGACCCCGGTTCAGGCGGCGTGCATCCCGCACGCGCTGGCGGGCAAGGACGTCATCGGGCTGGCACAGACCGGGACGGGCAAGACGGCGGCGTTCGCCCTGCCGATCATCGAGCGGGTGGCGGATGAGGCGGAGATGCGCGCGCTGGTGCTGACGCCGACGCGCGAGCTCGCGCAACAGGTCTCAGGCGCATTCGCCACGCTGGGCCGCTCCAGCGGCATCCGCGTGGCCACGCTCGTGGGCGGCGTGCCGATGGAGAAGGACTGGAAGGCGCTGGTGTCGTGGCCCAACGTGCTCGTGGCCACGCCTGGCCGGCTCATTGACCACATCGAGTCGGGCAGTGTCTCGCTCAAGGGCATCCAGGTCTTCGTGGTGGACGAGGCGGACCGCATGCACGACATGGGGTTCCTGCCGCAGCTCGAGCGCATCGTGCGCGAACTGCCGGAGGGGCGGCAGACCATGATGTTCACGGCCACGATGGACCGCGAGGTCGAGCGGCTGGTGCAGCGACACATGCGCTCGCCCATCACGGTCCAGGTCGGGCGGCGTTCGGCCCCCGCCGAGCGCGCGCAGCAACAGCTCTTCGAGACCCACGAGAGCGGCAAGACGCCGCTGCTGCTGTCGCTCCTGCGCGCGAGCAGCGGCCGCGTGCTGGTGTTCGTGCGCACGAAGCGCGGTGTGGACCGGTTGGCGCGCGCCGTGACTGCTCGCCACCGCGGCGTGGCCCGGCTCCACTCGGACCGCGCACAGAATCAGCGGGACGAGGCCATGGCAGGCTTCCGCGAGGGGCGCTATCGCATCATGATAGCGACCGACGTGGCGGCACGCGGCCTTGACGTGGCCGAGATCGAGCACGTGATCAACTACGACTTCCCGCGGTCGGCCGAGGACTATGTCCACCGCATCGGCCGCACCGCCCGCGTGGGGGCTACCGGCCTGGCGACCAGCTTCGTCACCGGGTCGGACCGCCGGCTCCTGCCGGCCCTCGAGCGGCTCGTAGGCGCGCGCCTTCAGCTCGTGCCCAGCCCCGTGCCTGCCGATCGCTCGCCGCGACACCAGACGGGTGGCGGCGCCCCTTGGAGCGGCAAGACGCGCTCGGGCTTCCGCCGACAGGGCGCCCCCAAGGCGGCCGCCGCTCGCTGACGGACGCTCACGGGCGCTTGCCGCCGAGCGAGAAGAGCTGGGTGCGGGTGCGGAGGAACATTATGCCATCGGCCACGGCTGGGGTGGCGAAGCTCGGCTCTCCCAGCGGCACGCGGGCGATGAGCTGGAACTTGTCGCCGGCCGCGACGACCACTACGTCACCATTCTTCGCGATGCAGTAGAGGCGGCCATCCACCCACACGGGCGAGCCGTAGAAGGCGCCGGGCACCTTGTCCCGCCACAGCATCTCGCCGGTCTGGACGTTGTGGCAGGCGACCGTGCCGTTGTCGTGCCAGAGGAAGATGCGGCCGTCCTTGACGAGGGGGGTGGGGACGAGCGGCACAGGACCCTTGAGCTGCCAGGCGAGGGTCGGCTTGATGTCTCTGGCGGGCGAGCCGGCCCTGACTGCGACGAGCAGCGCGCCGGAGACCCCCGCGCCGTAGCTGGCTATCGCCAGGGGAAGCCCGTCGCTGCCCGCCGGCTCGGCGACCACGGGCGAGGCGACGCAGCGGTCGCGGAAGACGTCCCCAAACTCCCAGTTCACCTTGCCCGTTGCCAGGTCGAGGGCCGAGATGCCGTGGGCCATGCTCGACAGGACGAGCTCGGGGCAGCCGTCGGGCGATTGCGACACGCAGGGGGTGGAGTAGGGCGAGACCTTCGTGCGGCGGTCGGTCTGCCAGCGCGTCTCGCCGCTCTTGCGGTCGAGGGCGACCACGAAGCTCTTGCCCGCAGGAAGCGTCGGGTTCGGTCCATACATGCTGGGGATAAGCCTTGGGTCCTCCTGCTCGTTGGCGAGGACCACCAGGCCGTCGGCGATGATGGGCGAGACGGCGGTGCCGTGGTTGCCGACCCAGGGTCCGAGGGCGCGGCGCCAGACGTCGCGCCCCTGGTTGTCGAGGGCGGCGAGCGCCACCTCATCGGGGGTGGAGAGGGAGACGATGACGCCGTCGGCATCGGCGGCGGGGCTGGCGGAGGCGTAGGCGTTGTCGCCGTGTTGGCGAAAGGGCTTGGTGGGGAACTCCCGCTGCCAGAGGGTCTTGCCCGTGGCCGCATCGAGGCACAGGAGCATGCGGAGCGCCGTCTTGGGGTCGCAGCAGGTGACGAAGAGGCGCTTGCCCCAGACGACGGGCGAGGAGTGGCCCATGCCGGGCAGCTTCACCCGCCAGTTATAGTCGGCCTCGGTCCACCGCGCCGGCACCGTCGTCGCGTCGGCTATCCCCGTCCCATTCGGCCCGCGGAATCGGGGCCAGTAGCGCTCCGCGCCCTGCGCCCCAAGCCGGAGGCACAGGAGCAGGCCCGCGAGAGCGGACGCGGCGGTATTCACGGCGCGTCAGCCACCGACCTGTGTGGTGAGGAAGGTCGGCAGGCCCATCTGCTCGATCTGGTCCTGGCGCTCTTCGATCTCGTCCACGTGGCGGTCCTCGTCGCGCAGGATGGCATCGAGGACCTCCTTGGTGGCCTGGTCGCGGACTTCGGCGCACAGGGCGATGGCGTCGTTGTAGGCCTTGATGGCGCCGAGCTCGAGCCCCTTGTCGCCGGCGAACATCTTGGGGACTTCGGAGCCGATGGACATCTTGCGGAGCTCGCTGACGATGGGCCTGCCCTCGAGGAAGAGGATGCGGCCGATGAGCGTCTCGGCGTGCTTCATCTCGTCCTTCGCGCGCTTGAAGAAGTGGTCATGGAGCTTGCCGTAGCCCCAGGCCTCGGCCATCTCGGCGTGGACCATGTACTGGCTGACCGCCGTCAACTCGTCGGCCAGCAGCGAGTTGAGGACCTCCAACACCTTCGGATTGCCCTTCATGCCGACCTCCTGTCCTGCGAGTGGATGGGACACCGCTCCTCGTCTGAAGATTCTACTGAGGATTCCGCCCGGAGTCAATGCTGGAAGGCGCCCGGGGCTACCATTGCCCCACCTTGTTCTATCCGACAGATTCTTCGCTCCGTTTCACTCCGCTCAGGGTGACAACTAGTGAGCGATGCAGAATGATAGCCGGAGGGCCACGCAGAATGATAGCCGCAGGGCGACGCAGAATGACCCCCGAAGGGTGGCGCAGAATGATAGCCGGAGGGTGACGCGCAAGGACAGCCGGAGGGCGATGCAGAATGACGGCCGTTGTGGGGGGGGCGCCTGGCGACGAAGGTTGTCCCGCCTGAAAAGGGCCACGCCCTCCGCCGAGGCAAGCCTCGTGGGGGCGGTGGAGGACCTGCGCAGGTGCGGTGGTGCACCCGGTTGCGTGGTCGCTGTTGACGTGCTAGAATGCGCCGGGGAGACCCTGGAGAGGCGTAGTTGAAGACGATCTGCGGGAAGTGCTCGGCCGAGATCGAGCTGCCGAAGGAGGGCGAGAGCCCGGAGATACGCTGCCCGTCGTGTGGCGCGCTCTTCGTGCTCCCGGCGCTCTCCGAGGGGGAGAAGCTGCCGCGGCCCGACGCCTTCCCCGGCTATCGCCTGGTGGCGCTAGTGGGCCACGGCGGCATGGGGGCGGTCTACCGGGCCATCCAGCTTTCGATGGACCGCGAGGTCGCCATCAAGGTGCTCCTGAGCAAGTACTCTCAGGTGCCGCGCTTCGTGGCACGGTTCGAGCGCGAAGCCGCGGCACTCGCCGGCCTGAGCCATCCCAACATCGTGGGGGTGATTGACCGCGGGCGGGTGGGCGACACGTACTACTTCGTCATGGAATACGTCCACGGCCGCACGCTCCGCTACCTTATCCGCAACGATCTGTTGAGCGTGGAGCGCGCGGTCGCCATCGCCATCCAGATCTGCCAGGCGCTCGAGGCCGCCCACGCCCATGGCATTGTGCACCGCGACATCAAGCCGGGCAACATCCTGATCCAGGAGGACACCGGCCTGGTGAAGGTGGCCGACTTCGGCATCGTGCACATGGTGGAAGGGGAGGGCGTCGAGGAGGCCCCCCAGCACTCTCGCGTGGGCACGGCCCGCTACATGGCCCCCGAGCAACGCAGCACCACTGAGGCAGTGGACGGCCGCGCCGACCTCTACGGCCTCGGCGTGACCCTGCACGAGATGCTGACCCGCGAGCTGCCGGCAGGCGCGCCGCCCAGCGCCTCCAACCGCTTCGTGCCCAAGGAGCTCGACGCCATCGTGGAGCGCGCCACGCGGCCCAACCGCGACGAGCGCTTCCAGTCCGCAGCCGAGATGCGTCAGGCGCTCGAGGCCGTCCGCGAGGCCCTCAAGCGCGACGAAACCCCGGCCACCATCACGCTCCCGCCCCTCGTGCTCACGTGTCCCGCCTGCCACGAGGCGGTCTCGGCACACGAGTCGCGCTGCCCGGGGTGCGGCGCCACAGTTTCGGAGCCCTGCTATCGGCCCGATTGCCGGGGCCTCAACCCCATCGGCGCGGAGCGCTGCGACCATTGCGGCGGCCACATCAAGCTCCTCGAGGCCCAGCGCCGAGCCGAGCTCGAGACCCTCCTGCGCCGAGCCGCGGCTGAGATGGCTGCCGGGGCGCTCGACGACGCCGCGCGCAGGCTCGACGAGGTCGCTGCTGACCCCCACGCGGCCCTCAAGGACCTCCACGAGCGCGCCAGCGAGATGAGGGACCGATTGCTCCTGATGCGCCCGGTGTCGCCCTGGCGTGGCTTCCTCGTCGCGGGAGTCGCCGTCCTCGCCGTGGGACTCGGGCTTCTCATCTACTGGCGCGTCGGCCGCAGCCTACGCGACATGACGGGGCGCGACCCCGACGGCCAGCCTGGCGTCACCACCACCGTTAGAGTGGAAACTCGGCTTCGCCCGACGACGTCAGCAAAGATGCGGCCCACGACCCCCACGGCCAAGCCGCGCGACGCCTTCACCGATTATCTCCTGGCGGTGACGGCGGAGGATTGGCCGCAGCGTGCGCCGGAGTTCCGTCTCCTGGCCGCTTGCGAGGCGGTTGCCTGCCTCGCCTCTGGCCGGGGCGACGGCCAGGCCGCGAAGCGCCTCGCCAGGACGCTGGCCGAGCCGGCCCCGACGGAGCCGCCCACGCCCGACGCCCTCCGCGCGCAAGCGGCGGTCGCCCTCGACGCCCTCTGCGGCATGCTCGCCCGCGAACTCGCCCGGCAGCCCGCCGCGGCCAGCCGCATCCGCCAGATCGCCGGCCGTTACGCCCAGGCCGCAGGCTCCGCGCGCGAGCCGCTCCAGAAACTCGACCTCGCGGCCGTTGCACTCTATGACCTCCTCGCGGCCGCTGAGACCACGCGGGGGATCAGGCCCGACGACCGCCTCGTCCGCCTGCGGCTGCTCGATGGCACGCTCAGCGCCCTGGCGCCCCCAGGCGACCTCGGCACGGCCGCCACCCGCCTCGTCAGGGCGGGGTGGTTGCTCGTGCGCGCCCTGCGGCACGACTCCGACGGCTCGACCGCCCCGGAGCTCCTCAACGACGCCCAGGGCAAACTCGCTCGCGCCGAGCAGACGCCCGAGCCCCTGGCCGCCCTGGCCTGGGGCCTGGAGGCCTGCGTCGAAGCCCTCGGCGCAAGGCCCTCATCCCGCAGCCCCGATTGACCCAAGGAGAACCACTCATTGGCTGACCTTCGCACCAGATACGTGGGCCTGGAGCTCGATTGCCCCATCATCGTGGCCTCGGCCGGCATCACGGAGACGGTCGAGCGCATGCGCCGCTGCCAGGACAACGGTGCCGCCGCCGTCGTGATGAAGTCGTGGTTCGAGGACGAGCTCCCGCGCCATTCGCCCACCCCGCGCTTCACAGTCTTCCACCACAAACTCGGCACCGAGAAGTCCTTCACCCTCTTCTCCTACGAGCAGGCGAGCGAGTGGGACCTGGCCCGCTACGCCCAGGAGGTGGCCGATGCCAAGGCCAAGCTCGCCATCAAGATCATCCCGAGCATCAACTGCCTCACAGACGAGACCTGGGCGCGTGCCGCCCAGGAAATGCAGGCCGCGGGCGCAGATGCCATCGAGCTCAACACCTCCTGCCCCCACGGCTCCATCACCTTCCGCGGCAAAGCCGTTGAGGAGACCATCTTCGCCACAGTCCGTGTCGTGCGTCAAGCCGTCACCATTCCCATCATCGCCAAGCTCAGCCCCATGCTCACCTCGCCCATAGCTGTGGCCAAGGGCGTGGAGGAGGCCGGTGCCAACGCCGTCACCATCTTCAACCGCATGACCGCCCTGGAGATTGACATCCAGGAGGAGCGCCCCGTCCTCCACGGCGGCTACGGCGGCCACGGCGGGCCGTGGGCCATCCAGTATCCCCTCCGCTGGATCAGCGCCATTCGCCCACAGCTCAAGATTGACATCGCAGGCTCCGGCGGCGTCGCATCCTGGGAGGACGTCGTCCGTTACCTCCTCGTCGGCGCAAACGTCGTCCAGACCTGCACCGCCGTGGTGATGAACGGCTATGGCGTGCTGCGGGAGTTGCGCGAGGGCCTGGGGCGCTGGATGGACGAGCGCGGCTACCGCACGCTCGACGAGTTCCGCGGGAAGGTCAACCCGCGCATTCTTGGCTCGGAAGCCGTGGACCGCCGCAAGCGGCTGCGCGCCCGCAAGCGTTACGAGACCATTGCCCCCTGCAAGGCCGCCTGCCCAGTCGGCGTGGCGGCGCAGTCCTACGTCCGCCTCGTCGCCGACGGCCGCTACGACGAGGCCGTCCGCGTCCTCCGCGCCTCCAACCCCTTCCAGTCCATCTGCGGCCGCGTCTGCTACGCCCCCTGCGAGGACGCCTGCACCCGCACCCCCCTCGGCGGCGCCGTCGCCATCCGCGCCATCAAGCGGTTCGTGGACGAATGGGGCCGCCGCCACATGCCCCTCCTTGAGCAGCCCGTGGCCACGGCGCCGCCCACAGGCCGCCGCGTGGCCGTCGTCGGCAGTGGGCCGGCCGGCCTCACCGCCGCTCACGACCTCGCCCTCGCCGGCCACGCCGTCACCGTCTTCGAGGCCCTCGATGCCCCCGGCGGAATGCTCCGCGTCGGCATCCCACACTACCGCCTCCCCAAGCACCTAGTGGACGAGGAGATCGCCGCCATCCAGAGGCTCGGCGTCGAGATTCGCACCGGCCAGGCCCTCGGCCGCGACTTCACCCTCGACTCCCTCCGCGCCGGCGGCTACGACGCCATCCTCGTCGCCATCGGCGCCCACAGAAACGCCCGCCTCCGCATCCCAGGCGAGGACGCCGCGGGGGTCGTGGACGCGGTCGGCTGGCTGCGGCGGGTGAACCTGGGAGAGCGGCCCGAGGTCGGCAAGCGGGTCGCCGTCGTCGGCGGCGGCAATACCACGCTCGATGCGGCCCGGTGCGCCATCCGCCTGGGGGCCGAGGTCGCCTACGTCGTCTATCGCCGCACCCGCGCCGAGATGCCCGCCCACGAGCGCGAGATCGCCGACGCCGAGGCCGAAGGCGTCCGCATCATCTACCTCGCCATCCCCCACAGCATCGTCGTCGAGGACGGCCGCGTGGACGGCCTCCGCTGCGTGGCCGGCTACCTCGAGCCGCAGGCCGTGGGCGGACGCCGCCCCAGCCGCGCCGTCGCCGGCGCAGAGTTCACCCTCAAGGTGGACATGGTCCTCGTCGCCGCCGGCCAGACGCCTGACACTGGTCTCCTGGCCGCCCAGGGGCTGGCCGTTCACAACAACGGCGTCGTGCAGGTGCGGGAGGGGTCAAACGAGACGAGTCTCGCGGGCGTCTTCGCCGCAGGCGACGCCGCGGGGCGCCCGGGCTCCGTCGTCGAGGCCATCGCCGACGGCCGCCGCGCCGCCGCAGCCATTGACCGCTACCTTGCCGGCTCCCAGACCTCCGAAGGCCTGAAGACTTCGGAAGTCTCCCGCAGGGAGGCCCCGGAGCCGAAGGCCCTCGACGCGCGCGCCGCCCTCGCCCGCCACGTGGACAAGCCCGATGCACCCCGCGTCATCCTGCCCATCCGCGAACCCTCCGTGCGCGTCCTCGACTTCGCCGAGGTCGAGCTCGAGCTCGACGAAGCCGCGGCCCGCACCGAGGCCGCCCGATGCCTCGCCTGCGGCTGCGGCGTCGGCTGCGGCCTGTGCGAAAGGGTCTGCATCTACTCCGCCGTCAAGCGCGAGGGCGCCAGCTACGCCATAGACGCCCAGAAGTGCGACGGCTGCGGCCTGTGCGCCGTCCGCTGCGCGCACAGCGCCATCGAGCTCCTGCCCATCGAGGGGGCCGAATAGCTTCTTCCTGTGTGGGGACCTCATAGGGACCCGCGGCTCACGCCGTAGGTGCTGCCCAAGGGCTGAAGCCCGCACTCCGAACCTGTGCCACACGGGCCGTGGCCAAGGTAGTCACCTCTTCGACGACTGCGGCTGCGTGGTGAGCACCGAGCACGAAGAGGTTGCCGCCCTCCCGAACGTTCCAATACGTTCGGGAGGGTAACTCTGCAAGCCGGGTCCGCGGGGTGGGTAGGCGCTTACCCTCCCGAAGATATTGGAACCTTCGGGAGGGAAAGCTCTGCGAGCTGCCGGCCCGGTGGGGCGTGCATGCCTGCACGCGGGACGACTCAAAACGGCAGGCGGGCGCCCTTGAGGATCATCACCGCGGCAATCAGGGCGACGGCCAGCATGAGCCACTGCTCGCGGTTCTCGCTCCAGAAGGTCGCAAAGCTCCATCGCCGCTGCGAACTGGCGGGGTAGGGGGTCAGGCGCGGGATGAGGCTGCGGACCGCGCTGCGGTAGGCGACGTAGTCCTGGCCGAAGTGCTCCTCAAGGCGCTCGGTCTCCTTGCGCAGCTTGCGGGGCATGTAGTTGAGGAAGAAGACCCCGAGGGCGATGCCGAAGAGCGCATAGGTGTAGGGGTTGTTCGCAAGCACTCCGAGGCCCACGAGCAGGAAGAGGCGGCCGAGGTAGAGCGGGTCGCGCAGGTAGGCGTAGGGGCCGCTGGTGGCGAGTTCCTGGTTGCGTCGCAGGTGGCCCGCGGCCCAGACGCGCACCGCCATCCCCACCGCAATGAGCGGCAGGCCGACCGCCATCGAGGTGGGCGACGGCCTGCCCAGCCAGGCGAAAAGGGCGCCAAAGGCCACCACTGCGAGCACCTTGGCCGCCTCGATCGGGCGCGTGCGGAGCTTGGCGATCAAGCCCACTCATCTTCTCCTTGAGCGTTTCCTGATGCGGCCGAGGCGGTGAATGAGACGATAGATGAGCCCCGGCCTGACATCGCTCTCCGCCTGGGTCCCACAGAGCTTGCGGCGCAGCTTCTGCACCTTCAGCTTGCGCATGGCCTGAAGGTTGCTGAAAATCCAGCCGTCGAGGAGCCGAATGCTGCCGCGCACGTACGACACCGAGAAGTCCACCAGGTACGGCTGGCCCTCGCGGTCACACAAGATGTTCCGCGGGTGCGGGTCGCCGTGAGCCACGCCCCGCTCCTCGACGGCCAGGAGCAACTGCTCCAGGCGGTCCACGAAGCCCTCGGGCACCCGGTGGGCCTTCTTGAGGTCCCAGAGCGGCTCGGCCTCGATGAACTCCATCGAGAGCACATAGGGGCCTTTGCGTTCGACGAGGGCCGGCACGCCTTTGAGCCCGGCCAGGCGCCGCAGCGCGCGCTCCTCCTGGTTGAGGCAGAAGCGCCCGTAGAGGCGCACGGGCCAACTGCGGCGCCGATAGTCCTTCACCAGGGTCGGCGGCGTGGTTGGGAGCACATAGACGTCTGCCTTGGACCAGTTGCGGCCGCTGTGCTTCATCCTGCCTTTCTCGTATGGGCGCGGGCAGCATGATAGCTGGGCTGCCGCGCGGAGTCAAACCGCGGCCACTTGCATTTGGGTGGGCGAGTTGCTAGCCTAACGTGTGGCTGGGAGGCCAATCCCCACGGAGGATTCGGCCATGGCGTGGCGGATCGCTCGCCGAGCGTTTCTCTCCTCCGCGGCCTGCGGGGCCGCAGGGCTGGTGGTGCTGCGGGATGCAGCATCGGCAGCGACGACGCGGGCCAACGACAGGCTGCGCCTCGCCCACGTGGGCGTGGGCGGGCGCGGCCGCGAGCTGCTCCTGGGCTTCTCGCGGCAGGAGAGCTCGGTCGCCTTCGCCGACGTCAATGAGAGCAAGGCCGCCGAGATGTTCAAGCGCTTCCCCGACGTGCCGCGGTTCCAGGACTTCCGCGCGATGATTGACAAGCTGGGGGAAGGGATTGACGCGGTGGTGGTGGCCACGCCCGACCACACGCACGCCGTGGCCTCAGCCTATGCCATCCGCGCGGGCAAACACGTCTACACCGAGAAGCCGCTCACCCGCACGGTCTTCGAGTCCCGCACCCTGCGGGAGCTGGCCAGGAAGCACAAGGTCGCCACCTCGATGGGCAACCAGGGGACGGCGAGCAATCAGTTCCGCCGCGCCCTCGAGCTCATCCGCGACGGCGCACTCGGCACCATCCGAGAGGTCCACACCTGGAATGACCAGGGGAGCGCCGACCACTCCGAGCCGCCCAAGGAGGAGGCCAAGGTGCCGCCGTATCTCAACTGGGACCTCTGGCTCGGCCCCGCCGCCTTCAGGCCGTTTCACCCCAGGTGGCTCTGGTGGGGGTCCTGGCGCGACTTCGGCACGGCCAACCTCGGCAACTGGGCCTCCCACACCCAGAACCTCGGCTTCATGGCGCTCAAGGTGCATACGCTTTGGTTTGCTGATCCCGCCACGAAGCCGATCATCAAGGTGGAGGCCAGGGTCAACCGCATCAACCGCCTGGCTTTCCCCAAGTGGGAGCACGTGCAATGGCACGTGCCCGCCCGCGAGGGCCTCCCGCCCATCACGTTCCAGTGGCACAACGGCAGCAGCCGTCCGGGTGTGAGGGAAGACCTCAAGAAGCTCCTCGGCCGCGACGTGAAGTGGGGCCCGAAGGAATGGGACGACTGGGCCGGCCATCTAATCATCGGCTCCGAGGGCATGATCCTGGCCAGCGGCCACAACGCGACCTTTGTCATGCTCCCCGAGGAGAAGTTCAAGGGCGTGGCCAAGGAGCCGCCCGAAAAGGTCGAGCGCTCGGCCGGCCACGAGCGCGACTGGCTCCTCGCCTGCCGCGGCGGAAAGCCGCCCTGGGCCAACTACGACTACTCCGGCCCGCTCACCGAGTTCAACATGCTCGGCAACGTCGCCACGCAGTTCGAGGGCGTCCTCGAATACGACCCTCTCGCGGGCAGGATCGTCAACAACGCGGAGGCTGACAAGGCTCTCACCATGGGCGAGTACCGCAAAGGCTGGACGCTGTAGGAAGGAGCGTGCAATGAATCGTCGGGGTTTCCTCGGGGTCGCGGGTGGGGGACTCGCTCTGTCGAGGCTGGGCGTGCCGGGCCTGCTCGCGGCTGAGGCCGCGAAGGGAGCGCCGAACTGCGAGAAGCTCGGCTGGCGCTTCGGGATCACGGCCTACACCTTCCGCCACCTGCCGCTCATCGAGGCCGCGGAACAGGTCGCCGCCCTCGGCCTCCGATACATCGAGGGCTTCACCTGGCAGAAGCTCTCCGCCAAGAAGCCCGCCGTTGTGACCAACGAGACGATGTCCGCGGACGACCGCAAGGAGACGAAGGCCCGCCTGGCCGACATCGGCGTAAGACTCGTCTCGTGCTACTGCCAGGCGATGGCGCAGGAGGCCGCGGCCCGCAAGCTCTTCGAGTGGGCCAAGGAGATGGGGATGGAGGTCCTCGTCGCCGAGCCGCCGCTGAACGCCTACGACATGGTCGCCAAGCTCTGCGATGAGTACGAGCTCTGCGTCGCCGTCCACAACCACCCCGCTCCTTCGGCCTACGCGAGCCCCGACGTGTTTCTAAAGGCTTCCGAGGGGCGGACGAAGCGCATCGGCGCCTGCTGCGACACCGGCCACTGGGCGCGCTCGGGCATCAAGCCCGTCGAGGCGCTCAGGAAGCTCGAGGGGAGGATTATCGAGCTGCACCTCAAGGACATCGCGAAGTTCGGCGACCCCCGCTGCCCGTGCGTGGTGTTCGGGGCGGGGGACGGCGACATCGCGGGGATCGTCAGGGAGATTCGCCGCCAGGGCATCAAGCCCCTCCTGACCATCGAGCACGAGGTCGTGTCGCCCAAGCTCGTCGAAGAGGTTGCCGCTTGCATCGCGTACTTTGACAAGGAGGCCGGACGATGACTGGGACGTGGCTCGGAGCAGTCGTAGCGGCGACGGTGGGCATGGCCCTCTCGGCCCTTGCCATTGAGGAGATTCCGGCGCACCAGGCCAAGAAGATCAGGGAGGCGGCGCCGGAGAAGCCGCGCGTCGCGCCCAAGAAGGCGCGCAAGGTCCTAGTCTTCTCCACACCCGCCCACATCTACGAGAAGGGCGATCCGCACAAGGGCTACTGCGTGCCCTACGGCGCCGCCGCGTTCAAGGCCATCGGCGAGAAGACCGGCGCCTTCGAGCCGGTGATGAGCGACCAGCTCGCCAGCTTCCTCCCCGACGCCATCAAGCAGTTCGACGCCATCGTCCTCAACAACGCCTGCGGCCCCTGGATCACGCCGACTGATGCGGACATGGAGAAGGAGGGATTCAAGAAGCTGGGCGCCACCAAGGAGGCCGCCGAGGAAGCCCTCCGCAAGACCCTGCTCGAGTGGGTCAACGCCGGCGGCGGCATCGCGGCCATCCACTTCGCCATCGCGGCCAACCCCAAGTGGCCGGAGTTCGGCGAGCTCATCGGCGGCAAGTTCACCGGCCACCCCTGGAACGAAGAGATCGGCGTGATGGTGGACGACCCCGCCAGCCCGCTGGTCGCGGCCTACGAGGGCAAGCAGTTCCGCATCGCCGACGAAATCTACCAGTACGGCAAGCCCTTCGACCGCGCCAAGTGCCGCGTCCTCATCTCCCTCGACCCCGAGCGCACCAACATGGGCGTGCGATGGATCAGCCAGCCCGACAACGACTGGCCCCTCGCCTGGGTCAAAGCCGTCGGCAAAGGCCGCATCTGGTACACATCCTTCGGCCACCGCACCGACCTCTACTGGAACCCCCAACTCCTCCAGTTCTACCTCGACGGCATCCAGTTCGCCACGGGCGACCTCGACGCCCCGACCGAGCCAGGGAAGGAGAAACTCGTGAGACGCGTCCCCGGCCCCACCCCGCCCGAGGTCCGCGAGGCGCGGATGAAGGCCGCAAAGCTCCCCGAGCCGACCGAGGACCAGGTCAAGAAGATCGAGGCCGCCGCGCCCGAAGCCGCCCCCGCCAAGCCCGCAAGACCCCGAAAGGTCCTCGTCTGGGGCCACCCCTGGACCCATCAGCCCAACGCCATCGCCGAGAAGGCACTCGAAATCCTCGGCGCGAAGACCGGCGCCTTCACCGCCGTCGTCAGCGACGACCCGCGCCTCCTGCTCATTGACCGCATCGGGCAGTTCGACGCCATCGTGATGAACAACATCCACGAGCCCGAGCCCTTCCTGCCGTCCGACTTCGGGAAGCTCGACGACGAGCGCAAGGCCGCGGCCCGAGCCTTCGACGCCGCCGTCAAGAAGAGCATCCTCGACTACGTCGCCGGCCGCGACGCCAACGGCAAAGAGGTTCCCGGCCGCGGCATCGTCGGCATCCACGCCGCCACAGCCGCCTTCGGCGGTTGGAAGGACTATGGCGACCTCTTCGGCGGCTTCTACAGCGGCCACATCGGCCCCCAAGAGGTCGCCATCCGCCCCGACGACCCCAACCACCCCCTCAACGCCGCCTTCGAGGGCAAGCCATTCAGAATCAACGACGAAATCTACTTCTTCCAGGAGCCCTACTACTCCCGCACCAAGCTCCACATCCTCCTGACGCTCGACATCGAGCAGATGAAGGACCCTGGCAAGCGCCCCGACAAGGACTACGCCATCAGTTGGCTGCGCGAGTACGGCCCCGGCAAGGGCCGCCTCTTCTACACCACCCTCGGCCACGCACTGGAGACCTACTGGAACCCACTCTTCCTTCGCCACCTGCTTGCCGGCATACAGTTTGCCACCGGCGACCTCAAGTGCGACGCCGCGCCGACGCCCAAGAAGTAGGCGTCGCCGCGGGCCACGCAGGCCGCTCCGGCCCATTACGGCCCCGCGCTGCCCGTCAGACCTCGGCCGCGCCACACGCACTTGACGCCCCCTGACGCCTGCCCCCATAGGGCCTCGATGAGGCCAGGCACGGGACGGGGGGCGAAATCCTCAAACCGTGCGGAAGCCCTGGCCAACACGAGGCAACGGCCAGGCAGAGGAGACGACTCCACAAACCGACCGCCACTATCCGCTGTGATCGTATATGCTGCCTACGGGCTGAAGCCCGCGCTGCGAACCGGTGCTACAAGAACTCTGGCCAAGGTGGCAGGTGGCCGATGGCACGCCACTTGGCCCCTCCGACGGATCTTCGCTCCGTTTCACTCCGCTCAGAATGACGGCCGGTGGCCGGCGGCGCGGGGCAGAGGATGTTGTTCTGCCTGAAAAGGACCACGCCCCCTCACTTTGGACTGCCGTCGGGGCTGGGGGCATTAGGGGAGGCATCCTTTGGGGAGGCATTCTTGGGGGAGGTATCCTGAGGCGATGGATCCTTTGGGGAGGCGTCCTTTGGCAGGTCTTTCGGCGGGTCCTTCTTCGGCGGGGGGCCGGGATGATGCGGATGGGGGAGCCGCGGGATGATGATGAGCGGGCGGTAGAGGACCCTCGGGCGATAGTAGTCGGCGGGCAGGGGCGGGAGGGTGAGGCGTGCCCGGAGGTCCTCGATGTCGCGCCGCAGCTCGGCCAGCTTGGCCTCTAGGGCCTTGTTTCGCGCCTCGGCCTCGGCCGCCGCGGTCCGCGCCTCCTCGATCTCCTTCTGGAGTTCCAGCTCGCGCGCCTGGGCGTTTGCCTCGAGGTCGGGCGCGATGAGCCTGATGGCCTGCTCGCGGGTCATCCAGGCGTCGTTGATGCGCACGTGGCCGAGGACGAGCCGCGTGGGGGCGTGGTTGGGGTCGAGCGCCAGCGCGCGGTCGAACGCCTCGGCCGCCTTGTCGCGGAAGCCGCGTTGGCCGCGGCACCAGAGGCCGAGGGCGTGCCAGTCGTCCGCGCTTGTGCTTTTCAGCGCCTTGCTCAGGCGGCTCACGTATTCCCCCATCGCCGCCGTGCCCGTGCTCGCCTTCTCCTCGACCTTAACCACCTGGCTCCGGGGCAGCCGCACCGCGACGGTCACCCCTCCCTGGCCCACCTCGAGGACCACCTCTTTGTCATTCGCCTCCAGCACCCGTCCCTCGCGGGTCGTGCCATCGGCCATGTGCACCACATCGCCCGGCGCCGGTAGACCCGTCAAAGCGACCGCGAAAAACACCAAGACGGCTACGCCTCTCATCGTATGCCCTCGCAATCGCCTCAGGCTAGCCCCGCTTGCCCAGAGCCCCGGAGCGCCGCGGACTTCGGAGGTTTCACCCACACTAGGATACCACGCCCGCGCGTGGGAAAGCAAGTGTTCGGTAAGATGGCCAAGGTCGTGGGGAGGGAGTTGGGCATCCGGCGCGCTGGCGGGGCGGGGGCGACCGGTTGGTGGGACGCTTGGGCGGTGGGGCGGTGGGTCGGCGGATGGGGGTCAGTGGGTCAGGGGGTCAGGGGCCTGGGGGCTGGGCGTGGGTGCGGCGCTCGGCGTGCTGGTGGGCCTGGTAGACGAAGGCCTCGATGCGGGTGTCTTCGCCGACGTGGGTGAGGCCGTCGTAGGCCATCTTGAGGATGGGCATGTCGGGGTGGAAGTGGCGGTAGCGCTCCAGGAGGGCGTCTACGATGGTGCCAGGCATGCAGTTGAAGGGTATGACGTTGACGACGCCGTCGAAGCCGTGGTGGGCGTATTCGACGCAGCGTGCGATGGAGAGGATGGCTTCGCCCCTGACGGCGAAGTCGAGGTAGGGCTCTGCGAGCTCGATGACCTCGGCGGTGGGGGCTTCGTGGAGGAAGTCGGCCAGGGCGCCGTGGAAGGGGCGGGTGACGCGGCGGACCTCGTGTGCCTGGACGAGTTGGGTGAGGAGCTCGATGAGGTAGCCTCTGTAGTCGCCGGCCTCGCGGGCGTCAATCTTGCGCTCGTAGCCGATGTAGTCTACCCACTCCTGGAGGGGCGGGAGCGTGACGTCGGCGCCGAGGTCTTCGAGCTTGCGTGCGATGGCGTTGTTGCAGAGGGGGTTGCATCGGACGTAGATTTCGCCGACGATGCCGATGCGGGGCCTGGGTGTGGTGCGGTCGGTTGGGATGGCTTGGAATGAGGCGACGATTTCGCGGGCGACTGGGGCAAGCTTGGCGCCGCGCTCGATGTCGGCGGTGATGCGCGCTAGGTAGTGAGCGTAGAGAGCGTCGCAGTCGCCGGCGGTGCGCTCGTAGGGGCGGGTCTGACGGCAGAGCTTTTGGAGGAGGTCCATGAGGACGATGCCGCGCCAGGCGAGCTTGCGGAAGCGGGTGCCGAGGCTGCCGAGGTCGCTGTGGTAGCCGTCGGTGGTGGTCTGGTCGAGTTCGACGATGGGGACGTCGTCGTAGCCGAGGTCGTCGAGGACCATGCGGTGGAACTTGGCGTATTGGCCGAAGCGGCAGGGTCCGAGGGTGGAGGGCATGAAGAAGGCGGCGCGAGCGGGGTCGAAGCCTGGGGAGCGGACGGCTTTGAGGATGTCGCCGGTGGTGACGATGCAAGGGAAGCATTCGCGGCCGGTGGTGAACTGGCGGCCGAGTGCGACGCTCTCGGCGTCGGACTGTGGGAGTGGGACGGCCTCGACGCGGTGGTGGCGCATGGCGGCGGCGATGACGTGGTAGTGGTCGTCCATGAAGGGGACGTAGATGAGGCGGCCGCGTGGGGCGCGATGGGGGCGGGCGAGTGGGCGGTCGGGAGGTTGCGCCGCGGCGCCGCGGGCGTTGCGGATGCTGTCGAGGAACGCCTCGCAGCGGGTGAGCGCGCCCACGTCGGCCGAGTGCTCGTCCACCTCGATGGTCAGGTAGGGCTTGCCGCGCATCTCGCGGGTGAAGTATTTGGAGATGAAGGAGTCGGGGCCGCAGCCAAAGTTGGTCAGGTAGAGCGCGTGGAGGCGGGGGTTGGCGGCGATGGTGCGGGCGAGGCTGAGGATGTGCTGGCCGTGGCGCCAGTACATGTGCGGGTACTCGGCGCCCAGCTCCGCGTCGTCCAGGGGCAGGAAGTCGGGGGGGATGGCGAGGACGCCGAGGTCGCGGAGCTTTTCGGGGAGGCCGAGGTTCAGGCCGTCGTCGCAGCCGTTGTAGGGGCGGCTGACGATGACGATGGCGACGTCGTCCTCCTTGAGGCTGGCGAGGACCTCGCGGCCGCGGGCCTCGACGGCGGCCTGGAAGCGGGCCTGGGCCTCCCAGGCGGCGCGGAGGGCCGCTCGGGCGCGGGCGCGGTCGGCGCCGAGGCGGGCGGCGAGGCCAAGGAGCACGCGCTCGACCTCGCCCTGGCCCTGGTGCATGTGGAGGACGGGCGTGAGGACCTCGCTGCGGTAGCGGTGGAACTCCAGGGCGGCATTCATCATGTAGGGGACGGTCTGGACGTAGGGGCAGCTATAGGAGCGCTTGGCCTCGGGGAAGCGGGGCGGGAGGCTGACGATGCAGGGGAGGAAGAGGTAGTCCACCCCGCGCTCGAGGAGCTCGAGGACGTGGCCGTGGGCGGCCTTGACGGGGAAACAGGTTTCGGCCACGACGTGCTCGAGGCCCTTGCGGACGAGGTGGCGATTAGTCTTGCCGGAGGCGACGACCTGGAGGCCGAGCTCGGTGAAGAATGCCTTCCAGAAGGGGAAGCGGTCGAAATAGGTCGTGATGCGTGGGATGCCGATGGTCTTGCCGTTGGGGCGGTCGGGGGCGTCCTTGGGGTAGGAGCGGCTGAGGAGTTGTTCGCGCTCGCGGAAGAGGCGGGGCAGGTGCGCGCCGAGGCAGGCGCGCTTCTCCTCGTCGTGCTTGCCGCAGCGGGAGCCGTAGGTGAGGGTGCGCTCGCCCTCGATGGTCACGCGGCGCACCTCGCAGAGGTTCGGGCAGTCCTGGCACTCGAAGGTCTCGATGGCGTACTTGCGGCGTGTGAGGTCGAAGCCCTTGAAGCGCGAGGGGCCATGGGTCTCCTGCTTGGCGATGAGCGCGCAGCCGATGGCGCCCATGCAGTCGTGGTGGGGCGGGACGGTGATCTTCTTTCCGGTGACGCGCTCGAAGGCGGCGACGACGCCGCGGTTGCCGGCCACGCCGCCCTGGAAGAAGACGCAGTTGCCCACCGGGCGGTCCTCGACCACGCGGTTGAGGTAATTGTAGACGATTGAGTAGCACAGGCCGGCGACGAGGTCGTTCTTCTCCGCGCCCTGCTGCTGGTGGTGGTTGAGGTCGGACTCCATGAAGACCGTGCAGCGCTCGCCGAGGTGGATGGGCGCATTGGAGCACAGGGCGCGGCAGCCGAACTCGCCGACGATCCGAGTCCCCAGCCGCTCGGCCTGCTCCTCGAGGAACGAGCCGGTCCCCGCCGCACACACCTTGTTCATCGTGAAGTCCACGACCACGCCGTCCTCGAGGCGGATGTACTTGGAGTCCTGGCCGCCGATCTCGAAGATCGTGTCCACGCGGGGGTCCACCCAGGCGGCGCCGACGGCGTGGGCGGTGATCTCGTTCTTCACCACGTCGGCGCCGATGAAGTCGCCCGTGAGGTAGCGGCCAGAGCCCGTGGTGCAGCAGCCCTTGACGACGACGCGGTCGCCGACCTCGTCGCCGACCTCTTTTAGGCCGCGGACCACGGCCTCGATGGGGCGCCCGGCCGTCATCAGGTAGCGGCGGGCCAGCACGCGGCCATCCTCCGCCATCACCACGACGTTCGTCGAGATCGAGCCGACGTCCACCCCAACGTAGGCGTTCACGCGCTCGTCCGGTCCCAGGGGGTCGGGCGTGACGCGGATTTCGTGGCCTGGGTCCACCAGCGGCTCGTGGGTCGTGCGCTCGACGGTGCGGGTGGCCAGATAGCGGTCAATGCACTCCAGGCCGGCAAAGGGCGCAAGGCGTCCGGCCTCGGCCGCGGCCAGCACGGCGCCGATGGCGCCCATCGAGGCGTAGTGCTCGGGCACGAGGAGTTCGCCTGGCGCAAGCTCCAGAACGGTCTCGAAGGCGCGCACCATGCCCTTGTTGGCCGCCACGCCGCCGTGGAAGGCGATGGGGCGGGCGAAGTCCTTGCCCTTGCCGATATTGCTCTTGAAGTTCCGCGCCATCGCGTGGCACAGGCCGGCCACGATATCGTAGTCAGGCGTCGCCTCCTGCTGGAGGTGGATCATGTCGGTCTTGGCGAAGACCGAGCAGCGCCCCGCGATACGCGGCGGGTGCTGGCTCCTGAGCGCGACCGCGCTGAACTCCTCAATCGTGAAGCCCAGGCGCGATGCCTGCTGGTCGAGAAACGACCCCGTGCCCGCCGCGCACAGGGTGTTCATCGCGAAGTCGCGGACGCTCACGCGCCCCGTCTCCTCGTCGCGCTCCAGCAGGATGAGCTTGGAGTCCTCCCCGCCGATCTCGATGATGGTCCTGACCTCCGGGTGGAGGAGAGCCGTGGCCTTGCTCTGGGCGATGATCTCATTGACGCAGGGACAGCCCAGGATTTGCGCCGCCAGCTTCCCGCCCGAGCCCGTGACCGCTATCCCCTTGATCGCCGCCAGAGGCGTCCGCGTGAGCATGTCCGCCAGCGCACGCCGAAACGTCTCGACCGGCTGGCCCTTCGTGCGAAGGTAATGGTCCTCCAGCACACGGAACGCCTCGTCCATCAGCACCGCGTTGACGCTGACGGAACCTATATCCAGGCCGATGAACATCCAGCACCTCTCGGGCAATGGGCTGTGGGTGGAATTGCATCGTCGTGCGGCTCCTATTCTAGCGCAAGCTCTGCACGCTGTCTAGCCGCACCTGAGCTGACACGACCCCAGTTTGTCAGTCTTGTGGCTTGGCGCCCTGCAAGGGCGGTCTATCACAGCCCAGGGCCGAGCGAAGCGAAGGCCTTGGTCTGGGGTTGTAAGGGAATCAGCCCTGTAAGGGCGAGATAGTCCCCACCTCCCTCCCGAACGTTCCAATACGTTCGGGAGGGTAACGCCCCAGCCCGCCACCGCGCCTAAGCCCTACCCTCCCGAAGGTATTGGAACCTTCGGGAGGGAATGGCCAAGTTCTCCCCTCGCTCCCTCCCTCCCGAACGTTCCAATACGTTCGGGAGGGTAACGCCCCAGCCCGCCACCGCGCCTAAGCCCTACCCTCCCGAAGGTATTGGAACCTTCGGGAGGGAATGGCCAGTCTTCCCAGGGCTTCGCTTCGCCCTGGGCTATCGTAGTTCGCCCCTTCGGGGCTGCACAGACCGAACGACCGGAAACTGGGGGCGTGTCAGGTTGAGCACGACGGGGCTGCGAGCAGCCGCGCGGCGTGTCGCCATCGTCTCGGCAATCCAGATTCCGGGTCTGTTTCGAGCTCCTTGCTGAGGGGGCTTGTGCCGCGGCCATCTGCGCGCTCCGCGGCAGAGCGGCTTTCCTGTGCTGTCTCTGCTGCTCTGCGTGAGAGTAATCTCGGGACTTGCCTCTCGCGTGCTTTCGCGTGTTTCGCGGGCAGTCAGCGTTGGTAGATGGGGAGTTGGCGGTAGGCAGGGGTGAGGGCGAGGACGGCCATGGCGGTGGAGTAGCAGGAGCCGGCCCTGGCTTCGTTGCCGCGACCCTCAGGCCAGGAGCCGTCGCGCTCCTGGAGCTTGAGGAGGGTGTCGTAGAGGTGTTCGGCGAACTTTTCCCAGTGTTCGTCGCCGAGCTGGAACATGCCTTGGGCGCAGTAGTAGATGCCGTAGTAGAAGAAGCCGTCGTTGTCGCCGTGGCGCATGTTGCGGAGGATCCAGTCGCCAGCGGCGAGGGTTTCGCGGGTGCGGTGTTTGCCGCAGAGCTCGAGGCATAGGAGTGCGGTGCCGGTGCGTGCGAGGCCGCTGCCGCCGCCGGGCTGGTAGCCGAAGCCGCCGTCGCGCTGGCGGCAGTTGAGGACGAAGGCGACGGCGTCGTCTATGGCTTCGCGTGGGACTGCGCCGCCGGAGTTTCGGACGGAGCGGAGGCTCATGAGTGCCCATCCGGTGCAGGAGATGTCGGAGTCGTTGGAGTTGTGCTGGTAGCGCCAGCCGCCTTTGTGGTGCCAGGGTTTGGGCATTTTCTGGGCGGCGAGGATGAGGCGGAGGGCTTTGCCGAGGGCGACGTCTACGCGCTTCTGGCGGTCGGGGTCCACCATGCCGGAGACCTCGGAGAGCATGAGGGTGGCGATGGTGTGGGAGTACATGGGGCCGTGGGTGTGGGTGTCGCCGACGAGCATGCCGTTCCATTGCTGGGCGGAGATGACGAAGTCGATGCCGCGGTTGATGACGTCGCCGTAGGGGGCCTGGCCGGGGGTGTGGCCTTTTGCGAGGAAGGCCATGACGGCGAGGCCGGTGATGGCGGTGGAGCGGCGCATTTGGCCGGAGTAGAAGGAGCCGTCGCGCTCCTGGTGCTTGGCGAGGAAGTCGAGGGCGCGGTCGAGGGCCTCGTCCACGGGCTTGCGGAAGCGGGCGAGGGCGGGGGACTCCTCGTCGGCGAGGGACGCTGGGACGAGGAGCAGGATGGCGGCGAGGGCGATGGCCACGCGGAAGGGCCGGGCAGATTGCCGATTGCCGATTGCCGATTTCCGATTCCTGATTGCGGATTGCGGAGTGCGGAGTGCGGAGTGCGGATCGAAATCGCAACTCGCAGATCGCAGATCGCAAATCGCCAAGGTGTGGCTCACGGCTGCTTTCCTTTGGGCTGGGCGGGCTTGGGGGCGGAGCCGCGGCGGGCGACCTCTTGGAAGTAGCGCTTGATGAGGGGACGGTATTCCTCGGGGCCGAGGTCGCTGGCGGCCTGGAGGATTTGGTCGCGGAGCTCGCCTGGTAGGCGTGCCCAGTCTTCGAGCTTGATGCCGAGCTCACGGAGCTTCGATTCGGAGAGGTCGGTGGTCTGGACGCCGGTGCCCTGGGTGGGGTTTCCGCCGCCTTTGGGGTGGGGCTGGTTGACGAGGTTGCCGCCGGAGGCAATGGCGTTGGCGGATGCCTGTGCCGCCATCGCGGACATTTGGCCCGCCGCCTGCGCTGCGGCCATGCCCGACTGGGCTTGGCCCGCCTGGCCCGCGGCGTTGTAGGCTTGGGACATCTGGCCGGGGGTGCCCGCTGGGGCGCCGTCGGGGGGAGTGGTGGGGGCCTGAGCCGCTGCCTGGCCGAGGGCGTTGGCGAGGCTGTCGAGGGCATTCGCTGCGGCGTTGAGGGCGTTTGCGGCGGCCTGCTGCGATGGCGCGGCGGCACTGGGCGAGGGAGAGCCCTGGGCGGGGGTCGGGGTGCCGGACGAGGGAGCGCCGGGTGAAGGGGAGCCGGGCGAGGGAGCGCCCGGTGAAGGTGAGCCGGGCGAGGGAGCGCCGGGCGAAGGGGAGCCGGGCGATGGTGAGCCGGGGGAGGGGGAGCCGGGGGAGGGTGTCGCTTGCGAGGGCGTTCCCTGGGATGGTGCGGTGGGCGGGTGTGTGCCCGGTGAGGGGGTGGCTTGAGACGGGGTGGCTGGCGAGGGCGTGGCGGGCGAGGCTCCGTGGCTTGGGGTGGCTGCGGATTGGGAGAGCTGGTTTGCAGCGTTGTTGGCCTGCCGCTGGGCGGCGGCGAGCTGGGAGGCTGCGGCTTGGGCTGCGTTCTGGGCCTGTGCTCCAGCGCCCAGTTGCTGGGCGTGGTCTTGCATGAGGTTGGCAGCGGTGGCGAGGTCACCGGCTCGCTGGGCGATGGCGGCCTGCTGTGCCGCTGCTGCGGCGAGGGGGTTTTGGCCCGCGAGGGCCTGCATCTCGGCGGCGAGCTGCTGTTGGCGCTCGGCGAGGTCGGCTGCCCTCCGAGCGAGTGCGGCGGTTGTGCCCTGGTCGCCGGCGGGCGGCGGGTTGGCGGCGGGCTGTGGCGGTGTGCCGCCCTGCTGTGGGTTCTGGCCGCCGGCAGGTTGTCCGGCCTCAGCGCCCTTTGGTGCGCCGGCAGCGGCTTGGTCGCCGCCCTTGGGGGCGCCCGCGTTTGCTGGGGGTTGGGCTGCCTCGCCGGCCTTCGGGGCGCCCGCGTTTCCTGCGGTCTGGGCTGCGTCAGCGCCCTTGGGTGCGCCCTCGTTACCTGCTGGCTGCCCGGCGTCATTGCCCTTGGGGGCGCCCGCGTTTTCGGCGGGCTGTGCGGCGTTGGGTGGTTGTGGGGCGCCGGCGTCGGCGGGGGGGTTCTGGCCTTGACTCGCCTGCTGCTGGCCGAGGAAGGGCTGAGCGGCGGCGGCTTCAAGGCGTTCGGCGAGCTGGCCGAGCTGGTTCCCGGCGTTGTTGGCGGCCTGAGCCGCTGCGGGGAGCTGGTTGTTCTGAAGGGCGTCAGCCGCTCGCCGTGCGGCCTCGGCCGCGCGGTGCTCGATGCCGCCCTGCGGGGCCGCGTTGTTGACGTCTTGGGCTAGGCCAGCGGCCTGGCGCGCGACCTCGGCCTGTTCGGCCCGGAGGCGATTCATCTGGTCATTGGCCAGTTGTGCGGCGAGGTCCTGACGCTGGGCCATGAGGGCCTGGGTCTGCTGGCGGAGTTCGCCCTGGCGTCTGGCGAGGTCGGCCACCTGGCCGGGCGTCTGTGGTGCGCCCGCGGGCGCGCCTTGCTGAGGAGTGGGCTCGCCGCCCTGGGGTGCTCCCTGCGGGTTCTGCGCGGCGGTGCCTTGGGAAGGGGTGGGCGGGGCCTGGCCTTGGGCGAGCTGTTGCGCGGCCTGGTTTAGCGCAGCCTCGGCCGCGGCCTGGTTTTTCACGGCCTGGGGGAGGTTTCCGGCATTGATGTTCCGTGCGGCCTCGGCCATGGGTTGGGCTTGCGGGGCGCTGGCGGCGCCGGCGGCGGCGTCGTTGGCGAGCTGTTGCTGCTGCCGGGCGAGGTCTGCGAGCGCCTTGTCCACCTTTTGGATTTCGGCGAGCTGGTTGTTTTCGGCGGCGAGCGCGGCCTGTTCCTGGGCCATTGCGCGGGCTTGCGCGGCGAGTTGCTTGGCGGCCTCGGCGTCGGCCTTCATTGCGGCCTGGGGGCCGCCGGGGGTCTCCTTGAGCATCTCGGCGAGTTCTTGCGCGAGCGCCTCTTGTGCCTTTTGCCACTCTTCGGGGCTCATCGTCGCGTCGGGGGACTTGCCGTCCGCGGCCTGTTCGGCCGCGAGCTTTTCCCTGGCCAGCTCGGCCTCGCGCGCGGCCATCTCGTTCATCTCGATGGCCTTGCGCACAACGTCGGAGACCGGCTCCACCTCCTTGAGCAGCGCCTCGACCTCCTTGAGGGAGCGGTCAATCACGCGGTCGGTCTCCCGCGCGAGCATGCCCCGCTGGGGGGCATCCTCGGCGAGCTTGGTCTGGCCCGCGAGGTTTTCGGCTTTGGCGATGTGCTCTTCGGCGAGCTCCCGAACCTTTTCTCCGAGCTTCTCGAAGTAGCCGCCCTCCATTTCCCTGGCGACCTTTCGCGCCGTGGAGTCCGCCGCGGCCAGGCTCTTGCGCATGTCGTCTATCCGCTTCTGGTCGCTCTCGCGCGGCTTCTCCTGCTTCGGGAGGTCGCGGGTCAGCTTTTCAGACTCGCGCTTGGCGGCCTGGAGGTCGCGCTTGACCTTCTCCAGGCTGTCCTTGAGCTTTTTCTCCTGCTCCATGAGCGCGGCGGCGGCGAACGACGGTGCCCGGACGTCGAGCTCGATGCGAAAGAGGTCCGACAGCCCCGTGTGCGGCCCCTTGAACTCCTTGGGGCAGTTGTCGGTCGCCCGAATCTGGAAGGTCACGTACTTGGCGTTGCGCAGGTCGAGCGCGCCGAGCTGGAGCGCGGTCTCGCTCGCCACGGCCCGCGTGAGCTTCTTGGGGTCCTTGGGCAGTGCGATGGGCTTCGGCGGCCGTCCCCGCCCGTCCACCTCGATGAGCAGTTCCGCGCCCGACAGCCCGATGTCGTCCTCAATCGTGAACCCGATCGGCAGCGGCGCGGTCGGCGGCAGCCGCAACTGCTTCGCCTCCGGCTTGATCACCGCCACCACCGGCGCCCCATCCGGCACCACCTCAATCGTGTGCTCAGCCGACGAGCTCTCGAACCTGTGCTCGTCGGTGAGCCGCAGCGCCCACTTCCCCGCCACCTCCTGCCCCAGGGTGAAGCGGCACACCACCGCCGGCTCCCGCCCGCCCACCACCTCGGTCTTCACCAGCGGCTGCCCTTTCGCATCCGCAGGCACCTGGCCGTTGACCAACATCTCCGCCGCGGCCATCGGCTTGTTCGTCCGCGCCGTCAACGTCACCAACGTCCCCGCCAGACCCTTGATGTTCCCCTCCGACTTCGCCTCCGTCACCGCCTCACGCCCGGTGTACTTCGGAAACTCGTAGCGCACCGCCAGCCCCTCGATGGCCGGCTTGGGCACCACGGTGGCCGTGTAGAACGCGCTCAGCGCATCCCCCGCGTGGACGCGATAGCGGAAGCTCGCCGTCGCCGGCGGGCAGGTGAACGCGAACCTCGGCCCGGCCCCGCCCGAGGCCAGCAGGGTCATCTCCGAGACGCTTTCCGCGCCGCCGCCCTCGCCCCATAGCAGCCGCGCACGCCGCACCCCTCGGCGGGGCACGTCCACCTCCACCTGGAGCCGCGAGCCCTCGATAATCGTCACATCGCCCGGGCTCACCCGCAGGTCGCGTGCCCGCAGATTAGGCAGATTGATGAACGGCGCGCCCGCGCGGGCGAGCAGGAACCGCGCCTGGCTCGGCCACAGGATGAACACCCCCGCGAAGATGGCCGCAACAGCCGCCGCCGCAACGAGATATGGCCGCGCCGCCCGCAACGTGATCTCGCGCCGCGGCTGAAGCGCCGCCGCGCTATCCGTCGCCTGCGCCACCAGCGCGCGAATGAGCTGCTCCGAGCCCCGAAGCTCGGGCGCGTCCCGACTCGTCAACAGCTCCACCGCCGACGAGATGCGCTCCTGAAGCTCAGGATGATGCGCCTCGATTGCCCGCGCCACGCCCGCCAGGGTAAAACTGCGCGCCAGCGGCCTCACGAGGAACAGCAACGCCACCGCCGCCGTCGCACCGTAGGCGCTCAGCGTCAGCGCCCAGCGCGTCGTCATCGAGAACAGCGTCACGGAGGCATCAACCGCCATCACCGCCAGCAGCGTCCCGATGGCAGTCGCCGCCGTCGCACACGCACCCCGCACCACGATCAGCCAACGCACCCGCCGCAGCAGCCGCGTCAGCTTCTCAACGATTGGCTGCGGAATCGCCCCCGCCGCCCCGAGATCCTCGAACCGCATCGCACAACCTCCATCCCCCCCTTCTCATCGTCCTCGTCCCTCGTCCTCGTCCTCGATCCCCTCTCCCTCACGCCGAGCGAGCCGAGGCCACAGCGAAACCCACGACCACCACGGCTTTCACCACGGATTCAACGGATGGGCACGGATAAGAGACGAAACTCCGTGTGGGCCTGGAGTCCCATTTCCCATCTTCCCCCATCCCAGTCATCCGAGCCGTCCGGGGTCATCCGTGGAATCCGTGCCATCCGTGGTTGATCACTTCCTCCTCCGTACCCGAACACCGACAACCGAACACCTATCACCGCTCTTCGGTCGTCGGGGGGGCTTCGCCTTGCGTTCCATCTTAGCCCCGCCCGAGCGGAAAAGCAACCCCAAACCCACCCCCTCCCGCCCCCGAAATCGTAATACTTTGTAAGGGGCGTCAGAGGCAAGGGTGTGCTACTTGCGACAGGAGCTTTGGGGTGAGCCTGTCGGCTTGCCCTTGGCACCTCAAGGGGCTTCCTCCTATCCCGGGCAACCCACGCCGCTCTCTTGGAGCTGTCGCGACCCCAGTTTCTGTGGTTCCATGTGAAGGGCGGCGACAACTCGCCGCACTCCAAGAGGCTGACGCCCATCGTCTGCACGGCGTCCCACGCCATGCGACAGCCCCCCGACAGAGGACCAACTTGTGAGGCGGAGGCCAGTGATCCCCTGTTTTCTGGGGGCGCTCCCAGCTCATAAGTGATTGTGAGGCAAGAGCTTCGGGAGCGTGCCAAGAATTGGCACAGAGGACCAAGTCCTTGCGCACACGCTGGTCCTCTGTCCGGTGTCGGCGTTGGGAGTGGCCGAGGCGGACCCTGTCTCGGCGACCCGGGGTGTTGCGCCCCGTTGGGGCTCAGGATAGGTTGAAGAGCGAAACCGGGGTAGCGTCAGACGAGGCGGGGCTTGACAGGCCGCCGGGTCGTGGTATGATGGGCGGCGTGAGAGGCGAGGGGGGTGTGGGAGGCGGATGGTGCCGCGGGCGAGAGCGCAGGGGTCGGGGACCTCGAGAGGCTTCATCGGCTCGACGTGGGCCGAGGCAGGGTCGTTGGCTTGTGGGACAGGAGGCAGGCGATGAGAGTGTGGATTGGCTTGCTGGCGGTGGGGTTGATGGGCGCGGTGGTCGCCGGCTGCGCGGGGATGACCGCGGCGCCGGTGGTGCCGCCGCCGGGGCTCGTCTTCTCGTCCTACACGGCGCCGCTGGACGTTGATCTGGACAAGACGCAGCTCGGGGCGAAGCGTGGTCAGGCGAGCGTGACCTCGATCCTGGGCCTCTTCTCGTTCGGCGACGCGGGCACCCAGGCCGCGGCGCGCTCGGCAGGGATCAACACGATCCACCACGCTGACTACAAGGCCACGAACGTCCTCGGGATCTTCTCCACCTACACCACGATCGTCTACGGCGACTGAGCCGCGGCGGCCAGGAGCAGGAGGAGAAGCCATGAGGCCCATGTTGCGAAGCGTCGCGGTCCTCGTGCTCGGCCTGGCGGCCGGGATGGGGTGCGCGCTGGCGCCGCGGGCGCCTGTCATGGCGCCCTACGGCGCGGGGTTCAACCAGACCAAGGTGCCCATGAACCTGCGCTATCGAGCCACGGCGCTCGGCGCCAAGCAGGGCACCGCGTCGGCCACGACCATCCTCGGGCTGTTCACGTTCGGCGATGCCTCGATTGCCGCGGCTGCCCGCCAGGGCAACATCGCCCGCGTGACCCACGCCGACAGCGAGGTGCTCAACGTCCTCGGCCTCTTCGCCGAATTCAAGACCGTCGTGTATGGGGACTGAGCGCCCTCGCTGCGCGCCCCACGGACCACAGGAGAAGGGAATGCGACGCCACCTGATTGCGATAGGACTGCTGGGCGTCCTGGCGCTTGGCCTGGCCGGCTGCGCAGCCTACCAGGCGCCCGTGCGACCGCCCCAGGGACTGCTCTTCACCACTATCACCGCGCCCCTGTCCACCAACTTCAAGTCCACCCCCGTCTGCACCAAGCGGGGCGTTGCCGAGACCACCTACTTCCGCGACCCGCTCTTCACCGGCCTGTCGTTTGCCTGGGGTGAGGCGGGGGTCAAGGAGGCCGCGATGAACGGCGGCCTGACCGCGGTGGAGTATGCCGACTACGAGTACATGCTCGCCTTCGGCATCTTCGGCAAGTTCCGCGTCATCGCCTACGGGCAATGAGCGCGCCCGCCTCCGGGGCCCGCGGGGGGCAGGCATCGCGCCTGCCCCCTCGCCGCGCGGCGGCGCGCTTTGACCTCTCCCCGCCAAACCCGTACAATAAGCCGCGTCAGGGGTGCTGCCCGCGGAGCCCTCGGCAAAGGCGGGCGGCTGACAGGCTCAGGGTCGCCCCCAGGAACCTGACCGGGGTAATGCCCGCGCAGGGCAGCAGCCGTCGGCCCGACCACGACGTGTGGCTCGGGCTTTTCTGTGCCAGGACAACGACCCGTCCCAACAGGAGCAGATACGGTGAAGCTGGATGAAGTCCGCGTCACACGGCTCATCGTCCAGGGCTACGCCAGGAAGCTGTGCGCGGTGGCCCAGAGCGACGTGGCCATTGCCGGCGGCGGGCCGGCGGGCCTCACGGCCGCCTACTACCTGGCAACCGCCGGCCTCAAGGTCGCCCTCTTCGAGCGCAAGCTCAGCATCGGCGGCGGAATGTGGGGCGGCGGCATGATGTTCAACGAAATCGTCGTCCAGGACCCCGCCAAGCCCATCCTCGACGAGATGGGCGTCCAGAGCAAGCCGGCGGGCAGGGGCTACTGGACCGCCGACGCCGTCCACGCCGTCGCCGCACTCCTTTACAAGGCCACCGCCGCCGGCGCCGTGGTGATGAACTGCATCAGCGTGGAGGACGTGATGCTCCAGGGCGGCCGCGTGACCGGCCTTGTCATCCAGTGGAGCCCCGTGGAGATGAGCGGGCTGCACGTGGACCCGCTGACCATTCGCGCGCGGGCCGTCGTCGAGGCCACGGGCCACCCCGCCGAGGTCGCCAGGGTGCTCGTCGAGAAGGCCCGCGTCAAGCTCAACACCCCCAGCGGCGCCCTCGAGGGCGAGCGGCCGATGGACGCCACACGCGGCGAACTGGCCATCGTGGACAACACGCGGGAGATCTTCCCCGGCGTCTACGCGGCCGGGATGGTCTGCAACGCTGTTTACGGCGCGCCCCGCATGGGTCCGATCTTCGGCGGCATGCTCCTCAGCGGCCGCAAGGTCGCCCAGCTCATCCTCGCCGACCTCGGCGCCCCGAAATAGCCGTCCCCCCGAACGCTCAGCGGTTCCGGGTGAGGTGAGCCTCTGCTCGCCAGGGTGCCAGGCACCGCCGACTCAGGGTGCCAGGCACCGCCGACTCAAGGTGCCAGGCACCGCCGACTGAGCCGCGTGGCGCTGCGACCACCCAAAGGCGCAGGGCGCCGAGCTTTCCGCAACAGGAACTACTTCGCCTTTGGCACTAGGTCCACGATGCCGAGGTCAATGTACTGGCCGCCCATGGTCTGACGGCAGTGGACGGCGATGACGTTCTTGCCAGGCTTGAGGGCTGCGACGCCCTGGGGGGTCATCGCCAGCTCGTCATAGTGGGTGGTGAAGCCCTGTGCCCTGGCCGCGAGGACGCCGTTGACGTAGACCTCGCAGTCCTCGTCGTGGTGCGCCCAGAAGTGGGGGTTGGCGAGCTTGCCCTCGGGCAGCTCGACGGTGCGGCGGAGCCAGATGTCGGGCGTCCGCCACTCGGTGCGGACCGTGGTGCCCGGCGTGCCCCTGGTGCCAAAGCCGGCGGTGCCTTCCTTCCAGCCCTTGTCGTCGAAATCGGGCTTGAACCAGTCGTCGGCCGGCTTCTCGGTGGTGTAGCGCCAGGCGATGGCTTCCTTCTCGGAGGTGGGGACGATGACTTTGACTTCGGGCGGGGGCGGGAACTCGCCGCGGTTGGCCTTGGCGGCCGTTTCCGGGTCGAGCTTCACCAGCTCGCGGTCGTAGGTCATAAGCCCGTTGCACTCGGTCTCGACGTCGGAGGTCTGGGTGTAGATTGCGCCGCAGAGGCCCTTGTCGCGGAGCTGGTAGACCTTCTGGAGGAGCTTGACGTACTGCTTGGTGAGGTCTTCGCGGCTGGCGGCGCCGCGGTAGCCCCAGTGCTTGGCCGTCCACGTGTGGCCGTCAATCCCCAGGCCGAGTCCGCCGAACTCGCCGAGGACGGCGGCGCGGGTTTCCGACAGGGGCGGCATGCCGGGGCCGGGGTAGGCGTGGATGTCGTGGACGTCGCCGACCTTCATGTCGGTCCAGCCGCTCGCGTTGTTGACGAGGCGGGTGGGGTCGAGCTTCTTGATGAGGTCGCAGTAGCGGGCGGTGTCGTGTTGGCCCCAGCCCTCGTTGAAGGGCACCCACATGACGATCGAGGGGTGGTTGCGGCGACACTCGATCATGCGGACGAGCTCGACCTCGAAGTTCTTCTTGGCTTCCTCGAAGCGCTTGAATGCCTCGGGGCCGGGCTTCGTGACCTTGCCCGCCTTGTCCTTCCGCTCTTGAGGCGGGCCGACGAACATGCTGGGCATGTCCTGCCAGACCATGAGGCCGAGCTTGTCGCACCAGTAGTACCAGCGGTCGGGCTCGTACTTCGTGTGCTTGCGGGCGCAGTTCATCCCCAGCTTCTTCGTCATCTCGATGTCGTAGCGGAGCGCCTCGTCGCAGGGCGCGGTGTGGAGCCCGTCGGGCCAAAAGCCCTGGTCGAGCGGGCCGATGTGGAAGACCGGCTTGCCGTTGAGCATCATCCGCACTATGCCCGCCTCGTCCTTGCCCAGGGCGATCTTTCGCATCCCGAAGTAGCTCTCCACCGCGTCCTCGCCGAGCTTGATCGCGAGGTCATAGAGGAACGGCGTGTCTGGCGACCAGAGCCTGGCGTCGGGGATTCTGAGGGCGATGGTCGAGTCCACCATGTCGCGGCCGGTGGCCACCTGCCTGGCGCCGTCGCGGACGACGATCTCGGCGGTTGGGGGCTTGCGCCACTGGCCCGCGCCCTTGACCGTGATGCGCACGAGGCCGGCGTCAACGTCGGGGTCAATGCGAAGGGAATCAACGTAGGCGATGGGCACGGGCTCCAGCCAGACGGTCTGCCAGATGCCGCTGGTGGCGGTGTACATGATGCCGCCGGGGTTGCGCCGCTGCTTGCCGATGGGCTGGAAGCCGGCGTCCGTGGGGTCCCAAACGGCCAGGACAAGTTCCTGCGCGCCGTCGGCCTTCAGGGCGTCGGTGATGTCGAAGCTGAAGGGGTCGTAGCCGCCGCGATGGGTGCCCAGCTCCTTGCCGTTGAGGGTGACCGTCGTCTCCCAGTCCACGGCCTCGAAGTGGAGGAGGACACGCTTGCCCTTCCAGGCGGCAGGGACGTCGAACGTGCGGCGATACCAGAGGCGTTGCTTCTCATCCACGCGCTTCATCACGCCCGAGAGAGCGGATTCGACCGGGAACGGCACGAGGATTTTGCCGTCCCAGCCCTTCGGCTGCGGAGCATCTTTGGCCACGATGGCATAGTCCCAGAGGCCGTTGAGGTTGAGCCATTCCTTGCGGACCAGTTGCGGGCGGGGATACTCGGGCCACGCCTTGTCGGGCGACACCTCCCTGGTCCACCTCGTCGCCAGCGGCCCCTTGGCCGGCTGCCATTCCGCGGCGAGGGCCGCGCCGAAGAGGAGCGCCAGGCCTGACCCACATGTGAGCGACCACTTCGTCATCGCCTGTCCCTTTCTAAGGGCTATCGCCTGTCCCTTTCTGGGGTTCCGCGTGCAGGCACGCATGCCCTGCCGAGGCTCGCCTGAAGACGGGACTACCAGTCCCAGCCTCAAGGCCGCTCTAGGATAGCGCAAACGCGCTCGATGATGCCAGCGGGTTTGGCCCTCGCGCGGCGGAGCGCGGAGGGGGCTTGGGTGAAATGGGCGAGAGCCTCCACGACGGTGTCGTCAATGGCGATGGCGCGCGCTCGGCCTCGGCGAGGAGCTGGGGTCGGCGCCGCCCTTCGCCTTGAGCTTGCCGACAGCGTAGCGGAGGACACAGGGGACCGATGGGTTCCGTCTCAAGAGGGATTGGACGCCTGGGCCTGGCTTCTGGCCATGTGGCGGCGATAGTAGTCGGCGATGACGGCGGCCACGATGACGCCGCCGGTGATGAGGCGCTTGGTTGGCTCCTGGGCGCCGAGCTGCGCCAGCCCCGCCCCGAGGACTGCGATGATGAGCACGCCGAGAAACGAGGCGACCACCGAGCCGCGGCCGCCCATCAGGCTCGTGCCCCCAATCACCACCGCGGCGATGGCCTGAAGCTCATAGCCCGTGCCAGCATTTGGGTCCGCCGACTCCAGCCGCGAGACCTGCACGAGCGCGGCCACCGCGGCCAGCAGCCCGCTGAGGATGAAGGCCGCGAGCTTGGTCGGCCGCGGGTCTATGCCCGACAAGCGCACGGCCTCCTCGTTGGTGCCGATGGCCACGACGTAGCGGCCGAAAACAGTGCGGGAGAGGACAAACTGCCCCAACGCGACGACGAGGAGCGCCAGCCAGAAGGCCCAGGGGAGCCCGAAGAGCGCCGGCCGCGCCATGCCCGACACCGCCGAGCCGATGTAGAGCGTCTCGCGTTGCGTCACCAGGTAGGCCGCGCCGCGGGCCATCTCGAGCATGCCCAGGGTGACGATGAACGAGGGCAGCCTCCAGCGGACCGTGACCAGGCCGTTGAGGGCGCCGCAGAGCGCGCCGGTGCCCAGGCACGCGGCGATGGCGAGCGGAAGCGGCCAATCGCCCTTGGTCACGCACACCCCCAGCACGGCGCCGCTGAGGGCCAGCACCGAGCCGACCGCGAGGTCAATGCCGCCCAGGATCAGCACAAAGGTCATTCCCACGGCCACCAGCAGCGCATCGGGCACCTGTGCCGCATTGACCAGCAGCATGCTGCGGGTCAGAAAGTGCCGCCCCGACTTCAGCCAGATGATTACCTCGAAGGCTACAAAGAGGCCCGCGAGCACGGCCAGCAGGGCGGCGTACTCGAGGCAGGCCCGCACGAGGTCCGTGCGCCAGTTGGCGTCCTTGGGCGTGCTCATCCTGTTGCAGCTCCAACGTAGCCGCTCAGGGCGGCGGCCATGATCTTGTCCTGCGTCCATTCGCCGCGCTGAAACGTCGCGGCAAGGCGGCCAGCCGTCATCACGGCGATCCTGTCGCAGATCGCCAGCAGCTCCAAGAGGTCCGATGAGGCGACGACGATGGCCTTGCCGCGCTCGGCCAGGTCGCCAAGCAACTTGTAGATGGCGAACTTGGCCCCGACGTCAATCCCGCGCGTCGGCTCGTCGAAGAGGAGCACGCGGCAGTCGCGGAAGAGCCACTTGGCCACGACCACCTTCTGCTGATTGCCGCCGCTGAGCTCGGCCACCGGCTGCTCGACCGAGCGGCACTGGATGGCCAGGTCCACGGCGAGGCGCTCGGCGACCGCGCGCTCCCTGGCGCCGTCGAGGAGGCCGCCTGGCCCGGCCACCTCGCCCAGGCGCGCGATGGTGACGTTGTGGCGCACCGGCAGGGGGAGCAGGAGGCCCTGGCTCTTGCGATCCTCCGTGAGGAGCGCGATGCCCGCCCGAACGGCGTCGCGAGGCGAACGGATGCGGGCCGGGCGGTCGGCGCCATAGAGGTAGACCGCGCCCGCGTCGGGCCGGTCGGCGCCGAAGACCAGGCGCAGGGTCTCGGTGCGCCCCGAGCCCATGAGGCCGGCGAAGCCGAGGATTTCGCCCTCGCGGACCTCGAAGGAGACGTCGCGCACCGCCGTGCCGCGCCGCAGGCCGACCGCGCGCAGGGCCACCTTGCCCGGCGGCCTGCGGGCCGACGGGTGGGCCTCGCCAAGGTTACGGCCGACCATCAGGCGGATGATCTCGTCCAGGGTCACTGGGGCGAGGCTCGCAGCGTCCGTGAGCTCCGTCTCTAGCTTCGTCTCCTCCGCGCTTTCGCGCGAAAGCGCGGAAGGCATCGGGCGAGACGGGGGCGGCCCAGGAGGGCTCTGTGTGGGTTCCGCGCTTTCGCGCGAAAGCGCGGAAGGCATCGGGCGAGACGCGGGCGGCCCAGGAGGGCTCTGTGTGGGTTCCGCGCTTTCGCGCGAAAGCGCGGAAGAGGTCGGCTGGGGCGTTTCATTGGGGACGGCGGCGCGCTCCCGCACCGCGCTGGTACCCAGGACGCGGGTGGCGACGACGCGGCCGTCGCGCAGCACGGTGATGCGGTCGGCGATCTGGAAGATCTCCTCCATTCGATGGGAGATGTAGAGTATGGCGGCGCCCGCGGCCTTAAGGTGACGTATCTGGTCGAAGAGGCGTGCGACCTCTGGGTCTGTGAGCGCGGCGGTCGGCTCGTCGAGGATGAGGAGCTCGCAGCGGCCCGAGAGGCCGGCGGCGATCTCGACGAGCTGCTGCTGGCCGACGCCCAGCTCGCGCACCGGGCGCTCTGGCGGAACGCCCTGGAGGCCCACGCGGGCCATTGCAGCGCGGGCCTCGGCGTGGAGGCGCCGATAGGTCACTACCCCCAGGCGCCGGGGGAGGCGCCCCAGGAAGATGTTCTCGGCGACCGAGAGGTTGCCGACGAGGTGGAGCTCCTGCATGACCATGCGGATGCCGTGGCGCTCGGCGTCGCCCTTGGAGGCTGGGGCGTAGGGCTGGCCGGCGAGGCGCATGGCGCCGCGGTCGGGCCGCGTGAGGCCGCTGAGGATGCGGGCGAGGGTGGTCTTGCCCGCGCCGTTTTCGCCGACGAGCGCGTGAACCTCGCCGCGCCGAAGGTCGAGGGCGACGTCGAGGAGGACGGGCGCGGCGTAGGACTTCCACAGGCCGGTGATGCTCAGCAGCGGCTCGGCGGCAGCCATCGGCCCATCCCCAGTTCAAGGGGCAAGTGGCGCGGGACTATCAGAGGACAAAGGACAGAGGACAGAGGACAGAGGACAGAGGACAGATCACAGAGGGCGGAAGATAGAGGGCGGAGGACAGATGACAGAGGGCAGAAGGGTGCGCTGCTGTCTGTTCTCTGTCGTCTGCCGTCTGTTGTCTGTCGTATGTAGTCTGGCTCCCGCGTCGCTTGCCCCTCTTCAGTCGCCACCGGTCATTCGCTTTCCTTTTTGCCGGGGGCCTTGACTGCGGCCTTGCGCTTGAGGAACTCGGCGTCCACGAGCTCGACCTGGGTCTCCTTGTAGTCGGAGTGCTCAGGAGCGAGGTGGGCCTCGAGGATGTCGAGGGCGTGGCGGATGCCCTCGACGGCGATCTGGTCGGCGTGCTGGTCCACGGTGCAGAGGATGTGGCCGTCGAGGATTTCCTTCTGGACGGCGGCGATGTTGTCGTAACCGACGACGAGGACGGTGCCGAGCTTTCCTGCGGCGCGGAGTGCGGCGACGGCGCCGAGGGCCATGTTGTCGTTGGCGCACAGGATGGCCTTGAGGTCGGGGTGCTGGGTAAGCATGCCGGCGACGACCCTTTCGGCCTCGTCCATGTGCCAGTTGGCCGTCTGCTTGGCGGCGACGGTGATTCCTGCGGCGTCCATGGCGGCCTCGAAGCCGAGCTTGCGCATGATGCCGTTGATGGCGTTGGGCATCCCCTCGACGATGGCCACCTTGTCGCCGCTCTTGAGCTTCTTGGCGAGGTATTCGCCGGCCAGGCGTGCGCCCTTGCGGTTGTCGGGGCCGACGAAGGGGATTTTGACCTCTTTGTCCTTGAGCGCCTCCTCGTCGAAGCGATTGTCTATGTTCACCACCACGATGCCGGCGTCAATGGCCTTCTTGCACACGGGGACGAGTGCCTTGGAGTCGGCTGGGGCGATGATGATGGCGTTGACCTTCTGGGCGATCATCTGCTCGATGATGGCCACCTGGCCGGCCACGTCGCGCTCGTCTTTTATCCCGTTGGAAATCAGCTCATAGCGGCTAGGGTCCTTCTTTGCGTGGGCCTTGGCCCCTTCTTCCATGGTTTTGAAGAACTCGTTGGCGAGGGACTTCATGACGAGTGCGATGGTGAAGCGTGGCTTGCCTGGGGGCGGCGGGGCATCGTCGCCGCCGCAGCCGGCCAGCAGGGTCGCCAGGCTTAACGCGCATGCCGCGCCCGCCATGAGTCTCTTGGCCATCGCTGGGTTCCTTTCATTCGCTCACGAGCTTGATTTGCGCCCAGTAGCCGGTCTCCCATCGCCAGCCTGAGGGCTCGTTGAGGAGCTCGACGAGGACGCTTTTGCCGCCGTAGGCCGAGAGGTCCACCTTGGTCTCCAGCCAGCAGTCGAAGGCGGTCTTCTGGCCGATCTCTTTGCGGAGGAGTTCGCGGTTGTCGGCGCGCACGACAAGGGTCCAGTCGCCGCGCGGGTCGTGGCCGACGACGAGCCGCAGCGTGGTCCGCTTCATCGGGGGAATGTCCAGCCGCTTGCGCAGGATGCACGCCGTCTGCTGATTGAGGGGGTGGGTGACGAGGACGTCGGGCTTGCCGCGCCAGGAGGCCCGGAGGCCTGGGTCTTCCACATCGCCGCAATTGACCACCGACCAGCCTGGGGCGAACTTCTCGACGGCCGCCTGGATGTCCCGCCCGCCGGCGGGGGTGGCGATCTGCTTCATCTCCTCCTCGGTGAAGCGGCTGTTGGCGATGGGGCCTGGTGTCCAGCACTGCTCCAGGGGCGAGGGCTTGGGGGCCTGGATGGGGATGACGAAGGTCTCCTCGCCCTTGTCGTTTTTCTCGATGCGGCCGCCGGCCTTCTCGACGGCCTGGCGGGCGAGCTTCTCGCAGACCTCGATGAGGCGCGGGAAGTTGTACTCGGTGTGGCTGAACTTGCCGTCGGGGTTGAGTGCCGACTTGAAGGTCTCGGGCAGGCCCTCGAAGCCGATGGTGGTGAAGACGATGCCTGCGGCGCTCGACGGATTGCAGTCGGAGTCCTGCCCGCAGCGGGTGGAGATGACGATGGTCTTCTCGGGGTCGCGCTCGCCGTAGAGCACGCCCATGACGACGTAGGCGCCGTTGATCTTCGCGTCAATGTTGAAGTCACCCTTCGAGCACGACGCCTTGCGGTAGTCGGGGTTCAGATGGTACTTCTCGTTGACGAGGCCCCAGGTCTTCTCCCAGTCCTTGGGGTTCTCCTTGAACCACTTGAGGACGTCGCGGACGCACTCGGCGTATTGCGAGCCTGGGGGGATGCAGCGGAGGCCGGCCTCGACGAGTCTGACTGGGTCGCTCTCGAAGAATGCCTCGGCGTACATGGCGCCGAAGAGCTGCCCGCCGTAGATGCCGTCGCCGTAGTTCATCAGCCGCCCGAACTTCTCGCCGAGTGCGATGGCCACATTGGGCAGGCCGGGGGCGATCAGCCCCGAGTAGTCGCTCTCGATCTGGTAGTCAATGTCGTCGGCGTGCCGGTTGAACTGCGGGTGGCCGGAGTCGGGCGGGGCGATGCCGGAGCGGAGGTTGTCGCGCCCGGCCTTGTTGGCGTGCCACAGCGGGTAGCGGCTGTTGGCGAAATCAATCCCCGCCTGGCGGAGCGAGACGTCCAGCCCGTGGACCTCCATCGAGCGCAGGAACGTCATCTCCACGTAGATGTCGTCCTGGTTGAACTGGTTGATCATGGCGGGCTTCCACTTGGGCACGGAGGCGGCGGGGATGATCTTGCCCTTCCACTTGAACTCCGTTGGCCCGCCCCAGCCGACGCCGGCCATCTGGCCGAGCCAGCCGGCCTTCATCTTATCGCGGTATTGCGCCAGGGGGAGCCGCCGCACGTCCTCGGCGCGGCCGAAGCCCGCCAGCGCGGCCACCGACGCCACCAGGACAACCGCCCGCTTCCGCATCGCAGAGTCTCCTCGTGAACGGCGCCGAGCCAGCTCCCTAGCACTATATCAAGCGCGGGGCGAATCTGCAAGCCGCTCGCGCCGGGCACCCGCGGGCGGGGTTGCGGTGCGACCGGCCGCGCGTACAATGGACCGGGGGGACTTCCGGGGGGGATCTCTGGCTTCAGAAGGGACTATGCGGGTGAAGAAGCTCGATTGGCGCGTCAAGCTCGGCTTGGGCCTCGTGCTGCTCTCGGCGGCACTCTATGTCGTCCACTGGCTGATCTACCGCGACCCCAAGCACATCTTCATCTACCTGCTGGGCGACATCGCGTTCATCCCCATTGACGTGTTGCTCGTGACGCTGGTAATCCACGAGCTCCTGGCCACGCGCGAGAGGCGCGCCAGGCTACACAAGATGAACATGGCGATCGGCACGTTCTACAGCGAGGTGGGCGCGCAGTTGCTGGGCGCCCTCGGCCGCATGGACCGCGACAACAGCGGCCTACGCGAGGAGTTGGCCGAGGCAGGCAAGTGGACCGACGAGCAGTTCAAGGCCGCCCACGCCCACGTGCGCGGCTACCAGGCCCAGGTCGCCAGCACGCCTGAGGCCCTCGCCGGCCTGCGCTCCTACCTGCTCGGAAAGCGCCAGTTCCTCCTCGGCCTGCTCCAGAACCCAAACCTCCTGGAGCACGATGCCTTCACCAGCCTGTTGTGGGCCGTGTTTCACCTCACCGACGAGTTGGCCCATCGCCGCGACGTGCGGGCGCTCTCCGAGGCCGACCGCGCGCACCTCGAGGGCGACATCAAGCGCGCCTATGGCCTGCTCGTGGCTCAGTGGGTGGACTACATGCGGCACCTGAAGGCGAGCTACCCCTACCTCTTCTCGCTGGCTGCGCGCACCAACCCCTTCGACCCCGCGGCAACGCCCGAGGTGAAGTAGGGGCAGAGAGCTACCTCGCGCACGCCTCGTAGCGCTTGGCCGTGCCGGGCCAGTCTATGATCTTCATGAAGGCGTCCACGTAGGCCGCGCGGTCGTTGGCGTACTGGAGGTAGTAGGCGTGCTCCCAGACGTCGCAGACCATGAGCGGCGCGGCGCCCCAGATGGTAAGGTTCTGGTGGTTGAGCACCTGGAGGACCACGAGGCGTCTGCCGAGCGGCTCGTGGACGAGGATGGCCCAGCCGCTGCCCTCGACGGCCTTGGCCGCCGCTGCGAAATGAGCGGTGAACTTCTCCACCGAGCCGAAGTCGCGCACGAGGGCGTCCCTGAGCGCGCCCTCGGGCTGGGTTGCGGCGCCAGGCCGCATAGAGTTCCAGTAGAGCGCGTGGAGCGCGTGGCCCGAGCCGTGGAAGGCCAGGGCGCGGGACAGCCCGCTGACCGCCCCAAGTTCGCCCGCCTCGCGCGCCTTGGCGAGCGCGGCCAGAGTGGCGTTGAGGCCCTTCACGTAGGCGGCGTGGTGCTTGGTGTGATGCAGTCGCAGGACCCTTTCCTCGATGGCCGGGGCCAGCGCATCGTAGCCATAGGGCAGCTTGGGGAGCTCGTACTCGCCCGCCGCGCCGGGGGCCTCCGCCGCGTCCGCCGCGCCTGCGAACGCCCCCAGGCCCGCGGCCAGCGCGCCCAGGCCCAGCCACTCCCGCCGACTCATCTCCGACATGCTCAGTCCTCCTTCGTCCCCTCGTGTGACCAGTGCATCTTGACGACCAGAATGTGCGAGCCGGCCCAGGCCGCCTCGGGCCGACGGAATCTATGGACGACCGGCATCTTCTCCATGTCCCTCAGAGCGCCCAGGAACGGGCCGAAGCGCTTCAGCGTCATCGGCTCGAAATCGAGGTAGTAGGCCACCTTTGCGCGGCGCATCATGCTCAACAGGCTTCTGTGCCGCAGCGCTTCATAGGCGGCGTTGTTGACCGCACCGTCCAGGTTCACCACCCGCCGCTGCGAGTAGTAGCCAATGATGCCGGCATTGAACGCCGCGGCCACGTCGCCTTCTCTCGTATTATCGCGCAACCAGCGCGCCGCGTCCAGCATCTCCACGGCCCAGGGCCACTCGCCACGCCGGAGCAGGGCGGCGCTGCGCTCGACGAGGAGACCGCCAATGCCCGCGAGGGCCAAGGCAACCAGCGCCCCGAGCAGTCGCGGATTGCGGATTGCGGATTGCGCAACGGGATGAGAACAAGGTGCAAGGTCCCCAGGGCCAGGCTCTTGAGGGGCAGCAACCGGCACTCGGCTCTCGGCACCCGGCAATTGAGCCCGGCGGGTCGCTACGCTCAAGGCCAGCGCAAAGACCGCCGGCAAGAGCACCAGTAGCTGGTCGAAGTACCAGGGCCTCGGATACCAGCGGATGGCGGCGTGGACGAACAGGTGGGCAAAGCTGGCCAGCCCGAGGCCAAGCAGCACGAGGATCGCGCGGCGGGCGGCCATGGACCGGGCGGGGTCGGCGTCCAGGGCAGCCTCTCTCCGCCAGCAGATGGCAAAGACGAGCAGGGAAAGCGCGATGGCGGGGAACGAGACGAGCCGCGAGTAGCCGATCTCGCCCCGAAGCCCCTCGTAGAGCATCACGGCGAAGAGCTTGAGGCCGTGGAGCGTCGGCGACAGGCCCCCGTGCTCCTCGGGGCGGTAAAGCGCGTGCTGCACATAGGGCACGGCCAGCCCACTCACCTGGACGGGCGAGCCAAAGGCTAGCCAGTTGTAGGCAGCCCACGGCACGGCCAGCGCCGCGGCCGCGGCAGCCATCACGCCCGCCCGCCTCAGCCGCCGCCCCCGCTCCGCCATCGCCACTGCCGCGAGCCAGAAGACGCCGATGAAGAACACGTTGTCCGTCCTTGCCAGGAACAACAGCCCCATCAACACCCCGAAGGCCACCGAGAGGTATTCCGGATTCCGGACTCCGGATTCCCGACTCCAATCGGCGGTCGGCGACCGGCGATCGGCAATCCGCAGCGTGCCCCACAGCAGCACTGTGAACAGCAACGTGCTCAGGCTCGACTCGAGCCCATTGAGGCTGGACGCGACCGCCCGCGGGTTGAGCCAGTAGAGGATGAGCGCGAGGAGCGGGATCCACCAGGAGCCGGTTATCCGCCGCACGAGGCGATGCAGAAGGATGGCCGTGAGGAAGCTGAGCCCGACGCCCAGCCCCAGCGCGGCCCGCACGAAGGCCAACGGCTCCCTCACCACCCACGCCACGGGCACAAGGGCGCCCAGCCACAGGGGGTGGTAGCCATTGGTCGGGTGGATCGCGTCGAACGTCGCCCCCTGCCCGGCGACAACGTTGCGGGCGACCTTGAGGTAGTAGTACGCATCGTCGGGCACCACGCGGACGAGCGCCGGCTCATCAACGCCCGCGAGGAACACGACGCGCACCAGCAGGCCCACCCCAAGCACAAGGCCGGGCGCCGCATTTCTGGCGTGCTCCCCCAAGGTCGCCACCCCTCGCGCTTACCATGGGGCCTGCCGCCACGGGGCCTCCCGCCAGGGGGCCTCCTGCCACGGGCTGTCCCGCCACGGGGCACCCCGCCGCCAGGGGGCCTGCGGAAAGCCGGGGCCGAATCAGGCGAACGTCTTGAACTGGTCCTTTGCTGCCGAGCAGATGGGGCACTTGGCCGGGGCATCGCCCTCGACCGTGTGGCCGCACACTGTGCAGATCTGCACTGGGCCGAGCCGCATGTCCTGACTCGCATCCACGGCCTTCTTGGCGGCGGTGTACATGGCCGCGTGAATCTTCTCGGCCGACACCGCGTAGTGGATGCTCTGGATGGCGTCCTTCTCGCCCTGAGCGCGGGCGACGGCCATGTAGGCGGGATACATCTCTTCGATCTCAAACGTCTCGCCCTCGATTGCCCCGGCAAGGTTGGCCGAGGTGGGGCCGAGGCCGAAGCCTGCCCCCGAGGCGACCAGGAACGCCCCGGCCTCATCGGGCATCGCCTTGAAGTGGTTCGTCGCGTGCACCTGCTCGGCATACGAGATGGCCGTGAAGAGGCGGGCGACGTTTGGGAACCCGTCGGCCGCCGCCTTCGCCCCCCAGACCTTGTAGCGCATGTGCGCCATGCTCTCGCCGCCGAACGCGCTCCGAAGATTGGCCGCTGTCATCGCGTGCATCGCCTCTCCTTTCCTGCTGGCCCTACGGCCCGCTCGCCCCTCCGGGGGCCATTCTAGGGCAAAGCCCGCTCAGGGTCAAGATGCTGGTGCAACTGGCGTGTTGCAAAGGGCAAGTGGCAGGGGTATAATCTGGCGACCGCGGTGGGTGAACGCTTCTGGCCTAACGTGCTTGGGAGCAAGACCCGTGCCCGGCTTCACGTTCGTCGGCCGCGAGGCGGAGGTTGCGGCGTTTCGGGACATTCTCGAACGCCCGCAGGGCGAGCTTCTGGCGGTGACGGGGCCTGACGGGACCGGCAAGTCGCACCTTCTGCGGCGGCTGCGCGGGGAGGCGGAGAGCCACGAGCAGCACTTCGTGCAGCTCGCAGCGCTGGGCGCCCTGCCGGATGCCGACGTGCGCGTCTACGCCGTCTTGTGCGCCCTCGAGGCCGCCCATCGGCAGGACGCGGCGGCCACCGCCGCCGGGGAACCCGTGGCGGGCGGCGGACGCCTCTGTCTGGTGCCCAGCCCGCGCGACTTCTTCACCCATCTGATTGACCACGACGCGCGCCCCGCCGAGCACAAGCTGGCAAGCGTCCTGGCCGCCGCCTCGGTGCACCTGCCGGACGCCGCGCGATTCGTCCTCCTCGTGGACCTCGGGCGAGCGGAGGACGACGACGCCTTTCCTCTGGAGTTCCTCGCACGCCGGCTGCCCGACAAGGTGAAGCTGGTGGTGGCTGCGCGCGAGGTGCCCGAGAGCGTCCGTCGCCTCCCCAATGCCACAATCCTCGGCCCCCTGCCCCCGCTGGGCGAGGCCGACGTGGCCCGCCTGATGGAGTTCAACCTCCCGCGCCAGCCCGAGGCCCGTCGCCTGGCAGGCGCCGCGTTGGCCAGCTTCGGCGGCCACCCGCTCCTCACCGACCTGGCCGGCAAACTCGTGGCCGCCGTGGCGAACCCCGCCACGGCGCTCGCCAGCCTGCCCGCGACGGCCGACGGGATGTGCCGCCAGCTCCTCGCGCGCCTCGGGGACGAGCAGCGCGCCGTCGTCGAGTGCATCGCCGCCGTGCCCTCCGGGCTGGACCTCGCGGCGCTGCGCACACTTCTCGGCCTCTCGGAGGCCGACCTCCGCCGCGTGCTCTTCACCGACGACGTGCGCAACATCATCATCACCCATCGCACGCGGCGCGGGACCGAGGCCCGCGTGTTCCACGAGTGCTTCGGCGACCTCTTCCGGGCCGACAAGCTCCACGCGGCGGCCCTCCACAAGCGCGTCGCTGCCCACTTCCTCGCGGCCGCCACCAGCGACCCTCACGACGTCGAGGCCCTCGGCGCGCACTCCTACCACATCCGCCTGGCAGGCGACCGCGCGCAGTTCATGCGCGACTTCGCCCAGACCCTCCCAGCCAAGGAGCACCTCGGCCTCCTCCGCCTCCTGGTCGCCGAATACAAGCTCCTGCTCGTCTGGTGCGGCAACCTCGGCACCGGACCCCTCGCCCGCACGGCGTGCATGGCAAGCCTCGGACGCCTCTACCAGCGGCTGGGACAATGCGACGACGCCCTTCGTGTGCTGCGCGACGCGCTCGAGACCTGCCAGCGCGCCGACGACCAGGCCGGCGTCGCCCAGCAACTCGTCAACCTCGCCTCAGTGCTGCTCGATGCCGGCCGCCACGCAGAAGCCTTGGAGCACATCCAGCGCGCCATCGCCCTCAGCGAGGCCCAGGGCGACAAGGCCACCCTTGCCGCCAGCCTCAGCGCCCTCGGCGACGCACACCAGCGCCTCGCACACCCCGACAAGGCCCTCCCGCTCTACCAGCGCGCCCTCGTCCTCTGCCAGGAACTCAAAGACCACGCCGGCGCCGCCCGCCAGCTCACCCGCCTCGGCGCCCTGCTGCGCTCCACCGCCCCGCATGCCGCGCGCGACGCCTACCGCCAAGCCTGGCGCCTCCACAACCGCCTCGGCGCCGCCGCCGACGAGGTGGCCGACCTGTGCAACCTCGGCACCGTCTACCAGCAGCTAGGCGAACTCGACATGGCCATCGTCAGCCTCCAGGAAGCCATCAAGCTCGACCGCACCGCCGGCGACCGCAACGCCGAGGTCGAGCACCTCCGCACCCTCGCCGACCTCCACCTGGCCCACCGCCAGCCCGAGGAAGCAATGAACCACCTCCTGGAGTCCATCCGCCTGGCCCAGAGCTATGGCAACCCCGCCGCCGAGGCCGCCGGCCTCATCGCCCTCGCCAGGGTCAGCCACGCCAGCGGTGAAACCGCCAACGCGCGCCAGCTCCTCGAAGAAGCCGCAGCCCTGGCCGCCAAGATCGGCGCCCCCGACATCGAGGCCCAGGCCCAAGCCGTCCTCGCCGAGCTCACCGGCCCCTCAGCAGCCCAGGCCGAGGCGCCCCCCGAGCCCCAGGAGCCCATCGAGCCCGAGGCACCCACCCGGCCTGAGGCGCCCACCGAGCCCGAGGCGCCAACCACGCCCGCCTCGCACGCGGCCGACGCGCCCCAGTCCACCCAGCCCCAGCCCGAGGCGCCTGAGGCCACCCGCACCGCAGCGAACCCCTCGGCAACCACGGCCGCCGAACCCACCCGCGCCTCGCAGCCCGCCGAGGACGGCGAGGCGGCCGAGCTGCGCCGCCGCCTCGACGAGGCACTCCAGCGCATTGCGGAGCTCGAAGCCGAGGTCGCTCGCTACAAGAAGATCGTCAAAGCCCTCAGGGAGGTCATGGGACAATGACCCGCGCCCACAGGGGCGTCCGCTGAACCCAGAGCTCGAGACTGGAGATTACCCCATGTGGTGGCCTTTCGGACGGAAGAAGAAAGCCAAGGCCGAGGAGCCAAGGAAGGCCCCCTATGCCGCGCGGCCACGACTTAGAGAGACGCCTCGCGCGCCCGTCCGTGCGCCGGAGCCCGAACCGGAGCCGTCGCTGCCCTTCGACGATGCCCCGGAAGGCGCCGTGGAGGCCCCCGAGGCGCTCGCCCCAGCCGCGCTCCACGCCACGCCGGCCCCCCGCACCGCCGACGACATCCTGCGCCAGCTCGAGGCCGAGCGCGCCGAACGCGAAGAGGCGGCCCCCGCGGCCCCCGTGGACCCAGCCCTGGGGCGCCACCTGCTCGCCGAAGGGCCGCTCACCCGCGAGTTCATCGAGCAGCAGATCGCCCTCAGCGGCAAAGGCGACGACTACCTGTGCCGCATCCTGCGGGGCCTCCCCGCTCCCACCGAGCAGCGCCTCTTCGCCGTCCTGGGCGCAGGCTACCGCATCCCGGATGTGGACCTGCGCCAGTGCCGAGTGCTCACGACAATCGCCCGCGCCATCCCCGCCGATGTGGCGCTCAAGTACAAGATCGCGCCCATCGAGCGCGTGGGCGACCTGCTCTGCGTCGTCTTCGCCGGGGAGCCCAACCCCAAGGCCATCGAGGCCGTGAGGCGGGCCAGCGGCCTGCGCGTCAAGGCCCTCCGCTGCCCGGCACACCACGTGGACATCCTCCTGCGGCGCCTCTACCGCCACCAGCAGGTGGTCTCCGCCACGCCACTCTCGGAGAGAGAGTATGAGTCCCTCGCGCGCGGCCCCCAGGCGCGCTGGGAGAGCGTGCATCTCTCCAAAGGCCCCATACGCGCGGAGCGCCTCGGGTGAGCCACGAATCCCCCTCGGCCGACCCGGCCGGCGGCCGCGCGCGGCCCAACAATGGCAGCGAGCAGCCGCCCCTCAGCATCCCGCCAGGGGGCAGGCGCTGCATCGTCCTCGCGTTGCCTGAGGACGAGCTCTTCGCGCCCATCGTCCACGCCGGCCTCGCCGCCGCCGGCTGGAAGCCCGAGTTTCTCCACGACATCGGCGCCCTCCCCAGGGTGGCCAAAGAGCCCGACGTCGCCCTCATCGTCCTCGACGTCGCCCTCCCCGAGGCCCGGCGCGTCCTCTTCAGGCTCAAGCTCCACCTCGCCACCAACTGGGTCCCTGTCGTGGCCCTCTTCCCGCGCGGGGCGACGCCTCAGAGGCCCGCCCACCTGCGCGTCCAGGCCGACGTCGAGCTGGTCGAACCCGTCCCCGTGGACCGCCTCATCGCCGCCGCCCAGCGGATGGCCTTCCGCTCCCTCGACCCGCCGTCCAACCGTAAAGTCCGCATCGTCCTCCCCAGCCGGCGGGCCGACCTCGAGCGCGCCGTAGAGATCGCCGCCGCTCTCCTCGCCCAGAGCCCCCTCGACGAGGACGGCCAGACCTCGCTCCTGGCCGCCTTCCGCGAGGCCCTCGTCAACGCCATCACCCACGGCAACCAGTTGGACCCCGCCAAACGCGTCCGCGTGGACTATCGCCAGAACACCGCCGCCATCACCATCGCGGTCCACGACGAAGGCCGCGGCTTCGACGCCCAAGCCCACCTGCGCGCCGCGAGCGACACCGATGCCGCCGCCGCCGCGCGCGACCGCCACCGCCAAGGCCGACACGGCGGCCTCGGCATCCTCATGCTCCTCCGCTGCACCGACCGCGTCGCCTACTCGCCCGCCGGCAACACCGTCACCCTCACCAAGCTCCTCCGCCCCGCTGCCGCCACTGGGGGGCGCACCGAGCCACCACCCCCGCCCAAGAACCCCTGACCCACCCCAAAGCAAGTGCCCCTCTGCTTCACAAGCCCCACAACAGCTTCACGAGGCCCACAGCACAGCACAGCACGCGGCTTTCCTGCTTGAATTCCCCGCCGACACAGTGTAGGCTAGGAAGCGCGTGAGTCCGCCCCCAGCTCTTGCCACGCCTGGAGGACCTCTTGCAATGAAGAGCCTCGTCGCTGCCGCCTGCCTCGCCATCGCCTGCCTGCTGCGCGTCGCTGAGCCGCCCCCGGCCCAGGCAGCCGCCGCCGTGGACCAGGCTATCAGCCAACTGGTTGCGCAGCTCGAGGACGGCGCCCCCGAGGAAACAATCAACGGCATCGCCATCTGGCTCTGGCTCGACGACAAGCTCCCCGAGCCCGTCCGCCGCGCCTTCCGCGACGACCTCGAGGTCGCCCTCATCAACTCCCCACGCTTCGTCTACTTCAACCGCGACCGCTTCCGCCAACTCCTCCGCGAGCACCAGCTCACCCTCGCCCAGCTCGCCGACCCCGCCGCGATGAAGGCTTTCGCCGCAGCCGGCATTGACGGCTTCCTCTCCGTCGAAGTCCTCGACGCCTCATGCGCCCACCCCGAATTCAAGGAGCAGGACGCCTACTGCGTGCTCCTCGCCAAGCTCACCGACGCCAAGACCGCCACCATCGCCTGGGCAGCCTTCATCGAGGGCGCCAACCCCGCCGCCCTCAAGGCCCTCCTGGCCGACGCCAAGCCCACCAAAGGCACCACACGCTACCGCGAGCTCGCCACCGCCATCGCCGACAGCCTCCGCAAGACCGACCCCCTCAGGGACCCCGTCGCCCCACCCGCCGCCGGCGCCGAGCCCAACCCCGCCGCACCACCGCCCGCAGCCCCTGCCGCCGGCGCCCCTGGCACCCAGCGGCCGAAGGTCATCACCCTCTCCACCCCCAACAAGGACGGCTCCGCCGGCATCGGCGTCCAGAACCCCATCAACGCCCCCTTCGACCTCAAGACCTTCCAGGACGAACTCCTCGTCGCCATCTCCAAGACCGGCAACTACGCCTACGTTGACCCCTCCCACATCGCCCGCCTCGTGGCCGCCTGGACCCGCGACAGCGAGGCGACCGCCGCAGCCAACAAGGCCGCCCTCGCCGCCGCCTTCGCTCTCGATGGCTATCTCTTTGGGGAAATCCGCAGCGCCGACGAACGCTCCACCCAGCTCTCCATGCGCCTCACCTCGCTCCGCGACGGCTCCGAGGCCTGGGCCGCAAAGCTCACCGGCACCGACTCCCACCTCCGCATCGAACCGCGTCCCCTCCCCGAGCCCCCCCTCCCGCGCGAGGAGCCCCCAGAGCCCGCACCCCTGACCCTCGAGGAGATCGAACGCCCCCTCAAACCCCCAGTCCCCCAGCCCGACCTCCTCCCCCTCCCCGAAATCCCCGTCCCGCCCCAGTACCCCTGCCTGCGGCGAGCTGTAGCCTACGCCGTCCTCGGCCTCCCCCGCGATGCCCTCGATGCCGCCTTCCAGGTCGCCGACCGCGTGCCCCTCCTCGGCGCCGCCACCACCGCCCTATACCGCTACAGCGGCCTGTCCTTCCTCTGCCGACTTGGCACCCGCCAGCGCTTCCGCGACGAGATCGCCACACCCACCGCCGGCACCGCCCACCCCAGCGCCCTCACCTGGGGCCAGCTCGCCTCCGCCGACCCCTTCCCCACCTTCTTCCCCCTCATCACCTCCGCACGCCGACACCCCACCGGCAGCTCCAACTACGCCCTCCAGCTCTCCCTCGGCACCCTCACCATCTTCGACGCTCTCGACGGCGCATACTCTGTCCTCGACCGCCTCCCCGCCGCCGGCGCCCTCACCTCCACCATCACCCTACCCCTTAACTACGCCTGGCGCGCCGTCCCCGACGACCGCGAAGACTTCCTCCAGCAAGTCACCCCCGCCGGGCCACATAACCGCCTCACCTTTGGCGGCCTTCTCGGCTCCCAGCACTGGTCACTACTACCCAACGCACGCTCCTGGTCCTTCACCGACTCCCTGCCCTGGGTGAAAGCCCGCGTCTACAGGGACTTCGGCCGCCGCCACCAGGAAGCTGTCCAGGCCAACGAAAAGCTCCTCAACGACTGGCTCGCCGAGGAGGAGAAGCGGCGCAAATACAACGACGACGCTCTAAAGACCCTCCGCGAGCGCAACGCCGAACTGCGCCGCAAACACGAACGCGAGGTCGAGCGCATACGCCGCGAGAACGACGAGGCCGCCCAACGCTACCAGAACGACCGCCGCGCCGTCGAGGAGCACAACCTTCGCGCCAAGACCCTCAACGCCATCGGCCAGGTCATCTCCGACATCCCTGGGGCGCTCGTCCCCAAGCCCCCTAGGCCCGCCCTGCCCGCCAAGCCGAGGCCGCGGCCGGCCGTCAGGCCGCCAGTGGCCCCCCCCGCGGCGCCCGCCGCCCCGGTCGCCGCCCCAGCCGAGGCCGTGCCCGCGCCGGTCCCACCAGTCGCCCCCAAGGCCCCCGCCGTCACCCCAAAGGCCCCCGCCCAGCCCGGCGTCATCAAGCCCAGACGCCCGGCGCCACCCAAGGCAGACGAAGACGGCGAGCCGGCCCCCAAGGCCAAGGCCCTGGCACCCGTCCCCGGCCCAGCCCCCGCCCTTGCACCCGCGCCGGCTCCAGCCCCAGCCCCGAAGCAGCCGGAATAGGACCCGCTACCGCCCTCAGAGGCCCGACGCGGCGCGGCAGCCCCCTGTGAAGTGCCGCGACGAGTCCCCGCACGCCGGCGTCTCACGCACATGGTCAAGCGAGGACCACGCCCGGAGGCCAAGCCTCTAACGCGTCACGGATTACGCATCGGGGAAAACGCTCTTTGCGCTCACGCCCTCATCTCCTGCCCGCCGTCCACGAGCAGCGAGATGCCGGTGATGTAGGAGGCGAGGTCCGAGGCCAGGAACGCCACGGCGTTGGCAATGTCCTGCGGCGTACACGAGCGGCCAAGCGGCACGAGGGAGTCGTAGTAGGCGCGGACCTGTTCGGGCGCGATCCCGAGCTTGGCCGCCTGCTTGGCTATGAAGTCCGGGTTCCAGATGCCGCTGCCCTCGAAGACGTTGCCGGGGAGGACGGAGCAGACGCGGATGCCCTGCTTGGCGAACTCGCGTGCCCAGGACTGTGCGAGGCCGATGACGCCGAACTTCGTGGCGCAGTAGTGGGAGAGCTCGGAGGAGCCACGCACGCCGCTCTTGGAGCTGATGTTGATCACCACGCCGCCGCGCCCCTGCTTGACCATCTGCGCGATTGCGGCTCGCCCGCACCGCATCGTCCCTGTCAGATTCACCGCAATCATCGGGTCCCACTTGTCGTCCGTCATCTCCAGCAGCTTCACGGGGTAGGACAGGCCGGCGTTGTTCACCAGGATGTCCACGCTGCCGAAGCGGGCGACGGTCTCGGCGACCATGCGGTCGGCGTCGGCCTGCTTCGAGACGTCCACTCTCACAGGGAGCGCCCCGGCCGGCGGGAAGTCCCGCGCGATCTCCGCGGCGGTCTGCTGGGCGAGCTCGAGCTTGATGTCGGCAATGGTCACGTTGGCGCCGGCCTCGGCAAGGGTGCGGGCGATGACGCGCCCGATCCCGCCCGCGCTGCCCGTGACAATCGCCGCCTTGCCGTCGAAGCGGATATTCACCGTATGCCCTTTCATCGAGTGTCCAGGTGTGGCCTTTGAGGTGTGGCTATTCTACCCAGCGGGCGTGCCGTCGGTCAAGCAGTGAGGAGGGGATCTATAAGGAAGGCAGGAAAGCAGGAAGGTAGGAAGGCAGGAACGAATCCCCTTCCTGCTTTCCTCATTGATGCTCTTTCTTCATGGCTTCGACGATTCGGCGGGCGAGGGCGGGAAGGTCGGGGTCGCGCGCGCCCATGAGGAGGACGACGACCGGCCCTGAGCTGGCCGAAGGGTCGCCCGGGCGGGGGCGGGCGGCGATGCGGCGGATGAGGGTGTCGTAGTCGGGTGCGAGCTCCGCTGGGACGCCCGCGGCCACAAGCTCCTGGGCCAGCATGTCGGAGGTCACAGCGCCCGTGGCGGTGCCGCCGGCGTAGTAGACGGGGAGGAGGTAGAGCCGCTCGCATCTGCGGCCCATCTCGATGAAGAGCGCTTTGAGGTCGGCGAACATTTTGGCGAGGGGTCCGAAGCCGTGGGGCCGCCAGACGGCGATGACGCGGCGATAGTGGGGGGCCACGGCCTGCCAGGCGGCGCGGATTTTCGCCGGGTTGTGCGCGTAGTCGTCAATCACCGTCACGCCGCCCGCGGTGCCGGCCACGTCGAGGCGCCGTCGGATGCCGCGGAAGCCTGCGAGCGCGGCCGCGAGGCGGTCGAGCCGATGCCCCAGCCGCTCGCACAACAGGACCGCCTGGAGCGCGTTCTCGGCGTTGTGCGCGCCGAGGAGCGGGAGGCGGAACTCCTGGCCGCCGTAGCAGAAGGTCGAGCCGGCAGCGGAGAGTTGGGGACGCAGCTCCAGCCAGGGGGCGGGCTCCCCCTCTCGGCCAATCACTCCCGTCTTCACCTGAGCCGCGAAGGCGGCGAAGAGCGCCCGCGCCTCGTCGAGGGAGCAATGGTCGGCCGAAACGTTGGTGATGATCGCCCAGTCGGGATGGAAGTTCAGGCACGAGCGGTCGCTCTCGTCGGCCTCGACCACCCAGCGGCGCGAGCGGCCGATGCGGACGTTTCCGATGGCGTCGGCGGTCTCCCAGTTTGCCACGACGCCGCCGTTGACGACGGTCGGGTCGTCGCCGAGCTCGGCGAGAAGGAAGCCGACCATGCCGGTCACAGTCGTCTTGCCGCTGGTGCCGGTGACGGCGATGAGCTCCTTGCCCTCGCACAGGCGCGCGAGCATCACGGAGCGATGGACGACAGGGATGCCGAGGCGGGCGGCAGCCGCGAGGTCGAGGTTGTCGGCCTCGATGGCCGTGCTGGCCACGACCGCCTGGGTGTGAGGCGTGACGCCCGAGCCGTCCTGGGGGAAAAAGCGGACGCCGGCCCGCTGGAGCTTTGGGATGACGGCGAGGTCCTGGCCGGTGTCAAGGTAGCGGTCCGAGCCGCTCACGTCCCAGCCCGCCGCCAGGAGTGCCTGGGCGAGGGGATTCATCCCCACGCCCGCGACGCCCACCAGATGCGCGTGGGGCTTGCTCATGGCTTAGCAGTATATCGGCGTCGGGGCGCAATGCAAGTGCGCCCAGCGGCCACGGGCGCTTGATCCCGCCCCGCAGTTAGGGCATACTGGGTTGTTGAGGGCCGAGGCCCAGCTACGTGGGAGCCAATGGGGAAGGCATGAAGAGACGCAAGGCTCACGCCTGTGTGGCCAGGGAGCGGAAGACGAAGTTCGTGGACATCTTCCGCACGACGCCGACGAATACGGTGTGCCCGAACTTCTACGTGCTGGCGCACGCGGACGGGTGCGCCTTCATGCCCGAGTGCTCATACTGCTTCCTGAAGTCCTCTTTCTGGCACCTTGAGGCGCCCCACGTTTTTACCAACGTGGACGAGATGCTGGCCGACATCCGGCGCTGGATCGCCCGCGACGGGCTGGAGTCCACCGTCCTCAACATGGGCAACCTCTCGGACAGCTTGGCCTTCGAACACGTGAGGCCGGTGATGGGGCCGCTGGTGGAGCTCTTCCGCCAGGAGGCCGAGGCCAAGGGGCGCCCCCACGCGCTCCTCCTCGTCACCAAGGGCGGGGTAGAGGCCTGCCGCCCGCTCCTGGACCGGCGCCCCTGCGCCAACGTCATCGTGTCGTTCTCCGTCAATGCGCCCGAGGCGGCCCGCGACCACGAGCGCGGGGCCGCCCCCGTGGAGGACCGCCTCGAGGCGGCCCGCCAGCTCAAGGCCCGCGGCTGGCGCGTGCGCATGCGCATTGACCCCATGCTCCTCGGCTACGACTATGCCTGGATCGTAGAGCAGGTGCGACGCCTGGCCCCCGAGCGGGTCACTATCGGCTCGCTGCGCGCCGAGCCGAACCTGCCGAAGTACGTCGAGAACGGCCTCTTCGACGCCCTCGAGCCGCCGGCGCCCCACCCATCGCGCCCAGGCAGGTTCGGCCTCGCCCGCTATCCCAGGGACGCGCGGCTCACCCTCTACCGCCCCGCAGTCGAGGCCCTCCGAGGCATCTGCCCGATAGGGCTATGCGAGGAGACACCGGACATCTGGGACGCCCTGGGCCTCGACAAGGAGGCCAGGAGCTGCAACTGCGGCTCCTGACCCCCGGGAACGAAGGCCACTTCGACCGGAGGGCAAAGTCGCGTGACCCAGCCCACGGGCGGCAGCCGGTTCGCAACGACCCGCTGGAGCCTCGTGGCCGCAGCCGGTGCCGCGGACTCGCCTGCCGCGCGCCAGGCCCTCGCCACCCTGTGCGAGACCTACTGGTATCCCCTCTACGCCTACCTGCGTCGGCGCGGGCACACCGCCGAGGACGCCCAGGACCTCACCCAGGCATTCTTCGCCGCCCTGCTGGAGAAGGGCTACCTCCGCGCCGCAGACCCCGAGCGCGGGCGCTTCCGCTCCTTCCTCCTCACCGCCCTCAAGCGCTTCGCGGCCAAGGAGCGCGACCGCGCCCGCGCCCAGAAGCGCGGCGGCGGGGCCGCGCTCATCTCGCTCGACCTCCAGGCCGGCGAGCGCCGATACGCCTTGGAGCCGACGGACGACTGGGCGCCCGAGCGGGCCTACGAGCGCCGCTGGGCCCTCGCCCTCCTCGAACGCGTCATGGCGCGGCTCCGACAGCAGTATGCCCGCGCCGGCAGGGAGCGGCTCTTTGACTGCCTCAAGGTGTTCCTCGCGGGCGAGAGCGGCGCGCCGTCCCATCAGCAGGCGGCCGCCGAGCTGGGCATTACCGAGGGGGCCGTCAAGGTCGCCGTCCATCGCCTCCGCCGAAGGTATCGGGCGGTCCTCCGCTCCGAGGTCGCACAGACAGTCGCTGACCCCGCCGAGGTGGACGACGAGCTGGCGCTCCTCCTCACCGCCCTCCGCGGTGGCCGGTAGTGCGGGCCTCGGCGCGTATCTTATTCGTAGTGCGGGCTTTAGCCCGTATCCGCACGGCCTCGAACCCGCACTACAAACGAACGAGGCTGTAACCTTCCCGCCGGCTTGCGTAAGTAAGGGGTGGAGGCAAGCCGACGAAAGGAGATGCAACGATGGCCACCTCGCGTCAATGCCCGCACTGTGGAGTGGAGCTGCCTGGGGATGCCCCCGCGGGCCTGTGCCCCAAGTGTCTGCTGGAGCAGGGGATGGAGACCCAGCCCGCTCCCGATGAGCTCGGGGGCGGGGCAGCCGGGAGCCGAGCGCCCACACGCTTTGCACCCCCGAGGCCCGAAGACCTCGCCCCGCTGTTCCCTCAACTCGAAATCCTCGAGCTGCTCGGCAGCGGTGGCATGGGCGCCGTCTACAAGGCCCGCCAGCCTCACCTGGACCGCTTGGTCGCCCTCAAGATCATCCGCCCCGAGGCCGCGCGGGACCCCGAGTTCGCCGAGCGCTTCGCCCGCGAGGCCAAGGCCCTCGCACGCCTCAGCCACCCCAACATCGTCACCCTCCACGACTTCGGCCAGGCGGGCGACCTCTTCTACTTCGTCATGGAGTATGTGGACGGCGCGAGCCTGCGGGAGCTCGAGAAGAGCGGGCGTCTCTCGCCCGCACAGGCCCTGGCCATCGTGCCCCAGGTCTGCGACGCTCTCCAGTACGCCCACGACCAGGGGGTGGTCCACCGCGACATCAAGCCCGAGAACATCCTTGTGGACAAGCGGGGGCGGGTGAAGATCGCCGACTTCGGCATCGCCAAGCTCCTCGGCGCGCCACCCGCCGAGGCCACCCTCACCGCCTCCCAGATGGTCCTTGGCACCCCTCACTACATGGCCCCCGAGCAACTGGAGCGGCCGCGCGAGGTGGACCAGCGGGCCGACATCTACTCCCTCGGCGTCGTCTTCTACGAGATGCTCACTGGCGAGCTGCCCCTCGGCCGCTTCCAGCCCCCCTCACGCAAGGTCGAGGTGGACGTTCGCCTCGACGAGGTGGTCCTCAAGGCCCTCGAGAGGGAGCCCGAGCGGCGCTACCAGCACGCCAGCGAGGTCAAGACCGATGTCGAACAGGTCGGCCTGGCGGCGCGGCCAGGCGTCTGCCGCCGCACCGGGCGGACCCGTCGCCCCCACGCCATCGTGGTCGCCGCAGCGGCCCTGGCAGCCGTGCTGAGCCTGGCGGCCTACCTGGTCTTCCGCCCGGCCCACAAGAGGCTCCCCGACGGCGCAGCCGTGGCCGAACTCAAGAGCTACCCTCTCGACAGCCTGGACGGGGTGCTCACGCGGTCAGGGGTGGAGCTCGACAAGGCGGTCTCAAGCGACGGCGGCGGCTCGCTCAAGGTCGTCGCAGCGCGCGTTGCCGGCAATGGGCACCCGCCCATCACCATCCGCCTCTTCGAGACCGGGCCGCTGGAGGTCGAGAACGCCCGCCTCACCTATCAGGCCCGGCTTCGCAGCGAGGGGCTGGAGGGCACGGCCTACCTGGAGATGTGGTGCCGCTTCCCGGGCCTCGGCGAGTTCTTCTCCCGCGGCCTCGACAGGCCCCTGACGGGGACCACCGACTGGACATCGGTCGAGACGCCCTTCTTCCTCGAGAAGGGCCAGAAGCCCGACAACGTGAGCCTCAACCTGGTCATCAAGGGCAAAGGCACGGTCTGGATAGACGACCTCCGCCTCCTCAAGGCCCCCCTGCGTTGAGCCTTCACCGGCCTAGCTGAGCCGTGGGGTGTAACCGAGAGCCGTTTCCAGGTCCTTCCCCGTGGCTTCTCGGATGGCGCAGAAAGCGGGGGAAGCAGGGTCCCATACAACGCGTCTGGCCTGGCGAATCATTATGCCCATGTAGGGGTATCGCAGATCATAAACGCGGTACAGGGTATCGAAGAACGTGGCGGGCATTAGCGGACTGTCGCCGGGCGGGAAGGATGGAAAGACAGCGCCCGTTCGCCCGCTGGCCGACTCCACCAGCATCAGGGCGACGGCCTCGTAGCGCGTGAAGTCGTTGCGGACAAACCTACGCCCGGCCAACTCGCGAAGCAGGTCGTGGTATCTGGCGATGCTCGGGGCGACTTGTTCGTCGGGGAGCACGCTGACATCGTTATCCCGAATCCCAGGCTGGCCGGAGCGATTGGCCTTGAGCAGGTGAAGGAACCCGTAGACGAGCCCAGGGTACATCACGTGCAGATTGGTGCAGTCGCCGATGGCCTCCTCCATGCGGTTCGTCAGGTTCCGGAACGCATTGCCGGTTCCCTTCACCGAGACACACATGACCGGGCCGATGCCCTCCTTGCACACGACCACGTCAACGGTCTTGCTCTTCAGGCCGCCGATGATCGTCAGCTCCTTCGAGTCTTCGGCCTCCTGGTCAAAGGCCAGGCGGCAATCGCCGCCGGCGTGCTCGCACCGCAGTGGCGGATGGGGGGTGATCTCGTCTGGCAGGAAGCCACCCTCAATCACGAGGCGCAGCGCGATGTACGCGTGCATCGGCCGAATGTGAGCCTGCCCTGGGTCGCAGTGGCTTCGGCGAACTCACGAAGTGGGGCCTCCAGTTGCAGATAGCGCGGGAGGTACTTGCCCATAGTGTCTCCAGGCTCGGGCGACGTTGATGCCCGAGCAGATCAGGTCGAGGTCCGCCTTCTGCCGCACCTCTTCGGAGAGGGGCAGGAGAACCCTTGCCGCCTCGCGCGGCTCGAGCTTTAGCATGCCGCCGCCGAGGGGATGCCCCTCCAGCTCCTTGCTGAGGTCGCTGATCGCATGCGCCCAGGCCGCCTCCACCCCGCGGAGGGGAACGCCATTCCGGAACCTGACGGCATGTACAGAGTTGGCGCAGACGCACCCCGCGAGGTTCCTTACCAGATGTGGCCGCTCGCCACACATGTAGGAAAGGAAGGCGTCAGGGACGACGACGTCCGGCACCGCGTACCAGGGCCTTCGGTTGCGGCACTTGTAGGTGGCTCGCGCGGCGAGCCCAGCAGGGCTGTCCAGGTACGACCTCACTGCCTCCGGCAACTCAGCGCGGCCGGCCAGATCGAGCAGGAGGACCGGCAGGTCCTGCGCAAGCCACCTGCGAACCACGGCAGGGGTCACTGCTCCATTGGGCAGTTGGTCGCCCTTGCGGACAGACGGGCGAAGGCACTCGTGGGGAATGCCCAGGAGGCGCGCCTGGCTCGGACTGAGATGAAAGAAGTCATTTGCCCCGCTGACATAGCCTATCCCTACCGTCGCCACGTCGCCGAGGCGGGCACAGCCGTTGTCCGTGGCGAGGTGAAGGTAGTAGTCCAGCACAGCCTCTGGCAACACGAACCTGCGGAGCCGGGAGCCGTGGGACCGCCACCTCGCGAGCGCCACGCGCCTGGCTGGGGGCGGGTGGGTAAAGGGCACGAACGTCTCGCAAGGGCTAAACTCGATGTGCGCCGTGCTGCCACCCCTGCCAAGGGCCAGCAAGAGCCACGCATCCTCGGAGAGGTCAGGGAAGATCTTCTCCCGCAGGGCGATCACGTGCACCCGCTCGAAGGCTCCGCACAACGCCTCCAACAGCGGCACGGCGTAGTGCGCGTGCCCCAGCTCGGCGGGGACGACGAATCCCATCCTGCCGCCCGGCACAAGGAGACTTGCCGACACTGCCACGAAGGGAGCCCACGAGGACGCCAGAGCCGTGAGCCTGGCCCCCGCCCGGCGCGACAGCCGCAACGCGCGCTCGCGGGCCGCACCGGAGAAGCGCTGGTAGCGGATGAACGGGGGATTGCCCACGATGGCGTCAAACCGCTCCCCCGTGTGCTCGGCCCAGGCAAAGAAGTCGGCCTCGTGGACCCTCGCCCACGGGGCGCGGGCCTTGGCGCGCGCAGGAGGCACGCGACACCTCGATGCCCACGGAGTTCCGGTGGAGCCGCAGGAATCGGCCATCGCCGCACGAGGGGTCCAGCAGGCGATCGCGCTCGTCACGCACACAGCAGCGAACTAGGGACTCCGCCACGTCGCCGGGCGTGTAGTACTCCCCAAGCAGCTTGGCCGCTGGCGTGCTCATGGCCGCTCTCGCAATGGCATAGTCTTGCCTGCCGTCCCTATGATAGCGCCCTGTGGGGGCGCTGTCCAGCACTCAGCTTGGCCCGATGCGCTACCCCTTCTTCCCGAGGCACACGACGCGGCCGTTGTGGAGGGTGAGGAGGATGTGGCCCGCGGGGTCGAGGGCGATGCCCCAGCGCACGGGCTCGGCCCCAAGCGGCCTCGCCCATAGCTCGGCGCCGTCAGGCCCCTGGGCCACGAGGGTCCAGACCTCGCCCGTGTCGGTCTTGCGGGGGCCGAGGCTGAGCTTGCCGTTCGCCGCCGCCACCACCATCGGCTGCCACTGGCAAGAGGCGTCGAAGACGACGTAGCCTGGCCTGGAGTAGAGGGGCTGGCCCGAGACCTTGACGGTGTTGCCGACGAGGGTCAGCTCGCGCCCGCGGACGGCGGCGCTGCCCATCGTCTGGGGCGGGGCGTTGCGGCACTCGCCCGTGGCGGCGTCGAAGGCCGCGGGCGACACGTAGTTGCCGCTCGCCAGGTAGAGGGTGCCGCCGCTGAGCAGCAGCTCGCCCTGACAGGCGACGCCGCGGCGCGACGAGGGGTCGAGGTGGCCGGCTGAGTTGTTCTGCCACTTGAGCCTCCCGCTCGCCGCGTCGAGGGCGTAGACGTGGGTGCCGTCGAAGTCGTGCATGCCCGCGGCGAAGTAGGCGGTGTCGCCTTCGACGAGGACGCCGCTGGCGACCGGCCACGTGCTGGCGAGTGCGCCGTAGACGGGGATGCGGCGCTCGACGGGCGCGGCGCGGAAGCGCCACAGCGGGCGCCCGGTTGCCGCCTCGAAGGCGTAGGCGTAGCCGTCGGCCGAGCCCACGAATGCCCGCCCCCCCGCGATGGCAGGTGCAAACTTGACAGCGCCGCCCGTGTAAGCCGTCCACCGCAGCTTTCCCGTTGCCACCTCGAAGGCCCGCACGACCCCGAGGGAGTCGGCGACGAAGGCCAGGCCGCCGACGACCACGGGCGCGGTGAGCTCCACGCCGTCGCGGCGGTCGGTCTCCCAGGTGATGCCAACGCGGTCGGGGATTTCGGCGCCGGTGCGCGCGGTGCGGGCGTTGTTGCCGCGATGGGTCGGCCAGTCGTTAGCCCTTGCCTCCAGCCCGGCAATCTCCGCGTCGGGCGAGAGCCGCTCGAGGCGGTCGGCGTCGGAGGCTCTGGCGTCGAAGGGGAAGTCGCCGGCTGGCCCGAGGGCGATGAGGCCGAACATCTGGAGGTCGCAGTCGCAGGCCCAGGGAATCCAGGTGGCCAGGCCGTGGGCGATGATGACGCCGATGTGGCAGGAGGGCCGCATGGGCGAAATCCACTGGGTCTTGCCCGCCTCGCAGTCGAGGCGGCCCGAGCCCTCGTGGGCGCGGAAGAAGATGCCGTCGGCGCTGCCCGTCGCCCGGGTGCAGGCCCGCCGCCGTGTGGGGTAGCTTGCGAGCACCTTGCCGGTCGCGGGGTCGAGCTTCTTGGTGTCCTCGGGCTTGTTCTGCGCGCCGATGACGTAGAGGGCGTCGGAGCGGATGACGAGGTGGAGGTCGCGCGAGTCGTGCTTCCAGAGAAAGGTGCCGTCGGCGGTCGAGACTGCGGAGAGCCAGAGGACCTGGGGGCCGACGAAGTAAAGCGCCCTGTCGCTGGCCTTGAGGTAGGGCCAGGTGCGCCAGCCCTCGATATAGCCCTGGCCGGGGCGGTAGGGGCCGATGGCCTTGAAGAGGTCGGGGTCGGCCTCGGCCGTGCGGCGCCAGATGTCCTTGCCCGTCTTGGCATCCAGGCAGGCGAGGTAGCGGCCAAACGAGCAGATATAGAGACGCCCGCTCTTGAGGCAGGTTGCGCGGGAGTCAATCGGCGGGTCCTCCTGGCGGTGCCAGAGGACCTTCTTGGTCTTGGGGTCAATGGCGAGGAGGGTCTTGGCGAAGCCCCAGGGGAGCTGGGGGTCGTTGTAGCCCTTAGAGATGCCGCCCCAGGGCCAGCCGTGGCGGGTGCTGCGCCAGCGGGCCACGGGGTCGGGCGGCTCGGGCCTGCCCACGAGGGCGTAGAGGGTGCCGTCCTCCAGCGCCATCCACTTCCAGAAGGAGCCCTCGCACAGCTCGGCTGGCGCAACGATCTCGTCGCGCTGCTCGCCCGTGGCGGGGTCGAGGAGCTTGCAGCTCTTGTCGTCGGCCACGTAGAGGACCGTGGGTGTGGCGATCATCGTCGAGCGGTCCACCATGAAGCCGCTCGGCAACGGCTTCTTCCACAGCAGCGTGCCGTTGTAGGCGTTCACGGCCATGAGGGTGTCGAGCACGTCCTCCTCGCGCTGGTGCCAGGCGATGTGGCCGAAGGCCATGAAGACGCGGCCGCCGGAGGCCACGACCTGTTGCGGGGCGGGCGCGTAGCGCGGCTCGGCCACGAACTGTGTGAGGAAGGGCGCGCGCGCCACGGTGTCGAGCGACTGGGTGTTGTTGTCGGGGCCGTGGTAGTGATGGCTCCAGTCGTCTATGCCCTGTGGGATGGGCTTGGTGAGAAGCTCGTCGCCAACGAGGGCCTTGCCCTCTGGTCGGATGACGCGGAGCGCTTCGGCCCGCACGGCGGCGAGACCTGTCCCCGGCGCCATCGAGGGGCCGTCGAGCACCACGGTGGCGTCGGCCACGTTGTCGCCGAGGCCGATGCGCGGCGGCTTGGCCGCGGCGATGAAGATGCGCGTGCAGTAGAGGCCGGCGGCGTCGGCCGCCTTTGCCGCTGCCGCGGCGTCGTCGTAGCTCGCCAGTTGGACGAAGAGCGTGAGTTCGCTCGCCTTGGCGAGCTCCAGGGCCAGCTCGGCGCCCTTGTCGCCCACGAGCGCGCAGATGCCGCGCCGCACGCCCAGCCTGCCGAGCGCGTCTGGCGCTGCGGGCCGCTGCGCTCCAAGGGCCGCCGCGCCCGCCAACGCCAGCACCGCAGAGCCCGTCACCGCCAGGGCCGCAGCGCCCGCCAAAGCTCGGGACGCCAACGCCACGCCAGCCGTCGTCCTTGCGCCCATGGTCGTCTCCTCTCGATTCCCTACCGACAGATCAAAGCGAAACCCGCCGCAAAGTCAAGAGTCAGCCGTCGGCAACGTGCGTTCTCCGGCGCTTTGGGTATAATCATCGTGGTTCGCAGGCCCAGGCTGAGGCGGGCGCTTGGGGCGGGAGCGCCCCCTGCGAGGCTAGGGGAAACGTTTCCATGGCCATCAAGTTCGAGTGCGAATGTGGGAAGGTGTTGACCGCTCAGGACGGCTCGGAGGGCAAGCGGGCGCGCTGCCCTGCGTGCCGGCGGATGCTGCTCGTGCCCGCGGCGCTTCGGCTTGATGCGGCGCCCGACGCCGAGGCTCCCACGCCCTCCGAGGCCACGGGAGGCATCAGGTGTCCCAACTGCGGCCAGCCGATGGCCACCGAGGCCGTGATATGCATCCAGTGCGGCTTCGACCGCCGCACCGGGGCAAAGGCCCAGCCGGAGAAGACCAAGCGCCGGCCCGGCTGGCAGCCGCGGTTCTCGCTGCGCACCGTCGGCAGCATCGCCATCGGGCTCGGGGTGCTGGCCGCCGTGTGGTTCTTCGTCCTCCGCCCTATCTGGGGCAAAGTGCGCCTCAATGCCGCCATGGGCTACGTGGCCAACGGCGACCTCAAGAAGGCCCTCCGCGAACTCGAGAGCCTCCAGCACAGCGTCGGCGCGAGCGACCGCGAGCGGGTGCAGCTCTGGATCAGACAGATTCAGCTCGAGCTGGACAAGAACACCGGCAAGGTCCTCGACGATGGTATTGAGCTTAAGCACGACGCCGTGGCGTTGGATGTCCGCAAGAAGGGCTTCCCTGGCGGGGCCATCCTCGTCGCCGTCTCTGTGACCAACAAGACCAAGGCCCCCCTCACCCTGCGCGAGCAGCACTTCTACGTCCGAGGCATCAGCGACATCGTGCTGGTCTCGTCCGGCCACAGCGACAACACGATTGAGGGCCTCGAGGTGCCGCCAGGCCAAACAAAGGAGGGCAACATCGCCTTCCGCAAGATGCCCAACCACCCGGTCCGCAAGGGCAAGGGCGCGCCAGGCATCTTCGAGTCCCACGCCAACACCTACTTCTACCTCTCGTTCAACGACGGCACCCACTACGTCAAGCGCGTCTTCCCGTTCTGAGCCTGCCTCGGGCTAGCCGGCACTCTTCTCCAGCACTCGCAGGCCGCCCACACAGGCCCCTGTCATTGCGAGCCTGACGAGCGCCTGGCCACAGCGAAACCAGCGCAATCCCTCAAGCGAGGCGATCAACGCCACCGAGCACACCGTGTGGTCACGGCCCGTCGCCCTGGACGACGCTTCCACAAGCTCTAGCCATGGCAGCCTGGAGGTCTTACGCACCTCGAGGGAGGCGGGCTCGTGAGGAATGCAGCATGGAACCGCCTCGGACAGGCCGGCTCGGCGGCGGCCGCCACGCTCGGAATGCTGACGCGACCCCCACTTTCGCTCTTGGCCGTATCCCGAGCCCCAATGAGGCCGACTATTACAGCCCAGGGCGCCGCTGCACTCCGCTGTGGGCCATCATAGGGCGCCCCTTCGGGGCGCAATACCGTGGGCCGCCGAAACCGGGCCTGCCTCGGCAATTGCCGACGCCGACACCGGACAGAGGATCAGCGCGCGCGCAAGGACTTGATCCTCTGTGCCAATTATTGGCACGCTCCCTAAGCTCTTGCCCCACAGACACTTGTGACCTGTGCGCGCTCCCAGAGAACAGGGGATCACTGGCCTCCGCCTCACAACTTGATCCTCTGTCGCCCCCCGCTCCCAAGCCCAGGCCCTCTCAAGCCACTCGGGTGTCTCTCGCAGTGCGGCGACTTGTCGCCGCTGTGCACCCCGCCAGGGAACCGCCGAAACTTGGGTCGCGTCGCGCTCAGGGCATTTGCTCTGTCCATAAGTTCTGAGAGGCAAATGGGATGCGGGGAGGTGAGAAAGCTGTTTACCCCACCTCCCTCCCGAACGTTCCAATACGTTCGGGAGGGTAACGCCCCACCCCGCCGCCGCGTCTTCACCCCTACCCTCCCGAAGGTATTGGAACCTTCGGGAGGGAATGGCCCATCTTCCCAGGGCTTCGCTTCGCCCTGGGCTATCGTAGTTCGCCCCTTCGGGGCTGGACAGACCGAAGGACCGGAAACTGGGGGCGCGTCAGCTCGGAATGGGCTTGACATCTGGGGCGCGGTCTGATATAGGGAAGGGCGTGACGGGGGCTTTTCTGCGGGGACGGGTGGGGAGGCCATGTCTCCGCATCAACCTGGGGAGCCGGAGGCGTTGCCATGCCCGCGAGGCGTAGGCGGAACCACGAGTCGTCGAGGAGGCCCAGACGACACCTGTCGCTGCGCGTGGAGGCGCTGGAGCCGAGGATTCTCCTGGCGCCCGACATCTTTGAGCCTAACAACACGCCGGCCACGGCGACGCCCATCATCGTCAACGGCCCCGCCCTCAACCTCAGCATTGACCCGGCCGGGGACGACGACTGGGCGACTTTCACGCTCGGCGTGGCGGCCGATGTAACCATCGCCACCAACGGGCCAGGGACGGACGACACGACGATGTCGCTCTATGGGCCGGACGACCCGTCGCTCTTCATTGACTACGACGACGATGGCGGCCCGAACCTCTGGTCGCTCATCACCGCAAGCCTCACTCCAGGCACATATTACGTCGAGGTGCAGGAGTTTGGGGACAACGGTGTCATTCTGAACTACACCCTGAGCGTCACGGCCCTCCTGCCCGACGCCTATGAGCCGGACGACACCGCGCCCCAGGCGAGCGTTATCCCCTCCGACGGCACACTCCAGTACCACAGCTTCCACGTCGGCAATGACATAGACTGGGCGCAGTTCACCATCGCCGAGCCGGGCAACGTCACCATTACCACCGCTGGCCCCGCCGGCGACACCGAGATGTGGTTCTATGGACCCGACGACCCGAACGTCTTGATTGACTACAACAACGACTACGGCACGACCACGTTCTCGCAGATCAGCGCCTACCTTGCAACGCCGGGGACCTACTACGTGCAGGTCGGCGAGTTCGGCGCCGATAGCACCCTCGACCAGTACACGCTGCGAGTTCTCTTCGTCCCGGGCGACACTTATGAGCCGGACGACACCTCGCCACAGGCCAGCACGATCACCACCGACGGCACGCCGCAGCTCCACAGCCTGCACACGGGGACCGATGTGGACTGGGCGCGCTTCAACCTCAGCACCCCCGGCGTCGTCATCATCGAAACCGATGGCCCAGCAGGCGATACCGTGCTGTGGCTCTTCGGCCCGAACGACCCGACGAACCTCATCGCCTCCGACGACAACAGCGGCAATGGCGCCTTCTCGCGCATCGAGGCCAACCTGGGGCCGGGCCTCTACTACGTCGCCGTCACAGAGTACTGGGGCCTCAACCCCATCCCCACCTACACCCTGAGCGTGACCCTCGTCCTGCCCGACGCCTATGAGGGCGACAATACGGCCGCCCAGGCCAGCACCATCGCCACCGACGGCACGCCACAAGACCACAGCATCCACCTCGGGACCGACGTGGACTGGGCCAAGTTCACCCTCCTCGGCTCCTCCAACGTCGTCATCGAGACCAGCGACACCTCGGGCGACACCATGCTGTGGCTCTACGGCCCCGACAGCTCCACCACCCTCATCCAGTTCGACAACGACGGCGGCAACAACCTCTTCTCGCGCGTCCAGCGCGACCTCGGACCGGGCACCTACTACGTGCGCGTGGCCGAGAACGGCGCCGACGACGTCATCCCCGACTACACCCTGACCGTGACCGCCACCCCGCTCCTGCCCCCCGACGCCCTGGAGCCCGACGACACGCCCGCACAGGCCGCACCCATTGCCACCGACGGCACGCCGCAGAACCGCAGCATCCACTTCGAGCCCGACGTCGACTGGGCGACCTTCACCCTCGCCCAGCCCTCCGAGGTCGTCATTGCGACCAACGGCCCGGCGGGCGACACCGAGATGTGGCTATTCGGCCCGAACGACCCGACGCTGCTGCTCGCCTACGACAACGACGGCGGCCCGGGCGCCTTCTCGCTAATCGAGCGCCTCGGCGGCAACGCCCTGGCCGCAGGCACCTACTACGTGCAGGTCCGCGAGTTCGGCCAAGACGACTTGATCCCCGCCTACACGCTCGCCGTGACCGCGACGCCGACCGCTGTGACCAGCGCCGCGGTGCGGCGCGACGAGGGGTTCGACGGCTTCCCCGCCGTGCCCCTCCGTGACCGCGCCTACGCCGTCGAGGTCCAAGGCATCGGCCTGGCGCGCCTCGAGATCACAACGCCCTGGGGAGCGGAGTTCGACTCCGCCACCTACCTCGGCCCATCGTGGAACGGCTTGCCCGCACAGTTCCAGGTCGCCGGCTTCGCCTTCTCCGCCGACCTCTCGGGCGGCCAGAACGTCTTCCGCGTCGAATGGTGGGGACTGGGCGGCGGCCAGTGGGCCGACATCGAGACGGGGACCACCCAGCTCGACGTCACCCGCGTGGGCGGGACGTGGATGGCGACGGTGGACTTCGCGGGCCTCCCCGTGCCCGTCGCGCCCCACCTGACCACGGCCCTCCACGGCGACGCCAACGTGCCCCTCAGCCCGACCTTCCAGTGGGACGCCTGGACCCCCGCGCCCGGCGCCCTGGGGGCCGGCATCGGCGTCGAGGTCGTCCTTGCCGACACCGGCAACCAGGTGGCCGCGGCACAACTGGCCTCGGCCGCCACCCAGTGGCCCGTGCCCGCGCCCCTCAACGCCGCCACCAGCTACGGCCTCGCCCTCGACTTCCACCACGAGGCCGCCGGCCTCGTCAACGGCGTCAACGTCGCCAGGGGCTCCTACACCACCCAAGCCGTCCTCTTCCACACCGGCGTGCCGCCCGTTGACATCGCCCTCACCGATCCCGCGCCCGGCACCCAGGTGCTCATCGGCAGCCAGTACGCCATCCAATGGGCCGACGGCGACCCCGCGAGCGGCGAGGTGGAACTCTACTGGGACGCCGACGCCGACCCGTCCAACAACACCGCTGCCAACGAGGGGACCGCCTGGGGCGTCATCACCACGGGCATCCCCGCCAGCGACAGCGCCAACTCCTTCAACTGGGTTGTGGACCTCCCCACGGGCAACTGGTATCTCTACGCCGTGCTTGACGACGGGGCGGCGGACCGCGACTACACCGCCGTGCCCATCTCCGCCGTCGGCATCCAACTCGTCGCCTCCCAGAACTTCGGCAACGGCCTCATCATCTCCTTCTACGACGTCAACCCGCTCAACGGACTGGACGTCCCCAACGTCACCTGGTCGCCGGCAGCACCCGGCGCCACGACCGACGTCCACGTGGTCACGCGGGGCCGCAGCGTCGACTCGATCACGCTCCTGGCCCGCGGCGCCGGCATCCGCGACCTCGGCATCCTCATTGAGGGCAACGACCGCCTCGGCACACTGCTCGACAGCCGCCTCAACCCCAACGTCCCCCTCGGCTTCCTCGCCAGCACCGGACCCATCTCATCCGTCAACCTGCGCTCCGGCATCGCCGGCGGCTACCTCGGCCGCCTCGTCACCCCAGGCGGCATCACCCTGCCCGCGGACCTCGACGGAGATGGAAACGCCGGCGACCGCACCGGCCTCGCCACATTCGCCACCCTCGGCTCGGCCACCATCCGAGGCGATGTGGACGGCGACGTCTTGGCCGACCAGGGCCTCACGCTTCTGGCCATCACCGGCGGCAACCTCAACGGCGACGCGGCCACCTGGGGCGCCCTCGGCACCGTGCAGGTCACTGCGCTCTGGAACGCAGGGACCGCCTCCTACGTCGGCGGCGGCATCGCCGGCTCCGTGCGCGGGGCCGCGGGCGTGCGCCAGGTGAGCCTCCTCGGCGGCAACTTCACCGGCGGCGCCTGGTCCGACGGCGCCATCCAGAGCATCCTGGTGCGGGGCCTCGTGGCCCCCGGCGGCGCGCGCTGGGGCGGCGGCCTCAATGCCAGCATCCGCAGCGGAGGGCCGATCACAGTCGTCCAGGCCGACTCCATGACCGGCGCGCTCCTGTCCTCCGCCACCCAGATCGGCCAGGTGCTCATCCAGGGCAACGCCGACGCCTCCTTCGTACTCGCCGGCTACGACGTGGGCGCCGACCGCCGCCTGGCCACCGAGGACGATAACCCGCTGACCGGCGGGAGAGTCCACAGCGGCAACATCACCGCCTTCACGGTCAACGGCAACATCGCCAACACCGTCGTCGCCGCCGGCGTGGGGCCGGGGCTCGACGGCAACTACCTCGGCCTGGCCGACAACGACGTCGCCCCCGGCGAGAGCCGCGTCGCCGCAGCTACCGTCCGCGGCGCCGTCGGACCCAACGTCATCATCCTCGCCGACACCGACGTCACCCGCTGGACAAACACCCTCCCCACCTGGGTCTACGACACCGGCGGGCCGGTCCCAGCCATCCTCAACTGGTTCAGCGCCGCCGCAGGACTCCCCACCCGGCGCATCCTCGACGCCGACGGCGACACGCTCCTCATCACCCTCAGCGGCGCAGGCCGCGGCAGCTTCGACCCCGCCACAGGCCAGCTCATCCTTCAGGACACCCGCAACAGCACCCTCTCGCTCTCGGTGGTCCGGGGCGCGGCACCAGCCAACGGCGTCTACGACGGCCCGGCCATCGTCATCCTCGGCGGCGACGACGACAGCCTGGCCTCTCTCACCCTCGGCGCAGGCATCACCCTCGGCGACGTGACCCTCGACGGCGCCGTCGGCTCCGCAACCATCCAACGTATCCGCGACGGCAGCACCCTCACCCTCGACGGCGGCGTCCGCTCCCTAACGAGCAACGACCCCGACGGCGTGGCCGACCTCGTGCTCCGCAGCCGCGGCGGCGCCATCGGCACCCTCACCGCCATGAGCGGGCTCACCGCCGCCGGCGGCGCACCCATGCTCCTAGCCGACAGCTTCACCACCCTCATCGTTCGCGGCGCCCTCCAGGCCGACGTCATCGCGCGCATCGCCGGCATCAACTCCCTCCAGGTGCTCGGCACCGCGACCGACGTGGCCATCGCCGCCAACGGCACGCTCGGCGCCGCTACCATCACCGGGGCGCTCACCCGCTCCGCCATTACCGCCACCGAGCTCCGCTCCCTCTCCATCGGCGGCGCAGCCATCGAGTCCCGTATCGGCGTCACCGGCCTCCTGAGCTCCGCCACATTCGGCGGCAACTTCACCAACTCCACCATCCAGGCCGGCTCGCTCGCCTCCGTCATCGTCAGGGGCCTAATCACCGAGGACCCCATAGACGGCGACACCGACGTCATCCACGCGGCTATGGGGCGCTTCCTCGCACGTGAAGGCGTCGGCGCCTCCTGGACCATTGACCTGGCAAACCCGCACTGGTTCGACGGCGTCCTGTGCTCCGTCGGCTAGACCTCGACTTGCGGGCCGCGAGGACAGAACCCGACCCTGGGGCCTGTCCTCGCTCATGTCGGCGGAGCGCAGCGAGGAGGAGCGCCGGCCTTCAACCTTGGTTGGCCCTGTAGGTCGGGCATACCTGCACGCGCGATTCCTAGCTTTCTCGCTCGCAAGCACCGGCAGCACCATCGTCGAGCACAAGGAGGCCCACAGATGACCCGTAGCACCACTCGCCGCCGCTTCCTCAGAGTCTACAGCCTGGGCGCCGCTGCCCTGGCACTCCCCAGAAGCGCACTCGCGGCAGAAGCGGCGCCCCGCAAGCCAAACGTGTTGTTCCTCTTCACCGACGATCAGCGGGAAGACACGATCGGAGCGCTAGGGAACCCGCACATCAGGACGCCTCACCTCGACTCCCTGGCGCGCTCGGGCGTGGTCTTCCGAAACGCCTATTGCATGGGCGGCTTCAGCGCCGCCGTGTGCCTGCCCAGCCGCATGATGCTCCTGCGCGGCCGCGCCTGGTTCTCCGTGCGCGGCCTGCCAGCCGGCTTCCCAAACCTTCCCGCCGCGCTCAACGAGGCCGGCTACGAGACCTATCACCACGGCAAGCGCGGAAACACCGACATCGAGGTCCAAAAGCTCTTCACCCACAGCAAGTATCTCGACGACAGCGCAGACCGCACCTCCGGCTATCCCGGCAAGCCCGTGGCCGACGAAGCCATCGCGTTCCTCAAGGCCCGCGACCGCGCGAAGCCGTTCTTCATGTATCTCGCCTTCGGCAACCCCCACGACCCGCGCGTCGCCGCCAAACAATACCTCGACGCCTACGACGCCGACAAGCTCCCTCTGCCGCCCAACTTCGCGCCGTTTCATCCCTTCAACAACGGCGACCTGCTCATCCGCGACGAGCGCCTCGCCCCCTGGCCCCGCACCGAGGCGGAAATCCGCCGACACCTCCGCGACTACTACGCCGTCATCACCGCGCTGGACGAGCAGATAGGCCGCATCCTCGCCGCCCTCCGCGAAGCGGGCGAGTACGACAACACGATCATCATCTTCTCCTCTGATAATGGCCTCGCCATCGGCTCCCACGGCCTGATGGGCAAGCAGAACCTCTACGAGCACTCGATGGGTGTGCCCCTCATCTTCGCCGGGCCAGGCATCCCCCAGGGCAGGACGCTCGACGCCTTTGCCTACCTCTTCGACGTCTTCCCCACAGTCTGCGACCTGGTAGGCGCCAGGGTGCCCGAGGGACTGGACGGCAAGAGCCTCGCGCCCATCATCGCGGGCAAGGCCGAGGGCGTGCGCGACACGGTGTTCCTCGCCTACCTCAGCATCCAGCGCGCCGTCCGCCGCGGCCGCTGGAAGCTCATCCGCTACCCCCAGGTCAACGTCACGCAGCTCTTCGACCTTGAGGCCGACCCCCACGAGACAAAGGACCTCGCCGCCGACCCTGCCCACGCCGAGCGGGTGAAGGAGCTGATGGCCGCGATGGCCGAGCAGCAGAAGCTCTTCGGCGACGCTGCCCCGCTGGCCGTGCCCGACCCACGGCCTGCGGCGGTGGACCTCGACTTCTTCAAGCGCGCGCCCGGTGCTGCCAGGAAGGGCAAGGGCGCGTAGAAAGCCTGCCCCCGCGGCCAGAACACGTGGCACCGCAACCCACGTGGGTTCGCAGCGAGCCTGTAAGTGGCCCGACTACGACAAGGCGGGCAGGGAAAGGACAAGCCAATGGGTGCAGGAAGCAGTGTCTCGCGGCGGGGCTTCGTGGCGCGATGCGCGGCAGTGTGGGCGGGCTTCCGCTGCGTCGCGGCGCGCGTGCTGGGCGCGGAGGGGCAGACGCCCCCGAGCGACCGCATCGGCCTCGGCCACATCGGCTACGGACGGCGCGGCGCGCAACTGCGCGGGCTCCCAGGCGGCCAGGTGGTCGCCATCGCGGACGTGAACTCCAAACGCCTCGCGGCGGCCGAAGGGCAGGGAATCAAGGTCTTCCGCGACTATCGCCGCCTCCTCGAGCTCCGCGAGGTGGACGCCGTGGTCATCGCCACGCCTGACCACTGGCACGCGCTCAACGCCCTCCACGCGGCCCAGGCGGGCAAAGATGTCTACTGTGAGAAGCCGCTCACCCTTACCATCCGCGAGGGACGCGCCCTCGTCCAGGCCGTCCGACGCTACGGGCGGGTCTTCCAGACGGGCAGCCAGTGGCGCTCGATGCACGGCCCACGCCTCGGCTGCGAGCTGGTCCGAAACGGCCGCGCGGGCCGAATCCACACTGTTCACGCCAACTGCTTCCCCGGTCCCTGGGAGCCCGAGCTGCCCGCCGAACCCGTGCCGCCGGAGCTCGACTGGGACCTCTGGCTCGGACCCAGCCCGTGGCACCCCTACAACGCCAACATCTACCTGCCGCGGGCCAAGCCGGGCTGGATCTCGTTCACCCCCTGGTCGGGCGGGGAGCTGACGGGCAACGGCTCGCACGGGCTCGACATCGTGCAGTGGGCGCTCGGCACCGACACGAGCGGCCCGGTCGAGGTCTGGGCCGACGGCCCCCGCAACAACAGCCGCGTCCACTACCGCTACGCCAGCGGCGTCGTGCTCCACCTCGACCAGAGCGGCTACGTCGTCGGCGGCATTTTCCGGGGCGACAAGGGCGAGATACGCATTGACGGCGCCAAGGTAACCTGCGTGCCTGACGAGCTCGGGCGGGAGCCGATCACGCCGAGCGACGTGCGGCTCTACGAGAGCAACAACCATTTCGCCAACTGGGGCGAGTGCATCCGCACGCGGGCGCGGCCCATCTGCGACGTCGAGATCGGCCATCGGTCCGCCAGCCTTTGCCACCTCGGCAACATCGCCCGCTGGCTCGCCCCGCGGCGGCTGCGCTGGGACCCCGATGCTGAGACCTTCCCCGATGATGCCGAGGCCACCCGCCTCACCTGGCGCCCCGCCCGCGAGCCGTGGGGGCTCTGAAGCAAGTCGTCCTATAGCCCGTCACGAGTCGAGTGAGTCAATGGGGTCATCAATGGGGTGAGGTCCTAGCTTTCAGCTCTTCCCACGTCCTCTCTGTACCCAGAGAGTTGAGAGCTAAGGCCTCGGCCCTGGCTTCTTGCTTGCGGCTCTTGGTTGCCCGACGGCGTCTTGGCTGTGGCCGCCATTGGGGAGGGGAGGCGGGGAGCCGTCAGAGCCGGCCGAGGGTGCGCCAGTGGTCGTACTCGAAGGGCCAATCGGCCCGGCGGGCGGTGACGAGGGCCTTCATGCGGTCGTGGAAGGCGCGGCGCTCGGGGAGCTGTTCGGGGAAGGTTTCCTTCCTCTCGATTGCCTCGACGAGTCGGACGCCGAGGTTGGCGGCGGCGTCGAGCGCGGGCACGCTGGCCGCGGGGTCGGCGACCCGCCAGCCCTCGGCGCCGACGCTGCCGACGGTCCAGCAGCCCAGGGCGCGCAGGAACCTCAGGAGGTAGGCTTCGACCTCGCGGCTGTCGCTGCCGGCGGTGACGACGGCGGCGCCGTACTTGCCCTCCATTCCCTGGAGGTGGAGCGGGCCGCAGCAGCGGTCCATCAGGCACTTCATCTGGGCGCTCACGCTCCAGATGTAGTTCGGGCTGGCCAATACCAGCCCGTCGGCCTCCAGCATGGCGTCCTTGACCCTGTTGAAGTCGTCGCAGGCGCGACAGGTGCCGGTCTTGTGGCACGAGTCGCAGGCGCGGCAGGGGAGAATCTTGAGGTCGGCAAGCGAGAAGAGGGCGACGCTTGCGCCGCGGCCCTTGGCCGCGGCGACGAGCGCGTCGAGCAGCTTGCCCGTGGCGCCCTTCAAGCCGCGGGGGCTGCCGAGGATGGCGACGAGTTGCATCAGACACCTCCTCAGAGACGAGGGAACCAACCGCACGAACCTCAGTATAGCATTTCCCAGGTGCGCAGCATAGGGCCGAAGGGACCGCTGCGATTGGCGGGACGCGGGCGGTAGCTCGCGCGGGGGGCTTTGGGGCTTATTGACTTGTGCATAGCCAATGCAACGCCGCCGCACCATTGTCATTCCGAGCGGAGCGAAGCGAAGTCGAGGAATCCTTGTTGTTCACGCGCCACAAACAGAGATCCCTCGACTTCGCTCGGCATGACAAATCCTCGCATTACTTATGCAGAAGGCAATAGGGGGCCTATACGTCCTATCCGTCCCATGTCCACGCTGTGGCGTGTCGCCCTTGACCCAAGAGGCGTGTCGTGCCACAATTGGCGGGCGCGGGAATCCACCCTTGGCCCAAAGGGGTTGAAGATGGCTCGATTAGCGACGGGGCTGATGGCCGCGGCACTCGCCTGCGCTGCGGTGATGGCCGACACGGTGACGCTTCAGGAGGGCGTGGGCGGCTATCATGGGTGCGCAACAGCGACGCTGTGGGGGCCGAAGGCCAAGAGGCCGACCGACCCAGCTTCGACCGCGGTCTACCTGCGGGGCATCGAGAACACTATCTGGATCAGGTTCCCACTGCCCGACGCGCTGAAGGGGAAGAAGCTGGCGAGGGCGCGGCTCGAGGTCTTCGCGCCTTCCGTCGCGAGGTTGCGGATGATCTGCGAGATCGCCTGCCGCGAGGTTCAGAGGCCGTGGAAGGGCGAGGCCGAGCTCGCGCTCGACCAGGAGACCGACCACAGGCGCGGGCGGGCGCCGGGCGTCGTGGACTCCTATTCGCTCTGGGAGTTCAACGGCCAGTGGTTCCCCCACAAGTACCGCTTCCTGGGCGTGCCGGAAGGGGGGAAGTGGATGGACTTCGATGTGACGCCGCTTGCGCGCAAGTGGCTGGCCGAGCCGAAGACCAACCATGGCGTCGCGCTCCAGCCCCTGGCGCTGCCCGACAAGCGGATGCCGAACACGGCGGAGATTGACATCCCGTCGGAGAAGGCGCCCGACGCCTCGAAGCGCCCGCGCCTGGTCCTCGACCTCGAGCCGCTCGAGAAGCCCTACCTCGTCGGCATGACCCATTGCCTGGAGAAGTTCTGCGACCGCGACACCCGCTATCGCTTCTTCGGGCCGTTCAACGAGAGCTACGAGCTGGCGATGGCGCGAAACGAGTTCGAGGGGCTCCAGGTGCTCGTCTACCCGATGAGCGGGGCGCTGGAGGGCGTGACGTTGGACTGGAGCGACCTTGTTGAGGAGAAGAGCGGGGCGAGGATACCGAAGGGCGACATCGCCTGCTTCCGCCAGGAGGTCTTCCGCCTGCACAAGAACGGTAAGATCAACGACTGGTACTTCCACGGCAAGAACTTTGACGTGCCAGACCCGCTCGTGACCCTCGCCCCGGCCGACCTGCCGGAGCACATGTCCACACCCTACTGGTTCACGATTCGCACGCGGCCTGAGACCCGGGCCGGGAACTACGCGGGCACGATCACGGTGAGGGCGAAGAACGCCCCGCCGCGCGAACTCAAGCTCGCGGTCAAGGTCTGGGACTACAAGATTCCCGAGCGGTGGAACTTCGAGACGATGGGGCAGACTGTGTGGGGCGACATCGCGCGCGCCCACGGCAAGCTCACGCCCGAGCTGAAGCGGAAGTACATGGACTTCCTCCTCGACCACCGCTTCAGCCCCGTGGAGCAGTACATTGACGTCCTCTCGCCCGACCTGGCCGACATCCCCTACTGCATCGAGCGCGGGATGAGCACCATCTATTTGTCCGGCAACTTCCGCGTCTCCGAGCGAAGCGTCGAGGAGCTCAGGAGGCGCTACGATGCGGTGAAGCAGCTTGGCCTCATTGACAAGGCGCTGGTCTACATCGGCGACGAGACGAAGGACTGGGCGGAGATGCGGCGGCGCTCCGACGCCATCCGCAAGTCCTGCCCCGAGCTGATGATCATGATCGGCGGCAGCTTCCCAAGACCTGAGCTCGACGGGATCATTGACATCTTCGACCCGCAGATTGACCAGCGGGCCAACAAGGTCTACAGCCTACCCGCTGACGAGATGCTGCCGCTGATCCGCAAGACTCAGGAGCGGGGGGAGAAGTTCTTCTGGTACGTCGCCGCCGGCCCGATGCTGCCCTGCCCAAACGTCCAGATGGAGGAGCCGCTCATCGCCTCCCGCGTCCTCTTCTGGCTCACCTGGAAGTTCGGCGTCACAGGCTTCGAGTACTACTGCTACAACATCTGGCGGCACAACTACCCCGACAAGGACGGGCGGCGCTGGCCCGACAAGCCCTTCTCCCCGCGCGGCTGGGGCGACACCAACGGCGACGGCATGCTCTTCTACCCCGGACCCGACGGGCCGTTCAGCTCCGTCCGCTTCGAGAACATCCGCGACGGGATCGAGGACTGGGAGAGCCACTACGTGCTCCGCGACTATGCCGACGCGCTGCGGGCGCAGGACCAAGCTAACCCCCTACTGGCCAAGGCCGAAGCAGTTCTCAGTGTGCCCGACGAGGTTACGAAGCTCGACTTCGTGAGCTGGACCTGGGAGCCCGAGGTCCTGCTCAAGGCGCATCGCAATCTCGGCGACACGATTGAGGCGCTCACCAAGCTGGTCAGCGAAGACGAGATGCTCAAGGTGCGTGCGGCGCGCAAGAGGGCCGAGGTCGAGCGCCAGCGGGCCATGCTCAAGGCCAGAGCCGCGGTGGCCAAATGAAGTGCCAATCGCGCCGGAGCCGCAGCGGCGAAATGAAGTGCCTACCGCGAATCACGCGAAGGTACGCGAATCGGAGACTCTGCATGCCGGTCGCGAAGTGCTCTGCCCTCCTGCTCCTGGCGTCGGCATGGGGCTGGGCCGCGGGCAACATCTGGCTGGGAGGCACCGCGAAGGACCCGACGGACTGGCATACGCCGATGAACTGGTCGGCCAAAAAGGTGCCTGCGGCGGGCGACAACACGGACGTGCTCATCCCCAGCACCGCCGAACTCTTCCCCGCACTCAGCGGCGACGCGGAGGTGGGCGGCAGCCTCCGCATCGCGGCCAAGGCACGCCTCAGCCTCGAGGGCCACAACCTCACCGTCGGCGCCGGCGCACGCGACAGGGTGGACGGCCCCGACACCGCCTACAGCGCCAAGACGCCCTACGGCCTCGTCATCGAGAGGGGCGGGGAGCTGAACGCCTCGGCGGGCACGCCCATGATCACCATCGGCCTGGGCGGGCTGGTGAACGAGGGCACAGTGAGCGGCAGCCCCATGCTCCGCATCGCGGGGACCTTCCACGGCTTCGTGCTCCAGCCCGGCGACTTCCGCCCCAGCAGCCTCATCCTCGCCAGCTCCCCATACCCCTATCCCGTCACGCTGGAGCAGGACCTCACCGTGGCCGGCGCCGCGGAGCTCGCAGGCGGCGAACTCATCGTGGCCAAGGAGGCCACGCTGGCCATCAGCGGCGACCTGATCTTCCGCGGCAAGGCGCCCGGCCCAGCCTGCCTCACGCCCCACGGCCAGGTGAGAGTGGAGGGCACCATACGCAGCGAGGGCGCCGCCTGGGACCTCGGCCATGCCACCGGCTGGGTGAGCCTGGTGGGCAAGGGCGACCAGACGCTGCACGCCGGCGGCTTCCTGCCCCCCATCAAGCTCCAGAAGCCCAGCGGAAAGGTCAGCGTCGTCGGCGACCTCCACTGCAATGGCCTCTTCATCGCCCCGGGCAACGTCCTGAGCCTCGCCACCGGCCCCAAGCTCATCCTCGGCTCGCCCGCCTGCGAGTGGCGCACCGACCCCGCCGACAAGAGCATCGTGAAGACCTATCACCCCCACCGCAGCTCGCGCGACCTGATCAACCAGGGGACGCTCCTAGGCTCGCCCGACGTGTCCTTTGTCCTGAACGTCAACACCGGCGGCAAGGCGTTCGCCGTCAGCGGCGTCTACTCCTTCAAGCGCAAGGCGACGGAGCCGGCCGAGGGCGAGATTGTGCAGCCCACCGCGGGCCTCCACGCCGGCGACCTCTCGATCAACCGCCCCGATAGCCGACTGGCGATAAAGGATGAGCAGCTCTTCCTCGACGGCAAGCCCGCGGCTCTGGCCGCGGCGCCGGCGAAGAAGCCCGACGAGCTCGACGCTCCTCTGGCAGCGGACGAGAAGGCCACCCTCACAAGGCTCAGGCTCGCACCAGTCCAGCCCAGGGAGGCGGACAGGGCAGGGCTGATGAACGTCGCGCCCTTCGTCAAAGCCGTCCGCTCCACCCCCTCGGTGGGGATGAGCCTCTGGAACGTCGTGGACGGCTCGCCGACGACCGAGGCGAGCTTTCGCACTGGCGTGGGGCTGGCCGGGAGCTACGAACTGGTCTTCCCCAAGCCCGTCGCTGTCTCGATGGTGCGGTTTCTCCAGGGGGCGCTCTTCGCCTTCCGCTCGGCGCTGGTGGCCGACACGACGGGTAGCGGCGCCTGCGACACCCTGGTGGCCGCGGCGCTCGACGGCGCGCCCGGCGCCTGGCGCGAGCTGGCCTTCCCGCCTGTCACCGTGCACAGGCTCAGGCTCCAGGCGCTCGAGGGCCAGCGCGGCTGGGAGCAGAGCTTTCCGCAGCTCGCCGAGCTCGAGGTCTACGCGCCCAAGGACGCCTACGCCCACGCCGAGCAGGCCGCGCCCCTACGGCGGGCCGAGCCCGTGCCAGGGAACGCCAGACGCTTCAGCGTCGGCCCGCCCGTCAAAGTGCAGTGGCCCGCTCCCAGGCCAGAGGACCGCATCACGAAGCTCATCACCGCCGACCTGTGGATGTTCGGCATCCAGCTCGACCCCGCCGCGCTCCCCGCAAAGCCGTTGTGGGACTTCGAGCCTTGCACCAGGGTGATCAAGGACATTCAAGGGCTGGGCGCCGACGGCGTCCTGCTGTTCGTCGAGGCCCAGATGAGCGCTTTTTGGCCCTCCTCCAACTTTCGCTGGCAGGCCAAGGACAAGGAGGCCCAGCCGCCCAAGCGCGACCTGCTCAAGGAGCTGACCGACACGCTTCACGCCCACGGCCTCAAGCTCTACGTCATCTTCCTCGGCCGCTTCATGGACTGCTACATCGGGCCGAAGGACAAGGACGGCTGGCAGACCCTTCTGGAGGAGGTCGCCGCGCGGGGCGTGGACGGCATCAGCCTCTGTCACGACGAGGCGTTCTATGGCATTCCCAACCCCGACGGCAAGGGGCGCCCGAAGGACGACCCCGTCCGCCTCGCCTTCCAGAAGCGCTTCGGGCCGGGCGCCGACTTGCCCGACAGCATTTGGCAGGACACTGTGGCCTACAAGCGCTGGGTGGTCTACAGCTACGAGGAGCTGGCCGAGCGCTTCCGCCGCTACCGCGACGCGGTGAAGAAGGCCAACCCCAAGTGTGAGACCTTCTGCATCATCGGCTCCCACGCGGTGTCGGCCAACAACCGCATGACCTATTGCCTGGCCTACGACGTGATCGGGCACATCGCCGACCTCGACTACCTTGGCACCGACTACATGGAGGCCGAGACGCGCGTTTGGGCGGCCTCGGCGCGCAACCGCCGGGCCGCGATGGAGCTCTTCGTCCCGCCTTCCGTCCGCGAGGGCATCCAGGCCGCGCTTCAGGGCGCACGCCTCATCGCCTGGTATCGCTACAACTACATCGAGATGCAGAAGTCCGCCGACCATCGCCGCCGCGAGAGCGCCTTTCTCGCTGCCCTCGAACGCTGGGGCGTCACACGGGCACGCACCCCCAGGGCACTCGCCGTCCTCGCCTCGCGGGCCTCCGAGGACTGGTGGGACAACGACCACGGCACCAACTGGCTCGGCTGGAACCCCGCCGCCAAGCAGGGCTTCTGGACCGCTCGCCTCCTCAACCAGTTCCTCAACACCCACGGCTATCCCTACGACCTCTACTACCTTGACCACCCCGGGGACCTGAAGGACATTGGCCAGTACAAGGTGCTCTTCCTGCCATTCCCTTATTCAGTCTCGAAGGAGGCGCTGGCCGTGCTGCGGAGGGCCCACGCGGGCCAGCCCGCCGAAGCCCAGGCGAAGGCGGGCGGCTCGCGGCTCCTCATCGCACAGCGGATGGGCGAGGTGGACGAGGTGGGGGCGCGCTACGACCGCCCCGCACTCGCCGAGCTCATCCAGAAGGGCCGCGACGACGGCTCGGTCGTCTACGTGCCCAGGAACCTCGTCGAGTGGGAGGTCGAGCCGACGTTTGCCGACGAGATGACCCAGCTCCTCGACGAGGCGCTGGGCGACGCCAAGCCGCTCTTCCTCGACCGACACGGCTCCAGCGTCGAGGCATATCTGGCCGAGAGCGACACGCGCCTTTCGCCCGGCTCAGGGCAGCGCGAGCCTGCCGAATGCCGCGAGAAGTTCCTCACCATTATCAACTGGCAGGATGGCGAGGCCGACATCGAGGTCGGCCTCGCCCTGCCCGAAGGCAGCTACAAAATGCTCACCCTGGCCGCCTCCGCGCCCGCCGACGAGCGTCGCGGCCTCCTCGACGGCAAGGAGGCCGTCCCCGCCGCCGACCTCCGCCGCTTTGCCGTCAAGCTCGACGGCCGCGACGTGCGTCTCATCTACCTCCTCCCGGCCGACAAGCCCGGCTTTTGACTCCCGCGCAGGAACCTGAGCCGGCGGCTGGGGGCCTGGCCAAGGACTCGTACGGGGGTGCGACGCCAGCCGCCGCCTGGGAGCCTGGCCGGGGACTCGCACGTGGTGCGACGCCGGCGATTCTGGCAGCAGGCAGGGAACTTGTGGGTGGCGCCTTAGCAGGGAGCGTCGCTGGCGACGCGCGACAACGCCTGCGGACACAGGGCGCGGTGTCCCTGTGGTCTACGGCTCAGCGGGGTGGCTGCTGTGTTGCGGCACCTCGGCGGTGAGGCCTGACGAGGCTGCTAGCCAAGGCTCAGGGGGCGAGGGTGTAGCGGGGCCAGCTCGAGGCGGTCTTGTGGAACCAGTCGCGAACCAGGGTGGGGCTGGAGTGGTGGTAACGCTCCGCGAGGTCGCCGTCCTGGACGACTGCCAGGATGAGGAGCGGCTGGCCGGCCATCTTCCAGGGGCCGGGCTCGCGGAGCCTGGGGCCGCCGGGGGTGGCGGGGGGGAGCTGGAGCCAGGTGCGGCGCTTTTCGGGGGCGCCCAGCCCCACCCAGGGCAGGCGCAGCTCAGCCGTGTAGCCCGTGTCAACGTCGGACGGATCGTTCACCGTCGAGGGCCTGCCGTCGCTCTTGGGCTTGAGGCGAGCCGCTTTGGCGAGAGCGTGCGGCCCGTCGTCCTGAAGGAACATGCTGTGGCCGAAGACGATGCCCCAGGTGGCAAGCGAGGACTGGCTCAGGGGCCAGGCGGGGTCTGGGACGACGCACCAGACGTCGTTGAAGTGGTTGGCCGCGTTGTGGTGGATTTCCCAGAAGAAGCGCTCGTCGCAGAACGAGATGAAGAACTCGACGACGTCGATCTTCTTCGCATCATCCCAGATGACGGCGCCTTCGCGGCGATTGGCGGGTGGGCCTTCGAGCTCGCCGGTGCCGGCGGCGGTGAGGTTGCGGTCAAAGGTCTCGTAGGCGATGTAGAGGTAGCGGTCGTCCCAGGCGTATCGTGCGAGCAGGCGCGGCTCGCCGCTGAGGACGCCGGTCTTGCTGAGGAGGTAATCGGCTCGCACTGGTGGCGCCTGCTGCCAGCACGCCTCGTCGAGGATGCCGTCAATGCTGACTGGCGTGGGGGCCTTGGGGACGGTTGCGGGCGGCTCGCCAGCGAATGCCACGGGAAGCAGCGGGAAGAAGACAGAGGCCAGACGACAAACGGCAGCGGTCAGAGAGGAGCGACGCCTGCCGCCTGTCCCCTGCCTCTTGTTGCTGCTCTTTGGCGGCCGACCATTCAGGACATCATGTCTGGAGCCCGTCATTTCCAGTTTCTCCTCATCGGTAGAGGGTCGGCTCGCACCAGTTGGCGGCGTCTGAGGCATTGCCGTCGCCGGCATCGGTGACGACGAGCCGCAGACGGTCCACGCCTTTGACCTCGAGGTCGAGGGCACGCGGGGCATCGAGGCCGCTCATGACCGGGGAGGCCCAGAGCTTCCTGCCGTCGGCGTAGACCTCGAAGACGACCGAGCCCTTGCCCTCGGTGACGGCGTCCACCCCCACTTGGGCGCTGAAGCGGGCGAACTGGCGGTTGAGGGGGAACTCCAGGAGGCAGTTGGCAAACGTGCCGATGCCGTTGGCGAATGCCTTGCGACCGACGGCGAGCGGCCCGCCAACGACGTTGCGGCCGAGGCGCGGCTGCTCGATGTTCTGGGCGATGTGGACCGCGCCGACGGCGCTCAGCGGGAAATCGCCCCCGCGATACTCCAACACGCAGACCCTCGAGACCTTGGCCCCCGCGGGCGCCTTCAGTTCCACAACTGCCTCGGGCTTGCCCCCGATGGTTCCTGGCGGGACGACGAAGATGGCCTCGCGCTCCCCGCCCGACAGCTCTGGCGCCGAGCGGGTCAGGTTCCACACGCCCACCACCTGGCCGTTGACCACCACCTCGGCCTTGAAGCCCTCGCCCTCCAGGATGAACCGCGCCCGGAGCACAAGGCCGGCGCCCTTTGCCACCGGCACGGCGAATCGCTCGACGCCGCCGCTCCTGCCAGGCGGGGCCGGCTTGACGACTGCCAGGACGCGCTGTGGCCAGGCCGGCTCGCCGCCGTCGCTCACCCACAGGAGTCCGAGGGCCTCGCGCACGCGCGACCAGTCGCCCTCCCGGAGCGTGAAGGCCACGGGCACCTTGCCCACCAGGTGCCGCCCGCCGTGGGCCGGCACCGGCGACCCGAAGGCGTCCTCGGCGGCCTCCACGGCCAGCCCGGTGTGGGCGAAGCTGAGCTCGCCGCCGTCGTCGTTCCGCCACACGATGGCTGTCGCCCTGCCATCATTGCGCCTGAGCGCCAGGCATTGGGTGCGCCCTGGGATGGTGTCCTGCACCTCCACCATCTCTGCGGCATCGGCTCGGCCTGCCCCCCGGGACGCCGAGGGGCCTAGCCACTGTCGGGCGCGCAGGACGCCCCACCAGGCCGGCTTGAGCTGAAGGGTCGCCGGCCGCTCGGCGAGGGGCGGGACGGCGAGCTCGCGGCGATAGGTCAGCCCGAGGCCCAGCCGCGCGCAGTCGTCGTTGCGGATGGCGAGCGCAGGGCGAATGCCCTGCGGGTGGAGCAGCAGGTCGGAGCGGATGAGATAGGCGGCCTGATCGAAGGCCCCTAGGCCGCTCTCGCCCTTCTCCACGGCCCAGTCGAGGTCGGTGAGCAAGACGCTCCGCCCCGATTCCTGCTGAGTGCCGAGCGCCGGCTGCCGAGTGCTCGCGAGCGCCTCGCGGAGCTGGCGCGCATATTCGGCCACGCGGGCATCTTCGGGCGAGAGGCGACCGACGTCGAGGCGGACGTTTGCCCCCGTGGCGTGGTCGAGCGCTCCGAGCTTGGCAAGCTGCTGAAGGTAGGGGATGGCCGAGGCGCGGCTCAGGCCGCCGATGAGGAGAGGGGTGGCCGGGCAATAGCGGCTGCGCCAGGCGCCCGCACTCGCGAGCATCTTGGCGAAGCGCTCGGGCGGCACGGCTAAGGCCCCGGTGTCGGGGCCGTTCCAGAGCACAAATCCCGCGACCTCGCGGCCCACGCCCCGCATCAGCTCGCAGGCGTAGTGGTCCCAGTCGGCGTCCCGCTCGGGCATGAGGAAGGTGTCCACCGCGTGCCCCGCGTCGCGCTGGCGGCGCTGGAAGGCGCCGGCCTTGAGCTGCTCGAGGCCAATGCCCGCCGCCCAGTAGGCGCTGTAGCCCAGGAGGACGTATGGCTCTCCGCCTGCCGCGGCCACGCGGCCGGCGCGCTGCCGCACGCTGTCGAGCTGGAGGTTGCCGGGGTAGTGCTCCACCCAGTCCCAATCCTCGTCCACGAACTCATAGCGGTCGTTGATTGGCACGCGAAGCTTCCACTCGTCGCGGAGTGCGGCAAGCCAGTTCCCGCCCAGGATGGGCTCCAGTGTGCCGACGACCAGGTCTTCGTCGAGCGCAGCCAGGGTCTGGTTGGCATCTGTGAGGCGCAGCCGCAGGGCATAGGCTCCGATGGGCAGGGCCTTCGCTACTGTGAGGGGCCGCACTTCGCCGGGTTTGAGCTCCAGCGTCTCGTCCGCGCCGGCGATTCGCCGGCCGCGCCAGTCGAAGATGCCGCAGGCCAGCACGGCCTTGCGTGGCGACGCGGCGTCGTGGTTGGCGACGCTTACCTGCACGGCGGCGCCCGGGGGCAGGACGTTCGACTCGTCGGCCCGCTCCCAGCTCAGGCCCAGGCGCTGCTCGGGCGGGAGATGGGTGCGGACGCTGATGTCGTCAACGAAGATTGTGCCACGCTCGGCGGCGACGTCCGCGGGGTCAATGGCAAGGTGGAGGCCAAAGGGATAGCTGGGGACGAAGCCGAGGACTGGCTGGGACTTGTCCCACCCTGGCGGGATGATGGGCAGGCGGAAGGAGAGCTGGCGCCAGCCCTGCCAGTCTACCCGTACGGCGCTCTGGAGCGGACGCCCGTTGCCGGCGCCAGGCGGTTCAACGGAACGCGCGAGGAAGAGGTCGAAGGTGCGGAAGTGTCCGCCGTGGCTCACGCCTTGCGAGTCGCCGATGATGGGGTAGAAGAGGACGCCGGAGGCGTCGCCGTGGAGCCAGAGGGAGACCTCCGTGGGCACGCCGGGTAGCGGGGGGTCCACGGAGGCGACGAAGACTGGCCGCGGCTGGGGCTGCCTGTGGCGGGGCGGGGGGACCTTTGCCCTGTCCCACGAGAGCGCGAGCGAGCGGCGGCCGGTGTGTGCCTGCTCGGTGCTGGTACGGGCGGCGGGTTCGCCGGGTGGCGGCGCCGTCTCGAGCGACAGGGCCTTCAGGCCCAGGTAGCCGCGGTCGCACTCGAAGGCGGCGAGGGCCACCACGCTGTCGGGCTTGGCCAGGATGAGTTCGCGTGCGGCCGCCACGCCGGCATCGGCCGCGTCGCTGGCGACGATCTGGAGGCGGAGCGGTCCCTGGCGCCTGGCGGCGTCGGGGGCGTCCCTGGCCAGGTCAATGCGGAAGCCCTTGGCCTCGCGGGGCGCGAGCTTGAGGTCGGCCTGCCCCTTCGCCACAAGGTCGTTGGCGCGGTCGAGGAGTGCCCAGGCGGCGCGGATGCTGCGCGCGCGGGCGGGTGAAGCGTTCTGAACGGTTACCCACGCGCCGTGCTTGGGGTCGAAGTGGTGCTCGGGGTCGTCGTAGCCGGCGTGAAGCGCCAGCGTGCCCGATGCCTCTTGCTGGGTGTGGACGACGATTGGGCCGATGAGGACGCTCCCTGCCGCTGGCGCTTCCTTGGCCTTGGGCGGCTCGATGCGGAAGGCGGTGAGCTCGAGGGGGAAGTCGAGCTCCTCGGTCGAGCCGCGTGGGTTGTTGCTGCCGAGGCCATTGCCTGGAAGCGGCACCTCGATGTAGCGCCAGTCGGTGAAGTCGAGGGTGCAGAGTGGGACTTCGGCGTCGTAGATGCGCTTCCAGCCGCCCTCCCAGAAGTCGGCTGCGTCGGTGTAGTCGAGGACGAGTGCCGAGAGCTTCGCCCCGCCCCCGTCGCCCTTCACCCACACGCCGAGGCGGAAGGCGTTGCCCGGCAGCAGGCGCTCGCGGCCGCAGTAGAACGCCGCGTCGCCGGTGAACTCCGCCCGCAGCGCGAACCGGCCCGGCGGGATGGGCGATTGCGGATTGCGGGTTGCGGGTTGCGCATCGTCTGGAATCTCCACGCGGGAGACAGCGGCAGTGGTCTGGGTCCACGCGCTGGCGCGTTGGGCCTCGCCGTGGGCCCAACCCACCCACGAGCGCGGGTGGGCGCGAAGATCGCCGGGGTAGCCGGCGGTGAACCAGCGGGCGAGGGGGTCGGACATGTCGTCGAAGAGGAAGACGCTGTTGGCCATGACCAGCTTGTGCTCGGTCTTGGTCGAGAGCTGGGGCAGGTCGGCGGAGACGATGTCGCAGGTGATCGTAAAGGGGGGCAGATAGGCGTCGAGCTTATCGGGGGCGAGCTCGAGCCTGGTCTCGCTCGCTCCCGAGGGGGGGAGCGGGATGTCGAAGTCGCGGTCGGCCACGACGCTCTCGTTGCGGTCGGCCACGGAGAGGCGTGCCCGCACCTTCGCGTGGGCGGGGACGAAGCTACGAGCGTCGAGGGAGACGGCGATGTTCTGGCCGAAGTCGCGTGCCGCCGGCCCGATGAGACGCGTGGCGAGTGTTGCCGGCGGCGCGTTGGCAGCCGGGTAGAGGCGCAGGTCATCGAGGAGGAGCGTGGCCTCGGACCGCTCGTCGGTCTTTCGGCGGCCGAACAGGTCGAGGCGGTCGAGCCAGATGTGCCTGTTGGGGGGCGTCTCGTGCAGGTCGAAGGCCAGCTCGCGCCATTCGGCGAAGTCGAGCTTGGTCCTTGGCAGGGTGACGCGGACGTGGTTCTTGAGGTGGCGGCGGCCGCGGTCATCGGTGAACGGCTCGGCGTGAAGGATGCTGAGCTGGAGTTCGTCGCCCTGGCCTGCCCCCAGCCCAGCGGAAGCGGCATCGGGCTTCACCCACAGGCGCAGTTGCCCCGGCCCCGGGATGCGGATGGCCTCTGGGGAGAATTGCAACGTGGCCTGGTGGGACTTCGGCGTGAGGGTATAGGTCAGGCGCGCCGCCGCGAGGCCGACCTTGGCATTCGCGGTGTCCACCTCCATCTTCACCGTGCCGCTGCCGTGCAGAGGCGCCGTGAAGTTCTCCACCAGATGATAGCCGTCGCCTGACGCGGCCCCCGCGGCCGCCAAAGACAGATGGCAGACGACAGAGGACAGACGACAGAGGAGAGAGAGGGCCGAACGCTGCCGTCTGCCCTCCGTCGCCTGCAGTCGCCCTTCACGGAGCCATGGGCGTTGGTTCATCGTGCGTCAGCCTTTGGCCCCCAGAGGATTGCGGAGCCTTCATAGGTCACATAGGTTCGCGGGGGGTTGCGGTCATCCACCTCGGCCTGGGCGGCGAGGAGGAAGAGCTTGTCGGCGCACGGCACGGCGGAGATGACCTTGCCGGGGTTCTGTGGTGGGAGGAAGCGCGGGTCGGGCTGGCCGTCGGCCCGGCGGAGGACGAGCAGCCCCTTCTCCGTGGGCACGAGGAGCTGGCTCTGGGTGGCCATTGGCTGGCCGGTTACACGGGTGCCGAGAGCGCGCTTCCACCGCAGGGTGCCGTCGGGGCCGACGAGGGCGGCGTCGCCCTGTTCGCTGGCGACGGCCACGCCATCGGGCGTGAGGACGGGGCAGGCGGAGATGTAGCCGCCGACCTCCGCCGCCCAGAGCGGCTTGCCGCTCGTCGCGTCGAAGCAATGAGCGCGGCCCTGCTCGTCGCCGACGTAGACGCGGCCGTCGCGGACCGCGGGGCTGGAGCGGGTGAAGGGCGCGATTGGCGCCTTCCACACAAGCGTCCCCCTCTCTGCGTCAACCGCGTAGAGGAAGCCGTCCCAGGAGGCCACGAAGATGCGGCCGGCTGCGAGCGCGGGCGCACTGCGAATCTTGTCGCCCGTGGGGAACTCCCAGAGCAGGATGCCCGAATCAACGTCGAGCTTGTAGAGGCGGCCGTCGTCGGAGCCGAAGTAAACGTCGTCGCCATCGGGCACTGGCGACGAGTAGACGCGCCCGCCGGTCTGGTATGACCACAGGTGCATGCCGCCGTCGGCAACGGCGTGGAGCTTGCCGTCGGCGGTGCCGACGAGGAGGCGGCCGGCATACCGCGCTGGGGTTGTTGTGGGGGTGATGGTGCCTACGCTCCACGTTGGCCCCCAGTCCACTGAACGCGGGCGCTTGGCCTTGGGATCGGGTGCGCGAACAAGGATAGAGCGGATGGCGCCGCTGGCCTCGCCGAAGGCGAAGGCGCCGGCGGCAACAGTGCCGCCGACGCAGTAGGCGGGGGCGCCGACCCGCATCCGCCCTAGCTCGGCGAACTCGCCCACGAGGTCGGCGGCGAGGCTCGCCGGCACGTGGGAGGGGGCGCCCATGAACATCGGCATGGCCTCGGGGTCGTTGGCGAAGCGCTTTCCTGCCTTGGCCATCTCGGGGCCGCCTAGCGGGCCGTAGAGCTCGACCTCGGTGAGGCACTCCTTGCGCGAGCCGTGGAGGCCGGGGAGCACCTTGAGCGAATCGGTGTGGAGCGGCGTAGGGAAGTGCACTACGATGAAGCGGCGGCGGTTGCCCCGCACCAGCGCCACCGCCTCGGGGGTCTTCTTCTCCAGGTTGTTCGCAAGGATGCTGATGGTGCGGTAGGCGTTGTCAGGCGTAGCATTGTTGAGGTAAAGCACGAGGTGGGAGACCCAGGCGGGGCGGGTGAGCACGATGCTGAAGCCCGCGTCGTCGGGCTGGTAGAACCAGATGGGGCCGAGGTCGTCGAGGCGGCCGTTGTGGAGGAATGCCTGCTCCTGGGTGAAGCGCGTGGCGGTGGTGACCAGGCCCTGCTTGAAGACGACCACGCGATTCTGGCTGCGGAGCTTTTCGTCGAGGGCGGGGGGGATGCGGGCGTAGGGGACGCGGATGTCGCGGACGAAGGTCGGCTCGACGCCGTGGAGCTCGGCGTTGGCGAGCAGGTTGGCGGATGGGAAGCGGACGGTGCGGAAGCTCGCGGCGTCCACGAGCACGGTGCCGCCCTCGGCCTCGAAGCCCACCTCGATGCTCGCCGTGTCGGCCAGGGTCTTCACCGCCAGGCGGCCGAAGGCCCGCTCCCCCTGCCTGGCGGCGAACTTGGAGGCCGTTAGGGTCTCCTTCGCGCCCCTGAGCAGCGCCCCGGCGACCAGGCGCGCCCCCCTGGCTTCAATGCGGTAGTGGAACTCAAGAAGGTAGGTCGCGGAGGGCACGACCTTGCGCTTGAGCGGCTGGGTGACCAGTTGGCCGTGGGCGAGTCGAAGCGGGAGGCGGAGGCTGTCCGCCCCCCCGCCGGTGTCAAGCTGCTCGATGCCCATGCGGAGGATGGCGTCGTAGTCGCCCGGCTTGTCGTCGCCGACGGGGAAGAGCTCGGCGGTAGTGTCCGGGTCGCGCTCCAGCGCCGCGCGGATATAGCGAGGATAGTTGCTCGGCGGCACCTCGTGGTGGTCGCGCAGGCGCGTCTGCCAGAGGGGCTTGCCGCTGGCGTCGAGGTGGACGAGAGTGCCGTTCTGTGCGCCGGCCACCACGCCATCGCCCGCCGCGGCCAGGGTCGCGGCGAAGGGGAGCTTGTGCTCCCAGAGGGTGCGGCCGGTGCCCATGTCCAGACAACTTACCAGGCCGTCCCGGTCGCAGCGGTACAGCCACCCCTCGTCGCTGCTCAAGTGGTCGAGGCCGGGCACGCAGATGCGCTCCGTGGCTACGCGCCAGAGGCTGCGGCCGTCGGGGCCGAAACGCTCGACGCTGGTGGTGGTGGTGACCAGCCGCCCGCCGTCCTTGAGCCAGCAGCCATCGAAGGAGACGAGTGGCCCACGCGTGCCGTCGGCCTCGAGCCTGAAGGCGAGGCCCTGGGTGTGGACCCAGGGGGTCGGGGAGTGTGCCGGCCAGGCCACATGCCAGCCTCTCGGGTTCACCTGGTTGCCCGGATCGTCGGCGTTCTCGGCGACCACGGCGCCCGTGCGGGCGTCGAGGATCATCGGCTTGTAGCGCCAGACGTTTGCGATGTGCTCGGGGTCGAGCTGGGTGGAACCGCAGACCTCGTATTCGCCGTGGGCGAGCTTTGTGCCGTCGGGGCTGAGGGCGAAGTCGCCGACGTGACCGGACTTGCCGAAGGCCGCGCCCGCCCACTGCACGGCCTCGGCGGGGTACGACGCGATGACCTCGGCGCGGTCCCGATACCACACCTTCCGCCCGTCGAAGTCCACAGCCATCAGCCCCGTGCGCCCGCTGATGAGCATCTGGCGGAGCGGCGGGTTGACGGCGATCTGCACCTCGGTGTTGATGGCGCCTTCCTGATAGGTGTTGAAGCCGCCGTGGAAGTCGGGCCACTCTGTCGCGGCGAAGCGCCTCAGGACGCGGCCGTCGGCGCCATCAAGCAGGAAGACGAAAAAGCCGCGGCCCGTGGCGGCCACGACCCGCTTGCCGCCGTCGTACCAGCGGGCGAAGTAGACGTTGTGCTCGGGCAGGAACTGCTTCCAGAGAAGTTTGCCGTCGGGCGAGAAGCAGAAGAGGTTGTGGCCGAAGCCATTGGTGCCGGCGAGGATGCGGCCCGATGATGCCTCGACGTCAACGGTGCGGATCAGGTCTTCGCGGTTGATGGCGTCGCGGAGGCTGCTCGTGACGCGTGACGCATCACGCCTGACAGGAGCGCTCTGGTCGGGGCCATCTCCTTCGATCTTCCCCCGCCTCTCGTCACTTGGCACTTGCCACTTGCCGCTCGCCACATCCTGGACTGCCTCAACGCCACGGGCCAGCCCCGCGTCGTCGTTGGCGAGGATGGCGATGGTGTCGTGGTGGTTGGAGAAGGCGCGACGGACCCAGGCGACCGTGGCCTTGCCGGGGCCCGGGAAGTTGGGCGAGACGGGGGCGGGGAGCACGTCGCGGCGGATGAGGGCCTCGATGAGGCGGTTCTCGAAGCCTCTGCCGAGCAGGACAAGTGGGGAGTCCACGAAGAGGCCGGGGTCCACGACGTTGCCGCGCCAGAGGCGGGCGCCGTCGAGGGTCGGCGCCGTGTCGTTCCAGTCGGCGGGCAGGCGAAGCACCTCGGCGACGCTGGCGACCTGGGCCTGGCGGCCGCGCGCGGCGAGGGCCTGGGCGAGGCGCTCCGCTTGCTTGCGCACCCAGGGTTGGTCGTCGTCTACGGCGATGAGGACGGCCTCCTCGCCCGCCACGAACTCTTTGACGCGCTCGGCGTCGTGGACGAACACGGCGGTGGGGTCGAGGCGGGCGGGAGGCAGGCTAGCGGGCTTGACCTCGATGGCGGCCTCCGCGGCGGCACCGCTCACCAGCTCGCGCACGCGAAGCCGCCAAGTCCCTGTCGGGATGTTCACCGGCAAGGGAATGGCGCCGCGGAGCTCGGGGGCCGCGACGCGGTAGATAGGGCAAGCGGTGCTCGACAGACGGCAGTCGGCAGGGAGCGGCGAAGGGGGGACCAGGCTCACCTCGAGCGGGAAGCCGGCGTCAATGGTGTTGCCAGCCTTGTCGTGGACGGCGGCGCGATAGACGAGTTCCGAACCGGCCGCGATTGCGGCGGGCGCGGCGAGCGCCACCCCGCCGATCTCAGCGGGCAGGAAGGCGTAGATCTTGCCGGGATAGTGCCGCAGGTCGGCCTGGAGCGTCACCCATTCTTCAGTCGTCGTCGTCCTCGCCGTCGTCGCCTGCGTCGTCGCCGTCGAATCGCCCTTGACCTCCACCCGCTTCATCTCAAGGATGTCGTAGCAGATGGGGGAGCGCTTCGGGAAGCGGAGCGTCGGCGTGTCGGGCGCCTGGTAGAGGGTCTTGTGGAGGCCGGTGAACTTCGTGGGGGCGAAGTTAGCGATGACCAGGTATTCGCCCTTGCCGCAGCGCAGCCAGTCGGGGCCGACGAGCAGGCCATGCTCGGCGGCGGGCGCGATGCGCTTGGAGAGGAACTCGCGGACGAGCTTCGTCGTCTCCTCGGTCTGGTCGAAGACAGCCTCGAACTCGAAGTCAATGTTGCGTGGGAAGGCGCCGCCGAGCTTATCGTCGTACTCGTCGAGGTCGGAGTCGAGGCGGACGATGCCCTCGATTGGCAGCCTGCTCGCGCGCTCGACGGCAACGGCCTTGCCGGCGTTGACGAGCCTGGTGAGGGCAGCCAGGATGTCGGGCGGCGTCTCGCCCTCGATGGTGAAGCCCGGGGCGAAGATGACGTCGTAGTCGAGGCCCCTGCCGTCGCGGATGTGGTGGTCGTAAAGGAAGTCGGCGGGGAAGCCGGCCCGCATGCAGGCGACCCAGAGCCCTTCGCACGTGCACGAGAGGTTCTCTGGCTTGCGGGGGGCCAAGCGGTCGGCCTCGCGGGAGTAGTAGACGGCGACCTTGCGGTAGCCGCGCTGGCAGGCGGCCAGGAAGTCGCCATAGGGCGTGCAGAGCCTGGCCGTGATGTCACGCACCAGGTCGCGGTCGTCAATCGCTTGCGGGTGCTCGTAGTCGTGGGCAATCGTGAATAAGGTCAGGCCGTCAACGCGCTGCGAGAGGGCGAAGAATGCCTGGCGCAGGACATGGTCGCCGAAGAGCGGGGGCGAGCCGAAGGTGTGGAGCTGGGTCCACACCTGCAAGCTGTCGCGCACCCGCATCACGTCGGCCTGCATGGGGGCGAAGACGGGCCTGTCGCCATAGCCGCCGTCCTTGTACATGACGCAGGCCGCGATGTCGAGGGTGCCGAAGACGTCGTCGGGGGTGCCGTTGGGCGCGATGTTGCAGCCGTTGCCGCCCCAGAAGCGTTGGAGGGTGAGGTTTTTTGCGGCGGGCATGACGGCTTTGGCCGCGCCGGACATTCTTGTGGAGAAGTCGCGCCAATAGCCGTCGAGGTGTGCGGCCCAGGCTCGGTAGAGGGCGAGGTCTTCGGGCCGCCGCTGGCTGGGCGGCCGGCCGACGAAGCGGTCGAGGGCCTTCAGCGCGTCGGCGCTGGTCTTGCCCTGGGTCTTCTCGCGGAAGGCCACGTCTTGGGCCTTGAGGAAGATCTGCGACATTGCTGTGCCGGTGTCGGCGGTGTCGTAGAACTCGTCGTAGAGGCAGAAGCCCTTGAGAGCGGGGCTGTGGCGCATCGCCGCGGCCTCGAGGCTGATGAACCGCTCGCAGGCGTCCAGCGTCTTCGCTTCGCGGGGCAGCATCGTGTCGTTGTAGGTGAAGATGTTCTCGTAGAAGGCCAGGTTGTTTCGGACGCAGGCATTGAGGAAGCGGTCGCGTCCGCTGGGCTGGTAGTAGCTCTCGGCGGGGCCGAGTTCGGGCCGCTCGCGGACCAGTTGCTCGAGGTCTGCGTTGTGGCGGTACACGCGGCTGATGTCGTAGGTCATGCCAATGAAGGTGTTGTAGCCCATCGCCGCGATCTCGCCGGCGAGCTCCTCGGCGCGGTCGCCCGATCTGAGCACCTGCTGGTACTGGCTGCCCATGACGTTGTACTTGCCGACCAGGACGTTGGCGAAGTGGGTGCGCGGCGTGGGGTCCACGATGTCGAGGGCGAGCGGCCGTGGGGCATGGCCGGCGAGCCTGGCCGCGACGCGGTAGCGCCCCGGCGCGAGGCCGAGGGTCAGGGCGGCCTCCACGTGAATGATGAAAGTCTCCCGCTTCTCGACGGGCTTCGAGAGCTTCTCGCGCAGCAGCGGCAGGCGCTGCCCCTGCGAATCCACCAGGTCGGCCTCAAGGGGCGCGCCGGCGGCAATCGGGCCGCCGAGCAAGATGACGCCGAGGCCGATCCAGAATGCCTCGCCGCGGAAGAAGGCGTCGCGGCCCCGCTGGGTGAAGAGCCCGATGCCCGCTGGCCGCTTGGCCGCGATGGAGACCCACTGCTCGGTTGCGAGCGGCGGCGCCCCTTCCGGCCTGATGCCCAGCCGCAGGCGGTAAACGCCGTCTGGGAGATCGGGAATGACGGCTTTAGCCTGGCCGTCCTGGCCCGCTGCCAGCTTCAGCTCCGCCCACTGTGCGCTCTCGTATGGCCGGAGCTGTGCGAACACGGGCGCGCCGTCAAGCGTTTTTTCGGAATCAATCGCCCGGATGCGAGCATCCAGGCTGCCGCCGGGGCTCAGGTGCCGCGAGGCGGTCTCGACCACGACTACCCGCGACACGCCCTTTGCCTTGTCGGGCAGGTCCATCCGCACGCTCTTGTGCGGCAGGGTGCGAAGGTCGCCATCCACCTCGAGTATCGGCCCTTCCTTTGAGAGCTGGAGAGCGTACGGCTGCTTGCGGGGATACCAGTTGGTGAGGAACCTCCGCCCCTTGTCGTGGGCGCCCCAGGTGAATTGCTCGACGCCGGGCACCACAAGCCGCCCGCCCACCGGACCTTCGACGGGGAAGCCGTAGAGGGGGACTTCGATGGTGCCGCCCTGGATGCGCAGCCCCTCGACGCTCTGGCCGCCGCCGGCGCCCGCGGCGATGCCACCGGCTCCTATCTGGAACGTCAGGCCAAGAGGATGGATCAGGTAGCCCTTGCCCACTGTGTTTGCCGGCAGCCAGATGGTGAGAGGGGCGAACTTGTCGAAGATGGGCAAAAGCTCCCGCGCCTTTCCGATTGTGGGTTGCGTGCTGCGGACTGCGGGTTTTTCGCCGCCCAACTCACCACGGGTCGCCGGCCGTTCGGCGTTCGCTTCGTGGTCTGCGGCCACGCGCACAGTGATGTCGGGCAGCGGGGTGAAGCGCAGCGACATGGGCAGGTCGCCCTCGTCGGGGTTGGCTCGGAATGCCCGCACGGTCACGGGATAGCACTTGACCCTTACGACTGGGCCGTCCACGAGCAGCTCAGGGTCCGCGGTAGTGACCCTGCCGTCTTTCTCGACTGTGAAGACGTGGTCGCCTGGCCAGATGGTGTGGGGGCCGGGCTTGAGCGGACGCCGCGCGGCGGGCACGCGACCGATGTACTTGCCCTCGTGGTAGCGCTCGAAGACCGCCTCGCCATCGAGCAGCACGTTTCGCGCCCAGCAGATCAGCTCCAGCCCCTCCTTCACCGTCTCCATCCCGCGTTCGGTGGGCACCAGGTTGGTGATCGGCCTCTGGCGCTCCAGCTTGTCCACCGTCACATCCGGCCGGTCATGGGCCACGAGGCGCAGCTCGACCTCCAGCGGGGATTGCGGATTGCGGATTGCGGGTTGCGGATTGCCGGCCGCCGCGGCCCAGACGGCGTGGACTATGAGCGCGCCGAGGAGGGCGGCTGTGAGCGTTCTCACGGGCATCTGGCTGCCCCTTGCTTCTCTGCCATTCCGCAATCCGAGACCTGCATTCCGCAATCGCTCAGTGCGTGAGTGCAAAGAGGATCCAGTTCGTGACCTGCTGATAGACCATCTCGCGGTAGCGGTTGTCGCCGCCGTGCCCGATGCCTTCGCCGATGGGGTTCGAGGCGGTGGGCGGGGTGGAGATTTCCCAGGCGCAGCCGTCGTCGTTGGGGCTGAAGAAGACGGCGGGCCTGTCGTCGAGCAAGAAGTAGAGCCATGGTCTGGTGAACATCTCGCCCGGCCACGGTGTGTGGTAGACCATCCTGAAGGCGTCGGCCACGCGGGGGTCGGTCTTGAGCAGCCAGATGGGCTCAGCGCCAGGGATGAGCTTGGAGACCTCGGGGCGGACTGAGTCGGCGAAGGGGCTGCCGCGGTTGTAGCAGTCGTCGAGGTAGAGGGTGCCCCCGCGCTCCAGCCAGCGTTTGAGGTTCTCCGCCTCCTTCTCGTTGAGGCTCCAGCGGGTGTGGGCGGTGAGGTAGAGGATGGTGTACTCGAAGAGCTCGTCGGAGGCGAGGTCGAGGCCCTCATTGTCGGTGTAGACGGGCAGGTCGGTGCGCTTGTTGACCTGGTAGAGGAGATAAGGGATGGCGGTGGGGTCGGCATCCCAGTCCACCCCGGGCATGGCGGGCCTGATGCGGCGGATGGCGATCTTGTTGCGGCGCTCTTTCACCTCGGAAGCCGCGCGCTGCCGCGCCTGGTCGGCGGAGAGCTCCGTGCGATTCATCTCCTCGGCCCGCTTGGCCCAAGATTCCGCGCCCAGGGAGAAATCGAGGGTGATGACGACGCCGAGGACGAGGGCTACAGTAGAGAGAAGCCGCATGGGTCATTCCACTCCGGAGAGGAGTCTGAAGTAATCGCCGACGGCATCTTCTGCGCCGCTGGGCCAGCCCTCGTCGGCGACGCGGGACTTCAGGTCGCGCTTGGCGACCTCTTGCTTGGGTTCCGTGCGAACGGTGCGGACCGGCGTGGCGAGGAGGTCGGTCTCACGCTTGATCTTGACAAGGCCGCCGAGGAGTGCGTGGGCATCGAAGCCGAAGCGTTTCTCGGTGAAGGCCGCGAGGTCTGGGCGGACGATGACGATTTCGACGGGCAGCGCGCGCCCTGTTCGCGGCCCGGTCTCTGTGTTGTTGTCTTTCGCCGAGACGTTCAGCGTTATGCGGTCGCCCGGCTCAAGCGGCGGGCTGAGGCCCTTGAAGAGGTCGGCGAACTTGCCCCGCGCGCGGTCGCGCGGCGGGTCGAGCCGCTGCGAGGCCGAGCCCTGGCGCATTGGCCGCCCGAGCAGCGGGTCAAGCCCCTCGACCTTGTACTCGATGCTCACCTCGGCCACCCCGAAGTCGTCCTCGGCCAACCAGGGAAGGGCGAAGGCTGCGGCCTCCTCGGCCAGAAGCGTCAGCTTGCGGTTGCGCAGCAGCACCTGAACGGTTGGCGGCTCGTCGGGCTGGGTGGCGACCTCGAAGGACAGCGGGCGCGGCATCTCGAAGCCGGGGCCAAGCGCCCCCGTGAGGTGGATGCTCGCCCGGTCGGGGCGGGCGATGCTGAATGAGAAGTGGCCGAAACGCCCGTTCACCGCCACCGCCTGTCGCGTGCCGTCGAGCCACTCCACCCAGCAGAGGTCCGGGTGCAGCTCGGTCGTCGCCGCGAAGCTCACCAGCACATCGGTGCCGACGAGGCCCTGGAGCCGCGAGACTTCCCCAATGAGGGTCCTGGGCGCCTGCCCCGTGTAGGCTGGGTAAGCCAGTTCGTAGTGTATGGCGCTCACCGCCGGCAGGTCGCCCACCCGCACGGTGTAGCGGGCGCTCCGCCGCCCCGCGTAATCAAACTCGTAGGTGAAGGACTCCTCCGCCTTCGCAAGCTCGAACGATGCCTTTCCACCGTCCAGCGCCAGCAGGTCGGCCTGCGGCATCCCTGGTTTCTCGTCACGGCCAACCGCCGACTGGCGACTGGCGACTGGCGCCCGCCGGAGCGTTACCTGGCGGCGGCGCGCACCAACCACCTCCACGCTCAGCGTCACGGGGCTGCCGCGCACGATGGCCACGTCGCCTGGGGACACGTTCATCGTCACCGGGAACAGGCTGTCGAGGAGGGCGGCGTAGGCGTCGCGGAGCCGTTCCACGCGGGCCATCACGGCTCCGCGGGCCAGGGCGAGCACGAGCAGGCACGCCGCAGCCACGGCCGCAGCAGCCCACGCGCAGCGGCGTGCCCGCCGCAGGTCGAGCAGCCGAGGGGCGTCCAACTCGTCCAGGAGCTTGGCGGTCCGCTCGACGAGTGCCAGGGCAAGGTCAGGGGAGTAGCCCAGCGGCCTGGCGGCCTCGGCCACCTCGCGGCCCAGTTGGAGAGCGCCGATAAGCTGGTTGTCGAGCCGGCCGTGGAGCGCCTCGATGAGGAGCGCCTCGCGCTCGATGCGGATGCGGCGGAGCATTGGGGGTGCCAGGCAGGCGGCTGCCGCCGCGAGCGCCGCCACGACCACCAGGGCGAACGAAGCCACCAGGGGCCATGCGGGCAGCCGCGCCGCCCAGTCGAGCAGGAACCAGGCGAGGAGCGCCCCCGGCCCCGCGAGTGCAAACCAGCAGAGGCCCTCGAGCACTGCCCAGCGCTTGCGGAAGCGCCCGAAGCGGCGCACCTGGGAGCGAAGCGCCCCCAGGGGATTGCGGATTGCGGATTGCGGATTGCGGGTTTCAGAAGACGCCATGGTAATCTCCACCTCCGCATCCGCTTCTCAATCCGGATTCCGCATCCCGCATTCCGCAATGGTTCTTCATACCATCCCTCTCCTCTTGCGGATGAAGCAGTCGGCGGCCACGAGTGCGACCATCACGAGCATCGTGGCGGGCAGGTTCCAGAGCGCGATGGACGCTGTCGTGGTGAGGCGCCGAGGGGGGAGCTTCAGTTCGGCCAGCAGGCTGTCGACGTCGCCGGGGGTGAAGACCTTGCCGCCCATGGCCCTGGCCAGCTCGGCCATGGCCTCGGGCATCGCCCGGGGGTCGTCGAGCTCCGCGTCGCTCTCGCCCGCGACGATCTCCTGGGCGCTCGTCTTGCCGGCATAGGTGGCGGCCACCTGCCAGGGGCCGGGTTCGTCGAGTGTGACGGCGTATTCGTAGAGGCCGGGGGCGTCGCGCCCGTCGCGGGGGTAGATGTGGAGGAGCTTGCCCGACGGGCTTGTGACCTTTACGACCAGCTCGGCCTCGCGGAGGGGGTTGTAAGCGGCGTCTACCAGCCGTGTCGCCAGCGTGATTCTCTCGCCGACGGCGCTTCGGGACTGGTATCGCAGCACCTGGGGCCTGTTGGGCTCGATGCGCGGGTCTGGGGCAAGGAAGCGCACGACGTTGCCCCAGAAGCGGCGGAAGTGGTCCTCGCCCTCGGCCGGCCGCATCATCTCCCAGCGCCAGGTCGTGTCGGCGGCCAGGGAGAGCACTTTGCCCCGGCCGACGTTTTGGATGGCGATGACCGGGATTGTGGATTGCGGATTGCGGATTGCGGATTGGGATGCGGGCGCAACAGTCGCTTCCAACTCCCTGATGGCGAGCAGGGTGGCGCCCGGTTTGATGCGCTCGATGCGGTTGCAGCCGTCCAGGGTCGGCAGGTCGAGCCAGGCGTCGCGGCTGGCCGCTGGGCCTGACCCCAGCCCCGTCGAGGGCTCGGCGGCGAGTTGCATGATGGGATGGCTGAGGCCCAGTGGCGTGGGAATGGCCTTGAAAAGCCCGGGCGCCTGCGTCTCGCGGGTCGGCTCGACGACGAAGGGCACGATGGCAGCCAGCGGCGAGCCCTGGTATTGCCCGGCGGCATAGGCGCTCTGGCCGCCTAGGGTCACCAGGCCGCCGCCACGGCGGGTCACGAAGTCCACCAACCGCTGCATGCGCGTTTCGGCCATGTCGCTGCCGGGGCGGAAGCACGCGCGGGGCACGTCGCCCAGGATGATCACGTCGTAACGGAAGAGGTCCGACTCGCGGGCGGGCAGGCCGTCGGCCACGTCCTTCTGGAGCAGTGCTCCCTGCGCGTACCAACCGCCCTGGGGGAGCAGGGTGAGCGTGGCCAGGTCCACCACCGGGTCGCGGGCGAGCCAGTGGCCGAGGATTTTCCGCTCGTCGCGGGGGATGTCCACCAGCAGGGCGTGAATCTTGGCGGCGACGACCTCCACCTTGTGCTCGGCGGCCGAAAGGAGGACATGAGGGGCGACGCCTGAGGGCTGGGGCGGCCGGCGCTCCACGGCGATGCGATAGGTTCGCAGTCCCGCCCGGCTGGGCTTGACGACGAAGGACACCTCGGCCGGCTCGGGGCCGAGGCGGACGTCTTCGCGGACCGCCACGGGCTCCTTCCGCCCATCTTCGAGGAGCAGGACGCGGACGGCCTGCCCGCTCCATTCGCCTGCGGAGAGCGTGGCGGCGAGGCGGAGCTCGTCGCCCAGCCGAACGTAGGGCGCCGCATCGGTGAACATCGCCCTGGCCAACCTCGGCGGGCCGGGGCTGCCGAAGACCACCGGGTAGACGGGCAGGCCGCGTGAGGCGAGCAGCGGCGCCACGAGGCTGACGCGGGTGCCCGCCGTGTCGTTGCCATCCGTGAGCAGCACGATGGCCTGGAGGTCGCTCTCGCGTCGGGCCACCTGCGCCAACGCCTCGATCAGGCGGGTGCCGCCCGTAGGGTCCCGCCGCTCGGGGCCGCTGCGCGTGTCCCAATCGAAGGAGTATGGGAGCAGGTCCGCCTGCTCGTGGAGCCGCGCCAGGGGGCCGTCGCGGAAGGCGCGGGCCGCCTCGAGCCGCGTGAGGCCGCCAGCGTCCCGGATGCCCATGCTGCCCGAGGTGTCGGTGAGCACGGCCACCAGGGGCTTGGCGGCCCGCTCGATGCGCACGCGCAACTCGGCTTGGCACAGCATCAGCCCCAGGAGCGCGAAACCAGCCAGGCGGATGCAGAACAGTGCCAGCCGTGTGCGCCACCGGCCCACATTCTGGGGCAACAGGTTCAGCGCGGCCACCGCGATGCCGACCGCCGTCAGGGCAACGAGAGGCGCGATGCCGACGTGTCGGGCAGGATAGAGCACCCACTCGGTCGCCCGCACGACCGTTCCGGGAGCCTCCACGCCGAGCAGCCAGTAGAGTAAGCTCATTCTCGTGGTCCCCCTGCCACACGCTGGCGCTCGCGCCGGGCGTTGAGGAGCCAGCCCACCCCCCCCTCGGCGGCATAGGCCAGGATGAGCAGGACGATAAGAGTGGGCGTGAGCTCGCCCCCTGCTGCCTCGAGGGCGAGGTCCTCAGTTGCACCCACCAATCTCACGGGCGCGCCGAAGCGGTCCGCGACCTGGTCCTCACGTAGCCGCTCGGTGTGGCTTTCGGACGGGTCGGGGTTCACCGCCACGTAGCGGCCCTGGGCCGCCCGGGCGGCCGGGAGCGACCCGGGGGCGACACCTTGAGGCTTCTGGAGCACGAATCGGCCCACGGGTAGGGGAGGGAGCACAACGGTTCGCTCCCCGCTCACGGACAAGGGGATGGCTGGTGCGGGCGACGGGCCGAGGGGCGCCAGCTCCAGGCTGTTCTGGAAGGCGAAGGCTGGCTCCGAGACGTCGAGCACGGCGGGGCGCCCGGCCGTCACGGTGTCGGGCAGCCGGCTGCGCAGGTCGCCCGTAAGATAGCTCACCAGTCGCCACATCAGGGCGGGGAAGACGCGCGTGCGTGCGATGTTGCCCAGGTGAAGCTCGAGGCCAAAGGCGAGCAATACCGCGCGTCCCTGGCCGATGGGCATCTCGGCGGCCAGCGGGCGGCCATCCGTGGCCGCGAGAAGCACCGAAGCCCCCGCCGCCAGCCGCCGCACCTGGCGGGCGGCGGCGAAGCGCACGGCCGACAGGTCGCCCTTGAGCCTGTCGCGGAACGGGGCGAGGACCGGATGCTGGCTGTCTGCATAGCGGATGCCAGCGGGCGGGTCGAGCGCAAGCTCGTTCCCCAGCTCCGCAGGCGACAGGGCGGCGAAGGCTCGGTTGAACTTCATCGCGTTGGTGCCGCTGGCGGCGACGAAGAGCACGGCCCGGCCCTGCTGGGCGAAGGTCTCGAGGTCCTTGAGCGCCTGCTCGGGGAGCGCGCTCACGCCGTAGAGAGCTACGAGGTCATACTTGCTCAGGGGCTGGCCGGCGATGGCTTCGGGCGCGACCATCGTGGCCTGGATGCCGGTGCCCTGGGGCCTTCCCAGCTCGCGGCCGGGGTTGAGCACAAAGCGCAGGATCGTTGCCCCGTCGAGGGCTTCTTCACTTGCGACTTGCGACTTGCGATTTGCGATTTCGGAAGAAGGGGGCAGCAGCTCAGCCCTTGGGCGGTCGTGGGCCGCCGGCTCGGTGGCGTGGACGATGAGGACGCGGCGCGCGTCGGCGACCTCGAGGGGCACGCCGAAGGTGTCGTCAGCGGGCAGGCTGTCGGCACCGTCGAGGCGCACCTCCACCACCGCCCGCCCGGCCCGCGCCGCGCGGAGCGTGAGGTCCACCTCCGCCTCCGCGCCGGGAGCGATGGTCACCTCCCGCCCCGTCGGCTCGCGGCGGTCGCCGACCGCGAGCTGGAGCTTGGCCTTCTGGTCCTTCGCGCCGCTGTTGAGCACGCGGGCGATCACGTGGGCGTCGTCGCCGACCTTGACCCGGTGGCCTCGGGCCTCGGCCCTGAGAATGGCCACGTTGTCCATAGGCCCGCCCGCAACGTCTACGACAACAATCTCCAGCCTGCGGCCCAGCTCCTGTAGCGCCGCTTGGATGCGCCGGAGGTCTTCCTGGTTGCGGGTGTCGAAGGCCGACGCCGCGAGGTCGGTGAGCACGACGATGTGCGAGCGGACCTCTCGGCGTCCCCGCAACAGGTCGCAGCAGCGGGCCACGGCGTGCACCAGACCGCGCCCTGTGCCATCGCTCACACGGAGGGCGTCGAGGGCCTCAAGCGCCCTGTCGGGCGACGGCCGCAAGGGAGCGGCGAGGAGCGCATCGTCGCCCGCGGCCACGAGCGCGCACTGGCTGGGCGCGGCGATGCGGCGCAGCAGCTCGGCGGCCTTGGCCCGCGCCCGGTCAATCAGGGGGGCCGTGGCGCCGTCGGGGGGTTGGCGGCCCATCGCCCCCATGCTCGCTGAGCAGTCCACGGCCACGATGAGGTTCCGCGCCGCGCGCCCAAGCGGCCACCAGCCGGCGAAGAGCCGCGCCATGGCGAGCACGAGGAGCAGCAGCACCGCGAGCCGGAGCAAGAGCTGGCCAACGTCCACCAGCCGCATGGCGAAGACGTTGGTCCGCTCGTCGGCTCTCAGGAGCTGGACGGAGGGGAACTCCTGCACCTGGTACTTGTGGCGTGCGATCAGGTGGAGGGCCACTGGGAGCGCGAGGGCGAGCAGGCCGAGGAGCATGGCGGGAAAAAGCAGGCTCATCGCGCCCTCTCCCTGCGGTAGAGCAAGTAGTCGCGCAACACGAGTTCAATCGGCTGGGCGGTGTGCACGAAGCGATAGTCGGCCCCGCAGGCGACCGTGCCGGCCTCGATGCTGCGGCGGAATGCCTCCAGGCGCTTGAGGTAGAGGGGGCGCTGGCGCACCGGGTCGCTCATCAGGCTCTCGCCGGTTTCCAAATCCCGGAACGTAGTCAGGGGCTTGAAGGGGAACGTGACCTCATCGTGGTCCATGAGCTGGAAGACGATGACGTCCTGGCCCCGGGCCACGAGGTGGCGGATGCCGTCCACTGCGGCGGAGGGCTCGCCGTAGCAATCGCTGATGAGGAGCACGATGCCTCGGCGGGTGAGGCGGCGCCCGATGCTCTTCAGCACGCGGGGGAGCGATGTCTGCCCCTGGGGCTGGAGGGCCTCGAGCCGCGCCAGGAGACCGTAGAGGTGTCGCTGCCCCTGCCTCGGGGGCAAGAAGTCCCGAAGCCCCACGTCGAAGGTCACCAGCCCTGGCGAGTCCTGCTGGCGATGGACGAGGAAGGCGACCGCGGCGGCGAGGTAGCTGGCGTACTCGAGCTTCGTGAGCCGCTCGGGGCTCGATGATTGGTAGCCCATCGAGCGGCTAGCGTCGAGCAGCACCACGACGTTCATGTTCGATTCCATCTCGAACCGCTTGACGAAGTAGCGCTCGGTGCGGGCCAGGGTCTTCCAGTCAATCGTCCTCGGCTCGTCGCCGGGGGAGTACTCGCGGTGGTCCACGAACTCCACGCTGAAGCCGTAGAAGGGGCTGCGATGGCGCGAGGCGTACATGCCCTCGACGAGCAGGCGCGCGCGCAGCTCGATGTTGGCGATCGAGCGCAGGATGATGGGGTCAAGAAAGCGCATCGTAGGCATCAGAGCTCTCGGCCATTCGGCCGCGGGCAATGACGCGTGACGCGTGGCACGTGACACGTGGCGCGTGACCAGTGACGCGCGACGGAGGAACCCACGCTCAGTGCCCTTGTCTTGTCACGGGTCAGGGGTCAGGCGTCACGCATCAGGCCTTCGGCTCCGGCACCGCCTGCATGATGGCATCCACCACCTGGTCGCCGTCCACGCCCTCGGCGATGGCCGCGTAGTTGGTCACCAGGCGGTGGCGCAGGACGGGATGGGCGACTGCGCGGACGTCGGCGATGGTGGCTTGGAGGTTTCCGCGCAGGAGGGCGCGGCTCTTGGCCCCCAGGGAGAGGTACTGGCCGGCCCTTGGGCCGGCGCCCCAGGCCAGATACTTGCGGCTCGCCTCGGGCGAGGCCGCGTCCTTGGGATGCGTGGCCTCCACCAGCCGCACGATGTAGTCGAGCACGTGGTCGCTGATGGGGATGAGGCGCACCGCCTCGCGCAGGCGGAGCACCTCCGAGCCGTCGAGCACCGGCTGCGGCTCGCCCAACTGCCCCGCCGTGGTGACCCTGATGATCTCCTTGAGGTCCGCCTCCCTCGGATAGTCCACCCACACCGTGAACATGAAGCGGTCGAGCTGGGCCTCGGGGAGCGGATAGGTGCCCTCTTGCTCGATGGGGTTCTGGGTGGCCATGACCATGAAGGGCTCGCGGAGGGGATAGGTGGTGCGGCCGACGGTGACGTGTTTCTCCTGCATCGCCTCCAGCAGGGCGGCCTGGGTCTTCGGCGGCGTGCGGTTGATCTCGTCCGCCAGCACGAGGTTGGTGAAGACTGGGCCTGGGACGAAGACGAATTGCTTGCGCCCCGTGGCGTGGTCCTCCTCGAGCACGTCGGTGCCCGTGATGTCCGAGGGCATCATGTCGGGGGTGAACTGGATTCTCTTGAAGCCGACGGAGAGTGTCTTGGCCAGGGTGCTCACGAGGAGGGTCTTGGCCAGGCCTGGCACGCCGACCATCAGGACGTGGCCGCCAGCGAAGAGCGCGATGAGCACCTGATCAACGAGTTCCTCCTGGCCGATAATCGCCTTGCGCACTTCGGCGAGAATCCTGTCGCGGGAGACCCGAGCCTGCTCGACGAGCTCCACGTCCCGTGCGCCCGGGGCTTGCTCGCCCATTCGTTCTCCTCTGGCTGCTATGGCTCATCAAGTTTGCCAAGGCCGGTCGGACCTCTGCTCTCTATCCTACCCCTCATGCCTGAGGAGATCAAGACCGCCTGTGGGGGCGAGTCTCGCCCCCGGGAGGGCGCCGGGCGCATCATGGCCTGTCTCACACTGGGCGACCCCCTTTGCGGCCGGTTCTGCGCGTGGGACGCCTCCGCGCAAGCGGAGGGTTCGGGCGCCAGCATTACGGGAAAAGAGCAGGGGCCGCGGCCTTTAGGCCACGGCCCCTGCGAGATGACAGCGAGCAGCTCTTGCGGTTGCCCGCTCACTTCTCTTCGGGCTTCTTCTCCTTCTTCGCTGCGGGCGGCGCGGGAGCGGCCTCGGGCGCGGGGTGCTTGGCACGGCCCCAGAAGGCGCCGGTGTAGGGCGGGCTGTCAACCTTCTCGGGTTTGAGCGCCAGGCCGAGGATGTCGGTGTGGAGCTTCTCGGCGTAGGCGGACGCCTCGCGCTCCCCGGTCTCCCAGGGCCACAGGCCGGTCCTGCGGCCGTCGTCGCCGCAGAGGTCAATGCCCATGAAGCCGGTCGCGAGGTCCATCATCTCGAAGTAATTGATGTTCCCCACGAAGCCTACCCAGCCCAGGTGGACGTAGTGTATACATGCCGGCACCCAGCCCGGGAAGCCCCAAGGCCCGGTCAGCAGGCCCCCGACGCAGGTGCCCTGGGTGTTCACCGTCGTGAGGTCGGTGCGGTCGAACTCGCCGAAGGCGAGCTCTTCGTAGGCCCAGACCACGATGCCGACGTCGGCGGTGTAGAAGCGCATCCAGCCGACGTTGCCGTGGCCCATGCCTGCCAGGTAGCCGTCAATCATCGCGTAGCCGCCGCCGCCCAGCGACACGCCGTTGGCGTAGAGCCCGATCTGCGGCGTCGTGGTGATCGAGAGCCCGAAGTCACCCAGGTCGAGGAAGTCCGTCGCGCGGTCCACGAAGTAGTTGCCGATGGCTTGGCCGATGCTGTCCGCACCCGTCAGGCTGCGCGAGCAGCCCAGGGGCGCCAGCAACACCAGCGCCGCCGCCAGCACACCCCCGCCACGCCAGAGCACACGGCGCACACCCATGCTCGACTCCTCTCAGTCCTTCTTCCACGGGGACTCAACCGGGGAACGCACTCCCTATATATTGCACGATATGCCGCGCCGTGTCAACAAGAGATCGCACTGACACGCCCCCAGTTTGTTAGTCTTGTGGCTTGGAGCCCTGCAAGGGCGGCCTATCATAGCCCATGGCGAAGCGAAGCGGAGCCCTGAGTCTGGGGTTGTAAGGGAATCAGCCCTGTAAGGGCGAGATGGAGGGCCAGGGCGTGTCCCCACATTCCTCCCGAACGTTCCAATACGTTCGGGAGGGTAACGCCCCACCCCTCCACCGCGCCTAACCCCTACCCTCCCGAAGGTATTGGAACCTTCGGGAGGGAACGGCCAGTCTTCCCAGGTCTTCGCTTCGCTTCGCCCTGGGCTATCGTAGTTCGCCCCTTCGGGGCTGCACAGAGCGAACGACCGGAAACTGGGGTCGCGTCAGAAGATCGCACAAGGCTTGGGGTGAGGCTGGCGCCGCCATCGTGGGGCAATGACGCCCTTGAGGCGCTTGCCCAAGACATTCCTCACTCTGTGGCGCCCTTCTGCTGGAGGAAGTCGGCTAGGTCTCGGTGGCGCATGTGGCGTGCGCGTGCGAGCGGCGTGCGGCCGTGGAGGTCCTTGGCGTTGATGTCGGCGCCCTTGGCAAGGAGCAGCTCGACGACCTCGAGCTGGTCGTAGACGACGGCGCGGTGGAGGGGGGTCTCCTGATAGGCGTCGGCGCTGGCCTTCGCGTTCGGGTCGCCTTTGGCGGCCAGGAGCAACTCCACGATGTCCTTGTGGCCCCGCTGGGCGGCGCGGTGGAGCGGGGTCTCGTCCTGCCGCCCCTTGGCGTTGGGGTCGGCCTTGGCCGCCAGGAGGAGCCTGACGGCCTCCAGGCAGCCGGCGTGCTCGGGCATGTCCTTGAGGTGGTTGACGGCGGCGTGGAGTGGGGTGTCGCCGTCCTTGGTCCTGGCGTTCGGGTCGGCGCCCTTGGCCAGGAGAACCTTCACGACGTCCTTGTGGCCCGCTTGGGCTGCGAGGTGAAGTGGGGTGAGGCCGCGCTCGTTGGTGGCCTTGGGGTCTGCACCCTTGGCCAGGAGGAGTTCTGCGACGTCGGCCTTGCCGCCGGTAGCGGCGTGGAAGAGAAGGGTCTCGCCCTCGTCGTCGCGGGCCTGGGCGAGGCCGGGGCTCTCCTCGACCATCGCCCGCAGCTTCGCAGTGTCGCCCTGCTTGGTCTGCTCGATGGCCTCGCCGGGGAGGGCAGCGGGCGCGCCTTTGCCGGCCTTCGACCGAGGGGTTCCCTCCTCGCAGCCGGCGAGGAGCGAAAGGGCGGTGAGCGCCGCAGCCAGAGACAGCACCCGCTTCATCGAGCGTCCTCCTGGGGGTTATCGTTCCCCAGTATCATAGCGGCTGTGGGGGATTCGTCAATGCCTATTCTTCGCGCAGGGCTGGCAGGAGCGGGCCGCGGAGCGCGGCAGCGGCGGCCAGCCACGTCCACGCGAGGCCGCTGGCGGCGACGCCGAGGAGCGTGAGCGAGAGCGAGAAATAGGGCACCTCGGCCCCCGGCGCCCGCAGCGCGGGCAGCACGGCCACGATGGCCGAGGCCGTGCCGACGAGAAGCCCCAGCGCGAGAAGGCCCCAATGCTCGCCCAACAGGAGCCAATGGAGGGAGCGGCGATGGAAGCCCACGGCGCGGAGGAGCGCCAGCTCGCTGCGCCGTTCGAGGACGTTTCGCAGCACCACGACGCCGAGGCCCACGCTGCCCAGCAGCAGCCCCAGGCCGCCGAGGGCCTGGAAGATCGAGAGATAGGTGTTCTCGACCACGCTGAACTCCGCCAGGCGCTTGATGGTCGGGCTCAGCTCCAGGCCGGCGTCGGCCAGTGCGCGCGAAAGCTCGTCGCGCGCGGCTGCGCCCTGCCAGACCAAGCGCGCATGCACGTCGAACCCGGCTGGGACCTTGATCAAGAACACCCGGTAGCCCTCGGCCGAGGGGAAGCGGCGGACGAAGTGCTCCTCGGAGATGACCAGGCTGCCCTGGAGAATGGAGTTGGCAATGATGGCGACGATCCTGACTTGGAACTGCCTGCCGCGGTCGTCGGTATAGGTGAGCGTGTCGCCGAGCGACTTGCCGAGGCCCCAGACGACCGTCGCCTCGTCGCCGATGGCGGGCACGGCGCCGTCGGGCAGCCGCTCGTCGAGGAGGAGCCAGCGCTTGTCGGCGTCGAGGCCACGGAGCGTCCGCACAAAGGTGAAGATGCCGCGATTGAGGAGCGCCGCCGGGCGTGCGCCGAGCAGGCGCGGCTGCTGGGCGCGGTTGAGGTTGAGGCAACTGGCGTCGTCGCCCTCGCGCAGGCGCAGCGGCGTGACCGTAACGTGTCTCATCGTCTCGGGGTCGAGGTTGAGCGCCTTACGGCCCGCCTCGGTGCTGAGGTCCTCGAAGACCGGGAGCGCCGTCTCGCCGTAAAGCTCCCCGTGGAGTGGATGGAGGGGGGACCGCCCGCTGCGCCATTCGGCCATTGGGTCCTGGCGATTCGCTCCCACGGCGATGACGAGGAACGTGGCAGCGGCGAGGAGCGCGACCACGGCGAGGCTGCGGCCCCGCCGCCGCGTCGCATTTCGCCAGCTCAGGCCGCGCAGAGTGACCCTGCCCCCCCTCCCTTTCGGGGAGGGGGCAGGGGGAGGGTCAGCCCTCTGCGTCACCCTCATTCTACCCTCTCCCTGGAAGAGAGAGGAGTGGTGAGGAATCGGGGGCGAGAGGAACCCGTGGCAGAGGGCGATGCCGCCAATGAGCAGGAGCGCCCCCGCGGCGAAGAAGCCCATCGCCGCGGCCTGGTCGCGCCGCGGCCCCATCGCCACCACGATGGCCAGGCCCGCCAAAACCGCCGCGAGAGCGAGCCAAAGAGACGCGCGCCGCCGCTTCCGGGCGCCTTGTGGCGATGAAGAATCAAGGACGAGGGAGGAGGACGAGGGACGAAGACGATGGGCCGGTGCTGCGGGGATGCCGGCGGCGCCCGCGAGCAGCTCGCGGGGCGGGCGCTTGGCCTGCTTGCGGAGCGTGAGCCACATGGCGAGGATGGCGACGGCCACGCCAGCGGCACCGCCGAGGAGCAGCGTGGCCGGCTCAGCGTGGTACTCGATTGCCGACTTCGCCACAGCGCCGCTCCACACGGTCGCCAGAGCGTGGAGGACGGCCCGCGTGTAAAGGGTCCCAGCGAACGCGCCGATGGTGCCGCCCGCGAGCGCGAGCAATCCGCCTTCGGCGAGAAGCAGGCGGCGAACTCCTCGTGGCGTGAAGCCCAGGGCGATGAGGGTGCCCACCTGCTCGGAGCGCTGCTCGATGCCGAAGACGAAGAGGAGGCCCATCAGCAGCACCGCCGCGGCGATGAGGAAGAAGCTCAGCCCCAGAAAGAGCTGGCCGAAGTCCGTTCCCTGCGTCGCGGCCTTCAGCGCCTCCTCGCGGACTGGGCGGAACACGAGGCCGAAATCGGCCGGGTCGAGGCGTTCCAACAACGCCTTCTCGACCTCGGCGGCGCCCGCGGCGAGCGGGAAGCGAACCGCGGTGAGGTTGCCGAAACGGCTGGCCCAGAGCCTCTGGCCGGCAGCGAGGGTGACGAATGCCTTGGGCGTGCCGCGGTGCTTCGCCCAGTAGTCCTCGTCCTTCTTCCTGATCTTCTTCAGGTCAATCGGGATGCCGGGCTTCCAGTCGCGGCAGTTGTCCACGTCGGCCAGGCCGGGGAAGTTCGGCATCAGCTCGCGGTCGGCGGCGAGGCCCTCCATCGGCACGATGGCTCGGAGGCGGAAGCGGGCCTTGCGCTCGATGAGCTTGCGGGTCGGGCCGATGACGTAGTAGGTCATCTCCAGCTCATCGCCCGGCTTGGCCTCGAGGTCTTCGGCGAGCCAGGGGTTGACGACGATTTCGCCGTCGCCCACGCCCGCCGTCAGGTCAGGAAGGCCGCCCTGGCCGCCCAGAGGCCCGATTGCCGTGACCATAGAGTAGGGCGTCGTGCGGTCGCGGACGCGGAGCTCATTGACGAAATACGTCAGCACGCCGATTGCACCGGGAATGGCCTTCGCCGCCTCAGCCACGGGGGGGTCGAGGAAGACCCGCTCGGTGCGCAGCTCGGCAACCCGGGCCTGCGGCAGCTCGCGAAGCTCCAGGCCCAAGTCGTCCAGCCTGGCCCTCCCGAGGGGGAAGGGAGGGAGCCGAGCTGGGACGCCGTGGGCGAGGAGGAGGAGGTTGGCGCGGCCGACCTTGCCCACTTTTCTCTGGAGGTCGCCGAGTGGGACGAAGGCATTGTAGGGGGCCACCTGGTTGGCCTGGAGGCTGAAGCGGCCGAGCTGGTCGGCGGAGACGACGGCGGCGACGGTGAGGCGCATGGCGACGGTCGCATCGTCGGTGGGCGCGAGGGGGGCATCGCGGGAGAGGACGCCCGGCCTCTCGACGCGGAGCAGCACCTCGTCGCCGGCGCGGACACGGAGCTGTGCGGCCAGGCGCTCGTTGAGCGCCACCTGGTCTGTGCCGAGGCTTAGGGGCCGGGCCTGCGGGCCGGCGAGCGGCCAGAACCGCTCGTCCACGCCGAGCACCTGGACGCCATTGGCCCGCGCCGCCCCATCGCCCCTTGCCGCGGTGGCAAGAAGGCGGAGGATCGGGGCGGCCTTGTGGCTGGTTTCTGCGGCCAGCTTTTCGCGGAAGAAGCGGTTGCCGGCATCGAGCGCCCAGTCCACCTCACCCAGCCGTGCGAGGGCAAGGACGCGGAGGGTGTGGCGCACGGAGTCGCCGACGGCGAGCGCCCCGACAAGGATGGCCGTGCTCACCGCCGCGCCTGCCACGACGCCGAGATGGGTGCGCCAGTAATGCGCAAGGCTGCGGAGGATGAGGCGCGTGCTGGTCATGTGGCGCGTGCCCCGATCTCGATAGGGCCTATAGGACATATAGGACCCATAGGTCCCATCAGGAGCCGCCCCGACGCTTTGGTGTCAGCTCGCCGTCGCGCAGCTCGTAGAGCCGCCCCATCTTCGCCGCGAGGTCGAGGGCGTGGGTGACGACGACGAGGGCGACGCCCTGTTCGTGGTTGAGCTCGACGAGGAGCGCGGCGAGGTTCTCGGCCGAGGCGCGGTCGAGGGAGCCCGTCGGCTCGTCGGCGAGCAGGAGCTTGGGCTGGTTGATGAGTGCGCGGACTACAGCCGCCCGCTGCCGCTCGCCGCCCGAGAGCTGGCCAGGGAAGTAGTCCATCCGCTCGCCCAGGCCGACCCGAGCCAAGAGGCGTCGGGCTCGCTGCTCGGGAGCTTCCTCCGTCGCGCAGAGGTGCGGGCGGCCGTGCCGCACGAGGGTGGGCACGAGGACGTTCTCCAGCACGGTGCACTGGGGCAGGAGGTGATGGAGTTGGAAGACGAAGCCGATATCGCGGTTGCGGACCGCGGCAAGCTGGGCGTCGTCGAGGCGGCTGAGGTCGCGCCCGCCGAGGAGCACGGAGCCGCTGGTCGGCCTGTCCAGTGCGCCGATGAGGTTGAGGAGCGTGCTCTTGCCCGAGCCCGACGGCCCGACGATGGCGACGGATTCGCCGGCCGCGACGCGGAGGTTCACGCCCCTGAGCACGGGCGGCGCGGCGCCCCCGGCGCCTTCATAGCTCTTCGAGACCTCCACCAGTTCGAGCAGCGGGGGGGGATCGCTCATCGCCACCCCTTCCCTATGTGAGCAGAGATTGATAGATCGCGATGGAGTTGCGCGCGGTGACCTCGACGCGGAAGTCCCGGAGGACGGCCTCCCGCCCGCGCGCGCCAAGCTCGCGGGCGCGTTCGGGGTGGGTGAGCAGCTCGGCCAGCTCGGCGGCGAGAGGCTCGGGGCCGTCGCCGTCGTAGAGCACGCCGCCGCCCGTGGCCTCGACGAGCTCGGGGAACGCCCCGCGCCGCGGCAGCACGACCGGCACGCCGGCGGCGAGCGCCTCGATGACGTACATGCCGAACGCCTCCGGGTGCCGAGCGGGCACCGAGAGCACCGAAAGGGTCCTAAGGAATGCCTGCCGCTCGGCCCGCTGGAGGTTGGGGAGGAACTCGAACTCGTGGCGGGAGACATTGTCGGCGAGCCGCCTGCGGACCTCGGCCAGGAGCGGCTCATCGGCACTCGTCCAGCCGCCCGCGAGGCGCAACCGCGTGCCAGTGAGCCGGTTAGGCAGGAGGAGGAAAGCCTCGGCGAGGACGTCGAAGCCCTTCTCGCGGCAGAGGCGCTCGAGGAAGCCGATGGCGGGCGGGCGCGGCGGCTCGGGGGCCGGCTCGTAGCCCTCGGCTGGGATGCCGTTGTAGACCACGTGGACTTTCTGGGGCGGGAGGCGCAGGCGCTCGATCATCAGGTCGGCGTAGTAGCGGCTCACCGCGATAAAGGCGTCCACGTCGCCCGCCCGCTCTGCAATCGCCTCGTATGCCTGCCCACGCTGCGGCTCGGGCAAGCCGTCGAGGAAGATGTCCTCGTCCTGAAGCGCGCACACTATGGGCACGCCGAGGCGCTCCTTCATGCGGCGGGCCACGCCGATGAGGAGGCAGTTGGAGAGCGAGGCGATGTCGGGCCGCTGCTCGGCGGCGAGCCACGCGATGAGGCGGTCGAGTTCGGCGGCCTGGTGGCCCTCTTCGCCGCGGAGCATCGAGAGGGTGGTCTCGGCGAGGTCCTGGGCGCGGGTCATTCCAGCCTGCCGCGCGGCCCACCGCAGGAGGAAGGGCGCGTCGAGGATGCGGGTGAGCCAGCGGGGCGCCTTGCGGAAGAAGGCCGACTTCTGCTGAAGATAGACGTTGATGCCGCCGAAGAAGACGGGCGAGGCGGGGACGCTGGCAGGCTCGTCAATCCGCAGGGGGAGATAGAGCGGCACCATGAGCGGGTCGTGGCCGAGCTGGGCGAGCGTTCGGATGAGCGCCGCGTCACGCAGGCAGTTCTCGCAGTAGAAACTGCCCCCTGCGCCAGGCATCAGATAGACAATGCGCACGAGCGGGTCCCTCTTATCGCCCTTGCCCTCGTCGTCGTCCTCGTCCCTCGTCCTCGTTCTCGGTTCCGCTGGCCTTTCACCTCCTCGATTACGAGGACGAGGGACGAGGACGAGGACGATATTACTTTGCGCCGAAGGCGTAGACGGTGCCGTCGTCGGAGCCGATGACCACGACGCCGTCGGCCACAGCGGGCGAGGCAGTGACAGGCTCGCCGATCTCGAAGCTCCAGACCTGTTTGCCATCGGCGAGGCGGACGAGGTAGAGGCGCCCGTCGGATGAGCCGAAGATGGCCTTGTCGCCGCAGACCACGGGCGAGCTGTCCACGTCGCCCCGCGTGCGAAAGGACCAGAGCAGCTTGCCCCCGTCGCGGCTGAGGCAGTAGAGGTTCTTGTCGCGAGAGCCGACCAGGATGCGGTCGTCGGCCACCGCGGGCGAGGAGAAGAAGGGGTCGTCGCCCTTGCGGAACTTCCAGACCACCCTGCCCGCGGCGATGTCGGCGCACAACAGGTCGCCGCCGTAATTGCCCACGAAGACGCGCCCCGCCGCCATCGCCGCCGAGGCCGCGATGTAGGAGCCGGTCTCGATTGCCCCCAGCCGCTTGCCGTCGGCGAGCGACACGACGTGGATGATGGCGTCGCAGCCGCCGAAGGCGGCCTTGCCCTCGCCGACCGCGGGCGCGCCGTTCACGTAGTTGCCCGTCTCATACGTCCACACAGCTTTGCCCGTCGCGGCATCCACGCAATGGAGCTTGTTGTCGTAGCTGCCCACAAGCACCCAGGTCGCCTTGCCGTCGGGCGATGGTGTGGCGTTGGCCCCGCCGATGATCTTGCCGCCCGTCTCGTACCGCCAGAGCAGCTTGCCCGTGGCGGCATCCAGGGCGTAGAGGAAGCCGTCGTCGGAGCCGACGAAGACCGCGTCGCCCGCGACGCAGGGCGCGGCCTCCACCGCGTCCTGCGTCTTGAACGCCCACAGCAGCTTGCCGCTGGCGAGCTCCAGGGCGTAGAGCGCCCTGTCGTCGGAGCCGACGAAGACCCTCCCGCACGCGATGGCGGCCGAGGACTTCACCGCGTCGCCCGTCTTGAAGCGCCACAGGAGCCTCAGCGAATCGGGCAGCAAGCCCGCCGCCCTGCCCGCGAGCGACGGCCCGCCGCGGAACATCGGCCAGTCGCCCGCTGCCGACAAGGCCGGAAGCGCGCATGTGAACACCGCTGCAACGACCTGCTTCATGACAGCATGCTAGCGCCTGGCCCGCATCAGTTCAAGCACGCCTCCGAGCGCGCCGACCGTGAAGATCAGGGGATAGAGCTTCTCGAAGTACCAAAGCTTGGCGAAGTAGAGGCCGATGGGTGCAGCGGGGAATGAGCGGCCGCGGTCGGTGCGCTCGATGAGCCAGCACACGCCTGAGGCGATTGCGGATTGCGGATTGCGGATTGCGGATTGAGAAGGCATGCTGCACAGCCCACACAACGCACTCACAGCCAGTGCGGTCTCCTCAACGGAAGAGGGGACGCCCCGTGCGCCGCCCCAGCCGCCGTCGGGGTTCTGGGCGCCGAGCAGCCATTCCGCGCCACGCCCGATCATCGAGGCCCCAGCCTCTAGGGCGTGCATACTTGCACGCTGAACCGCTGCGAGCGCCATGAGCACACGGGCGGTGCCGTAGGTGGGGTTGGCCTCCTCGGGGGCGTGTTGGTTACCGAACCACAGGGGCGCCCAGGCGCCGTCGGGCCGCTGCGTGCGCTCGAGGTAACGCAGGGCGCGCCCCATCGCGGCTTCGGTCCGCTGCCGCAGCCGGGGCGGCAAGCCGTCGAGCCAGGCGTTCCAGGCCAGGAGCGCGTGCGCGGTGAGGTCGGGCGCGCTTCGGTCGAAGGGCAGCCTGCCCCAGCCGCGGCAAAAGGTGGGGATGCCGCCGTCGGGGTTCTGGAGGTCCAGGAGCCAAGCCACACCGCGGGCGATTGCGGATTGCGGAATGCCGATTGCGGAATGAGAAGACGAAGATTCGGGACCGCTGGTGAGCTCTCGGATGGCGAGGAGCGCGCTCGCCGTGTCGTCGACGTCGGGCACGCCGCCGGGCAGGTCGGTCCACGCCCAGCCGCCGGGCGCGGCGTGGGTGAAGGGGTGCTCGACGAGGTGCTGCTGGCCGAGCAGCCAGTCGAGGATGGGCGCACGGGCGTCGGCGGGCAGGGCCGCTCCGAGGGCGCCCACCGCCTGAGTCGTCACCCAGGTCGCCAGGTTGACGTCAATCGGCCAACTGCCATCGGGGCGAGCCGTGTTGAGGAGGAACTCAACACCCTTGACTGCGACGGGATGCCGCGCCTGACCGATGCTGGCGAGGCTCATGGTAACGAAGCTGGTCAGCGGCACGGCCTCGAGGAACCCGCCGCTCGGCGGCTGGGTGCCCTGAAGGACGCGGAGGGTCTTCCGCCGCGCGAGGCCCCGCACCAGCCGCGCGAGGGGGTTGCGCGGCGGGGCGTGGTGGAAGCGAGCCTGGCCGATGGCGATGAGGGCGGGGAGCGCGTAGCTCACCACGGGCAGCCGCAACCACCTGTAGAAGCGGTGGTGCATCGCCGCCAGCTCGAAGGGGAGCGGGACGACTTGACGCCAGGCGTCCCGCCCCTGACCCAAACGCCCCGCGAGCGCGCACATCGTGAGGATGGGGGCGGAGAAAGTGCGATCGTTCCCATAGCGCGCGGCGACTGCGGTGGCCAGCCGCTCCGGCTCCAGCGAGCCGGCGGCGCGAGCGAGCCAGGCCTCGGCGTCGGCAGTCGCGGAGTGCGGAGTGCGTAGAGCAGAGTAGTCAGCCTGAAACATGGAATCTGCAATCTGGGATCTGGAGTCGGCCGCCGCTGCGCCGAAGGCGGCCCAGCAGAGGGCCGTGGTGCTAAGATTGGAGTTTGAGAGCGTCGTGTCGCCCCAGCCGCCATCGGGGTTCTGGTGGCCGGCGAGCCACTGGATGCCCCGGCGGATGAGCGGCTCGTTGGCCGCTGCGTCCACGAGCGCGAGCGCGGTCACCGCGGTCGCCGTCGAGAGTGCGCTGCTGGACAGCTCCCCCACCCAATGGCCGCTCGGGGATCGCGCGGCGAGGAGGGTGCTGCGCGCCGCCTCAAGGGTCTCGCTAACAGCACGGCGTTCCACATCCAGCGTCACGCGCCATTTCCTCTGGGCCGAGTCTGCCCCCCAATGCGGTGCCCTCTACCAGGTTTGGCTCTGACCCTCCCCCTACCCCCTCCCAGGGAGGGAGGGGGGTTCAGACCCCTCTCCCTCCCAGGGAGGGGGCAGGGAGAGGGTCGGACTGTTCCCTGGGAGAGAGGGGGGTTCAGACCCCTCTCCCTCCCAGGGAGAGGGTCGGACTGTTCCCTGGGAGGGAGGGGGTTCAGACCCCTCTCCCTTCCAGGGAGAGGGCAGGGAGAGGGTCGGACTGTTCACCTTGCAGCAGGCTGACCAGCACAGGAACCACGCTCCTGGCTGTCTCTGCGGGCACCGCAAGGATACACGATTTGACGAAGGGCGGCAAACCTGCGATGATCGCGGCGGGATGAGACATTATCTCAGGGCTTTCGGATTCCTGGGCACCCTAGCGCTCGGCCTCGCTGGGCCTGCCTGCGCGGGCGGGGCGGCAGGGGTGCCCGGCATCGCCCTGCCCGAGCGAAGGAGCGGCGTTTCTGTGGCTACGGGAGAGCGGCAGAAGATTCCCGTGATCCACCAGGCCGACGTGCTGGTGGCCGAGGGCACCCTTGCGGGCTGCGTGGCGGCGTGGCTGCTCGCCCGGCAGGAGATGAAGGTCGCAGTCGTGGCCTCGGGCACGTCGCTGCCCCACGACATCGTCGTCGCCCTGCGGCCCTGGGCGCGCGAGGCTGACCTCGCCCACCTGCCCGCGGAGTTCGCCGATCTATTCAGGAAATGCCTCAAGGAACGCGCGGACGATGGCGAGCTGATCCTTGACCTCGGCAAGCTGGCCCTGGGCGTAGAGGACCTGTTGCTCGACGCCGGCGTGCGCATCTACTACGGCCTGCGCCCCTGCGGGGTGGCGAAGAGGGGCCGCCGCGTCGTCGCTGTTGTCTTTGCCGGCAAGCCGGGCCTCGTCGCCATCCAGGCGGGAGCCACGGTGGATTGCACGCCGGAGGCGCGCCTGGCGGCCCTTGCTGGCGTGAGGCTCGTGGGTCGTGCGGGCCGCGACGGTCGCGTTGGCGTGAGGTACACCATGCTGTGCAACGAGCGGCCGCCGCGCGAGTTGCCCGCCGAAGGCTCGGCCGAGCTTATCGGCCAGAAGGCGATCGCCCACGGCCCATATGCCGAGTTCCGCATGCTCCTGGCCGCGCGGGGCGACGAGGCCCTCCGCGACGCCGAGCTGGTGCTGCGGGCCAGAATGGTGGCGGGCAATGCCGGCCGCGCGCTTCGGGCGGCCAAGCAATGGCCCTCCGCATCGTTCGCCCGCGGCGGCGATGCACTCCTGGTCGAGACGACCCGCCGCATCCCCACCCGCTCCCAGGAGGCCGAGCTGGGGCCGGCCTCGTGCCTGCCCGACGGAGTTGACGGGCTTCTGGTGTGCAGCCCGGCGGCTGACGTGCCCGACGTGCTGGCCATCGAGCTGGCCGACCCGTTCCGGGGGACGGCTCTCGCGCTCGCCGTCGCCCGCGCCGAATGGTCCAAGGTGCGGAGCGCTGGTGAAGGGCTGACCGACGCCGAGGTCATCCTGACGCTGAAGCCCGTGGCGGCCGGCCGGGTGGAGGCGGCCGGCCGGGCAGAGGGGGGCGGCCGGGCGGAGGTGGCCGGCCAAGCGGCGGCCGGCCAGGGTGCGGCGACGGCGCGGGCGCGGCTCGGACTGTCCCCCGCGCTCTACGGGTCCGGTGCGGAGCTGGACCTCGGCCAGGCCGGGGTGCCCGTCGTGGCCGAGTGCGATGTGCTCGTGGTCGGCGGCGGGACGAGTGGGGTGCCCGCCGCACTCGTCGCCGCACAGAACGGGGCTAAGACCATCCTCATCGAGAAGCACTCTGACCTCGGCGGCACGCAGACCCTTGGCGGGGTGTCCAAGTACTGGTTCGGCCGGCCCACCGACTTCGTGCGGCAGCTCGACCGCGACGCGCTCGCGCTCCTCTCGGGCACCGGCATGCCTAAGTCGCTCGCCATGCTCTACTCGCTCATCACGGCGGGGGTGAGCGTCTTGCCACAGTGCCAGGCGGCGGGCGTCCTTCTCGATGGAAACGCGGTGAAGGGCATTGTCGTCGCCACGCCTGCGGGCCTGGCCGCGATCAAGGCCAACGTGGTGATTGATGCGACGGGCGACGGCGACGTCGCGGCGTGGGCCGGCGCCGACCACTCCTGGGGCACCGGGCGCGATGCGATGACCCTCTGGTTCTCCTTCGGGCATTTCGTCGGCCCGAAGAGCGAGGCCAGCCGCCAATACCATTCGGCGGTGGACCTCCGCGACGCCTCGGACTTCTCGCGGGCCATCATCACCGCGCGGCGCCGCACAGGCATCTTCGGCCAGGGCGACTTCCCGCAATACTACCTCGCCCCGCGCGAATCGCGCCACATCAAGGGCCGCGCCACCGTGACCTATGCCGACATCCTCGCAGGGCGGCGATGGCCCGACACCATCCTCGTGTGCGAGGCGAACTTCGACATCAAGGGCCTCGCCTCCAGCGACCTCGCCCTCTGCGGCTACACCGAAATCGAGTTCACCAGGAACTACCCCGCCGCCATCCCCTATCGCGCCCTGGTGCCCGAGAAGCTCCAGGGCATCCTGGTGGTCGGCAAGGCGTACTCGATTACCCACGACGCCCTGTCGCTTGCCCGCATGCAGCGCGACCTGATGGCGATGGGCGGCGCGGCCGGCCTCGCCGCGGCCACGGCGGCCAAGGCCAGGTGCCCCGTCGCCGACGTCAGCGTCCCGGAGCTTCAGAAGGGCCTCATCAAGCTCGGCATCCTGCGCCCCAACGACCTGGCGGAGCCCCCGCCCGCCCCGGCCGACGGGGAGCTCGCCGCGCTCGTCCGCGAGCTGGCCGCAGGCGCCGTGCGGAGGACCGACCAGGTGAAGCTCCTCGCGCGCGGCGACGCCGTGGCCCCGATGCTCAAGGCCGCCCTGGCCGACGCGACGCCACGGGGCAAGGTGGACCTCGCACGGGCTCTCTGCCTGCTCGGCCACGCCGACGGGGTGCCCGTCCTTCTGGAAGAGCTCCAGCGGCAGCTCGCGGCAGACGAGCTCCCCGCCAGCCCCCAGAAGTCCCACGAGGCGCCCGACCACGGCTACGCGCCCGAGCCTGCCTTCCTCATCAATGCCATTGGCCTGGCCCGCGACCGCCGCCTCGTGCCCCTGCTGAAGCCCCTGGCCGAGCGCATCGTGATAAGCCCGAAGAAGTCTGACGACGCCTTCAGCTACGTCTTCGCCATTTGCTATGCCTGCGAGAGGATCGCCGACCCGGCGGCCATCAGTGCCCTTGAGGTCCTGGCCGACAAGCCCGGCATCGCAGGCTCCGCCATCGCCTTCGGCGCGGACCCCAGGAAGTCGCTCGGCCACGTGGCCGAGCGCCACGCCTACCTGGAGCTATGCGTGGGGCGGGCGCTGGCCCGCTGCGGCTCGCCGCGGGGCTACGACATCCTCATCGGCTACCTGCGGGACATGCGAGGCGTCCTCGCCCGCAGCGCCCACGACGAGCTGGTTGAGCTTTCGGGCAGCGACCTCGGCCACTCGCCCGAGCCCTGGCAGCACTGGCTCGCCCAGGCCCCGAGGCCGCTCCCGCTGAAGCCGTTTCTCAAACGCCTTGAGTAGGAGGTCGAGCGATGACGCGTCGTGGCTTCGTGTTGAGCACGCTCGGCGGCCTGGCAGTCGGACCTGGCGTCCGAGAGGCCATTGGTGAGGAGAAGGCGATGCCGCGCATTCGGCTGAGCGCGTGCGACTGGTCGCTGGGCGCCGGCGGGCCGGGCGGACTCGAGGTCGCCAAGCGCTGCGGGCTCGATGGGCTGGAGGTCTCGCCCGGCGGACCCGCCGAGAAGCTCCAGATCGCCGACCCGAAGTACCGCGAGCAGCTCAAGGCAAAGTCGAAGGAGACAGGCGTCCTCGTCTCCTCAGTGGCGATGGGCCTCCTCAACGGCTGCCCGCTGGCTACCGACCCCCGCGGCCCGGCCTGGCTCGAGCAGTGCATCGAGGCCACCGCCGACCTGGGGGCGAGGAACATCCTCCTCGCCTTCTTCGGCCCAGGCGACCTGCGGAAGAACGACAAGGAGCTGAAGACGGACGCCGTGGATGTCGTGGTCGCCCGGCTCAAGGAGGCAGCGCCAAAGGCCCAGAAGGCGGGCGTCGTCCTCGGCCTTGAGAACTATCTCACCGCCCGGCAGAACCTGGCCATCATCGAGCGGGTGGGCAGCCCGGCCGTGCAGGTCTACTACGACGCGCGGAACTCGGTGGACGTGGGCCACGAGCCCGCCGCCGAGATCCGCGAGCTCAAGGGACACCTCTGTCAGATTCACTTCAAGGACGGCCCCAGCTACCTCGGCGAGGGCAAGGTCAACTGGGAGGCCGTCCGCGACGCACTAAACGACATCGCCTATCGCGGCTGGGTCGTGCTCGAGACCTCGTGCCCATCGCGGGACCGCGACGCCGACTTCCGGCGCAACGCGGCCTTCGTGCGAAAGCTGTTCTCTTGACAGATAGGACCTATGAGTGCCACAGGTCCTATACGGCTGAGGAGACAGCGACCATGCCACCACCTCTGCCCCGCCGGCGATTCCTCCAGGCCGGCGCGCTCGCGGCCACGGCCGCATTCACCCACGCAGGAGAGCCGCAGACGATGGATGCCATCCGCGAAGCACCGCGCGAGACCCCCGTGGTCGCCGATGTGGACCTCTGCGTCGTGGGCGGGAGCTGCACGGGCGTTTTCGCCGCCGTCGCCGCGGCGCGCCTCGGCGCTCGCGTCGCCCTCATCGAGGCCAATGGCTTCTTCGGCGGCGTCGCCACGGCGAGCCTGGTAAGCGTGTGGCACTCGACCCGCGACATCAAGGGCACACAGCAGGTCATCGGCGGCCTGACCACCGAGGTCGTCGAACGCCTCGCCAAGCGCGACGCCGTCTCCTTCCCCCGCACGGCGAGCCAGTACTACGTCCTCAACACCGAGGAGCTGAAGATCGAGCTCGACCTGTTGGTGGCCGAGGCGAAGGTGCGGCCGTTCCTCCACGCGCTCTTCGTCGCGCCCGCCGTCCAGGACGGCCGCCTGGCCGCGGCCATCATCGAGGACAAGTCGGGCCGCCGAGCCATCAGAGCGAAGTATTTCGTGGACGCGACGGGCGACGCCGACGTGGTGGCTCGCGCGGGCCTGCCCGTCTACAAGCGGCCCGACGTCCAGCCGCCCACCACGTGCGCCATCCTCCGCGGCGTCGGGGCCATCGCCAAGAGGCACCCCGGCTTCAACATCCACGCCGCCATCTTCGACCCGAAATACCCCCAGGCCCTCAAGAGGGGCTTCTCGTGGGGCGCCGCCGTGCCCGGCGGCAACGACGAGTACATGCTCGCCGGCACCCGAGTGTTCGGGGCCAATTGCGCCGACGCCGACGAGTTGACCCAGGCCGAGCTGGAGGGCCGCCGCCAGGTGCGCGCCGTCTGCGACATCCTCCGCGAGAACTTCATGGACGGTAAGGGCACGCCTCTGGTCACCCTTCCCGCGAAGATCGGCATCCGCGAGACCCGCCACGCCGCCTGCCTGCACACGCTCACGCAGGAGGAGCTTCTGAGCGGCACCCGTTTTCCCGACGCCATCGCCAACGGCACATATCCCGTGGACATCCACAGCGCCCGCGGCGCAGGCGTCACCTTCCGCCGCCTGGAGAAGGCGCCCTTCTACCAGATTCCTTATGCCTCGTTGGTCCCGAAGGGCGCGACGAACCTCCTCGTCGCCGGCCGTTGCATTGACGCCGACGAAGGGGCGTTCGGAGCCGTCCGCGTGATGGTGAACTGCAACCAGATGGGCCAGGCCGCGGGCGTCGCCGCCTGGCTCGCCCTCGATGCTGCAAGACCCGTCGCCGACGTTGACCCAGCCCGGCTGCGCGAGACGCTCAGGAAGCAGGGCGCAATCGCCCTATGACCCTCCCGCCCCTCCCCTCTACGGCGCCGGCTTGAGCCGCTGCATCTCGATGTTGCGAACCGCGCCCTCGGTGGACCAGGAGAAGAAGCCCAGGGGACGGCAGGGGCGCAACTCGTCGTAGATGGTGAACTTGTGCCCCTCCCGCTTGAGGTCAATCACCTGCTTGTCGTCAATCCAGGCCTCGACTTTCTCCTTGGTGACGCGGATACGGAACTTGTACCACTGGCCGTTCTTGAAGCTCATGATCTTCGTCGTCTCGTTGTCGCTGGCGTTGCGGTCGTCCACGCTGGAGAGGCCGACGACGCTATCGCCCCAGCCGCCGCAGCTCAGGGTGACGTGGGAGTCGCCCACTGGCACGGTCAGGGAGGCGAAGATGTCAATCCCGTTGCGGCGCTGGGCCTCGAAGGATACCTCGAAGTCCTCCTTCGGGAAGTCCCCTTCCCAGGCGATTCCCGTGAAGGGCACGCCCTCGCCGAGGATGATCGCGCCATCCTTGACCTCCACCTTGCCCGCGAGCGCGAAGCTGTCCTCCTTCAGCACCTTCCAGCCGTCGAGCGACTTGCCGTCGAAGAGCGACAGGTCTTCGCCTGGGGGCACTGTGGTGGGCGTCTTGGCCTTGGCCGGCTCGGCGGCCTTGGGGGGCTCCTGGGCCTTGCCTGGCGCGGGGGCAGTCGTTGCCTCCTTGGCCCTTGCCGGCGCTGGCGCAGTCGTCGCCTCCTTGGCCTTTGCCGGCGCTGGCGCAGTCGTCGCCTCCTTGGCCTCTCCAGGCTCAGGGGTCTTGACCGTACCCTGGGCCTTTGGCGGCGCCGCGGGCGGGGCTTGAGGCCCTGCCGCCCGGCAGCCGCTCACCATCCACACCGCCAGCCCCACAAACGCCGCCACTGCCAGCGGCAATCCGCGTCTCGACAGCATCTTCACAACTCGCTCCTTCCGTTTCGGCCGCCACATGTCGCGCATGGACAACGCCAGCCGCCGCATGCTACTTTCCTGAGCCAGAAATGTCAAGCCAGCCGCCGCAGGCTGTCCTCCAGGGCGTCGGCGGCGCGGTGGGCCTCGGCCTCGCTGATGACCAGCGGGGGCTGGAGCCGGACGACGTTGCCCAGGACGCCACCGAGTCCGACGAGGACACCGGCCTCGCAGCAGAGGCGGCGGACCTCTTTGGCCTCGGTGTCGGCGGGCGTCTTCGCGGCGTCGCGGACCAGCTCGACGCCGATCATCAGCCCCTTGCCCCGCACGTCGCCCACGAGGCGGCACTTCTCTTTGAGGGCGTGGAGGCGAGTCATCAGTTGCGCACCGAGCTCGGCCGCATACTGCGGCAGCCGCTCGTCCCGCATCACGTCGAGATTGGCGAGGGCCGCGGCGCAGCAGACGGGGTTGCCGCCGAAGGTCGAGAGGTGGTCGCCGGGGGTGAAGGCGTCGGCCACGTCCGGCCGCGCGATGAACGCGCCGAGCGGGAAGCCGTCAGCTATCCCCTTCGCCATGCACAGGATGTCCGGCTCCACGCCGTAATGCTCGATGGCGAAGAGGCGCCCCGTGCGTCCGAAGCCGCTCTGCACCTCGTCGGCGATGAAGAGCGCGCCGTCGGCGCGGGCGACCTCAACGGCCCGCCGGAAGTACTCTGGCGGCGGGACGATGATGCCGCCCTCGCCCATGACCGGCTCGGCGATGAACGCGGCCACCTCGCCCGCCGTCTGGTAGCGGAACACGTGGTCGAGGAAGTCCGCGCACGCCACGCCGCAGCCTGGATAGGCCAGCTTCAGCGGGCAGCGATAGCAGTAGGGGGCGGGGGCAAAGGCCACGCCGCAGAGGTAAGGTCCGAAGCCCTTCTTGCGCCCTCGGTTGCCCGTCACCGAGAGCGTGCCGGCCGTGCGCCCGTGAAAGCTCAACGTGAGCGCGACCAGCTCGCGACGCTTCGTGAACTGCTTGGCGAGGCGGACGGCCCCCTCGATTGCCTCCGCGCCGCTGTTGCAGAAGAAGCTCTTCTGGAGACGGCCCGGCGTGGCCTCGGCCAGGGCCCGCGCAAGCTCCGCCGCTCGGGGGTTGTAGTACACATAGGTGCCGCAGTGCACCAGCCTCTCCATCTGCTCGCGGGCCGCCGCGACGACCCGCGGGTGGCAGTGGCCCGCGTTCACCGTCGCTATGCCGCTGAAGCAGTCGAGATACTCCCGCCCGTCATCGCCCACAAGCGTGCAGCCGCGGCCCCGCTCGACCACAATTGGCTCGAAGCCCGCGACCATGCTGGTGATGAGATATCGCTCATAGAGCTCTTTCGCGCTCATTGTGCTCTCCCGCATGTATAGGACGCCTAGGGCCTACAGATCCTCCGGAGTTGTCGCGGGTAGCGCCCGCATGGTGCGCTCGCCATTGGGCCGTGCAGCGCCACCGCGGCGCTCTTCTAGAGGGCGGGCGATTGCGGACCCTGCGCTCCACCTCGGCGAGATCGGCCTCAGTAAGCAGGCCCGGCCTGTGGCGCACGCGCTTGATGCGGTACGCCCCCGCCTACGGTCGCCTGTGCCCTCGTCACGTGCCGCGCCGGAGTCCGCCCCGTGGCGCTGCTGGCCGCGGCACGGACCCAGTATAGCACCGTTCGCAAGGCTCATCAACACAGGCGGTGTCGGCCATACGCCCTGGGGGCCTGGATGCCGCCTGAAACTATGCGCATCCCACAATCGTCGTCGTCCTCGTCGTCGTCGGTCCTACAATCATCCTCGACCTCGGCAAGTCTTTGGCCCCCGCCCTTTCACCTTCGACGGCACCGACAACGACGATTCAGAGCGTCTGCCGGTCAGTGGTTCACAGGGACTCAGCGCGCGCGCAAGGATTTGATCCTCTGTGCCAAATATTGGCACGCTTCCTAAGCTCTTATGAATCGGGGGCTTACGACCGCACTCCCCTCGCCGCGACAGAGGATCACCCCCCTTTTCGCTCGAAACGTGAGTCCCTGTAATCCCCTGGCCCCTCTTTCTTCTCGTCCTCGTCCTCCTCCCCGTCCTCGTCCTCCTCCCCGTCCTACTCCTCGTCCTCCTCCTCGTCCTCGGTCCTCCCTCGTGCACGTATACACACCCCATCGTCGTCGTCGGTTCTTCCTACTATCGTCCCACACGTCGTCGGTTCTGCCCAGGCGTAGCCCTTATCGGACACCGCCGCGCGGCCCCCTTTGTCATGCGGAGCCTGTCGAAGCACCTTTGAGGGGGGGGACTGATGTGAGAGGAATGTCCTTCTCACATCGGTTTCCTCCCCTGAAGGGTTCCTCGACTTCGCCCACCGCAAGCGGCGGGCTCCACTCGGAAAGAAAATGGGTGGGCGGGCTCCGCTCGGAATGAGAATAGTGCGGTGGCGTTGCATTAGTCATGCAGGAGTCGAGAATGTAGCACCATTACAGACTCCCTCTATCGAAGACCGCCCCCTGAATAGGGCATAGCGCGATGGGGTTCCAGTCGCGGCAGCGTATAGTTCCAGACTCGCCCAAACAAGTTTGGGCGTGCCACCCCTTCTCCTACCACAGCCAGGTTCCCCGTGGGTGCCGCGCTCGAGCCTTGCTTGGGCGTGCGCTTCCCCTTCGCGGACCCTGTAACGACGCTACAGTCTCCAGAAGTCAGGCAGCCTTCGTGGGAAGGAGCGTTGTAGTCTCAGGCGCTCCAGGCGCCAGGGGACCTGCCTTCCGGCTCGCCAGAGGGAAGGTTGCCACCCCCTCTCCCTTCCAGGCAGAGGGCAGGGAGAGGGTGGGACGCCGAGCCGCGGCGGACCCTTGCCCGGCGCGGACAAGCGCATGTGAAGACCCCTCTGAGGCCCTACACTGTATCAGGGCGCGAGCGTAGCAGAGCACACGCACCACGCAACAATCCTTGTGCTTGACAAACCGCGCTTCATGGCGTATCATTCCCTGTGGTCCGCCTCTATGGTCTTGCCCTATCCTCTGGCTAAGGGGGGCAAGCGTGCGCCGGTCCGCGATCTTATGCCCCGTTGCCTGCCTGGCCCTGGTCGCGGTGTCCAGCCGCGGCGATACGCTCTATCTACCTGATAACGGCAAGATGCAGGGGAACCTCCGAGAGCTTCTCCTGCGCGTCAACGACGTGCCCAGGGTCTACCCGCGAGACGAGATCAGGGCCGCTCACCTCTCGGAGAGCGGCGATGACTGCCTTTTCCTTGCCGACGGCGGCAGGGTTCAGGGGAGGGTTCTCTCCGTCACGTTTGAGTGCGGGGACAAGCTCTATGCCCTCGGCAGGTCGAAGGTCAGGTGCGTGTCGGTGGAAGCGCGTGGGGCCACAGCGGTTGCCCGGCCCGCGGCGCTGCTGGCCCCGCCTTCGGGCTCAGAGGCCCCCAAGGTCCATCGCCCATTCACCGCCGAGGAGCTGAGGTGCCAGGGCAATGCGCTCAGGAAGAACGACCAGTTGTGCGAGAAGTACTTGGCCCAGGCGGGCAAGAGGGGGCTGCTGGGGAGCGCCAGCAAGGCCGAGGAGCGTCGCCAGCGTGTCCTCGCGATGGCCGAGCAGATCAAGCTGGAGCTCCAGGCCGGCAGGCCCCTCACCGAGGGCCAGATGGCCGTCCGCTACGAGGCGGCCCTCGCGGGCAAGGCGTTCAGCGAGCCGACCAAGGCTCGGATGAGGACCATGACCTCGGGCGGCGTCAGGCTCCTGCCCGGCTCGGGCAAGGATGCCCCAGAACTCGTCGTCGAGCCGTTCCCGGAGGAAAATTACTGAGGTCATCACCGCTTCGACGACAAGAGGCGAGGGCGCGGTCCGTTTCGGACACCAGGTAGGGGCGGGTCCCCGTGCCCGCCCACCTATGTTGCGGCGCGTAATCGAGTTCGGGCAGGCACGGGGACCTGCCCCTACCCGTCCTTGCTCCCTGTGGCGTCCGAAGCGGACTACGCTCAGAAGCGAAAGGAGACGAGCCATGCGAAAGCTGGTGGTGGTCGTGATGGTGCTGAGCGTCGCGGCACTGGCCCTGGGCGGCGGGCCGCCGGAGTTCAAGAGCGGGCTTGCCGCGCACTACTACAAGGACCCTCAGTACTGGGGCGGCAACTGGCCCGACGGCGTCAGCGTGCCCAGCGTCAACCCGGTGGACTGGACTTTCACGACCTATGCCTACACGCGGGTCGAGCCGCTCATCAACCACCTGTTCATCCGCAACGGCTGGTTCACCATCCGCTGGGTCGGCTACATCGAGGTGCCGCCCGGCCACGGCAACCCAAACGTCCCGGTCACAGTGAACTTCGAGCTTTGGATGGACGATGGCGCACGGCTCTTCATTGACGGCGCAGGGCTGATTGACGACTGGCGCGCCTGTTGGGAGAAGACCCCCGAGTCCCACCGCAAGGCCACCGTGACCCTTGCCCCCGGCAAGCACCGCATCGTCGTAGAGTACTTCCAGGGCCAGAGCCTCCAGAAGGACGACCACGACCCGGCCAAGCTCTACTGGTCCTCAGACCAGATCGGCATCCCCCACCAGGTCGTCCCGGCCTCCCACTTCTTCCACACTGAGGATGACCTGAAGCCGTGAGCCTGACATAGCGCGCTGCGGCCAGCGGTCCCGACGCCCCGCGGGTCTTGCACCAGCGGGGCGTCGCGCGCTCGGAGCAAGACATAGGGCACCAGTGGGGGGAGTGCCTGGCGTCCGCCGCCTCCGCCACTAAGGCAGCGAGCCGGGCTTCGCTGTCGAGGGCTGCACGTTGCGGCTCGGTAGCGCCCTTTGCGCCGAGGCAGATTTCATGATAGCCTGATGGTCGCGCAACCTGCTCAGCCAAGGCCTGCCCAGAGCGAAGCCGAAGGGCCGGCTGAGCCAGACCGCGACATAGGAGACCGAGCGAATGACCCGCACCGCAGCCGTAGTCCTCGCCGCCTTGTCTCTCGTGGGCGCCAGGGCACTGGCCCTCGACGTGGGCGACGTTGCCCCGCCGCTCCACGTGAAGAAGTGGGTGAACAACTCCCCTGTGACCCTCGAGGCCGCCAAGGGCAAGCTGCTCGTCGTCGAGTTCTGGGCCACCTGGTGCGGCCCCTGCCGCCAGACCATCCCGCACCTCAACAAGCTCCACAAGAAGTACAACGACAAAGAGGTCGTCTTCGCGGGCATCACAGAGGAGGACGAGCCCACGGTGCGAAAGTACCTGGAAACGATGGCGATGGACTACCACGTGGGCCTCGACGACGGGGGCAAGACGAATGAGCTCTACATGAAAGGCATCCCCGGCATCCCCCACGCCTTCGTGGTCGGGCGCGACGGCAAGGTGGCCTGGCACGGGCACCCCCTCGCGCGCCTCGACCGCGTGCTCGAGCAACTAGTCGCAGGAAAGTTCGACCCCGCCCGCGCCAAGAAGCTGGCCGACTTCCGCGAGAAGATCTCCCTGGCCGCCCGCGCGCGCGACACCAAGCGCCTCCTCGAGCTCCTCGACGAGACCATCCGCGCGGTGCCCGACGACCCCGACGCCTACCGCCTCAAGCGCAACATCCTGCGCGACCAGGGCAACGCCGCCGAAGCCCAGGCCACCCTCCTCGCCATGGCCGCCGGCTGCGCGAAGGACCCCGACGTCCTCGTCGAGGTGGCCCTCACTCTCAGCGCCGCCGCCGACCTGGAGCATCGAGACCTCCCAAAGGCCATCGAGCTTGCCAAGCGGGCCGTCGAGGTCAGCGAGGGCAAGGCCGCGGGCGTCCTGGCCGCGCTCGCGCGCGTCCACTACGAGCTCGGCCACGTCGCCCTCGCCGTCGAGGCCGCAGTCAAGGCCGCGGCAGTGGCCGAAGGCGAGGACAGAAAGCGCCTCGAGGCCCAGGCCGACTTCTACCGCAAAGAGCTCGAACGCCGTCGCAAGGACCCCGACGCCCGGCCCTGAGCCGCACCCCAAGGGGCGCGGCTGCCGACGCGGGGTTTCCTCCGGGAGTGCGTCTGACCTTCTGAGCTCCACCCTGGCTACTCCGGTCCGTCAGAGGAGCCTTGACGTGGCCTTGTCGGCACCGGACAAAGGTCAACCACGACTTCAGCGTCCCTCCCTCTCCCTACCCTCTCCCTGGAAGGGAGAGGGCTTGTCAACTCCCCTCCCTTTCAGGGACGGGGTAGGGGGAGGGTCGGAGCCTCTGGCGAGCGAGTGGCAAGGCCGCCTGCCGCCGGCGAGCGGCGGGGCCAAAGCAGAACGTTGCAGCCGCCAGTAGCGTGGGGATCGTGGCCAAGGGGGTTACACGCACCCGACTTCCGACTTCCGGGTTTCCGTTGACTCTGCGGCGCACGGGGTGTAGAATACCCGCAGAGGAGGCAGGACGCCTGACCCCAGGCAGGAGGTGTCGCCATGAGCAAATGCCTTGCCCTCACGCTTGCAGCCGCCGCCCTGTTGGCCCTCCCGGCCCTCGGCGACGTGGTGCACCTGAAGAACGGGGGCGCGCTGGAGGGACAAGTGACCGTCACCGACGACGGGGCGACCATCAGGCTGCCAGTTGGCGAAATCCGCGTCTCCAAGGACGCCATCGAGCGGGTGGAGAAGAAGGAGTCGGCCCTCGAACAGTACCTCAAGCGCGCCGCGGCCATCAAGGAAGACGACCCCGAGGCCCACTTCCAGCTCGGGGTCTGGGCGCAAAGCGTCGGCCTCAAGGCCCAGGCCCGCGACGAGTTCCAGAAGACCCTGGCCCTCAAGCCCGACCACGATGGCGCACATCAGGCCCTCGGCCACCGAAAGGTGGACGGCCGCTGGATGACCCCCGACCAGGAGATGCAGGCCAAGGGCCTGGTGAAGCGCGACGGCGAGTGGATGACGCCCGAGGCTGCGGCGAAGCTGGAGGCACTCAAGGCCGAGCTCGAGGCCGCCCGCGCCAGGCGCGAGGCCGCGGAAGCCGAGCTCAGGCAAGCCCAGCAGCAGGCCCCAGCCGTGGCCCGCGTCTACACCTACGACGACTACTACGCCTCGCGCCCCGCCACCTGGCCCTACTCCTACGCAGCGCCCTACACCTACACCCCCTATGCCACCACCCCCTACCCCAGCCCCTACTACGAGGCCACGTGGCCGTGGACGATCCCCTACGTCTACCGCCCCTACGGATACTACGGCTGGGGCGGCTCCAGCATCATCATCGGCGGCTGCTGGGGCGGGTACGGCGGCCACTTCAAACACGGCGGCCACTTCAAGCACGGCGGCCCCGGGGGCGGCGGCCACGGCGGGCCAGGCCCAGGGGGGCATGGCCCGGGCGGCCACGGTGGCCCTCCGCGTTGAGTCTATGGTGGCGAGGGAGAGCCCCGCGGCTCGCTGCGGGGCGGCTGAACAGCTCATCCCCCCTTGGGTGAGGCCTGGCTCTTGCGCCAGGCCTCTTGCCATTTGGCCACGGCCTGGCGCCGATGCTCCAGCGGGCCGCCGGCCTGGAAGCCGACGTTGGTGCGCAGGATGAGGCGCAGCGCCAGATCGGCCTTCTGCCGGACCCCCTCGTCGGGGTCGTCCAGCAGCGCGATCAGGCCGCCCACGGCGGGCCGGGCGGCGTCGCGCAAGAGGCCGAGGGCAAGGGCGGCACGCTCCTTGAGGTTCTTCGATGACGCATTGAGCTGGCCGATGAGGGCGGGGACGGCGCTCTTAGCGCCGAGCGCGCCGAGGGCCGAGATGGCCTCGGCACGCACCTCTTCGCTCTTGTCGTTGAGCAGGTCAATGAGGCGTGGGATGGCCACGCTCGCCCGAACGTCCTTCAGGGCGATGATGGCGGCCGAGCGGACGTAGGGCTCGGGGTCCCCCAACATCTCCACCAGCGTGGCCGCCGCATCCGCACCGCGCACCCGCGCCAGGGCCGCCGCCGCGTCGCCGCGGACGCCGGCATCCTTGTCCTTCACCAGTGCAGGCAGGGCTTCGGCGAGGGCCGCGTCCTTGCGGTTCAGCATCTCGCCCAGGGCGGTGCGCCGCACGCGCGCGTCCGGGTGGCCCAGCCACGCCCTCAACCGCTCGGCGGCCCGCTCGGGCTGAAGCTGCACAATGGCCAGCACGGCGTCGGCCCGCACCGGCTCCACGCGATCCTCCAGCAGCGGCTCCAGCCGCGGCACCACCCCGGCATCGCCCGCCGCCCTCAGGGCCGCGATGGCCTCGCGCCGCACGAAGGCGTCGGGATCACTCAGCAACACCGTCAGCGCCCACACCGCATCCCGGTCGCCCTTGCCCACCAGCCCGAGCGCATTGGCCACGCGGGCGCGGAAGACCGCATCCTCGTTCCGGGCGGCCTTGACGAGCCAGGGGATCGCCTTGTCGGGGAACCGCTTGATGGTCTCGAGAGCCGTCAGGCGGTCGCGGCGGTCGGGCAGCTTCAGGCGGGCGATGGCCTCCACCACCCGGTGCGACGCCTCGGCCGGCGCCGCCTCGCCGGACTGGGCCGGCGGCGGAGCATCGCCCGTCTCACCGCCCCAAAGCACGGAACGGGGACCCACCAGAAGGACAATAGCGACGGACGCCGCCAGCGGCCGGGCGCCGGGCAACACCCTCGCTGCAACCAGGAATGCTCCGGGCATAAAGGTCTCTTCACGCTGCCTGTGGGTTAGCCACCTCCACGCTGCCCGATGCTATCACAAGGCTCTGGGGAAATCAAACGCCCGCGCGCGATAGCTCGGCAGTCGTCAAAGAAGCTCACCACACCCTGATGGCCCCAAGGCGCGCAACCCCTGGGCGGCTCTCACCTTCTCCGGCAGACAGCGGGCCGCCCCGTGGGTCGCTCCCTTTCTCTTCACACCTCAGGCCCAGCTCGCCCCAAGACAACCCAGACACGTGCGTACCCGCTGTGGCTGCCAAGTCCAGCTTGACTTTGCCCTAGCCGAATGGTATAAATGACAGCGAGGTTGGTCCCAAGACCTGTTCCCCGATAGCTCAATCGGTAGAGCGAGCGGCTGTTAACCGCTAGGTTCCAGGTTCGAGCCCTGGTCGGGGAGCCAGACACGCCGGCCACGGAATTGGCTGACCCACTGGTTCACAGAAGCCCAGGTTCCAGAGAGGACCTGGGCTTCGTCTCTTTCTCACGCCCTGCCAATAACTTACGCCGCCGCATTCATGCCCCACATGCTCTCTGTTCAAGAAGGTTTGCGGCCGTGCACGAGTGCAACCACGGGGTTGCATCCGGGGCCCCAGCCGAGTCCTCTCGGAATCTCGCCTTCTCTCCTTGGTGGCCTTCTCGTTTTAACACCCCAGGTGGTGCCAGCCCACGGGTACGACACACGCGGGGTTTGTCCGGGGATGCCGACCGCGTGATCAGCACGTTCGTTACGAGGCGGTTGCGTTGTGGAGGGGCAAGGGCGGGGCGGCGAGGGGTGAGGACGGGACGCCAGGGGCCGATGATGGCCGTTTGTGACGAGCAGGCACGCCGAAACGCTCAGCAACTCGCCTCCGGCGGGCCACGCGGCCAAAGGGATGAAAACCAGCCCATGGGGCTCCTTTCAACTGGCTCCAAACCTCACTTTTGCACACCGGCCAGTCGAGTGCTCAGCCGTCGCAGGCCGCCCGCGGCCCGCCCTGAAGGGCCTCGGCAACAGCCTTCAGGCGCATGGTCCCGAGTGTGCCCTGCCGCCTCGATGCCCTCGCCAGCAGCGTCGCCAGGCCAATGTGCACCACCATCACCACCCCAACCTGCGCGTGGAACCGCTCCGCACCAGTGATGTTCCCGTCGTCCGCTCCCCAGAAGACCTTCAGCCGGCCGTTCACACGCTCCACCGCGGTCCGCCCCTTGTAGAGGCGCTCGAAGAGCTTCGTCGCACGCGGGATCGGCGGGAACCGCCGCAGGTCCAGCTCGCTCTTGACTCGCACGGTCTTGCCATACTTCTTCCCAGCGTTGCACCGCTGGTGGCTGCGGCAGGCCCAGCACCCGCAGGAACCGCGAGACGTTCCAGGCGTCTGGCACCTCCTGCTCGCTCTTGATTCCGATGAGGAGGCGCAGCGCCTCATTGCGCCGCAGTTCCCCCAACGTCGCCGCGAACGACGTGTGCCGCAGCAGCACCGTCAACAACACCACTCCCCACAGCACGTGCACGGGATGATCATTGCGCCCGTGGCCACGATACTGCCGCAGGGCTGCCAACAGCCTCCCATCGGGGACTGCCTCGAGGAAAGCCCGGATCGTCTTGAGGCTGGGGCTATCCTCCAGCGTCTCCCAGGCGAACAAGCTCTTCGAGAGCGCGACGTGCATGACGAGTGGCCTCCGAGGAGGGGCGAGGTGGAGAGGACCGCACACCGTGCGTATTATACACCGCAAGGCTTCCCCGTGTCAAGAGAAAAATGGTCGAAAAAAATCGTCCGGACCCAAGAAAGTTTCGTGGAAGGCCTCGGATAGGCGATCCGTGGCCGATCGCTGCGGGAACACCCTTTGGGGCACTGGCGCAAGTGCTTCCCTCTCCGCCACTTGCCCACAACGCAACCGCCTCTCAGGGCGTTATATGGGCTTTACTTTTCAGGGGTGGGTTGCTAGAATGAACTAGCTAGGGCCAATGGCCGCAGTGCCCCGTGGTGTAATTGGTAACACACGAGAATTTGGGTCTCGGTTTCCAGGTTCGAGTCCTGGCGGGGCAGCCAGAGGCCGCGCGGCGGAGTCGTGCGTGAGGGGGGCGGAGTCGGTTTTCTTGCCCCTCGCGGGTCGAGACCAGGGTCTTGCAAGACAGGAGAAGGATGGAGCATGGCCCAAAGGCGCGAACTGGTGGAGGTGTCGGAGCCTCGGTTGCTGGAGGACATGTTTCCGTACAGCCTGCCGCCGCGGATCGTCTTCGACGGCAAGGTGCTGGAGGAGATTGACGGGAAAGTCGTTGCCTTTGACCCTGGGTCGCTGGTGGAGCGGGACATACGGATCACGGACACGACGTTTCGGGACGGGCAGCAGTCGCGCCCGCCGTACACGGTGGAGCAGACGCGACGGCTCTACGAGTTCCTCGTGCGCCTCAGCGGCCCGAACGGGGTGGTCCGCCAGACCGAGTTCTTTCTCTACAGCCACAAGGACCGCGCGGCGTGCGAGGCGTGCCTGGCCGTCGGCGCACGCTACCCCGAGATCACGGGTTGGATCCGCGCCGACGTGGGCGACCTCGCGCAGGTGGAAAAGCTGGGGCTGAAGGAGACGGGCATCCTGTGCTCGTGTTCCGACTACCACATCTTCTACAAGCTGCGCAAGAACCGCCGCCAGATCTTCGAGCAGTACCTGCGGGTGGTGGATGCCGCGCTGAGCGCAGGCATCCGCCCCAGGTGCCACCTGGAGGACATCACGCGCGCGGACATTGACGGCTTCGTGGTGCCCTTCGTGGCGCGCCTCGCCAAGCTATCCGAGACCTTGCCCGACCACCTCAAGGTCAAGGTGAGGCTGTGCGACACCTTGGGCTTCGGGCTCAGCTACCCCGGCACGGCCCTGCCACGGAGCATCCCGAAACTCGTCCACAGGATGACCCACGACGCCGGGGTGCCGAGCGACCGGTTGGAATGGCACGGGCACAACGACTTCCACAAAGTGCACATCAACGCCACCACTGCCTGGCTCTACGGCGTGGACGCGGTGAACGCCACGCTGTTCGGGATCGGCGAGCGGACGGGCAACCCGCCGCTGGAGGGCGCGGTCATCGAATACATCAGCATCAAGGGGTCCGTGGCCGGCATGGACACGCGCGCGATCACGGATGCGGCCCGCTACTACGAGCGGGAGATCGGGACGCGGCTGCCGGAGAACTACCCCTTTGTGGGGCGGCACTTCAACACCACGCGGGCCGGCATCCATGCCGACGGCCTCTGGCGCGACGAGCGCATCTACAACATCTTCGACACGGAGGCCCTGCTGGGGCGCGGCCCGGACGTGGCCATCACCGACAAGTCGGGCGCCGACGGCGTCGCGCTGTGGGTGAACAACTTCCTCGGCCTGGAGGGCGCCGAGCGGCTCTCGAAGATCAAGCTCCACAGAATCTGCCGCTGGGTCGCCGACCAGTTCGAGGACGGCCGCACGACGGTCATCTCGGATGCCGAGATGGTCGAGCAGATCCGCATCCACCTGCCCGAGTACTACGAGAGCCGTGTGAGGCCCCAGCTCGAGCGCCCCTGACGGCGGGGCAATCACCACGGAGAGACCCGATGGCCACTGCACCGGCGCGCGATTCCAGAGAGATACACAAGCTCTTCCGCCTGATGAGGCGCTACGGGGCGTCGGACCTCCACCTCAAGGCCGGCTCGCCGCCGGTCTTCCGCATCGGGGGCGAGCTGCGCAACCTCGACCTGCCCGCGCTCACCGACGCCCAGGTGCGCAAACTCGTCTACGACATCCTCACCGAGGACCAGGTGCGCACCCTCGAACAGATGGGCGCCGTGGACCTCGGCTACAGCGTGGACGAGCAGACGCGCCTGCGCATCAACGCCTACCAGCAGCGCGGCTGGCTCAGCGTCGCCGCGCGCCTCGTCAACCACCGCATCCCCTCCTTCCAGGACCTCCACCTGCCCGCCGCCACGATGGAGCAGATCGCCGCGCTCGAACAGGGCCTCGTCATCGTCTCAGGAATCACCGGCAGCGGAAAGTCCACCACCATCGCCGCCCTGCTCGAGTACATCAACAACACCCGCCGCTGCCACATCGTCACCATCGAGGACCCCATCGAATACGTCTACACCGACCGCCGCTCCATCATCAACCAGCGCGAGGTGGGCATTGACGTGCCGTCGTTCCACGAGGCCCTCCGCTACGTCGTGCGCGAGGACCCCGACGTGATCCTGCTGGGCGAGATGCGCGACGTGGAGACCGTCCAGGCGGGCATGAGCGCCGCCGAGACCGGCCACCTGGTCTTCGGCACGCTCCACAGCTCCACCGTGGCCCAGACCTTCACGCGCCTCTTGGAGTTCTTCCCGCCCGACCGCTACAAGCAGGTGCGCACGTCCCTCCAGTTCAACCTCAAGGCCATCATCTGCCAGAAGCTCCTCGCCTCGATCAAGCCCGGGGTCATGCGTGTGCCGGCCCTCGAGATCATGATCGTCAACCCCTTCATCTCCAAGCTCATCGAGGACGGCCAGGAGATCCGCATCGTGGATGTCCTCAAGTCGTCACGCGACGAGGGGATGATCGACTTCAACACGTCGCTCTACAACCTGATCAAGCAGGGCTTCGTCGAGGAGCGGGAGGCCATGGCCGCCTCGCCCAACCCCCAGGCCCTGCGCGGCATGCTCGAGGGCGTCTTCGCCGCCGAAGGCGCTCTGCGATGAGCCACAGGACCGGGGGTCGGCCATGACCCACGCCGCCGCTGAGCCCGCCCCCAGCTCGCCGACCCCTCCCAGACTTCCCCTCATACCGTTCATCCTCTGGTCCCTCGCCGTCCTTGCCTACCCCGCCTGCTTTCTGGTGGGCCTGGTGGGCGACGCGGGCGGCGACCGGCTCCGGGCCGCCGGCCTCGCCATCCCGACGCTGCTGGAGCAGGGGGTCCTGCGCCTGCCGATGGTGCTCGCGAGCGGCGTGCTGTGGGCCGCGGCCATCGGGGGCGGCATGGCGCTCCTGCGGTGGGCCGGCTTCGCGGCACTCAGCGTGGGTGAGCGAGCCGTCTTCGGCGGCGCCCTGGGCATGGGCGTCTTCTCCATCGGCACGTTTCTGGCCGGCACGGTGGGCGGGGAGCCGCAGTGGCTGTTCTCCGTGCTGGTGCGGGCGCTCGTGGTCGCGTTCGGCGCGCTCGGCGCGCGCGAGCTGTTTGCCGCAGCCCGCGCGGGGCTGCGCGCCCTCGATGCCTGGCGGCGGACGACCAGCGGCGCCGGCATCCTCATCGTCGCGCTGGCCGCCGCCATCGTCCTCCTCGCACTCACGCGGGCCAACGTGCCCGTCTTTGCCGACTACGACTCGCTCGAATACCACCTCGCCGCGCCCGCCGCCTGGTGGCGCGAGGGGCGGGTGACGTTCATCCAGGACGTGATGTACACGAACTTCCCGCAGAACACCGAGATGCTCTTGCTGCTGGCGATGAACTGCCTGGGGGGTCCTGGGGCGGGCGCCGTCGTGGGCCTCCAGGCGCTCGTCGGCTTCGTGGTCCTGGCCGCCGCGGGCGTCGCGGCCTGCGGCCGGCGCCTCGGCAGCCCTGCGGCGGGAGCGGCCGGGGCGGCGCTCCTCCTGGGCACCCCGATGCTGGCCGAGCTGGCCACGCTGAACTCCTACGTCACGGAGCTGCCGCTGGCGGCCTACGGCTTTCTGGCGCTCTTCGCCTTCATCCTGTGGCGGCGTGCCGAGGCGCCGCGGGAGCGCTGGCGCTACGCCGCGCTCTGCGGGGTGATGGCAGGGCTGGCCGTCGGCTGCAAGTACCCGGCTGTGTTGTTCGTCCTCGTGCCGCTGGAGCTGTTCATCCTCGGGTGCGGGGTGGCTTGGCCGTCGCGGCTGAAGGCATCGGTGGGCTCGGCCGCCCTTGTCGGCGTGGTCGCGGTGGCTGTGGCCAGCCCCTGGCTCATCCGCAACGCCATCAACACGGGCAACCCCACCTATCCCTTGCTCTACGACGTGTTCGGAGGCTCAAACTGGTCGCCCGAGCAGGAGGCCAAATTCGCCTCAGCGCACCGGTCGAGCGACACCCGTCTGATCGGGCTCGCGCATCGCTTCTGGCGCTTTGCCCTCTGGCGCGATCAGCCAGCTCAGGGCGCGCTGCCGCCGGCGGCACCCGTCCTGCTGCTCTTCGCGCTCGTGCCGATCGCTCTGGCCGACCGCCGCTCGACGGGTCTCGTCCTTTGCGCAGGGGCGGTGTTCCTGGGGCTTGCTGCCGCGGAACGCTTCTGGCCCGAGCGGCCCGAGGCGCTGGAGGTCGCTTGCTCGGTCGGGCTGTCGGCCTTCGTGCTGGCCCTGGTAACGTCGCCGGCATTTTTGGTGCTTCAGGGTGACGCGCTCTTCCTCGGGCTGGCGGGCGTCCTGTGGCTATTGCCCTGGTACGTGCTGACGCATCGGCTCGACAGGTTCCTCGACCCGGTGTCGCCGGCGATGGCCTTGCTCGGCGGCCTGGGCGTGGCGGCGCTCGTGGGGGCAGGCGGCTCGTCGCGTCTCCACGAGCGGCTTGCTCGCGGCCTGGTGGCGGCGGGCCTGGCCTACGCCCTCGCGACGACGCTCCTCGTCCACGGCCCCGTGCTGCTGCTGGGGTTGGGGGAATCCGAGGGCGCCTTCCTCCGCAAGGTCAACGAAGGCTCGACCTATTCCCACGAGGCCATCGAGGCGATCAACAAGCTGCCCGAGGACGCCACGGTGCTCTTCGTGGGCGAGAGCCGCACGTTTTACTGCCGCCGCCGGGCGCTCGCCGCCACGGTCTTCGACCGCCACCCCATTGACCGCATCCTGGCGGCGCCGCACGTCGCACAGCCGCCCTCGGCCGTGGCCGGCGACAGCTCGGCGCCCGCGCGCCGCGTGCGCGACGGGTTGCGCGCACTGGGGGTCACACATGTCTATGTCGCCTGGCCCGAGGTGTCTCGCCTCGCCAGCACCTACACCTATCGCTTCGAGGGGACCGCGCGGGAAGGCCTCCCGCGCGAGGTCTACGTCGCCCTCATCACCGCCATGATGCGCGATGGCCACTTACAGCCCATCGGCGTCTTCGGCACCGACCGCGAGGGCCGCCCGCGCCCCGAGTTTGTGCTCTACCAGTTGCGCTGAGTCGGAGACGAGTCAGGAGCTGTCGCCGTGTTCTTCCGAGTGCTCCTTGTCGCAACCAACGCCCTTGCCGCCGCCGCGCTATGCTCCGCAGGGGCCGGGAACCTTCGCCTGCCCACCAGCGGCGCCGCGGCCACGGTGGACGGCAAGAGCTATCTGCTCGGCGCCGAGCGCGTGTTCCTGCGTTGCGGCGGCCTCCACTACTTCCGCATCGCGTCCGCGGCGCCAACGCGGGGGGTGGCGGAGCCGCAGGGACCCGCGTTGGCATGGCGCGACCGCCTCCTTCAGACCCGTCTCGCCGGCTTCAACATGATCGAGACCCCCGTGCCCTGGAGCCTGCACGAGCCGGCCAGGGGCGACCTGCGCTTTGACGGCCCCGCCGACCTCCCGCGCTTCCTCGACCTCTGCCACGAGATGCGGCTCCTCGTCCTCCTGCGCATCGGCCCCTACGTCAACGCCGCCGTCAGCGCCGGCGGCCTCCCCGCCTGGCTCGGCCAGGACCCGAAGCTCCTCATCCGCTCAAACAACGAGCGGTACATCGAGGCGGTCCGCCAGTACTGGGCCAAGCTCTTCCCCGCCATCGTCGAGCGCCAGGTGCCCCGCGGCGCCGTGGCCATGCTCCAGATCGAAGACCACTACGGCGGCCCGGACGACCGCCACCTCGCGCGCCTCTACGACGACGCCAAGGACCGCGGCGTGCGCGTGCCCATCGTCCTCTCCGAACTCAACCCTTGCAAGGACTTCCAGCGCTTCCAGCCCGCCGACGCCGCCTTCTTCGCTACCACCGAGCTGTTGCCCGCCGGCCCCGTGGCCTGGGGCGAACGCCGCGGGAGCTTCACCGGCCTCGCCGACATCCTCTTCGAGGGCATCGCCAAGGGCCTCGACGCCTATAACCACTCCATGTGGGCCGCTGGCACCAACTTCGCCCTCCTCCCAGCCTCGGGCTTCCCCACCCGCTACGAGGCGCCAACCAGTGGCCTCCTGGAAGCCGGCGGCCCCAGCCCCCTCCTCGCCGAGGCCAAGCGCGCCAACTGGTTCGCCCGCGCCTTCGAGCAAGTCCTCACCCAGGCCACGGCCCTCGCGCACCACCCCCTCCTGGAGGCCGGCCGCCGAGCGGGCCTCGTGGCCGACGGCCGCACCGACGGCCACACCGCGCTCCTGTTCTTCAAGCGCCGCTACGGCGAGGGACGGCTCGCCCTCCACGACGCGGCCACCGGCCAGAGCGCCGTTCTCCCGGTCAACTCGCGGGAACTGCGCCACGTCGTCCTCGGCTTCCCCCTCAGCCCGAAGACCACCCTGGCCCTCTCCACCGCCCAGGTCTTCGCACTCGCCGCCCTTGGCCAGCGGCAGGCCCTCGTCGTCTACGCCCCGCAAGGCTGCGAGGCCGTCATGGTCTTCCGCTGCCCTGCGCAGCCGGCCATCCGCGCCGGCGACGAAGCCCTCAAGTGGGACGAAAAGGCCAGGCAACTCGTCCTCAGATGGACGCCTGCCTCGGCGGGCGAGCGGCGCGACTTCGCCTTCGATGCCGACGTGGCCATCCACGTCATCGCCCTCGAGGAAAGCCAGGTGGCGCAGGCCTGGGTGCTCGACGGAGCCGTCCCCGTCCCCAGCGTCACCGATGGTCCTCGCCCGAGCGTAGCCGACGGCATCCTCATCGGCACCGACTGGCTCGGCGAGTGGACCCGCGGGGACAAGATGGACGTCGAGCTACGCGTCCCCGCGCGCCGCGTCCGCCAGGCCATCACCTTCTACCCCAGCGGCCCCCAACAGGGGGTGGGCAAGGCCCTCGGCGTCGGCGACGTCAAGTTCGACCCCGCCGCCCGGCGCATTGACTTCCGCCTCGACCTCGAGGCCCTCGAGCCGCTCACCGTCTTCCTGCGCAAGTGGGAGATGGCCGATGCGGCCGAGCGGGCCGCCGTCGGCTACGACGACGCCGCCTGGCGCGAGACCCTGCGTCCCGAGCCAATGGGCGACGACCACCACGGCTGGTACCGCTGCCGCCTCAAGGCCCCCCGCGCAGGCACCCGGCGACTGGTCTTCGAGAACGTCGCCGACGCCATCACCGTCTACCTCAACGGCCGCTACATCGCGCAGAGCACCACGAAGCGATTGATGGACGGTCCCCGGAGCTTCCCCCATCCCGCCAACTTCGACCTGCCCGTCCAGGCAGGCGAAAACGTCCTGGCGGTGCTCGCCAAGAACTGGGGCTGCTACCGCAACACCGCCTCCTACAACGTCCCGCTCGCCACCGCCTCGGGCTGGGGCATCCTCGGCAACGTGGCCCTCGATGGCCAGCCAATGGGCCGCTGGCGCCAGGCCGATGGCATGGCCCCCCGCCCCGAGCTCGCCTGGGGGCCGGTCAAGCCCCTCGCCGACCCCGTCCGCTGGTACCGCACGACCTTCGCCCTCCCCAAGCACCCCGCTTGCATCGCCACGCGCCTCTTTGTCAAGGGTCTCACCCACGGGGCGCTCTGGCTCAACGGCCAGTTCGCCGGCCTCTACAGCTACGCCGGCCACGAGGCCGGCTACGGCTCCTCCCTCCCCACCCCCTGGCTGCGCGACCACAACGAGCTCATCCTCCTCGAGGAGGGCGGGGGGCAGCCTGCCGAGGGCGAGGTGCGCTTCGACCGCGCCTCCACCTACGTCCCCGTGCGAATCCAGTTCACCCCCCAGCCCACCGCCCCCGCCAACACACCCGCTCCCGCGTCCGAAGCCCCGGCGCCGAAGGCCCGCCCCAAGGCCTAGCCGTCCTCACCCCAACGTTTGGGCCAAGTCCTCATTACCAATTCATGAATAGCGTGGAGGCGCCACCCCGTGGCGGGTCCGCCGTATTGGGCGAAGAGCGAAGAGCAAAGAGCGAAGAGCAAAGAGGGGAGGCGGGGCATTGCGGCGGGCCAGTGGGCTCATTGGATGCGTCGAGGGCGCAGGCCGCGGGCGCGGAGGCCGACGATGCCGCCGTGGGCACCGGCTAGCTCTTCGAAGCTCTGGCGCAGGAAGGCGTGGAGCTCGGGGCGCTGGGTGGTGCGCAGGTAGCGACCGGCGATGACGCTCATGGCGGCATCGTAGCGGCTCTTGCGGCCGGTGTGATGCGGCTTCGCCCCTGCGAAGCGCCGCAGTGTGCCGTCGAAGCGCGGGCTGATGTGATACATTTCGTGGACGACGGTGGCGATCTTCTCGTCAAAGGGCAGGCACAGGAAGCGCGGGAGGCGGAACTCGATGACGTAGAGCATCTCCTGGCCGCCCAGGACCACGCGGGGCATGGCGAAGGTGGCTGGGGGCCTCTTGAGCAGGCGGTCGCCGTTGGGGAAGCGCAGGGGATGGATCGTCGCATAGACGCCGTGGGCGGAGGCGAGGCGGGCCTGGGAGAAGCCGACTGCGACGCGGGCCATGTCAATGTGGCGCAACTCCAGGCACGTCGCGGCCATATCGCCCATCAGCGCCCGCATGCTGTCGCTGAAGTTGAAGGGCATTGGCGTTGGCCATCCTTACCTTGCGAGGTCAAGTCGTCACAACAATTCACCTGTGAATGATGAGGCATTGGCCCCAATACCACTACCAATGCTCCGTTCCGTTCACCGCTTGGGCGGGCGAGCCGGCAAGCGCGGTGCGCGGAAGCTGACGAGCAGGTCCTGGACGGCCAGGGGTGCATCTGGCACACTAAGGGCAGCCTGGCCGGCGGTCAGGGTCGCATCGGTCGCCTCGAGGCGGACGCCGGCATCGCCGTCCACGGCGAGGTGTTGGCCGGCGAGGGTGAAGGTGAGGTAACGGTTGCGCCCGCCGGCGCCGGGCTTGAGGTCTTGGGAGGCGAGGGTCTTTGTGGTCGTGGGGTCTTGAAGGCCGAGGGTGGCCGACTTGTCGTCGAGGGCGACGTAGTAGCAGCGGAACTGCCCCGGTTGGGGCTCTGTGAGGCGCGCGGCGAGCACGAGGCGTGTCTGCTGGCCGGCGGTCCAGCGCAGGGTGAGGGTGTAGTCGTCCCAGTTGTCGAGGCCGAGGCGGACGGGGCTGGCGCGCCGGAGTGGCGAGCCGAAGTGGGCCTGGAGGGGGTCGGCGGGTGGACTGGGGCTGATGAGGCACTCTGGGAGGAGGACGAAGGCGCGCAGGGCGGGCGGCAGCGGGGCGGGGGCGACCTGTGGCGGACCGGCCGGCTCGCCCAGGCGGGCGAGGCATTCGCCGAGGGCGTTGGTGAGGGTGGGGTGATTCAGGATGACGGGCGGGGTGGCGCCGAAGCGGTCGAGGGCGGTCTCGAGGAGCTTGCGGGCCTCGGGCCATTGCTTCTGGCGGTGGGCGGTGAGGGCGGCGGTGACTAGCAGGTCGGCCTCGAGCTCGTCGAGGTAGGGGGCTATGTCGGCGCCCGTCTTCTCGGCGTCCTTGAGCTTCTCGCGGGCCAGGGTGGCCTCGCCTTCGGTGAGGAGGAGGATGGCGAGCTTGATGGCGGCGACGGGCTTGGGCTCGCGTGCGGTGGCCCATTCCGCGAGCTTGGCGAGTTGGGTTGGTGGGAGCCGCCAGATGGGGTAGCGGAGGGTGCGGTCGCCGGAGTCGGTGCGGGTGCGCAGGACGAGTTGGCAGCCGATGCCGGTTCCAACGAAGCCCTCAATGGTCCATTCGGCGCCGTGGAGGGGGAAGGCCATGCCGATTGCGGCCTGTGGGCCTTTGAGGATGGCGTTCCATAGCTCGGCCATGAGGGTGAGGCGCCGCTCGAGGTAGGCCACGGCCTTGGCGCGCTCGCCGTCGCGGAGGCTGGCCGGCAGGGTGGAGCAGATTTCGAGTGCCTTGGCGTAATCGCGCTTCTTGACCTCTTCCTGGACGCGTGCGAAGTGCTTGGTGAGGAGTCCGAGGGTTGTGCGGCGGTCGAGCAGGGCGCGCTGGGCCACGGCCTCGGCGAGGCGGGCTCTTTGCTCGTCGGCGTAGGCCGTGGCTGCGGTCACAAGGGTCTCGCCCACGCGGCTGATCCAGGGGATGCCGAGGGGAGGGATGGCCTTGTAGCAGGCGAGGGCTTCGTCGGGACGCAGGGCGAGAAATGCCGTTGCGCCTTTGGTGGCGAGGGAGAGGTAGTTTCGCTCGGCCTCCTCTGCGAGCTCGGCGAGGCGGGCGTCCACGCGGTCGGCCCAGGGGCCGTGGCGCAAGGAGGCGGGAAAGGCCCCGCAGGCCTGGATGGCGGCGCCGAGACGCCCCTCGCGGCGCAGGGCGCTGAGCCGGTCGCTGAGGGCGTTGTAGGCGGTGTTGGCCGCGCTGCTGAGGGCCTGCTGGCGGGCGGCGAGGCGCGCCTCGAGCTTGGCGGCATTGGGGGAGCCCTCGGCCGCCAGGAGGGCGCGGCGGAGCCGCAGGAGCGCCCCTGCGTGGTCGTCGGGGTTGGCGCGGTCGAAGGCCAGTGCCTCGCCAGTCAGGATGGCGGCGGGATCGGGTGCTGCCCGAGGTGGGCTGGCCGGAGGCTTGATGGGCTGCGGTGGCTCGGGCTGGGGTGGAGCGGGCCGCGGCGGGGGCGACGGCTCGGCTCTTGGGCGTTTCGCCGTCCCTGTGGGGGGCCGTGACGGCGTGGCAACTGGCCACTGGAAGTGGGAGCGGAGCGCCCAAATGCTGGCGGCGGCGAGGGCCGCTGCGAGGGCTGCGAATGCCGCTGGCCAGGCGAGGCGGGCCAGCGGCCTTGGCCGCGGGGCCTGTGCCTGGGGGGCAGCCTGGTCGCAAGGCCCCTGTGCCGTTGGTGCCGGGGCGATGGCGGGCGGCTCCTCGGCGCGTGGCACGGATGCTCCCTGCTGTGGTGGGTTGGGAGGGGGGCTGGTGGGCGGGAGCGCCGGTGCTGGGCGCGCGTCGCCCTGAGGGGCCAATTGCCTCCTGGTGGCTTCGATGGCTGCGACGAGCTCGGACGGGGTCTGAGGGCGGGCGTCGGGGTTGGGCGCGCTCATGCGGGCGATGAGGTCGCAGACGGGCTGGGGGACGTCGGGCCTGGGTGGGGAGGGGGTTATGGGCTCGCCTGGGGCCGAGCGCTTCGGGGGCTGGCCGGCGAGGACGTGATGAAGGGTCGCGCCCAGCGAGTAGATGTCGGCGCGGATGTCCACGCTGGGGCTGCCGGCGGCTAGCTCGGGCGCGGCGTACTCTGGTGTGCCGATGGGGATGCCGGTCTCGATGACGGAGGGGTCGTCGGGGAGCCGGGCGTGGCCGACGTGGGAGAGCCTTGCCGCGCCGTCCACGCCCAGGATTATGTTGGCCGGCTGCACGTCGCGGTGGGTGAGCTGGAGCTCGTGGAGGTGGGCGAGGGCCTGGGCGAGGTGGTGGGCGATGGTGAGGGCCTGGTTGACGCCGAGGGGGCCGGCGCGCAGAGTGTCGCGGAGGGTGGGGCCGTCGGGAAGCTCGGTGGCGAAGTAATAGTAGTCCCCGCTCCGCCCGAGGTCCAGGGCGCCGACGAGGTTCGGGTGGCTCACCTGTCCGGCCGTGCGGCCTTCCTGGAGGAAACGCTCCAGGAACTCTGTTCTCTTGGCCATCGCCGGTGCGAGGACGTGTAGTGCGACTGGGCGGTCCATGGAGAGCTGGACGGCCCTGAAGACGGTTGCGATGCCGCCGTCGTCGAGCTTGCCCTGGATGGCGTAGCCGGCGATGGCCTGGGCGTGGTCGGGCTTGCACAGGTGGCTCAGGTCGAGCTGCTCGCGGAGCTCGTTGGCGTCGCGTGCGGCGAGGAAGCGCTTCTCGACCAGGATGTCGAGGAGAGGCGTGTCGAGGCCGGCGGCGCGGGCGGCGTCGCGGATTTCCATGGCTCGGCGCAGCTTGCTGCGCGCCAGCCAGCCGTTCCGCAGCGCCAGCTCGGCGATTAGAGCGTCGTCCTCGTGCCGCATAGGGACGCCATGTCCACACCCGGGGCCTGCCCCGAGGGAAGCCGGGGGGCTGCTGTGCCGCAGGAGCCACGGTCGAACGCGGCCGTGGTGCGTGAGCCTCCCGAAGCCCCCGCGCCCTCAGTATATGAAACCCCCGGAGGGGAGTCAATGAGGCCGCGCGGAGGGCGGGAGTCAGTTCTTCCGCCCGGCGAGTCGGGCGCGGACGCGCAGGCGCAGGGCGTTGAGGCGGATGAAGCCGGTGGCGTCGGCCTGGTTGTAGACCTGGTCGGCGCCAAAGGTGGCTAGCTCGGGGTTGTAGAGGGAGACTGGGCTTCTGCGGCCCAGCACCGTGATGCCGCCCTTGTAGAGCTTGAGGCGGGCCGTGCCGGTGACGCCCTCCTGGGCCTTGTCAATGGCGGCCTGGAGCATCTCGCGCTCGGGGGAGAACCAGAAGCCGTAGTAGACGAGCTCGGCGTAGCGGGGGACCCAGCCGTCGCGCAGGTGCATCACCTCGCGGTCGAGGGTGATGCTCTCGACGGCGCGGTGTGCCGCGTGGAGGATGCTGCCGCCGGGCGTCTCGTAGACGCCGCGGCACTTGATGCCGACGAAGCGGTTCTCGACCATGTCCACGCGGCCGACGCCGTTTGCGCCGCCGACGGCGTTGAGGTGGGCCAGCAGCTTGGCCGGGCTCATGCGCACCCCGTCCACGGCCACAGGGTTGCCGCGCTCGTATTCGACCTCGATGATGGTGGGCTTGGCGGGGGCCTTTTCGGGGGGGACGGCGAGGACGTAGGTGCTCTTGGGCGGCTCGGCCCAGGGGTCCTCGAGTACGCCGCCCTCGAAGCTGAGGTGGAGCAGGTTGCGGTCCATGCTGTAGGGCTTGGCCTTGGTGACGGGGACGGGGATGCCGTGGGCCTTCGCATAGGCGATGAGGGCCTCGCGGGAGTTCAGGCTCCACTCGCGCCAGGGGGCGATGACGCGGATGTCGGGGGCGAGGGCGAAGTATGTGAGCTCGAAGCGCACCTGGTCGTTGCCCTTGCCGGTGGCGCCGTGGGCCACAGCGTCGGCGCTCTCGGCCCGCGCGATCTCGATCTGACGCTTGGCGATGAGCGGGCGGGCGATGGAGGTGCCGAGGAGGTAGGCGCCCTCGTAGATGGCGTTGGCGCGGAGCATGGGGAAGACGAAGTCGCGGACGAATTCCTCGCGGAGGTCGTCCACGTAGACCTTGCTTGCGCCGGTCTTGAGGGCTTTTTCGCGGACGGGGGCGAGTTCTTCGCCCTGGCCGAGGTCGGCGCAGAAGGCGATGACCTCGCACTGGTAGGTCTCGATGAGCCACTTGAGGATCACCGAGGTGTCGAGGCCGCCGGAATACGCCAAGACGATCTTCTTGGGTTTTGCTGCCATTCTGAAGTCTCCTATTGTGGATTGGCAGGTGTGGCCACGACGCGTGACCCGTGACGCGTGACCGGAGAAGACACCTTGGTCTCTGGTTCCAATCACGCGTCACGGGTCACGCGTCACGTGTTCCCTCAGCGCTCGAACCTGACCTTTGGGGGGTTGATGTAGTCGTGGTATTTGTCGCGGACGTGGCCGATGTTGGCGTCGCCGAGGTGCATGAAGATGCGGTAGCGGAAGGCGAGGGTGCCCTTGGCCTCCAGCGTGTAGTCGCCGCGCTCGCCGGAGCCGGGCCGGAAGTGGGAGAGGCCGAAGGGGTTGGCGGTCATGAGGCCGTAGTCGCGGACGTGCCAGGTGGTGGGGTAGCGGAGGTTGCCTGGGGTGTCGAAGATGGCGATGCCGACGATCTTTCCGCCGACTGGTCCCGAGTAGTCGCACCAGGGGGCTGGGCGGCCCCAGGTCTCGGCCTCGGTGGTTGCGCCGTAGGAGTTTTCGATCCGGCCCCCGCGCATGCCGTCCATCGAGGTGGCCACGCGGACGGAGCAGATGCCGCCCTCCTTGGTGTCGCCGAAGACGACCTTGCCCCACTTGGCGCGGAAGGTGACAGAGAGGTCCATCACCCGCTCGGTGGGGGGGAGGGCGTAGATGCGCACCTCGCGCTCCTCGGCGACGACGGGTTTGCCGCGGTGGGAGACCCACTCGAGCTCCTGGCGCAGCACGGCGAGCACCGGGCCGTCCACGAGCTCCTTGAGGCGTTTGCTCACTTGGCGGCCGTGGTCCTTCTCTTCGGACCAGTTGTCCACGCCGTTGACGTCGCCGTGTGCGACCCAGAGGCTCTTGTGGTGGTGGTGGTCGGTGGTCTCGCCGGCCACACCCTGGACCATCGGGTAGTTTCGGGTGATCTGGACGCCGTCGGGTCCTAGGACGGGGTAGAAGAAGGGGCGCGCCCACTGCTTGCCGAAGTTATACGTGGCGAAGGGCGCGCCGGCGATGAAGAAGTCCACCGCATCGTCCCTGCGGGCGGCGGTCACCCCGGGTGCTTCGGTTGCGGTGCCGCGTCCGAGCTCCACGGTGTAGAGCTTCTCGGCCCCCGCGGGCACGTAGTCGAGGAGCCAGTGGAGGTCGCCGTGGAGGACTTGGCACGGGACGGGTCGCCCGGTGGCGTCGTCAAGGAGCCTAGCCTTCTTGACGTGGCCGATGGGGGCGTGCATTGGGACGTTGTAGCGTGGCCGCGGCCCTGCTTCCACGATCAGTTTGATTCTCGGCATTGAGCGAGGCCTCCGTCGGGGAGAGGGGACTATTCTTGGGCGAACACCTTTCGCAGGTACGCCAGGGATCTTGTGGCAATCGTCTCCGGGTCGGGCGAGAAGTCGAAGACCTCGACGGAGACGAAGCCGCCGTAGCTGATCGCTCGGAGCGCTGCGGCGATGGGCGCAAAGTCCGTGTCGCCGAAACCCGGGCCGCGGAGATTTGCGTCGTTCGCGTGGAAGTGCACCAGATAGTCCTTGAACTCCCGTATGATTGCCTCGGGGGGCTCCTTCTCCCCGCCGACCATCGCCTTGACGTCGAGGTGGAGGCGGATGGCGGGGCAGTCTACCTCGCGGATAAGTTGCACAGTCTCCTGGGCCGAGACCAGGAAGTTCGTCTCCCTGGTCGTCAGGGGCTCGAGGGCGATGACCACGCCGCAGCGCTCGGCCTCGGCGCCGCAAGCCGTGAACATCTCAACGCTTCGCGCCCACGCAGCCCTGTAGGTGTCGCCCGGCTGCACGGAGCGCTGGCCTGGCGAGCCGAAGACCAGCACGCGACCGCCCAGGTCGCGGCAGAAGCGGCAGAGGGCGAACATGAAGTCGCGCGTGTTCTCCCGAACCGTCGCGTCCGGCCCGTTGATCGAGAGGCCAGGGGGGCTCTTGAGGAGCCAGTGGAGGCCCACGATGGCGATGCCGGCCTCGTCGGCCGCCCGCCGCAAGTGCCCAGCGTGGCCGGCGGGCAACTCGCGGATGTCGCTCGCCAGGGTGAAGGGCGCAAGCTCCACGCCCTCATAGCCCAGCCCGGCACAGTACGCGAACACCCGCTCGGGCGGCCACCCCTGGAATAGCTCGTTGCAGATTGCGAACCGCATGCTCATCCCAGACTGCGATACATTCCTGAGAGGGCGTCCAGCAGCGACTTGAACGCCGTCGCCTGGAGCGCCTGAAACGCAAACAGGCACGCGAAAACCGCGCGACGATACGGGGCCAGGCGCTCGAGCTGGCCAGCCGCAGCGACAAGGCAGCCGGGCATCAGAAACATCCACAGGCGCGGCGTCTCGCCGCGGTTGAACCCCACGATGTCCAGGGCCACGAGCAGCCCCGCGATTATCAAAGTCGGCCAGTCGGCCTCACGTACCGACCCATGCCCTGCACCGCGCACCGGCTCTGGCCTTGCCCCGCCCCACAGCGCCCTGGCCGCCGATGCTGCTCGGCCGAGGAAAAGGCACGCCGCGGGAGGCCCCACGAAGACCACGAACTCCAGCGGGTTGAGCAGCAGCCACCTCCAGTAGGCCCTGCCCGACTCCGCGTTGAACCTCGCGTTCGCCTCCGCACACCTGAGCCAGACGGCCGGCGAGTTGTAGCCGACGGCCAGGTGGAGGAGGAGCACAGGGAGCGCGAATCCCGCCGCCGCCGCCCCCGCCAGCCTGGCCACTGCGGGCAGGCGAGGCCGCTCGCCGCCGCGGAACAGCCCCGCGACGGCCAGCAGCCCAGCCCAACCCGCCACCACTGCGAAGGACAGCGAGAAGAAGAGGCCGAGCGACACGACTGCTCCCGCGAGAGCCGCTCGCCACAGGCTCCGTTCCTCGGCGGCTCGCCAGCTCAGCCAGCAAGCCGTCGCAGCGAGCGCAGGGAACGCCTGGTCAATGCCCGGGCTGAAGACGAGGAAGCTGGGCACAACCGCCGCGAACGCCGCCGCCGCGAACCCCGCCTGCCGCCCGTAGAGCCGGCTGGCCATTGCGAACACCGGTATAACGGCCAGGGCGGCAGCAAGGCGCAAGACAAACGTCGCCAGCCACACCCCTGCCAGCTCCGCTTGCGTCATCGTGGTGAAGAGGGCTGCCGTCGCGGGCGATGCTCCCGGTCCCCTGAGACGGGTGCCGCCCGAAAGCCAGTCCTCGCACCAGCGCACGAACCCCTCGGCTGCCGCCTCGCGCCCTGCGTACGCCTGGTTGAGGCACCAGAAGAGCGACAGTGGCCCGGCGGGGTGGGTCACAATGAGCTTAGCGGGGCCGGTGCGCATCCAGTTGTGGTAGTCCCGAAGCACTGGCACAAGGTCTTTCACCTCGCGTGCCGCGGCGTGGTAGCGGTTGGCGCCCGGCTTGCCGAGGGCGATTATGGATTCATTGTAGTCGCCGGGCAGTTGTCGCGCTGCGAGCAGCTGGGCGACGAAGGCCAGGGCTGCCAGGATTGCGACGAGCATGCCGACCTGGTGCCTTCCCAGGCGCGCGGCCCGCTGATATGCCAGTAGCGACGCGATGCCTATGAGGGCGTAGACGCCCAGGGGCGCCAGCGCCCTCTCCCACGCAGGGAGGGGCACGCGGAACCAGCGCCAGTCGTCGCCGCCCAACGGCAGCGGTCCCCAGGCCAGAAAGGCGATTGCCGCACCCGTCCCTGCGCCCGCCAGCGAGACCGTCAGGGCAGCGCGGGCGCCCGCGCTCATCGCCATGGGCACTCCGTGACGCGGTTTCGGTTGTCAAAGAGCACTCGGGTCGTCCTCATAGCGCTTGCCCCCAAGGGGCCACCGACCCGCGCAGCGCCCCGCGATTGTCCGCGAGGCGTCGCCTGCCAACTGGTTGCAGTATAGCAACTTATGGCGTGGGAGTCAACGCTGTTTTCTTGGCAAGACCGAGCGGCTTACGACCCATGTTGTTGCGTGTCAAGCACTTACGCGCCGGCGCCGCGGCCACTCCCTTCGGCCGCCCAGTCCTGCGGGCTCAATCGCCGCCTCTGGCCTCGTGCCCCGCCGCCGATCATGCGGGCTGTGGGCGGGGACGACGGCTTCAGCCGCTCTCCGTTCATCGCGCAGACGACCCATTGGGGCGCCGGCGGCCCGCGCCGCAATCTGTAGGGGGAGATGGTTGCGGTCGCCTCCGCCGGTCCTTCGCGGGGACGGCTGCCACGGAACATGCCCGCCCACATCGGGCAGGCCTCGCCCGATTCCTTCGCGGGGACGGTGGGTGCGAGCTGACGGCGCGGAAGCGTTAGCACACTGGTCCTTCGCACGGACGGCTGGCACACGCTGGCGACGCGGGGAGCGTGAGCGCACCGTTCCTTCGCAGGGACGGTTGGCACATGCTGGCGGCGCGCGGCGCCGTGAGCACACCGGTCCTTCGCGGCCACGGCTGGCCCTCTGGGTGAAGGTGCCTACTGCTCTGATCGCGCTTGCATTTCCGGCAGAGGATTAGTAGTATCCTGGTGCGCGCGGGCGCTCGTCATGCGGGGCCAGCCGTGTGTGCGGCAGCCCTTCGGCCTTGCCCAGGGCAGGCGGGGCGTCCGGTGATGAAGGAGCAGCGCATGGACAAGAAGGAGTTGACGCGACGGGGCTTCCTGGCCGGCTCAGCGGCCGCGATGGGGCTCGCCATCGTGCCGCGAAATGTCTTGGGCGGGGAAGGTGCGACGCCGCCCAGCGACACTCTCGGCGGCGCGCTGATCGGCGCTGGCGGACGCGGTCCGGGGACGTTTAACGAGCTCGGCCGCTCCTCAAGCGGCAAGAAGCACGAGGTGCGACGCCTCGCTACCTGCGATGTGCGCTACAAGGACCGCGCCGACAACAAGACGACCTACGTGGACTTCCGCCGCGTGCTGGAGCGCAGCGACATTGACGTCGTGGCCATCGCCACGCCGCCCCACTGGCACGCCCTCATCAGCATCGCGGCGATGGAGGCTGGCAAGGACGTCTTGTGTGAGAAGCCGATGACGCGCTTCGTGGCCGAGGGTCGCGCCGTGGTAGAGGCCCAGAAGCGATACGGCCGCATCTTCCAGGTCGGCACCTTCGGCCGCTACGGCGCCTCGAAGGACAAGGGAAACGTCCAGCGCCACAAAGCCTTCATGAGCGGCCTCATCAAGACCACCGACATGGTCTACCACGCCAGGGGCGGCTTCAAGGTCAAGGAGTGGAGCGGCATGGTCGTCGCACCGCCCCAACCCGTCCCGCCGAACCTCGACTGGGACCTCTACTGCGGCCCCTCGCCCCTGCGGCCCTACCACCCGCATCGCGTGGGCGGCACCCATCGCGGCTACTGGGACTACGAGGGGGGCGGCCTGGCCGACATGGGACAGCACTACCTCGACGCCTTCTGCTGGATCTATGGCCGTGAGAACACCGCCCCAGTCGAGATCGAGGCCTATGCCCCGCCCGCCCACCCCGAGGCCACCGGGCTCTGGGGCTGGGTCGAGTTGCGGTACGCCGACGGCCTCCTGCTCGTCCTCGAGAGCGGCGAATGGGGCAAGCCCTACGACCGCGCGAAGACCAAGGGCCTCAACCTCGACGCCGCCCTGGGCGAGGAAGGCAAGAAGAAGCTCGCCGAGCTGCCCGACCCCGAGCCCCTCGTGGAGTTCGGCGATGCCGTCAAGACCCGCAAGCAGGGCGAGGGCAACAGCGCCGAGGGCTTCCATCGCACCGTCTGTATCCTGCACCTCGCCAACATCGCCATCCGCCTGGGGCGAAAGATACGCTTCGACCCCGTCAAGGAGCAAGCCATCGGCGACGACGAGGCCCAACGCCTTGTCAACCAGCCCATGCGCGCCCCCTGGCACCTATAGGCATTGCACATTGCCGACCGCCGATTGAGGCGCGAAGCCCAGAATTGAGGAGTGCAACGATGCCGGTTTCCCCCGAGCTCAAGGCCCTGGTTGACCAGATGCCCGACGAGGACCGTCGGCACATGTACAGCAACGTCTACGAGGAGGGGCAGTTCCGCAGGGAAAAGGGGCGGGGCAAGGAAAAGGAGAAGGAGAAGGAAAAGGAGAAGGCGCCCGAGCCACCCGGTCAGCCCAAGTCCTACAAGGACGTGGACAAGGAGCGGATCGAGGCCGCCATCGCCGAAATCCACAAGGGCGGTCGCGACAGCATCCTCGGCCTGATCGACATGCTCGTCGAGCCGGTGGCGACCAACGCCGACGCCAAGCCCCACTACGCCCTCCACGCCCTCGCCCTCCTGGTGTGCCGACTCGAGGATCGCAAGGCGCGGGTGGCCTTTGCCGAAGCCCTAGCCTCCCAGCTCGGCGGGGCTCGCCCGAAGGCAGTGCAGGCTTACCTGTGCCAGGAGCTGGGCACCGCGGGCGGCAAAGAGGTCGCCCCCGCCCTCGGCAAGCTGCTGACCGACGAGGAACTGTGCGACCCCGCCGCTCGCGCCCTCGTAGCCATCCGCGAGGGGGCCGCCGAGCAGTTCCGCGCCGCGCTCCCCAACGCCAGCGGCAAGTGCAAGCTCGCAATCGTCCAGAACCTCGGCGTTCTCGCCGACGCAGAGTCCGTCGCTGCCCTTCAGAAGGCGGCGGGCGACTCGGACCCCGACACCCGCATGGCGGCGCTCTGGGCACTCGCCAACATCGGCGACGCCGGCTCCGTCCCCCTCCTTATCAAGGGCGCCGACGCCGCGCCTGGCTGGGAGCGCATGCAGAACACGAAGGCCTGCCTCTTGCTTGCCGAGCGGCTCGTGGCCGCGGGCAAGAAGGCCGAGGCCGCCAAGCTCTACACCCATCTGCGCGACACGCGCACCGACGCCGCCGAGCGCTACGTCCGCGAAGCCGCCGAACGCGGCCTCGCCGCCGCAAGGTAGCTCGTGTTGCGGTTTCCTGTGCTCAAGAGCGCCCCTCTGTCAAGAAAAGGGGCGGGCCGCAGGCGCGGCGCTTGTGGCCACACTCTGCACGGCAGAGAGGAGTTGCATCGTGGCCGGTGAAATCAAGATTCTGTTGCGGGAGAGCGAGCTGCCCTCGGCGTGGTACAACATCATGCCCGACCTGCCCGAGCCGCCCGCCCCGCCCCTGAACCCCGCGACGCTGGAGCCTATCGAGCCCGCGGCACTCCTGCGCATCTTCCCCATGGGCCTCATCGAGCAGGAGGCCAGCCAGCAGCGCTGGATTGACGTGCCAGGCGAGGTGCTCGACGTCTTGCGCCTCTGGCGGCCCACCCCGCTGCATCGCGCCTATCGCCTAGAGAAGGCCCTCGGCACCCCCGCGCGCATCTACTTCAAGAACGAAAGCGTGAGCCCGGCCGGCAGCCATAAGCCCAACACCGCCGTCGCCCAGGCCTACTACAACAAGCGCGAGGGCAAGAAGCGCCTCTCCACCGAGACCGGCGCCGGCCAGTGGGGCAGCGCCCTGGCCTTTGCCTGCAACCTCTTCGGCCTCGAGTGCCTCGTCTACATGGTCCGCGTCAGCTACGACCAGAAGCCCTACCGCAAGCTCATGATGCAGACCTGGGGCGCGACCATTCACCCCAGCCCCAGCACCACCACGAGCGCCGGCCGCACCGTCCTCGCCCAGGACCCCGACTGCCCTGGCAGCCTCGGCATCGCTATCAGCGAGGCCATCGAGGTCGCCGCCACTGACCCCCACACCAACTATTCGCTCGGCAGCGTCCTCAACCACGTCCTCCTCCACCAGACCGTCATCGGCCTGGAGGCGAAGAAGCAGATGGAGCTGGCGGGCGACAGCCCCGACATCCTCATCGGCTGCGTGGGCGGCGGCAGCAACTTCGCCGGCCTCGCCTTCCCCTTCTACCCCGACAAGTTCGCCGGCAAGCCCATCCGCATGATCGCCGTCGAGCCCATGGCCTGCCCCACCATCACCCGCGGCCCCTATCGCTACGACTTCGGCGACACAGCGAAGACCACCCCCCTGATGAAGATGCACACCCTGGGCCACGGCTTCGTGCCCCCACGCATCCACGCCGGCGGCCTCCGCTACCACGGCATGGCCCCCCTCGTCAGCCTCCTCGTCAAGGCCGGCCAGATGGAGGCCGTAGCCGTCCACCAGAACCCTGTCTTCGAGGCCGCCGTGCTCTTCGCGCGCACCGAGGGCATCATCCCAGCGCCCGAGGCCGCCCACGCCATCCGCGTGGCCATTGACGAGGCCGTCCGCTGCCGCGAGACCGGCCAGTCCAAGGCCATCCTCTTCAACTTCAGCGGCCACGGCCACTTCGACCTCGGCGCCTACGAGCGCTACTTCGCCAGAGCCCTCGAGGACTTCGAATACCCGGAGGCCAGAATCCTCGAAGCACTCCAGGACGTTCCCGTCGTGCCCTGAGTGGCACGCGGCCGAGATCATTGTGTCGAATGGCTCTCTTGAGGGGACAAGTCACCATGCGACACGACAGACTCTGCCCGCTCGCTGTGCCGGCCGGCCTACTGGCCGTTTCTGCAGTGGCAGCGCTCGCCGGGGCGCCAGACCCCAGCATCATAGGGCCGGCGCGCGGCGCACTCGACATCGTCCTGCCCTATTACCCGCCCACCGCTCGCGCCGCCGCCCTCGGCAGGGGCACGGTTGCCCTCGAGGGGGCCGACTCCCATAACCCCGCCGCGCTCGCCTTCTTCAAGGACGTCGCCAAACGCGACCACGACGTCGCCCTGAGCTACGGCCGAGCCAATTTAGGCCACGGCCCAGACATGGACATCTACAACGCTAACCTCATCATCCCTACGCCGGTGCTGGGGGGCTACTCGAAGCTGATGGCCTTCGGCATCCACACCCGCCACCAAGATGTCTCGCGCATGATGGGTCTGGAGGCCGACGTGTCGGCCTACCAGCTCGGCATCGCCTCCGGCGTCAAGGTGCCCCTGCCCGATGGCGTTCCCGGCGAGCTCGCGGCAGGCTTCGCCGGCTTCCCCTTCGACCCCGCGCGCCTCAACCTGAGCGCGCCCGGCGACGGCGTCATCGCCCGAAGCCACGCCATCTCCAACCTCGGCAGCATCCGCCTCGGCACCATGTACAAGCCCACCCCCCAGGTCACTTTCGGCGCAGTCTTCACCCACATCAAGGACGAGGCCTGGGCCAGGTTCCCCGGCGCGGGGCTGCCATCGCGCCTCAAAAGCAACTACCACGTGAACATCTACGAGGTCGGCGTCGCCGTCCGGCCCATCCCCAGCACGGTTGCCATGGTGCAGTTCCTCGGCGGCACCGCCACGGGCGAAGGGGTGGACATCCGCTACAGCATCCCCAGCCTCGGCGTCGAGCACGAGGTGCGCGTCACCGAGAAGCTCGGCTTCGCACTCAGGGCCGGCTGGCTCGACAATGGCCCCACCTATGGCCTCGGCCTCAAGCTCCCCGCCGACTGGCGGGCCGACTACGCCTTCATCCCCCACTACGGCGAGGGCCTCAAGACCGCCTTCGGCCACGGCCCCTTCCACATGCTCACCGTCGGCAAGAGCTTCTGAGCCACGCCCACTGTCAAGGCGGGTTGACACGCCGCCCCACCCCGTCCCGCGTCACCCACCCCGAGCAGTTCAAGGTGCGGTCATAAGGCATTGTGCTCTAACGACATACGGCTATAGCGCCTGGCTTTGCCCCTCGGCTTCGACGACGGCCAGGAGGACGACGACGAGGACCAGGATTACGACGACGACGAGGACGAGGACGACCATGATTGGAAGGAGCGGCCGACGCCAGGGCTGGGGTTGGGGCTTCTACCGCTGAGGCTTGACGACTCCGGCGGCTGCCCCGTATAATCGCCCTGGGTTTTTTCCCCCGGCACTGAATACCAGGGCGGGCGAAACGTCAAAAAGTATGGGAAGTCCGCATGGGCGCTGGCGACCGGCAGTTGCCGGACGAAGTCCTCGTGGAGCGAACGCTGGCGAACGACGCGGGGGCCTTCGCCCAGCTCTACGAGCGATACCGCGAAAAGGTCTACCGCCTCGCCTATCGCTTCACGGGCAGTCAAGCCGATGCGCTGGATCTTTGTCAGGAAGTGTTTGTGAAGGCCTACGAGTCGCTGCCCGGCTTTCGCGGCCAGGCGCGCTTCAGCACGTGGCTCACCCGCATCGCGGCCAACACGTGTGTGGACCACTCGCGTCAGGCCCAAGTGCGGCGCGCGGGCGAGCTCCACGAGGAAGCGATCGCCGCCGACATGCGGCTGCCCGAGCGCCACGCCGGCGAGCCGCCGGGCCGCAGCATCGAGCTGGAGGAGACCCGCGCCGCCCTCGACGCCGCCATCGCCCAGCTCACGCCCGGCCACCGCGAAGCCTTCATCCTCCACGCCGTCGAGGGCCTCACCTATGAGGAGATCGCCCGCGTGGTGGGATGCCCAGTCGGCACCGTGATGTCGCGGCTGCATTACGCCCGCAAGCGCCTGCGCAGCCTCCTGAGCTGGCTGGGATAGGGGGTTGACACGCGAGCCGCGTGACGCTAAGGTTGTGAAGGGAGTAGTCCGATGAACCGCTGCCCGCCCGAGGAGAAGCTGAGCGCCTACCTCGATGCCGAGCTGCCTGCCGCGGAGGCAGCCGCCATCGAGGCCCACCTGTGCGCCTGCCCCGAGTGCTCGGCGACCCTGGGCGCGTTCCGGGAGCTCGACGCCGTGGCCGGCTCGGCGCCCGCGCCCGCGGTCTCCGAGGCCCAGTGGGACGCAGCCTGGGCCGCCATCGCCTCGCGGATCGCTGCCGGCCGCCGTCAGGCTCGGCGCCCGGTGTGGCGGCGGGCCGTCGTGTGGGTGGCTGCCGCGGCGGCCTGCCTGGCCGTTGCCGCCGGCGTCGTCGTTCTGAGCAGGCGGCCAGGCGCCCCTGCTGCGCCGCTGGCCCGCGAATGCGTGGTGGAGGAGCTCGAGGCCGCTCCGGGCTATGCCGCCTCGGTGGCCTACTCCCCGGAGGGCGGCGTGGCGCTCATCACCCTCGCGCCCGAGGCTATCCAGGAGGCCCCAGCGAATGGTCAGGGCGGGGATGTTCTCTAGAGCTGTTTTCGGCTCCCTGCTTTCCCTGGCGGCCATGAGGTCTGCTGCCGCGGCCGGGGCCCCTGCGCCGGTCCCCAGGGCCGACCTCGACGTTCGGGTCGTCATCCTCTCGGCCAGCGGGCGCGCCGAGCGGCCCGCCTTCGACCCCCGCACGCCGCCCGACGTGCGCAGGCAGGTGGAGGGCCAGAACCTGGCCTACGGGAGATACGACCTCCTCGGCGTCCAGCGCAAGCCCGCGCGGTTTGACGCCGACATCGCCTTCGACCTCCCCAACCGCGAGCAGCTTGCCATCAAGCCCTCGGTTTACGAGACCAGCCCCAACCTCGTGCGGCTCGGCTGCCGGTTCATTGACGAGCAGAAGCGCGCCAGCGTCATGACCGTGCGGGTCCCTTACGACCGCCCCTTCGTCATCAACCGCGCCCGCGGTGGCGACAGCGCCCTTCTCATGGGCATCTCGGCCCACAAGCCCGCCCTCCTGCCCGAGAAGCCCTAGCCCGGATTGCCTGGTCCTCCGCTCAAAGGGTTCCTCCCCTCAGAGGGCTCCGCGTGCAGCGCCTGGCCCGAGAGTTTCCGAGGGCCATGCACGCCCTGCCTGCTTGGCTTGTGCGTGCCCATCCGTGTCATCCGTGCTCGCCGCTGTTCTTCTCTGTTGTGGCCTCAGAGCGCCTCGTCGGAGCGGAGGAGGGGGGCCCAGACTGCGACGTGTTCGCCGTAGCGGTCGCGGAGGGCGTCCACGGAGGCAAGGAATCTCCGCAGGCGCGTGCGGTGGCCGTGGCCGAAGAGGGCGAGTTGGCGCGGGTCGTTGCGATGGGCGAGGCCCGAGACGCTGACGCCGAGGAGACGGATGGCGCGGGACTTGTTCCAGATTTCGTCGAGGAGGCTGGCGGCGGCGGCGAAGATGTCGTGGTCGAGGTTCACTGGGGCCTCGAGGGTGCGGGCGCGCACAAAGGTCTGGAAGTTGGCATAGCGTAGGACGACCGTGACGGTGCGCCCGGCGTGGCCGCCCTGGCGGAGCCGGCGGCCGACCTTGGAGCAGAGGCCGAGGAGGACGGCGAGGACCTTGCGGACGTCGCGGGTGTCGTCGGAGAGTGTGTAGCTGTTGCCCACACTCTTGGCCTCGGGCTGCTCGTCCTCGGTGAGGAGGGGAGAGCTGTCGAGGCCGTTGGCGGCGTCGCGGAGCATGGGGCCGATGATGCCGAAGAGGCTTTTGAGGGTTTCGGGCGGGACGCGGGCGAGCTGGCCGATGGTGGCCACGCCGATGCGCGCGAGCTTCTCGGCGGTGCGCGCCCCGATGCCGTAGAGCTTGGTGATGGGCAGGGGGTGGAGCTTGGTCGGCACGTCCTCGTGGCGTAGGACGAAGAGGCCGTCGGGTTTGCCGAGCTTCGAGGCGGTCTTGGCCAGCAGCTTGTTGGGGCCGATGCCGACGGTGCAGGGCAGGCCAAGCTCGGCTCGGATGCGGGCCTTGAGCTTGCGGCCTGTCTCGACGGGGCCGCCGAAGAGGTGGGCGGAGCCGCTGATGTCGAGGAAGCTCTCGTCAATGCTGAACGACTCGACGCGTGGGGTGAACTCGCGGCAGACCTCGTTGATGCGGATGCAGGTGAAGACGTATTTTTCGGGGTCGCCCTCGAGGAAGACGCCGTTGGGGCAGAGGCGGCGCGCGGTGGTGATGGGGGTGCCGGCCCGCACCCCGTATTCGCGGGCGAGGTAGTTGGCCGCGGCCACGACGCTGCGCCGCTCGGTGTTGCCGCACACCATCACGGGACGCTCGTCCAGCGAGCCGTGGGCGCACTGCTGCTCGACCGAGGCGAAAAAGGCGTCCATGTCCACGCACAGGATGATGCGCTCGATGGCGGGCGTAGCGGAAAGCGTCACGCTTGTCGCCGAATCGGCCCGTGGGACGCCTGGTGCTACATCATCGGCGGCCCCCGCGAGGACGCGGGACTTTCCCGCGATGGCGAAGCGTTGGTCGAAGCCGAGCATGGGCAGCCAGCCTCAAGCCTCAAGCTGCAAGCTGCAAGCGCGGCGAGCGCTTCTTCAGCTTGGAGCTTGCGGCCTGTTAGCTTGCGGCTTCTCCTTCACCCCTCCAGTTGTACCTTGACGATGGACCATTGCATGTTCTGCGTGTTGAGTGCGAGTTCGCAGAGCTGGTTGCCCTGGGCGACGACGGAGAAGTGGTGTATGGGATAGGCGCCCTGGCGCGTGACCCAGCGGTAGGCCACGCGCTCGACCGGATAGGTGCGCCCCGCCCAGCGGAACTTCACGGGGGCCATGCGCCCCGAGCGGAAGACCGTCACCACGTCAATCGGCTCGTTGAGCTCGTGTGTGGTGGCCATAGGAGTACCATTTCCGATTTGCGATTTGTTGATCCTTCTCTGTGCCTCTGTGCCTCTGTGGCAAGTCCTCATAGCCTTCGGAGAACGCCGACGACTTTGCCGAGGAGCTGGACCTCGGCGTCGCGGGGCGTGAGGTAGATCGGCTCCAGGGCAGGGTTCTCAGGTTGGAGCCTCACGCGGTGGCCTTCGTGGAAGAAGCGCTTGACGGTGGCCTCGTCGCCGAGGAGGGCGACGACGATGTCGCCATTCTCGGCGGCGGGTTGGCGGCGGACGATGACGTGGTCGCCGTCGTAGATGCCGGCGTCGCGCATGCTGTCGCCCCGGACGCGCAGGGCGAAGAGCTCGCCGCCGCCGAAGAGGGCGGGGTCAATGCCCAGGGGGGCCTCGCGGCTCTCGACGGCGAGCGTGGGCGCGCCAGCGGCGGTCTCGCCGAGCAGGGGGATGCCCTTGGGGGGCTGCGCCTGAGGTGTCAGTGGCCGCTCGGCGTCAGGGGCCGGGCGGACGACGAGGCCGCGCGAGATGTGGCGGCGGCGGTCCAGGTGTCCTTTGGCCTCCAGGGCGTAGAGGTGGTCGCGGGTCGAGCCCGTGGAGCGGAAGCCGAAGTGTGCGCCGATCTCGCGGATGGTCGGCGGGAGGCCGCTGCGGGCGGTCTCCGAGCGGATGAACTCCAGGATCGCCTTCTGCTTGGCGGTGAGCGGTCTGGCCATTGGCATGTCCTCGGCTGGTGATAGCACCACACATCTGATTCCCACACAAATGATGCCACATTTATGTGTGGTTGTCAAGTTTTTTTCCGGTTTTCGGCCCCCTGCACTATAATCAGGCGTTTACAGCCGCTTACAAGCACCAGTTATCAAGGGGGATTGCCCGATGGAACTCGACGAGATCAAGGCGAAGATCGAGCTTCGCCAGGGCGACATCACGGAGATCGAGGCGGACGCGATCGTGAACTCGGCGAACACGGACCTGATCCTGGGCGCCGGGGTGAGCGGGGCGATTGGCCGCAAGGGGGGCAGGATCATTCAGGATGAGTGCAACGCCATTGGCTCGGCCCCGCTCGGCGATGCCGTGGTGACGAGCGCCGGGGCGCTCAAGGCCAAATGCGTCATCCACGCCGTGAGCATGGAGATCGGGCATTTCACGAGCGAGGAAAACGTCGCCCGCGCCACGCGCAGCGCGCTGCGGCGCGCCGAGGAGCGCAACCTGCGCACCATCGCATTTCCGGCCATCGGCACGGGGGCGGCGGCGCTCGCGCCCGAATACTCCGCACGGGCGATGCTCGATACCGTCGTCCGCCACCTCGCCGGCGGCACCGGGCTCGACCGCATCTACTTCGTGCTGTTCAACGAGGAGGTGCTGGCCGCGTTCCGCGAGGTCTTCGATGGGCTGACGCTCGAGCGGCGTCCGCCCCGCCGCGGCCGCGAGCAAGAGCGCTAGACGACCACGAGCCCGTGGGGGTCGAAGACGAAGTCCAGGATGCGCGCCCCGGCGTCGCGGAGGGCCTGGCGCAGGACGTGCTCGCGGTCGGGCTGGGCGATGAAGACGAGGCAGCCGCCGCCCCCCGCGCCGCAGGCCTTGCCACCCGCCGCGCCGGCCCCCTCGGCAACCGCGAAGAGCTCGTCAATCCGCTCGTTTGTCACCGATGCGTGCAGGCGCTTCTGGTTCGCCCAGTTCTCGCTCATCAGCCGCGCGAACGACTCCAGGTCCCCGACCAGCAGCGCGTCCTTCATCTCGCGCGCGATGCGCTTGAGGTTGGCGATGGCCCCAGTGGTGTCGGCGTCGCCCTTGCGGAATGCCTCGGTGACGCGCTGGTGGACGTCGCCCGAGAGGCGCGACTGCTCGGTGTAGCAGAGGACGAGGTGTTTCTGGAGCGCGAACTCCGTGGCGGGCGAGAGGCGCAGGGGGGCAGCGCGAACGGTGTCGCCGAAGAACTCCATGAACTGCACTCCGCCGATGGCGCTGGCGTACTGGTCCTGCTTGCCGCCGAGGATGTGGAGCTCCTCGCGCTCGATCTCGCTGGCCATTTCGGCGATCTCGTGGGCCAGCAACGGGCGGCCGACGAGGTGGCTGAGCGCGCCGATGAGGGCGACGCCCATGGCCGCCGAGGTGCCCAGCCCGCTGCCGGGCGGGGCGTCCGACCGCGTGGTGATGAGGAAGCTCTCGTCCACGTTCAGGTGCCGAATGGCGGCCTTGACGAGGTCCGCGTTGCCGTCGTACTCCAGGCGGCGGATGTCGGCCGCCTCAATGTAGAGGTCGAAGTCGGCCGCGTAAATCTGAATGCGCCCCCCGGCGTGCTCCTCGGGCCGCGTGCGGCGCACCGAGGCGTACGAGTGGATGCTGATGGCGGCGTTGACGACGGCGCCGGCCGACTCCCGCGCGAAGCGGGCCACATCGGTCCAGCCGCCCGCGAAGTCAATCCGCACCGGCGCACGCGCCCGCACCATGTTCATCCGCATCTCCCATGCAAACGCGGGATGTGGTAGAATCTGCCTGTCGAATTATACGCCACAGGGAACGCCAAGTCCATAGGAGACCCCGCATGGGCGAGCCGGAAGCTCTCCGCGAGGTGGATGCCCGCCTGCTTGGCGAGGCAATGCTGTCGGACGAAGGCCAGGCGGTCCTGACCGCGCTCTGCGAGCGTTGCGGCGGGCGGTTCGCGGGCAGCGCCGACGAACGGCGCGCGGGCGACCTGCTCCTCGAGCGCCTGCGCGCCGCCGGCCTAAGCAGCGTCCACCCCGAGCCTTTCCGCTTCCTGGCCTGGCGGCGCGGGCGAAGGCCGACCCTTCAGGTTGTCAGCCCCGTGGCTGCCACACTCGAGTGCATCGCCTTGCCCTACTCGCCTCCCACCCGCAAGGGCGGGCTAGAGCTGGAGGCGATTGACCTCGGCGAGGGGCTGCCCGAGGACTTCGCGCGCCTCCGCGCCCAGATCAAGGGCAAGGCGGTCCTCGCCTCGAATGAATCCCCAGGCTACTACCACCGCTGGGTCCACAGGGCGGAGAAGTACGCCCGCGCCGTCGCCGCAGGCGCCCGAGCGTTCATCTTCATGAACCGCCTCGACGGCTTGCTGGAGGAGACGGGCTCCGTGCGGTTCAACCTCAAGGGCGAAATCCCCGGCGTCGGCATCTCGAAGGAGACCGGCGCGCGGCTCCAGAGGCTCCTGCGCCAGGGGCCTGTGCGCCTGCGCCTGGCCACCAACGACGGCTTCTTCGCGGGCCGGAGCCGCAACATCGTGGGCGAGCTGCCCGGCACGGAGCGTCCGGACGAGATGGTCGTCGTGGGCGGCCACTACGACGGCCACGACATCGCGCAGGCAGCGGGCGACAACGGCAGCGGGGTGGCCACCGTGGTCGAGGCGGCGCGGCTCCTCGCTCCGCATCGCACGCTCCTCAAGCGCACGGTGCGCTTCGTGTGCTTCGGCGCCGAAGAGGTCGGCCTCCTCGGCGGCCAGGCATACGTGGAGCGCCATGCCGCGGAGATGCCCAAGGTCAGGCTCATGGTCAACTGCGACGGCGTCGGGAGCGAGCGGGGCAAAGGCTTCGACTTCCAGGGCTGGCACGAGGCCAAGGCGCCACTCGGCGAGATGGCCAGGGAGATGCACCAGGACATCGTCTTTGCCAGCCGCCCGATGCCCTACTCTGACCACTTCCACTTCATGGCCGCAGGCGTGCCCACCTGCCTGCTGGGCAACGTGGGCGGTCCGCCCAAGGGGCGCGGCTATGGCCACACCGCCGCCGACACGCTCGACAAAGTGACCCGGGCCGACCTCCGCGAGGCGGCCGCCCTCCTCGCGCGCTCCCTCATCCGCTTCGCCAACGACCCCCGCTGGGCGCTCCCGCACAAGACCCCCGCCGAGGTTCGCAGCATCCTCGACCGCTATGAGCTGATTGACGTGATGAGGACCGAGGGCACCCTGCCGAAGGCGCTGAGGTAGGGCCCGTAGTCCTTGGCGCGTGGTCCGTTTCGGACACCACGGGTGGAAGGGCGGGTAGGGGCAGGTCCCTGTGCCTGCCCGGACTCGATGACGCGCCACAAGATAGGTGGGCGGGCGCGGGGACCAGCCCCTGCTTGGTGTCCGAAACAGACCACGTCCTGATCCATGATCCGTAGTCCGTAACTGGAAAGGCGCCCAGGATCGTGCTGGTCTTTTCCGGTTAGGGATTACGGAATAGCGATTACGGAATACGGATTACGGATTGCAGGCCTCGCCGCCTAGTCCCTGGCGTAAACCCCCGCAAGAAGGACCCCCTGCTTGCGGACGGCGTAGAGCGGCTTCTTCTCGGTCAGGTAGCGCCAGGCCAACTCGTTCTTGTGCCACAGGATCATCGCCTTGCGGGCGTTGATGACCACAAAGTCGTAGCGCCGGGCGCTCTCCAGCCTCACCGCCATCAGGTGCTTGTTCGTCGGATCGTTCAGGTAATAGCCGTCGTAGTAGTTGGGGACGTGTTTGCCCTCCTGCGGCCCGAAGACGACGGTCTCGCCGACGGGATAGAAGGCGACGACCTGCCGCACCGCGCAGCGGCGGTTGAGCCAGCGGAACAGGTCGCGGTTCACCACGTCATGCCAGTAGGTGGTCTCCATGCCCAGTTTGTCGGCGCCCCACAGGCCGCCCACCAGGGCGTTGTAGTAGCTCAGCTCGCACGGGTGCATCCACCAGGTCGCAGCAGCCTGGCTCACGAAGAACGCCGCCGTGACGAACAGCGGCCGCCACGGGCGCTTCCGCGAACGCTCCGCCAGCCACTCCCAACACCTTTTCCCTGCCACCCCTGCCAGAATCGCCAGGAAGGGGAAGGCGGGCAGGAAGAGGCGAACCCCGTCGTACTTCGGCACGCCGGGGACCATGAAGATGCCGATGATGCAGGCCGCGTTGATGGTCACGAGCGCCAGAACGGGCTGGCGGCGGAACTCCCTCACCGCCCGCACGGAGCCGAGGACGACGAGGAACAGCACCCCGACGGGGATCGTCACGAGCGTCATGACGAGCGGATAGTGCCAGGGCGCCGCCTTGTCGCCGTAGACCCGCCCGAAGTACAGCACGGGGATCGAGACCCGCCACGTGGGGCGAACGTATTGGGCAATCCGCGTCAGCGTGTCGTACCACAGCCACGGCCAGCCAGCCACGAAGACGACCGGCCCGAGCAGCAGGGTCCAGGCCAGCGGCTTCAGCGCCCGCCTTCCGTGGAACCCCAGGCCCCAGCCCACGAGCACCGGCGGCAGGAAGACCGCGTTGATCTTCGTCAGCAACGCCAGCCCGAAGCAGATGCCTGAGAGGGCGCAGGCGCCGTGGGTGCCCTTGCGGATCGCACGCGCGAACGCCACGACCGAGAGGAGCCAGGCGAGCGACATCGGGACGTCGAGCGCCGCGAAATGCGCGTGCCCGAACACCCGCGGCATGCACAGCAGGCTCCCCGCCGCCACCAGTCCCGCAAGGCCGCCGAAGGCCCCGGCCGCGAACTTGAACACGAGCTCGACGAGGAGGGCGAAGAGGAGCGCCGCGGTCAGCCGCGAGGACATGATGGGCGAGCGGTCGCCCACCAGCGCCTGGGCCACGCCCATCAGCAGCTTGGCCAGGGGCGGATGCTCGTGGTTGGGCGCCCAGAAGAAGCGGATGGCCTCGCGGCTGAACGGCCCGCGCGGAAGCTCCCCCAGCCACGCGGCATACGCCCGTCCGGAATCAATCGAGAACGGCTCGTCCCACACCAGCCCCGGGTCGTCCAGCGTCAGCGTCGTAAGCCCAAGGGCCAGGGTGAATAGAGCCAGCGAGGCGATGCGCCAGGGATGCGGGGGGGCTGCCTGGTCTTGGGTTTCTGGCATAACCAGACCTGTCGCGCTGGGAGATATGACCTGTGGGCCCCAGGACGCCCGGCCAGCGCTGTCCTTTGGGTCCCATGCGGCCTATCCCGTGCGGTGAGAACCTACTTCCTCAGCTCCTCCAGCGTCACCTCGGCGCCGCCCCGCTCCTTGCTGCGCTGCGCGGCGATCATGAACTCCACGATCTCCAGCGTCTCCAGCGGGTCAATGGGCGTCTCGCCGGTGTGGAAGAACATGGCGATGGTCTTGACCAGGCCGCTGTAGTCGTAGCCGCCCTTGCTCTCGGCCTCGCCCTCGGTGCCCCAGACCTTGACGAGGGGCATGTAGGGGCCGCTCACCGCGCCGCGGAAGACCCCGATCCGCCCGTCGGCCCACTTGCCCGTCGTGATGTCGAACTTGCCATCCCGCTCGACCTGCTTCGTGACCTCCTTGTCGCCCTCCTTGGTCTTCACGGGGGCGGTGTACTTGAACGTCTCAGTCTTGCGGCTCACGCTCACACAGCCGCGGCCCATCACGGTATAGAGCGCCTCCACCCCGTGGATGCCGTACCAGAAGAGGTCGGGGTGGTGTGGCTCAATGCTCATCGGCGAGCTGCCCTGGACCTTCGTCACCTTGCCCACGCCGGGGTTAGTGCGGAACTTCATTATCTCCGGCTGGAAGCGCACGCACGAGCAGGAGAAGAACGGCACGCCGCTCTCCTTCGAGAGCCGGATGATCTCGCGGGCGTCCTCGAGGCTCGCAGTGAACGGCTTGTCAATGAAGAGCGGTTTCCTGGCCTTGAAGACTGGGCGGGCCTGCTCCAGGTGGGGACGCCCGTCCACGCTCTCCAGCAGCACGGCATCCACCTTCTCACACAGAGCCTCGATGGTGTCCACGATCTCGATGTTGTGCTGCTTCTTGAGGCTCTCGGCGTATTCTTTCACGCGGTTCCACGACGACGGATTGTCGGGGCTGCCGCCTGGGAACGCCGCGACGACCCGCACCCGCCACTCCGGGTGCTGGTGCAGGATGCCGGTGAAGGCGATGGCGTGCGAGGTGTCGGTGCCGATGATCCCCGCCTTTATGTCCTTCTTCGCCCATTCGGGCGATGGTGCCGCGGCGGACGCGACGCCGCCTGCCGTGGTTACCCCAAGCAATGCCGCCCAGAACGCGACGCGCCTCATCGCTGGCCTCCTCGAGAAGTGTAGGGTTCCGAACCGTCAGCGTCCGCCAGATTAGCCGGCGGAGGTGTCCTTGTCAATCTGCAAAGCTCTTGCACGCTGACGCCCCCCGCAGTCTTGGTTCGCGGCCTGACGTGAGCCCCGAAGGGGAGAACTATAGCAGCCCAGGGCGAAGCCCTGGGGAAGACCGCCTCCAGATAACACTACAACGCTGTATTCTCTTGCTCCAAAGCGGACAACTACTTGTCAGCACAGCAGATACGCCACACCCACATGTCACTCTGAGCCGAGCCCGCCTCCCGGCGGGCGGAGCGAACAATCT